>Ga0335075_10000013_pt1 | contig 440154 bp, 427 predicted proteins | sample Lox_Sample_24_FD_206723 | JGI IMG/M metagenome (GOLD analysis project Ga0335075, IMG submission 206723) | Soil microbial communities from Loxahatchee National Wildlife Refuge, Florida, United States - Lox_Sample_2.4 | ecosystem: Environmental > Terrestrial > Soil > Wetlands | place: USA...
CGCGCCGGGTCGGCACCACATTCACGCCGGGTCGGCAGGGTGGGGGAGCGCGGACTGTCGGTGGTCGCTGTCACGGTGTGCGCATGACGACGAGAATCGACTGCGACACCTGCGTGGTGCGCGGGCTCGCGTGCCACGACTGCGTGGTCACGGTGCTCCTGGGGCCGCCGCCCGAGCTGACCTTCGACGACGACGACCGCGAGGCGCTGGAGGTCCTGGCCGCCGGGGGACTGGTCCCGCCGCTGCGCCTGGTCCAGCCCGTCGACCCGCCGGCGGTCGAGTCGGCGTGACCCAGACCCGGGGTCGCGGAAGTAAAGAAAACCCGCGATTCGGCCGCGTCCGGTTTTGCCAGCCCCTGAGGGGCGACTACCCTCTCGAACTCAGGTGCTCGTGGAAGTGGACCGACCAGGTTCGCGCGAGCACCGCGTCGAGTTCCGGACCGTTCGCGGGCCGGGAGCCGGGGAACCACCACCTCTGGGGTGAATCTCTCGCAAGGCGTACGCCGTTCACGGGCGTCGTACGAGGAGCGTGAGTAGGGCAAGTCGTGCCCGAACCCGTCAGCTCACCCGGTAGGCGTACGACACACAAGGGGAACAACCCGCTCGTGCTCAACGGTCGGAAGCGCTACATCACTGCCCTCGCAGGCCTTGCCCTCGCTGGATCCGTCGGCTTCGTCCCCACCTCGCCGGCGCAGGCCGAGCCCGACATCGACGACGTCCAGTCGCGCGTCGACCGGCTCTTCCACGAGGCCGAGCAGGCCTCCGAGCGCTACAACGACGCGAAGCTGGAGCTCACCGAGCTGCGCAGCGACCTCGCGGCGCTGAAGGCCGACGAGAGGCGCCAGGACGCCAAGCTCGACGTGATCCGCGACCAGGTCGCCGACTCGCTCGTCAGCGAGTACGCCGGCTCCGCCACGTCGGCGGCCGGCCGGCTGTTCGTCTCCGACGACCCGCGCGCGTTCCTCAACCAGCTCTCGACGATGGCGAGCTACAACGACCTCCAGGGCGACCTGCTGGCCGGGTACTCCGCCGAGGCCGACGCGCTCGAGCTGCGGCGCGAGGCCACCGAGGCGCGCTCGAAGCAGGTCGCGAAGACCGAGGAGGCGCTCGCCGCCGAGAAGGAGACGACCGACGCCAAGCTCGCCGAGGCCGAGAAGCTCCTCGACAAGCTCAAGGCCGAGGAGCGCGAGGCGCTGCTCTCCCGGGGCGGTTCCCAGCGGGTCCCGTCCAACGTCCCGGCCTCCGGCCGCGCGGGCGCGGCGATCTCGTACGCCATGGCGCAGGTGGGCGACGCGTACGTCTACGGCGCTGCCGGCCCGAACGCCTTCGACTGCTCGGGCCTGACGATGATGGCGTGGGCCCAGGCCGGCGTCGCGCTGCCGCACTCCTCCAGCGCCCAGTACTCCTCGGGTCCGCGCATCGCCCAGGGTGACCTGCAGCCGGGCGACCTGGTCTTCTACTACAGCCCGATCAGCCACGTCGGCATGTACATCGGCAACGGCATGATCGTGCACGCCGCGAACCCCGGCACCGGCGTGGTCGTCTCCGACCTGCACTCCATGCCGTACGTCGGCGCCGTCCGCCCTGGCTGACGCTTCGACCCCGAAGGCCGGTCGCCCCCGTTGGTGGGTGGCCGGTCTTTCGTCGTTCCTGCTGGTCGTCGTCGCGGTGGTGACCTGGCAGCTCGTGTCCGACGACACGTACGTCGCCCCGCCGCCCGGCGCCCCGGCGGTGCGCGCGGTGGACTCCGCGGCGGCCGGCAAGGTGCTCACCGCGCTCGTGGCGGCCGTCGAGGCGGCCGATCCCGAGGCGGCCCGGGCGCTCGCCCCGGCCGGTGACCGGGCGGCGGGTGACCGGCTGGCCGCCGTCGCGACCAACGCGGGCGAGCTCCGGGTCCGCGACTTCGCGGCCCGCTACGTGGCGGCGAGCGGCCCCGCGGCCGCGGACGGCACCTGGACCGCCCGGGCCGACGTCGCCTGGCGCTTCGCCGGCTTCGACCGGGCACCCGCGCTGGCCGAGGTGCCGGTCGTGTTCCGGTCCGTCGACGGCGAGGTCGGCCTGGTCGCGTTCGGCGCCGAGGAGGGCCGGTCGCCCGTCTGGCTGGCCGGCCCCGTCGAGGTACGGCGTACTCCCGAGACGCTCGTGCTCACCGCCGACGCTGCGGGGGCCGATCGCTACGCCCGCCTGGCGGAGCGAGCCGTGCCCGTCGTACGCCGGGTGGTGACCGGCTGGCGGCCGCGGCTCGTGGTGGAGGTGCCCGCGTCGGCGGAGGGCCTGGACCGGGCGCTGGACGCCGAGCCGGGGACGTACGCCGGCATCGCCGCCGTCACCACCAGCGTCGACGGCTCGCTGGCGCCCGGCTCGCCGGTGCACGTGATGGTCAACCCGGCCGAGCTCGGCCGGCTCCGCCCCGCGGGCGCGCAGGTGGTGATGAGCCACGAGGCGGCGCACGTGGCGACCGACGCGCCCACGAGCACCAGCACCCCACTGTGGCTGCTGGAGGGGTTCGCCGACTACGTCGCGCTGCGCGACGTCCGGCTCCCGGTGACGACCACGGCGGCCCAGATCATCGAGCAGGTACGCCGCGACGGCGTCCCGGACGCGCTGCCCGGAGCGACGGAGTTCGACCTGGGGGCCACCCACCTCGGCGCCGTCTACGAGAGCGCCTGGCTCGTCTGCGAGGTGATCGCCGAGCGGGCGGGGGAGGACGCCCTCGTCGCGTTGTACGAGCACGTCGCCGCCGGTACGCCGCTGGCGCGGGCGCTGCGGCGCGACACCGGCCTCTCGGAGCCGGAGCTCGTCGGGGCCTGGCGGGAGCGTTTGTCAGACTTGGCCGCGTGACGCAGGCGGCCCGCAGGATCTCGCTCGTGACGGCCGCCGTGAGTGGGGTCGTCTTCGTCGTCCTCGCGGCCGTCCTCGTGCCGTGGGACCCCGTCCCGGGCGGTGCCCTCCGGCCGGCGGACCCGACCGTGCTGTTCACCCCGGAGCAGCTGGACCGGGCGGCCGAGTTCGCGAGCCGCACCGACTGGATCGGCTACGCCTCGCTGGTCGTCCGCCTGCTGGCCGCCTGCTGGCTCGGCTTCTCGCGGCGCGGCCGCGCGCTCTTCGCGCGCCTGCCCGGCCCGTGGTGGGCGGCGGTGATCCTGGCCGTCGCGGTCTTCGAGGTCGGACTGCGCCTGCTGACCCTGCCGTTCGCGGTGCTGATGCGCCGCCAGCTGCTCGACTACGGGCTGAGCACCCAGTCCTGGCCGGCCTGGGTGCTCGACCTGCTGAAGGGCGAGCTCGTCGACGTCGTGGGTCTCTCCCTCGCCCTCCTGGTCCTGGTCGGCTGTGCCCGGCGCTGGCGCCGCGCCTGGCCCGCGATCGCCGGGGCGATCGCGGCCGGGCTGGTCGTGCTGGGCTCGTTCGCCTACCCGCTGGTCGTCGAGCCGTTGTTCAACGACTTCGAGCCGCTGGAGGACGGCCCGCTGCGGACCGGGGTGTTCGAGCTGGCCGAGAAGGAGGGCGTGGCGGTCGATGAGGTGCTGGTCGCCGACGCCTCACGCCGTACGACGACGCTCAACGCCTACGTCTCCGGCATCGGCGGGAGCCGTCGGGTGGTGCTCTACGACAACCTCGTGAACGACCTGCCCGAGGACCAGGCCCTGTCGGTGGTCGCGCACGAGCTCGCCCACGCCCGGCACCACGACGTCGTGGTCGGGACGGTCCTCGGCGCGGCCGGCGCCTGCTTCGCGATCGGTCTGCTGGGGACGGTGCTGGGGGCGCTGCGACGGCGGGGCGGCTCGCCGGCCGACCCGGCCGTGGTCCCGCTGGTCCTCGCGCTGTACGCCGTCGCCGTCGTGCTGAGCAGCCCGGTCCAGAACACCATCAGCCGCCACGTGGAGATCCGCGCCGACGTGGACGCGCTCCGGGCGACGGGCGACCCGGCGGCGTTCGTCGAGCTGCAGCGGCAGCTCGCCGTACGCTCGATCGCGGATCCGGAGCCGCCCGGGTGGTCGCACTTCTGGTTCGGCAGCCACCCGACGGCCCTGCTGCGCACCGCGCTGGCCGAGCGGCTGTCCGAGTCGGGAGGAACCGGTCAGGAGTAGAGGGCCTCCACCTCGACGCGGTGCTCGCGCATCACCACGGCGCGCTTCAGCTTCAGGCTCGGGGTGAGCTGGCCGCCCTCCTCGGTCCAGTCGCCGGGCAGGATCGTGAACTTCCGGATCGACTCGGCCTTCGAGACCGCCTTGTTGGCGTCCTCCACGGCCGCCTCGACGGCCGCCCGCAGGTCCGGGTCGTCGACCAGGTCGGCGATCGAGCCGCTCTTGCCGTTGGCCTCGGCCCACAGCGGGAACGACTCCACGTCGATGGTGACCAGGGCGGCGATGAACGGCTGCCCGTCGCCGACGACCAGGCACTGGCTGACCAGGGCGTGTGCCCGCAGCCGGTCCTCGAGCACGGCGGGCGCGACGTTCTTGCCGCCGGCCGTCACGATGATCTCCTTCTTGCGGCCGGTGATCCGCACGAAGCCCTCGTCGTCGACCTCGCCGACGTCGCCGGTGTGGAACCAGCCGTCGCCCTCCATCACCTCGGCGGTCGCGGCCTCGTTGTCCCAGTAGCCGGAGAACACCTGACCGCCGCGGAAGAGCAGCTCGCCGTCGTCGGCGACCCGGACCGCGGTGCCGGGCAGCGGCCGACCGACCGTGCCCATCTTCTGCGCATCGGGGAGGTTGGCGGTGAGTGCGGCGGTGGTCTCGGTGAGGCCGTAGCCCTCCAGGACGATCAGCCCGAGGCCGCGGTAGAAGTGGCCGAGCCGTTCGCCGAGCGGGGCGCCGCCGGAGATGGCGAAGCGGCACTCGCCGCCCAGGGCGGAGCGCAGCTTCGCGTAGACCAGGCGCGAGAAGAGCGCGTGCTGGGCGCGTACGGCGAGCGAGGGACGACCCTTGTCGAGACCCCGGGAGTAGGCGATGGCGACCTCGGCAGCGCGCTCGAAGATCTTGCCCTTGCCATCGGCCGTCGCCTTCTGCGAGGCGCTGTTGAAGACCTTCTCGAAAACCCGCGGCACCGCGAGGATGAACGTCGGCTTGAACTCCTGCAGGTCGACCAGGAGGTTCTTGATGTCGGCGCTGTGCCCCAACCGGGTGCGGGTCATCACGCAGCCGATCTGGATGATCCGCGCGAACACGTGGGCCAGCGGCAGGAACAGCAGCGTCGACGCGTCGTCGTCGAAGAGCATGTCCAGCTCGTCGACCGCCACCCCCAGCTCGAACATGAAGTTGCCGTGGGTGATGACGCAGCCCTTGGGCCGGCCGGTCGTCCCGGAGGTGTAGATCAGCGTCGCCAGGTCGAGCGGCGTCGCCGTCGTACGACGCTTCTCCAGCTCCTCGTCGCTGATGTCCGCGCCCAGGCTCGAGAGCACGTCGACGGCGTTGTCGGTGATCGACCAGACGTGGTTGAGCTGGTCGAGCTCGCCGCGGACCTCGGTGACCCGGGCGACGTGCCCGGCGTCCTCGGCGACCACGGCGCGGGCGCCGGAGTCGCGCAGGATCCAGGCGATCTGCTCGGAGGACGAGGTCTCGTAGACGGGCACGGTCACGGCGCCGGCGAACCAGATCGCGTAGTCGAGCAGCGTCCACTCGTAGCGGGTCTTGGAGATCAGGGCGACCCGGTCGCCGGTCTCGAGACCGGCGGCGATCAGGCCCTTCGCGACGGCGCGGACCTCGGCCAGGAACTCCGCACAGGTCACGTCGACCCACGCCGTACCGGTGTGCCGGCTGAAGGCGACCGTGTCGGGGGCCTCCGCGGCGTTGGCCACCACGTCGTCGGTGAGATTCCCGGTCGCCGGGATCTCGATGGTCAGGGGCGTGGAGAACTCCCGCACGCTTCCTCCTCATCCGCTCCGACCGGCGTAGGACCGCCGGCTCGCGGCGCCACCGAGGGCGCCACTCGGCAGGTTACCGCCGAGGGCCGTACTGCCGGTATCCGGTACGCTCCGGACCGTCTGGTCCGACTTCGCACGCACTGATCCAGCGCACTGATCTCAGGGGGCATCCCATGGCCGAGCAGACCACGTCCTCCATCGTGATCGACGCCGCCCCGGCCGACGTGATGGCGGTCATCGCGGACTTCGAGGCCTACCCGACCTGGGCCAAGGGGATGAAGACCGTCGAGGTCACCGTCCCGGGCGCCGACGGTCGGGCCGAGCAGGTCTTCTTCGCGCTCGACGTGTCGCCCATCAAGGACGAGTACACCCTGGCCTACACCTGGGACGGCGACCGCGAGGTCACCTGGACCCTGGTCGAGGGCAAGATGCTGCGCGCCCTCGACGGGGCGTACGTCCTGCGCGACCTCGGCGACGGCAGCACCGAGGTGACCTACCGCCTCGCCCTCGACGTGTCGATCCCGCTGATCGGCATGCTGAAGCGCAAGGGCGAGAAGATCCTCATCGACACCGCGCTGAAGGGTCTCAAGAAGCGCGTCGAGCAGCAGTAGCGCCGGTTGCGCATCCTCCTGTTCACCGGCAAGGGCGGGGTCGGCAAGTCGACCGTCGCCGCCGGGACCGCAGCGCTGGCCGCCGCAGGCGGGCAGCGCACGCTGGTGCTCTCCACCGACGCGGCCCACTCGCTCGCCGACGCGTACGGCGTCGCCGTCGGCGCCGAGCCGACCGAGGTCGCCGACGGGCTCCACGTCCAGCAGGTCGACGCCCAGCTGCGGTTCCAGCAGTCGTGGGCGGAGATCCAGGGCTACCTGCTCTCCGTGCTCGACGTCGCCGGGCTCGATCCCGTGGCGGCCGAGGAGCTCACCGTCATCCCGGGCGCGGAGGAGGTCCTGGCCCTGCTCGAGCTGCGCCTGCACGCCCGTTCGGGGGACTGGGACGTGATCGTGGTCGACTGCGCCCCCACCGCCGAGACGCTGCGGCTGCTCGCGCTGCCCGAGGCGCTCGGCTGGTACATGCAGCGGGTCTTCCCCGCCGAGCGCCGGATCGTCAAGGCCCTGCGCCCGGTGCTCAACCGGGCCGCCGGCGTCCCCATGCCGGGTGACTCCGTCTTCGACGCCGTGGAGCGGCTGCACGCCGAGCTCGACGAGGTGCGCGAGCTGCTGACCGGACCCGGCGCGAGCGTGCGCCTGGTGCTCACCCCCGAGTCGATCGTGCTGGCCGAGGCCCGCCGCTCGTACACGACGCTGTCGCTGTACGGCTACCGCGTCGACGGGGTCGTCGCCAACCGGGTCTTCCCGGCGGATGGCGCCGACGACTGGCGGGCCGGCTGGGTGCTGGCCCAGGACGACGTCCTCGAGCAGGTCGAGCAGTCCTTCCACGGGCTGCCGATCTGGCGCTCGGTCTACCGGCCCCGCGAGCCGGTCGGGGTCGAGGCCCTGGCCGGCCTCGCCCGCGAGGTGTACGGCGACTCCGACCCGCTGGCCCCACCCGAGGGGGACGGGCCGTTCCGGGTCCGTCGTACCTCCACGGGGGCGGTGCTGCACCTCGCGCTGCCCCACGTGACCCGCGCCGACGTCGACCTCGCCCGCAACGGTGACGACCTGGTCGTGACGGTGGGGTCGTATCGTCGCGTCCTCACCCTGCCGTCCGGCCTCGCCCGGCTCCGGGTCGCCGGAGCCCGGGTCGAGACGGGGGAGCTGCTGGTGAGGTTCCGCGAGGAGACCCCGGAGAAGGAGCGCGCGTGAGCAAGGACGACCAGGACGGTCGGGACGACCGGGTGGGCAGCATCGGCGAGGAGGCGGCCCGGCTGTTCGGCGCGTTCGCCGACCTGGCCCGCGACGTCGACGAGCACGTCGCGACGGGCGGCGCCGAGTGCCGCTACTGCCCGGTCTGCCGCGCCGTGCACCTGGTCCGGGAGACCAGCCCGGAGGTCCGCGCGCACCTGACGTCCGCGGTGTCGTCGCTCGTGCAGGCCGCGGCCGGCCTGCTGGCCACGCACGTCCCGGAGGAGCACCGCTCGGGGGCCACCGGCGTCGAGCGGATCGATCTGGACGAGGATGTCCCGGACGACGAAGGGGCGGAGGACCGATGACCCTGGCGTGTGGGGTGGACGTGGGCGGCACCAAGATCGCCGCCGGCGTGATCGACGAGGACGGCAGCATCGTCGAGGAGCTGCGGGTGGTCTCGCCGGCCACCAGCGCGGAGGCCATCGAGGACGCCATCGCGGGGCTGGTCACCGAGCTGAGCTCGCGCCACGACATCTCGGCGGTGGGCGTCGGAGCGGCGGGCTACATCGACAAGGCACGCGCGGTCGTGATGTTCGCCCCGAACATCGCCTGGCGCAACGTCGACCTGAAGACCGAGCTGGAGAAGCGCGTCGACCTGCCGGTCGTGATCGAGAACGACGCGAACTCCGCCGCCTGGGGCGAGTTCCGGTACGGCGCGGGCCACGACGTCGACGACCTGCTGCTGGTGACCGTCGGCACCGGCGTCGGGGGCGGGGTCGTCCTCGACGGCGAGCTCTACCGCGGCGCGTTCGGCGTCGGCGCGGAGATCGGCCACATGCGCGTCGTACCCGGCGGGATCCTGTGCGGCTGCGGCAACCACGGCTGCTTCGAGCAGTACGCCAGCGGCAACGCCCTGGTCCGCGAGGCCCGGGCCTCGGCCGGCGGCGGCTCGCTGCTCGCGCGGAACGTCCTGGACCTGGCCGGCGGCGACCCCGACAAGATCACCGGCCCGCTGATCACCGAGGCCGCCCGCGGCGGAGACCCGTTCGCCATCGAGCAGCTCACCGAGCTCGGCCGCTGGCTCGGTGAGGGCATCGCCTCGCTGACCGCGATCCTCGACCCCGCCGTCGTGGTGATCGGCGGTGGCGTCAGCGAGGCCGGCGAGCTGCTCCTCGGCCCCACCCGCCGAGCCTTCGCCGCCCAGCTGACCGGTCGGGGGCACCGCCCGTCGCTGGAGATCCGCAAGGCCCGGCTCGGCAACCGGGCGGGCCTCATCGGCGCCGCCGACCTCGCCCGCAGGTAGCCATGGCCCTCTTCATCGGCGTCGACGTCGGCGGCACCAAGGTGATGGCCTCGGCCGTCGACGCCCGCGGCCGGGTGCTGCGCACCGCGCACCGCTCGACGCCGGGCCGCCTCGTCGACCCGGTCGTGGTGGAGGACGCCCTGACCGAGGCCGTCCAGGAGGTCGCCGGGCGGCGGGCGATCGACGGCGTGGGCCTGGCCGCGGCCGGCTTCGTCGACGGCGCGGGCGAGCGGGTGATGTTCGCCCCGCACCTGCCCTGGCGCGGCGAGCAGGTGCGTGCCCGGCTGATGGAGCGCTGGGGGACCACCGTCGTCCTCGACAACGACGCCAACTGCGCGGCCCGGGCCGAGGTCGCCTTCGGCGCGGCCCGCGGCGCCACCGACGCGATCGTGGTGACCCTCGGCACCGGCATCGGGGGCGCGGTCGTGCTCAACGGCCGCGTGCACCGCGGCAGCAACGGGATGGCGGGGGAGTTCGGCCACATGCAGGTGGTCCCCGACGGCCAGGCCTGCGAGTGCGGCGGCACCGGCTGCTGGGAGCAGTACTGCAGCGGCAACGCGCTCGCCCGGCACGCTCGCGCGCAGCTGGGCCGGGTGCCCACCCTGCTCGACGACCTCTGCGACGGCGACCCGGCCCGGCTCGTCGGCCCGATGGTCACCCAGGGCGCCGACCAGGGCGACCGGGTCGCGCTCGAGGCGTTCGCTTCGGTCGGGGACTGGCTCGGTGTCGGCGTCGCCAACCTGGTCGCCGCCTTCGACCCCGACGTGGTCGTCATCGCCGGAGGCGTCTCCGCCGCCGGCGAGCACCTGCTGGCCCCGGCCCGCGCCGCGCTGGCCCGCTCGCTCGTCGGAACCGGCCACCGGGTCGTCCCGCCGCTGCTGCGGGCCACCCTGGGTCCCGAGGCGGGGGTCGTCGGTGCTGCCGACAAGGCCCGCTCGGCGGTCCGCAGCGGCGGACGGCGCGCCCGCGCGCTCCGTCGTACGACGCGCGTCGGCGGACGGGCCGCGCGGCGGCTGGGCGCGGACGACTGAGGCGCGTCCTCGCTACACCTTGGCGCCGTCGTCCCAGGGGTCCCGCGGGCCGCGGGGCATCCGCCACACCAGGTAGACGAACCCGCCGACGAACGCGGCGACCAGGCCGTAGGCCAGCAGCCGGGGCAGGCCGATCCCGGCGATCAGGCAGACCAGCAGCACGGCCGGGGCGCCGAAGACGCCGAGCCAGGCGATCAGCCGGTCGCGGCTCGGGCGGGGCAGCGGGGGCGGCGGCGGGGGGACGAAGCGGTCGTCGGGGAAGACCGGGTCGGTGTCCCAGTCGTCGTCGACGGCCGGGTCCGCCAGGTCGGCCAGGTCGGCCAGGTCCTGCGCCGGGTCGGGGACCGGCGCGGGGGCGGTCTCGGGGTCGAGCTCCGGACGCGTCCCGTAGTTGTCGACGATGGCGCGCCAGGCGGCGTCCTCGTCGTCGTCGCGTTGCACCACTCGAGGGTAGGCGGTCGGACCTGGACCTACCAACGACTCGTTACGCCGTGGTCACCCGGGCCACGAACGAGGCGGTGCCGGCGAAGATGGTCGGCGCGTCGTTGTCGAGGGTCGCGACGTGATAGCTGTCCTCGAGGCGTACGACGGAGACGTCGCGTGAGGAGACCGACCCCGTGATCAGCGGCTCGGACAGCTCGTCGACGACGTGGTCGACGGTGGAGCGGAAGTACAGCAGCGGGGCGGTCACCTTCGACAGCTCGCGGGTGAGCGCCGGCCAGGCGCCGAACATCGTGGCGGCGGCCCGCAGCGGGACGCGCGGGTAGCCGTGCTCGGTCACGCCCTCCTTCTTGATGTCGTCGACGATGCCGGGCATCGACGGGAGCACGTGCTTGAGCACGGGCAGCAGCTTGACGTCGACGCGCTTGGTCGCGACCGCCGGGTTGACGACGACCACCCCGGAGACGCGGTCGGGGTGCTCGGCGGCGAGCAGCAGGCTCAGGGCGCCGCCCATCGAGAGCCCGCCGACGACGACCGCGTCGTTGTCGAGGCAGAGCCGGTCGAAGACGCGCGTCAGCTCGCCGTACCAGTCGACCCACGTGGTGCGGTTCATCTCCTGCCAGGTGGTGCCGTGGCCGGGCAGGCGCGGGACCTCGACGGCGTACCCGAGCGCGGCGAGGTGCTCGCCCCAGGGCTTGACCGAGGCGGGCTGGCCGGTGAAGCCGTGGCTGAGCAGCACGCCGACGCGCCGGCCGCCGGTGAGCTCGGGACGGGCGGGGACCGAGAGCGGCGTCGCCTGCGGGTGCATCGTCATGGCGCTCACTGTAGGAGGGTCTACAGTTCCGGTGACGTGCTCGGCGGCGGGGAGGGTGTGCGGTGTTCTACTGGTTCCTGAAGTGGATCGCGCTGGGGCCGATGCTCCGGGTCGTGTTCCGTCCCCAGGTGAGGGGGGCCGACAACGTCCCCCTGGAGGGGCCGGCGATCCTCGCCAGCAACCACCTCTCGTACGCCGACTGGCTGTTCATGCCGCTGACCCTGTCGCGGCGCGTGACGTTCGTGGCGAAGGCCGAGTACTTCACCACCCCGGGCCTGAAGGGCTGGTTCCAGCGGCTCTTCTTCTCCGGCGCGGGTCAGGTGCCGATCGACCGCTCCGGCGCGTCGGCGGCCGAGGGCGCGCTGAGCGCCGCCAAGCGGATCCTCGGCGACGGGGACCTGTTCGGCATCTACCCCGAGGGCACCCGCTCCCACGACGGCAAGCTCTACCGCGGCAAGACGGGCGTCGCCCGGCTGGCCCTGGAGACCGGCGTACCGGTCATCCCGGTCGCGGTCGTCGGCACCGACGTGGTCGCGCCCCCGGGCAAGAAGTTCGGCCGACTGGTGCGCCCGGTCGTGCGCTTCGGCAAGCCGCTGGACTTCTCCCGCTACGAGGGCATGGAGAACGACCGCTACATCCTGCGCTCGGTCACCGACGAGATCATGTACGAGATCATGCGCCTCTCCGGCCAGGAGTACGTCGACCAGTACGCCGCCCGCGCCAAGGAGGAGTCGAAGCGGGCCGAGCAGGCCGGCCCCGACGAGCAGAAGAAGGCGTCCTGAGCCGAGAGATCGGCTGGCGCCGGCCGGAGACGACGGTCGAGGACCGGCTGTTCCGGGCGCTCGCGGTGCTGCGGGTGGTCCTGCTCGTCAACGCGGTCGGGCTCAACCTCTACCGCGCCGACAACTTCCAGCGCCCGGTCGCGGGCCTGGTGCTGGTCCTCGTGATGGTCGCCTGGACCGCCTTCACCGTGTGGGCGTACGCCGACCCGGCGCGTCGTACCGCCGTCGTGCTGGGCCTCGACCTGGCCGTGGCGCTCGCCCTCCTCCTGGCCACCCCGCTGGTCAAAGGCGCCGGGTTCAGCGCGACGGTGCCGGGCTTCTGGGTGATGGGCGCGCTGCTGGCCTGGGCCGTGCACTGGCGCTGGCGGGGCGGGCTGGCCGCCGCCCTGGTGCTGGCCGTCGCCGACCTCGCCATCCGCGAGGACATCAGCCAGACCAACTACGGCAACGCCTACCTGCTGGTGATCGGGGGCGTCGTCATCGGCGGGCTGGCCGAGTCGCTGCAGCGGATGGCCGAGCGCCGTGACGCTGCCGAGCGCGAGGCGGCCGCGGCGGCGGAGCGGGCACGGCTCGCGCGAGCCGTGCACGACGGCGTGCTGCAGGTGCTCGCGCTCGTGCAGCGCCGCGGGGCGGAGCTCGGCGGCGAGGCGGCCGAGCTGGGCCGGCTGGCCGGCGAGCAGGAGGCCGTGCTGCGCAGCCTCATCCACGCCCAGGACGCGCTGCCCGCGGCGGACGGCGCGGCGGGCACCGTCGACATCGCCGCGGAGATCGCCCGCTTCGAGCGGCCCGGCGTCGTGGTCGCCGGCCCCGGCGTACCCGTCGAGCTGCCCGCGTACGCCGGCCGCGAGCTCGTCGCCGCCGTGGCGGCCTGCCTCGACAACACCGACCGCCACGCGCCCGGAGCCTCGGCCTGGGTGCTCCTGGAGGCCCTGCCCGACCGGGTGGAGGTCTCGGTGCGCGACGACGGCCCGGGCATCCCCGACGGCCGGCTCGGCGAGGCCGCCGAGCAGGGCCGGCTGGGCGTGCGCGAGTCGATCCGCGGCCGGGTCGCCGACCTCGGCGGCACCGCCACCCTGACCACCGGTGCCGACGGCACCGAGTGGGAGATCGCCGTCCCCCGGGAGGCTCGATGACCATTCACAGCACCCACCCGTTCGCCGACCCCGAGCCCGATCCGGTACGCCGCCTGCGCGGCCGGCTCGGCGGCGCCGTCTCGTTGTGGACCGCGGGCGACCTCGAGGACCAGCACGGGCGCGCGGGGCTGACGGTGACGTCGCTGATGGTCGCGGCCGGTGAGCCGGCGCGGGTCCTGGCGCTGGTGGATCCCGACTCCGACCTGGCCGACGTGGTGGCCGAGACCGGACGGTGCGTCGTCCAGCTGCTCGCCTGGGAGGAGCGCGACCTGGCGGAGGCGTTCGCGGGCACCGCCCCGGCCCCGGGCGGCCCGTTCCGCCAGGCCGACTTCGAGCAGACGCCGTGGGGTCCGCGGCTCGCGGGCGCGAGCACCTGGGCCGGCGTACGTCTCGAGACGACGGCGTCCGTCGGCTGGTCGGCGCTGCTGACCTGCGTGGTCGAGGAGATCGTCGTCGGCGACGACCGCGACCCGCTGGCGCACCGCCGGGGGCGGTGGCTGCGGCCCGCGCCCGGCGACAGCAACTAGATTTCCGGCATGGACGAGCAGCCGATCCGCGTCATGGTCGTCGACGACCACCCCATGTGGCGCGACGCGGTGGAGCGCGACCTGCAGGCGGCGGGCTTCGACGTCGTCGCGGTCGCCGCCAACGGCTCGGAGGCGCTGGCCCGCTTCCCGGCGGCCCGGCCCCAGGTGCTGGTCCTCGACCTGCAGATTCCGGCGCCGAACGGGGTCGAGGTCACCGCCGAGGTGCTCCGCCAGGACCCGTCGGCGCGGGTGCTGATCCTCTCCGCCTCCGGCGAGCAGGCCGACGTCCTGGAGGCGGTCAAGGCGGGCGCCACCGGGTACCTGGTGAAGTCGGCGTCGCGCGAGGAGCTGCTCGACGCCGTACGCCGCGTCGCCGCCGGGGACACCGTCTTCACCCCCGGTCTGGCCGGCCTCGTGCTGGGGGAGTACCGCCGGCTCAGCGAGCCGGCCGCCGCCCCGGACGGCTTCCCCGAGCTGACCGAGCGGGAGACCGAGGTGCTGAAGATGGTGGCCAAGGGGTTGTCGTACCGCCAGATCGCCGAGCGGCTGGTGCTCTCGCACCGGACCGTCCAGAACCACGTGCAGAACACCCTGCGCAAGCTCCAGATGCACAACCGGGTGGAGCTGACCCGCTACGCGATCGCGCAGGGGCTCGACGATGCCGACGCGTAGGTACCTGCGCCGGCTGGAGATCGACGCCGGGGCGCCGCCGACCCTGGACACGCTGTTCCTGGTCCACGACCGGCACCTCGCGCACGTGCCCTACGAGAATCTCGGCATCATGCTCGGCCTGCCGCCGTCGGTGGACCCCGAGACCTGCCTGGATCGCATCGGCCGCGTCGGGCGCGCCGGCTACTGCCTGCACCAGAACGCCGCGCTGGAGCTCGTGCTGAGCGACCTCGGGTTCGCCGTACGCCGCCGGCACGCGCACGTGTGGCAGGACGAGGCGCACCGCAGCGGCCCGCTCAACCACCTCGCGCTCGAGGTGACGGGCCTGCCCACGGCCGAGAACCCCGCCGGTCGCTGGTGGGCCGACGTGGGCCTGGGCGAGGGCTTCCGGCTGCCGTTGCCGCTGGTCGACGGCGAGCACGTGCAGGACGGGTTCCGCTACCGCCTCAGCGACGTCGGGCCGGACGGATGGTCCTTCCGGCACGACCCGGCAGGCTCGTTCGCCGGCATCGAGGTGACCGGCGGCGACACCGGCCCCGGCGCGATGGTGGCCTCGCACGCCGAGCTGTCCGCGCCGGGCGAGGGCCGGTTCGCGCGGCTCGTGGTCGTCCAGCGCCGGGACGCCGGCGGGATCCGGGAGGTGCGCGGCTGCCTGCTGCGCCGGGTGACGCCCACGGGGGCGACCGAGACCGTGCTGGCGTCGTACGACGACTGGCGCGCGGCGCTGACCGGGGAGCTGCGGGTCCCGCTCGACGACCTCCCGGAGGATCCGTTGCGCGAGCTGTACGCCCGCAGCTGGGCCGCGCACCTGGAGTGGGCGGCCGGACGGTCGCGAGGTCGCGATGAGTGAGCTGCTCCAGATCGCCGACGAGCTCTACGGGCTCGACCTGGCCGAGTTCACCCCGGCGCGGGACGCCCGGGCGAAGGCGCTGAAGGGGACCGACCTCGGCAAGCAGGTCAAGGCCCTGCGCAAGCCGGCGACGGCCGCGTGGGTGGTCAACCTGCTGGTCCGGCACGAGACCGAGCAGGTCGACCAGGTGCTCGCCGTCGGCGCCGCGCTTCGCGAGGCGCAGGCGGCGATGTCGGGCGACGAGCTGCGGGCGCTGACCCGGCAGCGGCGCCAGCTGACCGCCGCCGTCACCACCCAGGCCCGCGGGGTCGCGAAGGAGCGCGGGCTGAAGGTCACCGCGGCCGTCGCCGACCAGGTCGAGGCGACGCTGACCGCGGCGATGGTCGACGAGGGGTGCGCGGCCGCCGTACGCAGCGGGCTGCTGGTGACGGCGCTGACCGCGACCGGCGTCGACGACGTGGACCTCGCCGCCGCCGTGGCCGCCCCCGAGGCGCTGGGCTTCCAGGCCACCGCCCGCGACGCCGAGCCCGCGGCCCGGCCCGAGCTGCACGTCGTCCCCGACCCCGACGCCGACGCCAAGGCGCTGGCCGCCGCCCGGGAGCTGCTCGAGGCGGCGCAGGAGGAGGTCGAGGCGGCCCAGGGCGGGCTCGACGAGGCCGCCGCCTCGGTGACCGAGTTGGAGGCGCGTGCGCTCCAGCTGCAGGGGGAGATGGAGGAGCTGCGCCGCCGGCTCGCCGAGCTGGAGTCGACCGCCGAGGAGGTCGACGACGAGCTGTCCGACGCCGAGGACGCCCGCACGGAGGCCGAGTCCGTCCTCGCCGAGGCGACCCGCGAGCGGGACGCCGCCCAGGCGGCGGTCGACCGGCTGGCGTAGGGCGGTCTCAGACCACCAGCGACACAGCCCGTCCCACGAGCCGCGGGTCGGCGGAACCGACGGGGCCGGGCGGGACGAGCTCCGGCAGCACGTCGTCCGGTACGCCGAGTTCCGCGGCCCGGTCGCTCGACCAGGCGGGGTCGGTGGTGACGTGGAGCAGCCCGCGCGTGGCTCGCGCGATGAGGTACGACGCGACCGGGCCCGCGGCGTACCGGCCCTCGAGCACCAGCGCCCAGGTGTGCGGCTCGTGGGCGGCGATCCAGGCCAACCCGGTCGCCGGGTCGGCCCGTTCGTCGGGCGCCAGGATCGGCGGCCGGGGCGAACCGAGGGTCTCGACGTCCCAGAGGACCAGCGAGGGCGGGCCGTCGACGACGACGTGGTCGGCGTCGGCGGGGATCGCGGCGAGGAAGGCCCGCCAGAGCTCGTCGGCGGTCACCGGTCGCGGACGATCGCGAGGACCTTCTCGTCGATCCAGGACAGGTCGGGCGCGACGCGCATCTCGTAGTTCTCGGTGCCGACCCAGGCCAGGAAGTCCCGGTGCCCCTGCGCCTCGGCGAAGGCGGCCAGCTCGGCGTCGAGCTCGGGCGTCACGGGCACCTTCTCCTCCTCGGTCGAGGCGGTGAGGTAGAGGTCGTTGAGGTCCAGCAGCCGGGCCAGCTCCGGCAGCGGCGACGCGTGGTCGTCGACCCGGAGGTCGACGGCGATGTCGTCGAGGCCGCCGTACCCCGCCTCGTCGCGGACGACGAGCAGCGCGGCGGACTGCCGGCCCCGTCGGTCGCCGCCCGCGTCGTCGCCGGCGGCGAGCGCGGCGAGGAGCCGGTGGGCGAGCGGCAGCTCGGGGGCGGTGGCCTCCCAGGCGTCGCGCATGGCCAGGACGACGTGCTCGCCGGCCAGGACGTTGCCCTGGATGGCGTAGCCGTCGCCGGTGAGACCGCCGGCCCAGTCCAGGCAGGCGTGGCCGGTGTGGGTCGCGGCGCCGCCGTCGACGTCGACGATGCCGACCTGGCGGTGGTCGCGCCCCTCGTCCTCCTCCAGCAGCCGCTGCAGGGCGACCGACGCCGTCGCGCCGTCGTCGAGGTGGGAGAGGGCCAGACCCTTGTAGGCCACGTTGGCGTCGGCCTGGGTGGCGATCGCGCCGACCTGGGCGACGGCGGCGGGCACGCTGGCGCCCACCGCCAGGAACCGGGAGGCGACCGCGACGCCCCAGGACTCTCCGTCGGCGGACCGGGCCACGATCGAGAACGTCATGGCCGCAGCGTAGTCACGCGGACCAGTCAGCCGCGTGAGGTCGTAGCCCGCGCGACCGCGCTCCCACTAGGGTCGCCTGTGAACGATCCAACGAACCATCCACCTGGTCATGCAGAGGTCAGTAGGAGGAGTGTCGATGCGCGTCGGAGTGCTCACCGGAGGCGGGGACTGTCCCGGCCTGAACGCCGTCATCCGGGCGGTCGTCCGCAAGGGGGTCCGCGATCACGGGTTCGAGTTCGTGGGCTTCCGCGACGGCTGGAAGGGGCCGCTGGAGGGCCTGACCATGGAGCTCGGCATCGAGCAGTGCCGCGGCATCCTGCCGCGCGGCGGCACGATCCTCGGCTCCTCGCGCACCAACCCGTTCAAGATCGACGGCGGCGTCGAGCGGATCAAGGACAACCTGGCCGCGCACGGCGTCGACGCGCTGGTGGCCATCGGCGGCGAGGACACCCTGGGCGTCGCGACCAAGCTGGCCGACCTCGGCGTCCAGGTCGTCGGCGTACCGAAGACCATCGACAACGACCTGTCCGGCACCGACTTCACCTTCGGCTTCGACACCGCGGTCAACGTCGCGACCGAGGCCATCGACCGGCTGCACACCACGGCCGAGTCGCACCACCGGGTGCTCGTGGTCGAGGTCATGGGCCGGCACGCCGGCTGGATCGCGCTGCACGCCGGCATCGCCGGTGGCGCCAGCGCGGTGCTGATCCCGGAGCAGCCGTTCGACATCGAGGCGATCTGCGCCCACGTCGAGACCCGCTTCCAGACCCAGTACGCCCCGATCATCGTGGTCTCCGAGGGCGCGGTCCCCGTCGAGGGCGGCGACATGACGCTGCAGTCCGGCGAGGTCGACGCCTTCGGCCACGTCCGGCTCGGCGGCATCGGCGACCGGCTGGCCAGCGAGATCGAGCAGCGCACGGGCAAGGAGGCGCGCGCCGTCGTACTCGGGCACATCCAGCGGGGCGGCACCCCCACCGCCTTCGACCGCTGGCTCGCCACCCGCTTCGGCCTGCAGGCCATTGACGCGGTCGCCGACGGCGACTTCGGCACGATGATGGCCCTGCAGGGCACCAAGATCGTCCGGCTCCCACTGATCGAGGGCACCGGCGAGCTGAAGCTCGTCAGCCCCGAGGAGTACGCCGAGGCCCAGGTCTTCTTCGGCTGACCATCGCCGAGTCGGCAGAACTTGTCGACGGTCTGTCGGCAAGTTCTGCCGACTCGACGCGCAACTTCTGCCGACTCGGCTCAGTGGCCGGCGGAGACGTCGAGGTCGCGGGGAGCGAGCCACCAGACGAGGGCGGCGGCGGCGAGCATCACGATGCCGCCGGCGAGGCCGGTCCAGGTCAGCGAGTGCGTGAACGCCTCGGTCGCCTGCGTCGCCAGGCTCGCGCCGCCGGGACCGAGCAGGTCGGAGACCTCGAGCGCCCCGCCGAGTGAGTCGCGTACGACGTCCCCGGTGGCCGCGTCGAGGCCGGCGGCCGTGAGGTCGGAGACCGGCAGGTCGGCGCGGTAGACCGCGCCGGCCAGGCTGCCGAGCACGGCGACCCCCAGCACGCCGCCGATCTCGTAGCTCGACTCCTCGATCGCGGCGGCGCTGCCGGCCTTGTCGGCCGGGGCGCCGGACATGATCGCCGCGGAGGCCAGGGCGAGCGAGCCGCTGCCCGCGCCGACCAGGACGAGGGAGACGGCGACGCCGGCGTACGTCAGCGGCGTGGGGAGCAGGAAGACCAGCAGGAAGCCGATGCCGCCCACGAGCAGACCGCCCGCGAGCACGGGCCGGGCGCCGATCCGGTCGGCCAGCGCGGGGGCGAGCAGCGAGCAGAGCACGCCCGCCACGGCCATCGGGAGCAGGGCGAAGCCGGACTCGAGCGGGGACCAGCCGCGCACCAGCTGCAGCCACTGGCTGAGCAGCAGCAGCGCGGCGATCGAGGCGATGCTGCTGCACAGCGCCGTGATGACGCCCGCGCTGAAGGCGCGCTCGCGGAACAGCCGGATCTCCAGGACGGGGTTCGGCTGGGCCAGGCAGCGGCGTACGAAGAGGACCAGGCCGACCACGGCGACCACGGCCGCGACCACGCCCTTGCCGGTCAGGCCGTGCTCGCCGGTGTGCTTGACGGCGTAGACGAGCGCGACCATGCCCACCACCGACAGCACGGTGGCGATCGGGTCGAGGGTGCCGGGCCGCTCGGACCGGCTCTCGGGGAGCAGCAGCAGGGCGGCGACGATCGCCACGGCCATCACCGGCACGTTGACCAGGAACGCCGAGTGCCAGCGGAACGCCTCCAGCAGCGCGCCGCCGATGATGGGGCCGAGCGCGGTGCCGACCGCGGCGGTGGCGCCCCAGCAGCCCAGCGCGGTCGCCCGCTCCCGCGGGTCGGTGAACATGGTCCGCACCATCGAGAGCGTCGACGGCATGATCATCGCGCCGCCCACCCCCAGCAGGGCGCGTACGGCGATGACGCCGGCCGGGCTGTCGACGACCAGCACGGCCAGCGACGCGAGGCCGAAGGTCGCGAAGCCCGCGACGAGCATCCGGCGCCGGCCCCAGCGGTCGCCGATCGCGCTGGCGGTCACGAGCAGTCCGGCGAGGACGAGCGCGTAGATGTCGACCATCCAGAGCAGCTCGACGGCGCCGGGGCGAAGGTCGGCGGAGATGGCCGGCAGGGCCAGGCTCAGGATCGTCATGTCCATGACGACGACCAGCAGGCTGGTGCACAGTACGGCGAGCCCGGCCCACCGCAGGCGTGCCTCGGTCATCACGGCGCTCATGCGGAGGCCCCCGCCAGGAAGGTGCGGACGGCGAGGTCGCCGGCGGCCCGGGACCCGATGTCGCCTGCGCGCAGCGCCTCGCGGACGGCGACCATCACGCCGTACACGACATGGCTCAGCCACGCCGGAGGTACGTCGGGGCGCAGCACGCCGGCGCGCTGCGCGGCGGCGAGGAGGTCGATCTCCACCGCGACCAGGGCCCGGGTGCGCTCGACGAGGTCGGGGAAGGCCTCCAGCGAGTGCTCGGTCAGCGCGAAGGCGAAGTCCTCGGCGTCGCGCGCGAGTGCGCGCATCATCGTGTCCACGCAGGCGGTGATCCGCTCGGCGTCGCCGGAGGCGGTCGCGGCGGCCAGGCCGGCGCTGGCCTGGGTCTCCTCCCAGCGGTCCAGGCAGCGCACGCCGATGGCGTGCACCAGGTCGGCGCGACCGGCGAACTGGCGGTTGAGGGTCGCCCGGCTCACCCCGATCGCCTCGGCCACGGCCGCCATCGGGGCGGCCGGATCCGCGTTGAGGTGGCGCAGGGCGCCGTCGAGCAGCTCGTCGCGGCTGGGCATCTGTTCTCCTGAGACTGAGACGTCTCGAATGAGACGAAGTTGTCTCAAACTAGCCGAACTCGAGGTCCGTCACCAAAGCGCGGTGGTCCGAGACCGGCAGGGCGCGCGCCTCGGCCGCCCGCGCCCGCAGGTCGCCGTCGACGAGCACGTGGTCCAGCTGCTGGGTCGGCCCCTGCACGGGGAAGGTCGGGGCGTCCACCAGGGAGCGGAGCCCGGTCGTGCGGCGGACCCGGTCGGGCTCCATGTTCAGGTCGCCCACGAGCACCAGCGGCCGCGGCGTACCCGTCAGGGCACCGGTCAGCGCGCGCAGCTGCCGGGTGTTCCACCAGGGCACGAAGGAGAGGTGGGTGTTGGCCACGGTGATCGGGCCGGCCGGTCCGTCGATGACCGCGGCGAGTCCGACCCGGGGCTCGTCGCGCACCAGGACCGGCCGCCAGGATCCCCGGAACCGCATCGGCACGGCGGAGCGCAGCGTGGGCAGCCGCACGACCTCCCACGCCGTGACCGGGAGCCGGCTCAGCAGGGCGATTCCGTACGCCGCCGAGTCCGGCTGCTCCTCGCCCGTGGCGGCGACCCAGGTGGCGCCCGGGCTCCCGTTGAGCGCGGCCACGAAGCGGTGCTCGGTCGCCCCCATCGCCTCGGCGGCTGTCGCCGTCAGGTCGGCGTGCTGGGAGCGGGGCTGGTTGCGGTCGACCTCCTGGAGGGCCAGGACGTCGGCGTCGAGGGAGGAGATCGCGGCCGCGAAGACGTCCAGGTCGACCTGGCTGTCGTCGGGAGCCCGGCCGTTGAGGATGTTGAAGGTCACGAGGCGCATCGCCGGGCCGGTACCCGCTCGGCGTCGGCATGCCCGCCCCGGCCGTCGGGTACTCCGCGCGGCGTGGGCGACGACGGCGACGACGTACGACGGGGACTGCGCGAGGCGCTGAAGCTGGTCGCGGTCGCGCTCAAGGAGGGCGAGGTGCCCTTCGCGCTCGCCGGTGGGTACGCCGTGTGGGCGCGGGGCGGCCCGGAGCCCGACCACGACGTCGACTTCGTGGTGGCCGAGGAGGACGCCGACGCGGCGGCGGACCTGCTCGCCGGGCGAGGACTCGAGGTCGTGCGGCCGCCGGAGGACTGGCTGTTCAAGGTGTACGTCGACGAGGCGATGGTCGACGTCCTGTTCCGCACGAACGGGGAGTCGATGACCCGGCAGGTGCTGGCAGAGGTCGACCGGATCGAGGTCGAGTCGGTCCAGATGCCGGTGCTCGCGGCCACGGTGTTGATGGGGCACAAGCTGAACGCCCTGGAGGAGCACGCCTGTGACTTCGGCCGGCTGCTGCCCGTCGCCCGGGCGGTGCGCGAGCAGGTCGACTGGGGCGAGGTGCGCAGCGAGACGGCGGACAACGACTTCGCCGTGGCCTTCCTGGTGCTGCTCGAGCGCCTCGGCGTCGTCGAACCGGTCTGATCCACCCGGGCGGGAGGGTTTCGCCCCAAGGGGTGAGGGCAACTGGCCACCCATGAGCGCGACGAGCAGCGACCAGGTCGACGTCAACGGTCCCGAACCCGACCTGAAGCGGGTGATGGGGCCGAAGCTCCTGCTGCTGTTCATCGTGGGCGACATCCTCGGCGCGGGCGTGTACGCCGTCACCGGGCGACTGGCCGGCCAGGTCGGCGGCATCGCCTGGCTGCCGTTCCTGGTGGCGTTCGCGGTCGCCACGCTGACGGCGTACTCCTATCTGGAGCTGGTCACGAAGTACCCCCAGGCGGCGGGCGCGGCGCTCTACACGCACAAGGCCTTCGGCATCCACTTCGTCACGTTCCTGGTGGCCTTCACCGTGGTGTGCTCCGGCATCACCAGCGCCTCGACGTCCTCGGGACTGCTCGCCGAGAACCTGCTCATCGGCCTGGACGAGCTGCTGCCGGGGATCCCCACGAGCGACACCGCCAGCCTGGTCACGGCGCTGCTGTTCATGATGCTGCTCGCCGGGATCAACCTGCGCGGCGTGGGGGAGAGCGTGAAGTTCAACGTCGTGCTGACCCTGGTCGAGATGACCGCGCTCGCGATCGTCATCGGGATCGGCTTCTACGCCGTCACGGGCGGCGACGGCGACCTGGGCCGGGTGACGGTCTTCGAGAGCCCCGACGACAAGGGCCTGTTCATGGCGGTCACGATCGCCACGGCGATCGCGTTCTTCTCGATGGTGGGCTTCGAGGACTCGGTCAACATGGTCGAGGAGACCAAGGACCCGCTGCGCATCTTCCCGCGGATGATGCTCACCGGCCTCGGGATCGCGGTGATCATCTACATGCTCGTGGCGGTCACCGTCGTGGCGGTCATCCCGCCCGGCGACATCGCCAACCCGCAGAACCCCGAGGCCGGCGTACTCCTCGACGTGGTCCGGGTCGGCGCTCCCGACCTGCCCATCGACAAGATCTTCCCGTTCCTCACGGTCTTCGCGGTCGCCAACACGGCGCTGATCAACATGCTGATGGCCAGCCGGCTGATCTACGGCATGGCCCGCCAGGACGTGCTGCCGCGGACCCTGGGCCGGGTGCTGCCCGTCCGGCGCTCGCCCTGGATGGCGATCCTGTTCACCACCGTCCTGGCGCTGGCCCTGATCGTCGTGGTCCGCACCCAGTCCGACAGCACCGTCGTGGCCGCGCTGTCCGGTACGACGTCGCTCCTGCTGCTCGCGGTCTTCACGATCGTCAACGTCTGCTGCCTGGTGCTGCGCCGCGAGCCGACGCCCGAGCGCGCCTTCCGTGCGCCCACCGTCGTGCCGATCATCGGCGCCGTCGCCTGCGCCTACCTGCTGGGTCCCTGGGCGCGGCTGGAGGCGGACATGGTCCAGTACAAGATCGCCGCCGGCCTGCTCGGTCTCGGCATCGTGCTGTGGGCCTTCACCTGGCTGACCAACCGGGGCGTCCGGGCCAAGAAGACCGGCTTCCGCGACATCGAGCACCTCGAGGACTGAGCACCGTCCGGGGATCGGTCTCACCGCTCCTCGGCGAATCGGGGGCCGGCGGTGACCCGCCGTACTCTGGAGGGGTGAGCACCATCCCCTCCCTGTCCGACCTGCACGCCCTCGGCCCGGCCCAGCAGCCGACGTACCCCGACCGGGGTGCGGTCGACGCTGCCGTCGACCGCCTGCGCACGATGCCGCCGCTGGTCTTCGCGGGTGAGTGCGACGACCTGAAGGCCAAGATCGGCGCGGTCGCGCGCGGCGAGGCGTTCCTGCTCCAGGGCGGCGACTGCGCCGAGACGTTCGCCGGCGTGACCGCCGACAACGTCCGCAACAAGCTGCGGGTGCTGCTGCAGATGGCCGTCGTACTGACCTACGCCGCGTCGGTGCCGGTGGTGAAGGTGGGGCGGCTCGCGGGCCAGTACGCCAAGCCCCGCTCCAGCGACAACGAGACCCGCAATGGCATCACGCTGCCGGCGTACCGCGGCGACGCGGTCAACGGCTACGAGTTCACCGAGGCCGCGCGGGTCCCCGACCCGCAGCGTCTCGTCGACGTCTACAACGCCTCGGCCGCCACGCTCAACCTGGTGCGCGCCTTCGTCACCGGCGGGTACGCCGACCTGCGCCAGGTGCACGCCTGGAACACCGACTTCGTCAAGGAGTCCCCGGTCGGCCAGCAGTACGAGCAGATGGCCAACGAGATCGAGCGCGCGCTGACCTTCATGAAGGCGATCGGTGCCGACCCCGACGAGTTCCACCGGGTCGACTTCCACTCCAGCCACGAGGCGCTGGTGCTGGAGTACGAGCACGCGATGACCCGCATCGACTCCCGCACGCAGCTGCCGTACGACGTCTCCGGGCACTTCGTCTGGATCGGGGAGCGCACCCGCCAGCTCGACAACGCCCACGTCGAGCTGCTCAGCCACATCCAGAACCCGATCGGCGTGAAGCTCGGCCCGACGACGTCCCCCGACGACGCGCTCGCGCTGGCCGCGAAGCTGAACCCGACCAACGAGGCCGGTCGGCTGACCTTCATCACCCGCTTCGGCGCGGGCAAGATCCGCGACGGCCTGCCGTCCCTGATCGAGAAGGTCACCGCCGAGGGCCTCCAGGTCGCGTGGATCTGCGACCCGATGCACGGCAACACCTTCGAGGCGAGCTCGGGCTACAAGACCCGCCGCTTCGGCGACGTCATCGACGAGGTGCAGGGCTTCTTCGACGTGCACCGCTCGCTCGGCACCTGGCCCGGCGGCCTGCACGTCGAGCTCACCGGCGACGACGTCACCGAGTGCGTCGGCGGCGGTGAGGAGCTCACCGACATGGACCTCTCCGCACGCTACGAGTCGGTCTGCGACCCCCGGCTGAACCGGGTGCAGAGCCTCGAGCTCGCCTTCCTCGTCGCGGACATGCTGCGCCAGAGCAAGCCCTGAGCCCGCCGCTGGTCGAGGTGCGAAGGACCGAGTCCTGAACCCACCGCTGGTTGAGGTGCGAAGGACCGAGTCCTGAACCCACCGCTGGTTGAGGTGTGAAGGACGGAGTCCTGAGCCTCGAAACCCGTCTTGTCGGGAGTCGGCGTCGGTGGAGGCCGTCGCTCGGCTCACCGGGTTTCGAGGCTCCTCGCTGGCGCTCGTCGCACCTCAACCAGCGTCGGGTCCCCACCGGTGGTTGAGGTGCGAAGGACGAAGTCCCGAAACCACCGCTGGTTGAGGTGTGAAGGACGAAGTCCCGAAACCACCGCTGGTTGAGGTGTGAAGGACGGAGTCCTGAGCCTCGAAACCCGTCTTGTCGGGAGTCGGCGTCGGTCGAGGCGGTCGCTCGGCGTACGGGGTTTCGAGGCTCCTCGCTGGCGCTCGTCGCACCTCAACCGGCGTCGGGTGCCCACCGCTGGTTGAGGTGTGAAGGACGAAGTCCTGAGCCTCGAAACCGGTCTTGTCGACGGTCGGCCTCGATCACCAGGCCTCGACGAGCGTCGATGAGCCGCCATCGGTGAGGATGGGCGGGTGATCGATCTGCGCTCCGACACCCTCACGAAGCCGACCGAGGCGATGCGCGCTGCGATGGCGCGGGCGGAGGTCGGCGACGACGTGTACGGCGAGGATCCCACCGTCCGTGCGCTCGAGGAGCGGGTGGCCGGGCTGTTCGGTCACGAGGCGGCGCTGTTCACGCCGACCGGGTCGATGGCCAACGTGCTGGCGGTCCGCTCGGTGGTGCAGCCGGGCCAAGAGGTGCTCTGCGAGTCCCGCGCCCACATCGCGCGGGCCGAGCTGGGGGCGCACGCGGCGTACTCCGGCATCACCATGCGCACCTGGATCCACCCGCGCGGCCAGGTCGACCTGCCCGTGCTGCGGGACCTCTTCGCCCCGGACCTGGGGCCGTTCTTCGTGCCCACCGCGGCGATCTCCGTCGAGAACACCCACAACTTCGCCGGGGGAGCGGTGCTGCCGCTGACCGATCTCCTCGACCTGCGCGAGTTCGCCACGGCCGCGGGGACCAAGGTGCACGTGGACGGCGCCCGGATCTGGAACGCCCACGTCGCCACCGGCACCCCGCTCGCGGAGTACGGCGCGGTCGCGGACGTGCTGGCCGTCTGCCTGTCGAAGGGCCTCGGGGCGCCGGTCGGCTCGTTGATGGTCGGCTCCGCCGACGCGGTGGCCGAGGCCCGGGTGTGGCGCAAGCGGATGGGCGGCGGGATGCGGCAGGTCGGCATCCTGGCCGCGGCCGGCCTGCACGCGCTCGACCACCACGTCGAGCGCCTGGCCGAGGACCACGACCACGCGCGGCTGCTCGCCGAGGCGAGCGGCGGCGACCCTGCGGAGGTCGACACCAACATCGTCGTGGTCGAGCGGCCCGACGCGGCGTCGTACGTCCAGCGGGCCGGCGAGGCGGGCGTCCTGGTCTCCGCGGTCGGTCCCCGCACGGTCCGGATGGTGACCCATCTCGACGTCTCCCGGGCCTACGCCGAGCGCGCGGCCGGGATCCTCGCGGGACTCTGACGAACTTTTCTCCACGCGATGTCGATCGGGGCGTTCCCCGTTCGACTGACGGGTGAGAGGGTCCCACTCGGGACCCCGAACCCGAGGAGATCATCATGAAGTACATGCTCATCATGCGCGCCACCTCCGCCGAGGCGTACGCCGCCTTCGCGGACGTCGACATGGACCAGATGCTGGAGACGATGGGCCGCTTCAACGACGAGCTGATCAACGCCGGCGTGCTGGTCGCCGCGGAGGGCCTCGACGACGCGAGCGGTGGGGTCGTCGTCGACTACTCCTCGCAGCCCCCGGTCGTCACCGACGGGCCGTACGGCGAGACCAAGGAGCTGTTCGGCGGCTTCTACATCCTCGACGTCGCCTCGCAGGAGGAGGCGGTCGAGTGGGCCAAGCGGATGCCCGCAGCCGGGGCCGGCTTCCAGACCGAGATCCGCCGGGTGCCCAGCATCGACGAGTTCCCGCAGGACAACCCGTGGATCCAGAAGGAGCGGGCCTGGCGCGAGTCGACCGGCCAGCTCTGAGGCGCCGGCGGGGCTCCGCGCGGTGAGCGCGACGGGCACCGGGCGGGAGGCGGTGGCGGCGGTGTGGCGGATCGAGTCCGCCCACATCGTCGGCACCCTGGCCCGCTACACCGGCGACTTCACGCTCGCGGAGGACCTCGCCCAGGAGGCGTTCGCCGAGGCGCTGGTCAGCTGGCCGCGCGACGGCGTACCCGCCAACCCGGCGGGCTGGCTGCTCACCGTCGGCCGGCGCCGCGCGATCGACGGCTTCCGCCGGCGCGCGGCCCGCGACGAGCGGTACGCCGCGCTCGAGCGGGAGCGGTCCGAGGAGGAGACCGACCCCGACCTGTTGTGGGACCCGGACCGGATCGAGGACGACGCCCTCGCGCTGATGTTCGTCTCCTGCCACCCGGCGCTGTCCCCGGAGTCGCAGGTCGCGCTCACCCTCCGGGTCCTGGGTGGTCTGACCAGCGACGAGATCGCTCGCGCGTTCCTGGTGCCGACCGCGACCGTCCAAGCCCGCATCACCCGGGCCAAGAAGACCCTCGCGGCTGCGCGGGTGCCGTTCGAGGTGCCGCCGGGACCCGAGCGGCGCGAGCGGCTCGGGTCGGTGCTCAGCGTCCTCTACGTGATCTTCACCGAGGGCTCGACGGCCACGTCCGGGAGGGACCTGATCCGCGTCGACCTCGCGGGGGAGGCGGTCCGGCTGGCCCGGGTGCTGGCCCGGCTGGTGCCCGACGAGCCGGAGGCCCACGGCCTGCTCGCGCTGCTGGAGCTGACCGCCGCCCGCTTCCCCGCCCGGCTCGACCCTGCCGGCGACCCGGTGCTGCTGGAGGACCAGGACCGAGGCCGGTGGGACCGCGCCGCGATCCGGCGGGGCCGGGCGGCGCTGGACCAGGCGGGCCGGGTCGGCCGCGGCCTCGGGGCGTACGGCGTCCAGGCCGCGATCGCCGCCTGCCACGCGGACGCCCCCTCGGTGGCGGCCACCGACTGGGAGCGGGTGGTGCTGCTCTACGAGGTGCTCGGCCGGCTGGCGCCGTCGCCGGTGGTCGAGCTCAACCGGGCGGTCGCCCTGGCGATGGCCGCGGGACCGGCCGCCGCGCTGGACGCGGTCGACGAGCTGGTCGCGTCCGGCAGCCTCGCCGGCTCCCACCTGCTGCCGAGCGTCCGCGGCGAGCTGCTGGCCAGGCTCGGCCGCACGGACGACGCCCGTGCCGAGCTGGAGGCGGCCGTCGCCCTCTGTGCCAACGAGCGTGAGCGGGGCCTGCTGCGGCGCAAGATCGAGCGGCTCGGCTGACTTCCGGTCGCGGCTCAGCAGGACCGCGTCGCTGCCGATGGGTCGCCCGTGCCTGCTCCCGCCCCGACCGCGCTGCCCACCCGGACCCGCGGCATCGCCGCCGGGCGGCCGACCGCGCTGGTGATCGAGGACGCCGAGGAGTTCGCCCGGCTCTCGTCGCGGATCCTGGCGGGCTGCGGGTTCGAGGTGCACGTCGCCCGGTCCGGCGAACGGGGGCTCGACGTGGCCCGGGTGCACGACTTCGACCTGCTCCTCATCGACGTCGCGCTGCCCGGCATGGACGGCTTCGAGGTGTGCCGGCGGCTACGCACCTTCACCGACGCCCACGTGGTGATCGTGACCGCCCACGACTCCGAGGTGGAGAAGGTGATCGGCTTCCGGCTCGGCGCCGACGACTACGTGACCAAGCCGTACTCGCCGGTCGAGCTGGCCGCGCGCATCCGCGCCGTACGCCGCCGCCCCCGTGCGCCGAGGACCGATCCGGTCCGCCGGGCCGGGGAGATCGTGGTCGACGTCGCCGGTCGTGAGGCGAGCGTGGCGGGCGCGCCGCTGACCCTCACCCGGACCGAGTTCGACCTGCTGTCCGCCCTGTCGGCCGCCCCCGGACGGGTCCGGAGCCGTCAGGAGCTCCAGGAGGACGTCTGGGGCGACGGGTACGGCGACCTCCGGGTCGTCGACGTCCACATCGGAAACCTGCGTCGCAAGCTCCGCACGGCGCTCGGCGCACCGGACCCGATCGTCACCGTGCGGGGCACGGGCTACCGGCTGGAGACGGCGCCCTGAGCGTCGATCCGGGCCGTCACGGCAACCTTGATCAAATCCACATCATCTCTAAGGGCTCGCTTGCGCAGCGCGTGGAAGGGTTTCCGTCGTGCTAGCCCGACGCCTCGACGCCTCCTGCGCCCGGTGCGCAGCGCCGGCGCCGTCGGGTCCGGCGGGGTCGTCGTGCTGAGCGGGGCCCCGCGCCGCTGGCGGTGGCTGGCGGTGGGTCTCGCCGTGCTGGGGATCGTGCTGATCGCGGTGAGCGTCAAGCTGGGCTACGACCTGCTGACCCACGCCCAGGAGCACGAGCGCCAGTTCGGCGACGACGCGGCCACCATCGACGGTGAGCTGGTCGAGGACCTGCGGCGGCTGCTGGTGCTGCTGACCGCGATCCTGCTCGCGGGAATCGCGCTGGGCGTCGCCGGCGCCTGGGTGCTGGTCCGCATCGACCGGCACCGCGAGCAGGCGCTCGCCGAGCTCCGCGAGGTCAACGACGACCTGTCGTTCTACTCGCGGGTCCTGCGCGCCACCGACAGCGCCCTGGCCGCGACCGACGAGCGGGGCAAGATCCTCTGGGTCAACGAGGCCTTCGAGCGGGCGACCGGCTGGACCCTGGACGTCATGCGCGGCCAGCACGCGATGGACGTCCTGCGGGGTCCGGGCACGGACCCGGAGGCCCTGCAGCTGCTCGACGAGGCGATGGACCGCGGCGAGCGCCGGCAGGTCGAGCTCGTCCTGCACGGTGCCGACGGCCGGGAGGCCTGGCTCAGCCTGGACGCCTCGCCGCTGCTCGACCCCGAGGGCGTCATCGAGGGCTACTTCGCGGTGATGACCGACATCACCGAGCGGCACGAGCTGGAGCAGCTGCACGCCACGGCGCGGCGGGCGGCCGAGCTCGCGGCGCAGGAGAAGGCGACGTTCCTGGCCACCATGAGCCACGAGATCCGGACCCCGCTCAACGCGGTCCTGGGGCTCACCGACCTGCTGCTGATGACCGAGCTCGACGAGGAGCAGCGCGACTTCGTCCAGACCGCCCAGCGCAGCGGCAGCCACCTGCTCGCCCTGATCAACGACGTCCTGGACTACTCGAGCCTGGAGTCGGGCCGGATGGCGTACGCCGACGAGCCGTTCTCGATGCGCGAGCTGCTCGACGAGACGGTCGGGATGTTCGCTGCCTCCGCGGACCAGCAGAACATCGCCCTGTCGCTGCGCTGCGCCCCCGACCTCCCGCCGACCCTGCGCGGCGACACCACCCGCCTGCGCCAGGTCCTCGTCAACGTCATCGGGAACGCGGTGAAGTTCACCCCGGAGGGCGCGGTCGTGGTGCGCTGCGAGGCGCGCGACCTCCCCGACGGCCGCGTCGAGGTCGTCACCTCCGTCCAGGACACCGGCATCGGCATCCCGCCCGAGCGGGTGCCGGAGCTGTTCCGCTCGTTCGTGCGCGTCGACGCCTCGTCCACCCGTGAGCACGGGGGCACCGGTCTCGGCCTCGCCATCTCCCGGGGCCTGGTGGAGGCGATGGGCGGCGAGATCGAGCTGTCGTCCGCGGTCGGCAGCGGCACCCGGGTCGACATCCGGATGACGCACGACATCTGCCCGGTGTCGCCGGAGCCGGTGGCCGACCAGCGACCCGAGCCCGCGGCCGGCCTCGCCGTGCTCGTCGTCGAGGACGACCCGGTCAACCGGAAGGTCGTCACCCGGATGCTGGACCGGCTGGGCATCGCCGCGCCGACCGTGGTCGTGAACGGCCAGCAGGCCGTCGACGCCGTACGGCGCGGCTTCTTCGACGTGGTCCTCATGGACGTCCAGATGCCGGTGATGGACGGCCTGCGCGCCGCGAGCCTGATCCGGGAGCAGGCCGGCGAGGACCGGCCGTGGCTGGTGGCCCTGACCGCGAACGCGCTCGGTGGCGACCGCGAGCGGTTCCTGGCCGCGGGGATGGACGACTACCTCAGCAAGCCCGTCGTGCTGGACGCCCTGGCCGCCGCGCTGGCGCGGGTGCCCCAGCGCGAGCGGCGATCCTAGGAGAGCTCAGCCCGCGGGGGTGCCGACGATCGAGATCTCGCCGATGGCGGTGTTGTCGCGGGCGGCCCGGCCCCGGCCCGGCTCGCTGACCTCGACCAGGCGCAGCACGACGGTCGACGTCTCGACCGGGTCGATCGGAAGGGTCTGCATCTCCCGCGTCTCCGCGAGGTCCTGCGGCACCACCGTGCCGTCGTCGAGCTGCCACTCGACGCGCAGCACGCGGCGGTTGCCGGCGTACCAGTCCAGCGGCCGGCCGCGGGCGTCCTGGGCGGTCTTCGCATAGCCGTTGACCAGGCCGAGCTCCGTGAGCGTCGTCGGCTCGGCCAGGGTCAGGACGATCTCCCGGCCGGTGCCGTCGCCCGTCATCCGCCAGCAGGTGCTCGCGTCGCCGTCGAGCAGCTTCGCGGCGCCGTACCGGATCCGGGTCCCGTCGACGTCCGTGCCCGGCGGGGCGGTCGCGGGGACCTGGGCCGAGGCCGCGCCCGCCACCTCGACCGGCTCGCCCGTGGGGGGCGTCGCCTCGGTGTCGGGAGCCTCGGGCGACTCCTCCGCGGGGGCCTCGGCATCGTCGTCGGGCGGGGTCGAGCTCGCCGCCGCGGCCGGGTCGTCGGCCGTGTCGTCGGCCGTGTCGTCGCCGTTGCCGACCAGCAGGAGGGTCGCTCCCACCAGGGCCACGACGACCAGGACGGCGGCGAGCGTGCCCCAGACGAGCCAGTTCGTGCGGCCCCGGTGCGCCGGCTCCTCGGGAGCGGGCGCAGGAGTGGGCGCAGGAGTGGGCGTGGGCGGGCTCGGCGGGGGAGCGTCGCCGCTGACCTCGTCGGCGAACAGCGGGAACCGGGCCGTCGTCGGAGCGGGCGGCAGCGGCGGAGGCGGGGGGACCGGACTCGCGGAGGGGCGTACGGCGGGCCGCTCGGCCGTGTCGGTCGGCCCGGGGCGGGTCGCCCCCGGGCCGTCCGACTCGAGTGCCGAGCCGCAGTTGGTGCAGAACCGGCCCACCTCGATCTGGTGGCCGCACCTCGTGCAGGTCGTCATCTCGCTCCTTCGCCGGCCGGCCGTGCAGGTCTCGCGAGCGAAAGATTAGGCGACACCGGCTCAGTCGGTCCGGACCAGGTTCCTCGCGTCCACCCGGCCGACCATCGCCGGGAGCCGTCGTACGGCCTGCGCGAGCTCACGCAGCTCGGTGCCGAGCAGTGCCTGCGGCCCGTCGCAGAGCGCGGTCTCGGGGTCCGGGTGCACGTCGACGATGGCGCCGTCGGCACCGACGGCGATGGCCGCCCGCGACAGCGGCACCACGAGGTCCTTGCGGCCCGCGGCGTGCGAGGGGTCGACGATCACCGGCAGGTGGCTGGCCGCCTGGACCACCGGCACCGCGGAGATGTCGAGGGTGTTGCGGGTGGCGGGCTCGAAGGTGCGGATCCCGCGCTCGCACAGCACGACGTCGAGGTTGCCGCGCTGGGCGATGTACTCGGCCGCCATCAGCCACTCCTCGATGGTCGCCGTCATCCCGCGCTTGAGCAGCACCGGCTTGCCCGCGTCGCCGGCCGCCTGGAGCAGCCCGAAGTTGGCCATGTTGCGGGTGCCGATCTGCAGCATGTCGGCGTACTCCGCGACGATCGGGACGTCGCGGGCGTCGACCACCTCGGTCACCACGGGGAGGCCGGTGGCCTCCCGGACGCTCGCGAGGATCTCCAGGCCGGGCACGCCGAGGCCCTGGAAGGCGTACGGCGAGGTCCGCGGCTTGTACGCGCCGCCGCGCAGGATCGTGGCGCCGGCCGACTTCGCCATCAGCGCCGACTCCATCGTCTGCTCGGCCGTCTCGACCGCGCACGGCCCCGCGAGGAAGGTGAAGCTGTCCGGCCCGATCGGCACCCGGTGGCCCGCGCCGCCCACCCAGACCGTGGACCGGTCGGGGTGGTGCTGGCGGCTGACCAGCTTGTAGGGGTCCGAGATGCGGTGCACGTCCGCGACACCCTTCAGGGTGCGCAGGTTGAGGTGGTGGAAGGAGTCGATGTCACCGACCAGGCCGATGATGGTGCGGACGACACCCTTGCTCACGAAGGCCTCGCCTCCGACTCCCTCGACCCGGGCGACGACGTGCGCGACGTCCTCGTCGGTGGCGTCCGGGGACATGACGACGACCATGTGCTGCTTCCCTTCTCTGGCCGGCTGGACCCCGGACAGACGAAACGCCCCGGGCCGGAAGCCGGGGGCGTTGGTGGTGCGGCGCGTCTACGTCACGACGGCCCGCACGGGAGCTCCCGGCAGGTGTCGAAAGAAGTAGGTCGGTGCCACGTGGGAAACCGTAGGCGACGGCACCGACGCCCGCCCCTGGTTTTCAGAGTGCGGACAGGGGGTCAGTACGGCGCGTTCCGCAGCACGTACGTCGGGTGGTCGCCCTCGAACCACTCCTGACTGATGCGGGTGCGACTCACCCGCTCGCTGAACGCCCAGGCGGTCGACCAGACGTTCTGGTCGCGAGCTCCCCAGTCCAGGCCGCGCTCCTGCGGGAGCGCGCCCTTGCGGGGCGGTCGGAAGCCGGCGTCGAAGGTCCGGATCACCCGGCCCCTGCGGGCGACGGTGAGGTAGGTGTCGAGCTCCACCGTCGTCGAGAAGTCCACGGCCACCCCGCGCCGCGAGAGCCGCCGGACGTGCTGCTCGGTGAGAAAGTTGTAGGGCAGGTAGACCACGACTGCGCGTCCGAGCCGCTGCACCTGGACGACGGTCGGCCATTCCAGGTCGTCCGTGGTGTGCCGGTCGAGGTAGGCGAACGCCTGTGCCGGAGTACGGTCGCCGAGGTCCCGCCGGACCGGCCCGAGGGCGCGCAGGACCGCCTTCGGCCGGAGCCCCCGCACCACGGTCAGGCCGTAGGTGTCGCTAGGCGTGTAGTCGTTGAGCCACGAGTACGCCGAGGGCTGTGCGTGCCGATCGCCCCGCCAGTCCGGGGCCGCGGCGCTCGCCGGTGCCGGGGAGCCGAGGAGTCCGGCGGCGGAGACGAGCGACAGCAGGACGACGAGGAGACGGGTACGCACGCGCACATGCTGGCACGGGTCGCGGGGGCGAGCGGTCACTTCACGGAGATGGCTGAGCGCGGCGCGCACTACCGCTGCAATTGCGGCCGTGGGGCAGCTTCTGGTCGCGCCAGCCCGTCCAACGGCCGCAATTGCGGCGCTTGTGCAGCCTGCGGCGGCCCACGGACGCGGCCACGGACGTCCGCTGCTCCATCGATCAGGTTTCGAGAAGCGCCCGACCCGGACCCGTCCCTAGCGTGAACCACATGACGACTCTCACGCTCTCCCTCAGCTCGCTCACGCTCCAGACGCCCGACCCCGCCGGGTCGGAGCGCTTCCTGGCCGACGCGTTCGGCCTCCAGGACCGGATCGGCGTCGCGGTGTCCGACGCGGCCACGACCGGCTTCCGCGGCTTCACCCTCTCCGTCCTCGTCGCCCAGCCGGCCGACGCCGACCTGCTGCTCGACGCCGCGCTCGCTGCCGGCGCGACCTGGCTGAAGCCGGCGTCCAGGTCGCTGTGGGGGTACGGCGGCGTGGTACAGGCCTCCGACGGGGTGATCTGGAAGGTCGCGACCTCGACGAAGAAGGACACCCGGCCCGCGAGCCGCGACATCGAGGACCTGGTGCTGCTGCTCGGCGTCGAGGACGTCGCGGCCAGCAAGCGCTTCTACGTCGAGCACGGGATCGAGGTCGCGCGCAGCTTCGGGCGTAGGTACGTCGAGTTCGACACCCCCGGCAGCCCGGTGAAGCTGGCGCTCTACCGCCGAAGCGCGCTCGCCAAGGACGCGGGAGTGTCCCCCGAGGGGAGCGGGTCGCACCGGATCCTGCTCGGCGGCGGCCGGGTCACCGACCCGGACGGGTTCGCGTGGGCGGACGCGAGCCACTGAGGTCGCTCACACCGCGAGGTGCTGGACCTCGCCCTCGACCTTGCGCCGGGGTGCGGCCTCGACGACCAGCATCGCGGCCAGCACGAGCAGCCCGCCGGTCACCATCCGGCCGGTGACCGACTCGCCGCCCAGCAGGACCGCGAAGAACGCGGCGAAGACCGGCTCCATGCTCATCACGATGGCGCTGCGGGTCGGGGGCAGGTGGGACTGCGCCCAGGTCTGGCCGAGCAGGGCGAGGGCGCCGGCCACCAGGGCCATGTAGACGACAGAGAGCCAGTCGCGGCCGTTGTCGGGCAGGACGACGCCGTCCGGCGCGGTCGCGACCAGCCAGATCGCCGCGATCACCAGCAGCTGCACGATCGAGATCCCGAGCGCCTCGCGCGCGTTGGCCCAGGCGCCGAGCGCGACGATGTGCAGCGCGTACAGCACCGCCGCGACCAGCGTGATCGCCTCGCCGTACCCCACGGAGAGACCGTCCAGGGTCAGCACGCCCAGGCCCAGGGTGGCGAGCGCGACGGCTGCCCAGGCCAGCGGCGTGATCCGGGCCCGCAGCAGCACGGCGGCGAGCAGCGGCGTGCACACGACGTACATGCCGGTGATGAACCCCGACACGCTCGCCGGGGTGTGCGCGAGACCCGCGGTCTGCAGGATCTGCGCGACGCCGTACACCCCGCCGAGGACGACGGCCCGCCGCCGCGACTCCGCGGAGAGCCGCGCCAGCGCCCGCGGCGCGACCGCCGCCATCACCAGGCCCGCGATCGCGAACCGCACCGCCAGGAAGTCCAGCGTCGGCACCCGGTCCAGCAGGTCCTTGATCAGGAAGAACGTGCTGCCCCAGCTCGCCGTCATGGCGAGCAGGACGAGCGTCGCGACCAGCGAGGTGCGACGGGTCGTGCTCACGCGTCCCGGAGCTTCTTCAGCAGCGCGATATCGGGGTTGCCGGGGTCGCGCGAGCCCGGCGTCTCCAGCACGAACGGGACGCCCGCTGTCGCCGGGTGGGCGAGCAGCTCCGCGAACGACTCGACGCCGATGTGCCCCTGCCCGAGCTGCTGGTGGCGGTCCTTGAACGCGCCACGCACGTCCATCGAGTCGTTCGCGTGGACGAGGCGCAGGCGCCCGGGCCCGCCGATCTCGACGATCCGGTCGACGGTCGCCGCGGTGCCGCCCGGCTCGTCGAGCGGCGCGCCGGCGGCGAAGACGTGGCAGGTGTCCAGGCAGATCCCGGCCTTCGGGTGGTCGTCGAGGGCGGCGAGGTACGGCGCCAGGTCCTCGACGCCCGCGCACAGCGACCGGCCCTGCCCGGCGGTCGGCTCGAGCAGCAGCCAGGGGGAGTCGTCGGAGTCGCCCAAGGCGTCGAGCAGCGGCAGCAGTCCCTCGCGGACCTGGCGCATCGCGGCGTCGTACCGCGCCGAGGAGTCGCCGTCGGAGGGGTCCACGAACGAGCCGGTGTGCACGACCACGCCCTCGGCGCCGATCTCGGCGGCCCGCTTCAGGTTGTGGGCGACCGTCGCGACCGACTTCTCGTACGTCGCCGGGGTCGGCGAGCCGAGGTTGACCAGGTACGGCGCGTGCACGAAGACCCGCATCCCGCGCTCGGCGATCGCGGCGCGGAACGCGGCGTCGTCCGCCGGCTTGCCCGCCGACAGCGCCCACCCGCGCGGGTTGCCGACGAAGACCTGGAAGGTCTCGCAGCCGAGCTCCTCGGCCGAGGCGAGCGCGCCCGCGACCAGTCCCTTGCCGACCGTCACGTGGGTGCCGACGGGGTTGCGGAGCGCGGAGGGGGAGGGCAGCACCGGGCGAGGCTATCCGCGGTCGAGCACGGGTCGGAAATCAGATCAGGGACAGGGTGATCGTGCTGCCCTTCGGCACCTTCTCGCCCGCGCCGGGGTCCGTGGAGAAGACGTAGCCGAGGCCGAGGTAGCCCGCGGCCTCCCGGGTCCTCACGACGAAGCCGAGGTCCTCCAACTGCTGGCGCGCGGCCTCGACGCCGGACGCGCGGACGCTCGGGACCTCGACGAGCTCGGGACCCAGGGAGACGGTGAAGGTGACGGTGTCGCCCTTGAACAGGGTGCCCTCGCTGGGGTCCTGGCCGATGACGTCGCCCTTGTCGACGTCGTCGGAGTACTGCTCGTCGCCGACCTTCGCGACCAGGCCGCGCTTCTCCAGGGTCCGCCGGGCGTCGTCGTACGACTTGTCGGTCCAGTCGCCGACCTTGATCGGCCGGCGGCCCTTGCTGACCGAGACGTCGACGTTGGCGCCGCGGGTGAGCACGGTGCCCGGCACCGGAGCGCTGGCGATAACCGTCCCCTCCGGCACCGTCTCGGAGAAGCGCTCCTTGACGGTGCCGAACGACAGGTTGAGCTCGGCGACCTGGGCGCGAGCCTGCTCCTCGCTGAGCCCGGCGAGGTCGGGGAGCGTGTAGCGCTCCTTGCCGAGCGAGACCGTGAGCGTGACGGTGCCCCCGTCGAGGACCTGCGAGCCGGCGCCCGGGTCCGTGGCGATCACGACTCCCGCGGGGACCGACTCGGAGTACGCCGGGTCGCCGACCTCGGCCTCCAGGCCGGCGGCCTCCAGCTTGTCGACCGCGGCGGCCTCGTCGAGGCTGACGACGCCCGGGACGTTCACGTAGCGGCCCGACCCGAACCACCAGGCGCCGGCGCCGACGGCGCCCGCGATCAGCACGGCCACCAGCAGCAGGACCAGGCCGCGGCGGGACCGGCGGGGACGGGCGGGACGCTCGGCGGGCTCGGCCCACTCCGGGGCGGGAGGCACGGTCTCCGGACCGGCGGGTGCGGCGTCGGGTGCGGCCGCGCGCACCTGCGTGGCGTCGCTGACCGAGGGACCCAGGATCCGGCCGAGCTCCTCCGCGTCCCAGATCTCGGGGGCGGTGTCCCCGCTCCGCTCCAGCATCACGGTCGGCTCGGGCCCGGCCACCGTGCGGGGGAGCAGGTCGGCGGTCAGCTCGTCGTCCTCCCGGACGCCCGCGGCCAGGGCCTGGTTGACGCGGTGCACGTGGCGCAGCAGCACTGCCGCGTCGGCGGGCCGCTGACCCCGGTCGCGGGCGGTCGCGCGGGCGACCAGCGCGTCGACGTACGCCGGCAGACCGGGCGCGAGCGCGCTCGGGGGCGGTACGTCGTCGTGGACGTGCTTGTAGGCGACCTGGATCGGCGACTCGCCCTCGTGCGGCTTGCGGCCGGTGAGGAGCTCGTAGAGCAGCACGCCGGCGGCGTACACGTCGGCGCGCGCGTCGGCGCGGCCGTCGACGACCAGTTCGGGGGCGAGGTAGGAGACGGTGCCGATCAGCACGCCGCCGGTGGCCGTGTGCTGGGTGTCGGCGCTGACGGCCTTCGCGAGGCCGAAGTCGGCGACCTTGACCCGGCCGTCGTCCGCGATCAGCACGTTCTCGGGCTTCACGTCGCGGTGCACCAGCCCGGCCCGGTGGGCGGACGCGAGCGCGGAGAGCACCGGCTCGAGCAGCGCGAGCGCCCGAGCCGGGGACATCGGGCTCTCCTTGCCGATGGTGTCGCGCAGGGTGTGGCCGGCGACCAGCTCCATGGCGAGGAAGACGACGCCGTCGTCCTGGCCCTGGTCGTAGACCGCGACGACGTTGGGGTGCGACAGGCGGGCCGCCGCCCGCGCCTCGCGGACGAACCGGGCCGCGAACTCCTCGTCGTCGCCCAGCCCGGGATGCATCACCTTGACCGCGACGGTCCGGTCGAGCCGGAGGTCGGTGGCCTCGTAGACGCTGGCCATGCCACCACGCGCCACCCGGGCGCCGATCCGGTAGCGGCCGTCGAGCAGCCGTCCGGTCAGGGCGTCCGCGGGCGCGCCGGCAGGCGCGCGGGTGTGCCCGTCCGACGCCACAACGACCCTCCTGCGAGACGGATGGGGAAGGATCCGTCGGGCCAATCGTACGGTCGAGAGGCCGCCGTACCGGGTTCGCACGTCCCCGGCGTGGCGTCCGGGTCGCTGCGTGGGACAGTGGGAGCCATGACCGAACGACTCGCTGACGCCGACCTCGCCGCGCTGGTGCCCGACTGGCTGGACTGGGCCGCGACCGCCAAGCAGCTGGGCGTCACCGTCGCCAAGGTGAAGACGATGATCCGCGACCATGAGCTCGCGGCGGCCGTTCCCACCCCCGGCGCCGGCCAGCAGGTCCCCGCCGACTTCATCCAGGACGGCCTCGTCGTCAAGGGCCTGCCGGGCCTGCTGACGATGCTCCACGACGGCCGTTACACCGACCGCGAGATCATCGCGTGGCTGTTCACCGACGACGCCTACCCGGGCCGCCCCATCGACGCGCTGCGGGAGAACCGCGGCAGCGAGGTCAAGCGCCGCGCGCAGGCGATGGCGCTGTAGCGGAGACGCGCCTGGCGGGATAGTCCGTCACACCAGCGGGGTTCCGCCCTCGGCTGGACCCCCTGGTGTGACGGACTACCCCGCCGAGATCAGGTCACACCACCCGCTGGGTCGCCGCGGAGGCGAGCCCCTCGAGCACCCGGGTCGCCTCGGTGTCGAAGTCCCCGCGACGCAGTGCGGTCACGGCCTTCTCGGCCAGCTGCTCGATGACCGCCTCCACCTGCGCCTGGGCGCCGGAGTCGGCGATGATCCGGCGCAGCCCGGCGACCTCGTCCGCCTCCAGCGGGCTGCCGAGGGAGTGGTCGAGCAGCTCCGCATCCGCGGGCGGGGCCGCGTCCAGAGCGAGGGCGACCAGCACCGTGCGCTTGCCCTCGACGAGGTCGTCGCCCGCGGGCTTGCCCGTCGTGGCGGGGTCGCCGAAGACGCCGAGAAGGTCGTCGCGCAGCTGGAACGCCTCGCCCAGCGGCAGCCCGAACGCCGACAGGGTCGCCAGGGTCTCCGGACCGGCGCCGGCCAGGGCGGCACCGACGTGGATCGGCCGCTCGATGGAGTACTTGGCGGACTTGTAGCGCAGCACGGTCATCGCCGTGTCGACGTCCGCCTCGCCGCGCGCCTGCACCGAGACGTCCAGGAACTGTCCCGCGACCACCTCGGAGCGGCACAGGTCGAACACCTCGAGCGCCGGCGCCACCTGCGCCAGCGGGAGGCCGCAGCGGCGCAGCAGCTCGTCGGACCAGGACAGCAGCAGGTCACCGAGCAGGATCGCGGCGGCGGCGCCGTACTGGGCCGGGTCGCCGCGCCAGCGCGAGCGGCGGTGCGCGGTCGCGAAGCCGCGGTGGGTCGCGGGGCGGCCGCGGCGGGTGTCGGAGGCGTCCATCAGGTCGTCGTGGACCAGTGCGCTCGCGTGCAGCAGCTCGAGGGCCGCGCAGGCCCGCAGCAACGCCCTCTCGTCGGACGGCGCGGCGATCGCCCGGTGGCCCCACCAGCAGAAGGCGGCCCGGAAGCGCTTGCCTCCGGCAATGACCTCGCGGACCTCGGCCAGCAGCCGGGCCGCGTCGTCGCCGAGCGGTGCGAGCCGGGCGGCCTGCTCGTCGACGAACTCGTCGAGCACCCCCTGGACCTGGTCGCGGAAACCGGCGTCGTCCCACCCGCTCACAGTCACCCGGCGAGCCTAGACGGGCGCCCGGAGGCCGGACGATTCGGTCCCCGACCGGCCGCCGTACCTAGACTTCGCGCCATGACCTCCGAGCGCGGACGCAGCATGGCCGACCTGATCGCCCAGGGCGACCGGTCCTTCTCGTTCGAGTTCTTCCCCCCGAAGGACGAGGCGGGCGAGGAGCAGCTCTGGCGGGCGATCAACGACCTGGAGCCCTACCGGCCCACGTTCGTCTCGGTGACGTACGGCGCCGGCGGCGCCACGCGCGACACCACGGTCCGCGTCACCAGCCGGATCGCCCACGAGACCTCGATGCTCCCGGTCGCCCACCTGACCTGCGTCGGCCACACCGAGCAGGAGATCGAGGGCATCCTCGACACGTACGCCGCCGCCGGGGTCAACCACGTGATGGCGCTGCGCGGCGACCCGAGCGACGGCCCGCGCGCGCCCTGGACGCCCACCGAGGGCGGGCTGACGTACGCCACCGAGCTGGTCGACCTCGTACGCCGCCGCGGGGACTTCCGGATCGGCGTGGCCGCCTTCCCGGAGGGCCACCCGACCGCCGAGTCGCTCGACCACGACGCCGACGTGCTGGTCGCCAAGGCCCGGGCGGGGGCGGAGTTCGCCGTCACCCAGATGTTCTTCCGGGCGGCCGACTACTTCGCCCTGGTCGAGCGGGTCCGCGCCCGCGGCGTCGACCTGCCGATCCTGCCCGGCATCATGCCGATCCTGAACCTCAACGCGATCCGCCGCCAGGGCGAGCTGATCGGCGCCGACGTCCCGTCCGAGGTCGTCGACCGGATCTCGGCGTACGACGGCGACCCCGTCGCGCTGCGGGCCGAGGGCATCAAGGTGGCCGCCGAGCTGTGCGAGGACCTGCTCGCGGGTGGCGCGCCCGGCCTGCACTTCTACACGCTGAACCGTTCGAAGGCGACGCTGGAGATCTTCGCGGCGCTCAACGTCGGCGTCTGAGCGAGGCTCAGGCCGGGCCGACCGCCTGCGCGACCAGCGCGGCGGAGAGGCCCACGAACGGCAGTCCGCTGCCGGGGGTCGCCGACGCGCCCGCGGCGTACACGCCCTCGACCGGGGTCCGCGGTCCCAGCCGCTGCCGCACGGTGGAGCGGCCCTGCCAGAGCACGCCGAGCGGGGAGCCGCCCCAGTGCTCGACGAGGTCCCGCGGGGATCGGTCGACCCGGGTGACGAGGCCGTGCCGCAGGTCGATCCGGTGCCGGGCCAGCGCCCGCAGGATGTCCTCGGCGAGCCGGCCGCGGCCGTGGACCGTGAGCGCGGTGGCGCCGTCGGGTGCGGTCCCGCCGGTTCGCACCACGAGCATGGGGTCGCCGTGCAGCACCAGCTCCGGCGGCAGGTCGGCGAGGGCCGGCAGGTCGCCCTCGACGCCGACGTGGCAGACCACGGGCGGGATCGCGGGCGTGGTGCGCGCGACGTACGGCGCGAGCGCTGGCAGGCGGCGCGGGTCGACGGCACAGACGACGACGTCGGCGTCGAGCTCGCCGGCATCGGTCGCGACGGCCACTGCCCGACCCTCGCGCAGCACCAGGTCGAGAGCGGTGGTCGACGTCAGGACCTCGACCTTCCGGGTGGCGAGCCGTGCACGGAGCGCTCCGGCCAGCTCCGACATCCCACCGGGCACGGTCCAGGCGCCGAAGCGCTGCTCGACGTACGCCTGCAGGCCCGCCCAGGCCGGGACGTTGCGCAGCTCGTGCCCGTCCGCCACGAACGGATGGCCGGCGACCAACCGCAGCCGCTCGTCCCGGAACGTCCGGCGCAGCCGCTTGTGCAGGGTCTCGCGGCTGTCCAGGCGGGCGGCGACCTCGCGGGGGAGCGCCCCCGGCGTCCACGGCTCCTCGAGGTAGCCGCGGCGCAGCACCTCCCAGTCGTCCGTGTACGACGCCACGTGGTCGACCCAGCGCTGACCCAGCCCCGGCTCCAGCTCGTCGAAGGCCGCGAGCTGGGCGCCGCGCGTGCCCGCCGGGACGCGCACGCGGGTGTCGTCCTCGAAGCGGTGCTCGCGCACCACCTCGAGCTGCTCCAGCTCCAACTCGCGCTCCAGCGGCCGGCCGGACTTGCGGAACAGGTCGCGCAGCACCGCCGGCAGCAGCGTGTACGTCGGTCCCGCGTCCCAGCCGAAACCGTCGGCCTCGACCCGTTCCAGTGCGCCGCCCAGCTCGGGCAGGCGCTCGACGAGGGTGACCTGGTGGCCCAGCTTCGCGAGCCGTGCCGCGGACGCCAGTCCGCCGTACCCGCCGCCGACGACCACCACGCGTGCCATGGCGGTGACCCTAGGGGACCGGCCCTCGAGCCGGGTCCCGGGTGCTACTCGACCTCGATCTCCTCCGCGCCGGTCAGCGCGAGGAGCTCCTCGACCGTGGTCGAGAACACCGCGGCGGGGTGGCCCGCCGCCGCCCAGACGACCTCGTGCCGGCGCAGCCAGGGATCGAGGTACGTCGGCACCGGTGCGGGGTGGCCGATGGGGGAGACCCCGCCGATGACCTGGCCGGTGTGCTCGCGGACGAACTCCGGCTTGGCCCGGCGCAGGGCGTCCACGCCGATCGCGGCGGCGACCTTCGCGGTGTCCACCCGGTGCGCCCCGGAGGTCAGGATCAGCACCGGTCGCCCGCCCGCGTCGAAGAGCAGGCTGTTGGCGATCGCGCCCACCTCGCAGCCGAGCGCCTCGGCGGCCAGTGCGGCCGTGTGGACCGAGTCCGGCAGAATGACGACCTCGCCGGTGCCTCCGCGGCGTGCGTGCTCGTCTCGGAAGTGCGCGATCGTGGGGTGCTCCGGCGTCATGCTGCGACCCTAGCCAGCCCCCGGCGCGTGCCGGGACCGGTTTCGCAGACGTCGTACTCCCCGTGGCACCCCCTCCGGAAAGGACCCACATGGCCGGGCACCAGCCGACCACCGTCACCCGCGCGACCCAGGCCCTGGGTGCGTTGCTGGCACTCGGCGCGGTCGCCGCCGTGCTCTCGGTCGTCCTCGAGGACGCGCTGATCCGCTCGTGGGCCGAGCACAACCGCTCGGTGCGCAAGACCTTCGAGGCCGGGGGACTGGATGCCGTCAAGGAGAGCTCCGTGCACATCCCGGCCTTCGGTCCGGTCGCCGTGGTGCTCTTCATCGTGGTCGCCGGACTCGCGCTGGTGCTGCTGGCGTTCCTGCGTGCCCGGCACGGCTGGGCGCGGATCTGCCTGGTGATCCTGGTCGGTTGCACCGCGCTCGGCACGATCGCCGGGCTGCGGACGGAGCCGCCGACGGTCTACCTCGTCTTCGCGGTGGTCTCGCTGCTCATCGAGGCCGCGATCGTCTACTACCTCTACCACCCCGACACGTCCGCGTTCCTGCGCGACGCCGAGTCGACGCGGAGTGCCGTCGAGTGAGGTCTTGACGCCCTGTCGGTGCCGCGGTGTACCTTTGCGGTGTTCGAACAGATGTTCGAACGGTCCGGCGGGAGCGACCTCGACCCCCGTTCCCGTCGGACCTTCGGGGGTCGGTGGCGCGAGGAGACCTGCATGTACGACGGACCGACCCTTCCCAACCCGTACGCCCTGCCGGCGACGACGCACTCCTACCTCGCCCGCGCCGCGGAGTCGCTGAGCGAGGCGGTGGCGGCGGCCGACGTCCCGACCCGCTACGCCTGCGCCCACGTGGCGGCGCTGCGAGCGGCGGCGGCCCTGCTGGCCGCCCGCGCCCGGCCGGAGCCGGCGCGCCGCCGGCCGCAGAAGAACGCCTGGGTGCTGCTGACCGAGGTCGCCCCCGAGCTCAGCGAGTGGGCCGCCTTCTTCGCCGCGGGCGCCGCCAAGCGGGCCGCCGCCGAGGCGGGCTCCTCGCGGGCGGTCAGCGCCCGCGAGGCCGACGACCTGGTGCGTGACGCCGACCGGTTCCTGGGTGTCGTCGAGCGCACCCTCGGCCTGGTGCCGCACGTCGGCTCCGGCGCGCTCGTCACCCGGGCCGGCTGACACCGCCCGATCCGCATGGCCCCCCGAAGCCCCCTAGGCTGGGCCGCATGCCAGCCACCGAGCGTCCGAGCGAGCGGCCCGTCGACCGACCCAGCGAACGGCGGGGTGCCGCCCGCACCGCCGTGGTCTGGGAGTCGCTGCGTCCGGTCCTGGCTCGCTCCGACTCCGGCCTCGACGTCCTCGACATCGGCGGCGGCACCGGCGGCTTCGCGGTCCGGATCGCCGAGTCCGGCCACCGCGTGGTCGTCGTGGATCCGAGCCCGGACGCCCTGGCGGCCCTGGCTCGCCGGGCTCGCGAGCAGGGCGTCGAGGTCGTCGGCCAGCAGGGCGACCTCTCGTCCCTGCTCGACGTCACCGGTCCGGCGGCTGCCGACCTCGTGCTGTGCCACGGCGTCCTGGAGGTCGTCGACGACCCCGCGGCCGCCCTGGCCGCCCTGCGCGACGTGCTGCGTCCGGGCGGGACGCTCAGCCTCCTGGTCGCGCAGCGGCACGCCGCCGTGGTGGCCCGGGCGATGGCCGGGCACTTCCAGCAGGCGCTCGCCATGCTCGACGACCCGACGCCCACCGGTCGGTCGGGCCGGCGGTTCACCCAGGTCGAGCTGGTCGAGCTGCTCGCGGCCGCCGGCTTCGGCACGCCCCAGGTGCACGGCGTCCGGGTCTTCGCCGACCTCGTGCCCGGCTCGCTGCTCGACCTGGAGCCCGGCGCCACCTCGGCGCTCGTCGCCCTCGAGCACGCGGTGGCCGAGCGCCCCGAGTACCTCCCGCTCGCCACGCAGCTGCACCTCGTCGCGACCCGCTGATCCTCGCCGGGACCGGCCGTGACGGCCGGGTCGCCCGTGTCGACGCCGATCCTGCACGTCGACATGGACGCGTTCTACGCCTCGGTCGCGACCCGGGACCGGCCCGACCTGCGGGACGTCCCGGTGATCGTCGGCGGCGGGCACCGCGGCGTCGTGCTGTCCGCGTCGTACCAGGCGCGGGCCTTCGGGGTCCGCTCCGGCATGCCCGGCGCCCAGGCCCGCCGGCTGTGCCCGCAGGCGGTGAGGCTGACGCCGGACTTCCAGGCCTTCTCGACGGTCTCGCGAGCGGTGATGGAGACCTTCCGCAGGGTGACGCCGCAGGTCGAGGTCGTCTCCCTGGACGAGGCGTTCCTCGACGTCCGCGGCTCCGTACGCCGGCTCGGGCCGCCGGTGGAGATCGCCGAGCAGCTGCGCTCGCGGATCCACGACGAGCAGGGCATCACGTGCTCGGTCGGGATCGCCGCCTCGCTGTCCGTCGCCAAGCTCGCCAGCCGCCGCGCCAAGCCGGACGGCGTACTCACCATCGAGCCGGAGGCGGTCGCCGACTATCTCCACCCCCTCGACGTCGGTGAGCTGTACGGCGTCGGCGCGAGCACCCGTGCCGCGCTCCAGCGGATCGGCCTGCGGACGGTGGGCGACGTGGCCCGGATGCCGCTCGCGGCACTCCAGCACCACCTGGGTCCCAGCTCCGGTGCCCACCTGATGGCACTCGCGTGGGGCCAGGACCGGCGCGAGGTCGTGGCCCGCAACGCCGCCGGCTTCGGGCTGGGGGAGCCCGACCGGTCGATGGGGGCACAGGAGACGTTCGGACGGGACTCCGCCGACCGGGGGTTCGTGCGGCGCCAGCTGCTGCGCCTCTCCGCGCGCGTGTGCCGCCGGATGCGTGCCGCGGGCAAGGTCGGGCCGACCGTGGCCATCACCGTCCGCTACGCCGACTTCCGCACCCTCAACCGCTCCCGCACGCTGCCGGAGCCGACCGACGTGACCCAGGAGGTCTACGGCACGGCCGTCTCGCTGTACGACGCCCTCGGTGACCATCGCGAGCGCCTCCGCCTGGTCGGCGTACGCGTCGAGGGTCTGGTCCCACGTACGGGCGTCCACCACCAGCACCTGCTGGGCGAACGCGCCCACGGCTGGGCCGATGCCGACCGCGCGGTCGACCGCGCCGTCGAGCGTTTCGGGAGCGCCGTCGTGGGGCCCGCGAGCCTGCTGAAACACGACCGGAGGAGCCGCGGACCGGCGATCCGGTGAGACGGAACGGACCGATCAGTAGCAAAATCACGAACACGGCTACCGTTGTCTCCTCGGGCCTGCCTAGACTTGGCCTCAGGCCAGGCATGGGGAGCCTGGACGGCCAGTTCGACCCCCCTTGGAGGTACCGGTGCCACTCTCGGAAGAGGAGTTGCGGCTGCTCGAGCAGATGGAGCGCGCCCTCGTCGAGGAGGATCCCAAGTTCGCCTCCACGTTGCGCGGTACGTCGCTACGTCGAACTGCTCGTCGCCGGGCCATCGCCGCGGGCGTGGTCTTCGTGCTGGGCATGGCAGTGCTGCTGTCGGGCGCCATGACCAACCTGATCGCCGTCGGCATCGTCGGCTTCGTGATCATGCTGGGCTCTGCCGTCATCGGACTGAACGCGATCCGGGGTCAGCAGGCGGCCGCTGCCGCCGACGCGGCCCGCACCGCCGGCCACCCGTCGCGCGGGTTCACGGTGATCGAGGGCGGTCGCCGAGGCCGCACCGGTCGTGCCAAGTCCCCCCGTTCCTCCGCCCCCTTCATGTCCCGCATGGAGGAGCGCTGGCGCCGCCGCCGCGACATCGAGGGCGGCTTCTAGCTCACCCGCCCAGTCGGCAGTAGTTGCTCGCCGAGCCGGCAGTAGTTGCTCGCCGAGTCGGCAGAAGTCACTCGCCGAGTCGGCGCGCTCGCTCTGCCCACTCCTCGGGCAGTTGCTGCTCCACACCCGAAGCTGGGCTCTGTCGCGCGCCGCCTTCGCCCGCCCGGTCACCCGTTCCGCAGCCCGCTCGGGCCGCCGCTCACCGAGCCCCGCCGAGCGTCTGCCGACTCGGCGCGCAAGTTCTGCCGACTCGGCGGGCAAGTTCTGCCGACTCGGCGGGCAAGTTCTGCCGGCTCGGCGGTCAGCGGACGCGGTCGACGACCCCGCCGTGGACCGACTCGGCGGGGCGGGTGGCGTCGGTGCGTCGGGACGCCGACGGGTCGGTGCGGAACAGCGAGCGGGGCCACCACTCGGCGCGGCGTACGGCGCGGGGCGTGGCGCCGGCGCGCAGACCCGCGATGGTGTCCTCGAGGTCGGCGCGCAGCGGGGAGGCGTCAGCGGCGCCGTCGCGGGAGTAGCGCGCCTGCTCGAGGGCCACGACGATCCGGTCCAGGGAGCGGACCGGTCCGGGGGCCAGGTGCCGGCCGTGGGCAGGCCGTTCGACGGGCGGGCCGTCGGTCGGGGTGGCGAGGTACTCGACCAGGTGCTCGCGGGTCTCGCGCGGCGAGCGCTGCGCCGGCCACGGCACCCCGAGGTCGAGCGCGGTGTCGCGCAGCTCGGCCCACACGGTCTCCGGATCGCCGTCGAGTCGGCGCTCGCGCCGCGCGCGCCGCACCGTGCGGGGTACGACGAGCGCGCCCGCGAGCAGGAGCACTCCGCCGAGCGCGCCGCCGACGGTCAGCCACGGGAAGCCGTCGTCGCCGCCGCCCCCGGCGCCCGCCTCCGGGTCGGCCGTCTCGGTGGGCTCCGCGCTGGCCGACGAACCGCGCGTCGGGCGGTCGTCGCCGGCCGAGGCGGTCGCCGAGGGGAGGTTGTCGGGGCCGTCGTCCGACAGGTCGATCCGCGTGTACGACGGCACGCCGCTGGCCCGGTCCGCGGGCGTCGGCTCGAAGGCGACCCAGCCGGAGCCGGGGATGAAGATCTCGGGCCACGCGTGCAGGTCGAAGGAGCTGTACTCGTAGGTCGACCCGTCGAGCCGCTGCGGCGCCAGGAACCCGACCGCCACCCGGGCGGGGATGCCGACCTCGCGGGCCATCACCGCCATGGCCGAGGCGAACTGCTCGCAGTAGCCGACCTTGTCGGTCAGGAAGGCGTCGAGGTCGTCGGAGCCGTTGCCGAGCTCGACCTCGAGGGAGTAGGTGAACCCACCGCCGTCGCGGAACCAGTTCTGCAGCGCGACGGCCTTCTCGAAGGGGGACGAGGCGGTGGCGGTGACCTCGGCGGCGAGGTCGCGCGCGAGCTTCGACAGGTCGTCGGGCACCTCGATGAAGCTGCTGCCGACCGCGGTGGGCACCGAGGGCGCGACGGCCATCTTCTCGGGGTCCAGGTCGAGGTCGACCGCCGTCATCGAGTAGTCGAGTCCGGCGGTGTCGAGGCCCTTCCGGCCGGCGAGGAAGTCCATGGTCGAGTCGTCGTAGCGCCAGTCGCCCTCGGCGCTGATCGCGCTGACCGGCGCCTGCGTCGGGAGCCAGGTGGAGCGGAAGGCCGATCCGACCGAGACCTCGTAGTCGTACTCCCGGCGCGGCACCGTGTCGGAGACGCCGTCGAGGTCGGGCATCGCCCCGTCGGCCACCTGGTCGGTGGGGATGGCCCGGTCGCCGGAGGTCCACTCCTCGTCGCTGAACCGGTTGAGCACCGAGATCCGCAGGTACGACGGGGTCGGGTCGTCGGTCGTGACCCGGAGGAGGGGGATGTCGGTCTCGCGCTTGAGGTCGCGGCGCAGGTCCGTCATCGGGTTCTCGAGGGTGATCTCGTCGTCGCCGCCGGATCCGGGTCCGAAGTCGAACACGTGCAGGTCGAGGGTCGGGATGGCGAGCGGGACCGTGATGGCGAGCGCGGTCGCCACCCCGCCGATCGCCCCGGCGCTGGCGCGTGCGGTCCCGGTGCGCACGGTGAAGGTGCTGGGGTCGGTGAGCGTCGGGTCGGAGCCGAGCGGTCGGCCCCAGCGGGCGATCTGCTCGTTCTCGTGCAGGAAGAGCAGGGCCAGGAACCCGACCGCCGAGAGGGCGAAGATCCACCAGGCCAGGCCGCCGTCGAGCATCGAGACCGGCACGGTGTAGACGGCGAGGAGGGGGAGCCCGGCGAGCGGCACCCGCCGGAGGGTGCAGGCGAGCAGGTCGACGAGGAGCAGGCAGGCCAGGCCGCCGCTGATCAGGAGCGGGTCGACCGGGGGCACCCCGCCCGGCACCGGGGGCGCGTAGCGGTTCGCGCTGTTGCCGGCGGCGGCGAAGACGTCGACGAGCTCGGCGTACGCCGGTCCGACCGGCAGTGGTGACCCGGTAAGGATCCAGCACGCCGTCGCGGCGGAGAGCACCAGCTGCAGGGCGAACACGGCGGCGCCGGGGAGCCGGCGCCAGCGCGCGACCGCGCCGGTGACGGCGACGACGGTGGCGAGCAGCAGCAGCGGCCGGAGGAAGTCGGCGGGGTCGGCGGTGAAGCCCCGCCACGAGAGCATCGAGACCCAGGTCGTCGCCGCGGCGACGACGGAGGTCAGCAGGGCACCGGTGAGCCGGGTCGTCGCGCGTCTCATCGCGAGGCCGTCCGGGCCGGGGCGCGGGTGCTGCGCCGGGCGAGCTCCTGCCACGCCGTCTCCAGGCGGTCGCGGGGGCCGAGGGGAACCGCCCGCCAGCCCTGCTGCGCCAGGATCGGCGTGGCTCCGCCATCGGTGGAGCCGCTGGAGCCCCAGGCGTCGACGTCGAGCGCGACGGCGACGGCCGAGCCGGTGTGGTGGTGCATCCGGCGCAGCACGGGCATGTCGGCGGCCTCGATGCTGCCGAGTACGGCGACGGTGAGCCCGCCGTGGGACTGCTCGGTCAGCCAGCCGGAATCGAGCTGGGGGGCGTGGACGGCCTGGACGACGGCGAGCGCCTCCAGCAGGGCGGCGGCGTTGAGGTCCGCGTCGCGGAGATGCCAGGTGGCGCCGCGCTCCTCACCGGCGGCGGTGACCAGCCGGACGGTGAACCCGCGCTGGCTCAGATGCAGGGCGATCGAGGCGGCGGCGGAGACCGCCGCCTCGAACGACGACGCGATGCCCTGGCCGCGGTGCGCCCGCAGCCGGTTGTCGAGGAAGAGGGTCGCCCGCGACTGCCACGGCTGCTCCTCGCGGCGCACCATCAGCTCGCCCATCCGCGCCGAGCTGCGCCAGTGCACGCGGCGCAGGTCGTCGCCGCGGCGGTACTCGCGGACGGTCACGTCCTCCGCCGAGCCGGTGGCGAAGGCGCGCGGACGGTTGTCGCCCGAGCCGGTCCAGGCCCCGCCGAGGGGGATGCCGGGCAGCGGCACCGTCCGCGGCGTCACGGTCAGCGGGACCGTCGTGCGGAAGGCCCGCCCGAGCTCCACGAACCCGAACGGGTCGGCGACGCGCACCGTCATCGGGCCGATCTCGAACCGGCCGCGGACGTCGGAGCGGACCTGGTAGGTGACGTGCCGGCGCCAGCCGTGGCCGATGCCCTCCAGCACGAAGCGCGGCCGGGTGCCGAGGACGTACGGGACGTGGTCCTCCAGCAGCAGGACCCCGCTCGGGCTGCGTCCCTCGTTGGTGAGGGTGAGGTTGACCCGGGCGGGCTGTCCGGCGGTGACCAGCTGCGGGCTGACGGTCCGCACCAGCGCCAGCTTGTAGCGGCTGCGGCCGATGACGAACGCGGTGACGAGAGGCAGGGTCAGCACCAGGATGCCGACCCGGGTCAGCGCGGGCTGGCCGAGGAGCACCGCGCACACGACCGCCGTGAGCCCCGCGGCCAGGAAGGCCCGCCCGCGGACGGTGAGACCGGCGAGTGCCTCGCGCACGAGTCAGCCCTGGCTCGGCCGCGCGTCCGGCACCGGGACGCTCGCCACGATGCCGTCGAGGATCGCCCCGGTCGACCGGCCGCTCATCGCCGCCTCGACGCTGGGCAGGAGCCGGTGCGCCAGCACGGGCTTGGTCAGGCTGAGCACGTCGTCGGGCAGGACGTAGTCGCGTCCGTGCATGGCGGCGTACGCCTTGGCCGCGCGGACCAGGTGCAGGGTGGCACGCGGGGACGCGCCCAGCGTCAGGTCGTCCGTACGCCGGGTGGCCGCCGCGAGCGCGACGACGTAGCGCTGCACCGCTTCGGAGACGTGCACCTGGCCGACGATCGCGGTGAGCTTGCGGATCTCGGCGGCGTCGGTCACCGCCTCCAGGTCGTCGAGCGGGTTGGCGCTGGTGTGGCTCGCGATCATCGCGATCTCGGCGGCCTCGACGGGGTAGCCGACCGAGACCCGGCACATGAACCGGTCGCGCTGGGCCTCGGGCAGGGCGTAGGTGCCCTCCATCTCGACCGGGTTCTGGGTCGCGATCACCATGAACGGCGTCTCGAGCGTGTACGTCGTGTTGTCGACGGTGACCTGGCGCTCCTCCATGCACTCCAGCAGCGCCGACTGCGTCTTGGGGGAGGCGCGGTTGATCTCGTCCCCGACCACGATGTTGGCGAACACCCCGCCGGGGCGGAACTCGAACTGCCGGGTGTCCTGGTTGAACACCGAGACCCCCGTGACGTCCGAGGGCAGCAGGTCGGGGGTGAACTGGATCCGGCGTACCGTCGAGTCGATGCTGCGCGCGAGCGCCTTGCTGAGCATCGTCTTGCCGACGCCCGGCACGTCCTCGATGAGCAGGTGCCCCTCGGCGAGCAGGACGACGAGCGCGGAGCTCACCACGTCGGGCTTGCCCTCGATGACCCTCTCGATGTTGCCCCGGATCCGGCCGACCACGCGGGCCAGCGTCTCCAGGTCGGCTCCTCCACTCGGAGTGTCCACGTGCGGTCCTTCCCCGTCGGTCCCCACCTCGGTTCTCCAACCGTAGGACGTTCGCGCAACTTACGCGGTACGGCGCCGGCGCGCGGGTGAACGCCCGACAGGTGGCGCGCCTCGTCGTCGTCCCCCACCCGCGCTCCACCTGAGCCCCGGTTTCCCCCACCACGCCCCACCGGGGCTGCGCCGCGCGGCGCCGTACGCGGCTGACCTGCACGGATGCGTGAGGGCGGGGGAGGGAGCGAGCGAGCCGCGGCCGGCGACATTCGCCCGAATCAGGCGCGCGGACACGCTCAATGTGGTTGACGGTGGGGAGTTGTGGGGTAATGTGGAGCGAAGTGGGGGAATAGGGAGTGGAGGTGCCGCCATGTTCTTCATGGGCACCTACACGCCGAAGCTCGATGACAAGGGCCGTCTCTTCCTCCCGGCGAAGTTCAGGGACCGACTCGCGGAGGGGATCGTGGTGACGCAAGGTCAGGAGAACTGCCTGGTCGTGTGGCCCACGGACGTCTTCATGGAGGAGGCCAACCGGGCACGGGCCACGCCGATGACCGTGAAGAGCGCGCGTGAGTACGCGCGAGTCCTCTTCGCGGGCGCCGACGAGGGCGCGCTCGACAAGCAGGGCCGGATCGGCATCCCCGCGAACCTGCGGGACTACGCCGGTCTCGACAAGGACGTCGTCGTCATCGGCGTCATGGACCGGATCGAGATCTGGGACCCCGCCCGCTGGCGGGAGTACTCCACCGGTGCCCAGCAGAAGTTCGCCGAGCTCGACGAGGAGCCGAGCAGCAACTAGCTCCACCACCGCAGCACCGACACAGCAGCACAACGGACGCGCAGGGCCAGGTCTCGTGCCCGCTCTCTCACCGCCAGCTGGGATCACTTCCCCGGTTCCAGACGGCGACTTCCCCGGGAGAGCGGGCAGGGACCTGGCCCTGCGGATTCGTTTCCAGACAGCGTCACCAGTGGTTCACGGGAGGGGTCGAGATGAGCAGCACGCCAGTGGACGACGTCCGGCGGGTGCGCCACCAGGCGCGCGACGCCGTCGTGCTGATGACCTTCTCCGCGTTCGTGTCGGTCGGAGCCGCCCTCGCCGTCGTCGTCCTGACCCACCTCGGACACTGAGCGGGCACGGAGCATGACGCGTCCCCAGCACGTCCCGGTCCTGCTGGACCGGGTCGTCGCCCTCCTCGAGCCGGCCCTGGGCCGGGAGGGTGCCGTCCTCGTCGACTGCACGCTCGGCCTCGGAGGTCACAGCGAGGCGGTCCTGGAGCGGATCCCGACCGCCCGCGTCATCGGCGTCGACCGCGACCCGGCCGCCCTCGAGCTGGCGGGCGCCCGCCTCGCGCCGTACGGCGACCGGTTCACCGGCGTGCACGCGGTGTACGACGAGCTGGCCGACGTGGTCGCCGGCCAGGGCCTGGACCACGTGGACGCCGTCCTGTTCGACCTCGGCGTCTCCTCGATGCAGCTCGACGTCCGCGAGCGCGGGTTCGCGTACGCCGAGGACGCGCCGCTCGACATGCGGATGGACGGCACGACCGGCCCGACCGCCGCCGACGTGCTCAACTCCTACTCCGCGGCCGAGCTGACCCGCGTGCTGCGCGACTACGGCGAGGAGAAGTTCGCCCGCAAGATCGCCGCCGCCGTGGTCCGCGAGCGCGAGGTCCGGCCGTTCACCACCTCCGGCCGCCTGGTCGAGCTGCTGTACGCCGAGATCCCCGCGCCGGCCCGTCGTACCGGCGGACACCCGGCGAAGCGCACCTTCCAGGCGCTGCGGATGGAGGTCAACGACGAGCTGGCCGTGCTCCGGCGGGCCATGCCCGCCGCGATCGTGGCCATCGGGGTCGGGGGCCGGGTGGTGGTGGAGTCGTACCACTCCCTGGAGGACCGGCTGGTCAAGCAGGCGTTCTCCGCCGTGACCCGCTCCGAGGTCCCGCCCGACCTGCCCTTCGTGCCCGAGGGCAGCGAACCCGCGCTGCGGCTGGTCACCCGCGGGGCCGAGAAGGCCGACGCCACCGAGACAGAGCAGAACCCCCGAGCCGCCTCCGTGCGGCTGCGGGCCGTCGAACGAGTCCGTCCCTCTTCCCCGGGAGCCACGTCATGAGCAGTGCACCATGAGCAGCCCAGCCACCCAGCTGCGGTCCCGCGTCCCGCGGATCGCCGGCGCCGCCGTCGAGCGCGCCCGCCTGACCGTCGTCCCGCGCACCCGCGCGGTGCGCGCCGCCCGCGTGCCGTTCGTGCTGTTCGTCAGCCTGATCCTGCTGCTCGGCGTGGTGGGCCTGCTGATGTTCAACACCTCGATGCAGCAGGCGTCGTTCACCATGGGCACCTACCAGGAGCGCGCGACCAGCCTGGCCGCGCGCGAGGAGCAGCTGACGGCCGAGCTGGAGGACCTGCGCGACCCCGAGAAGCTCGGCCGCAAGGCGCAGCGCGAGGGCATGGTCCTGCCGACCTGCACGGGCTACCTGCACCAGGACTCGGGCCTGGTCACCGGCGAGCTCTGCGCGGCGGAGCAGGGCACGAACCTCCGGCTGGGCGACCGGGTGCCGCCGGTGCCGAAGGCGGTCGACCCCGACCCCATCGTCGTCCGCGTCCCCTCGACGGACCCGGGCGTGTCCTCCACCGCCGCGGACGCCGCGGGGGATAAGCAGAGGGAGCGCACGTCCGGGAACCGCCGACACTGATGGGCCGAGGGAGCAACGTGAGTCGAGACCGCCAGCCGGCCCCCGGCCGGGGGAGCCTGCGGGGCTCTCCCCAGGTGCGCCTGCGGATCGGGTTCATCCTGATCGCCATGGTGCTCTCGGCCTTCGGTGCCCGCCTGGTGCAGCTGCAGGGGCTGGACCCGAACGGGTACGCCGCCATGGCGGCCGCCGAGGGGCTGACCGAGGTCGTGCTGCCGGCCGAGCGGGGCGACATCCTCGACCGCAACGGCGAGCCCCTCGCCGACTCCGTCGACGGCGCGATGGTGGTCGCCGATCCCTCGCTCACCACCGAGAAGGCGCCGGCCCTCGCGAAGTTCCTGGCCACGCGCCTCGACGTCGACTACTTCACGATCCTCCCGCGCCTGCGCGAGAAGGGCAGCCGCTACGAGTACATCGCCCGGCAGATCCCGGCCGCCCAGGCCACCGCGGTCGTCGAGGCCGCCAAGGAGGAGGACTTCGACGGCCTCTGGACCGAGCGCGACCCGGTGCGCCAGTACCCCGCGGACGACGTGGCGGCCAACCTGATCGGCTTCCTCGGCACCCCGGACCCGACCAAGGGCGAGCAGCCGCTGGCCGGCATGGAGCTCGCGTTCGACAAGATCCTCTCCGGCACCGACGGCGAGGCGACGTACCAGCGCGGCGCCGGCAACAAGATCCCGCTCGGCGACAACACCACCGTGCCGGCGGTCGACGGGCAGGACATCACCACCACGATCGACCGCGACCTGCAGTGGTACACCCAGCGGGTGCTGCGCCAGACCGTGGAGTCGGCGGGCGGCTCCTCCGGCTACGCGATCGTGATGGACTCCCGGACCGGCGAGCTCCTGACGGTGGCCGACTACCCGACCTTCAACGCCAACAAGCCGGCCGACTCGCCCCGGTCGAACCGGATCTCCCGGGCGCTGAGCGACCCGTACGAGCCCGGCTCGGTGGGCAAGGTCCTGTCCATCGGGGCGCTGCTCGACACCGGCCGGGTGGGTCCGCGGCTGCGGATGACCGTGCCGGGCCAGCTGCAGCGCCAGGACCGGCCGATCGGCGACTGGTTCGACCACGGCACCATCCGGCTCACCCTGGCCGGCGTGCTGGCGAAGTCCTCCAACATCGGCACCGTGCTCGCCACCGACCAGTTCGAGGACGGCGAGCTGCGCTCGTACCTGGAGCGCTTCGGGCTGGGCGCCAAGACGGGGATCGGCGTGCTCGGCGAGACCGGGGGCATCCTGCCCGGACCGGGCGCCTGGACCAGCCAGGCCGAGGACCGGATCAGCTTCGGCCAGTCCGTCTCCGTGAACGCCGTGCAGATGGCGGCGGCCGTCAACACCATCGCGAACGGCGGCGTCCGGGTCGACCCCGAGATGGTCAAGGGCTCGGCGACGATGGCGGACGGGACCGTGGTCGGCACCGACACGACCACCAAGGAGCGCGTGATCAGCGAGCGCGCCGCCGACCAGATGGCGCGGATGATGGAGCGGGTCATCGACCCCGACGCCGGAGTCGCCCCCGGGGCGGCCGTGCCCGGCTACCGCGTCGCGGGCAAGACCGGCACCGCGCAGCGCGTCGGCGACGAGTGCGCCTGCTACGACGGCTCCACGACCGTCTCCTTCGCCGGGTTCGCCCCGGCCGACGACCCGCAGTTCACGGTCTACGTCGTGGTCCAGCAGCCCCGCAAGGGCAGCGGCGGCGGCTCGGTCGCGGGTCCCGCGTTCGCCAAGATCATGGGCTACGCCCTGCGCCAGTACGGCGTGGCGCCCACCGGGGCCGCACCGTCCACGCTCCCCGTCGAGTGGTGACCGGGTCCGCTCCCGGGCCGGATAGCCTCGTGCGGTCATGACCGACCCCCTCCTGCCACGCCCCCTGCACCCACCCCGCACCTCGACGACCGCCCTGGCCGCCTTCCTGGGCGTGCCCGCCCCCGCGGCCGAGGCGGTCGTGACGGGGGTGTCGCTGAGCTCCCAGCGGATCAGCCCCGGTGACCTGTACGCCGCCCTGCCGGGCGCGCGCGCCCACGGGATCGACTTCGCGGACCAGGCGGTCGCCGCCGGCGCGGTCGCGGTGCTGACCGATCCGGCGGGCGCGGACCGGGCACCGGCCGGCGTACCCCTGCTGGTGGTGGAGCGGCCGCGCAGCGTGCTCGGGCGGCTGAGCGCGGAGGTCTACGGCAACCCCGCGGAGCGGCTGCGGATGATCGGCGTGACCGGGACCCAGGGCAAGACCACGACGACCCGGCTCGCCGAGGGCGGCCTGGCGGCGGCGGGCGTCACGGTCGGCGTGATCGGCACGCTCGGGACCCGGATCGCCGGGACCGAGGTGAAGACCGCCTTGACGACCCCCGAGGCGCCCGACCTGCACGCGCTGTTCGCGCTGATGCTCGAGCGCGGCGTCGAGGCCTGCCTGATGGAGGTGTCGAGCCACGCCCTCGTGCTCGGCCGCGTCGACGGCGTCGTCTTCGACGTCGCGGTGTTCCTCAACCTCGGCCGCGACCACCTCGACTTCCACGAGACGGTCGAGGACTACTACGCGGCGAAGGCCTCGCTGTTCACGCCCGAGCGCGCCCGGCGCGCCCTGGTGAACGTCGACGACGAGCACGGCCGGCGGCTGGTGGGGGAGACGCCCCTGCCCGTGGCGACCTTCTCCGCGACCGGTGCCGCGGCCGACTGGCGGGCGACCGACGTGGTCGCGCGCCCCAGCGGCTCGGACTTCGGCGTCCGGGCACCCGACGGGCGGGTGCCCGACGGTGGCGTACCGCTCGCGGGGGCGTTCAACGTCGCCAACGCGCTGGCGGCCGTCGCAGCGGCGGGCGAGGCAGGACTCGACGCCGGCGCCGTCGCCACCGGCATCGCCGGTCTGCCCGGGGTGCCGGGGCGCCTCGAGCGGGTCGACGCGGGCCAGGACTTCGAGGTCGTGGTCGACTACGCGCACAAGCCCGACGCGGTCGAGGCCGCGATCCGCACGCTGCGCCCGCTGACCGAGGGCCGGGTGATCGTGGTCCTGGGCGCCGGTGGCGACCGGGACCCGGGCAAGCGGCCGATCATGGCCGAGATCGCGGCCCGGCTCGCCGACGTGCTGGTGGTCACCGACGACAACCCGCGCACCGAGGACCCCGCCGCGATCCGGGCGGCGATGCTGGCGGGCACCCGGGACGCGGTCGCGGAGGTGCTCGAGGTCGGCGAGCGTCGTACCGCCATCGCCGAGGCGCTGGCCCGGGCGCGCGCCGGCGACATCGTGCTGGTGGCGGGCAAGGGCCACGAGACCGGGCAGGAGGTGCGCGGCGTCGTCCACCCGTTCGACGACCGCGTGGTGGTGCGCGAGGAGCTCGCGCGCATGGGGAAGAATGCCGAGGCGGCACACACCACGATGAACGAGAGGCAGCGATGAGAGCGATCCTGGTCGGCGGGGGACTGGCCCTGCTGATCTCGTTGATCGGCACTCGCTTCGCGATCCGGCAGTTCACGCTGTGGGGCTACGGCCAGGAGATCCGCGACGACGGCCCGACGACGCACCACACCAAGCGCGGCACGCCGACCATGGGCGGCGTCGCGATCATCTTCGCCGCCGTGGCCGGCTACTTCGCCGCGAAGCTGTTCACGGGCACCATGCCGACCGCGTCGGCGATGCTGCTGCTCTTCCTGTTCGTCGGCACCGGCCTGGTCGGCTTCCTCGACGACTTCATCAAGATCTACAAGCAGCGCAGCCTCGGTCTGCGCAGCAAGGCCAAGATGATCGGCCTCTCGGTCGTGGCGCTGACCTTCGGCATCCTGGCGATCTCGCCGGCGCTGGAGGACGACCGGGGGCAGACCCCGGCGTCGCAGCACCTCTCGTTCATCCGCGACATCGAGGGCTGGACCATCCCGGCGGTCCTGGTCGTGCTGCTGATCTGGTTCATCGTCGCGGGGACGACCAACGGGGTGAACCTCACCGACGGCCTCGACGGCCTGGCGGCGGGCGCCAGCGTGATGGTCTTCGGCGCCTACACGTTCGTGAACATCTGGCAGAACAACCAGTGGTGCGGCCAGTCCGACATCACCTACGGCAAGTGCTACGAGGTCCGCGACCCCCTCGACCTCGCCATCGTCGCGGCGGCGATCACGGGGGCGTGCTTCGGCTTCCTGTGGTGGAACGCCTCGCCGGCGCAGATCTTCATGGGCGACACCGGCTCGCTGGCCCTCGGTGGCGCGCTCGCCGGTCTGGCGATCCTCACCCGCACCGAGATGCTGCTGGTGATCCTCGGCGGCCTGTTCGTGGTCGAGACGCTGTCGGTGATGTTGCAGGTCACCTGGTTCAAGACGACCAAGCGGTTCACCGGGACCGGTCGGCGGATCTTCCGGATCGCGCCGATCCACCACCACTTCGAGATGCTCGGCTGGGAGCAGGTGACCGTGGTGATCCGGTTCTGGATCATCACCGGCCTGTGCGTCGCCGCGGGCCTCGGCATCTTCTACGCCGAGTGGGTCGCCGGCACATGACGGACCCGGCCGCTCTCGGACGGCACGACTCCTGGACGGGCGTCCGCGCGGTGGTGGCGGGCTTCGGCGCCGCCGGCTTCGCGGCCGCCGACAACCTGCTCCACCTCGGGGCGACGGTGACCGCGCTCGACGAGACGGCGGAGGGGCGCGAGGACCAGGCCGAGCTGCTCGAGGTCCTCGGCGCGACGATCCGGCGCGGCACCGGGGCGACCGCCAACCTGCCGGACGATGCCGACCTCGTCGTCGTCTCGCCCGGCTGGGAGGAGTCGCCGCTCGTGTGGGCCGCCCGCGAGCGTGGACTCCCGACCTGGGGCGAGGTCGAGCTGGCCTGGCGGCTCCGGGACCCGGCCCACCCGGCGCCGTGGCTGTGCGTCACGGGCGCGCGCGACCCGGGCCGGGCGGTGGCCATGCTGGCGGCGGTCCTGCGCGCCGAGGGGCGTCGTACCGTCGCCGCCGGACCGGGCGGCCTGCCCCTCGTCGAGGTGGTCATGGACCCCGAGCCGTACGACGTCCTCGCGGTCGGCCTGAGCGCCGAGCAGCTGACCGGCGCCGGTCCGATGGCCGCCGAGTCGGCCGCCGTGCTCGACGTCGCCGACGGGATCGGTCGCGTCTACGAGCAGGTCGAGCGGGCGTGCGTCTACCCGCTCGCCGACCCGGCGACCGAGGACCTGGTCCGCGAGGCCGACGTGGTCGAGGGTGCCCGGGCGATCGCCGTGACGCTCGGCACGCCCGGCGTCGGGATGCTGGGCGTAGTCGAGGACTTGCTCGTCGACCGGGCCTTCATCGCCGAGCGCGACACCAGCGCCGCCGAGCTCTGCTCGCTCACCGACCTCCCCGACACCGCCCCGGAGGTGGTCCACGACGCCCTCGTGGCCGCCGCGCTCGCCCGCGCGCACGGGGTCGGGCAGGCCGCGGTCCGCGACGGGCTGCGCGCCTTCTCCGCCTGAGGTCCGCCCTTTCGCGACACGCTCCCGATGTGCCGGGCATCGAGCGGGGCGACGGTGAAAATGACCTGGTGACCGCCACCGTCGAAGCCCCGAGTGCGGCGGCCCGACGGTCCCGGACCCGGCTCCGCTGGCTGTCGGCCGGCCGCGAGGCGCTGGAGCGCCCGCTCACGACGTACTACCTGCTGCTCGGGTCCTCGGCGCTGCTGCTCACCATCGGTCTGATCATGGTGCTCAGCTCCTCCAGCGTGTACTCCTACCGGACCTTCGGCGACTCCTACGCGGTGGTGACGCGCCAGCTGATGTGGGTCGTGATCGGGGTGCCGGCCGCCTGGCTGGCCAGCCGGCTCCCGCACCGGTGGATCCGGCAGCTGAGCTATCCCGCCTTCTCGATCTCGCTGGTGCTGCTCCTGCTCACCGCCTTCTTCGGCGTGGAGCGCAACGGCAACCAGAACTGGCTCGGGGTCGGGTCCCTGGTGATCCAGCCGTCCGAGATCGCCAAGCTGTCGCTGGTCGTCTGGGCCGCCCACATCTACGCCAACAAGGAGCGTCGCCTCGGCAACCTCCACCAGGTCATCGTGCCCGTGGTGCCCGGGATGCTGCTCGCCACCGGGCTCGTCCTCGTCGGCCGCGACCTCGGTACGGCGCTGGTCCTGGTCGCGATCCTGATCGGGATGCTCTTCATCGTCGGCGCGCCCCGGCGCTTCTTCACCATCTGCCTGCTGCTGATGAGCGCCGTCGTGCTCGCCCTGGCCGCCACCGACCAGGAGCGGCTCGGTCGGATCGTCGGGTTCACCGACCCGTTCCGCGACTTCAACCACACCGGCTGGCAGCCCGCCCACGGGCTCTACGCCCTGTCCTCCGGCGGGATCTTCGGCGAGGGGATCGGCGCCAGCCGGCAGAAGTGGGGCACCCTGCCCGAGGCGCACACCGACTACATCTTCGCCGTGCTCGGCGAGGAGCTGGGTCTGGTCGGGACGCTGCTGGTGGTGCTGCTCTTCCTCGCCATCGCGTACGCCGCGCTGCGGGTCGCCCGCGAGACCGCCGACCCGTTCGTCCGCTACGCCTCCTTCGGCATCGTGGTCTGGCTGCTCGGCCAGATGATCATCAACGTCGGCATGGTGCTCGCGCTGCTGCCCGTCATCGGTATCCCGCTGCCCCTGATCTCGTACGGCGGCTCCGCGCTGCTGCCCTCGCTGGTCGCCCTCGGCCTGCTCGTCGGCTTCGCCCGGCGCGAGCCCGGGGCGGCGCGGGCGCTGGCCCAGCGCCGCCGCGCCCGCTCCGCCGGTCTGTCCGCCGGCCGACCTACGTAGGGTCGTCCTCGATATGCGCGTTCTTCTCGCCGGCGGCGGTACCGCCGGCCACACCTCGCCCCTGCTCGCCACGGCCGACGCCCTGCGCCGGCTGGACCCGTCGGTCGAGATCACCTGTCTCGGCACGTCCCGCGGCCTGGAGACCACCGTCGTCCCCGCCGCCGGCTACCCGCTGGAGCTGATCCCGCCGGTGCCCCTGCCGCGGCGGCTCAACCGCGAGCTGCTCAGCGTGCCGACCCGGCTGCGCGCCGCACGCCGGGCCACCGACGAGGTCTTCGACCGGATCCGCCCCGACGTCGTGGTCGGCTACGGCGGCTACGTCTCGCTGCCGGCGTACCTCGCCGCGCGCCGCCGCAAGGTGCCGTACGTCGTCCACGAGGGCAACGCGGTCCCCGGCCTCGCCAACCGGGTCGGGGCCCGGTCCGCGGCGCGCGTCGCGACCAGCTTCCCCGACACCCCGATCCGCTCCGGCGAGTACGTCGGCCTGCCGATCCGCCGGATGATCTCCACCCTCGACCGCGCCGCGCTCCGCACCGAGGCCCGCGCGTTCTTCGGCCTCGACCCCGAGCTGCCGACGGTGCTGGTCACCGGCGGGTCTCAGGGGGCGCGTCGGCTCAGCCAGGCGGTGTCGGGTGCCGCGGCCGCCTTCGCCGCCGCCGGCGTCCAGGTGCTGCACGCCCAGGGCAAGCACGGGGGCGCCGAGCCCGGCTCGGGCGATCCGGACGTGCCGTACGTCGTCCTCGACTACATCGACCGGATGGACTACGCCTACGCGGCCGCGGACCTCGCGGTGTGCCGGTCCGGTGCCAACAGCGTGACGGAGGCGGCCGCGACCGGCCTGCCCGCCGTCTACGTGCCGCTGCCGATCGGCAACGGCGAGCAGGAGCTCAACGCCCGCCCGGTCGTCGACGCGGGCGGCGGCCTGCTCGTCGCCGACGCCGACGTCACCACCGACTGGGTGGCCGCGACGGTGCCGGCGCTGGCCACCGACCCCGACCGGCTGGGCGCCATGAGCGCGGCCGCGGCCGGCCTGATCCCGCGCGACGCCGACGAGAAGCTCGCGCGGATCGTGCTGGAGGCCGCGGCGGGGCCGGCCCGATGAGGGTCCCGGTGCCCGAGGAGGTGCTGCCGGCCGACCGGCTGGGCCGGGTGCACTTCGTGGGCATCGGCGGCGCCGGGCTCTCCGGCATCGCCCGGATCATGCTCGCCCGCGGGATCGCGGTCAGCGGCAGCGACGGCGTCGACTCGCCGACCCTCGACGCGCTCCGCGACGCGGGCGCCCGGGTGCACGTCGGGCACGACGCGAACCAGCTCGGCGATGCCGACACGCTGGTCGTGTCGACGGCGGTGCGCGAGGACAACCCGGAGTACCTCGAGGCGGTCCGCCGGGGCCTGCGGGTGCTGCCCCGGTCCACGGCGTTGGCGTCGGTGATGGCGGGCCGCCGGGTGGTCGCGGTGGCGGGCACCCACGGCAAGACCACCACCACCTCGCTGCTGACCGTCGCCCTCCAGGAGGCCGGCGCGGACCCGACGTACGCCATCGGCGGCGAGCTGGCCGCCACCGGGCGCAACGCGGCCGAGGGCAGCGGCGACCTCTTCGTCGCCGAGGCCGACGAGAGCGACGGCGCCTTCCTGCACTACGCGCCGTACGCCGCGATCGTCACCAACGTCGACGCCGACCACCTCGACCACTGGGGCACGCCCGAGGCGTACGCCGCCGCCTTCGACGAGTTCGCGGACACCCTCGACCCCGACGGCTTCCTGGTCTGCGTCGTCGACGACCCGGAGGCGGCCGCGCTCGCCGAGCGCCAACGGGCCGCCGGTCGCCGGGTCGTGGCCGTCTCGGCCGCGGAGCCCGGTGCGCTGGCCGGCGTGGAGCTGTGGTCGCCGGGCGAGCACTACCTCGCCGACGCGCTCGCGGCGCTGGCGGTCGGGCGGGAGCTCGGCTTCGCCGAGGCCGACCTGGTGCGGGGGCTGGCGTCGTACACCGGGACGAAGCGGCGGATGGAGCGCAAGGGCGAGGCGGCGGGGGTCCGGGTCTACGACAGCTACGCCCACCACCCGACCGAGATCGTCGGTGACCTGCAGGCGGGGCGCGCGCTCGCGGGGGAGGGGCGGCTGGTGGTCGCCTTCCAGCCGCACCTGGTCTCCCGCACCCGGATCTTCGGCACCGCGATGGGCGAGGCGCTCGGTGCGGCCGACGAGGTCGTCGTGCTCGACGTCTACCTCGCCCGGGAGGACGCCGACCCCGCCGTGACCGGCGCGCTGGTCGCGGACGCCGTACCCCTGCCGCGCGAGCGGGTCGCCTTCGTCCCCGGCGTCGAGGACGCCGCGCGCGAGCTGGCCGCCCGGGCCCGGCCGGGTGACCTGGTGCTGACCCTCGGCGCGGGCGACGTGACCCGCACCGGTCCGCGCGTCCTCGAGCTGCTCGAGCACCCCGAGGCCGCCGATGGCTGAGCGCGGATCGACCGACCCGGCGGACACCGCGGAGCGCACGCGGCGCCGGTTCGCACGCCGACAGTGGCGCCGCCGCTGGCTCGCGTGGCGCTACGTCGCGGCCATCGTGGTGCTGCTCGCCCTGGTCGGCGGGAGCGTGTACGCCCTCTACTTCTCGACCTGGCTCTCGGTGCAGGGGGTCTCGGTCGCCGGCACCAGCTCGATCTCCGACGACGCCGTCCGCGAGGCCGCCCGGGTGCCCGAGGGCGAACCGCTGGCCACCGTCGACCTGAACGCCGTCCGCTCACGGGTCGAGTCGTTGGCCGATATCCGCTCGGCCGACGTGACCCGGCAGTGGCCCGACCGGGTGCTGGTCCGGGTCGAGGAGCGCGTGCCGGTCGCCGTCGTCGAGATCGGCGGCCTGATCCGGGGGATGGACGACAGCGGGGTGCTCTTCCGCCGCTACCGCTCGGTGCCCGACGACCTGCCGCTGGTCAAGGCCGGGCCGGAGGCCGACGTCGCCACCCTGCGCGAGGCGGCCGTCGTGATCGCGGCACTCCCGCCGGACCTCGTCGGCGAGGTGATCCGGCTCGAGGGCGAGACCGTCGACGAGATCCGCCTGGTGCTGCGCGGCGACCGCGAGGTGATGTGGGGGAGCGCGGACGAGTCGGACCTGAAGGCCGAGGTGCTCGCGCGCCTGCTGGACCAACCGGCGGGCAGCTACGACGTGAGCGTGCCCTCGCGACCGGCGACGTCGGGGCAGGCAGACGCGGCGGATCGCTGATCCGCGCCGCGCACCGGCGTGTCTGCACGATCCGGGGCGCAGCCCTGCCTACTGTCGTGATCACGGCGAGGTTGACATAACTATAACCCTCAGGCTGAGGGTCAGAGTTGACCGACACGCCGGACCGACCTCAGCACGAGCAGACCGTCGTACACCCCCTCCGAAAGGCAGCCACCGTGGCAGCAGCACAGAACTACCTGGCCATCATCAAGGTCGTGGGCATCGGTGGCGGTGGCGTGAACGCCGTCAACCGGATGATCGACGTCGGCCTCAAGGGCGTCGAGTTCATCGCGATCAACACCGACGCGCAGGCGCTGCTCATGAGCGACGCCGACGTGAAGCTCGACATCGGCCGCGAGCTCACCCGGGGTCTGGGCGCCGGCGCGAACCCCGACGTGGGTGCGCGGGCCGCCGAGGACCACGCCGAGGAGATCGAGGAGGTGCTCAAGGGCGCCGACATGGTCTTCGTGACCGCGGGCGAGGGCGGCGGTACCGGCACCGGCGGCGCGCCCGTCGTGGCCAAGATCGCCCGCTCGCTCGGCGCGCTGACCATCGGCGTCGTCACCCGGCCGTTCGCCTTCGAGGGCCGGCGCCGGGCCAACTCCGCCGAGGAGGGCATCGCCGCGCTGCGCGACGAGGTCGACACCCTCATCGTCATCCCCAACGACCGGCTGCTCTCGATCAGCGACCGCAACGTCTCGGTGCTCGACGCCTTCAAGCAGGCCGACCAGGTGCTGCTCCAGGGTGTCTCGGGCATCACCGACCTGATCACCACGCCCGGCCTGATCAACCTCGACTTCGCGGACGTGAAGTCGGTGATGGCGAACGCCGGCTCGGCGCTGATGGGCATCGGCTCGGCGCGGGGCGAGGACCGCTCGGTCGCGGCGGCCGAGATGGCCGTGTCCAGCCCGCTGCTCGAGGCGAGCATCGACGGCGCCCACGGCGTGCTCCTCTCGATCGCCGGCGGCTCCGACCTCGGTCTGTTCGAGATCAACGAGGCCGCCGCGCTGGTCGCCCAGGCCGTGCACCCCGAGGCCAACATCATCTTCGGTGCCACCATCGACGACGCGCTCGGAGACGAGGTCCGTGTGACCGTCATCGCGGCGGGCTTCGACGGCGGCACGCCCAAGAAGCGCGACGAGGGCACCGTGCTGCGGCGCGAGCCGCGTCCGCAGCAGACCCAGGAGGAGACGCGCGAGCGCGCGGCGGTCGCCGCGGCCGCTGCGGCGACGACCCGCCCGGCGGAGGCCCAGCCGACCCAGGCGGCTCGCCCGACCACCCCCGCGCCGACCCAGCCGCCCAAGCCGGCCCCGCGCCAGGTCCAGTTCGACGACGACGACCTGGACGTCCCCGACTTCCTCAAGTGAGTCGCCCCGAGGAGGTCGCCGCCGGTCTCGCCTCGGTCCGGGGAAGGATCGAGAGGGCCTGCGCGGCGGCCGGCCGGGACGCCGAGGAGGTGACGCTGGTGGTCGTGACCAAGTTCTTCCCGGCCTCCGACGTCCGCCTGCTCGCGGACCTCGGCGTCCGGCACGTCGGCGAGAACCGGCACCAGGAGGCCGAGGCCAAGGCGGGCGAGTGCGCGGACCTGCCCCTGGTCTGGCACTTCATCGGCGGCCTGCAGAGCAACAAGGCGGCCGCCGTGGCGTCGTACGCCCAGGTGGTGGAGTCGGTCGACCGGCCCAAGCTCCTCGCCCCGCTCGCGCGCGGTGCCCACGAGGCCGACCGCCAGGTCGACGTGCTGCTCCAGGTCAGCCTGGACCCGCCGGGCCGCGAGGGGCGCGCGGGCGCCGACCCGTCCGACCTGCCCAGCCTCGCGACGGCGGTCGCGGAGGCCGACGGGTTGCGGCTGCGCGGACTGATGGCGGTCGCGCCGCTGGGGGAGGACCCCGCCGAGGCGTTCGCCCGGCTCGCCGGCGTACGCCGCGACCTGCTCGCCGAGCACCCGCGGGCCGACTGGCTCTCCGCGGGCATGAGCGGCGATCTCGAGCAGGCCATCCACGCCGGCGCGACACACGTGCGCGTCGGCTCCGCGGTCCTCGGTTCGAGGCCCACGGTCCAGTAATGTCCCGAACACCAGGAGTGTGCCCCGGTATCGGGGCGCCGAATTCGGAGGGCGAGAAGTCATGAGCGGCGCGATGCGCAGGATCGGGGAGTACCTCGGCCTGGTCGAGGACACCGGCCGGTACGACGACGAGTACGACCAGTACGACGGCGACGACGACTACACGCAGGAGACCCAGGCCGTCGCCGCTCGCCCGGCTCGCGCGCCCAAGACCCGCGAGGTCCGCGCTGCCCAGCCCGCGCCGGTCGCCGACCTCGCCGAGCGGCGGCGTCCGACGGTCGCCCCGGTCGGCTCCGTGGCCGAGCTGTCCCGGATCGTCACCCTGCACCCGAGCACGTACAACGAGGCGCGCACCGTCGGCGAGCACTTCCGCGACGGCACGCCGGTCATCATGAACCTCACCGAGATGGACGACGCCGACGCCAAGCGCCTGGTCGACTTCGCGGCCGGGCTGGTGTTTGCGACGCGTGGGACCATCGAGCGGGTGACCAACAAGGTCTTCCTGCTCTCGCCCGCCAACGTGTCCGTCACCGCCGAGGACAAGCGTCGCATCGTCGAGGGCGACTTCTTCAACCAGAGCTGAGACCCCTCCCGGGGTCGGGTTCGCGTCAACGCAGGAGCGCAGTTCTCAGGTGGAAGCCGTCGGCAACATCCTTCTGATCATCCTCTACGTGTTCTTCGGGATGCTCTGGATCCGGTTCATCGTCGATTGGGTGCAGGTGTTCGCGCGCGGCTGGAGCCCGCGCGGGCCGCTGCTCGTGGTGCTGGAGGCGGTCTACACCGCCACCGACCCGCCGATCAAGGCGCTGCGCCGGGTGATCCCGCCCCTCCGGCTGGGGAGCATCTCCCTCGACCTGAGCTTCCTGATCGTGATGATCTGCACCTACGTGCTGATCGCCGTGGTGCGGTCGGCCTTCGGAGTCTGAGCCCGGTCGGCCCCGGGTCCGTCCGTGCCCGGGGTCCCGCCGAGCCCTGCTGAGTCACACCAGTCCCACGGCAGGCGCTATTGTTCGACGGACAGATCTACTTCTCGACGAATGAATGGGTGAAGTCATGCCACTGACGCCTGAGGACGTGAGTAACAAGCGGTTTACTCCCGTCCGGCTTCGTGAGGGCTACGACATGGGCGAGGTGGACCAGTTCCTCGACGAGGTCGAGGCAGAGCTCGCGCGGCTGACCAAGGAGAACGACGACCTCCGGTCGAAGCTCGCGGCCGCCCAGTCCGGTGCCCCGGTCGCGACCCCGGTCCCCGAGCCGACCCCCGCGCCGGCCCCGGTCGTCGAGAAGGCCCCCGAGCCCGAGCCGGAGCCGACCCCCACGCCCGCCCCCGTGGTGGCCGCCAGCCCGGTCGAGACCATCCGCGTCGAGACCGTGCCGCAGGCGTCCAACGCCGCCGCCCGGCTGCTGGAGATCGCCACCCGCAACGCCGACGAGCTCGTCGACGAGGCCAAGAACGAGGCCGACGAGATCGTCGGCTCCGCCCGCACCCGCGCCGAGCGCCTCGAGGGCGAGGCCAAGACCAAGGCCGACCGCCTCGAGGCGGACGCCCGCACCCGCGCCCAGATGCTGGACTCGGAGACGGCCGAGCGCCGGCAGCAGATGTTCGGCGAGCTGGAGCGTGAGCGCGACCGGCTCAGCGGCGAGGTCGAGACCCTGCGCTCCTTCGAGCGCGAGTACCGCTCGCGGCTCAAGAGCTACTTCACCCAGCAGCTGGAGGCCCTCAGCGGCTCCGGCGAGACGGCTGCGCCGACCGACGAGCCCCCGGCTCCGAAGCGGCTCCGCTCGATCCTGGGCGACGACGAGGCCTGAGCGCCCGCACCCTGCTCCATCCGGACGGCCGGTTCCCCGAGGGGGACCGGCCGTTCCGCATGTCGGACGGGTCTGTACCGGTGTGCCACCTTTTCGGGACTGGCTTGACCGGCTACTGTCCCTGCACACCAGTGGCCTCGCCACGTGCTCGGCCCCGGATGGAGGCAGTCGATGACTCGCAGCACCAGGAAGTCGCTGGCCGGGCAGGCGGCCACGGCCGCCCGCAAGGTGATCTCGCGCCGGTCCACCAAGACCGCGTCCGAGACCGCCGAGCCGGCGAAGCCGCGGACGGCCACCTCGAAGAAGGCCGCGGCGAAGAACTCCACCCCTGCCACGAAGCCGACACCGGCGAAGAAGGCCGCCCCCGCCGCGAAGTCGGCGCCGGCGAAGAAGTCGGCGCCGGCCAAGAAGTCGGCGCCGGCCAAGAAGTCGGCGCCGGCGAAGAAGGCGCCCGCGGTGACGAAGGCGCCGGCCGCCAAGAAGTCGTCGCCCGCGACGAAGGCCGCGCCGGCGAAGAAGTCGACGCCCGCGAGGAAGGCGCCTGCTGCGAAGAAGGCCTCGCCGGCCGCCAAGGCGCCCGCGAAGAAGGCCGCGCCCGCCACGAAGGCCCCTGCCGCGAAGAAGACATCGCCGGCGACGAAGGCGCCGCCCGCGAAGAAGGCGGTGACCAGGAAGTCGGCCGCGAAGAAGGCGCCGGCGAACGCGCTGGTGGTCAAGGACGGCGAGTCGCCGTGGACCAAGTCCGAGCTGGCCGAGGTGCTGGCCGAGCTGCACGACCAGCGCACGCACAGCGCCGAGATCGTGAGCACCCAGGAGGCCGAGCTCTCGGGCCTGATGCGCGACTCCGGTGACGGAGCCGGTCAGGACCAGGCCGACGTCGGCGCCTCGAGCTTCGAGCGCGACCACGAGATGACCGTGCTGGCGATGGAGCGCGAGAAGCTCGCCCAGATCGACCACGCCCTCTCGCGCATCGACGACGGCACGTACGGCGTCTGCGAGTCCTGCGGTCAGCCCGTCGGCAAGATGCGGCTGATGGCCTTTCCCCGTGCGACACTCTGCATGACATGCAAGCAGCGCGAGGAACGTCGCTGAGCGACACCGAGACCCCGTCCGGCGCCCGCCGGGCCCTCCGGCGATGGCCCCTGTTCGCCGTGGTGGCCGCCGTCCTGTACGCCGTGGACCAGATCTCCAAGTGGCAGGCGGAGAAGCACCTCGAGGGCCGGGCGGACGTCCCGGTCGTCGGCGACCTGCTGCAGCTGCGGCTGGTCTACAACCCGGGCGCCGCCTTCAGCCTCGGCACCGAGTACACCGTCGTCCTCAGCTGCGTCGCGATGATCGCGGCCGTGGCCGTCCTGTGGTTCAGCCGCCGGTTGGGCAGCACCGCCTGGGCGGTCGCCCTGGGCTTCCTGATGGCGGGTGTCTGCGGCAACCTCACCGACCGGCTCTTCCGGGACCCGGGTCCGCTGCGCGGGCACGTGGTCGACTTCCTGATGCTGCCGAACTTCCCGATCTTCAACGTCGCCGACATCTGCATCAACGTCGCCGCCGGTCTGATCCTGATCCAGGCCTTCCGCGGCATCCGCCTCGACGGCACCCGCGTGAGCGACGAGGAAGCCGACGAGTGACGCAGGCGGACCACCGGACCCTGCCCGTCCCCGAGAGCCTCGCCGGTGAGCGGGTCGACGCCGCGATGGCCCAGCTGTTCGGCCTCTCCCGCACCCGGGCCGCCGACCTGATCGCCCAGGGCCAGGTGCTCGTCGACGGCTCCGAGGTCGGCAAGAGCGACCGGGTCTTCCCCGGGGCGATGCTCGATGTCACGATCCCGGCGGCCGTGGACCCGTTGGAGGTCGTCCCCGAGGTGGTCGAGGGGATCGGGATCATCCACGACGACGACTCGATCGTCGTCATCGACAAGCCCGTCGGCGTGGCCGTGCACCCCTCACCGGGGTGGAGCGGTCCCACCGTGGTCGGGCACCTCGCCGGCGCGGGCTTCCGGATCGCGACCAGCGGTGCCTCCGAGCGCCAGGGCATCGTCCAGCGCCTCGACGTCGGCACCTCGGGCGTGATGGTGATCGCGAAGTCCGAGCACGCCTACTCCCTGCTGAAGAACGCCTTCCGTCAGCGCACCGTCGAGAAGACCTACCACGCGCTGGTGCAGGGGCATCCGGACCCGCTCGAGGGCACCGTCGACGCCCCGATCGGCCGGCACCCGAAGGCGGACTACAAGTTCGCCGTGATGGCCGACGGGCGCCCCAGCGTCACCCACTACGAGACGCTCGAGGCCCACCGGTTCGCGAGCCTGCTCGAGGTTCACCTGGAGACCGGCCGGACCCACCAGATCCGGGTACACATGTCGGCGCTGAAGCACCCGTGCGTGGGGGACCTGACGTACGGCGCGGACCCGACGCTGGCCAAGCGCGTGGGCCTGGAGCGGCAGTGGCTGCACGCCGTGCGGCTCGGCTTCGAGCACCCCGACACCGGCGAGCACGTCGAGTACGAGTCGTCGTACCCCGACGACCTCGCGCACGCCCTCGCCGTCATCCGAGATGCCCACTGATCCGGACTCCGCGCTGCTGCTGAGGCCCGCCACCCAGGCCGACGCCGCCGCGGTGGGCGAGGTCCACCTCGCGGCCCGTCGGGAGGCCGAGGGCGGGGGAGCGATGCCCCCGTCGGTCCACGCCGACGAGGAGACCCGGCGCTGGCTCGCCGCCCGTCTCGGGGAGGACCAGGCGTGGGTGGCCGAGCAGGACGGCCGCGTCGTCGGCTACGCGCGCTTCACCCCGACCTGGCTCGACGACCTCTACGTGCTGCCGTCGTACGCCGGCCGCGGCGTCGGCTCGGCCCTGCTCGACCTGGTCAAGTCCCAGCGCCCGGACGGGTTCTGCCTGTGGGTCTTCGAGGCGAACGCTCCGGCCCGCGCGTTCTACGCCGGACACGGACTGGTGGAGCTGGAGCGCACCGACGGCTCGGCCAACGAGGAGCGCGCGCCGGACATCCGGGTCGCGTGGCCGGGGGAGGAGCCGCTGCGCTTCCTGCGCGGCCTGATCGACGACGTCGACGCCCAGCTGGGCGACCTGCTCGAGCGTCGTGCGGCGCTGACCGCGGCGGTCCAGGGCGTCAAGCACGACCGGACCCGCGACCCCGCCCGCGAGCGCTCCATCGCCGAGACGATGGCCCAGCGCGCGCCCACGCTGGGAGCCGAGCGGCTGGCCCGGATCATGCACGCCGTGATCACCGAGAGCCTCGACGCGAGCTGACCGACGGCCACCGGGACTGTCGGCGGAGGCTGCCAGGATGAGGTCCCGTGGTCGCGTAGGCTGACGTCCTTCCCCCAGGATCGTTTGCCGACGCCTCCGGCTGTTGATGCTGCCTGCCCGAACTGTTGCTGACGAGGAGCGCCCCGCGACGATGTCGACCGGTCAGAAGGACTCGTTCGTCCACCTGCACGTGCACACCGAGTACTCCATGCTCGACGGTGCCTCGCTGCTGGGCGGGCTGTTCAGCCGGACGGCCGAGCTGGGGATGCCGGCCATCGCGATGACCGACCACGGCAACATGCACGGCGCCTTCGACTTCTACTCCAAGGCCCGCAAGCACGGCGTGAAGCCGATCATCGGCATCGAGGCCTACATCACCCCCGACACTCCCCGCGGCGAGCGCAAGCGGGTCCGGTGGGGCAAGGGCGACATCGCCGAGGAGGGCGGCAACGACGTCGCCGGTGGCGGCGCCTACACCCACATGACGATGTGGGCCGAGTCGACGAAGGGCATGCACAACCTCTTCAAGCTCTCCTCGCGCTCCAGCCTGGAGGGGTTCTTCTACAAGCCCCGGATGGACAAGGAGATCCTCGCCGAGCACGCCGAGGGGATCATCGTCAGCACCGGCTGCCCCAGCGGCGCGATCCAGACCCGCCTGCGGCTGGGCCAGTGGGACGAGGCGGTCCGCGAGGCCGGCGAGCTGCAGGACATGTTCGGCAAGGACAGCGTCTTCCTGGAGCTGATGGACCACGACATCTCCATCGAGAAGCGGGTCCGCGACGACCTGCTGAAGCTCGGCCGCGAGCTCGGCATCCCGCCGCTGGCCACCAACGACTCCCACTACAACAACCCCGAGGACGCCGACGCCCACGACGCCCTCATCTGCGTCGCGTCCGGCAAGCGACTCGCCGACACCAACCGGCTGAAGTTCGACGGCGGCGGCTACTACATCAAGTCCGCCGCCGAGATGCGCGAGCTGTGGGCCGTCCGGCACGGCATGCCCGAGGCCTGCGACAACACCCTCGCGATCGCCGAGCGCTGCGACGTCGAGTTCACCGAGTCGACCGGCGGCTACATGGCCCGCGCCGACGTCCCCGAGAGCGAGACCGAGGAGAGCTGGTTCCGCAAGGAGGTCTGGCGCGGCATCGAGGCGCGCTACCCCGGTGAGCGGCTGACGCAGGAGGTCAAGGACCGCGTCGAGATGGAGCTCGGCGTCATCTCGCAGAAGGGCTACTGCGGCTACTACCTCGTGGTCGCCGACTTCATCCAGTGGTCCAAGCGCAACGGCATCCGGGTCGGCCCGGGCCGTGGCTCGGGTGCCGGCTCGATCGCGGCATACGCCCTGAGCATCACCGACCTGTGCCCGCTGGAGCACGGGCTGTTCTTCGAGCGGTTCCTCAACCCCGAGCGTCCCTCGATGCCCGACTTCGACATCGACTTCGACGACGCGCGCCGCGGCGAGGTCATCAAGTACGTCACCGACAAGTACGGCACCGAGCGCGTCGCCCAGATCGCCACCTTCGGCCGGCTGAAGTCCAAGGCGGCCATCAAGGACGCCGCGCGCGTGCTCGACCACGGGTTCGCGATCTCCGACCGCATCACCAAGGCCCTGCCGGCCGACGTGATGGGCAAGGGCGTGCCGCTCAAGGAGCTGTTCAACCCCGAGCACAAGCGCTACGCCGAGGGTGGCGAGTTCCGCGCGCTGCACGACTCCGACGTCGACGTCCGCACCATCTACAGCACCGCGGTCGGCCTCGAGGGCCAGATCCGCAACTGGGGCGTGCACGCCGCCGGCGTGATCATGTCCAGCGAGCCGATCATCGACGTCGTCCCGATCATGGCCCGCCCGCAGGACGGCGCGGTCATCACCCAGTTCGACTACCCGATGTGCGAGTCGCTCGGGCTGGTCAAGATGGACTTCCTCGGCCTCTCCAACCTGCGCATCCTCGAGGACGCGCTGAGCAACATCAAGGCCAACCTCGACGAGACCGTCGTGCTGGAGGAGGTCGGGTTCGACGACCGGGCGACCTACGAGCTGATGGGTCGCGGCGACACCCTCGGCGTGTTCCAGCTCGATGGTGGCGGCATGCGCGCGCTGCTGCGCTCCATGCTGCCCGACAAGTTCGCCGACATCACCGCCGTCAGCGCGCTCTACCGACCGGGCCCGATGGGTGCGGACTCCCACAACAAGTACGCCCGCCGCAAGAACGGCCGCGAGCCGATCGAGCCGATCCACCCGGCGCTGGCCGAGGCGCTGGAACCGGTCCTGGGCGAGACCTACGGTCTGATCGTCTACCAGGAGCAGGTGATGGCGATCGCCCAGGTCCTGGCCGGCTTCACGCTGGGCGCCGCAGACAACCTGCGCCGGGCCATGGGCAAGAAGAAGAAGGAGGAGCTCGACAAGCAGTACGCCGGCTTCCAGGCCGGGATGCTCGAGCGCGGCTACCCGCAGGACGCGATCGACACCCTCTGGGCGATCCTGCTGCCCTTCTCCGACTACGCCTTCAACAAGTCCCACTCCGCCGCGTACGGCGTCATCACCTACTGGACCGCCTACCTCAAGGCCAACTACCCGGCCGAGTACATGGCCGCCCTGCTCACGTCCGCGAAGGACGACAAGGACAAGCTGGCCATCTACCTCAACGAGTGCCGGCGGATGAAGATCCGGGTGCTTCCGCCCGACGTCAACGAGTCGGCCCACAACTTCACCCCGGTCGGCACCGACATCCGCTTCGGCCTGACCGCGATCCGCAACGTCGGCGCCAACGTGGTCACCGGCATCGTGGAGGCCCGTGAGGAGAAGGGTCGCTACTCCGACTTCAACGACTTCATGGAGAAGGTCCCCGCGCTGGTCTGCAACAAGCGGGTGATCGAGTCGCTGATCAAGGCCGGGGCGTTCGACGAGATGCAGCACCGCCGCCGGGCGCTGGTCGCGATCCACGAGACCGCGGTCGACCAGTACGTCGACATCAAGCGCAACGAGGCGATCGGCCAGGACTCGCTCTTCGGTGGCCTCGACGACAGCGCCGGGGGCGGGTTCGGGATCTCGGTGACGGTTCCCGACATCGACGACTGGGACAAGATGACGCTGCTCGGCCACGAGCGCGACATGCTCGGCCTCTACGTCTCCGACCACCCGCTGCTCGGCCTCGAGCACGTGCTCCGCGACACCTCCGACTGCTCCATCGGTCAGCTGATGCTCGACGAGGACCGCTCCGACGGCTCGCCCATCGCCCTCACCGGCCTGGTCACGTCCGTGCAGCGCAAGATCACCAAGCGCGGCGACTCGTGGGCGATGATCACCCTCGAGGACCTCGACGGCGCGATCGACGTGCTGCTGTTCCCCAGCTCCTACCAGCTGGCCGCTCCCTACCTCACCGAGGACGCGATCATCACGGTGCGCGGCCGGCTCTCGAAGAGCAAGGACCAGCCGGAGATCCACGGCCAGGAGGTCAGCGTCCCCGACATCTCCGACGGCCCCAGCGGCCCGGTGGTGATCAGCCTCCCGCGGACCCGGTGCACCGCTCCCGTGGTGGCCCAGCTCAAGGACGTGCTCGGCACCCACCGGGGCACGACCGAGGTGCGGCTGCGTTTGCTGACCCGAGATAAGACCTTGGTCATGGCCCTGGAGAACCGCGTCACGCCGAGCTCGGCCCTGTTCGCCGATCTCAAGCAGCTGCTGGGGCCCGGTTGCCTGACGAGCTGAGCCGGGTCCGACGCGACCGGCGGGTCGCGCTCGGGCAGGGGCTCGCCGTCGTGGCGCTCTTCGCTGCGCTGGGTGTCGCCGCCGGTTGGGTGTGGCACGAGATCTGGACCCCTCCGCTCGGGGTCGTGTCCGACCACACCTGGTATCCCCAGCCCTACATGCCGGGGCGCCAGGCCGAGTTCGACGCGATCGCGCTCTACGTCCTCGTGGCCCTGGCCACGGGGGTCCTCGGTGGCCTGGTGTGCGCGCTGGTGCTGGCCCGCACCGAGCTGGTGACGGTCGCCGCCCTCGCGGTGGGCTCCTGCCTGGCCGCCTGGCTGATGGCGCGGGTCGGCATGTCGCTCGGCCCCCCGGATCCCGACGTCCTGGCCAAGGCCGTGCCGGACGGTGAGCGGCTTCCCGGCGACCTGACGCTGACCGGTCTCAGCCCCTACGTCGCGCTTCCGGTGGGCGCGCTGTCGGCGACCCTGGTGGTGTTCCTCGCGACGCTCAACCGGCGTCCGCAATGACCCGCTGAGGACCCGGGCGCCGGGATAGGCTGCGGCCGTGTCCAGCCTGCCTCCCGGCCCTCCGCCGTCCAGCCCACCCCCGGCCGGCCCGCCGCCCAGCGGTCCGCCCCCGAGCAGCCCGCCTCCGGGCGCCGAGACGCTCGAGTACGGCGGCGGCGGGCCGATCCCGCCGCAGCGACCCCCGGGTGCGTCCGGCGGTGGTCGCAAGCGCTTCCTGCTGATCGCGGGTGCCGTCGTCGGCATCGGCGCGGTCGGCGGCGCGGCCTTCGGTGCCTGGTGGTACCTCTCGACCGGTCCGCAGCCGGCCGAGGCGCTGCCGGCCGACACCCTCGGCTACGTCAGCATCGACCTCGACCCGAGCGGTGAGCAGAAGCTCGACGCCCTGCGCACGCTGAAGAAGTTCCCGGTCATCGACGACGAGCTGGACCTCGGCGGCGACGTCCGCGACATCGACGTCAAGAAGTCGATCCTCGACGTCGTCCTGGCCGAGGCCCCGTGCGACCTCGACTACGGCGACGACATCGAGCCGTGGCTCGGTGACCGCGGTGCCGTCGCGGCCGTGGAGGCCGGTGAGGACGAGCCCTCCCCGGTGTTCGTCCTGCAGGTCACCGACGGCGAAGCCGCGCTCGACGGGCTGACGAAGGTCTTCACCTGCGGTGACGAGTCCGAGGAGCCCGGAATGGAGCTCGTCGGGGACGAGTGGATGCTGATCGCCGAGACCCCGGAGATCGCCGAGGACGTGGCCGCCGCGACCGAGGACGGCTCGCTGGCCGACGACGAGACCTTCCGGAAGTGGACCGAGGCCGCCGGTGACCCCGGCATCGTCACGATGTACGCCGCCCCGGCCGCCGGCGCGTTCCTCGCCGAGAACCTCGGCGGGCTGATGATGGGCATGACGCCGGACCTCTCCGACATGGCGACCTCGTCCGATGAGCTGCCCGAGGTGCCCGAGCTCTCCGAGGAGGAGTTCGCGGAGATGACGCCGGAGGAGCTCGACGCCTACTTCGAGGCGCTCACCAGCTCCACGGACGACCTGGGCGACGACCTGGGCGACGACCTGGGCGACGACCTGACCGGCGAGCTGGGCCAGGAGCTGGACGAGGCCACCGACGAGCTGCAGGAGACGCTGAAGGACTTCGAGGGCGCCGCGGTCAGCATCCGGTTCGACGGCGGCTCGATCGCGGTCGAGATGGTCGGCGACCCCGGGATGTACGGCGAGGGCGCCTACGACGGCGACGGCGGAGCCGAGGCGCTCGGCACCCTGCCCTCCGACACGATGGCCGCCTTCGGCATCGGGTTCGAGGACGGGTGGTTCGACGAGGTCCTGACCGCGGCGGCACCGTCGCTCGGCGAGGACCTCGAGACCCTCCTGCAGGAGATGGAGGAGATCACCGGGCTGAGCCTGCCCGAGGACGCCGAGGCGCTCTTCGGCGACTCCGCGACCCTCGCGGTGGGCGGAGGCCTGGATCCCGACGAGCTGTTCTCGCTCGAGGACCCGAGCTCCCTGCCGCTCGCCCTGAAGGTGCTGGGGGACCCGGACGAGGTGGAGGGGGTGCTCGACAAGATCCGCCCGCAGCTCGGCTCCGAGGAGGAGCTGCTCGGCAGCTCCTCCGAGGGCGATGCCGTCGCGGTCGGCCCGAACGCGGACTACCGCGACGAGGTGCTGGCCGAGGGCGGGCTCGGCGACTCGGACGCGTTCCAGGACGTCGTACCCGACGCCGACGACGTCGCCGCGGTGCTCTTCCTCGACCTCGACAGGCTGGCCTCGTTCATCACCGAGGGGATGGGTGACGACGACGAGCTCGCCGACAACCTCCGGCCCCTGGGGGCGCTCGGCATGAGCGCCTGGGAGGACGACGGCGTCTCGCACGCCCGGCTGCGGATCAGCACCGACTGACCCTGCTCGACCTCAGCTCCGGCCGACCTCGGCCGTGGTCGCCCCGGTGACCGCGACCAGGTCGGCCGGAGCTATTTCGAGGTCGAGACCGCGCCGGCCCGCCGAGACGTAGATCGTGGGGTGCACCAGGGCGCTCGCGTCGACGACGGTCGGGTGCGGACGCTTCTGGCCGACGGGGGAGATGCCACCCACGACGTACCCGGTCGCTCGCTCGGCGGCGTCCTTGTCGGCCATCGCCGCCTTGCTCCCGCCGACCGCCCGGGCCAGCGCCTTCAGGTCGAGCTGGCCGGAGACGGGGACGACAGCGACCGCCAGCCGCCCGTCCACGCTGGCCATCAGCGTCTTGAAGACCCGTGCCTGGTCGAGCCCGAGCGCCTCGGCCGCCTCGAGCCCGTAGGACTCCGCCCGCGGGTCGTGCTCGTAGGGGTGCAGCGTGAACGCCACCCCCGCCTTCGTCAGGGCGACGGTGGCGGGGGTGCCGCCGGCGGGCTTCTGCTTCTTGGCCACTAGTTAGGACTCCAGCGCGTGCGGGCGACCTCGGTGGCCGGCAGGGACGGGATCACGTTCATGGCGCGCAGCTCGGAGCGCAGTAGGTCGGTGACCAGGATCAGCCGCTCGCCGGCGTCCTCGGCCTCCAGGAGCGACTGGCGCTCGGGCATCGGCAGCGGGGCGCAGGCCGCCAGCGTCCAGGAGAGGTACGACGGGTCGCGGGGCAGCGCGCCGGAGTACGGGTCGGCCCGGATCCCGGCGAGTGCGGCGCGGTAGGCGGAGAAGGTGGCCCGGGCGGAGGTCAGCACCTGCTCCGGCACGGGGGTGGCGGCCTCGGGCCGGTCCTGGACGTGCCCGACCGGGAAGGGGCCGGTGGTGTCGAGGCGCTCCAGCTCGATCCGGTCGAGCCCGACCGCCACCGCGTCGAAGGTGCCGTCCTCGTGCGCGTCGACCTCGGTGAGCAGCACCTTGCAGCCGATCCGGTACAGCGACTGGGCACCGTGGTCGCCGACCTCGTAGCCCTCGCGGATGCCCACCGAGCCGAAGATCCGCTCCGTCGGGTCCTCGATCCGCAGCAGGTGATGGATCAGGGCGCGGTAGCGGTCCTCGAAGATGTGCAGCGGCACGCTGACGCCGGGGAAGAGGACCGTGTTCAGCGGGAACATCGGCAGCGTCGGCGTCACCCCTGCAAGGTAGTCCAGTCCTCGTCGTCGTTTCGGGAGCGCGGGCGCGCCGCTCGTAGAATCGGCACCATGATGCGCCGGATCGACCTCAGGGGGGCCGCCACCGACGGCGGCCCGGTGGACTACCGCGCGGCCGTGCCGCGCGCGGAGTTCGACATCGAGGCCGCGACGCATGCCGTCCGCCCGATCCTCGACGCCGTCCGCACGCGCGGGGTCGAGGCGATCCGCGAGTACGGCCAGCAGTTCGACGGCGTCGACCTCGACGACGTCCGGGTTCCCCCGGCCGCGCTGCAGCAGGCCCTGGCCGACCTCGACCCGGCGATCCGCGCCGGCCTGGAGGAGTCCGTGCGCCGGCTCCGGCTGACCTGCGCGGCCGAGCTCGAGCACGACGTCACCACCGACCTCGGGCCGGGCGCGCGCGTCGTGCACCGCAAGGTGCCCATCGGCCGGGTCGGCCTCTACGTGCCCGGAGGCCTGGCGCCGCTGGTCTCCAGCGTGCTGATGAACGTCGTGCCCGCCCAGACCGCCGGCGTCGGCTCGATCGCCCTGGCCAGCCCGCCGCAGAAGGACTTCGGCGGGCAGGTCCACCCCACGATCATGGCGGCCTGCGCCCTGCTCGGCGTCGAGGAGGTGTACGCCGTCGGCGGCGCCCAGGCGATCGCGATGTTCGCCTACGGGGCCGGCGAGTGCGCGAAGGTCGACCTGGTGACCGGGCCGGGCAACGTCTACGTCGCCGCGGCGAAGCGGATGGTCCGTGGCGAGGTCGGCATCGACTCCGAGGCCGGTCCCACCGAGATCGCGATCCTGGCCGACGACACCGCGGACGCGGCGTACGTCGCCGCCGACCTGATCAGCCAGGCCGAGCACGACCCGATGGCCGCCAGCGTGCTGGTCACGCCGAGCGAGCGGCTCGCCGACGACGTGCTGGCCGAGCTCGACAAGCAGGTCTCCGCGACGAAGCACTCCGAGCGGATCCACACCGCGCTGACCGGCGCGCAGTCGGGCGTCGTCCTGGTCGAGGACCTCGAGCAGGGCCTCGCGGTCGTCGAGGCCTACGCCGCCGAGCACCTCGAGATCCAGACCGCCGACGCGTCCGCCTGGGCCGCCCGGGTGACCACCGCCGGCGCGGTCTTCGTCGGCTCGCACGCTCCCGTCAGCCTCGGCGACTACTGCGCCGGGTCGAACCACGTGCTGCCCACCGCGGGCTGCGCCTGCCACAGCAGCGGGCTGTCGGTCCGGGCCTTCACCCGCTCGATGCACGTCGTCGACTACTCCGAGGCGGCGCTGGCCGAGGTCGCCGACCACGTGGTGACGCTGGCGGAGGCCGAGGACCTGCCGGGCCACGGCGCGGCGGTCAGGGTGCGATTCGAGTGACGTTCCCTCCGATCCGGGAGGAGCTGCGCGGCCTCGAGCCGTACGGCGCCCCCCAGCTGGACGTGCCCGTCCAGCTCAACACGAACGAGAACCCCTACGGGCCGTCGCCGGCCTGCGTGGCCGACATCGCGACCGCTGTCGCGCACGCGGCGAGCGGGCTGCACCGCTACCCCGACCGCGAGCACGTCGAGCTGCGCACCGCGCTGGCGGCGTACCTCTCCGCGGACACGCCGCACGGCGTCACGCCCGAGCAGGTGTGGGCGGCCAACGGGTCCAACGAGGTGATGCTGCAGCTGCTGCAGGCCTTCGGCGGGCCCGGACGCGCGGCGCTGAGCTTCGCGCCGACGTACTCGATGTATCCGGAGTACGCCCGCGACACCCACACCCGCTGGGTGCAGGGGCACCGGGCCGACGACTTCTCGATCGACCTCGACGCCGCGGTCGCGCTGATCGAGGCCGAGCGGCCGAGCGTGGTGCTGCTGCCGAGCCCCAACAACCCGACCGGCACCGCGCTGCCGCCGGAGGCCGTCGGCCGGCTCGCCACGGCGGTGGGGGAGCAGGGCATCCTGGTCGTCGACGAGGCGTACGGCGAGTTCCGTCGCGCCGGCGTGCCGAGCGCGCTGGAGCTGCTGCCCGAGCACCGCAACCTGGTCGTGACGCGCACGATGAGCAAGGCGTTCGCGGCCGCCGGGCTGCGGCTCGGCTACCTGGCCGCCGACCCCGCGATCTGCGACGCGATCCGGGTGGTCCGGCTGCCGTACCACCTCTCCGCGGTCACCCAGGCGACCGCGCTGGCCGCGTTGCGGCACGCGCCCGAGCTGCTCGGGAAGGTCGACGAGCTGCGGGCCGAGCGCGACGCCACCGTCGCGTGGCTGCGTGAGCGGGGACTGCAGGTGGCCGACAGCGACGCCAATTTCGCGTTGTTCGGCACCTTCCCCGACCGCCATGCTGTGTGGCAGGGCCTGTTGGACCGGGGGGTGCTGATCCGCGAGGTCGGCCCCGACGGGTGGTTGCGGGTGTCGATCGGCACCGCCGACGAGATGCAAGCGTTCCGGAAAGCACTGACGGAGGTTGTGGGATGAGCAGGACCGCACGGATCGAGCGGCAGACCAGCGAGTCGAAGGTGCTCGTCGAGGTCGACCTCGACGGGTCCGGCCGCCACGAGATCTCCACCGGCATCGGCTTCTACGACCACATGCTCACCGCGTTCGCGCGGCACAGCCTGGTCGACCTGACCGTGCAGTCCGAGGGCGACCACTGGATCGACGCCCACCACACGACCGAGGACACCGCGATCGCCCTCGGCCAGGCGCTGCGCCAGGCGCTGGGGGACAAGAAGGGCATCCGCCGCTTCGGCGACGCCACCGTGCCGCTCGACGAGGCGCTGGTGCAGGCCGTCGTCGACGTGTCGGGCCGGCCGTACTGCGTGCACACCGGCGAGCCGGAGGGTCAGCAGTACGTCCAGCTCGGCGGCAGCACCCCGGCGTACCTCGGGTCGCTGACGCAGCACGTCTTCGAGTCGATCGCCTTCCACGCCCACTTCGCGCTGCACGTGCGGGTGCTGGCCGGCCGCGAGCCGCACCACATCGTGGAGACCCAGTTCAAGGCGTTCGCCCGAGCCTTCCGCGACGCGGTCGCGTTCGACCCGCGCGAGACCGGCATCCCCTCGACCAAGGGAGCTCTTTGAGCGCCAAGCGCGTCGTCGTCCTCGACTACGGGTCGGGCAACCTCCGCTCCGCGGTCCGCGCCGTCGAGCGCGCGGGCGCGGAGGTCACCCTGACCAGCGACTTCGACGCGGCCCTGGAGGCCGCCGGCCTGTTGGTCCCCGGCGTCGGGGCGTACGCCGCGTGCATGGCCGGCCTCCGCGAGGTCAAGGGCGACCGGCTGATCGGTCGCCGCCTCGCGGGCGGGCGTCCGGTGCTCGGCATCTGCGTGGGCATGCAGATCCTCTTCGCGCGCGGGGTCGAGCACGGCGTCGAGACCGAGGGCTGCGACGAGTGGCCGGGCGTCGTCGAGCGGTTGCAGGCGCCGGTGGTGCCGCACATGGGCTGGAACACCGTCGACGTCCCCGCGGGCACGAACCTGTTCGCGGGGATCGAGCACGAGCGGTTCTACTTCGTGCACTCCTACGGTGTGCGTGACTGGACCCTGGTCACCAACGACCGGACCAAGGCTCCGCTGGTGACCTGGGCGCAGCACGGCGACGACCGGTTCGTCGCCGCGGTCGAGAACGGCCCGCTGACCGCGACCCAGTTCCACCCGGAGAAGTCCGGCGACGCCGGCGCGGCCCTGCTGCGCAACTGGGTCCGGTCGCTGTGATCCTCCGATGAGCAAGGAGCGCGCCCTCCGCCGCGCCGAGCGCGAGCGGGAGGCGGCGGTCGTCGCCGCCGCGCGGGCGGCCGAGGCCGAGCGGCGCGAGCGCCGCGAGGCCCGGCTGCGCGCGGTGACCTCGCGCCTGCCGCGCCGTCGTCCCCGGCAGCGTGGCGTGCTCGTCGAGCGCCGCCGCAAGCAGGTCTGGGCGACCGCCGCGCTCCTGCTCCTCGCCAACGTGCTCGTCTTCGCGTTCTCCCACGACTGGGCGGCTCGCGCCATGGCCCTCGCGATCACGCCGCTGGCCGCCCCCGTCCTCTACACCCTGCTGTTCCGCCGCCGTACCTAGAGAGAAGTCGCATGTCCTACCTCCAGCTCCTCCCCGCCGTCGACATCACCGAGGGCCGCGCGGTCCAGCTCGCCCAGGGCGTGGCCGGCTCCGAGCGCGTGTACGGCGACCCGGTGGCCGCCGCGCGCCGCTGGCAGGACGCCGGCGCGGAGTGGCTGCACCTCGTCGACCTCGACGCGGCCTTCGGGCGCGGCACCAACCGCGAGCTGCAGGCCGAGATCGTCGGCGCGCTCGACATCCAGGTCGAGATGAGCGGCGGCATCCGCGACGACGAGTCGCTCGAGGCGGCGCTCGCCACGGGATGCCGGCGGGTCAACATCGGCACCGCCGCGCTGGAGCAGCCGGAGTGGTGCGCCCGGATCATCGCCGAGCACGGCGACCGGATCGCGATCGGTCTCGACGTCCGCGGCACCACCCTCGCCGCCCGCGGCTGGACCAAGGACGGCGGCGACCTGTACGAGACGCTGGCCCGCCTCGACTCCGAGGGCTGCGCCCGCTACGTCGTCACCGACGTCAACAAGGACGGCATGCTCGCCGGCCCCAACCTGCAGCTGCTGCAGGACGTCTGCGCGGCCACCGAGGCGCCCGTGATCGCCTCCGGCGGAGTGAGCACGCTCGCCGACATCGAGGCGCTGATGGCCCTGGTGCCGGCGGGCGTCGAGGGCGCGATCGCGGGCACCGCGCTCTACGAGGGCCGGTTCACGCTCGAGGACGCCCTGGCGCTGACCAAGGGCGCCTCGGCGTGAGCCTCGCCGTACGCGTCATCCCGTGCCTGGACGTCGACGGCGGCCGGGTGGTCAAGGGCATCAACTTCCAGGACCTGCGTGACGCCGGCGACCCCGTCGAGCTCGCCAAGGTGTACGACGCCGAGGGCGCCGACGAGCTGACCTTCCTCGACATCTCCGCCTCCCACGAGGGTCGTGCGACCACGATGGAGATCGTCTCGGCGACCGCCGAGCAGGTCTTCATCCCGCTCACGGTCGGCGGGGGAGTCTCCTCCGTCGAGGACGTCGACCGGCTGCTGCGCGCGGGAGCCGACAAGGTCGCCATGAACACCGCCGCGATCCGCCGTCCCGAGCTGATCGCCGAGGTCGCCGGCCGGTTCGGCAACCAGGTGCTGGTGCTCTCCGTGGACGCGCGGCGCGCCGCGGGCACGGACTCGGGCTTCGAGGTCACGACCCACGGCGGCCGGCAGTCCGCCGGGATCGACGCGGTCGCCTGGGCGGTGCGGGCCGCCGAGCTGGGCGCCGGGGAGATCCTGCTCAACGCCATGGACGCCGACGGCACCCAGGACGGCTTCGACCTGGAGCTGATCCGGGCGGTCCGGCGCGAGGTCGGCATCCCCGTGATCGCCTCGGGCGGCGCGGGCGCGACCGAGCACTTCCCGCCCGCGGTCGACGCCGGCGCCGACGCGGTGCTCGCCGCGACGGTCTTCCACTTCGGCACCCTGCGGATCTCCGAGGTGAAGTCGGCGCTCGCCGACGCGGGTCATCCGGTCCGGTGAGGGGTACTCCATGCCCATGACCGATCAGACCTTCAGCCGGGCCATCTCCGTGGCGACGCTGGGCTACGGCGTCTACTCGCTGGTGCGGCCCGAGCACCTCGGGCGCGTGATGGAGTCCGACGCGTTCGAGAAGCCGACGTACGACAGGCTCGCGCGGACGTACGGCGTGCGCGACACCGTCATCGGCGCCCTGGGCCTGCTCGGTCCGACGCCGACGGTGGTCCGCACGGCGATGGCGCTGCGCATCGCCGGCGACCTCGCCGACACGGTGGTGCTGGGCATGAAGGCGCCCAACGGCCGGGTGCGCACGAAGGTGCTGGCCGTGACGCTCGGCTACGCCGCCGTCAACGCCGCCGCCCTGGCGCGCGACGCTCGACGTCGCTAGCGGAACGTCCGCCGGGCCCGGGTGAACGCCCCGACCGGGTCGGGGCCGACGACCGTGCCCCAGACGAGGGTGTCGACGCGCTCGCCGAGCAGGTCGAGGTAGACCGGGGTCTCCCGCCGGCGCGAGGCCGCGGCGAGGCGGGCGGCGAGGCTGCTGGCGGCCTCCGTGTGCTCGACCTCGTCCTCGCTGCACGAGACCAGGTAGTCCCACGCCGGCGGCAGGGCCTCGGCGAGCATCTGCTCGGCGAGCTCGTCCGGCTCGCGGCGCAGCGCGCTGAGGGCGGCGTACGCCGGCAGCAGCACCAGGCGGCTCTGCGGGTCGACCTCCGCGGAGCCGACCGCGAAGTCCCACGACTCCTCGGTCCGGCCGTGCCAGCGGGCGGAGAGCAGCTCGACCACGGCGGCCCGCCACGCGAACCCGGTCGGTGAGGCCGCCTCCGCCTCCATCACCAGCTCGCGGATCCGCGCGGCGTCGTACCCGAGACCGTGGGCCTGGTCGAACAGCGCCGACCAGGTCGTGGGGTCGGCGGGCGCGCGGTCGCGCGCGGCCTCCAGCACCAGCGACGCGGCCGCCAGCCGCTGCTGCGGGTCCTCCGAGGCCCGGGCGAGCCGGACCTCGGTGACCGCCCGGGTGGTCAGGGCGTCCTGGGTGCCGGTCGACGTGCGCGCCCAGTCCTCGATCCACCCGGTGCCGCGGTCGGCACGCGCCGCCCGGGCGATCAGCTGGTGGCGGTGGTGCCAGCGGCCCTGCTCGCGCAGCTCGGTGAGACGGGTGCCGAGTCCCTGCGGTGCACCGGCGTGCGCGGCCTCGATGAGCGGGAGGTCGTCGGCCAGGTGCGGATCGATCTCGAGCTGGGCGGTCGGCTGGCGGGAGAAGAGACCCATAGGGGAGGAGATTACGGCCCCCGGGGTACGCCGCCGCGGGCGCCGGTCGCGAGACCCGGGCTCCCGGCAGGAATTCGGTCGCTGTCGGTGGCCGGGAATAGATTGGCCGATCCGCGCGGTTGCGGCGGGGCGAAGGACGGGGTGCAGGTGACGGACGAGCGGACCAGCGGGCGCGGATCGACACGCGCGGGCTTCGCCGTACTCCTCGTCGCCATCCGGCGCGAGCCGTGGGTCTTCGCGATCTCCACGCTCGGCAGCGTGCTCTTCGGCGCGCTGACGGTCGCCGACGCCTGGGTGCTCGGCTGGTCGACCGACCACGTCCTGCTGCCCGCGTTCGAGTCGGGCGAGGTCGGCGGCGACATGCTGCTGGCGATCCTCGCCCTCTTCGTCGGCGTCGCGATCCTGCGCGCGGTCGGGATCATCGCCCGTCGGCTGGGTGCGGGGATCATGCAGTACCGCATGCAGGCTCACACCCGCCGCGCGGTGACCCGGCAGTACCTCTCCCTCCCGATGGAGTGGCACCAGCGGCACCCCACCGGCCAGCTGCTGTCCAACGCCAACTCCGACGTCGAGGCGGCCTGGGGGCCGATCGCGCCGCTGCCGATGGCCGTGGGGACGGTCGCGATGATGGTGATCGCCGTCGCCCAGATGCTCGTCGCCGACCTGGTCCTCGCGCTGGTCGGGCTGCTCGTGTTCCCGGCGGTGATGGCCGCCAACGTCGCCTACCAGCGCCTCGCGCAGGGGTGGATGACTCGCGCCCAGCAGCTGCGCGCGGAGCTCAGCGAGATCGCGCACGAGTCGTTCGACGGCGCCCTCGTGGTGAAGACCCTGGGCCGCGAGGGCGAGGAGACGGACCGCTTCGCCGCCAAGTCGCACGAGCTGCGCGACGTCAACATCCGCGCCGGCCGGATCCGCGCGGCGTTCGACCCGACGCTGGCGGCCCTGCCCAACCTCGGCGTCCTGATCGTGCTCGCCGTCGGTGTCTCCCGGGTTCTGAACGGGCAGACCGACGCCGGGGCCGTGGTGACCGTCGCCTACCTGCTCACCATCGTCTCGTTCCCGATCCGCTCGATCGGCTGGCTGCTCGGCGAGCTGCCGCGCAGCGTGGTCGGCTACGAGCGGGTGCGCTCCGTGCTCGACGAGACCGGTGAGATGCCGTACGGCGACCGCAGCACCGCCGCGACCGGCGCCGGAGCCCGGCTCGACGTCGACGGCCTGGTCTACGCCTACGACGCCGACCAGGAGCTGCTGCGGGAGGTGACCTTCTCGGTCGAACCCGGCCGCACCCTCGCGGTGGTCGGCGCCACCGCCTCCGGCAAGAGCACGCTCACCACCCTGCTGACCCGCCTGATCGACCCCGACGACGGGCGGGTGCTGCTCGACGGCACCGACCTGCGTGACCTGGCCGCCGGCGAGCTGGCCCGGGTCGTCGCCGTCGTCCCGCAGTCGGCGTTCCTCTTCGACGACACCGTCCGCGGCAACGTCACGCTGGGCGCCGACGTCACCGACGACGAGGTCTGGGCGGCGCTGCGCGCGGCCCAGGCCGACGGCTTCGTCGCCGCCCTCGACGGCGGCCTCGACGCGCGGCTGGGGGAGCGCGGCACCTCGCTGTCGGGCGGCCAGCGCCAGCGCGTCTCACTGGCGCGCGCCCTCGTCCGCCGCCCGCGGCTGCTGATCCTCGACGACGCCACGTCCGCGGTCGACCCCGAGGTCGAGGCGCGGATCCTGGAGGCGCTGCGCTCCGGGGACTCCGAGGGCGGCTCCGACACGACGCTGGTCGTCGTCGCCTACCGCAAGGCCACCATCGGGCTGGCCGACGAGGTTGTCCACCTGGAGGACGGCCGGATCGCCGCCCGCGGCACGCACGCGGAGCTGCTCGACCGCAGCCCGTCGTACGCCCGGCTGGTCAACGCCTACGAGCACGAGCAGGACGAGCTCGCGGGGGAGACGACATGAGCACCACCCTGGACACCGGCGAGGACATCTCCGCGCTGCGCACCCTGCGCCGCGGCGTGCACTTCTCGCCCGAGCTCGTCGAGGGCATCTGGGGCACGCTGGTGCTCGCCGTCCTCGCCTCGGTCGGTCAGATCGTCGTGCCGGTGGCCGTCCAGCAGGTCCTCGACAAGGGGCTCGGGGCCGAGGGCGGCCCCGACGTGTCGTTCACGGTGTGGACCGGCGTGCTCGCCGCCCTCGCGATCGTCGGCACGAGCGTGGCGTCGTACGCCATGACGAAGCGGCTCTTCGTCACCTCCGAGCGCGGACTCGCGACCCTGCGGATCAAGGCGTTCCGCCACGTCCACGACCTCCCACTGCTCACCCAGAACACCGAGCGCCGCGGCGCGCTGGTCTCGCGGGTGACCAGCGACGTCGACCAGGTCAGCCAGTTCCTCGTCTTCGGCGGCCTGCTGCTGATCGTCAGCGTCGGCCAGGTGCTGGTGGCGACCGTGGTGATGCTGGTCTACAGCTGGCAGCTCACCATCGTGGTCTGGCTCTGCTTCCTGCCGCTCTTCCTCTCGCTGCGCTACTTCCAGCGCAAGCTCTCCGACGCCTACGGCACCGTGCGCCGCCAGGTCGGCCTGATGCTCTCGGCGATCTCCGAGCCGGTGGTCGGCGCGGCGGTCGTCCGGGCGTACGCCGTCGAGACCCGCACCCAGGCCCGCATCGACGAGGCGATCGCGGTGCACCAGGCCGCGAGCACCCGCGCCCAGGGCTTCACCGCGGTCTCGTTCTCCCTGGGCGGCCTGTCGGCGGGGCTCGCCAACGCCGGCGTGCTGATCGTCGGGATCTGGCTCGGGCAGGGCGTGATTCCCGGCGCGGAGGACATCACCGCCGGTCAGGTCCTCGCCTTCGCGTTCCTGGTGACGCTGTTCGTCGGCCCGGTGCAGATGGGCACCCAGATCCTCACCGACGCCCAGAACGCGATCGCCGGCTGGCGCCGGGTCATCGGCATCCTCGATACGCCCGCGGATCTGGTCGACCCCGGTCCGTCGGGTCGCCGGTTGCCCCGCGGCCCGATCGACGTCCGCTTCGACGGCGTCACCTTCGCCTACCCCGGCGGCCCGCCGGTGCTGAGCGACGTCACGCTCGACCTCGCTGCCGGCACCCGGGTCGCGATCGTCGGCGAGACCGGCTCCGGGAAGTCCACCTTCGCGAAGCTGCTCACCCGGCTGATGGACCCGAGCGAGGGCGCGGTGCTCCTCGACGGCATCGACGTGCGCGACGTCGCCCAGGAGTCGCTGCGCCGGGGTGTCGTCCTGGTTCCGCAGGAGGGCTTCCTCTTCGACGACACGCTCACCGCCAACGTCCGCTACGGCAAGCTCGACGCCACCGAGGCGGAGATCCGCGCCAGCGCGGACGAGCTCGGCCTCGGCGACTGGCTCGCCGGCCTGCCGCGCGGCCTGGAGACCCGGGTCGGCCAGCGCGGCGAGTCGCTCTCGGCAGGGGAGCGCCAGCTGGTCGCCCTGCTCCGGGCCCACCTCGCCGACCCCGACCTGCTGGTCCTCGACGAGGCCACCAGCTCGGTCGACCCCGAACTCGAGATGCGCATCGGCCGCGCCCTGGAGCGGCTGATGTCCGGCCGCACGTCGGTCACCATCGCCCACCGGCTCTCGACGGCCGAGAGCGCCGACGAGGTCGTCGTGGTCGACGCCGGCCGCGTCGTCCAGCGCGGCCCGCACGCGGAGCTCGCCGCCCAGGAGGGCTCCGTGTACGCCGGCCTGCACGCCTCGTGGACGGCACAAGCCTCCGTGCGCTGAGCAAGCCTCCGTGGGCGGAGCGAGACTGCGAGCTCCGACCACGATGAGAGGCGCAGATTGAGGAGGGCTCGGCGCGACCGGAGCGGAGCGACGGACGCGCGACCCGTCTCGAAATCCATCCCGAGTGCGCGAGCTGATCCGCACGCGGTGGTGGGGAGCTCGACTGCGACGCCCGCGCGACCCGTGTCGAAATCCCGTCCTGCTGTGCGAGTGGGGCTCGTGAACGTGTAACTGAGAGAATGTCCGGCATGTCTCTCGATGCCGCCGTCGCGGCCCGGCTCAAGCGCACGACCGACGGGCTGGTGCCCGCCGTGGTGCAGCAGCACGACACCGGCGAGGTGCTGATGCTCGGCTGGATGGACGACGAGGCCCTGCAGCGCACGCTCACGACGGGGCGGGCGACGTACTGGTCGCGCTCGCGCCAGGAGTACTGGATCAAGGGCGACACCTCCGGTCACGTGCAGTGGGTCAAGGAGGTCCGGCTCGACTGCGACGGTGACACCCTGCTCGTCAAGGTCGACCAGGAGGGCGCCGCCTGCCACACCGGCGACCGCACCTGCTTCGACGCCGATCGGCTGCTGTGACGGGCCGGATGGGCGGACGGCGCTCCTTCGGCCCGGTCGTGTTGCTCGGGCTGGCGGCCGGAGCGCTGGCGGCGGTCGCCGGGAGCAGGCGCTGGGTCGACTTCGACGAGGGCCGGACGATCTCCGACGACGCCGCCCTCGTCGGCTACTCGCTCTCCGAGTCCGCGGGCGAGGTGCCGCTGGCCGGGGCGCTCGCCCTGGTCGTGCTGGCCTGCTGGGGTGTCGTGCTCGTCACCCGGGGGCTGGTACGCCGCGCGGTCACCGTGCTCGGCCTGCTCGCCTCCCTGGGCCTGCTGGCGACCACCGTGCTGGGCTGGGGCCAGGCCGCGGACGGCATCCGCGACGCCTTCGCCGGCTCCAGTGCGAGCCCCGACCTGGGGCGCACGGTCTGGTACTGGGTCGCCCTCCTCTGCTCGGTGGCCTCCGTGGCGGCCTTCGCGCTCGCCGTACGCCTGGTACCGAACTGGCCCGAGATGGGCCGGCGCTACGACGCGCCAGCGTCGTCAGCGGCCCCCGAGCGCCCCGACGCGGCGCCCGAGGACCAGTCGAACCTGGACCTGTGGAAGGCCCTGGACGAGGGTCGCGACCCGACCGATCCACCCCATCCCTAGAATGAGTCCGCGCACGCTCCGACGCGTGCCCGACGTACCCCTGACACCCCTCGAGGAGCCAGCACGATGAGCGCCAACCACGGCAACACCCCTGCAGCCTGGACCGCGGTCGTGATCGCGCTGCTCGGGTTCGTGGTCGGCGGGGTCGGCCTGATGCTGGACCCCGCGAGCTGGGTCGTGTTCTGGGTCGGCGTGGGCCTGGTCGTCGCCGCCGGCGTCGTCTTCATCGTGATGGACAAGCTGGGCCTGCACGGCACCAGCCACTGAGCGTGCTCCCGTGAGCGACCGGCTCGCCCTCGCGTCGCCGCCCACGCGGCGGCAGCGGATGGTGGCGCCGGCGCTCACGATCGGCGGCCTCGCGGCCGCCACCCTCGCCCTGCACCTGCGCGACCCGCACCAGAGCGGCTCGTGGGGCTTCTGCCCGACGGCGGCGATGGGCTTCGCCTGCCCGGGCTGCGGCGGCCTGCGGGCGGTCAACGACCTCACCCACCTCGACCTCGCCGCGGCGGCGTCGAGCAACCTGGCCTTCGTCGTCGCGCTGCCGTTCCTGGTCGCGCTGATCGCGGTGTGGACCGTACGGCGCTGGCGGGGGAGCGAGACGCTGGCCGACTGGCAGCTGCGTCAGCGGGTCGCGGTCGGGGCGTTGGCGCTGCTCGCGGTCTTCACCGTGCTGCGGAACCTGCCCGCCGGCAGCTGGCTGGCGCCCTGACGCTGCGGCGGCACGCCGGCGCAGCGCCAGGACGGTCGATCAGTCGCCCGAGGTGTTCGTGTAGGTGATGTCGATGACCCCCGTGGCGACGAGGATCCAGTACAGGACGCCCAGCGCGACGCCGATGACGCCGAGGATGAACCCCCACTGCGCGAGGCCGTCGCCCTTCTTGGCGCCGTTCGAGTCGCGGATGTCCTTCTTGCCGAGCTGGCCGAAGACGATGCCGAGGATCGAGAAGATCAGGCATCCCCAGAAGCAGGGGATGACACCGACGATGCCGAGCACCAGACCGGCGATCGCCATGCCGGAGGTCTTCTGCGGCGCGGCACCGCCGTAGGGCGGCTGCGGGGCGCCGTACTGGGGCGGAGGGGGTTCGGAGTAGCTCACGTCTCGTCGTCCTTCGTCGGGCGGCCGGCGACGGAGCCGGCCGAGTGGAGGGAAACGTACCGCCCTGCGGGCGGGTCAAACCTCGCCGGGTGAGAGACTGGAGAAGTCCACCTCGCCCGCTGTTCCGGAGGCTTACGCATGTCCGTGCTCGACGACATCGTCGCCGGGGTCCGGGCCGACCTCGCGGAGCGCGAGGCGGCCGTGCCCCTGTCCGACCTGCGCGCCGCGCTCGCCGACGTCGACGCGCCGCGCGACCCGATGCCGCACTTCCGTGCGCCGGGTTCGAGCGTGATCGCCGAGGTGAAGCGCAAGAGCCCGAGCAAGGGCGCGCTCGCCGACATCCCCGACCCCGCCGACCTGGCGCGTGCGTACGCCGCCGGTGGTGCGGGCGCGATCAGCGTGCTGACCGAGCAGCGCCGCTTCGGTGGCAGCCTCGACGACCTGCGCGCCGTCCGGGCCGCCGTCGACGTTCCGGTCCTGCGCAAGGACTTCATCGTCACCAGCTACCAGCTCGTGGAGGCCCGCGCCGCCGGCGCCGACCTGGCGCTGCTGATCGTCGCGGCTCTCGACGACGACGAGCTGCGACGACTCCACGACGAGGCCCGCGAGCTCGGCCTGACCGTGCTCGTGGAGGCCCACGACGAGGCCGAGACCGAGCGCGCGGTCGAGCTCGGCGCCGAGCTGGTCGGGATCAACGCACGCAACCTCAAGACGCTGGAGATCGACACGGATGCCTTCGGGCGCCTGGCACCGTTGGTGCCCGACGACCGCGTGAAGGTCGCCGAGTCGGGGATCTTCTCGCCGACCGACGTGAAGCGCTTCGTCTCCGAGGGTGCCCGCGCGGTGCTCGTCGGCGAGGCGCTGGTCAAGGACGGCGACCCCCGCGCAGCGGTGGCCGCCATGACGGGAGTGGAAGCATGACGACGCAGGTCGAGCGCACGACGTCGTACGACGCCGACGAGCGCGGCTGGTTCGGAGACTTCGGCGGCCGGTTCATGCCCGAGGCCCTGATCGCGGCCCTCGACGAGCTGACCGTGGCGTGGCAGGAGGCGATGGCCGACCCGGCGTTCGTGGCCGAGTTCGACACCATCCTGCGCGAGTACGCCGGCCTCCCGAGCCCGCTGTTCCTCGCGGAGCGGCTCAGCGAGCGGGTGGGCTGCCGGGTGCTGCTCAAGCGCGAGGACCTCAACCACACCGGCGCTCACAAGATCCGCAACGTGCTCGGCCAGGCGCTGCTCACCAAGCGGATGGGCAAGACCCGGGTGATCGCCGAGACCGGCGCGGGCCAGCACGGCGTCGCGAGCGCGACCGCGGCGGCGTACTTCGGCCTGGACTGCACGGTCTACATGGGCGCGGTCGACACCCGCCGCCAGGCGCTCAACGTCGCCCGGATGAACCTGCTCGGGGCCAAGGTCGTCCCGGTGGAGTCCGGCTCGGCCACGCTGAAGGACGCCATCAACGAGGCGCTGCGCGACTGGGTCGCCAGCGTCGACCACACCGCCTACCTCTTCGGCACGGCGGCCGGCCCGCACCCGTTCCCCAGCATGGTGCGCGACTTCACGCGCGGCATCGGCGACGAGGCCCGCGCCCAGTGCCTGGAGAAGTACGGCGTGCTGCCCGACGCCATCGCGGCCTGCGTGGGCGGCGGCTCGAACGCCATCGGCCTGTTCACCGCGTTCCTCGACGACCCCGACGTGGCCATCTACGGCTTCGAGCCGGGCGGCGACGGCGTCGACACGCCCCGCCACGCCGCCACCATCTGGGCCGGCGACCGCGGAGTCCTGCACGGCGCGCGCACCTACGTGCTCCAGGACGAGGACGGGCAGACGATCGAGTCGCACTCGATCTCCGCCGGTCTCGACTACCCGGGCGTCGGTCCCCAGCACGCCCACCTCGCCCAGACCGGGCGGGCGTCGTACCTCCCCGTCACCGACGACGAGGCGATGGCGGCGCTGGCGCTGCTCAGCCGCACCGAGGGCATCATCCCTGCGATCGAGTCGGCGCACGCCGTGGCCGGCGGCCTGCAGGTCGCCGAGCGGCTCGCGGCCGAGAAGGGGCCGGAGGCCACCGTGCTGATCAACCTCAGCGGCCGCGGCGACAAGGACATGGGCACCGCCATCGAGTACTTCGGTCTCGGCGACCCGGACAAGGTGACGGAGGACCCCGTCGGATGACGACGAGCACCGCATTCGAGAAGGCGAAGGCCGACGGCCGCGCCGCACTGGTCGGCTACCTGCCCGCCGGCTACCCCGACGTCCAGGGCGGCATCGACGCGCTGAAGGCCATGGTCGACGCCGGCTGCGACGTCATCGAGATCGGCCTGCCCTACAGCGACCCGGTCATGGACGGCCCGACCATCCAGGCCGCCGCACAGGCCGCGCTCGAGGGCGGCGTACGCACCACCGATGTGCTGCGCACCGTCGAGGCGGTCGCGGCGACGGGCACGCCCACCGTCGTGATGACCTACTGGAACCCCGTCGAGAAGTACGGCGTCGAGCGGTTCGCCACCGACCTCGCCAACGCCGGGGGAGCGGGCCTGATCACGCCCGACCTGACCCCGGACTTCGCGCCGGAGTGGATCGCCGCCGCCGACGCCCGCGACCTCGACAAGATCTTCCTGGTCGCCCCGTCCTCGACCGACGAGCGGATCGCCATGACGACCGCCGCCTGCCGCGGGTTCGTCTACGCCACCGCCGTCATGGGCGTGACGGGTGCCCGCGCCACGACCAGCGACCTGGCCGGACCGCTCGTCGCCCGCACCCACGCGGCGGCTCCGGGCCTGCCGGTCGGCGTCGGCCTCGGGGTCAGCAACGGCGACCAGGCGGCCGAGATCGCCGCGTACGCCGACGGGGTCATCGTCGGGTCCGCGTTCGTGCGGACCCTCCTCGACCACGCGGACGACCGGGCGGCGGGCCTGCGCGCCCTGACCGCGCTGACCGAGGACCTCGCGAGCGGCGTACGACGTGCGTAGGCTCGGCATCGCCCTGGCCAGCGTGATCCTTCTCGCCGGCTGCGGCGGAGGTGCGTCCTCGGACGGCGAGCTCAGCGGCTCGGTGGTCGACCCGCCGTTCGAGGTCGGCACGACCGCGCTCCCGGACACCGACGGCCGACCGACCACGCTGCAGGACGGCGACGCCCGGCTGACCCTGGTCTTCTTCGGCTACACGAACTGCGCCACGGAGTGCCCGGCGGTGATGAGCACCGTCACCTCCGCCCTGACCCGACTCTCCGACGCCGATCGCGACGACGTCCAGCTGGTCTTCGTGAGCACCGACCCGTCCCGCGACACCGCCGAGGTGCTGCGCCGCTACCTCGACGGTTACGACCCGTCGTACGTCGGTCTCACCGGCGACCTCGAGGCGACCGTGGAGCTGGCCGAGACGGTCGGCATCTTCGTCGCGGACGCCGAGCAGATGGCCAGCGGCGGCTACGATCTCGGCAGCCACGGCACGCAGGTCGTCGGCATGGACGCCTCGGGCGAGGCCCCGGTCTTCTGGGGCATGGACACCTCGTCGGCGCAGTACGCCGCGGACATCGAGCTGCTGCTCGGAGGGGACTGAACGTGACCGGGTCGATCGTGCCGCTGGCCATCCCGAGCCCCGACAGCGGGGTCTGGCACCTCGGTCCGCTCCCGCTGCGGGGCTACGCGCTCGCGATCATCCTCGGCATCGTCGCCGCCATCTGGATCGGCGAGCGGCGCTGGGTCGCCCGGGGCGGCAAGCCGGGGGAGGTCCAGGACCTCGCGATCTGGGCCGTGCCGTTCGGCCTGGTCGGCGCCCGGATCTACCACGTCGTCACCGACCACAGCCTGTACTTCGGCGACGACCGCACCCCCTGGCGGGCGCTCTACGTCTGGGAGGGCGGGCTCGGGGTGTGGGGCGGCATCGCCGCCGGCGCCCTCGGGATCGTGGTCGGGGCGCGGGTCAAGGGGATCCGGCTGCTGCCGGTCCTCGACGCGCTCGCGCCCGGGGTCCTGGTCGCCCAGGCGATCGGGCGATGGGGCAACTGGTTCAACCAGGAGCTCTTCGGCAAGCCGACCGACCTGCCGTGGGCGCTCGAGGTCAGCGACGACACGGCGATCGCCGCCGGCCACCCCGCCGGCACGACCTTCCACCCCACGTTCCTCTACGAGTCGCTGTGGTGCCTGGCGGGCTTCGCGCTCCTGATCTGGCTCGACCGCCGGCTCCGGCTGGGTCACGGCCGGGTCCTGGCGCTCTACGTGATGATCTACACCCTGGGCCGCGGCTGGATCGAGACGCTGCGCATCGACAGCGTCGAGCTCTCCGACGTGGGCGGGCTGCGCTTCAACGTGTGGACGTCCATCGTGCTGTTCGTGCTGGCCGCGGCGTACTTCGCCTGGAGCAGCGTGCGCCACCCCGGTCGCGAGGAGCAGGTGTACGACGCGCCCGCGGACGAGACCGAGGACACCTCCGAGTCATCCGCCGGAGATCGCGAGTAGCACCGTCGCGGCAACGTGCTGGTAACCTGGGCAACTCCGCGCGGGCCAGTGTCGTCCCCTGCCGATCCGGGCGCAGCTGCACATCTGTGAGTCCAGCTGCCCGGTTCCTCAACTGCATTGCCGATTCCGCCGGCCGGGTGCTCTCGCGAGTCGCCTCCGGCGCTGACGACGACGGGAGGATCCGTGCCTTACCAGCATGCGTTCCCGCCGCCCCAAGGGCTCTACGACCCCCGCCACGAGCGCGATGCGTGCGGCGTGGCGTTCGTGGCCACCCTGACCGGCGTTGCCAGCCACGACATCGTGGCGAAGGCCCTCACCGCCCTGCGCAACCTCGAGCACCGCGGTGCCGCGGGGGCCGAGCCCAACTCGGGCGACGGCGCCGGGATCCTGCTGCAGGTCCCCGACGCGTTCCTGCGTGCGGTGGCGGGCTTCGAGCTGCCCGCCCAGGGCTCCTACGCCGTGGGCACCGCCTTCCTCCCCGGGGACGAGGAGGAGGTCGGGAAGACCCGCGCCCGGATCGAGGAGATCGCGGCCGAGGAGGGCCTCGCGGTCCTCGGCTGGCGCGAGGTCCCGGTCAACCCGGAGATCCTCGGCAAGACCGCGCTCGGCGTGATGCCGACGTTCGCCCAGCTCTTCGTCGCCGGCTCCGGCCAGCGGGTCACGGGCATGGCGCTGGAGCGGCTCGCCTTCTGCCTGCGCAAGCGCGCCGAGCGCGAGACCGACGTCTACTTCCCGTCGCTGTCGTCGCGGACCCTGGCCTACAAGGGCATGCTGACGACCGACCAGCTCGACAACTTCTTCCCCGACCTGGTCGACGAGCGGGTCGCCTCGGCGCTCGCCGTGGTCCACTCGCGGTTCTCGACCAACACCTTCCCGAGCTGGCCGCTGTCGCACCCGTTCCGGTTCATCGCCCACAACGGCGAGATCAACACCGTGATGGGCAACCGGAACTGGATGCGCGCCCGTGAGGCGCTGCTGGCCTCGGACCTGATCCCCGGCGACCTGGACCGGCTCTACCCGATCTGCACCCCGGGCGCCTCGGACTCCGCGTCGTTCGACGAGGTCCTCGAGCTGCTGCACATGGGTGGCCGCTCGCTGCCGCACTCGGTGCTGATGATGATCCCGGAGGCCTGGGAGAACCACGGCGAGATGGACGCGAAGCGTCGCGCCTTCTACGAGTTCCACTCCTCCCTCATGGAGCCGTGGGACGGGCCGGCGTGCGTCGTGTTCACCGACGGCTCGCAGATCGGCGCGGTCCTCGACCGCAACGGCCTGCGCCCCTCCCGCTACTGGGTCACCGACGACGGCCTGGTCGTCCTCGCCTCCGAGGTCGGCGTGCTCGACCTCGACCCCGCGACGGTCGTCCGCAAGGGCCGCCTGCAGCCGGGCCGGATGTTCCTCGTCGACACCGACGAGCACCGCATCATCGAGGACGAGGAGGTGAAGTCCGGCCTCGCCGCGGAGCACCCGTACGACGAGTGGCTGCACGCCGGTCTGATCCACCTCAACGACATCCCCGAGCGTGAGCACATCGTGCACACCCACGCCTCGGTCACCCGCCGCCAGCAGATCTTCGGCTACACCGAGGAGGAGCTGCGCATCCTCCTGACGCCGATGGCCAACACCGGCGGCGAGCCGCTGGGCTCGATGGGCACCGACACGCCGATCGCGGCGCTGAGCGAGAAGCCGCGACTGCTGTTCGACTACTTCGCCCAGCTGTTCGCGCAGGTCACGAACCCGCCGCTGGACGCGATCCGCGAGGAGCTCGTCACCTCGCTGAACGGCACCATCGGTCCCGAGGCCAACCTCCTCGACCCGACGCCGGCCTCGTGCCGGCAGGTCGTCGTGCCGTTCCCGGTGATCTCCAACGACGACCTCGCCAAGATCCGCCACATCAACCGCGACGGCGACGCGCCGGGCTTCATCAGCCACGTGTCCCGCGGCCTCTACTCCGTGGAGGGCGGCGGTGCCGCCATGGCCGCGCGGATCGAGGAGATCTGCGCCGAGGTCAGCGCCGCGATCGCCGACGGAGCGCGGATCATCGTGCTCTCCGACCGGCACTCCACCGCGGAGCTGGCGCCGATCCCGTCGCTGCTGCTCACCGGCGCGGTCCACCACCACCTGGTCCGCGAGAAGACCCGCACCCAGGTCGGCCTGCTCGTCGAGGCCGGCGACGTGCGCGAGGTGCACCACGTCGCGCTGCTCGTCGGGTACGGCGCGGCCGCGGTCAACCCGTACCTCGCGATGGAGTCCGTCGAGGACCTCGCCCGCGAGGGCCACTACGTCAAGACCGAGCCCGAGGTCGCGGTCAAGAACCTCGTCAAGGCGCTCGGCAAGGGCGTGCTGAAGGTCATGTCGAAGATGGGCGTCTCGACGGTGGCGTCGTACACCGGTGCCCAGATCTTCGAGGCCCTCGGCCTCTCGCAGTCCCTGGTCGACCAGTACTTCACCGGGACCACCTCCAAGCTCGGCGGCATCGGCATCGACACCGTCGCCGAGGAGGTCGCCCGCCGGCACGCCACGGCGTACCCGCGCGGCGGCATCTCCCCGGCGCACCGCGAGCTGGAGATCGGCGGCGAGTACCAGTGGCGCCGCGAGGGCGAGCCGCACCTGTTCGACCCCGAGACCGTCTTCCGGCTCCAGCACGCCACGCGTGCCGGCCGCTACGACGTCTTCAAGCAGTACACCTCGCGGGTCGACGAGCAGGCCGACCGCCTGATGACGCTGCGCGGGCTGTTCCGCTTCAAGGACGCCGAGGAGGTCGGCCGCACGCCGATCGACATCGACGAGGTCGAGCCGATCTCCGAGATCGTCAAGCGCTTCTCGACGGGTGCGATGTCGTACGGCTCGATCAGCCAGGAGGCGCACGAGACCCTCGCGATCGCGATGAACCGGCTGGGCGCCAAGTCCAACACCGGTGAGGGCGGCGAGGACGCCGAGCGGCTCTACGACCCCACCCGTCGCAGCTCGATCAAGCAGGTCGCGAGCGGCCGGTTCGGCGTGACGTCGGACTACCTCACCAACGCCGACGACATCCAGATCAAGATGGCGCAGGGCGCGAAGCCCGGCGAGGGCGGGCAGCTGCCCGGCCACAAGGTGTACCCGTGGGTGGCCAAGACCCGGCACTCCACGCCGGGCGTCGGCCTGATCAGCCCGCCGCCGCACCACGACATCTACTCGATCGAGGACCTGGCCCAGCTGATCCACGACCTGAAGAACGCCAACCCGGCGGCTCGGGTGCACGTGAAGCTGGTCTCCGAGGTCGGCGTCGGCACGGTGGCGACGGGTGTGTCGAAGGCGCACGCGGACGTCGTCCTCATCTCCGGGCACGACGGCGGCACCGGCGCCTCGCCGCTGACCTCGCTCAAGCACGCCGGCGGTCCCTGGGAGCTCGGCCTCGCCGAGACCCAGCAGACCCTGCTGCTCAACGGGCTGCGCGACCGCATCGTCGTGCAGACCGACGGCCAGCTGAAGACCGGCCGCGACGTCGTCATCGCCGCCCTCCTGGGCGCCGAGGAGTACGGCTTCGCGACCGCGCCGCTCGTGGTCTCGGGCTGCATCATGATGCGGGTCTGCCACCTCGACACCTGCCCGGTGGGCGTGGCGACGCAGAACCCCGTCCTGCGCGAGCGCTACTCCGGCAAGGCCGAGTACGTCGTCAACTTCTTCGAGTACATCGCCCAGGAGGTCCGCGAGCTGCTCGCGCAGCTGGGCTTCCGCTCGCTGGACGAGGCGATCGGCCAGGTCGGCGCGCTGGACACCACCCGCGCGGTCGAGCACTGGAAGGCGGCCGGTCTCGACCTGACGCCGGTCCTGCACATGCCCGAGCTGCCTGAGGGTGCCGCGCTGCGCAACACCACCGGCCAGGACCACGGGCTGGAGAAGTCGCTCGACGTCACCACCCTGGTGCCGCTCGCCGAGCCGGCGCTGGAGCGCAAGGAGCCGGTCCGTGCCCAGGTGGAGATCCGCAACGTCCACCGCACGGTCGGCACGATCCTCGGCCACGAGGTGACCAAGCGGTACGGCGCCGAAGGTCTGCCCGAAGGCACGATCGACGTCACCTTCACCGGCTCCGCGGGCCAGTCCTTCGGCGCGTTCGTGCCGCAGGGGATCACGCTGCGGCTGGAGGGCGACGCCAACGACTACGTCGGCAAGGGCCTCTCGGGCGGTCAGATCGTGATCCGGCCGGACCGCGCGGCGACGTTCAAGTCGCAGGAGCAGATCATCGCCGGCAACACGATCGCGTACGGCGCGACCTCGGGCCGGCTGCTGATCCGCGGCGGTGCGGGCGAACGGTTCGCCGTGCGCAACTCCGGCGCCTGGCTGGTCACCGAGGGCGTGGGCGACCACGCCTGCGAGTACATGACCGGCGGCCGGGTCGTCGTGCTCGGCCCGACGGGTCGCAACTTCGCCGCCGGCATGTCCGGTGGCATCGCGTGGGTCCTGGACCTGAAGGACTTCCGCGTCAACAAGGAGCTCGTCGAGCTCGGTCCGGTCACCGGCCAGGCGGCGGTCGAGCTCGAGCAGCTCGTCCGCGCGCACGCCGAGGAGACCGGCTCCGAGGTCGCGGCCGAGCTGCTGGCCGACTGGGACACCGCGCTCACCCGCTTCACCGAGGTGATGCCGCGCGACTACCGGATCGTGCTGGAGGCGAAGGCCAAGGCCGAGGCCGACGGGCTGGACGAGAACGAGACCGCACACAAGATGATGGAGGCGCTCCATGGCTGACCCCAAGGGCTTCCTCAAGGAGGGCCGCGAGGTCGCGACCCGCCGTCCGGTGGACGAGCGGGTCAAGGACTGGGACGAGGTCTACCCGGGCGGCGTCGGCCGTGCCCTGCTGCCGATCATCAGCAAGCAGGCCAGCCGCTGCATGGACTGCGGGATCCCGTTCTGCCACCAGGGCTGCCCGCTCGGGAACATCATCCCCGAGTGGAACGACCTGGTCTGGCGCGACGACTGGGAGGGCGCCATCGAGCGCCTGCACGCGACGAACAACTTCCCGGAGTTCACGGGCCGGCTCTGCCCGGCGCCGTGCGAGACCGCCTGCGTCCTGGGCATCAACCAGGACCCGGTGACGATCAAGAACGTCGAGGTCTCGATCATCGACAAGGCGTGGGAGTCGGGCTTCGTCCGGCCCCAGCCGCCGGAGTGGCTCTCGGGCCGCACGGTCGCCGTCGTCGGCTCCGGACCCGCGGGTCTCGCCGCGGCCCAGCAGCTCACCCGCGCCGGTCACACGGTCGCGGTCTACGAGCGCGCCGACAAGGTCGGCGGCCTGCTGCGCTACGGCATCCCCGAGTTCAAGATGGAGAAGAAGCACCTCGACCGGCGCCTCGAGCAGATGCGCCGCGAGGGCACCGTCTTCCGGGCCGGCGTCAACGTCGGCGAGGGGGACCTCACCGCGGAGCGGCTCCGGGAGCGGTACGACGCCGTCGTGCTCGCCATGGGCTCGACGATCCCGCGTGACCTGGACGTGCCCGGCCGCGAGCTGGCCGGCATCCACCAGGCGATGGAGTTCCTCCCGCAGGCCAACCGCGCCGCCGTCGGCGACCCGGCGACGGTGGACGGCTCGGAGCAGATCACCGCCGCCGGCAAGCACGTCGTCATCATCGGCGGCGGCGACACCGGCGCGGACTGCCTCGGCACCTCCACGCGCCACGGCGCGGTCTCGATCACGCAGCTGGAGATCATGCCCGAGCCGCCGCAGTCGCGGCCGGCCGGCCAGCCGTGGCCGACGTACCCGATGACCTTCCGGGTCTCCTCGGCGCACGAGGAGGCGGGGGAGCGGGTCTACGCCGTCTCCACCAAGGAGTTCATCGGCGACGACCAGGGCAACGTGCGGGCGCTGAAGCTCGTCGACGTCGTCTTCGAAGGCGGCCGGCTGACCGAGATCGAGGGCTCCGAGCGCGAGATCCCGGCCGACCTGGTCCTCTTCGCCATGGGCTTCGTCGGACCGGAGAAGGACGGGCTGGTCGACCAGCTCGGCGTCGAGCTCGACGAGCGCGGCAACGTTGCTCGCGACGGCTCCTACGCCTCGTCGGTGCCCGGCGTGTTCGTCGCCGGTGACGCCGGCCGCGGGCAGTCGCTCATCGTGTGGGCGATCGCGGAGGGTCGCGCCGCGGCCGCGAACGTGGACCGGTTCCTCACCGGCTCGACGACGCTGCCCACGCCGGTCAAGCCGACCGACCGCCCGCTGGTGGTCTGAGACAGGCAGGTACGGCGCCGGGCCGGGGGTTCGGATTTTGAACGATCAAATACGCGCTAGACTCTCTTCTCGTGCGTAGAGCCAAGATCGTCTGCACCCTCGGCCCGGCCACCTCCTCCCCGCGGCGCATCCGCGAGCTCGTGTACGCGGGGATGGACGTCGCCCGGCTGAACATGAGCCACGGGACCCACGAGGACCACGCCGAGTCCTACCGGCTGGTCCGGGAGGCGGCCGACGCCAGCGGCCACGGGGTCGGCATCTTCGCCGACCTGCAGGGTCCCAAGATCCGCCTGGAGAGGTTCGCCGACGGTCCGGCCCAGCTGCGGCGCGGCCAGGTCTGGACGATCACCACCCGTGACGTCCCGGGCGACGACCAGATCTGCGGCACGACGTACAAGGGCCTCCCGGGCGACGTCCAGGTCGGCGACCCGATCCTGATCGACGACGGCAAGATCCGGCTCCGGGTCACCGCCGTCAAGGACGGCACCGACGTGCAGACCGAGGTGCTGGTCGGCGGCAAGGTCAGCAACAACAAGGGCATCAACCTGCCGGGCGTCGCCGTCTCGGTGCCCGCCCTGTCCGAGAAGGACATCCGCGACCTGCGCTTCGCGCTCAGCCTCAGCGTCGACTTCATCGCCCTGAGCTTCGTCCGCAACGCGGCCGACGCCGAGGACGTGCGCCGGATCATGCGCGAGGAGGGGGTGATGCTCCCCGTCATCGCGAAGATCGAGAAGCCGCAGGCGATCGAGAACCTCGACGAGGTGATCGCCGCCTTCGACGGCTTCATGGTCGCCCGCGGTGACCTCGCGGTCGAGTGCCCGCTGGAGGACGTGCCGTTCCTGCAGAAGCAGATCGTGCGTCAGGCCCGTCTCAACGCGAAGCCGGTCATCGTGGCGACCCAGATGCTGGAGTCGATGATCTCCAGCCCGTCGCCGACGCGCGCCGAGGCATCCGACGTGGCCAACGCGGTGCTCGACGGTGCCGACGCGGTGATGCTGTCGGGTGAGACCGGCGTGGGGGAGTACCCCATCCACACCGTCGAGACGATGGCCAGGATCATCACCTCGACCGAGCAGCACGCGCTCGCGGCCGCCGCGACCACCGGCGTCGGCGTCTTCGACGTCATCGAGTGGGACCCGCACACCAACGGCGGCGTGATCGCCAAGGCGGCCGAGGAGGTCGCGGAGCGGGTCGGCGCCAAGTACGTCGTCGCGTTCACGCAGAGCGGTGACTCCGCGCGCCGGATGTCCCGGCTGCGCGGTCCGGTCCCGCTGCTGGCCTTCACGCCCGAGGCGAGCGTCCGCTCCCAGCTGTCGCTGTCGTGGGGGGTCGAGACCTTTAAGACCCAGTCGGTCGAGCACACCGACGAGATGGTCCGCCAGGTCGACGAGCAGCTGCTCCGTATCGGCCGGGTCCACGAGGGTGACCTCGTGGTGATCATCGCCGGTGCGCCTCCGGGCATCCCGGGCTCGACCAACGCACTGCGGATCCACCGGATGGGCGACGCGATCAACAAGGTCGCGCCGGCGTACAAGCGGAGCTGAGCCTCAGCCCTTCAGGCCGATCAGGGCGTCGAGGCGCGCGACCCCGTCGCGCGTCGAGACGCTGACGGTCCACCGACCGGAGCGTCGCCAGGGGATCTCGACCAGGTCGAGCGCCCAGCAGCACAGGTCGAGGATTTGCGCTGAGCGATTGCTGAACTGCCACCGGGGATACGCGTAACGCTTCGTGGATCCGCCGACCGTCCGGGCCGCCCAATTGCGGACCCGACTCCCGTCGGAGTGGAACAGTCCCCGGAGGAACCCGCCCGGGTGCTTCTCGGCGATCCGCTCCTGCCAGTCCGCCAGCACGATCGGGCGCTCGTGCTTGCGTCCGGGACCGTGCTGGGGGAACAGGCACGGCCAGTGCGTCCAGTGCGACTGCACGACCACCGCGCCTGGGGCGCGTACCCGGAAGACCGGCCGCTGCGGGTGGACCGACCTGATCAGGTCGGCGACGTCGTCCACGACCGCCGGGTACGCGGCGTCGCAGCTGACGCGAAGGGCGTAGTAGCGCGGATGTCGGGAGAGACAGCCGTCGCCGAGGTAGTAGCCGAGAAGGGCCGAGTAGGCGGGGCCGAGTGGAGTGCCGCCACAGCGGGGGCACCCCGGGGACGCTGGCCGATCGCCCGCATCGCGCCAGACGCGAAGCGTTGAGCGGCTGATGCCCGTCGCTCTGCTCGCGGCACTGAGCGACCGCGTCTCCAGCAGCGCGAGCGCGGCGGCTCTGGTCGTCTCGTCGTACATGGAGCCAGCCTCGTGGCGAGGACCGACAACGCGACGGCTTCGGTGCCCCGGGTGGGATTCGAACCCACACTGGATGGTGTTTGAGACCACTGTCTCTGCCGTTGGACTACCGGGGCTGGAGAGCGGGCACACCCTACCCCCGGCCGGGGTCCGCTCCGACACGCCGGTCCCTGGCCGGGGTCGCTCCGCACGACCGACACCCGACGCCCCGACGGCGGCGTCGGCGGGGTTAGCCTGTGGCGCGTGACCGAGCCTGCTGCGCCGACCCCCGCGACCCGCACCGTCGTCATCGCCGAGGACGAGGTGCTCATCCGGATGGACCTCGCCGAGATGCTCACCGAGGAGGGGTACGACGTCGTCGGGCAGGCCGGCGACGGGGCGCGGGCGATCGAGCTCGCCCAGGAGCTCCGGCCCGACCTGGTGATCCTCGACGTGAAGATGCCCGTGCTCGACGGGATCGCCGCGGCCGAGGCCATCGCCGGCCAGCGGATCGCCCCGGTCGTCATCCTGACGGCGTTCTCGCAGCGTGACCTCGTGGAGCGGGCGCGGGACGCGGGCGCGATGGCGTACCTGGTGAAGCCGTTCAGCAAGGGCGACCTGGTGCCGGCGATCGAGATGGCCGTGAGCAGGTTCGCCGAGCTCGGCCAGCTGGAGGCGGAGGTCGCCGACCTCACCGAGCGCCTGGAGACCCGCAAGTCGGTCGACCGCGCGAAGGGCGTCCTGCAGCAGCAGCTGAGTCTCTCCGAGCCGGAGGCGTTCCGGTGGATCCAGAAGACCGCGATGGACCTGCGGCTCTCGATGCGGCAGGTCGCCGACGGCGTGATCGAGCACGGTCCGGGGCTCGCCGGAGGCTGATCGACCGCCCCGTTCGGACGTCGCCGGCGCATGGCGAAGGTCACAGGGTGGTAAAGGGCGAGTCTCCCTTCGGTCGACACCATTTGATGTAGCGCTCCCGGACCGTCGGGCCCCTAGACTGCATCCACCCTCGCCGCTGGTGCGTGGAACGAACGGAGTTGTGTGTGGTTTCGCGACTGATTGCGCTGGCGGTGGTGACGGCAGCATTGCTGTCACCGGCCACGGCGTTCGCCGATGACACGTCCTCGCCCAGTCCATCCCCGAGTCCCTCGTCGAGTACGTCGGCCCCGGCAGCGCCGGTGGGTGACGGCACCGCGATCAGCGTCACGCTGGCCAACGACTCCGAGAAGGGGCCGGACGGCCTGCCGGCGCCGATCGAGGGGGTGACCCTGACGGTCACCTCCGACGACGGCGTCGAGGTCGGGGAGGACGTCACCGACGCGGAGGGCAAGGCCAACATCCCGCTGCCGGGGGCCGGCACCTACACGGTGACCCTCGACGAGGACACCCTCCCGGAGGGCACCGAGCTCGACTCCGCCACCCGCACGGAGCTGGAGATCCGGGTGCTCATCAGCGGGTCCGCGACCAACGCGCAGTTCCCGATCGGCGTCCAGGCCGCCGACACGACCAGCTTCACCACGAAGCTGATCGACTCGATCGTCTCCGGCATCAAGTTCGGCCTGATCATCGCCCTCGCGGCGCTCGGGCTGTCGCTGATCTTCGGTGCGACCGGCCTGACGAACTTCGCCCACGGCGAGTTGATCACGCTCGGATCCCTGGTCACGTACTGGTTCAACCGCGATGCCGGGCTTCCGGTGATCGCCGCGGGGGTGATCGCCGTGGCGGTCGGGGCGCTGTTCGGCTACGGCCAGGACAAGGTCCTGTGGCAGCCGCTGCGGCACCGGGGCACGGGCCTGATCGCGATGATGATCGTCTCGATCGGCTTCGGGCTCTTCCTGCGCAGCATCTACCAGTACACCTTCGGCGGCTCCACCCGCTCGCTGGACCAGTACACGACCCAGGTCCGCCACGAGTGGGGTCCGCTGCACCTGGCGGAGAAGGAGATCGCGATCATCCTGGTCTCCGTGGTGGTCATCGCCGCCGTCTGCATCGCGATGGTGCGCACCCGGTTCGGCAAGGCCCTGCGGGCGGTGTCCGACAACCCCGCGCTCTCCGCGTCCTCGGGCATGCGCGTCGACGGGGTGATCCGCAACGCCTGGATCCTCGGCACCGCGCTCAGCGCCCTGTCGGGGGTGCTGCTGGCGGTCAACAGCCAGGTCAAGTTCGACACCGGCTTCAAGATGCTGCTGCTGGTCTTCGCGGCGGTCACGCTCGGCGGGCTCGGCACCATCTGGGGAGCCCTGTTCGGCTCGATGGTGATCGGCATCGTCGTCGAGGTGGGGCCGACCTTCGGCGTCCCGTCCTCCATCAAGGAGGTCGGCGCCCTGGTGGTGCTCATCCTCATCCTGCTGATCAGGCCGCAAGGCATCCTCGGCCGCCGAGAGCGGATCGGGTAGAGGGGGACACGTGGACTTCCTGGAGATTCTCCGCATCGCGCTGCAGCAGGCCTTCGGCCCCACCGCGATCGTCTTCGTGCTGGCCGCCATCGGCCTCAACGTGCACTTCGGCTACACCGGCTTGCTCAACTTCGGCCAGTCCGGCTTCATGGCCGTCGGCGCCTACGGGCTCGCGGTGGCGGTCGTGGTCGCGGACCTGCCGTTCTGGGTCGGCATCTTCTTCGCCTTCCTGGCCCCGCTGGTGCTGGCCATCGTGTTGGGTCTGCCGACCCTGCGCCTGCGCGCCGACTACCTGGCCATCGCGACCATCGCGGCGGCCGAGATCCTGCGCCTGATCTTCGGCTCGGTGGAGCTGAAGGACACCTTCGGCGGCTCCAACGGCCTGACCGGCTACTCCAGCACCTACAAGGACATGAACCCCTACTCCGAGGGCATCGACTGGGGCTTCATCCGCTACAGCCGCGACGACCTGTGGAACATCACCGTCGGCTGGACCCTGGTCGCGATCTCCTGCCTGATCGTGTGGGCACTGATGCGCAGCCCGTGGGGCCGGGTGCTCCGCTCGATCCGCGAGGACGAGGACGCCGTCCGCTCGCTCGGCAAGAACGTCTTCGCCTACAAGATGCAGGCCCTGATCCTCGGCGGCATGTTCGGTGGCCTCGCCGGCCTGTACTTCGCCCTGAAGCAGTCGTCGGTGGTGCCCACCGACTACAACACCACGCTGACGTTCTACGCCTACACCGCGCTGCTCATCGGTGGCGCGGCCCGGGTCCTCGGGCCCGTGGTCGGAGCGGTCATCTTCTGGTTCCTGCTCTCCGGCCTGGGCGTCTTCTTCAGCCAGGCCACCAGCGGTCCCGACCCGCTCATCCCGTCGTGGCTCATGGACCAGACCCAGTCCAGCCTGGTGCGCTTCATCATCACCGGTCTGGCACTCATGCTGCTGATGATCTTCCGACCTCAGGGGATCTTCGGCGATCGAAGGGAGATCGCGATCGATGGCCGCTGAACTCACCGCCGCCCAGGCCGCGCTCGCCGACGTGGCGACCGACCCCGGCGCGAAGAAGCCCGACCCGATCATCGTCGGGAGCCAGATCACCCGCACGTTCGGTGGCCTGAAGGCCGTCGACGTCGAGCACATCGAGATCCAGCGCGGCGTCATCACCGCGCTCATCGGCCCCAACGGGGCCGGCAAGACGACGTTGTTCAACCTGCTGACCGGCTTCGACGAGCCGGACACCGGCGAGTGGAGCTTCAACGGCAACTCGCTCCAGCGGGTCTCGGCGTTCCGCGTCGCCCGGCTCGGGATGGTGCGCACCTTCCAGCTGACGAAGGTGCTCGCCAAGTTGACCGTCATCGAGAACATGCGCCTGGGCGCGACGGGTCAGAAGGGCGAGAGCTTCTGGCTGGCGCCGTTCAAGTGGCTCTGGTCCGGCCAGGAGCGCGAGATCACGGCCCGGGCCGACGAGCTGCTGGCCCGGTTCAAGCTCGACGCCAAGCGCGAGGACTTCGCCGGCTCGCTCTCCGGCGGCCAGCGCAAGCTGCTCGAGATGGCGCGCGCGCTGATGGTCGACCCGGAGCTGATCATGCTCGACGAGCCGATGGCCGGCGTGAACCCGGCCCTGAAGCAGTCGCTGCTCGGTCACGTCCAGTCGCTGCGGGACGAGGGGCGCACCGTGCTCTTCGTCGAGCACGACATGGACATGGTCCGGCACATCTCCGACTGGGTGATCGTGATGGCCCAGGGGCAGATCGTCGCCGAGGGCACCCCGCAGTCGGTCATGGCCGACCAGCGGGTGATCGACGCCTACCTCGGGGCGCACCACGACACCGACCTCAGTCAGATCGACGAGCAGGCCCTGGAGGCCGAGATCGAGGCCGAGCTGAAGGAGGAGCAGGCATGAGCGAGACCAACCCGGAGCGCGAGGCACACCTCGCCGCCGCCGACGGCGCCGTCCTGCGGGCCGACAACCTCATCGCCGGCTACCTGCCGGGCGTCAACATCCTCAACGGGGCCGACCTGTACTGCCAGCCCGGCGAGCTGGTCGGCATCATCGGACCGAACGGTGCCGGCAAGTCGACGCTGCTCAAGGCGCTCTTCGGCCTGGTGAAGGTGCACACGGGGACGGTGCAGCTGAAGGGTGAGGACATCACCAACCAGCGGGCCGACCAGCTGGTCACCCAGGGGATCGGCTTCGTGCCCCAGACCAACAACGTGTTCCCGAGCCTGACCATCGAGGAGAACCTCGAGATGGGCTGCTACCAGGCCCCCTCGACGTTCTCGGAGCGCTTCGACTTCGTCACCGGGCTCTTCCCGACCCTGGGCGCCCGTCGCAAGCAGCGGGCGGGCTCGCTGTCGGGTGGCGAGCGGCAGATGGTCGCCATGGGCCGGGCGCTCATGATGAACCCGTCCGTGCTGCTGCTCGACGAGCCGTCCGCCGGCCTGTCCCCGGTCATGCAGGACGAGGTGTTCGTGCAGACCCGCAAGATCAACAAGGCGGGCGTCTCGGTCGTCATGGTCGAGCAGAACGCCCGTCGCTGCCTGCAGATCTGCGACCGTGGCTACGTCCTCGACCAGGGCCGCAACGCCTACAGCGGCACCGGCAAGTCGCTCGCCGACGACCCCAAGGTGATCGAGCTCTACCTCGGCACCCTGGGCGCCACCGGCTGACCGCTCGGCGTCACCCGCACAGTCCACAGGCCCCGGAGCACCGCTCCGGGGCCTGTGGCTTGGTCGTCGGTCTGCCGTGATCGGGACGGCGGCGTCCGCCAGAAAGCCGACAGGCCCCGGAGCATCGCTCCGGGGCCTGTCGCTTGGTGCTGGTGCGGCTGGATCCCGCTCAGATCTCGCCGGCGATGTAGTCGACCGGGGAGACCTTGTTGTCGCCGTCGTACTCGTAGATGCCGATCGACGCGGCGGTCGGGCTGCCCGTCTCGCCGAGCTCGATCGGGCCGGAGACACCGTCGTAGTCGATGTCCGTGGCCGGGTCGTCGGAGAGCAGCGCGGCGCACTCCTCGAACGAGGTGCACTTCGTGCCGCCCGTGGTCACGTCGACCACCTGCGACGCGATGGCCTCACCGGCGTCGCTCCCGGCCGCGATGGCCGCCAGCGCCGAGACGACCGTGGCGTCGTAGGACTCGGCCGCGTAGGAGTAGTCCGTCAGCTTGTCGTTGACCGTGGCCAGGCGCTCCTTGAAGTCGGTCGCGGTCTCCGCGCCCGGGATCGTGCCCTTGGTGCCCTTCAGGGTGCCGGGCGGCAGGGGAGCGGTGGCGTCCTTGCTGTAGTCAGCGGTGTTGCCGTCGACGAAGTACGTCGGCAGGTCCTGCGGGCCCGCGCCCGCGGCGATCAGCTGCGGGATGATCGCGGTGGTCTCCTCGAAGGCCACCAGCACGACGGCGTCGGCGCCGGCGCCGGCGATGTCCTGGACCTGGGTGTCGTAGGACTGGGCCTTCTCGCCGTAGAACACGGTCTCGGCGACCTTCGAGCCCTGGGCCTCGAGGTTCTTCTTGATCTCGCCGGCCAGGGTCTCGCCGTAGGCGTCCTGACGGGCCATGATCGCGACGTTCTTGCGACCGTCCTGGACCAGCAGGTTGGCGAGCACGGCACCCTGGAGGATGTCGGACGGCGCCGTGCGGAAGTACAGGTCGGGGTTGGCGTAGTCGCCCTCGTCGAACGACGTGGAGGTGTTGGCCGGGGAGAACATCACCGAGCCGGCCGACATGATCTTGTCGATCACGGTGAGCGAGACACCCGACGAGGCCGCACCGACGATGACGTCGGAGCCCGCGTCGAGCAGCTTGTCGGTCTCGGCCGGGGCGATGCCGGAGTCGGTGTCGCCCGAGTCGCCGCGGACGTGCACGACGTCGGCGCCGTTGACGCCGCCGGCGGCGTTGATGTCGGCGACCGCGAGATCCACGCCGGCGAACTCGGGCGGGCCGAGGAACGCCAGGCTGCCGGTCTGCGGCAGCAGGGAGCCGAACGTCAGCGTGCCGTCGCCCTCGGCGGCGGGCGCCGCGTCGTCGCTGGTGCTCTCGCTGGGGTTGTCGCTCGAGGTGGGCTCGCTGTCGTCGTCGCCACAGCCCGCAAGCACGAGCGCGCTCGCGGCCGTCACTGCGGCCAGACGGAGAGTCAGGGAATTGCGCTTCATTTATCCTCCGGTTTTCACGAAGCACCATGCAGGCATGGGCACCAGCAAGCACGGTAGTGCGACGGCCGCGCTTTGGGTGCTGGGTCACTGGACTGGTGCCTTTTGTGGCCGTTTTGTGACCAAGCGGACAATTTCGGCAGGTCCGGGGATACCCGCCGGACGATCGTGCTCAGTGAAATGCTGCGACCGCGGAGACGAGCAGCGGTGCGGCGAGGAGCGCCGGCAGCAGGTCGGCCACCGGGACGTCGCGCACCCGGAGCAGGCGCAGGGCCATCCCGATCAGGAGCAGTCCGCCCACCGCGGTGACGGCGGCCAGGTGGGCGTCGGGAAGGACGTCGCCGAGCGCCAGGCCGACGAGGGTCAGGCTGCCCTGGACGGCCACGATCGTCACGACGCTCGCCACGACCCCCCAGCCGAAGGAGGCGGCGAAGGCGATGGCGGCGAAGCCGTCGAGCGCAGACTTCAGGAACAGCTCGTCGGCACCGTTGCCGAGCCCGTCGTTCAACGAGCCGAGGATCGTCAGCGGCCCGGTGCAGAAGAGCAGTGACGAGGCGACGAACCCCTCGATGAAGCGCTGCCGCTCCGCCGAGCCGATCTGGCCGACGAGGCGGCGCTGCAGCCAGCCACCGAAGGAGCTCACCCCGGTCTCGATGCCGAGCAGCGAGCCCACGATCCCGCCGAGGAGCAGGGCGCCGAGCACGATCAGCATCGGGGCGCTGTCGCCGACCTCGGCCGTGAGGGCCGGGTCGAGGACGGCCGCCGCGCTGGTCGCGGCGCTCAACAGGGTGACCAGCCCGAGGGCGTCGGTGACGACCTCGCGGGTGCGCATGGGGAGCCGGTTCCCGAGCAGGAGTCCGAGGAGCGCGCCGACCAGCACGGCGGCGACGTTCACGAGCGTCCCGATCCCAGGGAACACCTCGACCCCTCCTCTGCCGACATCAGCCTGCAGAGAGTAGCCTCGGGCCGAGAGTCGCGTTCACGGGACCGGACTGCGCGCTCGCCACTGGGAAGACGTAGAAGGCCATGAACCGATGATGCGGACGCTGGTGTCCCTGCGGCCTGCGCGGGCCAGCGACGCCCCGTTCCTCGCGACCCTGTGGGAGAGCGCGATCCGGCGGGTCGACCGCGCGGAGCAGGTGGCCGACCTCGAGCTGGTCATCAAGACGGCGACCGAGTCGCCGGACGAGAAGATCGTCATCGCCGAGTACGACGGCAGCCCGGCCGGCGCCGTCTACCTGAGGTTGACCACGCTCAGCGCGATCAACCTGGAGCCGACCCTGCAGGCGCTCTCGCCGCACGTGCTCCCGGAGTTCCGCCGCCACGGGGTGGGCCGCACCCTGATGGAGGCGGCGGTGAGCTACGCCGAGGAGCTCGGCGTCACGCAGCTGGCGACCGCCGCGGCGTCCAGCTCGCGCGACGGCAACCGGTTCATGGCACGACTCGCCCTCGGGCCGCAGGCGGTCCTGCGGGTGGCGTCCACGCACGCGGTCCGCGCGCGGCTGGCCGCCCAGCGCCCCAGCCTGCACCGCAGCAGCGGCCGCCAGCTCGGGCAGGTCCTCGCCGCCCGGCGCTCGTTGAAGCGGTCGCAGGCCTCCGACGCGAACTGAGCCCGGGCGAGCCCTACATCCCGACGCGCTCGCGGGGGATGAGCGAGCAGGTGATGCGGGAGGTGCAGACCCGCTTGCCCCGCTCGTCGCTGACCACGACCTCCCAGCACGAGCTCGTCCGGCCCAGGTGGACCGGGGTGGCGACGCCGGTGACGATGCCGGACGTGGCCGAGCGGTGGTGGGTCGCGTTGATGTCGACGCCGACCGCGACCCGGTCCGGGTGCGCGTTGATGGCCGCCCCGATGGAGCCGAGCGACTCGGCGAGGACCACGGACGCCCCGCCGTGCAGGAGGCCGTACGGCTGGGTGTTGCCCGCGACCGGCATGGTCGCGACCACGCGGTCCGCGGAGATCTCGACGAGCTCGATGCCCATCCGCTCGTTCAGCCCGCCCATGCCCTGGGGCATCGCGGCGACGAACTCCTCGACCGACAGCTGCTGGCGCGCGTCCTCGCTCATGGCCCCATCCTGCCTGTCGGCGCACGCCGCTAGAGTCGGCGGGTGCCTGAGTCGACCCGTCCGCGCCTGCTCCTCCTCGACGGCCACTCCCTGGCCTACCGCGCGTTCTTCGCGCTGCCGGTGGAGAACTTCTCCACCACCACCGGGCAGCACACCAACGCGGTCTACGGCTTCACCTCGATGCTGGTCAACGTGCTGCGTGACGAGCAGCCGACCCACGTCGCGGTCGCCTTCGACGTCTCGCGCCAGACCTTCCGCCTCGAGCAGTACTCGGAGTACAAGGCGAAGCGGAACAAGACCCCTGGCGAGTTCGGCAGCCAGCTCCCGATCATCGAGCAGGTCCTCGACGCCTTCGGCATCCGGTACCTGAAGAAGGACGGCTACGAGGCCGACGACATCATCGCGACCCTCACCACGCAGGCGCTCGCCGCCGGCATGGAGGTGCTGATCCTCACCGGCGACCGCGACTCGCTGCAGCTGGTGACGGCCGACTCGACCGTCCTCTACCCGATGCGCGGCGTCTCCGACCTGGCGCGGATGACGCCCGAGGCGGTCGAGGCGAAGTACGGCGTGCCGCCGCACCGCTACCCCGAGCTCGCCGCGATCGTCGGCGAGACCTCCGACAACCTGCCCGGCGTGCCGGGGGTCGGTCAGGGCTTCGCGGCCAAGTGGATCAACACCTACGACGGCCTCGACAACGTCATCACGAACGCCGACAAGATCACCGGCAAGAAGGGCGAGGCGCTGCGCGAGCACCTCGGCGACGTGATCCGCAACCGCCAGCTCAACGCGCTGGTCCGCGACCTCGACCTGGAGCGCCGCCCCGAGGAGCTGGTGCTGGCGCCGTGGGACCGGCAGACGGCGCTGACCCTCTTCGACGACCTGGAGTTCCGTGGCGAGCTGCGCCAGCGGACCATCGACACGCTGAGCCCCGAGGAGGAGGCGCCGGTCGACGAGGGGGGCTTCGAGCTCTCCGGCCGCCGTCTCGGCCCCGGCGAGGTGCCGGAGTTCCTCGGCGGGCTGGGCGCCCAGCACGTCGGCGTGCACGTCCGTGGCACCTGGGGCTCGGGCACCGGCGTGGTCGACGGGATCGCGGTCGCCGACGTCAGCGGACTCGCGGCGTACCTCGACGTGGCGGGCCTGACCCCCGAGGACGAGTCGGCGCTCGCCGACTGGCTCGCCGACCCCGCCCGGCCCAAGGTGCTGCACGATGCGAAGGGTCCGCAGCACGCGCTCTTCGCGCAGGGGTGGACGCTGGCCGGCCTGGTGAGCGACACGGCGCTGGCGGCGTACCTCGTCCAGCCCGACCAGCGTTCCTACAACCTGGCCGACCTGACGCTGCGCTACCTCCGCCGCGAGCTGCGCACGGAGAGCGAGGGGGAGCAGGAGGCGCTCTTCGACGCCGGTGACGGCGACGACGTCGCCGAGACGGCGATGCTGCACGCCCGGGCCGTGATCGACCTCGCCGAGGCCCTCGACGGGGAGGTCGAGCAGGCGGGCGGCGCCCGCCTGCTGGCGGAGGTCGAGCTGCCGCTGGTGCAGCTGCTGGGCGACCTCGAGCGCACCGGCATCGCGGTCGACACCGACCAGCTCGAGGAGCTGGAGAGCCACTTCGCGGCCGAGGTGCGCCAGGCCGCCGAGGACGCGTACGCCGTCATCGGCAAGGAGATCAACCTCGGCTCGCCCAAGCAGCTGCAGGTGGTGCTCTTCGACGAGCTCGGCATGCCGAAGACCAAGCGCACGAAGACCGGCTACACCACCGACGCCGACGCGCTCCAGAAGCTCCACGCCCAGAACCAGCACCCGTTCCTCGAGCACCTGCTGCGGCACCGCGACGTGGCCCGGCTGCGCCAGACCATCGAGGGGCTGCTGAAGACCGTCCAGCCCGACGGCCGGATCCACACGACGTTCAACCAGATGATCGCCGCGACCGGGCGGCTCTCCAGCACCGAGCCCAACCTGCAGAACATCCCGATCCGCACCGAGGAGGGCCGCCGGATCCGCGAGGCGTTCGTGGTCGGTCCGGGGTTCGAGTCGCTGATGACGGCCGACTACAGCCAGATCGAGATGCGGATCATGGCCCACCTCTCCGAGGACGAGCTCCTCATCGAGGCCTTCCGCTCGGGCCGCGACTTCCACTCCATCACCGCGGCCCGGGTCTTCGACGTCCCGGCCGACGCGGTGACCGTGGAGCAGCGGGCCAAGATCAAGGCGATGAACTACGGCCTCGCCTATGGTCTGTCCGCGTTCGGCCTGAGCGGGCAGCTCGGCATCGAGCCGGCCGAGGCGCGGGTGCTGATGGACGAGTACTTCGAGACCTTCGGCGGCATCCGCGACTACCTCGAGGGCGTGGTCGACGAGGCCCGCAAGTCCGGCTTCACCGAGACGATCATGGGCCGCCGTCGTCAGCTGCCCGACCTCAACAACGACAACCGGATGCGCCGGGAGGCGGCCGAGCGGATGGCGCTCAACGCCCCGATCCAGGGCTCGGCCGCGGACCTGATCAAGATCGCCATGCTCCGGGTCGATGCCGCGATCACGGAGGCCGGCCTGCGCTCGCGGATGCTCCTGCAGGTGCACGACGAGCTCGTGCTCGAGGTCGCGCCGGGGGAGCGTGAGCAGCTCGACGAGATCGTGCGCGCGCAGATGGGCGGAGCCGCCGAGCTCGCCGTGCCGCTGGACGTCTCGGTCGGCACCGGTCGCAGCTGGCACGAAGCCGCGCACTGACGCCGGTTCGGCCCGCGGAGAGCGGCTCGTCCGCCTAAGGTGGGGCGGCGCCCGCCGGCGCCGTCAGGACAGGAGGAGTCGTGGGCAGGTTGATCTCAGCGGGACAGGCGGTTCGCACCGGGCTGGTCGCGGTCGTGGTGGCGGGGACCCTGGCCGGGTGCAGCTGGGTGAAGGACCCCGACGCGGACCAGTCGGACGATCCGACCTCCACGGCGTCGACCTCGGCCCAGCCGCTGCCCGCCGAGCGACCCACGGCCGTGCCCACCGCCTTCAACAGCCCCGGCTCGACGACCTTCCCGGAGACCGGGGTGCGGGCGGTCGGCGCGGGGGACGACGCCATCGTCACCATGACCGCCGGAAGCGCCGTCGGGCGGGTGCTGCCCTCCACCGAGACGGCGTACACGCTGACGTCGACGGGTGGCCAGTTCACCGACCTGGAGGTCGACCGGACCGCGGGGTGGGGGATCCTGCTCGAGGCGGCCAACGAGGCCGGCAGCGGCACCTTCGTCGGCGAGGACACCTTCACGGTGACCCGGTTCGACCTCGAGACGGGCGAGCTGCTCGACGTCGCCACCGCGGTCCTCCCGCAGGACGCCGAGGGTGAGGCGCTGCCCGCGACGGCGCGCATCATGGGGATGGCCGGCGACGTGGTCGTGATCGAGGCCTCGGTCGGGGAGACCGGCAGCCGCGCGGTGCTGGCGGTCGACATCGAGCTCGACGACGTGTTGTGGCGCCAGCGCCCCGCGCGGGTGCTCGACGTCACCGACGACCTCGTCGTGCTCAACACCGGGCTGGCTCAGCGCCCGGGCGCCGTCGAGGCCGTGGACCTGGCGACGGGTGAGCGCGCCTGGCGGTCGCTGCGTGGCACGGTCGACGCCACGGCGATCGGGAGCACGGACGACACGGTCACGGTCGTGCGGTCCCTCGGCGTCACCACCAAGCCGGCGATCGTGCCGCTCGACCTGCGCACCGGTACGCCGGGTGCGCCGACCGAGACCCGCCGGTGGAACTGGGCGTGTTCCGAGACCTCGGGCACGATCCGGGTCTGCACGATGGCGGACGACGACGACGTCGTCGGCTGGGACCTGGCGACGGGGGAGCCGGCGTGGTCGCTGCCCACCGAGGACCGCTTCGCGCCGCTGGTGACCCTGGTGCAGGACGATCTCGTCTACGGCCTCCTCGACAGCGGGGTCGGCGTGGTCCTGAACGCGGTGACCGGTCAGGACGTCGCCGACAACACGGGAGCCGGACCGGTGGCGGTCAACAACTGGGGCGGCGCCCTGCTGTACCAGGAGGTCGCCGTCTTCCTGCCGTCGTTCGACGGGGGCGAGAGCACGGCGCCGACGGAGCCGCGGGAGAGCCCGTCCGAGGGTCCCTCCGAGAGCCCGAGCGACGGCGTGTCCGAGAGCCCCACCGACGGTCCCAGCGACGTCGAGTCCGAGAGCCCGTCGACGACTCCCGACGCGTCGTCGACCGTGGAGGACTGACGACGCTCAGGCGGCCGCCGGTGCCAGCTCGAGACGGTTCATCCGCCACAGGCTGAGCGCGAGCAGGAGCGAGAGCAGCACCACGTCGACGAGGATGACGGTCACCAGCAGGCCGCCGACCGACCCGACGAGCGCGCCGATCGTGACGAGGACGACGACCGCCGCCCAGATCAGGTAGGCCGTCCGCGTCCCCTGGCGGGCCAGGACGGAGTAGACGAGGAGCTGGAGCATCGACAGCACCGTGCCGAGCCCCGCGAACAGCCAGAGCAGGGAGCTGACCTCGTCGTACTCGTGACCCCCGACGAAGATCATCGCGAGGTCGGGCAGCGCCAGCACCCCGAGCACGGTGCACACGCCCAGCACCAGGACCAGTGCGAGGCTGCGCAGCAACGTCGTACGACGCGCCCGGACGGTCGCCATCGCCGGGAAGGCGACGACAACGACGAACTGCGGGAGGAACAAGGTGGCCTTCGTGAGGATCAGCCCGCCGGCGTACAGGCCGGCGTCGTGCGAGTCCAGGGTGGTGCGCGCCACGATGATGTCGATGTTGCTGAGCACGTAGAAGGCCAGGAGGGCCATCGAGGCGTGGAAGGTCTCGCGGACCACGGCCCGGCCGGCGTGCTCCGGGCTGTGCTCGCCGGGCTCGCGCGGACGGCGGAGCGCGACCCAGCCCACGGCGACCGGCACCAGCAGGCCGATCAGGACACCGAGCATCGCCGAGGTCTCGCTGGGGGCGATCACGATGCACAGGGTGCCGATCGCGAGGCGGGGGACGCCGACGCCGAGGTAGACCAGGCCGAGCGGCACCCAGCGTCGCTCGCCCTGCAGGATCCCCGCCTGTCCGCCCTGGATGGTCAGGGGTACGGCGGCGAGGGCGATCAGGACCGCCGGCCACACGCTGTCCAGCCGCAGGACCCGGTGCACGAGCGGAGCCGCGACCAGGACCCCGGCGCCGACCACGAGGGCCGCCCGGTAGGTGGTCGCCATGATGGTGCGCTCGATCTGGCCCACGTGCTCGGGGGTCGAGGAGATGCGGCGGGCGGCCGTCGCCTGCAGGCCGAGCTGAACCACCGCGAGCACCATCAGCAGCGCCATCAGGCTGGCGACCGCGCCGTACTCGGTGGGGCCGAGCTGGCGCGCGGCGATCACCTGGAAGCCGTACGTCGACATGTTCATGACCGCCATGGCGATGGCGATGCCGGCGCCGCCGCGCAGCAGCCCCCTCAGACCGTCCGGTCGCTGACCGGGTCGGTCGGTGGTCGTCGTCACCGAGACATCGTACGGGCGCGCCCCGCTAGTACGGATCGGCCTGGTCATGATGACCCAGCGCCCGGGCGAGGAGACCCAGGTGGAGGCGGAGGCACACCTTGACGACGAGGTTGCGCAGCCACCACGGAAGCTCGGCCAGCACCCGCAGCCGGTCCGGGACCGAGGGCGGTCCGACCTCGAGGCGGGCCAGGGAGCCGACCCGGCCGCGGTAGCGCAGCGAACGGCTGACCAGGAGCTCACGGAGCAGCGCCGTCGTCACGCCGAGCGACGAGAACGCGTCGTGCACGAGCACCGTTCCGCCGGGGACGACATGGCGGGACCACCGCAGGTCGTCGCGGCAGGTCCAGTAGTCGTGCTTGCCGTCGACGTAGACCACGTGCACCGGTCGGTCCCAGCCGGCCCGGACCTCGGAGCTCGTGGCGACCCGGAGGTCGACCACCGCGGTGAGTCCGGCGTCGGCGAGGTTCTCGCGGAAGCGGGCCTCGGTCCCGGCGGCTCCGTAGCGCCAGTCCTCGGGGAACGGGTCCACCGCGACCAGCCGCGCACCCTCCGGCAGGGCGGAGGCGATCATCAGGGCCGAGCGGCCGTGATGGCTGCCGATCTCGACCACCGTGCCGCCCGGAGGTACGGCGGCGGCGTCGTCGTACAGCCGGCGGGCCTGGTCCTCGGTCAGCCAGCCGGGGATCGGCTCGGCCAGGGCGTAGGCCTCCGCGAAGGAGGAGGGACCTCTAGGCTGCACCCGCGCAGCATAGGGAGGAGCGGCATGGTCGGCACACCGCGGAGGTCCCTCCGTCTGCGCCCCGTTCTCCTGGACCTCTGGCCGGCCCTGCTCGCCGTCGTCCTGTGCTGGCCGCTCCTCACCGGACGCGGCCATCCGCTCGCGCGTGACCTGGTCTTCGTCCCGCGCCAGCCGTGGACCGATGCCGGCATCGGGCTGGGGGAGTCCGCCCCGCGAGCCGTCCCGCTCGACGCCGTGGTCTCGACGCTCACCGCCGTGGTCGACGGCGGCCTGGTGGCGCGGCTGGTGCTGCCGCTGGGCCTGGCCCTGGCCGGGTGGGGCACCCATCGCCTGGTCCGCGGCCTCGGGACGACCGGACGGCTGGTCGCCGGCGGCATCGCCGTCTGGAACCCCTACGTGGTGGAGCGGACCGCGCTGGGCCAGTGGGCGCTGCTGCTCGGGTACGCCGCGATCCCGTGGCTGCTGGTCGCGGCCGGTCGCTTCCGCGAGCAGGGGCGCCTTCGAGACCTGGGGGCGACGGCGGCCTGGCTCGGGCTGGCCTCGCTGACACCCACGGGCGGGCTTCTCGGGTCGGCGACGGTGCTGGTCGCCGGGGCGGGGCGCATCCGGCGGACGTGGTGGCTCGTGGGGTGCTGCGCCCTGCTGCAGCTGCCGTGGGTGCTGCCGGCCCTCATCGGGACCGGGGGCGGGACGTCCGATCCGGCCGGAGTGACGCTCTTCTCCTCCGGAGCCGAGGGGCCGCCCGGGCTGCTGGGAACGGTCGTGGCGCTGCTCGGCACCGGGGGGATCTGGGACGCCGGCAGCGTGCCGGCGAGCCGAGACATGTTCTGGGGCCCGCTGACGGCGGCCGCCGCGGTCGGGGTCCTGCTCCTGGCGCGGCGAGCACTCTGGCGCTCACACGAGCTGCGCCGGCTGACGGTGCTCGCGGGGGCCGGGCTGGTGCTCGCCCTGGCGTCGAGCCTGCCCGGCGGCGACGCGCTGATGCGCGCGCTCGTCGAGCACGTTCCGGGCGCCGGGCTGCTGCGGGACGCCCAGAAGTTCGTGGCGCCGTACGTCGTCCTGGTCGCCGCGGCGGCGGCGGTCTGTGCCGACCGGGCGGTGCGAACGGTGGCGGGACGCAGCACCGAGGCGGTTCTCGCCGTCGCGGTCCTGGCCGTGGCGGCGCCGTTGATGCTCCTGCCCGACGGGGCGCGCGAGACCTGGTCGACCGTGACCCCGATCCGGTACCCGTCGGGTCTGGACGCGGCGGCGCAGGTGATGGAGGACGGCGGTGGGGGCGACCTGGCCACCCTGCCCTGGCGCTCCTACCGCCGCTTCTCCTGGGGCAACGGCCTGGTGTCGTCGGATCCGGCGGTCCGCTGGTTCGACCAGGTCGTCGTGGTCTCCGACGACCTCCAGGTGGGCGAGGAGATCGTCCGCGGGGAGAGTGCACGAGCGGCCCGGCTCGGCGCGTCGCTGACCTCCGGTCCGGTCGCGCCGGCGCTGGCTGCCGAGGGGATCCGCTGGGCACTGGTCTACCGCGACGATCCGAGCGCCCCGGACCTCGACCTCACCGGTCTGAGCGCCGTGTACACCGACGACCGGATGGCGCTCTACGAGGTGCCGAACCCGGCTCCGAGCCCGCCCGGGCCGTCCCGCGGGCAGCGTGCGCTGGTGCTCGCGGCCAACGGTGTGGCGCTCCTGGCCGTCCTCGGCGGCGTCGTCGCCGTGGTCCTCGCGACTCGGCGTCCCAGGAAACGCCCGCGGTAGCCGTCGGGCTGCTATGGTCCCCTCAGTATTGGGAGAGGGAGAACCACGTGCTGATCTTCGTCAAGCTGCTTGCGCCGGCCATCGCGGGCGGTGTCGCGGCGGGTGCCGTGACCTTCGGTGCGATCCAGATCCAGACCGCTGCTCCCGACGCGGAGAACAACCCCGCTCGGTCGGAGCTCATCAACTACGGCGACCAGTCCTGAGCTGAGCCGCTCCGGCGCTGGACTCGAGGGTCCGCTCCACCACGTCGGCCGTCGCTGACCAGGTGAACGTCGCCGACCTGGTGGCGGCGCGCTCTCCCATGGACGTCCGGCGCGCGGACTCGTGCAGGAGCGCGCGGGTGCGCTCGACGAGGTCGTCGAGGTTCTCGGCCAGCTCGCCGGTGTCACCGTCGACCAGTGCCTCCGCCACGCCCCCCGCGTCCCGGTAGGCCAGCGTCGGGGTGCCCTGCACCGCGGCCTCCAGGATCGCGAGTCCCCACCCCTCCTTGACCGAGGGCAGGACCATCAGCCACGCCTCGGCGAGAAGCCGGTCACGGGTCCGGGCCGACACGTGGCCGTGCATGCTCACGTGCGCCTCGACCCCGTGGCGCCGCAAGTCGGCCGTCAGCTCCTCGCGCCACCACCCGTCGCCGATCACGTCGACGTGGAGATCGGGGAACTCGGGCAGCAGCCGGGCGAGCACCGCGAAGACGTGCTCGATCTGCTTGTGCGGCACCAGCCGGGCGAGTACGGCGATGCGCGGTGCCGGTGAGCGGGACGCCTCGACCCGGGTGCCGTCGACCCCGTTCCGGGCGACGGCGACCCGCGCGGGGTCGAACCCGAGGCCGACCAGGTCCGCGCGACTCGACTCGGAGACGGTGAGGAGCGGCACCTCGCGGTAGAGCGCCGGGGTCAGCCGACGCTCGATCCACCAGCCGACCCGGCCCCGGGCGTCCGGGTAGATGATCCGCCACTGGCGCTCGTGGACATGGTGGATCAGGGCGACGACGCCGCGGCGCCGGACGAGTGGGGTTCCGAACGGGATCCCGTTGATGACGTCGACGACGACGTCGACCTGCCGGCGGCGCAGCAGCAGCCAGAGGAGTGCCCGGGGGTAGACGGTGAGCCGACCGCCGGCACGCAGCAGCCGTACGCCGTCGAGCTCGGCCTCCGCGGCGGCGCCCGGTGGCCGTGCGCACCGGATGGTCACCGCATGCCCACGGTCGTGGAGCTGTCGGGCCACCTGCTCGACGAAGATCTCCGACCCCCCGCCGTCCGGGTGCGTCGAGTCCCGCCACGTCAGGAAGACGATGCGCATCGCAGAACCCGGCTCACTGCTCGCGAGCGGTGGCGCTGATCCGCGTGCACAGCGGCGGGGCCACTCCCCGCTCCGTGCTCATCTCGACGCCCAGAGCCCGGAGCTCGCCGCTGCGCGGCTCGACGAACTCCAGCTCGGTCGGCGAGGAGATCCAGTCGTCGCCCCACTGGAAGGTCCGGATCAGCCCGACGAAGCCGCCCGGGTTCGAGCTGACCTCGGCGTACCCGAGCTCGCCGAGGTCGCGGATGCCCACCCGGATCTCGCGGGGGCGCAGGATCTCGAACCACTCTCCCGAGAACGTCCCGGTCTCGTTCACCAGCTGCACACGGGCCCGGCCCCGGCCGTCGAGCTGGACCCACACCGAGCGGCGCGGCGTCGTCAGCGCCCGGGCGATCTGCAGCCGCCCCGCGCCGCTGTCCTCGGCGAGTCGGAGACGGGTGACCAGGCTGCGGCGCTCGACGAGGTGCCAGGTGTCGTAGGTGTCGCCCGAGTTGACGTAGAGGGCGTCGCAGTCGCCGCGGATCCACAGGTCGTCGGCCTCACCGCCCGAGGGCAGGTCGTCGGAGAACGTCACCAGTCCGGACTGGGCGCCCGGGGTGAGCCGGTGCTGGGTGTCGAGGTAGGCGGCCAACCGGGGACCGCCTGCGGTGAACGCCGCGGCGGTGTGGCCGACGAGCATCGAGGCGGCGATGGACCAGGCGGTGAGGACGGCGGCCAGTCCGAGTCCCGCCCGGGCGAGGGCCGGTCGCCGCTGCTGCAGCCACGCGGTCACGGCGCAGGTGCCGACGGCGCCGCCGAAGATCAGGGCGGGCACGAACTCGGCGGTGTAGCGGTGCGCGAAGTAGCCGTAGGCCATCACGCCGCCCGTGATCAGGACCCCGGTCACGAACGGCACGCGCAGCCAGCGGCGGGCGGCGTCGACGCCGGGCCGGAACAGCACCGGCACCGCGACGATGGTGAGGATCAACAGCCACGGCATGAACGCCGTCACGCTGCCGGTCCGGTAGCTCTGGTCGACGAACGCGCCGGCGTACGCCTGCGCCGGCTCGGCCGGCAGCGTCACGAAGGGGAAGTGGTCGACGAAGCGCACCCCGTCGACCCGGAAGTACGCCATGAAGGCCGAGGGGAAGAACTGGGGCCCGGTGATCGTGCCTCCGTTGGCCTCCAGCGCCTGACGGCGGTGCTCGTTGAGCTCCGTCCAGACCTGGTCCTCCAAGGGGAAGAGGTACGGGTGCCGGAACTTCACCCAGTTGACGGCGATGCCGATGAACAGCACCAGCGCCCCTCCGGCGACCACGGCCGCCCCCGCGCGGCGCCCGCCGGGGCGGATCCGTCCGCTGATCAGCCAGATGCCCACCCCGATCGTCGCTAGGCAGACGGCCCAGCCGCCCGTGGTGCGCGTCAGCGCCGCCCCGAGGTCGAAGACGACGAGCCAGGCGATGGCGCCCGGGGTGGGGGACTGCAGCACGCGGAGCATCCAGTACATCGCCCCGAGGGCGAACGGCACCGCCCAGGCGTAGACCTCGTGGTAGACCCACGGCAGCGCGGCGATATAGGTCAGGGTGGTACCGCCGGTGGCGAGTGCGATGAAGACGCCCATCGAGACGGCCTCGAACCGGGACACCGGCTCGTCCGGTCGCATCAGGTCGCGGACGAGCCAGGTCAGCTTGCCGACCACCAGCGCGAGCAGCGCGAAGGCCAGCGCCATCGAGGCGACCGTCAGGCGCCCGTCGTACTCGGTCGTGGTCTGGAGAACCGGGAGCCGCAGGAGAGCGGGCCACGGGCCGAAGTACATGTACTCCTGGCCGTGCTCGATGAACCCCTCGATGCCCAGACTGCCCCGCGGCAGGTGGAGGTTCCCGTCCAGGAACGCCCGGCCCTGGGCGTCGAAGAAGTTGGACGCGTACCCGAGGGAGTTGGCCGTCCGTCCGAAGCGGGTGCTGAAGTCGACGAGGGTCAGGCCGTAGGCCAGGGTGCCCGCGAGCAGACCGAGTCCGGTCGCGAGCGCGCGACGTCGGGAGTCGATGGTTCGGGGGCCGTCGGGACGACGGTCGCTCAAGCGCGCTCCAGGCGATAGAGGAACTGGTAGCCGAACAGCGTCGGCCAGGCTCGGGTTGCCGCCCGATCGGCGACGGCGACCCTACCCGCAACCCGGGCGAGCCGGCTCGCGCGCTCGGTCCCTCGGTCCAGGACGTCGAACGGCGATCCGACGGTCTCGGCCTCGACGATCCGCAGACCGCTCTGGTGGATGAGCCGCTCGAAGCTGCGCCGGGTGAAGAAGCGCACGTGGCCGTGGTCGAGCAGCCCGCGCTGGTCGTAGTCGAACCGGCCGGCGACGACCCGGGCGCGGGGGTACCAGTGGGCGAAGTTCGGGACCGAGACGAGCACCTCGCCCCCGGGCGCCAACCGGCCCGCGATGTCGGTGAGCAGCGCGGCCGGGTCGATGACGTGCTCCAGGACGTCTCCGGCGACCACGACGCGGTAGTCCTGGCCGGCCTCGTCGGGCAGGCCGGCGTTCAGGTCGGCCTCGACGAACTGGTCCACGCGGTGCGCGATGCCGACGTGCTTGATCAGGTCGACCCCGGTCACGCGGTGGCCCATCTGCCGGACCAGGTCGGCGAACTGTCCGTCCGAGCAGCCGACGTCGAGCACGCGGGCCGGCGCGATGTCGCCCAGCCAGCGCAGCAGCACCCCGTGCGAGGAGTGCTCGCTGGGCTTGAGCTCGTAGGCCTCGGTGTCCGGCCCGGTCGCCGGGGTGTCGCCGAAGCCCATCTGCCCGAGACGGAACCTGACGACGTCGAGGGTCACGTCCTTCGCGTACTTCACGCCGTTGACGTAGCAGATCTCGTCGCCGTAGTACGTCGGGATCGGGACCTCGGCGATCTTCTTCCCCTGGGCGTGCAGGCCCAGGATGATCTCGGTGTCGAAGTCGAAGTCGTCGGAGTACGACGACAGGTCGAGGTCGGCCAGGGCGTCGACCCGGTAGGCGCGGTAGCCGCTGTGCCACTCGGTCAGGTCGAGGCCGGTCAGCTTGTTCTGCATCCGGGTCAGGACCCGGTTGCCGAGGTACTTGTAGAGCGGCATCCCGCCGGCGCGGGCGTCGCCGGGATTCATCATCCGGGAGCCGAAGACGGCGTCGGCCTCGCCGCGCGCGAGCGGGGCGACCAGGTCGCCGATGTGCTCGGGGGCGTACTGGCCGTCGCCGTGCAGCAGGACGACGACGTCGAGCTCGTGGGCGATGGCCCAGGCGTAGCCGGTCTTCTGGTTGCCGCCGTACCCGAGGTTGCGCTCGTGCCGGACCACGGTCATGGGCAGCGTGGAGCCGCTCTTGAACCGCAGCCCCACCTGGTAGGTGTCGTCGGTGCTGGCGTCGTCGGACACCAGGACGTGGTCGACGGTGTCGACGAACGCGGCCGGCAGCCGGGACAGCGTCTGGGCCAACGTGGTCGAGGCGTTGTAGGCGACCACGAGCACGCCCACCCGCAGCCGTGGACGTTCGTGCTCCGGTGGGGTGTCGGTGACGACGACCGTGTTGGGTCCCGAGGACCCGGGATTGGCCGTTTCGACCGTGCGAGCATCGTGCAGCATCTGGTGTCTCCCTCACCCCGCGAACGCGGCCTGGACCCCGTCGCGGACCTCCCTGATGGGTGCCTCCGGCGATGTTACTCGGAAGTTTCGTTACCTGTCCGGATTCGGTGGCATCATCGATCCATGCCTGACCTGACGCTGATCGACTTCGCCCGTCTCGAGGCGGACCTCGAGTCGAAGACCGCCGCCTACCGGTCGGCGGCACCGTTCCCGCACATCGTCCTCGACGACGTGTTGACGCCGTCCGCCTTCGACAAGGCCGTGGGGGAGTTCCCGGGCATCGGCGACCCCTTCTGGAAGGGCTACATCCACGTCAACGAGACGAAGTACTCGCACACGCAGCCGGACGTGTGGGGCCCGACCCTGCAGGACGTGGCCCGAGAGTTCTGCTCCCCGGAGTTCGTCGCGTACCTGGAGCGGCTGACCGGCATCGAGAACCTGATGCCCGACTGGTCGATGGACGGCGGCGGCCTCCACCAGACCCTCCGGGGCGGTCACCTCAACGTGCACGCGGACTTCACCACCCACCACGACCACGAGAACTGGGCTCGACGCGTCAACATCCTGCTGTACCTCAACGAGGAGTGGCACGAGGACTGGGGCGGCAAGCTCGAGCTCTGGGACCGGGAGATGACGGCCTGCCAGGCCAAGGTCATGCCGGCCGGCAACCGGATGCTCGTCTTCACGACCGACGTGGACACCTTCCACGGCCACCCGGACGGCCTCACCTGCCCGCCCGACATGGCTCGCCGCTCGATGGCGCTCTACTACTTCACCGAGGAGGAGAACGCCGTCCGGCGTTCCACGAACTACCAGGCGCGTCCCGACGAGAGCGTCGCCCGCAAGGCCGCGATCGCGGCCGACCGCACGGCCCTGGACCTGTACGACCGTGCGAAGCGCCGGCTCGGCATCTCCGACGAGCGGGTCCAGAAGCTCCTCGCGCGGGTCGACCGGCTGCGCCGCAAGCGCTGAGGGCGATCCCGGTCAGCGGGACGCTGTGTCCTCGGTGGAGGAGAGCCGGCGGTCCAGGACCCGGACGAGGTAGCGCAGGAGGCCCTGGTCGGTCTCGCGCCACCGGGGGGAGTCCAGGAAGCGCTGGACCCGGCGCTCCACCACCAGCTCGCTGAGCAGGACGAAGCCGAGGGTCAGGACGGCCGCGAGGACGATGCGGGCCGGCTCGCGCCAGTCGTCGGTGTGCCGCGAGACGAGGAAGATCATCGGCAGGTGCCACAGGTAGACGCTCAGCGAGTGCCGGCCGAGGAACGCGAGCGGACGGGTCCCCACCACGGCGACCAGCCACCGGGGCGGCACCGCGAGCGTGGCGCCGACGACGACGAGCATCAGCGCCACGTCGAGCGCGACTCCTGGGAGGCCGAAGTAGGCGTCCGGCCCCATGGTCATGAAGAGGAGCGGAACGAGCGCGAGCACGCCGCACACCGCCGCCGGGCGTCCCCAGCTCCGCCACCTCGCGAGGTAGGGAAGGGCCGCCGCGGCGAGCGCTCCGGCGACGGGAGCGTCGCCGCGTGCCCAGGTGCGGAGCAGTGCCCAGAACGGGTCGTAGTCGTAGATGTCCGCGCGCCAGAAGAGCAGGCCGACCCAGAACGCCGCGAGCGCGACCACCAGCCATCCGGGCCGCCGCCGGAGCAGCCACACGGCGGCGAGCACGATGAGGAAGACCTGGAAGTCGACCGAGAGGTACCAGAGGTGGCCGAGGTCGGCCCGGGCGGCGTCGAGGTTGTTGTGGATGTACCAGTTCCAGCTGTACGTCGCGGCGCTGATCACCGAGCCCGCGGTCGACGTGCCGTCCTCGGTCGGCTGCTCGATGAAGGTGATGACCACGAAGATCAGCAGGAGGAAGTACAGCTGGCCGCTGAGGCGCACGAAGCGGCGTACCAGCGTCACGCCGGGACGCAGACCGCTCGGTGAGGAGGCCGAGCGCAGCATCGCCCGGGTCACCAGGAACGACCCGATCACGAAGAAGATCGACACCGCGTAGTTGCCGGCACTGAACAGGTAGCCCACCAGCTGGGACTGCCAGGAGCCGGTGTCGTCGCGCGCGTCGAACATGCGCTGCAGCAGCCAGGGCGAGATGTGCCAGACGTGCGAGCAGACCACCAGGATCAGGGCGATGCCCCGGAGCCCGTCGAACAGGAAAGATCGCTGCGCCGAGCGCGCGGGCACCGCCATGGTCATGCGAGCACTGTAGGTGTCGCGCGCGAGCCCGGTCACGTGAACAACAAGTTGCGCGATGCGTACCCGTCGAGTGTGACGGCTGCTACTCTCAGCCGACCTTGCACGTGCTTTGGGAGGGGTTCTCGTGCGCAAAACCATCGGTGCCGTCTGTGCATTTCTCGGTGCTTTCCTCGTGATCGTCGCGATTCTCGCCCAGACCTGGGCGGCGGGGGAGCTGAAGAAGACCCCGCTCGACGTGGACTCCGTGACCCGGCTCTCCGGCGACGCCGTCCAGTACACCGCGGCGGGCATCTCGCCGTTCCGGGTGAAGGCCACCAGCACCACGAAGGCCGACTCGGAGAAGTCCGACGACGACGTCGTGGTGTTCGCGGGCTCGACCTGCCTGGTCAAGGACGCCAACGACGTCGGCGACTGTGTCTCTGCCGAGGACCCCTTGAACCGGCTGCTCAGCGCCGGCTTCGAGGACTTCGCGACGGACCGCCGTAGCGCGGAGGCCGTCAACGACCCGAAGTACCTGCCGGCCGACGCCGAGGAGCGCGAGGGCCTCATCAACAAGTGGCCCTTCGATGCCGAGAAGAAGACCTACACGTACTGGATCGGCCCCGGCAGCACCGAGGCGACCTACGACCGTACGGAGGAGGTCGACGGCCTGGAGACCTACGTCTACCACGTCGAGACCGAGCCGGCGCCGATCACGATCGCGGAGGGCCTCGAGGGCACCTACCAGGAGACCACCGACCTGTGGATCGAGCCGCGCACCGGCCAGATCGTCGACCAGGTGAGCGAGCAGGTGCGGACCGCCAACGGTCAGCCCTTCCTGACCCTGAACCTGTCGTTCACCGACGAGCAGGTGGCCGAGAACGTCGATGACATCGGTGGCGACGCCGACCTGCTGAAGCTGGTCACGTCCACGGTTCCGCTGATCGGCTACCTGGTCGGGATCCCGCTCCTGATCATCGGCATCGCCCTGCTCCTGCTCAACCGCCGGCAGCCGCCGTCCGCCAAGGACCGGGCGCGCGAGTCCGAGCTCGCCAAGGCCTAGAGGTACGCTGCTGCGATGTCAGAGGCGGTTACTCGGGCGCCCCGCGGGGCGACCCGGGTAGCCGCCCTCGACGGTCTACGGGGACTGGTCATCGTCTCCGTCGTGCTCAACCACGCGGGCGGTGTCCTGTGGCCGCACGGTGCGGCGTACGACGTGCCGGTCGTCAACGGCCTGCTCGGCGGCGGCGCGGTCATCGTGTTCTTCGTCGTCGGCTCGTTCATCGTCGCGTCCGGGCTGGTGCGTGACCGCGAGCGCGGCACGTTCGACCCGTGGCGCTTCTACCTGCGGCGGTTGGTCCGGCTCGGTGCCCAGCTGGTGCTGCTCTGTGCCGCGGTCGCCGTGGCGCTGCAGTTCGACCCGGTGCCGCCGTCGGGCGAGGTGCTGGCGAACAACATCCTGCACGTCCTCACCTACACCTTCAACGAGTACGGGCAGACCGACTTCTTCTCCGTCCGCGCGGAGCTGGGGCACCTGTGGTATCTCAGCGTCCAGCAGCAGTGCTATCTCGTGCTGCCGCTGCTCCTGGCCCCGATCCTGGTGCGCCGCTATCGCTGGGCGCTCGTCGTCGCGCTCATCGGCGTGTGCGGGCTCGTCTACTGGTGGCGCCAGGAGGTCGTCGACGACCGCGGCTGGGTGATCGCCTCGTCGCTGACGTCGACCCGCGCCGACGGGCTGGTCTGGGGGGTCGTGATGGCGCTGCTGATCCCGGTCGCGGCCCGCGTCCGCGGCTGGCGCCACCTGCTGTGGATCTCGGGTCTGGTGCTGGTCGTGCTGAAGCTGGTCCTGCCGGAGCTGCCCGAGCTCGCCTACCTGGGGCCGTGGTCGCTCGCGTTCACGTTCGTGGCGGGCATCGTCGTCCTGGCGATCTGGCAGCTCGACGAGCCGACCCGGGTCTCGCGGCTGCTGTCGTGGAGCCCGCTGCGTCGCCTGGGCCGGGCCTCGTTGTCGATCTTCCTGTGGCACCTACCGATCATCGTGATCATCACCCGGCACACCCCCGACTGGCGCTGGCAGGTGCGGACCCTGCTCGCCCTGGTCGTGCTGGTCGCCGTGGTGGTCGTGATGGAGCGGTACGTCGAGGAGCCGGTACGCCGCCTGCTCGCGTCCCGGCCGGTCTTCCGGTTGCGGCCCGCGACCGCGGCCGACGAGCAGGCGGCCCGCACATGACCAGCAGCACCGACGCCCGGCCCCCGCTGCGCCTCGTCCTCGCCCTGCAGGCCGGTGCGGCCGTCCTCTACCTGCTGGCGCAGGCCGGTCGGCTCATCGCGCCCGAGTCGCTGGCGATGATCCGACCGTTGGATGCTCTCTTCACCGGTGGCAACGTGGCGGTGGCGATGCTGCTCGCCCTGGCCGGCTTCGCCCTCACCGCCCGTCTGCTCGAGGCCCGTCCCGCAGGGATCGCCGCGGTGCTCCGTCGCTCGGGCGGCGAGCTGGCCGTCCTGGTGTTCGCGGTCGTCCTCGTGTGCGCGGCGGCGCTGGTCGTCGACGCGACCGACGACACCGACGGGGCGGACTGGTCGACCACGTGGCGGTCGATCCTGCGGGTCCTGTCGTTCCGGTCGAACGCCTGGCTGCTGGACCAGCCCGGAGCGGGCCGCGCCGACCTCACGTCGCTGTGGTTCTTCAGCGTGCTGGTGCAGCTGATGCTCGTGGCGATCGTGCTCGTGCTCGTGCTGGGTGGTCGCCCGCTCGTCCTCGCCGGAGTGCTGACGGCAGGTGCGGTCGCCTGCGCCACGCACCGGGTGCTCGTCCTGGACGAGCAGGGGTGGTTCGCGGCCTCGCTCGGCACGTTCACCCGCGGCGACGCCTTCCTGCTCGGCGCAGCGGCCGCGGCGCTGGGCGCCCGGTTGCGCTGGACGCCGGCGACGGCGGGTGCGGTGTTCGGCGGCGCGGCGATGGTGCTCGGGGGCGCGGTGCTGGCGGCGTCGTTCCTCACCGTCGAGGAGACCTTCCGGGTCCTCGCGCCGCTCGTCGCGGTGCTCACGGCCCTGGCCGCCCTCGCGGCCGCGCACCACCCCGACCCGCGGACCCTGGCCGTCGAGGTCCTGGACCAGGAGCCGGTCGTGCTCGTGGGCCGGGACTGGTACCTGATCGTCGCCTGGGCGCCGTTCGTCGCCGTGACGGCGGGGCGTCACCTCGACGGCCAGCCGACCGGACTGGCGGCGGTCGTCACCGTCCTGGTGACGGGGCTGCTCACGGTGGGGAGCAGTTGGCTGCTCCTGCAGGCGGCCGACCGTGTCGACCGGCACCGGTCAGTGCTGCCGGCCCGGCATCGTGGAGGACCGGCGAGCATCGAGGTCGGCGGCGACGATCGCCGTACCGGGGGTGAGCCGCCCGCGGACCGCTGACCACCCGCCCCACACGCGTTCGTGGTGCTCGGGCCACTCCGGCTCCAGCAGCCGGGTGATCCGGAATCCGGCGCCGGCGAGCACGGCCACCCAGTCGCCCAGGGTGCGGTGGTGCTCGACGTACGACACGTCGCCGGTGGCGTCGTCCACCTCGACGTACGGCGTCCGGTCCCAGTAGGACTGGCTGGCCACGAGGCCGGCCTCGGAGGGGTCGTCGGGAAACATCCACCGGGTCGGGTGGGTGATCGAGAACGCGAATCGGCCGCCGGGGCGCAGGACGCGCGCGGCCTCCGCGACCGCCACGTCGAGCTCGCTGACGAACTGCAGGGCGCCGAAGGACGAGAAGACGGCGTCGAAGGAGTCGTCGGCGAAGGGCAACGCGGTGGCCGTGCCGAGCACCGAGGGCACGGCGACGCCGGTGGACTCGTCGAGGCGTCGGCTGTGCTGCAGCTGACGCTGGGACAGGTCCAGGCCGACGGCGCGTCCGCCGCGGGTGCGGATCCACCGCGAGCACTGGCCGGCACCGGAGCCCACCTCCAGGACGTCGCGTCCCGCGACCGGGCCGAGCACGCCGGCCTCGGCCTCGGTGAGTCCCTCGGGACCCCACACGAACCCGGCGTCGCCGAGGAAGGTTCCGTGGGTGGCCTGGTACTCGTCGGCGTACCGGTCCCAGTCCGGGCCGTTGGCCCGGCGCGACTCCTCCTCGCCGACGGCCCGGCGCTCGGCCCGGAACGGCGGGAGGTCGGGGTGATGGCGCGAGTCGGGGGCGTCGGCGTCGCCGAGCATGCTGCCGGTGGTCACGATCCGACGGTAGTCGCCGGCGCCGTGGCACGATCGCCCGCGTGGACCTCGCAGCCGCCTCGCTCGCCCCGTTGCCCGGCGGCCACTCGGGCCAGACCTTCCTCGCCGAGGTCGCGGGGGAGCGCTCCGTCGTGCGCGTGTACGCCGAGTCCGGACCCCGAGGTGCGGCCGCCGCCGAGGTCGACGCGGCACTGCTGCGCCTGGTCCGCGGCCTGCTCCCGGTGCCGGAGGTGCTCGAGCTGCGTCGCGCCGACCCGGCGAGCGGGATGCCCGCGCTGCTCGTCACGTCGTACCTCCCGGGGGTGCGCTGCGACCTGCTGCTGCCCGACCTCGACGAGACCGGACGGCGCGCCCTCGGCACCCGGCTCGGGGTGCTGGTCGCCGATCTCGGCGGGATGCCGCAGCTGGGCGACGGGCCGTTCGTCGACGCCGATCTGCGGGTCGGGACGTGGGAGCGGCCCGAGGGCCTGCCGGAGCTGGTCGCCGACACCCGCCCCGAGCTGGTCGCCGTCGCCGACGACGCCCAGGCGCTGCTCGACACGGTCACGAGGCGGGTGCTCGTGCACGGCGACCTGACCCCGGGCAACCTGCTCGTCGACCCGGACACCCTGGCGGTGACGGGGTTGGTCGACTGGGAGCTCGCCCACGCCGGGCATCCCTTCGCCGACCTCGGCAGCCTGCTCCGCTTCGAGCGGGACCCGGTGCTCACCACAGCGGTCCTGCAGGGGTACGCCGCCCGCCGCGGGACCGACCCGGCGACGGCGCTGGCGCTGGCCGGGGCGGCCGATCTGGTGGCCCTGGTCGAGCTCGCCTCCCGGCCGGGCCGGCACCCGGACGCGGAGCGTGCCGAGCGACTGCTGCGGGCCGTGGCCCGGGCCGGGGATCCCGGGGCGTGGACGGACCCGGGGTGAGCGCAGCCTGGGGGGTGTTCGCGGGTTGGACGCGGATGAGCGCGGCGGCGTAGGCTGAAGTCTGCGCCAGAGGTCTGCCTGCGTCCCGGACGGAGAGGACTCTCGCTCGCTATCAGCGCCAGGATCTTCTCCACCGGGTCCGCGCAGCCACGATCGGTAGTGAAACAGGACCTTCACGCGTGCCCGTACGACTTCTGCCCACCAAAGGTTTCCTTCCCTTATGACGAGCACCATCTCGACCCTCCCCGATTACGACGCGCCCCAGGTCGCGATCAACGACATCGGTTCGGAGGAAGACTTCCTCGCGGCCATCGACGCGACGATCAAGTACTTCAACGACGGCGACATCGTCGCCGGCACCATCGTCAAGGTCGACCGCGACGAGGTCCTTCTCGACATCGGCTACAAGACCGAGGGCGTCATCCCCTCGCGCGAGCTGTCGATCAAGCACGACGTCGACCCCGCCGAGGTCGTCGCCGTCGGCGACGAGGTCGAGGCCCTGGTCCTCCAGAAGGAGGACAAGGAGGGTCGCCTGATCCTGTCCAAGAAGCGCGCCCAGTACGAGCGCGCCTGGGGCACGATCGAGCAGGTCAAGGAGGAGGACGGCGTCGTCGAGGGCACCGTCATCGAGGTCGTCAAGGGCGGCCTCATCCTCGACATCGGCCTCCGCGGCTTCCTGCCCGCCTCGCTCGTCGAGATGCGTCGCGTCCGCGACCTGCAGCCGTACGTCGGCCAGACGCTCGAGGCCAAGATCATCGAGCTCGACAAGAACCGCAACAACGTGGTCCTGTCGCGCCGTGCCTGGCTCGAGCAGACCCAGTCCGAGGTTCGCCACGGCTTCCTGACCCAGCTGCAGAAGGGCCAGATCCGCAAGGGCGTCGTCTCCTCGATCGTCAACTTCGGTGCGTTCGTGGACCTCGGCGGCGTCGACGGTCTGGTGCACGTCTCCGAGCTGTCGTGGAAGCACATCGACCACCCGTCCGAGGTCGTCGCCGTCGGCGACGAGGTCACCGTCGAGGTCCTCGACGTCGACATGGACCGCGAGCGTGTCTCCCTGTCGCTGAAGGCGACGCAGGAGGACCCGTGGCAGCACTTCGCCCGGACCCACCAGATCGGTCAGATCGTGCCCGGCAAGGTCACCAAGCTGGTGCCCTTCGGCTCGTTCGTCCGCGTCGAGGAGGGCATCGAGGGCCTGGTGCACATCTCCGAGCTCGCCGAGCGTCACGTCGAGATCCCCGAGCAGGTCGTCCAGGTCAACGACGACGTCATGGTCAAGATCATCGACATCGACCTCGAGCGTCGCCGGATCTCGCTCTCGCTGAAGCAGGCCAACGAGACCGCGGCCGCGACCGACGTGGAGGAGTTCGACCCGACCCTCTACGGCATGGCCGCCACGTACGACGAGCAGGGCAACTACGTCTACCCCGACGGCTTCGACCCGGAGACGGGCGAGTGGCTCGAGGGCTTCGACGAGCAGCGCGCGGCCTGGGAGGACCAGTACGCCAAGGCGCACGCCCGCTGGGAGGCGCACGTCAAGCAGCAGGCCGAGGCCAAGCAGGCCGAGGTCGAGGCCGGCGAGGCGACGTCGTACTCCAGCGGCGGCTCGGACGACTCCGAGACCGGCGGTGCCGCCGAGGGTGGCTCGCTGGCCTCCGACGAGGCCCTGCAGGCGCTGCGCGAGAAGCTGACCGGCGGCGCGAGCTGACCTCCAGCAGGCAGTAGCCAGCCAGACACACAACGACGTCGGCCCGGCCACCTCACGGTGGCCGGGCCGACGTCGTCGTATATGTGGGTGGGGACGGCACCTCAGACGAGGGAGCCGGGCTGGCGGAACGCGGGGTCGTCGAAGTGGGAGGCGGGGGGACGCCGGGTGCCCCGGCTGTCGTGGGCCATCGTGCGGATGGTCAGGAACGCGAGAGTGGCGGCCAGCGCCAGCAGGAGATAGAAGAAGATCATGGCAGTATCCTGCGCTTCATCGACTTCCTGCCACAGTGGCAGGAAAGCCACCTTTCATCGATTTTCTGCCACGGTCGTGGCACCATGGAGGGCGTGGAACGGGTGCAGCGGGTCGCGGTGGTGGTGCAGGACGGTGCGGAGCCCTTCGGGCTCGGCTCCCTGGTCGAGGTGTGGGGGGAGCCCTACCACGCCGACGACGACAACCCGGTCTTCGACTTCCAGGTCTGCACCCCGCGGCCCGGACGGGTCCGCGGCCGCTCCGACTTCGACCTGCACATCGAGCGCGGCCTGGAGGCCGTCGCCGAGGCCGACCTGGTCTGCCTGAGCCCCAAGCACGACTTCCTGAACCAGGACCCGGCGGTCGTCGAGGCCGTGCGGGCGGCGTACGAGCGCGGAGCGATCCTCTACGCCCATTGTTCGGGCGTGTTCGAGCTGGGTGCCGCCGGACTGCTCGACGGCCGCGAGTGCACCACCCACTGGCGCTACACGTCCCGCCTGGCCGCGATGTACCCCGAGGCCCTGGTCCGCCCCGACGTCCTGTACTGCCACGACGGCACGGTGCTCACCGGTGCCGGGTCGGCCGCCGGCATCGACGCGTCGCTGCATCTGCTGCGCGACCTGTACGGCGCCCGGGTGGCCGCGACGACCGCCCGCCGGATCGTCGTACCCCCGCACCGCGACGGGGGACAGGCGCAGTTCATCGCCCGCCCGGTCCCGGACTGCGACGACGAGACCTTCGGCGTCCTGCAGCAGTGGATCGTCGAGAACCTCCACGAGGAGCTCGACGTCGACGCCCTGGCGAAGCGCGCGCTGATGTCGCCGCGCACCTTCGCGCGCCGCTTCCGCGACGAGGTCGGCGCGACCCCGCACGTGTGGGTGACCCGCCAGCGGGTGCTGCGCGCCGAACAGCTCCTCGAGCAGACCGACCACTCGATCGAGCGGATCGCCGGCGACGTCGGCTTCGGCAACGCGGCGACGCTGCGGCACCACTTCTCCCGGATCCGGGGCGTCAGTCCGCAGCGGTACCGACGCGCGTTCTCGGCCTGACGCGGCGCCCGGACCCGCCCGGCTAGGGTCGCCCCATGCGGGTGGGACTCACGGGCGGGATCGCCTCGGGCAAGAGCACGGTGTCGACGCTCCTGGAGGAGCTCGGCGCGATCGTCATCGACGGCGACAAGCTGGCGCGCGAGGTGGTGGAGCGCGGGACCCCCGGGCTGGCGGCCGTCGTCGAGGCGTTCGGGGCCGAGCTGCTGACCCCCGCGGGCGACCTGGACCGCCCGGCCCTGGGCCGGGTCGTGTTCGGGGACGAGGCGAAGCGCCGGCAGCTCGAGTCGATCGTGCACCCCCTGGTCTTCGAGCGGTACGCCGCCCTCGAGGCCGCCGCGCCCGCGGGCGCGCTGGTCGTCCACGACATCCCGCTGCTGGCCGAGTCGGGCCGCGCGGACACCTTCGACGCGGTGCTCGTCGTGGACGTGCCGGTCGAGACCCAGGTCGAGCGGATGGTCCGCGATCGCGGGATGGAGCGGGCCGACGCCGAGGCGCGGATCGCCGCCCAGGCCACGCGCGAGCAGCGGCTCGCCATCGCGACCCACGTCCTCGACAACACCGGGACCCTCGACGACCTGCGCCGTCGGGTGCACCAGGTGCACGCGGAGCTCAGGTCGTCGCGGGCAGGCTCCGGGACACGCTCCGGGTCATGAACGTGCTGTTCGGATCCGGTCGGTAGTCGCCGAACGGCGGGCACGCGACGAACCCGTGCCGGGCGTAGAGCTCGCGGGCGGGGGCGAAGAACTCCTGCGTGCCGGTCTCCAGGCTGACCCGGTCGAAGCCGGCGCGGCCGGCCTCGTCGAGGACGAAGGCGAGCAGCCGCGACGCGATGCCCTGCCGGGTCCGGTGTGGTGCCGTGCGCATCGACTTCAGCTCGGCGTGCTCGTCGTCGAGCCGCTTGAGGGCCGCGCAGCCGACGAGCTCCCCGCCGTCGTACGCCGACCAGAAGCGCACGCCGGGCGCACGCAGCCCGCTGAGGTCGAGCGCGTGCACGCTCTCCGCGGGTGAGGTCTCGTGCATCTGGTCGAGATGGGCCTGGAGGAAGGCGGCGATCTCGGGGGAGGTCAGTGGGTCGGGCGCGATCTGCACTGACGTAGCGTGTCATCCCCCGACGCGAGGAGTGCGACATGGTGGCGAGCCGATCGGCTCGGGAGCGGAAGGCGGGGGTCGAGGCCGGCCCGCTGGCGAAGGTCAGGATCGATCTCGACGGCCAGCGGCAGTTCCTCTACAAGGTCGCGTGCACGACGTGCACGTCCAAGGGGGATCGGCCCTGGTCGACCCACCGTCCCGGAGGGGACAACGGCTACCTGGCGGCGATGGACCGGTGGACCTTCCACCTGACCGAGCGGCACCCGGGTGCCGAGGCACCGTGCCTGGCCTACCTGGACGCGGCGCGGCAGCGGCTGCACGAGCGACGCGAGGCCGGGCAGCCCTGAAATGCCCGTTGCCCCCGCCGGTGGGCGGGGGCAACGAGGTGGTGCCGAGGAACTGCGGCCGATCAGGCCGCGAGGTCCGGATCGGCGATGCGGCGCAGCTTCTGCAGCGCCTCCCGCTCGAGCTGGCGCACCCGCTCGGCGGAGATGCCGTGCTTCGTGCCGATGTCGGCCAGTTTGTGCTGGCGCCCGTCGACGAGGCCGTAGCGCGAGCGGATGATGTCGGCCGCGCGCTCGTCGAGGTGGCCCACCAGCGTGTTCAGCCGGTCGCGGGCCTCCACGTCGAGGAACGACAGGTCGGGACCCGGCGAGGTCTCCTGGGCCATCAGATCGCCGAGCGAGGTGTCGCCGTCCTCGTCGACGGGGGAGTCGAGGCTGACGTGCTCACGGCCCCAGGCCATCAGGTCGAGGACCCGGTCGACGCTCATGCCGAGCTCGGTGGCGATCTCGTGCGGCTCCGGGTCGCGGCCCAGCTGGCGCTCGAGGGTACGGCGGGCGCCGCCGACCTGGTTGAGCTCCTCGACGACGTGCACGGGCAGCCGGACGACCCGGGCCTGCTGTGCGATGCCGCGGGTGATCGCCTGGCGGACCCACCAGGTGGCGTAGGTCGAGAACTTGTAGCCCTTGGTGTAGTCGAACTTCTCGACCGCGCGGATCAGGCCGGTGTTGCCCTCCTGGATCAGGTCCAGCATCGGCATCTGCGCCCGGCCGTACTTGCGGGCGATGGAGACGACGAGGCGGAGGTTGGCGGTGATGAAGGTGTCGACCGCCTTGCGGCCCTCCTCGGCCAGCCACTCCAGCTCCTCCTGCTTGGCCGACATCGGGGCGCCGCCCTTGCGACGACCGACCCGGCCCTCGGCGAGCAGGTGCTCGGCCATCAGTCCGGCCTCGATGGTCTTGGAGAGCTCGACCTCGGTGGCCGCGTCGAGGAGGGCGTTGCGGGCGATCTCGTCGAGGTACAGGCCGACGCTGTCGCGACCCTCGATCTCGCGTCCCCCCGCAGGTGCGGTTCGTGTAGCCATGGGGCCCTCCTAGCTTCCGTGACGCCGGCTGTTTGTCGGCTCACATCGTCGTCAACGCCCCAGGTGACCAGAGGATTCCCCGGCCAAACCCGTTGGGCCTTCGACTGGAACGACGTGCGGGAGAGCCCGGGAGTTGCCGAATCTCGCAACTCTCAGGGACTTCTCAGGGCTCCTCTCGGGGCACACCCCGATCAGCGGTCGGCGAGCCCCATCCGGTCCAGGATCCAGGCGAGCGTGAAGGCCCGGTCGTGCCACGACTTGTACCGCCCCGAGACGCCCCCGTGGCCGGCCGACATCTCGGTGCGCAGCAGCACGTCGGGGTTGCCGGCGACCGCACGCAGCCGGGCCACCCACTTGGCCGGCTCGACGTAGAGGACGCGGGTGTCGTTCAGCGAGGTCTCGGCCAGGATCGGCGGGTAGTCGCGCTCGGCGACGTTGTCGTACGGCGCGTAGCCGGCCATGTAGGCGTAGACCTCCGGGTCGGCCTCCGGGTTGCCCCACTCGTCGTACTCGGTCACGGTCAGCGGCAGGGTCGCGTCGAGCATGGTGGTGAGCGCGTCGACGAAGGGGACCTGGGCGACGAAACCGCCGAACAGCTCGGGCGCCTGGTTGGCGACCGCGCCGACAAGCAGGCCGCCGGCGCTCCCGCCCTCGGCGACCAGGGTCTCGGGAGTCGCCCAGCCGGTGTCGACGAGGTGGCGCGCACAGGCAATGAAGTCGCCGAAGGTGTGCTGCTTGGCGAACAGCTTGCCCTCGTCGTACCAGCGCCGGCCCATCTCCCCGCCGCCGCGGACGTGGGCGATGGCGAAGGCCGCCCCGCGGTCGAGCAGGGAGAGGCGGGCGACGGAGAAGTACGGGTCGGTCGAGACCTCGTAGGCGCCGTAGCCGTAGAGCAGGGTCGGAACGGGCTGCGTGCCACCGCCCACCCCCTCGCGTGCGCCGCGACGGCACACGATCGAGATCGGCACCCGCTCGCCGTCCTCCGCCGTCGCCCAGAGCCGGTGCTCCTCGTAGTCGGCGGGGTCGTAGCCACCGAGCACGGGCGCCCGCCGCAGCAGGGTCAGCTCGCGGGTGCGGACGTCGTAGTCGTAGACCGACGACGGCACCGCCATCGTGGTGTAGCCGAGCCGGACGGTGGGCTGGTCGAAGACCGGGTTGCCCCCGCCGCCGACGGTGTAGACCGCGTGGTCGAACTCCACCAGGTAGTCCTCGCCGGTCCCGTCCGCGTCGAGCTCGACGATCCGCAGCTGGGTCAGGCCGTCGCTGCGCTGGTGGATCACCAGGTGGCCGGCGTGGGCGTCCACGCCCTCCAGGCGTACGGCGGGGTCGTGCGGGACCAGCGCGCGCCAGCCCGCGGGAGCGGTGGGGGCGATCGGGGCCACGCCGATCTCGAAGTCCGGCCCGGTGGCGTTGTGGTGGACCAGGAAGACGTCCTCGCCGGCAAGCACGGCGTGCTCGAGCGTGTACTCCAGGTCCTCGCGACGCTCGCTGAACAGCACCCACTCGGCGTCGGGGTCGGCGGTGTCGAGGTAGCGGTACTCGGTGGTGGTCTTGGAGCCCGTCGCCGTCATCAGGAACCGGTTGCTGCGGCTGCGGCCGATGCCGGTCCAGAACCGGCCGTCGGGCTCGTGCAGGACCAGCTCGTCCTCCGCCTGGGCGGTGCCGAGGCGGTGGCGCCACACCTTGTCGGGCCGCCAGGACTCGTCGATGGTCGAGTAGAAGCAGTCGAGGCCGTTGGGGTGCCACACGACGCCGCCCATCACCCCGGTGAGCTCGTCGTCGCGCAGCTGACCCGTCGCGAGGTCCTTGAACCGGACCGTGTAGCGCTCGTCGCCGACCGTGTCGACGGCGTAGGCCAGCAGCGCGTCGTCGAGGGTCAGGGCGGAGCCGCCCAGGGAGAAGAACTCGTGCCCCTCGGCCAGCTCGTTGAGGTCGAGCAGCACCTCCTCGCCGGGAAGCGCCGGCTCGTCGGGGCGGGCCTCGGCGGCGGGCTGCGGCGGCGTCCAGTCGTCCGGGTCGCTGACCGGCACGCGGCACGTCGCGCCGTACTCCTTGCCCTCGTAGGAGCGGGAGTAGTACCAGTGCCCCCGGTTGCGGGTGGGGACCGAGAGGTCGGTCTCCAGGGTGCGCGCCTTCACCTCGTCGAAGATCGTCGTGCGCAGCTCGGCGAGGTGCGCGGTCCGTTCGTCGGTGTAGGCGTTCTCGGCCTCGAGGTACGCCGCGACCTCCGGCGAGTCCTTCTCGCGCAGCCACTCGTAGTCGTCGACGCGGGTCTGGCCGTGGATCTCGCGCGTGGTCGGGCGCCGGTCGGCGACGGGGGGTTGCCCAGCGGAATGCATGGGGCGAACCTATCCGGCCTCCGGTGCGGAACGCCGTGCGGCGCCGGCTGACCTCGTCGGGCCGGGTGGATCTCCACAGGTCGATGCACAGGTCCAGACCGTTGGCTGTGGATCGTTGCCGTTCGCTGTGGACCGAGGACGCCGTCCTGTGGAGGGAGCTGTGGGACCGTCGGAACGTCTTGTGGCGCCGGTCACGGGGCGCGTAGAAACGTCCTCACCAGCTCCGCAACCGGCCGTCAGGCGGGGGAGGAGCCGGGGATCAGGCAGGAGCGAGGATCCGCACCGCGAGCCAGTTCGCGGCGTCGGCCCGGTGACGGGGCCGGCGGGGTCGGAGGTCCGGTCGGGTCGAGGCGGGCGTCACCGATTCCGCCTCGTACGAGGGCCTCGTGACGCTCATACCGTCGCGGGGCCCTCGGTCATTTCCCCGGTCCCGGGCTCGACCCCCTGCGCCGCTGGCTCCGCGGCCGGGTCCGCGGGCAGCCACGGACGGAGCGCGGGGTCGTCCTCGGCGTACGACCGCACCGGTCCGGCAGGAGTCTCGGCCGTCTCGAAGCGGACGGTGACGACGCCGCGGCCCGAGCCCCAGACCCAGCCGCGACCGAGCTCGTCGTGCTCGACGTCCATGCCGGGAGCCCAGGTGCGGCGTGAGTGGTGCGGCACCTCGATGACCGGGAGCTCGGGCTCGTCCTCGGCGGTCTCCCCGAACAGGTCCTCCTGCACCCAGTCGGCCAGTCCCGACAGGCCCACCCCGAGGAGCCGTACGCCGCCGGAGGTGTCGAGGTCGGCGAGCAGCGAGCGGGCCACGCGGGCGATGGTCGCCGAGGCGTCGGTGGGGGAGGCGAGGGTGCTCGAGCGGCTCAACGTCGTGAAGTCGTGCAGGCGCACCTTGATCGTGACCGTGCGCCCGGAGAGCCCGCCCTTGCGCAGCCGCGCCGCGACCTCGCCGGCCTGCCGGGTCAGCAGCCCCTCCATCAGCCTCCGGTCGGTGAGGTCGGTGTCGTAGGTGCCCTCGACGCTGACCGACTTGGCCTCCCGCTCGGGCACCACCGGGCGGTCGTCGAGCGCCCGGGCGAGCTGGTGGAGACTGCCGCCCTGCGCCTTCCCGACCAGCCGGACCAGCTCGTCCAGGTCGACCAGCTCCAGCTCGGCCACCGTGTGGATCCCCGAGCGGCGCAGCCGTTCGGCGGTCGCCGGCCCGACCCCCGGGATCACCGTGACGTGCATCGGCCGGAGGAGGTCCTGCTCGGTCCCCGGGGGTACGACGACCAGCCCGTCCGGCTTGTCGAGGTCGCTGGCCACCTTCGCGATGAACTTGGAGGTGCCGATCCCGACCGAGGCGGTGAGCCCCCGGGTCACCTCGGTCAGCCGGCCACGCAGCTCCTCGGCGAACGCGGTGACCGTGGCGACCTCGAGGTCGGGCAGCTCGGACTGCTCCAGGTCGACGAAGGCCTCGTCGAGCGACAGTGGCTCGACCAGGGGGCTGACCGATCGGAGCAGGCCCATGACCGCCCGGCTGGCGTCCCGGTAGGCGTGGAAGCGGCCGCTGAGGAACGCGGCGTGCGGGCAGCGGGACCTGGCCTCACGGGTCGACATGGCCGAGCGGACGCCGTACCGGCGGGCCTCGTAGGACGCCGTGGAGACCACGCCCCGGCCGCCGACCCCGCCGACCACGACCGGCTTGCCGCGCAGCGACGGCTTGTCGCGCTGCTCGACCGAGGCGAAGAACGCATCGAGATCGAGGTGGAGCACGGAGGCCTGGGCACGCACCCGCGCACGCTACTCCGGACCACCGACCGTCCACAGATCCACTCGCCGCACCCGTTCTCCACCGGGCCCGGCCGGGTGCCCGTCGGCCGTCGGCGCCCGTGGGGAGCGTTGCGCCATGACCTCTCCCGCTCCCTCCACCCCGTCCCCGACCCGTCTGACCGCGCGCACGCCCGAGGACCTGCTCGCCGTGGTCCCGCTCGTCCTCGGCTTCCAGGTCACCGACTCGCTGGTGCTGCTGACCTTCGGTGGTCGTCGGCCGTTCCATGCCCGCATCGACCTGCCCGGCTCGGCGGCCGAGGACGCCGACGTCGTCGCGGCCCTGCTCGATCCGGCCCGACGCCACGGTGTGCGCGCCGTCGCGCTCGTGGCGCTGGGAGCCGAGGACCGGGCGGCGATCGCCGGGCGGATCGGCCGGCGCGTGGTGGGGGCCTTCCAACGCGCCGGGATCGACGTCGTCGACGCGCTGCGAGCCGACGGACACCGCTGGCATCCGCTGCTCCCGGGGCGTCGGCCCGGGGTGCCGACCGACGGCGTCCCCTACGACCTGTCCTGCCACCCGTTCACGGCCCAGGCGGTGTTCGACGGACGGGCCGTGCTCGGCTCCCGCGAGGAGCTGGCGGCCGGTCTCGAGCCCGACCGCGACGCGGTGGCCGCGGTCGCGGCGCTCCTCGCAGGAGCCGACCCCGCCGGACCCGACGACGTCGCGGCCCTGGTCGCGGCGCACCTCGCCGACGGGCGGATCCCCGACGCCGCCCTGCCCGGACTGCTGCTCGGTCTGCGCGACCCCGCGACGCGCGACGCGGCCTGGGCGACGGTTCGCCGGCCGGGTGCCCACGACCACGTTCGCCTGTGGACCGACACGGTGCGGCGGGCGCCCGCGGCCGTGCGCGGTGGACCGGCCGCCGTCCTGGCCCTGACCGCCTGGGCCGCCGGCGACGGGGCGCTCGCCTGGTGCGCGATCGACCGATGCCGCGAGGTCGACCCGCGCAACTCCCTGGCCCAGCTCGTCGCGGACGCGCTCGATCGGGCACTGCCGCCCAGCATGTTCGAGGACGGCGCGTCCCTCGCACCGCCTCGGTGAGGGTCGCGCCCGCCGGGTACCCGCCCCGCATGGATCGCTCAGGAGTGTCACGCAAGGTCGGGCTCGAGGAGGAGCTGCTGCTGGTCGACCCTGCGACCCGGCTCGTGACGGCGCGGTCGCCCGAGGTGCTGAAGGGATTCCGTGAGCACCGCCGTGGGCGGCGAGCCGCGGTCGCGACGGACGAGCTCGACCAGGAGCTGTTCCGGCACCAGCTGGAGACCCGGACCGCCCCCACCGAGTCGATCGACGAGACGCTCCGCCAGATCCGCGACGCGCGCCGCACGGCGGGCGAGGCGGCAGCCGCCGTCGACCTGGGGGTCGTGGCCTCCGGGATCGTCCCCAGCGTCATCGACCGGGTCCTGGTCTCCCCGAACGACCGCTACCGCGACATGGTCGACACCTTCGGCGAGGTGGCCCGCACGGGCGGGACCTGCGGGATGCACGTCCACGTCGACATCGCCGACGACGAGGAGGGGGTCGGCGTCATCGACCGCCTCGCGCCGTGGCTCCCGCTGCTGCTGGCGGTCAGTGCCAACTCCCCGATCTACGACGCGCGAGACACGGCGTACGCCTCCTGGCGCTCGCAGGTCTGGGCCCGCTGGCCGAGCGCCGGACCCACCGAGCAGTTCGGCTCACTCGCCGGCTACCGGTCCGTCTGCGCGATGCTGCTCGAGACGGGCGCCGCCCGCGACGAGGGGATGCTCTACTTCGACGCGCGCCTGGCCGCCGCACACCCGACGCTGGAGATCCGGATCGCCGACGTGTGCACCGACCCGCTCGACGCGGTGCTGGTCGCGGCCCTCGCCCGCGCGCTGGTCGAGACCTTCGCCCGCGAGCACGCCGCGGGGGAGGAGACCCCTCCCTGGCGCGCCGAGGAGCTGCGCGCCGCGCAGTGGCGCGCGGCGCGCTACGGCGTCACCGAGCGACTGGTGCATCCCGTCGCCCGGGCGCTCGCGCCCGCGGACGAGGTGCTGGCCGCCCTGGTCGACCGGACCCGGCCGGCGCTCGCCGAGGCCGGCGACCTCGAGCTGGTGGAGGACGGCGTACGCCGGGTCCGACACCTCGGCGGAGCGACCCGGCAGCGGGCGGCGTACGAGCGGACGGGCAGCGTCGACGGCGTGGTCGACGACCTCCTCGAGCGGACCCGCGTCTCCTGGGCGGACGCATGAGCCCCTGTCCGGCCCGCCGCGCGCCGCTAGGGTCGATTCATGGGTGAGGAAGTGGAGGCACAGGAGTTCACGCGCGCCGACCGCACTCGGCACCGGGAGAAGGTCCGGCGCTGCCTGGACGTCTTCGCGCGGATGCTGCGGGACGCACGCTTCGACACCGACGACCCGATGACCGGCCTGGAGGTCGAGCTCAACCTCATCGACGAGGCCGGCGACCCCGCGCTGAAGAACGCGCAGGCCCTCGACGCCATCGCCGACCCCGACTTCCAGACCGAGCTCGGCCAGTTCAACATCGAGATCAACGTGCCGCCCGCCCGCTTGCGCGAGGGCGGCCTGGCGACCTTCGAGGCCAACCTGCGGCGCAGCCTCAACGACGCCGAGCACAAGTCCGCGGAGGTCGGTGCCCACCTGGTGATGATCGGCGTCCTGCCGACCCTGGCCGAGGGGCACATGGGGGTGCACAGCATCAGCGGGAACCCGCGCTACCGGCTGCTCAGCGAGCAGATCCTCGACGCGCGGGGCGAGGACATCAGCATCTCGATCAACGGGGCGTCCGAGCGGCTCTCCACCACGGCCGACTCGATCGTGCCCGAGGCTGCCTGCACGAGCACCCAGTTCCACGTGCAGACCTCGCCGGACCAGTTCGCGGCGCACTGGAACGCCTCCCAGGCGATCTCGGCCGTGCAGCTGGCGATCGGCGCCAACTCGCCGTACCTCCTCGGCAAGGAGCTGTGGCGCGAGACCCGGATCCCGCTGTTCGAGCAGGCCACCGACACCCGCAGCGAGGAGCTGAAGGCCCAGGGCGTGCGCCCGCGGGTCTGGTTCGGCGAGCGTTGGATCACCTCGGTGTTCGACCTGTTCGAGGAGAACGTCCGTTACTTCCCGGCCCTGCTGCCGATCTCCGACGACGAGGACCCGCTCGCCGTCCTGGAAGGCGGCGGCACGCCCAACCTGTCGGAGCTGCGGCTGCACAACGGCACGATCTACCGCTGGAACCGCCCGGTCTACGACATCGCCGGTGGGGTGCCGCACCTGCGGGTGGAGAACCGGGTGCTCGCCGCCGGCCCGACCGTCGCCGACACCATCGCGAACGCGGCGTTCTACTTCGGGCTGGTGCGCGCCCTGGCCGAGAGCCAGCGCCCGCTGTGGTCCCAGATGTCCTTCTCGGCCGCCGAGGAGAACTTCCACGTGGCGGCCCAGCAGGGGATCGAGGCCCAGATCTACTGGCCGGGCGTCGGCCAGGTCCGCGCCACCGAGCTGGTGCTGCGCCGCCTGCTGCCCCTCGCACGGCACGGGTTGGACGCCTGGGGCGTCCCCGCGGCGGAGTCCGACCGGCTGCTGGACATCATCGAGCAGCGTTGCCTGAGCGGCGTCAACGGAGCGGAGTGGTTCGTGCGGCGGATGGGGGAGCGGTCCGGCCAGGACCGCTACGACGCGCTCCGGTCCACCCTGCTCGACTACCGCGAGCGGATGCACACCAACGAGCCCGTGCACACCTGGGACTGAGCACCCTCAGCGCCGACGCAGGCGCTTCCACTCCCGTGCCGTCCCGGAGCGGGGGTCGCGCCAGCCGTGCCGGTTCACGACGACCATCGTCAGCGGCCGGTCGGCCTCCCCGCAGGCCGCGAGCGCGGCCGCCAGCCACTGCGCGTCCAGGTCCTGCAGGTCCAGGTCGCCGGAGCGGGTCAGCCAGACCACCGGCTCCGTGCCGGTCGGCGCCCGGCTGAGCATCGCCGCCGCGACGTCGGTGCGCAGGGAGTGGTCGGCCGACGCCGGTTCCAGGGCGAGGACCCGCTGGGACCCGCCCGGGACGCCGATGTGCAGGCGGGCGGGGTAGTGCCGGCGCGGCTCGGACGTCGCGTGATCGAGGACCGCTCGACGCAGCAGCGCGGCCAGCGGCCGGGCGACCGGCTCGTGAAGTCCTGGACCCATGGCTCCACCCTGCCCGGAGAACCGCGATCCCGCCGGGTGAGTTCACAGGCTCCCACCGGGTACGGGAGTTCGGTAGCGTGCCCGACGACCGGTCGTCGGGCCGGCCTGACGAAGGGATGGACATCGATGGGGACCGTGGTGGTCGGGTACGTTCCGAAGCCGGAGGGCGAAGCCGCCCTGTCCAAGGCGATCGAGGAGGCGAAGCTCCGCGGCTCCAAGCTGGTCGTCGTCAACTCCCACCGCGGCGGCCAGGACTTCGACGCCGCCGCCGCCCGGCGCGCCGAGGCCGAGATGGAGTCGGTGAAGTCGAAGCTCGACGCGGCCGGCATCGACCACGACCTGCGCCAGCTCGTCCGGGGCTTCGAGCCCGCCGAGGACCTGATCTCGATCGCCGAGGCCAACGACGCCGAGCTGATCGTCATCGGCCTGCGCCGCCGCTCGCCCGTCGGCAAGCTGATCCTGGGCAGCAACGCCCAGCGGATCCTCCTCGACGCCCACTGCCCCGTCCTCGCCGTCAAGGCCGACTGACCCACCCGCCGAGTCGGCAGTAGTTACCCGCCCAGTCGGCAGAACTTGCGCGTCGAGTCGGCAGTAACTACTGCCGACTCGACGTGAGGGGACGGTCTGCGTACGGCATCCTGGTGCGCATGGCCATCCACATCACCGGCGACGAGCACGCCGACCAGGTGCTGACCGACGACCCCTTCGCCCTGCTCGTCGGGATGATGCTCGACCAGCAGTACCCCATGGAGCACGCCTTCCGCGGCCCGGCCAAGGTGCTGGACCGCTTCGGCACCATCGACCCCGCGGCGATCGCGGCGGCGGACCCTGAGGAGTTCGCGGCCCTGTGCGCCACGCCCCCGGCGATCCACCGCTTCCCGGGCTCGATGGCCGCACGCCTGCAGGAGCTGGCCCGCCTCGTCGAGGAGCAGTACGACGGCCGCACCGAGCGGCTGTGGGCCGAGGCCACCAGCGGCAAGGACCTGCTGAAGCGGGTGATGGCGCTGCCGGGGTTCGGCAAGCAGAAGGCGCAGATCTTCGTCGCGCTGCTGGCCAAGCAGCTCGACGAACGCCCCGAGGGCTGGGACGCGGTCGTCGGCGACTACGCGTTGGAGGGACACCGCTCGGTCGCCGACGTGGTCGACCCCGCGAGCCTGCAGAAAGTGCGCGACTTCAAGAAGCAGAAGAAGGCCGCGGCCAAGGCGAAGGCCGTCTGACCTGCGGTTTCACGCATCGAGAGCCTCCGCAGTCCGCGGGGAGTCCGCGAGAGGGCTGAGAACCTCGTCCATCACCTCGCGGGTTCGGTCGTCCTCGCCCGGCCAGAGGTGCGCGTAGGTCGTCAGGGTGATCACCGGCGTGGCGTGCCCCAGGCGCTCCTGGACCTGCTTCACCGACGCGCCGCCAGCGATCAGCGCTGAGGCGTAGAAGTGCCGCAGGTCGTGCGCGGTGAGGTCCCACGGGGTGTACGTCGCCTTCGGGTCGCGCTCGCGCAGGGCCGCTGCTTCCCGCCGGTTCGCCTCGACCACGGCGGCCTCGGCCACCGTGCGCCACCGGCGGTACACCAGCGGCTCGCCGATCTCGTCGAGGAACAGGGCGCCCTCACTCGGGTACGCCTTCAGGTGGGCCGCCAGGGTCTCGACGACGACCTTCCCGATCGGGACGACGCGGCGGGACTTCTTCGACTTCAGCGGCCCTATCGTGCCGTCCTGGCGCCGCTGCTCGTCGATCTTGACCGCGCCCTTCCCGAGGAACGTCACGTCGTGCTTGTCCAGGCCGAGCGCCTCGCCGATCCGCGGGCCGGCCCCGGCGAGTAGCACGGCGAGGGCGCGGTAGCGCTCGGGCAGCGCGTCCCGGAATGCCTCCACTCGCTCGATGGTCGGCGGGACGACTGGCGCGTCATCTGACTGCGGCAGCTTGATCTTCGACGTGCACGGCGACGACGAGATCAGGCGATCGTCGACCGCCGCGTCGAGCACCTGAGTCAGGACGTGGTAGATCCCGTGGATCGTGCCGGGGGAGAGGCCCTTCTCAGTGTCCAGCTTCTTCACCAGCGCCTGCACCATCGTCGGCCGGATCGCTGACAGCGGGTGCTTGCCGAGCTCGGGGAGGATGTGCAGCCTCAGCGCGTTGTCGACGATCCGCTTCGTGCCGTCGCTCGAGACCTGCACCTGCTCCCACGAGGCGGCGTACGACGCCAGTGTGGCTCGCCCGGCCTTGGGGTCGACGTAGTCGCCCCGGACGACCGATGCCGTGACCTGGTCGAGCCACTGCTGCCCGTCGATCTTCCGATCGAAGTGCTTGGCGTGCTCCTTGCCGGCCGCGTCGCGGTACCGCGCTCGCCACTTCCCGCTCTCACGCCTCTTGATCGAAGCGATCGTCCCCACCGCCCTCGACGTCGTAGCCGGCGAGCGCGTTCACGTCGCCGCGTGCTTCGGCCGCGTCGCGCTGCTCCTTGATGAAGGACCGAGCTCGTTCGGCCGCTTCCTGCCGCTCACGCCACAGCCGCTGTAGCTCGTCGAAGCGCCCCTGTGCCTGCGTCCGCTCGCGCTGCCAGAACTCGGCGGCGTACGACGCGCTGTCCAGGGCAATCCGAGCGCGCTCGAGCTGCTCGTCGATCCCGCCCGGGTGAGGGGCGGTGACCTCGTGCAGGTCGAGCCCGAGCAGCTGCGTGATCGCCACCGCCTCGTCGAGCCGTACGCGGCGCTTGCCCTGCTCGATCCGAGTGATCGCCGTGCCGTCGAGGTCAATCCCGAAGGCTTGGCCGAGGTTGGCCGCGAGGGTCGTCTGCGCCCAGTCGAGTGCCTTGCGGCGCTCCTGGATGCGGGCCGCGAACACCTCTTCGGGTGTCGAGCCAGCGGGAGGGACGTTGGCGGGCGTTGGTTCGGTAGACACAATCGCAGCGTACTGCGCTTCCTGTTGCGTGTCACCCAGAGTTGGCGTTTACTGAGAAAACAACAGCCCACTGACAGGAGCGCAGCATGGATGACCTGCTCACAACCGAAGAGGTCGCCGGAATGGTCCGGTCCTCGGAAGGCACGCTGAGGTACTGGCGGAGCGTCAACCGAGGCCCTCGGTCCGCCAAGATCGGCAAGCGCGTCGTCTACCGCAGGTCTGACGTTGAAGCGTGGATTGAGGCCCAGTTCGACCAGGCCGTCGGCGACGACCTCGCGGCGGCTGGCCAGTGAGCCGCGGGCGCCTCATCGGCGTACTCGGCCTCGATCTCACGACGATTCCCGCCCGTGACCGCCGTGCGGTGATCTGGAGCTACGAGGGACTACCCGCCGGCACCAAGGTGACCTTCAGGCTCGGAGCCACGGTCGGGCCGTGCGGCGACACCCACCGCGAGGGATTCCCGCCCCGCGGGGAGAACCACGCCGCCTACGAGGGCGTACAGCAACTGCTCGACCACGGCCTCAACGTCGAACTCGAGGGCACCCCCGAACTGCTCGCCGACTGGCAGCGCGCAGTCGACAACGAGTGGTGACCGAGTACGCCAAGCCACCGATCTGGGTGACCCCCGCCGGCGGCCCGGGCGACGACGAGATCGCCGAGTGGGACGCGTACGAGAAAAGCCAGAGGCAGGCCACCGAACACGAGCGTCTCGTCGAGCGCGAGCTGGAGCGACTACGTGCCCGCGAGGAGGCGCAACGCCGCTTCGCTGCCGAGCAGCGCGCCCGGGTCGCTCGCCCGCCGCTGGTCCGGCTCGACGAGTTCCTCGCCCGCCCGCTCGACGCACCGACATACCGAATCGACAAGGTCTGGCCCACCGGCGGCCGGATCATGCTCGAGGCACAGTTCAAGGCCGGCAAGACCACCACCATCGGCAACACGATCCGATCACTCGTCGACGGCGACGACCTCTTCGGCCGCTTCGCCGTACGACCCGGCGCACGAGTCGTCCTCATCGACGACGAACTCGACGACCGCAACCTCCAGAGCTGGCTCACCGACCAAGGCATCCGCAACCAGGCCGCCGTGCGCCTGGTCGCGCTCCGCGGCCTGTTGGAGACCTTCGACATCCGCGACCCCGACGTACGCACTGAGTGGGCACGAGACATCAACGGCGCCGACGTAGTGATCCTCGACTGCCTTCGCCCCATCCTCGACGCTCTCGGCCTCGACGAGAACCACGAGGCCGGGAAGTTCCTCGTGCCCTTCGACGCGCTACTCCTAGAGGCCGGCGCCAGCGAAGCGATCGTCGTGCACCACATGGGCCACGGCGCCGAACGCGCCCGCGGCGACTCCCGACTGAAGGACTGGCCCGACGCCAGCTGGAAGCTCGTCCGCGACAAGGACGAGGACAACCCCGAAGTCGACGAAGTCGACGGCTCACGCTACTTCTCAGCCTTCGGCCGGGACGTCAACGTGCCCCAGGCCGAGCTCACCTACGACCCCGCCACCCGGCACCAGACCCTCAGCGAGCACGCCGCCAACCGCCGACAGGCCACCGAGCACCGCAAGGAACTCCGCGCCCGTGAGGCAGTCCTGGAAGCCATCCGCGCCCAGCCCGGGATCAACGCCAGCAACCTCCGGCTCGCCGTCAACAAGTTCGGAATCAAGCACAACCCCCAGACCGACGCCGCCGTTGGGGCGCTCGTCGCCGAGGGTCTGATCTGGCGCACGAAGATCGGCCGGACCACCCAGCACTTCCTGGCCGGCGCCCCATCCGCAGCCATGTTGCCCACCCTGCCCAACGATGCCCAGGGCGACGTGGGCGCATATCTGCCCACTGCCCCTATAGGGCAGGGGCAGATATCGACCCCACCCGGCGGCGACGACCCTGCCCAATCAGGGGATCAGTCGTGACGGTCGGGTCGACGAGCGACTCCATCCGCGAGTCGCTCGTCGAGCAGCTGCACAACCACCGCAACCCAGCCTGGCTCCGCGTCAGCATCTGGGCCACCCTCAACGCCCAGCACGGCCACGCCCGCACCTACCCCGCCGAACTCCGCAAGGTCCTCGCCCTCGACCGCCAGTCGTACGTCAGCCGCGCCCTCGACCAAGCCCGAGACCGCCGCCTCATCGACCCCTGCTCCACCACCTACTGCGTCGTGCTGCTCGGCCACGCCCTCGCACCCTGCGAAGCCACACACCGGGAGACCCCGTGATCCTGCTGCTCCAGCACATCACCGACGTACTGGCCCAGCTGGTCCGGACCCTGCTCGCCCTGCTGCGCCAACAGCACCACCACCGCAGCAGGTACGTCCTGGTGGGCGTGTGACCAGCGTCGACACCTGGTCCGGCCGCGTCGTCGGCCAGGCCCGAGAGATCGTCACCACCTGGCTGCCCCTGCCATGCGGCCAAGGGTGCGGCCGCATCGTCGACGGCACCGAACCCTGGGTAGTTGGCCACAAGGTGCCACGCTGGCAACGCCCTGACCTTGCCCTCGACCCCGCCAACTGGCACCCCGAATGCCGCAAGTGCAGCGACGCAAGCGGCCCCCGCGAAGCGGCCGCCAAGCAACGAGCCATCGGCGCCGCCGAAGCCCTGTCCGGCTTTCTCCCGGCCCAGCGTGACGGCGGAAGCCCCCGCCCCTTCCCGTCTCTCTCCCTGGCGGCCCAGGACGACCAGTGGACGGTCCCGGCGCGCATGCGGTGGTCGCATCACGTCCAGAACGCACCCGCGTGGCTCAGGCCGTACCTCGACGTCCCGGCCAACGCGGCCCCGCCGTTGGCGATGACGGAGGTGCACCCGCGGGCGGTGTGCTCGTACGCCGCCGAGTCGTGCATGCACGGGTGGCGCGGGGTGCCGTTCGTCGTACCGCTGCCGGCGATCGCATGGGTCGAGCAGGCTCGGCGGATCCGGCTGCGGTGGTGGCAGCGGCTCGCGATGGTGCGGCAGCTCGAGCACGACGAGGACGGCCGGCTGTGCTGGTTCAACGTCGTCGAGTCGGGGACGCGGCGGATCGGGAAGTCGGAGCGACTGCGATCGGTGGCGTTGTGGCGGATGGAGCGCGGGGTCGAGTTGTTCGAGCCGGGGCAGACCGTCATCCACTTCGGGAACAAGCTCGATGTCGTGCGCGAGGTGCAGGAGCGGGCGTGGCCGTGGTGCGAGTCCCAGGGCTGGGCGGTGTCGAAGAACAACAACAAGCCGGGGGTCACGCACCCGAACGGTGCGCGCTGGCTCGCGAAGACGACGGCGTACTCGTTCGACGTGCACCTCGGCCTGGCGGACGAGTGCTGGGACATCGAGCCGCCGCGGATCTCGGAGGACCTGGAGCCGGCGGCGCTGGAGCGGGAGTCGGCGCAGGTCGTGACGACGAGCACGTCGCACCGGAAGGCGACGGCGCTGATGAAGCGGAAGATCGCGGCGGCGTTGGCGTACGACGATCTGCGGACGCTGCTGCTGCTGTGGGGTGTCGAGCCGGGCGCGGACATCTTCGCGGAGGAGACGTGGAGGGCGGCGTCGGCGCACTGGTCGGACGACCGGCGCGACCAGATGGCGGCGAAGCTGGTCGAGGCGCAGGAGGCCGGCCCGTCGATCGACGACCCGGACCCGGTGGGGTCGTGGGCGAACCAGTACCTCAACGTTTGGGACCTGGTCGTGCGGCCGAAGGTGAAGGGCGAGCAGCTCGTCGACGCTGACCGGTGGGCCGAGCTGGTCGCGGGCGTGCCGGAGGGGAAGCCGGCGGCCGCGGCGATCGAGTCGTGGTTCGAGGACGGGGTGACGGCGGCGCTCGCGTGGCGGCTCGACGACGGCGCGGTGGTCGTCAGCGCCGCGGACCTCCCGGACCTCGCCGCCGCGGTGGCCGTGGTGAAGGCGTCCGGGTACCGCGGCCGGGCGATCGTGGGGTCGTCTCTGCGGGAGGACCCGGCGGTGAAGGGCAAGCTGCCCTCGCGGGCGGGGGAGGGGCCGGTCATCGTCGCGGTGCAGGAGTTTCAGCGGCTGCTCGGTGAGGGCGTCGTACGGCACGACGGCGGCGCGCATCTGGCCGGCCAGGTCGTCGAACTCCGCACGAAGCCCGGCGCCAACGGGCCGCTCATGGCGTCGACCGGGCGGGCCGACGCGGTGAAGGCGGCGGTGTGGGCGGTGCGCGCGGCGCGGGCGCGCGGTGCTGGTTCTCAGATCCGGGGAATGGTGTTGCCCAGAACGTGACACCGCGTTGCCCGGTTCTGGCAACGGAGCCCCGTACGCCGGGGGCTGTGCTGGACGGTCCTCGGCGTGGGAGTTCTGAGGTCGCTGCTGACGGGTCGTCGTCCTGACGTCGTCGTCGCTGCGGAGGAGACGGCGGCGTTCTCCGTCGAGATCGACTCCGGGACGCTGTACGCCACCCCCACGCTCGACGACTACATCTTCCGCACCGGCCGGATCAGCCGGGCTGACGCGCTGCGGGTGCCGGCGGTCAAGCGGGCGCGGGACATCATCTGCTCGCTGGGTCAGTTCCCGCTCTCGTTCGTCGACCCGTACGGCAAGCCCGCAGCCAACTTCACGCCGAACCTGCTCCAGCAGCCCGAGCGGGGCGTCGTCCCGTCGATCACGTGGGCGCGGGTGCTGGAGGACCTGCTGCTCGACGGCCGGTCGTGGCTGCGGACCACCGAGGTCGGCTGGCACAACCGGCCGGTCCATGCCCACAAGCTCGACGCCGAGACGGTCACCGTCCAGCCGAAGATCGTGGTCTACCCCGGCCAGGGGTCGGCGACCGTGTGGCCCGAGGTCGCGGGGCTGATCCGGATCGACTCCCCGAACCCGGGTCTGCTCGATGCCTCGCCGGCCATCCGGGCCTGCATCGCGTTGCAGCGCGCGACGCTGAAGCACGTCGATGGCATCCCGCCCTCGGAGCACTTCACGTCCTCGGACCCGGAGGTCGACGCCTTCGGCAGCGAGGAGGAGATCCAGGAGTTCCTCGAGCGGTACGAGGAGACGAAGCGTCGACGGGTCGCCGCCTACTTCCCGAACGCCGTGAAGCACAACATCACCGGCTGGGACCCGCAGAAACTGCAGCTGGTCGAAGCCAACGAGTTCGCGATCACCGAGATCGCCCGCCTGACCGGGATCGACCCGGAGGACCTCAGCGTCCCGACCACGTCGCGGACCTACTTCAACGCCCAGGACCGCCGCCGCGCGCGGACTGAGGACGTGCTGGGGCCGTACCAGGTCGCCATCGAGGGCCGCATGTCGGCCGACGACGTGTGCCCCTACGGCTACACCGCGGCCTTCGACCTCTCGGCGTACGAGCGCCTCGACGACCTCTCGGCCGCGCACACCGACTCGGTCCTGGTTTCGGCGAAGATCCTCGACCCCGCTGAGGCGCGCGAGAAGCGCGGCCTGGACCCGAGCAAGGCGCCGACCGGGACCCCCGACCCGGCCGAGGCTGGCGCCGCCGTGACGGCTGCTGCTGCCCATCAGGCGGCTGAGCTGGCCGCCGCCACTGAGAGGAGCGCCCGCCGTGGGTGACACCATCGTCGGCTTCGAGGCCGCCACGTTCGCGGTCGACCAGGAGTCCCGCACCCTGACCGGAGTCCTGCTCCCGTTCGGCGTCGTCTCCCGGCCCGCCCGGGACCGAGTGTCCGGGAAGGTGTCCCGCTACCAGTTCGCCGCCGGCACGGTCGCGCTGCCGGACCTCGCGGAGGTCGCGGTCATCTTCAACTTCGGCCACGACACCGAGACCCTCGAGGCCCAGGTCGGCATCGCGAAGGAGCTCCGCCTGGAGGCCGACGGCGTCCACGCGAAGGTCAAGATCGCGAAGACCCCCGAGGGCGACCGGGTTCTCGCGCTGGCCGAGGACCGGATCCTGCGGTCGTTCTCGGCCGAGGTCGGCGGCGAGTTCGCCGACGGCAAGGACGGCGTACGGGAGCCCACCGGCCCCGGCGCCGCGACCATCACGGGCGGCGCCGTCGTCCTGCGCCCCGCCTTCGACGGCGCGCACATCACCAGCGTGGCGGCATCCGCTGCCGAGGAAGGCACCACTATGAAGTGCACCAAGTGCGACAAGGTCCACGCCGAGGGTGTGACCACCTGCGAGACCGCGCCGACCTTCGGGCAGGCCGAGGCCGTCGAGCTCCAGGGGCAGGTCCAGGCGCTGAGCGAGAAGATTGCCGAGCTGGAGAAGATCAAGCTCCCGGTCGGCCCCGGCCCGCAGTTCAAGGTCCGTGAGGAGCCGATCTACCGCTTCGCCGGCACCGAGGGCGCCCCGTCCGGGTTCGACTTCGCGGAGGACCTGCTGGCCGCGGCCCGCGGCGACGAGGCCGCGTTCAAGCGGGTCCAGGACTTCTCGGCCGAGAACCTCACCCCCGACGGCGCCCCGGGCGCCCCGGAGTTCGTGACGACCGGCAACGTCGACGAGCTGAACCAGCCGAACTACCGGCCGGACATGTTCCTCGGCCAGGCACCGACGCCGCAGTCGCCGCTCTACGACACCTTCCACAAGGGGTCGCTGAGCAACGTCACGCCGTTCTTCTGGACCAAGCTCGACCGGGTCAACACCACGGTCGCGGTCGGCGACCACACCGAGGGCACCGACCCGACCGCGACCAACCTGGTCACCGCGGCCGGCGCGACCGTGACGCCGGTCCCCGTCTCGGGCAAGGTCCACATCACCCGGGAGGTCGCCGACCAGGGCGGCAACCCGCAGGTCTCCGGGCTGGTCTGGTCCGAGTTCGAGCGGTCGTTCAAGATCGCGCTGGAGACGAAGACCGGGGCGCTGATCGCCGCCGCGTGGTCGTCGATCACCAGCCTCACCGCGGCCATCGCCGCCGGCGCCACGGGCGTCGTCGCCGGCCGCGCGATCGAGGACGGCCTGGTCGACCTGCAGTTCCTCCCCGACGGGTCCCGCTTCGTGAAGGCGTTCGGTCACGTCGACCTCTACAAGGCGCTCACCCGGGCGATCGTCCCGCAGTTTTCGGGCGACACCGTCGGCGAGAAGCTCTACCCGATCATCAACCCGCAGAACCGCGACGGCAGCGTGGCCGGGAAGTACTCCTTCATCGACCTCGCCGGCTACCGGATGGAGCCGACCGCGTCCCTCGGTGCGACGTCGACGAGCGCGTCGAACTCCCTGGTCGCGGACCCGCTCGCGGTGCACGTGTGGAACTCCGGCCTGACCCGCCTGGACAAGCTCCAGGAGAAGGTCGAGGGCTGGGACCTGGGCGTCTTCGCCTACTTCGCTGGCGTCGTCTACGACGTGACCGGCCTCCGCAAGATCGCCTACGACCCGACCGCCTGAGGAGGCATCTGACATGGCTGCCCGCACACCCAAGGCCGACCAGGTGAAGGTCGGCGACACCATCGAGCTCGGTCGCTCGAACGGCTACGTCCGGCTCCCCGACGGCACCGTCGTCACGGCCCGCGCGTCGTACGTCGCCCGGCACGCCGGCGAGCACGTCGTCATCACCACCGACGACAAGGGCAAGACGACCGAGAAGACCGTGAACGTCGCGGAGGTCAGCTGATGGCCGAGCGGAAGAACTTCGCAGTGGGGGAGACCGTCGAGGTTCCCGAGGGCACCGTCGTACGACGGCCCGACGGGTCCGAGCGGCCCGTCACCGGCGGCCTGTACGTCCTCGACGTGCCCGGCACCTTCGTGCTCGGCGAGCGTGAGGTCACGGCGAAGTGACCACCCTGCCCGGCGAGGTCCATGTCGTCGAGGTCCCCGACCTCGCCGCGGTCAAGGAGTACCTCGAGCGTCAGCAGGTGCCCGTCGTCCCTGGCGCACCTGCTGACGACGACCGGACGATCGGCTACCTCGACACCCAGGTCCAGCGCGTGCTCGACGCCGAGACCGACCTGCAGGCCCGCGCGTGCCGCGTCGCCCCGTACACCGCCGCGCTCGCCGAGGCGCTGTGCCGGCGCGTGCACTGCGCGCTGGCTCGTCGCAACCTGCCGCTCGGCGTCGACCCCGCCAGCGAGACCGGCGCACGTCCGAGCGCCAACGACCCCGAGGTGCGCCGCATGGAGCGCCCGTTCCGGAAGGTCATCCTCTGATGGGCACACGTGACGACCTCGCCGAGGCGTGCAACCAGGTCGAAGGCGTCTTCGCCGAGCCGTACTTCACCGGCGACTCCTCCGCGGGCCGGGCACACATCCGGATGGAGCGCACGGACTACCCGAACCCGTTCGGCGGCGTCGTGCGCTGGAACGTCGTCGTGATGCTCCCGGCTGACCAGGCCCAGGCAGAGCGATGGATCGAAGCCGTCCAGCCCCAACTCATCGAGCAGCTGGCGCCGCACCTCGCCGTCACCAGCGCTGTCCCGCAGCGCATCGAGATCCCCAACGTCGGCCCTGTACCGGCGCTGTTCATCAACGGACACAGAGAGGAGAGCTGACCACTATGGCTGCTCTCGGAACACGCCTGCTCCAGCTGAGCATCGGCGGCACGGACTTCACCGCGCAGGTCTTCAACGTCGAGATCGTCTCCCGGGCGGCCGACAGCGACCAGACCACGTTCTCCGAGGCCGCGGCCGGCGGCGGGCGGATCTACTCGCTGAAGATGGTCATGACCCAGGACACCGCCGCGACGGGCCTGTGGAACAAGATCTGGACCGTCCCCGGCACCACGGTGGCGGCGCTGATCAAGCCCTACGGCAACGTCGCCGCGTCGGCCACCCAGCAGCACTGGTCGGGCAACGTCACGATCACCGAGCCCGACGGGACCCTGCTCGGTGGCGACGCGGACGCCTCGACGACCGCGCGCTGGTCGGTCGAGGTCAGCTGGGACTTCACCGCGAAGCCCACGCTGGTCGCGGCCTGATGGCAGACCGAGTCGGCTTCAAGGTCGAGGGCCTCGATGCGGTCCTGCGCGACCTCCGCCGGCTCGGTCTGGACATCAACGACCTGAAGGACGCCTTCGCCAAGATCGCCGCCGAGGGTGCTCAGAAGGTCCAGACGAGGATCCCGCGACGCAGCGGCCGGCTCGCCGGCACCGCGCGCGGCAACCGCGCCAAGAGCAAGGCCGTTGTGCGGGTCGGTTCCGCAGCCGTGCCCTACGCCGGCCCCATCAACTACGGCTGGCCCGCCCGCTCCATCGAGCCAGCCGGCTTCATGCAGGACGTCGACCAGGACATGCGCCCCATCGCGGTGCAGCGCCTGGAGGACGACATCAACGCCAAGATCCGACAGCGAGGACTGAACCCATGAGCGCCAAGACGTATGAGCCCCAGAGCCCCGAGACCCTCGAGGGGTTCCTCGACACCCTCACCGGCTTCGACGAGATCGCGATCGCCAAGCACTTCGACGGTCTTGACCCGTACACCGACGGCGAGGCCAAGCCGATCCAGGTGATGCGCGCCCTCGTCTTCGTCGACCAGCGCCGCAAGGGCCTGAACGACCCCGACGCCCGTCAGGTGGCGCTCGCGCTGACCATCGCCGCGGTCAACGCCTACTTCACCGACGAGACCACCGAGGCGATCGACCCCGCCTCGATGGAGACGCCGTCGGGGGAAGGCGAGCCCGCCGCCGGCTGAAGGCGGCGGAGCGGGCCGCCTGGTGCCTGCACACGGGTCAGCCGTGGGAGCTCTACCCGCAGCTGTCCCACGTCGAGCGTGAGGTCTTCATCGAGCTAGCGAACAAGCGGAAGGGGTGACTGGTGGCCGGTCCCATCGCGATCAGCATCCTGGCCAACGACCGGGGCGCTCAGCGGGTGTTCGCCTCCGTGGGGGCTTCGGCGCAGGGCATGAGCGCCCGCGTCGGCAAGGCCGGGAAGGCGCTCGGTGTCGCGGTGTTCGCTGGCACCGCGCTCGCGGCGGCCGGCGCGGCGAAGCTCGGCGCCGCGTCGGTCTCGTCGGCCTCGGATGCCCAGCAGTCCCTCGGTGCCACCGAGACCGTGTTCGGCAAGTACGCCGACACCGTCATCAAGCGCTCCAACGAGGCCGCCCAGGCCATCGGGCTGTCCGCGAACGAGTACCGCGAACTGTCCAACGTCGTCGGCGCCTCCCTGGCCGGTGCCGGGGTGCCGATCGCGAAGACCGCCAAGCTCACCGACCAGCTCAACAAGCGGGCCGCCGACATGGCCGCCACGTTCGGCGGCACCACCCGCGAGGCCGTGGAGTCCATCAGCTCGCTGATGCGTGGCGAGGCTGACCCGATCGAGCGCTACGGCGTGTCGATCAAGCAGTCCGACGTCTCGGCCCGCCTCGCGGCCAAGGGCCTGTCCGGGCTGACCGGTGAGGCGTTGAAGCAGGCCGAGATGCAGGCCCGCCTTGACCTGCTGTTCAAGAAGACCAAGTCCAGCCAGGGCGCGTTCGCCAAGGAGTCCGGCACCCTCGCCGGGCAGCAGCAGCGCCTCGGCGCCCAGGTGGAGAACCTGAAGGCCCGCATCGGCGCCGTGCTCCTGCCGATCCTCACCAAGGCCGCGGCCTTCCTCAACGCCAACCTCACCCCGGCGTTCGAGACCGTCGCCGCCGCGGCGTCCGGCCTCGCGCCCTACGTCGAGATCGTCGGCAACACCCTGGAGGCCGCGCTCTCCCGGATACGCGACATGAGTGGCGGCGCCTCCGCGCTCACCCCCGTCGTCGAGGCGTTCAAGACCTACGCCACCACCGCCCAGACCGTCGTACTGCCCGCCGTCGTCGCCGTCGCGAGCTACCTCGCCGCACGACTGGTCCCCGTCTTCACCCAGGTCGCCCAGATCATCACCGGCCGGGTCATCCCCATCGTCACCGGCCTGGCCGGGTTTCTCTACGGCACCCTCGTCCCCGCCGTCGTCGCGATCGCCGCCAAGGTCGCCACCAACCTCCGCCCCGTCTTCGAGGCCCTGGTCGGCACGCTCCAGTCCCGGATCCTCCCGGCCCTCTCGACTCTGCTGGCCAAGTTCGAGGCCGCCCGCCCGACCATCCAGCGCGTCATCGTGGTCGTGGCCCGGGTCGTCGGCGCCGTGCTCACCTTCGCCGCCGCCATCCTCGGCAAGGTCCTCCCGCCCCTGATCCGGTTCACCGGGTTCCTCACTGGCACCGTCGTCTCGGTCCTCGTACGGGTCGTCGGTGCCGTCGCGCGGGTCGTAGGCGCGGTCATCAGCTTCGGCGGCGCGGTCGTCGACGCGGTGCGCAAGGTCGGCGAGTTCCAGCGCGGCGTCTCCGAGCGGGTCGCGAAGGTCGTCGGCTACTTCATCAACCTGCCCGGCCGCATCACCGGCGCCTTCGCCGGTGCCGCGTCGATGCTGCTGCAGACCGGCGTCGACATCATCGCGGGCCTGCTGCAGGGCATCCGGGAGAAGGCCGGCGAGCTCGCCTCCACGATCCAGTCCTACGTCATCGACAAGATCCCCGGGCCGGTGAAGAAGGCGCTGGGCATCAAGTCCCCGTCGCGGGTCATGGCGCTGATCGGCAAGCAGATCGTCGACGGTCTCATCGTCGGTGTCTCCGGGGCGAGCGACCGGCTCTCCAACGCGCTCGGCAAGGTCGCCACCCTGGTCGACCGGACCTTCGACGACCGCCTCACGGCCGTGGAGAAGCGGCTGCGGAAGCGCCTGAAGGGCGCGCAGCTCGACAAGGCGCTCCGGGCCGCCGAGCGGGCCAACAACGCCGCCCGCAGGGCCGCGGTCAAGGGCCTGGCCGACGAGGAGAAGGCGCTGCGCGCCAACGCTGTCGCCCAGGACCGGCTCGCCGCCAAGCTGGAGACCGCGCGGAACAACCTCGCCGCCGCCAAGCAGGCGATGCGTGACTACGCCACCAGCGTCCGGGACTCGTTCATCTCGTTCGGGTCGATCACCAGCCTCGGCCAGGGCACCGGGTTCGCGGACCCCAACGGCCTGGTCGCGAACCTGCGCGCGAAGGTCGAGCAGGCCAAGCAGTACGCCGCGATGATCCAGCAGCTCATCAAGGCCAAGCTCAACCCGACCACGCTGCAGCAGCTCATCGAGGCCGGGGTCGAGGGCGGCTTCGGGACCGCGCAGACGCTCCTGGCCGGCGGCGGGCAGGTCATCCAGGAAGTGAACGTCCTCCAGGGCCAGCTCGCCACCGCGGGGCAGACCCTCGGCAACGTCACCGCCCAGCACTTCCACGGCGCCGGGGTCCAGGCCGCCCAGGGCATCGTCGCCGGCCTGGAGGCCCAGGCCAAGAACCTCGACAAGGCCGCGATCCGGCTCGCGAACAAGCTGGTCAAGGCCGTGAAGAAGGCCCTCGGCATCAAGAGCCCGTCGCGGGTCTTCCGCGCGATCGCCACCGACAGCGTCCGCGGCCTCGGCATCGGGTTCGACGACACCTACGTGCGCCGCATCGGCACCCGCGCCGCCACCGCTCTCCAGCAGGGGTTCGGCACCCCGGCCCTCGACGCCTACGCCAAGGCCACCAGCTCTACCGCAGGCAGCACCCAGGTGCTCGAGCTGCGGCTCTCGGCAGAACAGCTCACGGGACTCCTGATGGGACGGATGATCATGGCTTGGATCGACGCGGCCCGCGCCGCTGGCGTGAAGTGGGCGGCCGTCTGATGGCCGGGCAGAGCTTCACCACCACCGACCGGCTCCGCCTGGAGGTGCAGCGCGACCCCGCCCCCGGCGAACTGGTCAACCTGGTTCAGAACACCGACGGGGAGCTCGGCGGATGGGGATACCTCACCCCGGTCCCCGGAACCACCCTCGTGCGGAACGGGACGGTTGTCCCCGTCCTGGAGTACCAGAGCACCACCACCAGCGGCGCGTCGTACTTCACCACCGAGGACCTGCCGGTCGTCCCGGGCCGGTACGTCGGGGGTCGCTTCCGCAGAGTGACCGGCGGCTCTGGCAACTTCTGGTGCCGAGCGCGGTTCACGTTCGTCGACGACGACGGCGCGGAGGTGTCTTCCGGACCCTTGACGACCATCACGGCGGCCACCGGCGGCACCACCCTCGTGCCGGCCGCGCTGGTCCCGGCTGGTGCGGTCGCCGTGCGGCTGCGCTACAACCTCTACGGCTCCAGCGCCGGGAGCAACCCCACCAGCGCCGGAACGGTCCGCCTGGACCGTGTCGCGGTAGTCCAGGCTGCGACGTCCACCGGAGCCGACCCCGCAACGATCCCCCTCGACGCTGCTGCTGCGTACTTCACCAACATCCTCGGACCGACCCACGAGATCACCATCGACCGGGCCGAGCTGAACGTCGGCGTCCTCAACGCCACCATCCTCGACGCCTCGCTCGCCCCGGACCAGAACACCCTGCTCCGCCCCGGCCGCAAGGTCCGGCTGATGGTCCTGCCCGACGGCCTCGACTGGCGGCCACTGTTCGTCGGCACCACCACGAAGGCCCGCGCCGACTACAGCCTCAACGGCAGCGGCGAGCACCGTGCCCGGATCACCGTCGAGGCCGTCGACGCCGTCTCGACGCTGGCGAACGTCACCCGCCCCAGCGGCGTGGCCACCATCGCCGAACTGCCCGACATCCTGGAGGGCTGCGGCGTCCCCTGGAGCGTCAACGGATCCGGCAACCAGGTCCCCGCCGCGACCGTCGTGGCGACCAACGAGAACGCCAAGGCCCTCGACCAGGTCGCCATCACCCGCGACACCGCCCTCGGCTACGCCTGGGTCGACAGCCGCGGCGTCCTAGCGGTCTGGGACCGGGCCTCCCTTCCAACGGCTGTCGCGGCCACGCTCACCGAAGACACCTACCTCGCCGACGCCGGGTCGAGCTTCGACTCCGAGCAATGCATCAACGAGGTCCGGGTCAAGTTCCTCCGCAAGAACGCGGCCACGCTGGACACGGTCGAGGTGCCCTACGGCCCCTACCGCGACGACAACTCGATCCGGCAGTGGGGGATCAGGTCGAAGGAGTTCACCATCCAGGGCGCCGTCGACAACCCCGCGGCGATCGCGGCCTACGCCCAGGCCATCCTCGACGCCAACGCCACCCCCCGGATCCGGGTCAGCTCGATCACGCTACCCATCACCCAGGTCAGCCACCTCGTGCCCGGCCGGGCGCTGCTCGACCTCTACGACCGCGTCCAGGTCACCCAGAACACGATCGTCGACGACACCCGCATCACCGGGGTCAAGCACACCATCAGCGCAGGCCCGACCTCGGCCGAGTGCAAGTGGCGGGTCACGCTCGCCTTCGCCGCCGAGGGCGGCGTCGCGCAGCCCCAGCAGGCCCCGCCCCTGCCCAGCTCACCGACCCTGCGGAACCACGCCTACGGCGAGCACACCGGCACCACCAACGCCTCCGGTGCCGTGACCTTCACCCACGGCCTCGGCCAGGTCCCCACGTTCTGCGTCACCCAGAACACCGACTCGGCCCGCTACACCGCCCCCGGCCCACTCACGACCTACGCCACCGCCACCACGGTCACGGTCTTCACCCGAGCCCTCGCCACCGGAGCCGTCGTGCCGACCGGCACGAGCGTCACCTTCACCTGGGAGGTCCGAGCATGACCTACTACGGCCGCAGAGCCTGGGGCGCCCGCCCCGCCAAGGGCGGCCCTGGCCGCGCCGACGTCGACGACGTCGAAGGCATCGTCCTGCACTGGCCGGCGATCACGAAGAAGGTCCGCGGCGTCGAGAGCGTGAAGCGAGCTCTGCGCGGCTGGCAGGACTACCACATGGACGACCGCGGCTGGTCCGACATCGCCTACCAGGAGGCCATCGACCAGGACGGCAACGTCTACGGCCTCCGCAACCTGCACACCCAGCCGGGCGCCAACGGCGACACCTCGGCGAACCAGCGCTACGGGGCGCTGCTGCTGATCCTGGCCCCGGGGGAGGAGCCCACCCCGGCCATGATCCGGGCCGTACGTCGCCGCGTGAAGCGCCACCGCGTCATCGCACCCAAGGCCCGCCGGATCCGCGGCCACTCCGAGGTCCGGCCCGAGCCCACGTCCTGCCCTGGACCCATCGTGCAGCGCCTCATCCGCGCCGGCACCTTCGACCCCTCCAACCCCTACAGGAGCCCCAAGTGAGCAACCCCAAGCCGGTGTCCGGCACCGCCCTGGTCCTGACGATGGCCGCCGTCGTCCTGTTCATCATCGCCGCGGTGGTCGTCATCGCGGTCGCCGTCCCCGAGGGCGGCAACCCCGGCAGCCTGATCGCGATCCTGATCGGCTCGCTGGCGCCCACGCTCGCCGCGATCGCCGCGGTGGCGAAGATCGGCAACGTCGAGCAGCGCGTCGAGCAGGTGGCGGCCGACACGAGCGACCTGGCCAACGGCCGCGGGGACGCGAAGATGCGCGCGGCGGTGGCCACCGTCATCGGGGACGAGCAGGTCCACCCCGACGCCCGCGCGCAGGTCGCCGAGGACCGCATCCGCCTCGCCGGCCCGCGCGACCCCTCGCCCAGCTGAGGGCTCGAGCTGACGGCCCCCGCCACCCGTTCTCGCTGTCCGGGTGGCGGGGGCCGTCGTACGTCAGGCTCTGCCTCGCGGGAGCGGCGTCATCCCACGACGAGCTCGGATGCGGTCTTCGAGTTCGTCGACCGACGGCCCGTCAGGGACGTACGCCGCCTCGGCTTGCTCGCGTGGCGTCATCTGCTCGCAGGTCAGGATGGCGTTGGCGTAGGCCGTGGCAGCGCGGCGGATCGCGTCCGCGCGAGTGCGCTCCGTCATCGGTCTCGCTCGGCGCGGATCTCGGCTTCGAGCTGCGCGACGGTGCGGCCGCAGCCGGGGTGCCACGCCGCCTCTGCCTGCTCGGCGGGGGTCATCTGCGCGATCGCGTCGTCGGAGGCGTCGAGCACCGCGGCCACGTCGTCGATCGCCTGGTCACGCGACTTCCGCCTAGGTGGTTGGGTCATCGCCCCAGCACACTCCGGACGCGTGACGGCCCGCCATCCCCACGATCGGGGATAGCGGGCCGTCGTACGACGTGTCGTGGGTCAGCCCAGGTCCACCACCCCTGAGAGCAGCGCCGTCAGCGCCTCGCGCGCCTCGGGCGTGGCCGTGGCCTGCAGCACCATCCAGACCTGCACGGCGTCGATCTCGGCGTCGAAGCGGCCCTCGGACACGACGCCCTCGACATTGACCTTCAGCGGGCCGCCGACGTCCTCGACGAGCCACCCCGACCAGCCTGTGTAGTGCTCGTCATCCCAGTCGGCCAGGTCGACGGCGTCACCCGCGTGGTACGACTCGTGCTCCAAGGGGGCCTGGTCCATGTTGCACCACGGCCGACCGCAACTGCTGGGCGCTGAGGGCGGGGTGGCCGCCGGCTCGGCCGCCTCCGGCTTCCCCACCGGATCGACCAGCCCGACCAGCGTCACCAGGGCGTCACGCAACTCGCGCGCGCCCTGGAGCGTCAGGCAGTCGGCCTCCGCGCCGGCGAGCCCGTAGAGCTTCGGCTGCCCCCAGGAGTTCTCGATCGACACGCCGATGCCGTCCAGGCCGTTGACGATGATGCTGCCGGTCGAGCACCAGCCGCCGTCCTGGTCGGGGTCCTGGTGGTCTCGACACCATGGCGTGCACGTTGCACCTTCGGGCGCAGGGGTAGTACGTTCTGTCTCAGTCATCTTGCTTCCCTCTCGGGACCGGGCCTCTGGAGTTGCAGCTCCAGGGGCCTTCTTCATGCCTGGGGGAGTTGCAGCTCCACCACCAGACGTGGTGTCGTCGCGGGACGCGTCCCGCCGCGCACGCTCAGGAGGCCGTGGCGCCACCTCCCGCCCGGCACGCTTCGCCCGCCGTGCCTCGGCCGACTTCATCGCCAGCCGCTGGAAGTGCGCACGACGGGCTGACTCGACCCGCTTCGTGCGCTCGTCGAGGGGGAGGACACGGTCGGGGTCGACCTGGTCCTCGAACTTGCGCATCATGCCGTCGCGCGCGGGCTGGGTGGCCGCGGTGCGGTCCTCGGTCATCGCCCACTTCGTGTGCGCACCAAGGCGCCCGATCTGCTGCCGCTTGGGATCCACCATCCCGACACGCTTGCAGTTCGTGCGGACAGTCCGCACTGAGTCCGCAACACACTCCGCCGGGACCTGATCCAACCAACGCCCGCCAACGGCGTTGGTGCAGGTCAGCCAACGATGAGTCGTTGCAACCAACGCAAAGCGCTACGCGGGCGTCCAAGAAGCAGAAGAAGGCCGCGGCCAAGGCGAAGGCCGTCTGACCTCTGACTCCGGGCGAACTGCGCGCCTCCTCGCTCCGGGAGGGAGGAGGCGCGCGACTGCTCAGAAGGTGTCGTTGATGGTGACGCGGTTGTATCTCTTGGGCATGTCGTCTCCCGAGAGGCACGACAGGGCGACCGTCGTGCCGACCTCGATCAACTCGGTGGTGCAGCTGGTCATCCCGAGGATCTCCTGCCCCTTCCAGAACTTGATCTCCACCAGCGCGCTGTCGCGGTCGTCGCGGTTGTTCGTGACCTTGAGCTTCTCGACCTGGATGTCGCCGAGTGCATCGGCCCCGACGGTCCAGCCCGCGGCGTAGTCGAACCCGCGCACAGAGAACGCCTCGCCGGGAGTGATCTCGACGGGATTCGCGCGTCCACCGGTCTCGTTCTCGGACTCCTCGATGGCGTCGCTCACCTCATTGGCGGCGAGTCCGACGACGGCGAAGCACCCGCCGACGAAGACGACGAACAGCACCCCCATCGCGATCAGGATGTTGCGGGCCGTGTGCTTCTTCTTGGGCGGCGGGTAGTAGCCCGGAGGGGGCTGCTGTCCGTAGGGCGGTTGGGCGACTGGAGGGTGCTGCTCACTCATGGCGGGGAGGCTACGAGCGTCAAGGTCGCCTTGTCTGAAGAAGATCGATTCCACGCGTACGCCATGGTCGGCCGTCTAGTCGGCTGGCGGCTCGATTTGCGCGAAGCGGTCGTTCGCAGGCATGAGCGGGGCGTCGTCCTTCCCGATGGGCGGCCTCAGGGGCGCCCTCCGCCCGGTGAACGCGAGGTGACTCCCGGGCGAGGGAGTGGGGTGGCGATACCCGGACCTCACGACCCCCGTGGCAGAATGTGACTGCGGCTCTTGACGTCACCGGGCCTGGCCGCGCCCGCGAGTCTTTTCTTCACGCTCAGCTGACGAGAGGTGTACGTGTCCTCGACCGCGCGCAAGATCCCCGCCGAGGTGCTGGCGCACCCGGCCGTCGTGGCCCTTATCGACCGTGGGGCGCCGACCGGCAGTCTCTCTCCGGAGGAGGTCCGTCGGGCCAGTGAGGACGCGGCTGTCGAGCCTCGACACCTCAAGGCTCTGCTCGGGCACCTGAGCGACCTCGGCATCTCCGTCAACATCGGCGCCGCGGGCACGACCCGTGCGGTGGCGGCGACGACGGCTCGTCGTACGACGACCGCGAGCACCGCCAAGAAGGCCGCCCCGGCCAAGAAGGCGGCCGCGGCGAAAGCCGCGCCGGCGAGCGCCGCCGCGCCCGCGTCGGAGCCGGTCATCGGCCCCGACGGCAAGAAGGTGCTGCCCGACCTGCCCGACGAGCAGTTCGAGAAGGACGTCAAGTCCGACCCGACGATCGCCGAGGACGAGAAGTCGGCGACCTTCGTGGTCTCTGCGGCCGACGACACCGACGAGCCCGAGCAGCAGGTCATGGTCGCCGGCGCGACCGCCGACCCGGTCAAGGACTACCTCAAGCAGATCGGCAAGGTCCCGCTGCTCAACGCCGAGATGGAGGTCGAGCTCGCCAAGCGCATCGAGGCCGGCCTGTTCTCGGAGGAGAAGCTGGCCAAGGGCGGCAAGCTCAAGCCGAGCCTGCTCGAGGAGCTCGAGTGGATCTCCGAGGACGGCCGCCGCGCCAAGAACCACCTGCTCGAGGCCAACCTGCGCCTCGTCGTCTCGCTCGCCAAGCGCTACACCGGCCGCGGCATGCTGTTCCTGGACCTGATCCAGGAGGGCAACCTCGGTCTGATCCGCGCGGTCGAGAAGTTCGACTACACCAAGGGCTACAAGTTCTCGACGTACGCCACCTGGTGGATCCGGCAGGCCATCACCCGCGCCATGGCCGACCAGGCCCGCACCATCCGCATCCCCGTGCACATGGTCGAGGTCATCAACAAGCTGGCCCGCGTGCAGCGCCAGATGCTCCAGGACCTGGGCCGCGAGCCCACCCCGGAGGAGCTCGCCAAGGAGCTCGACATGACCCCCGAGAAGGTCATCGAGGTCCAGAAGTACGGCCGCGAGCCCATCTCGCTGCACACGCCCCTCGGCGAGGACGGCGACTCGGAGTTCGGCGACCTGATCGAGGACTCCGAGGCGATCGTCCCGGCCGACGCGGTCTCCTTCACCCTGCTGCAGGAGCAGCTGCACGCCGTCCTCGACACGCTCTCCGAGCGTGAGGCGGGCGTCGTCAGCATGCGCTTCGGACTGACCGACGGTCAGCCGAAGACGCTCGACGAGATCGGCAAGGTGTACGGCGTGACCCGCGAGCGGATCCGCCAGATCGAGTCCAAGACCATGTCGAAGCTGCGGCACCCGTCGCGCTCGCAGGTCCTGCGCGACTACCTGGACTGACCGCAGGACGACGGCTGGAACCACGCGAGGGGCGCGGCATCGGGAGATGCCGCGCCCCTCGTCGTTCCCGCCCGTCGTTGCCACCGCGCCGCCGCGGGGTGACCCTGGAGGGCATGACCCCCCACATCGCACGGGGTCGCGCGACCGTCGTCGCCGCGACCGTCCTGTCCTGCCTCGCCGTGGCAGCGCCCGCCTCCGCCGAGCGGGCCAGCTTCCCCGACCCGGCCGACGCCCAGGCGTCCCTGACCGACATCCGCGAGGTCCGCGTCGCCCACGGACCGGCCCGGGTGACCGTCACCGTCGGCTTCACCGACCTGAGGGCCGAGTCCGAGGCCGGTCCCGCGGGCCTGACCGTCTTCCTGGACGCGAACCGCGCCCGCCGGGGACCCGAGCTCGCCGTCACGACCGGCCTGCAGGAAGGGACCGACTACCAGCTGATGCGGGTCCGCCGCTGGCGGCTGGTGGGCGAGCCGCTGACGTGCGCCCACTCGGTGCGCCTCCGGCCGGCCCGGGACTTCGCCCGGGTCCGGGTCGCGCGCACCTGCCTGCGCGATCCCGCCCGGGTGCGGGTCGCCGTCCGGATGGTCGACGAGTACGACGGGTCGCACCCGGTCACCGACTGGTACCGCGGCCCGCGGCGGTTCACCCCGTGGCTGCGCAGTGGCTGAGCCGCGGTGAGGAAATGACGACGGCCCCGGACCGGGGTCCGGGGCCGTCGAGAAGTCGTCGTCTGCCGGGTCAGCGCTCGTCGTCGGGAGCGATGGCCGGCGTACCGCCGAGCTTGTGGGTCTCGTCGACCACGTTGGCGGCGATCTCCTTGAGCTTGTCGCCGTGCTCGCGGGCGTGGTGGGCGCAGAACAGGAGCTCGCCACCGGACTGGAGCTCCACGCGCAGGTAGGCCTGGGCGCCGCACCGGTCGCAGCGGTCCGCTGCGGTCATCGGCGCGCTGGGGGCAACTGCAGTGGTCACATCGGCCTCTTCTCTGATCATCGGTGTCTTGCTCAACGTAGCGGTGGGTCACAAGATTCCCGGTGCCGCGTGGTGCCTGACACGTCAATCCCATCATGGACAGGGTTGCCTCGTCCGGTTCTTTCCATGCCCTGGACAAACGATGGCCGGAGCTGGAGGTCACCCTCGGGGGCGGTGGAGCGCTGTCTTCGACAGTGTGGCGCGGACGGGTGCCGTCCAGAGGTGATTTCCGCGAACCCGAGTCCGTTCGTATCCACATCGTGACGTCGCCCACCCGGTGGTGCGTCGAGCTGGTGGAGCGGTGCTGCTGGATGGTCCTGATGAAGTGGTGCCCACCGTAGACCTGTCGTACTCCCCGAGTGAGCAAGGCGTGCCTGCGCTGAGCATCGGCGTGTCGCAGGTAGATTCGGAGCAGTTCCACCGCTCGGATTTCCGCTGTTTCACGCCAGGAGCCCCGTCATCGCCGACAACACCTACAACGCCGCGCATCTCCTCGTCCTGGAGGGACTGGAGGCGGTGCGCAAGCGCCCCGGCATGTACATCGGCTCGACCGACACCCGCGGCCTGATGCACTGCCTGTGGGAGATCATCGACAACGGCGTGGACGAGGCGCTGGCCGGGGCGGCCAGTTCGGTGGAGGTCACCCTGCACCCCGACGGCTCGGCCGAGGTCCACGACGACGGGCGCGGCATCCCGACCGACAAGGAGCCCAAGACCGGTCTGCCGGGCGTCGAGGTGGTCGCCACCAAGCTGCACGCCGGCGGCAAGTTCGGCGGTGGGTCGTACGTCGCCACCGGCGGCCTGCACGGCGTCGGCCTCTCGGTCGTCAACGCGCTGTCCAGCCGGATGGACATCGATGTCGAGCGTGCTCCGTCGAGCCAGGGCCTCTCGTTCCGCCGCGGTACGCCGGGTGTCTTCGACGCCGACGGGCCGACGGCCGGGTTCGAGGCGAGGTCCGGCCTGACCCGCAAGGGCGGCCGGGTCGCCAAGGGTCGCAGCGGCACCCGGATCCGGTTCTGGCCGGACCGTCAGATCTTCACCAAGGACGCCACCTTCGAGTTCGAGGGGTTGCTCGGCCGGGCGCGGCAGACGTCGTTCATCGTCCCGGGCCTGGAGCTGGTGATCCGCGACCTGCGCGGCGACACCCCCGTGGAGGAGAAGTTCCGCCACGACGGCGGGATCGCGGAGTTCACCGAGTTCCTGGCCCGTGACGAACCGGTGACCGAGGTCCTGCGCATTCAGGGGACGGGCTCGTTCACCGAGACCGTCCCGATGCTCGACGAGCTCGGGCACATGACGCCGCAGGACGTGGACCGCGAGCTCGGCGTCGACATCGCCGTGCGCTGGGGGACCGGGTACGACACCGAGCTGCGCTCGTTCGTGAACGTGATCGCGACCCCGAAGGGCGGCACCCACGTGGCCGGCTTCGAGGCCGCGCTGGTCAAGCCGTTCAACGACGCGATGCGGGCGGCCAAGGCGCTGAGGGCGGCCGACGCCGACGTCGTGCGCGAGGACATCCTGGAGGGGCTCACCGGCGTCGTGACGGTCCGGCTCGCCGAGCCCCAGTTCGAGGGTCAGACCAAGGAGATCCTCGGCACCCCCGCGGTCCGCTCCGAGGTGCGCAAGATCGTCGCGAAGCACTTCAGCGAGTTCCTGACCAGCAGCAAGCGCGCCGAGAAGGCCCAGGCCAAGCTGCTGATGGAGAAGGTCGCCGGCGCGGCCAAGACCCGGATCGCGGCCCGCCAGCACAAGGAGACCCAGCGGCGCAAGAACGCCCTGGAGTCGTCGGCGCTGCCCTCCAAGCTGGCCGACTGCCGCAACAACGACAACGACCGCACCGAGCTCTTCATCGTCGAGGGTGACTCGGCGCTCGGTACGGCCAAGGTCGCGCGCAACTCGGAGTTCCAGGCGCTGCTGCCGATCCGCGGCAAGATCCTCAACGTCCAGAAGGCCTCGGTCGGGGACATGCTGAAGAACGCCGAGTGCGCCTCGATCATCCAGGTCGTCGGCGCCGGCTCGGGCCGCACCTTCGACCTCGAGGCCCGCCGCTACGGCCGGATCATCTTCATGGCCGACGCCGACTCCGACGGCGCGCACATCCGCTGCCTGCTGGCGACCCTGTTCTTCAAGTACATGCCCGAGCTGGTCGCCGAGGGCCGGGTCTACTCGGCGGTCCCGCCGCTGCACCGCATCGAGCTGGCCAACCCGAAGAAGGGCATGGACAAGTACGTCTACACCTACTCCGATGCCGAGCTGCAGCGGAAGCTGGCGGAGCTGAAGAAGAAGAACGTCCGCTGGAAGGACCCGGTCCAGCGCTACAAGGGCCTCGGGGAGATGGACGCCGACCAGCTGGCGGAGACCACGATGGACCCGCGGCACCGCACGCTGCGGCGGATCACCGTCGACGACGCCGAGAGCGCCACCAAGGTCTTCGAGCTGCTGATGGGCTCCGACGTCGCCCCCCGTAAGGAGTTCATCGTGCAGGGCGCCTACGAGGTGGACGTCGAGACGCTGGACGCCTGATCAGACCAGCTGGTCGAGCAGACCGCTGTCGACGTCGTACAGGAAGCCGCCGACCTCGACGGCGTCGGGCACCAGCGGGTGGCTGGTGACCTTGCGGACGTCCATCTCCAGGGCGCGCCGCTGGTCGTCGACCACGTGGAAGCGGTGCCAGGAGGCGTCCACGCCGGCGGACTCCGAGACCCGCTCGCGCAGCGTCTCCTCGGAGTTGCTGGCGACCGCGCAGCGGGTGTGGGGGACCACCAGGACGCGCTGCACGTTGAGCAGGTGGACGCCGAGGACGATCGCCTCGAGGGCGGCCTCGGTCACCCGGCCACCCGGGTTGCGGAAGATCTTGGCGTCGCCGGGCTGCAGCCCGAGCATGCCGAGAGGGTCGATCCGGGAGTCCATGCAGGTCACGATGGCGACACCCGCGCGGGCGACGCCGTCGAAGCCGCCGTACTTGAAGTCGGCGGCAAAGGTCCGGTTGGCAGCGAGAAGGTCGTCGAAGGCCACGTTCGGAACCTAGCGGAGGCTCATCCGGCGGTGCGCAGCAGGTCCCCTGCCGAGACGGCCCGGGTGGCCGCGCCGCGGAACAGCACGAGGGCCAGGACGGCGGCGAGGGCGGCCGACACGGCGGCGCCGAGGAAGACCGTCTGCTCCTGGGTGATCGCCGCGTCCAGCTGCTGGGTGCGGTAGGCCTTGCACACCTTGGTGGCCTCGGGGCCGCAGATCTCGGCGACGGTGCGCAGCTTGTCCTGGGCGGCGTAGTAGCGGCGCAGGCCGATGGCGGTGAGCGCGGAGATGCCGACCAGCATGCCGACCATCCGGGCGACGACCACGAGGGCGCTGGCCAGCCCGTGGACGTCGTCGTCGGTGCTCGCGAGGACCGCCGCGTTGACCGGTGCGAGCGCCAGCCCGAAGCCGAAGCCGCCGACCAGCAGCGCCACGTTGCAGGTCCAGCCCTCCAGCGCGTCGGAATCCCACTGGGACATCAGGGCGAAGCCGACGGCCGCGAGCGCCATGCCCACGGCGGTCACGACGCCGGCCGAGTGCCGGCGGGTGAGGTAGCCGCCGACGACGGCACCGACGGGCAGCGCGACGAGGAAGCGGACCAGGACCAGCGCCGCCATCAGCTGGCTGTCGCGGTACGACGTGGAGCGGGCGAAGAGGGGCACGGCGACGAGGGCGGCGATCAGCGCCGCGCCGACGAAGAAGCTGACCACGACCGCGCCCCACGCCGGCCGGGCGCGCAGCGCGCCGTGGGGCACCAGCGGGGTCGTGGTGCGGCGCAGGTGGAGGACGAGAGCCACGGTGGCGACGGCGGCGCCGAGGAGGTACCAGAGTCCCTGCTCGGAGAACGCCTGGACCTCGGGGTCGGCCGTCGCGAAGGCCAGGATGACGCCGCCCAGCGAGGCGGCCAGCAGGAGCGCGCCGAGCAGGTCGGCCTCCCGGGTGCTGCGCGCCCAGGAGCGCAGGTCGACCAGCGGCCGGGCCGCGGTCGCGCAGCGGATCACGAGCAGGACCGCGGCGGCGATCGTGGCGAGCCCCAGCGGAGTCAGCCAACGGCCGCTGCCGACCACCGGGGTGAGCAGCTCGCCCCAGGTGAGGTCGGCCATCAGCCGCGGCGGACTCCAGAAGACCGTCGCCCCGGCCCCCAGCAGCACGAGCAGGAGTACGACGCCGACCGGGTCCGGGATCCGGCGCGCCGGCCGGGCCGGGTCGGATCCGGCCAGCATGCGGATCGCGGCGGCGAGCAGCAGCCCGACCGCGAGGTTGATCGCGAAGATCGCGCGCCAGTCGGCGACCGCGAGGACGACGGCGCCGAAGAGCGGGCCGAGGACGCTGCCGATCTCCTGGACGGCCGAGACCAGGCCGAGCGGGACGCCGCGGCGCTCGCGCGGATAGAGGTCGGCGACCAGCGCGAGAGTCGCGGGCACCAGGCCTCCACCGCCGAGTCCCTGCAGGAACCGGCCGGCGACCATGCTCGGCATGTCGTAGGCCAGCGCAGTGACCAGCGACCCGAACGCGAAGACGACCAGCGCCGCGGTCAGCACCGGGAGCCGGCCGCGCAGGTCGGCGATCCGTCCGATCAGCGGCAGCATCGCGACGTACCCGAGCAGGAACCCGGAGATGATCGGGGCCGCGCGCTGCAGCTCGTCGATCGGGATGCCGGCACTGGCCATCAGGTCCGGCAGGGCCAGGACGACGACGTACGTGTCCGCGGCCGCGAACGCCACCGCGACGGCGGCGAGACCCAGCAGGGCCCGGGGTGAGCGGGCCTCACCGGGAGCGGCCGGCCGGGTGGTCACGGCGCGGTGATGTCCTGCTCGGTGCCGTAGTCGGAGAACGTCATCGTGTAGGTCATCTCGTCGTCGCCCTCGTAGAAGACCCCGGTGAGGACGGCCTCGCGGAGCTCGCCGTCGTCGCTGATGGTGTACGACGCGTCGAAGTCGCCCGAGGCCTCGGGGACGATGTTGGCGACCACGTCGCCGGGCACCGTGCCGGTGTAGGACGTGAGGATCTCCCGGTTGTCCTGCCCGCCGCGGACCTGGTCGCCCCGTTCGACGTCGGTGGTCTCGGACAGCAGCGTCGAGAACCCGGCGTCGGAGCCCATCAGCAGGTTCGGGTCGGGAGCGCCGTACTGGGCGGGGTCGATGATCGTCCACTGCGGCAGCAGCAGGCTGTTCTTGGCGTAGACCTTGCCGTCGACCGCGATCACCTCGGCGGTGGCCGGGATGCCGTTGACGCTGAGGTCGAAGCTGCCCTCGAAGGCGGGCGGGTGGACGCCGACACCGGTGGCCTTGCGGATGCCGGTGACGCTGGAGGACAGGTTGTCGGCCTCGAGGGTGATCTCGACGCCGCTGGTCTCGTCGAGCGTCGTCTTGGCGAGCTCGAGCACCTCGGTGGGGGTGCTGTCGTCGCCAGCGGCGGGCTCGTCGTCGGAGCAGGCGACGAGCGAGAGGGCCAGGAGGGCAGCGCCGGTCGCGGCGAGGGTGCGATTCACGGCGCTCAGCCTTCCACGACCGGGACCCGGGCCGCGACCGGACCCGCGCACGCCGCGATGGGCTGGCTCCCGGGAACGCCCGAGCCGTCGCGCCGGCCGGTGGCGTCCGGCAGGTCGACCGGCGCGCCGCTGGCGGCGGCCGCCCGGGCCGGGGCCGGCCCCGCCCAGGCGAAGACCAGGACGTCCTCGCCCTTGAGGAAGCGGTGGCAGCGCACGCCGCCCGTGGCCCGGCCCTTGCCGGGGTACTCGCTGAACGGCGCGACCTTGACCGCCCCCGCCTCGGTCCCCGGCAGGGCCGTCGACGCGCCGGAGGCCGTCACGACCACCGCGCCTCCCGGGGCGTCGGCGTCGAACGCGCCGAAGGAAACGACGTACTGCCCGAGCGCGAGGCGTACGCCGGCGATGCCGCCGCCCGAGCGGCCCTGGGGGCGGACCGCGTCGGCGCCGAAGTGCAGCAGCTGGGCGTCGGAGGTGATGAAGCACAGGGTCTCGGACCCGGTGGCGAGCTGGACCGCGCCGACCACCTCGTCGCCGTCGTCGAGCCGGATCACGTCCCACTCGTCGCGACCGAGGACCTCGGGGTTCACCCGCTTGACCACGCCGGCGCGGGTGCCGAGCGCCAGTCCCGGTCCGTCGGTGGCGAGCGTGCAGAGCGCCAGGGCGCGCTCGCCGTTGGCCAGCTGGAGCATCTCGGTGAGTGGGAGCCCGCCCTGCAGGTTGGGGTCGTTCGCGGACGCCGGGAGCGCCGGCAGGTCCAGGACTCCGAGCCGCAGCAGGCGGCCGCGGGACGTCAGCACGCCGATCTCGCCGCGGACCGTGGTCCGCACGACGGATGTCACGACGTCGTGGTTGGTGCGGCCCTCGCCGGTGCCGATCGGCTCGTCGGTGGAGGTCCGGGCCAGCAGCCCGGTGGAGGAGAGGAAGGCGAAGCACGGGTCGTCCGCGACCTCGAGGGGTACGGCGGAGGCCGTCACCGCGACGCCTGCCGACTCCAGCAGCACGGTGCGCCGCGGGGTGCCGTAGGTCTTCGCGACCTCGGCGAGCTCGTCGGAGACGACCTTCCAGCGCAGCTTCTCGTCGCCGAGGATCGCGTCGAGCTCCTCGATCTCGCGGCGCAGCTGCTCCTGCTCCTTCTCCAGCTCGATCCGGCTGAACCGGGTGAGCCGGCGCAGCTGCATCTCCAGGATGTAGTCGGCCTGGAGCTGGGAGAGGTCGAAGACGGACATCAGCCGCTCCCGGGCCGCGCCGGCGTCGTCGCTGGAGCGGATGACCTGGATGACCTCGTCGATGTCGAGCAGCGCGATCAGCAGGCCGTCGACGAGGTGGAGGCGCTCGGCCTTCTTGTTGCGGCGGAACTGCGAGCGGCGGCCGACGACCTCGAAGCGGTGGTCGAGGAACACCCGGAGCAGCTCCTTGAGTCCGAGCGTGCGGGGCTGGCCGTCGACGAGGGCGACGTTGTTGATGCCGAAGGAGTCCTCCAGCGGCGTCTGCCGGTACAGCTGCTCGAGCAGGGCCTCGGGGTGGAAGCCGTTCTTCACCTCGATGACCAGCCGCAGGCCGTTCTCGCGGTCGGTGAGGTCCTTGATGTCGGAGATGCCCTGCAGCTTCTTGCCCTGGACCAGCACCTTGATCCGCTCGATGACCTTCTCGGTGCCGACGCCGTACGGCATCTCGGTGACGACGATGCCCTTGCGGCGGCCGATCGCCTCGACCCGCGCCGTGGCCCGCATCTTGAAGCTGCCGCGGCCGGACAGATAGGCGTCGCGGATGCCGTCGAGGCCGACGATCTTGCCGCCGGTGGGCAGGTCGGGACCCGGGACGAACCGCATCAGGTCGTCGATGGTGGCCTGCGGGTGGGTGATCAGGTGGCGCAGCGCCTGCACCACCTCGACGAGGTTGTGCGGCGCCATGTTGGTCGCCATGCCGACCGCGATCCCGGTGGTGCCGTTGACGACCAGGTTGGGGATCGCCGCGGGGAGCACGGTCGGCTCGAACTCGCGGCTGTCGTAGTTGGGCTTGAAGTCGACGGTGTCCTCGTCGATGGAGGCGGTCATCGCCACCGCGGCGGGCGCCATCCGGGCCTCGGTGTAGCGCATCGCGGCGGGGGAGTCGTCGGGCGAGCCGAAGTTGCCGTGGCCGTCGATGAAGGGCAGCCGCATCGACCACGGCTGCGCCATCCGGACCATCGCGTCGTAGATCGCGCCGTCGCCGTGGGGGTGCAGCCGACCCATGACCTCGCCGACGACGCGGGCGCTCTTGACGTGACCGCGGTCGGGGAGGAGCCGCATGTCGTTCATCGTGTAGAGGATCCGCCGCTGCACCGGCTTCAGCCCGTCGCGGGCGTCCGGGAGCGCCCGCGAGTAGATGACGGAGTAGGCGTACTCGAGGAAGGAGGACTCCATCTCCTGCTTGATGTCGGTGTCGAGGATGTGCTCCTCGAAGTCATCCGGGAGATCGGGGGTCGTCGTACGCCGTGCCATGGGCGCCATTGTCCCTGCCGGCGCCGACACATCCGCAGGGGCACGCCGAGACCGCGACGGCGGGGCCGTCTCCGGGCGGCGGTCTAGGCGGCTGGCGCCGGCATCGGCGTTCTCGGACGGGCGGCGCCTGCGCGAACTACCGTGACGCGCGTTCCTCACCACCTCGACCGCCGCGCTCGGGCCGCCGACCACTGGAGAGCCCGTGATCGTCATGCTCCGCCTCCTGCTCGCTCTCGTCCTGGGAGTCGGCCTCACGCTCGCGGCACCGGGTCGGGCACCGGCGGCGCCGGAGGACGGTTCCGCGACGCCCGGGGCGGCGGCTTCGGCGGACGCGTCCGCCGCTCGTGCGGGCGGACGCGCCGTCCGGGTGAAGGTGCAGATCCGTACGCCGGCCGGGGTTCCGGCGAGCGTCCGCCTGATCGGGCGCAGCAAGGTCGTGGTGGGCAAGCCGGCCCGAGGACGGAGCCGGACGGCCCGACCCGCTCTGCGTCCCGGGCGCTACCGGGTCCGGGTCGACGACGTCGTCGTGGGCGGGCGCACGTACCGCGCGGTGCGCCCGCCGCGCACCGTCCGCGTCTCCAGCGCCGGGCGCGCGCCGGTGGTGCGGGTCCGCCTCGCCCGGCTCCGCACGCTGAAGGTCGCCGCGGCGGCGTCGGGTCCCCGCTCGGTGCGGCTGCGGTGGCAGGCCCCGAAGCGGGCGCGGGTCGTCGTCCGCCGTGCCGCCGGGGAGCGGGCACCTGCCGGACGCCGTCAGGGCGCGGCGGTCCGCGCTCGGCGGGGTGCGGCGACGGACGCGAAGGTGACCCCCGGGGCGGTCTACAGCTACGCGGTCTTCGTCCGGAGCGCGAAGCACGGCTGGCGGCGTGGCGCGGTGACCGTGGGCGTCCCGTCGGCCGACGGGAAGGTGCCGCCGTTCTCGCTCGCCCCGGGCGCGACGGTGGTGGACGCGAGGGACCGCGACACCGTGTCGGTCAGCGGCACGACCGTGCGGGTCCACCTCGCCGCGGGACGGGCGACGCCCGCGCTGGGGGCGGGCATGGTGCTGCCGATCTCCCCGGCTGTTCCGGGCGGGTACGTCGGGACGGTGGCAGGCGTCTCGCCCGACGGCCGGGTCGTCACCCTGCGCGCCGGCGGGCTGGCGGACGTCTTCGCGAGCCTCGACCTCCGGCAGGCGATCGCGGCGAACCCCATCGAGCTCACACCGGTGACGAACCGGGCCGAGGCCCGGGCGCGGGTGGCGGCGTACGACCGCGAGCAGGCGGCCCGGGCACCCGCGGCGGGCGGCAAGCTCGCCCGGGCCGCGGCACCGCGCACGTCGTGCCTCAACGTCTCCGCCGGTCACCAGCTCGCCGACCTGCGTCCGATCCTGCGCCCGAGCGGGCACTGGCACTCCGGGATCAAGGAGAAGTGGGGCATCCCGTACGCCGCCACGTTCGACCTGCGGGTCGCCGTCGAGACGGGGTTCCGGCTCGACCTGGAGACGAGCGGGACGCTGTCCTGCGCGCTGCCCCTGAAGAAGGTGACGCGCCAGCTGGCGGTCTACCCGGTGCCGATCGGGCTGGTGCTCGATCCCACCGTCGAGATCGGGGTCACCGGCGCCGTCGAGCTGCACGACGTCGAGGCGACGGTGACCAACGGGTTCTGGGCGCGCGGCCAGCTCGGCCTGGGCGCGTCCTTCGCCAGCGGCCCGATCCGCTCGGGCCGGGTCGGGCAGCCGTCCATCGTCGGGCAGAGCGTCGCGATCACGGCCAAGCTCGGGGGCACGCTCACGGTCGGACCGGGCGCCGTGTCGAGGGACGTCGGCGCGGTGGCGGGCGTGAGCGGCTACTTCAACCCCGTCGTCGCCGAGCTGAAGGTCGTCGGCACGTCGTCGCCGAGCCGGCCCGCGGGCTGTGTCAGCTTCGAGACCCGGCTCGAGGCGGGCCTCGCGCTGGAGGCCAAGGCCTGGGCGGGCAACTTCAGCTGGTCGGCGAGCTGGCGCCCCGACGCGCTCACCTTCAAGCACCAGTGGCACACGCCCTGGTACTACCCCGCACGGTGCAACGAGCAGCCGGAGACCGGAACCGGCGACGTCCAGGCCACGTTGATCTGGAACAGCACGGCCGACCTCGACCTGCACGTCGTGGACCCGTGGGGGGAGGAGATCTACTACTCCGAACGCACCTCCGACTCCGGCGGCGAGCTCGACGTCGACGCCAACGCCGGCTGCGAGGAGGTGATGGTCCGCCCGACCGAGAACATCTTCTGGCCGGAGGGCGACTCGCCGCCGGGGACCTATCGCGTCCACGTCGTCGAGTTCGACGACTGCGGCGACCCCGACGTCTCGTGGCGGCTGGTCGTCCGGGTCGGAGGTCGCGTGGTGCTGGACGAGCGCGGGTCCGGCTCCTCCCCGGCGTACACCTTCACCGCCTGACCTGGCGGGGCGGACCGGGCAGGTAGATTTCGCACCGTGACCCAGCAGGACGTTCCCGCCGCCCCGGCCCACTGGGAGGCCGACGTCCTGCTCCGCGACGGACGGACCGCGCACATCCGCCCGATCGGTCCCGAGGACGCCGAGCTCCTGGTCGAGTTCTACGCCCGGGTCTCCGACGAGTCGAAGTACTACCGGTTCTTCTCGCCGATGCCGCGGCTCTCCGACCGCGACGTCGCCCGCTTCACCCAGGTCGACCACGTCGACCGGGTCGCGTTCGTGCTGACCCTGCAGGGCCGGATGATCGCGGTCGGGCGGTACGACGTGATCCGGCCGGGCGACGCGGAGGTGGCGTTCCTCGTCGAGGACCAGCACCAGGGCCGCGGGATCGCCCAGCTCCTCCTCGAGCACCTCGCCCAGGCCGCCCGTGAGCGGGGCCTCGAGCGGTTCGTCGCCGAGGTGCTGCCCGACAACACCCGGATGATCCAGACCTTCCGCGACGCCGGCTACCGGGTCGCGAGCGAGTACGAGGACGGCGTCCTCATCCTGGAGTTCCCCATCGACTCCACCGACACGGCGATCGGGTTGATGTTCAACCGCGAGCACCGCGCCGAGGCCGCGTCGATCCACCGGTTCTTCAACCCGCGTTCCGTCGCGGTCATCGGCGCCAGCCGGCGCCAGGACACCATCGGCCAGGCGCTGGTGCGCAACCTCGTCACCGGCGACTTCACCGGACGGGTGTACGCCGTCAACCCGTCGGCCGCCGCCGTGTCGGGGCTGCCGGCGTTCAAGTCGGTCAACGAGATCCCCGACGACGTCGACGTGGCGATCGTCGCGGTCCCCGCGGACGCCGTCCAGGACGTCGTCCTCGACTGCGCCGCCAAGGGCGTGCACGGCCTGGTCGTCATCTCCTCCGGCTTCGCCGAGACCGGCGAGGAGGGCCGGCAGCGCCAGCGCCGGCTCGTGGGCCTGTCCCGCTCGTACGGGCTGCGGCTGATCGGCCCCAACGCGCTCGGCGTCATCAACACCGACCCCGGTGTCAAGATCAACGCCTCGCTCGCCCCGCTGATGCCGCCGCGGGGCCGGGCCGGGTTCTTCTGCCAGTCCGGTGCGCTCGGCTCGGCGATCCTGGAGAAGGTCAACAACCGGGGTCTGGGCCTGTCCACCTTCGTCAGCGCCGGGAACCGCGCCGACGTCTCCGGCAACGACCTGCTGCAGTACTGGGAGGAGGACGACTCCACCGAGGTCGTGCTGCTCTACCTGGAGTCGATCGGTAACCCCCGCAAGTTCTCCCGCATCGCCCGCCGGGTCTCCCAGCGCAAGCCGGTCATCGCGGTCCGGTCCGGTCGCACCACGCAGGGCGTGCCGATGGGCCACGCCGTACGCCGCATCGGCGCCCCGCCGCAGGCCGTCGACGCGATGTTCCGCCAGGCCGGCGTGATCCAGACCGAGTCGCTGGAGGAGATGTTCGACGTCGCCCAGCTGCTCGCGCACCAGCCGCTGCCGCGGGGGCGCCGGGTCGCGATCGTCGGCAACTCCGACGCGCTCGGGCTGCTGGCCGCCGACGCCGCGGCGAGCGTGGGCCTGGTCGTCAACAAGTCGATCGCGCTGCACACCGAGCCGTCCGCGGAGGACTTCGAGGACGCCCTCGACTCCGCGATCGACGACCCCGAGGTCGACGCCGTGGTCGCGGTCTACATCCCGCCGCTCAACGTCTCCGGCGAGGACATCGCCAACGTGCTCGCGGCCGTCGGCGAGCAGTCCGACAAGCCGCTGGTCTCCTCGTTCCTCGGCGCCGAGGGCGTGCCCGAGCTGCTCCGGGTCCCGGACGTCGCCGGCTCCACGGCCGGTCGCGGCTCGGTGCCGTCGTACCCCGCCGTCGAGGCGGCGGTCCGCGCGCTGGCCCACGTCGTCGACTACGCGGTCTGGCTGCGCACACCGGACGGTGACGCCGACGGACCGGACGACGTCGACCAGCGGGCCGCCAAGAAGCTGATCAACGAGGCCCTCTCCGCCAACCCCGAGGGGACCGAGCTCGACCCGACCACCCTCGCCGCGCTCCTGGCGGCGTACGGCGTCGACCTGAGGCCGGCGCGCCCGGTCGCGTCGTACGACGAGGCCGTGGCGGCCGGGGAGGCGGACGGCTGGGACGTGGTCCTGAAGGCCACTGCCGACCACCTGCGCGAGCGCCCCGACCTGGCGCACGTGTGGCGCAACATCGAGGGTCCCGCCGAGATGCGCAGCGCCTGGAACGCACTGAACGAGATCGTGGGCGATCCCGAGAAGGCCGGCTTCGTCGTGCAGAAGAACGCCCGGCCGGGCGTCCCGATCTCCATCCGCAGCATCGAGGACCCCCTCTTCGGGCCGGTCGTGTCGTTCGGGATCTCCGGTCCGCTGACCGAGCTGCTCAGCGACCGCGCCTACCGGATCCCGCCGCTGACCCGCCGCGACGCGGCGGCGATGGTGCGCGAGATCAAGTCCTCGCCGATGCTGTTCGGCTACCGCGGCAGCGAGGTCGTCGACGTCGCCGAGATCGAGCGGCTGATCCGCCGCGTGGCGCAGCTGCAGAACGACCTCCCGCAGGTGCGCTCGCTCGAGCTGTCCCTGGTCCTGGCCGGCGCCGCCGGCGCCACGGTGCTCACCGCATCGGCCCGCGTCGAGCCGGTCACCGACCCCCGTTCGGACTGGTTCGTACGCCGGTTGCCGTCCCTGCCTGGGGACACGCTCCCCAGCTGAGACACCGTGGTGACACACTTCCACCATGCGCAGCAGGACCGACGATCGTGATCACGCCCTCGAGCTCCGCGAGGCCATCCACCGCACCGGGTACTACCCCGAGGTGGTGGCCGACGGTGTGGGGGCGGCGGTCGCGGGGGAGGCGGTCGTCTCGTTCTACGTCCACCACGAGCCGACCTTCGAGCGCGACGAGGTCCGCCGGCACCTCAGCGTCGTGGTGCTGACCCCGACCCGGCTGGTGCTCGCCCACACCGACGAGCACGCCGGCGACGACCTGCTGCCCGAGCCGTACACCTCGACCTCGACCGAGGCCATCCGCCTCGACACCGTGAAGTCGGTGGTCGTGACCCGGATGATCGCCAACCCCGCCTCCGGCCCGTCGTTCCCCGCCGAGGCCGTGATGACGATCGGGTGGGGCGGGGTCAGCCGGGTCGACCTGGAGCCCGCCGGCTGCAGCGACCCCGAGTGCGACGCCGACCACGGCTACACCGGGGTGCTCGCGTCCGACGACTTCTCGCTGCGGGTCTCCGCCGCCGCGGACGGGGCCGACGCGGTCGCCGGGCTGCTGGCCTTCGCCGAGTCGCTCTCCGCGCGCACGCACGGCGGCTGAGACCCGGCGTGACCGAGTTCCTGCAGCCCGTCTACGGCGAGCGCTCACTCGGTGACGTGGTGCCCGCCGTGGGCGCCGCTCTCGGGGTCCCGATGCCGGACGGCCCGCGCGGGCTGGTGCTGCCCGACGCGCCGTCGTACGTCGTCTTCCTCGTCGACGGGCTCGGCGCGACCCTGCTGCAGCGACACGCGCATGCCGCGCCGTACCTCTCCGCGCTGGCCGAGGGCGCCGAGACCGGCACCGCCGGGGTGCCGTCGACGACCGCGACCAGTCTGACGTCCCTCGGCACCGGGCTGGTGCCCGGGGCGCACGGGCTCGTCGGCTTCACCTCGCGGGTCCCCGGCACGGAGAAGCTGCTCAACGCGCTCTTCTGGAGCAAGGACGTCGACCCGCTCGAGTGGCAGCCGCACCCGACCGCGTTCGCGACGCTGCGCCAGGCCGGGGTGTCGGTGAGCGTCGTCAACAAGCGCGAGTTCGAGAGCAGCGGCCTGACCGTGGCCTCCGCCCGGGGTGTCGACTACGTCGGCGCCGACAAGGTGGGGGAGCGGATCGCGGCGGCCGTGGCCGCGTCGGCGTACCGCCCCTCGCTGACCTACCTGTACGACGGCGACCTCGACTGGACCGGCCACCGGTACGGCGTCGCCTCCAGCCAGTGGCTGCAGCAGCTCTCCAGCATCGACTCCGAGGTCGAGCAGCTGCGCGAGGCGCTGCCCGCCTCGACCCGGCTGGTCGTCATCGCCGACCACGGCATGGTCGACTGCCCGCCCGAGCACCGCGTCGACGTCGACGAGCAGCTGGAGCTGCGCGACGGGCTGCTGCTGTTCGGGGGCGAGGCGAGGTTCCGCCACCTCTACTGCCACCGCGGCGCCGTCGCCGACGTCGTCGCGACCTGGACCGATGTGCTCGGGGACCGGGCCGAGGTGCTGACGCGCGACGAGGCGATCGCGCGCGGCTGGTTCGGTGCGGTGCAGCCGTCGGTGCTGCCGCGGCTCGGCGACGTGATGGTGGCCTCGCGCGGCGACCACGCGATCTTCTCCTCCACCGACTTCGGCTACGAGACCACGTTGGTCGGGCTACACGGGTCGCTCACGCGCGAGGAGATGCTGATCCCGATCCTGGTGGGGTAGGGATCCGCTCCGCGGGGTTCCGCTCCGCGGGGTTCCGCTCCGCGGGGTTCCGCTCCGCGGGTTCCGCTCCCGCGGAGGGCTGTCCGCCGCACGGGGGCGGGGTCCGCCGCCGACGCTCCTCCGGCTGCGCCGGGAGGCCCCCGGTGGCCGGGAACCACCCCTTCCGCTCGTTCCTCGCTCCAGGGGGGCCAGTCCCAGCCACCGACCACCGGGGGCCTCCCGGCTCCGCCTCCGGCGTCGCCGTCGGACCCCGCCGCGCGAATCCGCCGGGCAGGGGTTGGTGAGGGGTGGGACGCACCGGGAGTTTGCGGCTTCATCATGGGATGCAGACGAGCCTGCGCTTCCCACGGCGTACCCACCGTGGGAAGTGACAACTGGTCTGCATCCCGTGATGAGCCTGCAGCCGCCGGCCTCAGCCGAACGGCAGTGGCTCGGGAGCCAGGGAGACGGCCTTGGCGCGGGCGGCGGTGAGGCGGCGGCGGTGGTGCTGGCGGCAGAGCACCTCGTAGGCGACCTCGGCGGGTGGGCCGGCCTGGTCGTCGACGTCGCCGACGACGATGACCTCGCCCTCGACCACCATGATGCCGTCCTCGGTGCGGGCGTTGTGGGTGGCGCGCTTGCCGCACCAGCACAGGGCCTCGACCTGGAGGACGTTCATCCGGTCGGCGAGCTCGACGAGGCGCTGGCTGCCCTCGAACAGGGCGGTGCGGAAGTCGGTGAGGATGCCGAAGGCGAAGACGTCGATCTGCAGCTCGTCGACGACCTTGGCGAGCTGGTCGACCTGGTCGCGGGAGTAGAACTGGGCCTCGTCGCAGATCAGGTAGTCGATCCGGCCGCCCTGGGTCAGGGTCTTCACGACGTAGGTCCAGAAGTCGAAGTCGGACGTGACCTCGATGGCCTCGTGGGTCAGCCCGAGGCGGCTGGAGAGCGTGGCGACGCCGCCGCGATCGTGGGTGGAGAAGATCCGGCCCGCCCGGCCGCGGGCGGCGTGGTTGTGGTTGGTCTGGAGCGCCAGGGTGCTCTTGCCCGAGTCCATGGTGCCCGTGAAGAAGTGCAGTTCCGCCACGCGGGGGATCCTTTCACGCCGGAGGGACGCAGACCTCCCACAGGTGGCCGTCGGCGTCGGCGAACGTGCCGGTATAACCCCACGGCTGCTGCTGCGGCGGGCTCGCCACCTCGCCGCCGGCGGCCGCGACCCGCGACAGCAGGTCGTCGACCTCGGCGGGCGTGTCGGCGGTCAGGGAGATCAGGCACTCGGCGGTGCCGCGGTCAGCCGTCGTACGACCGGCCGTGACCCAGCCGAAGCCGCCGGTGGGGATCAGCATCACGCGCAGGCCGTCGTTCACGGCGACCTGGAGCGGCTCGGGTACGCCGTCGTCGGCGAGGTCGCCGGGCGTCTCGAAGCCGAGGGCGGTGAAGAACACGTGGGCGCGTCGGCGGTCCTCGGTGGGCAGGGCGACGGTGGCGCGGTCGGTCCTCATGGACACGCAGTCTGCCCGACGCGTCAGTCCTGCTTGCCGCCGCCGAACATGATCTCGTCCCAGCTCGGGACCGACGCCCGGCCGCGGCTCTTGCGCACGGGACGGCGCGCCGGCGGCTCCTCCTGCTCGGCGGCCGGCTCGGGCTCCGTCACGGGCTCGGGCGTCGCGGCAGGCTCCGGCTCGGGGTCCGGGTCCTGGGCGGCGGCGTCGGCCGCCTCGGCCGCCACCTCGGACTCGTCGAGGCCGGGCTGCTCGTCGAGGAACGCCTCGAGCGGCTGCTCCAGCGGCGGCTCGTCGCGGACGAGGCCGATGGCGTCGTCGCCCAGCGGCAGCTCCTCGGGAGCGGGCGCGGCCTGGCGACGCTGGCGGGCGCGCTCCAGGTCGTCGCGCGGCGCCGGGACCTCGGTGGTGACGGTGGCGATCAGGTCGCCGACCAGCCAGCGGGCGTCCTCGTCGTCGAGCAGGACGTAGTTGCCCGGCGCGTCGAAGGTGAAGTGGGCGGTGCCGGAGCGGGCGCTCGTGTCGTACTCGGCCGCCAGGGTCCACCGGCCGTCCTCGCGTCGCCAGGCGTCCCACTCGAGGGCCTCGGAGCGGACGTTGAGCGGCCGGAGCTGGGCGGCGACGGCGTCGCCGAGGGTGCGGGCCGAGCCCGAGGACTCGCCCGAGCGGCGTACCGAGGAGCGCTGGGCGCGCTCGGCGACGTGCTGGCGCTCGGCGAGCACCGGCCCGGCGAAGGGCATGATCTTCTCGACCGTGGTCTGGGCCGCCTCGGCGACGGCCTCGGGGGACTCGCCGGCCCGGATCCGGGCCTGGATGTCCCGGGGGCGGATCGTGCTGTCCATGTGTGTCTCCAACTGGCCGGATCGTGCGGTGCTGCCGGGGCCGCCCCGTAGGGCGGACCGGAGGTGGGCGTCGACGTCGAGGGTGTACTCGTCGCCGGTGTCGCTGATGAGCAGCAGGCGTCTCCCGTCCTCGCTGACGCCCGCGAGGGTGAGGTGCGCCATGGGGTGGCCCGCTCCTGCCTGTCGACGCTGTCTTCGGTTTGCCCGAGCCTACGCCAGCGGGGCGCGCGGAGCCGGTAACCTCGCAGCGTGCCGACCCTCGTCGTGCTCGACCTCGTCGGCATCTTCGTGTTCGCGATCTCCGGGGCGCTGGTGGCGGTCCGCAAGGATCTCGACGTCTTCGGCGTCCTCGTCCTGGCCGGTACGACGGGTCTCGGCGGCGGCTTCCTGCGCGACGTGCTCATCGACGCCGCCCCGCCGGCGGCGCTCGCGGACTGGCGCTACCTGCTGATGCCGGTCGTGGCGGGCCTGTTCACCTTCCGCTTCCACCCCGCCGTCGGTCGCCTGGAGCGCACCGTGAACGTCTTCGACGCGTTCGGGCTGGCGCTGTTCTGCGTGGCGGGCGCCGTCAAGGCGCTCGACTACGGGCTCGGGCCGGTGCCGGCCGCGCTGATGGGGATGGTGACCGGCATCGGCGGCGGCATGCTCCGCGACGTGCTGGCGGGCCGGGTGCCGGTGATCTTCCGGGGTGAGCTCTACGCGATCCCGGCGCTCGCGGGCGCGGTGGTGGCCGTGCTGGGCACCCGAGCCGACCTCCCGGAGCTGCTGGTGACCGTGGCCGGTGCGGCCGTCTGCCTGGTCTGGCGGCTGCTCGCGATCTGGCGGCACTGGCAGGCCCCGGTGCCCCGGGGACCCGCCAGCGTGTGAGCGCTCAGTACCCGAAGCCCTCGCCGAAGGCGATCACGACGGTCTTGGCGAACTCGTCGAAGTCCCCGAACCGGGCCGCCTGCGTGCACGAGCCCTCCGGGACCGTGCAGCTCAGCAGCTCGACCGGGCCGGCCTCGGTCTGCGCGGCGAGGACGACGAGGGTCGTGTCGTCGACCCAGGCGTACCCGGTGCCGAAGACGCGCGAGCCGATGTCGATCCGGACCCGCTGGCCCGTGTGGGCGTCGTACACCTCGGGCTCGTCGGCGTCCAGGCTGAGCCACCGCCCGGAGGCCGAGAACGTGCCGACCGACCCGTACACCTGGGGCAGCGTCACCGGCTCGGCGCCGCCCTCGATCCTCGTCCCGCCGTCGCCCGCGTTCAGGGCGACGAGGCCGTCCTCGGCGGCGAGGACGTCGAACCCGTTGCGGGCCGTGCGGTCGCGCCAGACGACCTCACCGCTGGCGACGTCGACGCCCACCGCCCCGCGGTGGTCGCGCAGGTACGCCGTCGACCCGTCGATCGCGTAGAAGTACGCCGGGTCCTCCTCGTCCGCCAGCGAGCCCATGCCGGCCGTGGTCTCGGTCTCGAGCGTGGTGACGCGGCCGGTGGAGGTGTCGAGGACGACGAAGGCGGGTGCCTCGCCCGACGGGTCGACCCAGCCCACCAGTGCGCCGTCCGTGTCGCCGACGAGGCGCGGCCCCCTGCTCGTCACCGCGCCCACCTCAGCCACGCGACCGGCGACGAGGGAGCGGACCGTGCCGTCGTCGTCCGCGAACACGTAGCCGTGGCGGGTGACGACGTACGCCGCCACCTCGTGGCCGACGTCGCGCGTCAGCCCACCCGCGTGGAGGGTGCTCCCGTCGGCCCAGCTGAGTGTCGTCGTCGGAAACGGCTCGTCCGCGACCCGGGGCGTGCCCTCGCCGCCGCCGAGGGCGACGACCGCCACCCCACCGACCACCGCGAGGGCGGCGAGGCCGCCGACGAGGCCGGCACCCCGCCGGCGCCGGATCCGCCGGTCGCCGGTGGTAGTGATCGCATCGAGGTCCGGGACGGCGAAGTCGACCGTCGTGGCCTGGTCGTGCAACAGGTTCTTCAGCTTCTCGGTCATCGTCGTCACCGTCCGGTCGTGAGGAGGTCGTCGAGGGGCAGCAGGGCCGCGTCGTCGCCGAGCCGCTCGCGGAGCTTGCGGAGCGCGGCGGAGACCTGGCTCTTGACGGTCCCGACCGCGCAGCCCATCGCCGCGGCGGTCTGGGCCTCGGTGAGGTCCTCGTAGTAGCGCAGGACCACGGCCGCCCGCTGCCGGACCGGCAGCTCGAGGAGCGCCTGCCAGAGCCAGGCACGCTCGTCGACGGCATCCGCGGGAGCAGCACTCGCGGTCTCCGGCAGCCGGTCGGTCGGCCGCTCCGACCAGCTGCGCCGGCGGAACCAGCTGATCGCCGTCGTCGTGATCGCCCTGCGGGTGTAGGCCTCCGCGTTGGCGGGATCGCGCAGCCGTGGCCACGCGACGTACGTCTTCGTCAGCGCCTCCTGGACCAGGTCCTGGGCGAGGCCGGCGTCGCCGACCATGAGGTACGCCGCGCGGTGCAGCGCGCTGCTGCGCGCCGCCACGAACTCCGCGAAGGCGTCCCGGTCCCGTGCCGGCATCGTGTCTCCCCTCGTCGCGGGACTCCCTGCCCCGTCGCCATCCAGACGAGGCGGGGCGCGGAGAAGGTTCGGTGGGTCGATGATCCCGGTGGACGAGATTCTCCTCGTCGCGGTGTCGATTCCGGCGCTTCCCGTTCGACGTCTGGGTGAGAGGTCCGTGACCGGGCCCCGGATGCGAGGAGGAGAACATGCACCCAGACGACGCGGCGCACGGAGGAGATCCGGCGGCGCCGATGATTCCGGCCGGCTCCCCGGGTCTGCCCGCCATGGACATGAGCAAGAACTGCAGTGCGAACTGTCGGTGGGTGGTGCCAGCATGAGCGGCATGGACCTAGCGATCGAAACCCACGGCCTGGTCAAGACCTTCGGCGACAACCGGGCGGTGGACGGCGTCGACCTGGCCATCCGGGCCGGCGGGGTCTACGGCGTGCTCGGCCCCAACGGCGCCGGCAAGACGACGACCATCAAGATGCTGGCCACCCTGCTCGAGCCCGACGGAGGCACGGCGACGGTGCTGGGGTACGACGTGGTCCGCGAGGCGGCCGAGGTGCGCGCGCGGGTCGCGATGACCGGCCAGTTCGCCTCGCTCGACGAGGACCTGACCGGCCTGGAGAACCTCACGCTGCTGGCCCGGCTCTACGGCTACGCCCGGAACGCCGCCCGCGACCGGGCGATGCAGCTGCTGGAGGCCTTCGACCTGGCCGAGTCGGCGAAGAAGCAGGTCAAGGCCTACTCCGGCGGCATGCGCCGGCGCATCGACATCGCCGGGTCGATCGTCGTGCGCCCCGACCTGATGTTCCTCGACGAGCCGACCACCGGCCTGGACCCGCGCAGCCGCAACCAGGTGTGGGAGATCGTGCGCGGCCTCGTGGGTGCGGGGACGACGATCCTGCTGACCACGCAGTACCTCGAGGAGGCCGACCAGCTCGCCGACCGGATCGCCGTGATCGACCACGGCCGCGTCATCGCCGAGGGCACCAGCGGCGAGCTGAAGGCGTCCGTGGGCTCCGGTGCGGTCCACGTCCGGGTCGCCGACCCGGCCGACCGCGAGGAGGTGGCCCGGCTGCTGGGCGAGTCGCTGGCCACCGAGCCGGTGCTGGAGTCCGACCCCGCCGCCGTGAGCCTCCGCGTCGACGACCCGACGGCCGTCGCGGGTGCGCTGCACCGCGTGGGGGAGCGGGGCCTGAGCATCAGCGAGTACAGCCTCGGCCAGCCCAGCCTCGACGAGGTGTTCCTGGCCCTGACGGGCCGACCGGCCGACGAGACCGAGACCCAGGACCAGGAGGTCCCCGCATGACCACCGAGGCCACCCGAGAGCCGACCCGGGCCCTCGACGCGAACGTCATCGCCGCGCTCGGCGCCGCCGATCGACCGCCGAGCGCCGGTGCCCTCAGCTCCTCGTTCACCTTCGGGTGGCGGGCGCTGCTGAAGATCAAGCACGTCCCCGAGCAGCTCTTCGACGTGACGATGTTCCCGATCCTGTTCACGCTGATGTTCACCTACGTGTTCGGCGGGGCGATCTCCGGCTCGACCGGGGACTACCTGCAGTACGCCCTGCCCGGGATCCTCACCCAGACGGTCGTCTTCATCACGATGTACACCGGCCTGACCATCAACACCGACATCGACAAGGGCGTCTTCGACCGGTTCCGGTCGCTCCCCGTGTGGCGCGCCTCGCTGCTCGTCGGCGCCCTCCTGGGCGACACCCTGCGCTACTGCCTGGCGTCGTTCATGGTGCTGGTCGTCGGCGTGCTGATCGGCTACCGCGCGCCCGGCGGCTTCGTCGGGGTGCTGCTCGCCGTGCTCCTGCTGCTGGTGTTCTGCTTCTCGCTGAGCTGGCTGTGGCTGATCGTCGGCCTCAAGGTGCGCAGCCCGAACGCCGTGATGGGCACCTCGATGATGGTGCTGTTCCCGCTGACGTTCATCAGCTCCGTCTTCGCCCCGCCGGAGACGATGCCGGACTGGCTGCAGGCGTTCGTCGACGTCAACCCCGTCACCCTGCTCTGCGAGGCGGCACGCGGCCTGATGAACGACGCGCCGGACAGCGGCGACATCCTGATCGTGCTGGTGCTCTCCGCCGCCATCACCGCGGTGTTCGCGCCGATCGCGCTGCGGCTCTACAACACCAAGAGCTGACCCCCGTTCCCGCCCGCCGGTGTCAGCCGGCGGGCGGGCGGGAGGTGCGTGCGGCCACCAGCTTCCGGAGCAGGACGACGTTCAGCACGGCGGCGCCCGTCAGGGCCAGGATCCCCACGACGTCGGTCGTGATCGCGAACCAGGACGCGAGACCGTCGCCCGACGAGGTCTCACAGGTCCCGTCGGGCTCGCACGTCGCCGTTCCGGAGCTGCGCGACTGGTTCGCTCCGGGGATCTGCGCGAGCACGCCGTACGCGACGTAGTACGCCGGGACGGCGATCCCGGCGGCCGGCAGCGTCAGGACCGCCGCGAGCAGGATCAGGCCGGTGCTGTCGGTCGTGAACCCGAGCACGGCCACCGCCGCGACGACCGCGACGCACCCGCACTCGGCGACCCGCCACATCAGCGCACTACGCGCCCAGGACCCGGCGCAGGTAGTCGTTGGCGAAGACCCGGTCCGGGTCCAGACGGTCCCGGAGGGCCAGGAACTCCTCGAAGCGGGGGTACGCCGGCGCCAGGTCCGCCGCGGTGCGGGTGTGCACCTTGCCCCAGTGCGGGCGGCCGTCGTGGGCGCGCAGGATCGGCTCGAGGAGCTCGAAGTAGGCGCGGTGGTCGGCGTCGCGGTGCGTGTGGAAGGCCAGGTAGAACGAGTCGCGGCCGGACGCCGTGGACAGGGCGATGTCGTCGGCCGGCGCGGTGCGGATCTCGACCGGGAAGCTGATCCGCAGCCCGCTCGACTCGACCGCGGCGCGGGCCTCCCGGAGCGCCGCGAGACCGGCCTCGCGCGGGACGGCGTACTCCATCTCGCGGAAGACGACGTCGCGGCGGGCGGTGAAGACCCGGTGCGCGGCGTCGCTGTAGGTGCGCGCACCCATCAGCCGGGCGTTGACCCGGTTCACCCGCGGGATGGCGGCCGGCACCCGGTTGAGCACCCGGCACAGCGCCCCGAAGGCGTGGTTCTGCAGGAAGTCGTCGTCGAACCACGCCCGGGCGGGCGACAGCGGCTCCGCCTCGTCGACGCCTACGTCGAGCCGCTCGTTGCGCTTGACCGACATCCGGTCGGTGTGGGGGAACCAGTACATGTCGACGTGGTGGCTCTCGGCCGTCATCTGGTCGAAGGAGCCGAGCGCCTCGTCCCACGACATCGGCTGCTCGGTGGCCTCGAGCACGAAGAGCGGCTCGACCCGGAAGGTGAGGGTGGTGAGCACGCCGAGCGCGCCGAGACCGACGCGCGCGGCGGCGAACACGTCGGGGTTCTCGGTCTCGCTGGCCCGCAGCACCTCACCGGTGCCCGTGACCAGCTCCAGGGCGTCGAGCTGCGCGGCGAGGCCGGCCGCGACGCCGCCGGTGCCGTGGGTGCCGGTCGACGTCGCCCCGGCGAGGGTCTGCTCGGCGATGTCGCCCATGTTGTGCAGGCTCAGCCCGAGCCGCTCCAGCGACGCGTTGAGGACCTTCAGCTGGGTGCCGGCGAGCGCCGTCACCGTCATCGCCTCGCGGTCGACCTCGACGATGCCGGCCATCCCGGCCGGTCGCAGCATGGTGTGCTCGGGGGCCGAGATGGCGGTGAAGCTGTGGCCGGTGCCGACCATCTTGACCGTCGTCCCCGCCTCGCGGGCTCGCTCGACCTCCGCGACGACCTCGGCCGTCGACGCCGGCGTCACCGTCCGGGCAGCACGTGCGGTCTCGAGGCCGGACCAGTTGCTCCACTCCACGAGCCGGAGACTAGTCCCTCGCCACGAGGCCGGGTCCGTTCTACGACGCGAGTCCGGTCGACGTCGGCACCGGCTCGATCGACCCGCCCGAACCCTCGCGCGGCAGCGTGAGGGCGGCGAGTGCGGCGAGCAGCCCCGCCCCGGCGCTCACCAGGTACGCCGGCGACGCGCCGGCGTGGTCGACCACGAACCCGCTCATCACCGCGCCGGGGGCCACACCGGCCACCAGGCCGGTCTGCATGATCGCCAGCCCCTCGGTCATCCGGGCGCGCGGCACCACCTGCTGGGTCATCGACATGGTCGCGATCAGCGTCGGGGCGATCGCGAGGCCGCCGACCAGGAGGAGTGCGCCGAGCAGGGGCACGGAGTCGACGAGGAACAGCGGCACCATCGCGGCCGCCATGGCGAGCGCGCCGACCCGGACCCGGAAGGACGGTCCGCGGCGCCAGTTCACGGCGCCCGTGACGACGCCGGCCACGAGGCTGCCGAGCGCCCAGAGAGCGAGCAGCGGCCCGGCGAGGGACGGGGCGTCGTGGTCGTCGGCGAACGCGACGGTCGTGACCTCGGCGGCGCCGAAGAGCACGCCCAGGCCGAGGCTGACGACGGCGAGCGGCACCACCGTGCGCCACGGCATCCGTGGCCGGGGACCGGTCTCGGCGTCGTGCACGTGCCGGGGCGGCTCGGTCTCGCGCTGGCTCGCGAGTCCGAGACTGCCGACCACGCAGGCGACCACGGCGACGCCGAGCCCGAGCACCGGGTCGATGGCCGTGGCCAGCACCGTGACCAGGATCGGGCCGAGGATGAAGACCGTCTCGTCGGCGACGCTCTCGAGCGCGAACGCGGTCTGCACGTCCCGCGGGTCGTCCAGCACGTAGGACCAGCGGGCGCGCACGCACGAGCCGACCTGGGGGAGCGACCCGCCGGCCAGGGCCGCGCAGACGTACGTCGCCGCCGCGGGCCAGTCGGCGCGCACCGCCACGATCAGCAGCACCATCGCGACCGCGAACAGCGCGCTCGCGACGGCCAGCACCCGGCCCTGTCCGAGCCGGTCCAGCAGCCGGCCCTGGCCGATGGCGAGCACCGCGTTGGCGACGGTGTACGCCGCGGTCACGGTCCCGGCGATCCCGTAGGAGCCGGTGACGTCCTCGACGAGCAGCACGATGCCGAGCCCGACCATCGAGATCGGGAGCCGGCCCACGAGGGCGGCGAGGCTGAACCGCGCGGTCCCGGGCTTCGCGAGCACCCGGCGGTAGGAGGAGAGAACGGCCATGGCACCTCGCAACGTAGGGCGAGGATCCGCAACCGGCCAACTCACGGCCGCTCCCTACGATGGACGACATGCCTCCCGACGCCTCGCCGTACGACGCCCTGCTCCTCGTCTCCTTCGGCGGCCCCGAGGCGCCGGAGGACGTCGTACCGTTCCTGGAGAACGTCACGCGGGGGCGGGGGATCCCGCGCGAGCGGCTCGAGCAGGTCGGCGAGCACTACTTCCTGTTCGGCGGGAAGTCGCCGATCAACGACCAGAACCGCGCGTTCCTCGACGGGCTGCGCACCGACCTCGCGGCGGCCGGCATCGACCTGCCGGTCTACTGGGGCAACCGCAACTGGGACCCCTACCTGGCCGACACCCTCGCGCAGATGGCCGCGGACGGGGTCACCCGCGCGGCCTGCTTCGTGACCAGCGCGTACTCGTCGTACTCCAGCTGCCGGCAGTACCGCGAGAACCTGTACGACGCGGTCCAGGGCGTCCAGGGCGCCCCGCGGCTGGACAAGCTGCGCCACTACTTCAACCACCCCGGCTTCGTGGAGCCGGTCGTCGACGGCGTGCTCGCCGCGCTCGCCGACCTGCCCGAGGAGGTCCGGCACGGCGCCCACCTGGCCTTCGTCACCCACTCGATCCCGCTGTCGATGAACGACGCGTCCGGCCCGCCGGAGGCGGGCGGCGGGGCGTACGTCGTCCAGCACCTCGACGTCGCCGCGGCGGTGGTCGCCCGGGTCGCGGAGGAGACCGGGCGCGAGCACCCGCATGAGCTCGTCTACTGCTCGCGCTCCGGCGCGCCGCACGTCCCGTGGCTGGAACCCGACGTCAACGACCACCTCGAGGCGCTGCACGCGGCGGGTGCGCCCGCGGTGGTGATGGTGCCCGTCGGCTTCGTCTCCGACCACATGGAGGTCATCTACGACCTCGACACCGAGGCCCTCGCGACCGCCGAGCGGCTCGGCCTCCCGGCCCGCCGCTCCGCGACGGCCGGCACCGACCCGCGCTTCGTCGCCGGGGTCCGCGACCTGCTCCTGGAGCGCGCCGCCGTCGAACGGGGCGAAGAGGTGGCCCGCGCCAGCGTCGGCCGGACCGGGCCGCTGTGGGACGCGTGCCCGGTGGGCTGCTGCGCCAACGCGCGCGAGGACCGCCCGACGCTGTGCGGCGCATGAGCGCCCCGTCCCCGACCACTCCGCAGCCCACCGAGCTCGCCGCGCTGGCCCTGGACGCGGCCCGGCTCGCGGCCGACCTGGTCCGCGAGCGCGCCCGCGGCGGGGTCGCGGTGGCCGCCACGAAGTCGAGCGACGTCGACGTCGTCACCGAGGCCGACCGGGCCAGCGAGCAGCTGATCCGCCGTACCCTGCGCGAGCGCCGCCCCGACGACGCCTTCCTCGGCGAGGAGGGCGACGACGTCGCCGGCACGTCCGGGGTGCGCTGGGTGATCGACCCCATCGACGGCACCGTCAACTTCCTCTACGGCATCCCGCAGTACGCCGTCTCCATCGCCGCCCAGGTCGACGGGCCGACCGGCTGGCGCAGCGTCGCCGGGGTGGTGCTCAACGTCGCCACCGGCAGCGAGTACGTCGCGCACGTGGACGAGGACGGCCGCCCGGTCGGCCGCCGGGACGGCGAGCCGATCGGCGCGCGCTCCGCCGTACCCCTGGACAAGACGCTGGTCGCCACCGGCTTCTCCTACGACCGCGAGATCCGCAAGGGCCAGGTCGCCGCGTGGCTCGACCTGCTCCCGCGGATCCGGGACATCCGGCGGCTCGGCTCGTGCGCGCTCGACCTGTGCGGGGTGGCGGAGGGGACGGTCGACGCCTACGTCGAGGAGGGCGTCAACCTGTGGGACCACGCCGCCGGTTCCCTGGTCGCCGAGGCGGCCGGCGCACGGTGGGAGGTGCTCGTCGGCGCCGGCGGGCTGCACCTCCTGGTCTGCGCCCCGGCGGCGTCGTACGACGCGCTGCGCACGGCCGTAGTGTCCGCAGGATTCGCATCTGCAGGCGTGGAATAGCCGCTGAGCGGACGTTGTTGAAGCGGCGCAGTGCCCGACCCGGAGTGCGCTCGACGAGTTCGATGGTGCACAATCCTGGCGCCGAACGAGGTGAGCCGCCCGGCTCGCGGGACCGGCCACGGGGCAGCACGGACGAGGGGAGTGAGTGACGCATGGCGACCGACTACGACGCACCGCGCAAGAACGAGGAAGACCAGTCCGAGGAGAGCATCGAAGAGCTCAAGGCGCGACGTCACGACAAGAACTCCGGCAAGGTCGACGAGGACGAGACCGAGGCCGCCGAGTCCTTCGAGCTGCCCGGGGCCGACCTGTCCCACGAGGAGCTCGCCGTCGAGGTGAAGCCGAAGCAGGAGGACGAGTTCACCTGCATGAGCTGCTTCCTGGTGCACCACCGCTCGCAGCTGGCCGACCCGAAGAAGATGATCTGCCGCGACTGCGTCTGAGCGCCGACGCGAACGAAGGCCGCGCCCCCGCTCGGGGGCGCGGCCTTCGGCGTCTCCGGGGCGTCCCGGCGGCCCTACTGGCCGTCGCGCTGCAGCTCGGGGGGCAGGTGGCCGGTCGAGCGGGTGTAGTACGACGCGGCCCGCCGCTGGGCGAGCATCCGGGCGAGACCGACCAGCATGCCGCTCACGACGGCCCAGCTGACCGCCTCCCAGATGTCGACGTCGGGGTCGGCGGGGTTCTCCGGGGGCTGCTTCCCGGTCGTCACCTTCCAGGTGGCGTCGGCCGCCTTCTTCGCCAGCGCGGCGGCGGCGACGGCCGAGACGAGGGAGAAGACCGACCAGATCTTGGAGCTGTCCTTGTCCTTGGCCATAGGAGGACATTACCCAGCGGTCGGCGCCTCACGCAGGGCCGCCAGCGCCCGGGCCAGCTCGTCGGGGCGCCGGGTGCTGATCAGCCAGTACGGCGCCGGGTCGGCCGGATCCGTGATCGCGACCCTGACCGCGCGCTTGAGGTAGGGCCGCAGCAGGAGGTAGGCGCGGGCGTCGGCCTCCACGCCGGCGGCCCGGCGTGCCTGCTCGGGGTCGAGGACGTCGACCGCACCGAGGTGGTGGGCCTCGATCCTGGCGCGTCCGGCCCGCAGCACGCCGTCGTGGACGCTGACGCGCACCGAGCCGTAGAAGGTGAAGAGCGCGGCCACCACGAGACCGGTGACGGCGGTGACCGTCCAGGCCGCGGGGCCGGGGAGCGCGGCCAGCACGGCGAGCCACACGCTGGCGGTGAACATGAAGCCCTGCACCCACCAGCGCAGCGGGACACCGAGGCGCTCGTCGTAGCGGGGAGCAGTGGAGTCGTGCACGAGGAAGAGTTTCCCATCTCGGTCGGTACGCTCCGCGAGTGGCCCACCCAGATCTCGATGTCCAGGTCCAGCGACTCGATCCCGACCTCCCGCTGCCGTCGTACGCCCACCCCGGTGACGCGGGTGCCGACCTGCTGACGACGGTCGACGTGACGCTGGCTCCGGGGGAGCGTGCGCTGGTCCCGACCGGGGTCGCGCTCGCGCTCCCGGAGGGGTACGTCGCGCTCGTGCACCCCCGCTCCGGCCTGGCGGCGCGGCACGGCCTGTCGATCGTCAACGCCCCCGGCACCGTCGACGCGGGCTACCGGGGCGAGATCAAGGTGCTGCTGATCAACCAGGACCCGGCCGAGTCGATCGAGCTGCGCCGTGGTGACCGGATCGCCCAGCTCGTGGTCCAGCGCTTCGAGCGCGCCCGCTTCGTCGAGGTGGCCGAACTCCCCGCGTCGGTCCGTGGAGACGGGGGCTACGGTTCTACCGGGGGGTTCGGCACCCGATGAGCCGCCCGAACGTCCCCCCGCAGGGTCCCGCCACGAGGAGCAGCTCGACGTGAAGTTCCGACGCAAGTCCGACACCACCCCGGCCGACGCGTCGACCGACGTCACCGAGGTCAGCGACACCGCCGACCCGGCCCGCGTCGGTCCGTACGACGCCGCCGACCTGCCCGACGACGGGATCGAGCGGATCGACCTCGGGTCGCTGCTCGTCGCCCCCCAGGAGGGCCGCGAGCTCCGGCTCCAGGTCGAGGAGTCCTCCGGCACCGTCCAGGCCGTGCTGCTCGCCGGGACCGACGGCATGGTCGAGCTGCGGGCCTTCGCCGCCCCGCGCAACGGCGACCTGTGGTCCGAGGTGCGCCCGCAGCTCGCGGCCGACATGGCCCGTCGCGGCGGCATCGCCACCGAGCGGGAGGGCGACTTCGGCACCGAGCTGCTCTGCGAGCTCCAGGTGCAGCGCCCCGACGGCACGATGGCGGCCCAGCCGTCGCGGATCATCGGTGTCAACGGCGAGCGCTGGCTGCTCCGCGCGACGCTGATGGGTCGCCCGGCCATGGAGGAGGCGCTGCCCGCCGACTGGGCCGAGACGATCCGCTCGGTCGCCGTGCAGCGCGGGATCGGCGCCATGCCGGTCGGCGAGCCACTGCCCGTCGTCCTGCCCGCCAACGCGCGCAAGGTCGACCAGCCCGGCACCCAGCCGCCGTCGGGGTGATCCGCGCATGACCGAGAAGAGCAGGCTGCGTCGCAGCATCAGCCGGTGGGCGAACTCCAGCGACCAGCACGCCCGGGACCTGCGCGAGACGTACGCCGACCCCGGCCACGACTCGATCGCGAACGCTCCCGACCGCGAGCGGGTCGTGCTGCGCGGCACGCTGCGCACGGTCACGCTGCGCCCGCGCGGCGGCGTACCCGCCCTGGAGGCGGAGCTCTTCGACGGCTCGGGCGTGCTCACCCTGGTCTGGCTGGGCCGCCGCCGGATCGCGGGCATCTCGCCCGGCCGCTCCATCCAGGTCCAGGGCCGGATCGGCCAGCACGACGGCGTACGGATCCTCTACAACCCGCGTTACGAGCTGATGCCGTGAGCGCCGACCAGCCGGCCCCCACGCGCCCCGCGGCGGTCTCGGTCGAGACCGTCGAGGCGCTCGTGCGCGCCCAGATGGCGACCGCCCTGGGCGGGCGGCGCGGGATGATCGAGGCCGGGATCCCCGGCATCCTGTTCACGATCCTGTGGCTGGTCACCAAGGACCTGCAGGTCGCGCTCGTCGTCAGCGTGGCCGCGGCCGCCCTGGCGCTGGTCGTGCGGCTGGCCCAGCGCACCACGGTCCAGTACGTCTTCAACGCGTTCTTCGCGATCGCCATCGGCTGGGTCTTCGTCCGGATCGCGGCCAGCGCGGGCGGCTCGGAGTCCGACCAGGCGCTGGCGTTCTTCCTGCCCGGCATCCTGGTCAGCCTCGGCTACACCATCGTGATGGCGACGTCGTGCCTGATCGGCTGGCCGTTCGTCGGGTTCATGCTCGGCAGCGTCACCGGCGACCCGACGGCGTGGCACGCCGACCGGCAGGTCGTGCACCTGTGCACCCGGCTGACCTGGCTGTTCCTGCTGCCCGGCGCGATCGGCGTACTCCTGCAGGGGCCGGTGTGGCTGCTGGGCTGGACCGACGTGATCGACGTCGACCTGGCCGTACTGCTGCTCGGCATCCTGCGCCTCGGCCTCGGCTGGCCGCTCCGCATCGGCGCCTGGGGCGCGATGATCTGGCTGCTGGCCCGCGACGCCACCCCGATCGAGAACGACCACCCGCACCACGGCCTGACCGCGGACTGACGGCCCGCCCGGCCTGCCCAATGGCCGCAATTGCAGTGGTGGGACAGGCCGGGGCGGCGTACGGGTGTCCAACGGCCGCAATTGCGGCCGTACGGCGACTACCCCCCGTGCGTCCCCGGGGCGAGCAGCCGCTCGAGCGCGTCCTCGCCCTCGTCCGGTACGACGAACAGCAGCTCGTCCCCGGACTCGACCGGCTGCTCCGGGTCGGGGACATAGACCTGGCCGTCGCGCAGGATCGTGACCAGGGCGCAGTTCTCGGGCAGGGGGATCAGGCCGGCCGGCTTGCCGACGTACGGCGAGTCCGCGGGCAGGGTCATCTCGACGAGGTTGGCGTTGCCCTGGCGGAAGGTGAAGAGCCGGACCAGGTCGCCGACCGTCACCGCCTCCTCGACGAGCGCCGACATGATCCGCGGAGTGGAGACGTTGACGTCGACGCCCCACGCCTCGCTGAAGAGCCACTCGTTGTTCGGGTGGTTGACCCGGCCGACCGTGCGGGGGACCCCGAACTCGGTCTTGGCGAGCAGCGAGGTGACGAGGTTGACCTTGTCGTCGCCGGTGGCGGCGATGACGACGTCGCACTTGTCGAGGCGGGCCTCCTCCAGCGAGGAGAGCTCGCAGGAGTCGGCGAGCAGCCACTCCGCGTCGGGGACCCGCTCGGGCTTGATCGACTCGGGGTTCTTGTCGATCAGCAGGACCTGGTGGCCGTTCTGGATCAGCTCGCGGGCGATCGAACGCCCGACGGCGCCGGCTCCGGCGATGGCGACTCGCATGGCAGCAGCCTCAGCTTTCCTCGGGTCCGCGCTCGATCACCCGGTAGGCGTGCGCGGCGCCCTCCTCGCGGATCACCAGGTGCAGGAGGTCGCCCTCCTGGATGACGCTATCGCGGGAGGGCAGCATGCCCTCCCCGAGCCGGTCGATCCAGGCGATCCGGCTCTGGGACTGCTCCTGGAAGATGACGGTCCGCTGGCCCACCCACGTCGTGGGCGCAGGGACCTGGTCGAGCCGGATGGTGCCCGACGGGTCGCGGAAGTCCGGCTCGGCACCGACCGGCAGCAGCCGGCGCAGCACCTGGTCGGCCGTCCACTTCACGGTCGCGACGGTCGTGATGCCGAGCCGCTGGTAGACCTCGGCGCGACCGGGGTCGTAGATGCGGGCCACGACCTGCTGGATCCCGAAGGTCTCGCGGGCGACGCGGGCCGCGATGATGTTGGAGTTGTCGCCCGAGGAGACCGCGGCGAACGCGTCGGCACGCTTGATGCCGGCCTTCTCCAGGACCTCCTGGTCGAACCCGATCCCGGTGACCTTGTCGCCGTTGAAACCGGGTCCGAGACGCCGGAACGCGTCCGGCTCGCTGTCGATGACCGACACGGTGTGGTTGCGGTCCTCGAGGCTGCGCGCGAGCGTCGAGCCGACGCGGCCACAACCCATGATCACGACATGCACGAAGGAACCGTATCCCTTCGGCACCCTCAGCACCTCCGGTCCCGTAGCGTGTGCGCTCGTGGGTGCCGGCGATGTCTCCAAGCGGATCCTGTTGGGGCGCAAGCTGCGCAGCTCCCAGCTGGGCGAGACGCTGCTCCCGAAGCGCATCGCGCTGCCGGTCTTCGCCAGCGACGCGCTCTCCTCGGTGGCGTACGCCCCCGACGAGGTCTTCATCATGCTCTCGCTCGCGGGGGTCTCGGCGTACTCCTTCTCCTGGAAGATCGGACTGGCCGTCGCGCTCGTGATGGCGGTGGTCATCGCGTCGTACCGCCAGACCGTGCACGCCTACCCGAGCGGCGGCGGCGACTACGAGGTCGCGACGGTCAACCTCGGCCGGACAGCCGGCACCACGGTCGCGAGCGCGCTGCTGGTCGACTACGTGCTGACCGTGGCGGTCTCGATCTCCTCGGGCGCGCAGTACGCCGCCTCCGCCATCCCCGCACTCCAGGGCCACGAGGCGACCGCCGCCTCGGTGGCGGTGCTGGGCCTGATGGCGATGAACCTCCGCGGGATCCGCGAGTCGGGGAGCTTCTTCGCGGTCCCGGTCTACGCGTTCATGGTCGCCATCCTCGGCATGTGCGCCTACGGCTTCCTGCGGATGCTGCTGGGCGACCTGCCCGACGTCGAGAGCGCCGACCTGCTGATCACGCCCGAGCCGGGACTCGAGCAGCCGCTGACGACGCTCGGACTGATGCTGCTGCTCGCGCGTGCCTTCTCGTCGGGCTGCGCCGCGCTGACCGGCGTCGAGGCCATCTCCAACGGGGTGCCGGCCTTCCGGCGGCCGAAGAGCCAGAACGCCGCGACCACGCTGCTCCTGCTCGCGATGATCGCGATCACGATGATGATGAGCGTCATCGTGCTGGCCCGCCAGATGGGCATCAGGTTCGTCGACCCGCACGACCTGGACCGGCTGACGTACGCCGACGGCACCCCGGTCGGGGACGACTACGAGCAGCACGCGGTGATCGCCCAGATCGCCCGGGCGGTGTTCAGCGACTTCTCGCCCGGCTTCTACCTGGTCGTCACCGTCACCGGCGTCATCCTGGTCCTCGCCGCGAACACCGCCTTCAACGGCTTCCCGGTGCTGGGCTCGATCCTGGCCAAGGACGGCTACGCGCCCCGGGCGCTGGGCTCGCGCGGCGACCGGCTGGCGTACAGCAACGGCATCGTCTTCCTGGCCCTGATGGCCATCGCGCTGATCATCGCCTTCGACGCCGAGACCACGAAGCTGATCCAGCTCTACATCGTCGGCGTCTTCGTGTCCTTCAACCTCAGCCAGCTCGGCATGATCCGGCACTGGACGCGGCACCTCGCCACCGAGAAGGACCCCGCCGTACGCCGCCGGATGACCCGCTCGCGGATGATCAACGCCGTCGGCCTCGCCATGACGGCCGTGGTGCTCGTCATCATCCTGATCACCAAGTTCCTGGCGGGTGCCTGGATCACGATCCTCGCGATGGCCGGCTTCTTCGTGCTGATGCGCGGCATCCGCAGGCACTACGACCAGGTGAGCGACGAGCTCGCGGCCGACGAGGAGGACAAGGTGCTGCCCACGCGGGTGCACGCCATCGTCCTCGTCTCCAAGCTGCACAAGCCGACGCTGCGGGCGCTGGCCTTCGCCAAGGCCACCCGCCCCAACATCCTCGAGGGCGTCTACGTCGCCGACGACCCGGAGGCGACCAACCAGCTGCTGGAGGAGTGGGACGAGCGGAACCTCGGCGTACCGCTGAAGGTCCTGCACTCGCCGTACCGCGAGCTGGTCCGGCCGATCGTCGAGTACGCCACCGAGATTCGCCGGGCCAACCCGCGCGGGGTGGTCGCCGTCTACATCCCCGAGTACGTCGTCGGCCGCTGGTGGGAGCAGCTCCTGCACAACCAGACCGCGCTGCGGCTCAAGGGCCGGCTGCTGTTCACCCCCGGGGTGATGGTCATCTCGGTGCCGTACCAGCTGCAGTCCTCGCGGATCGCGCAGGAGCGCGAGCTGCGCGACGACTTCCGGGTCCGTCCCGGCGACCTGCGCCGCGGCCGGGTCGACAAGCGCGACTCCCGGGGCGGCGGCCAGGTCCCACGCTGACGCGGGGGGCCTCGCCTGATTCGGCGGGGGCGCGGGCGCCTGTCAGGCTGGTCCGGTGAGCCCGCGCCAGCACCGCACCCGCAAGCCCCGTGGCCGGTCCCGGGTCGGTGAGCGCTTCGAGGCCGAGGTCGGCCCCGTCGCGCACGGCGGCCACTGCGTGGTCCGCCTCCCGGAGCCCGAGTCCCGGGTGGTGTTCGTCCGGCACTCGATCCCGGGGGAGCGGGTGGTCCTGGAGATCACCGAGGGCACCGACGGCGACCGGTTCTGGCGCGCCGACGCGGTCGAGGTGCTGAGCGCGTCGCCGGACCGCGTCGAGCCGCCCTGCCCGTACGCCGGCCCGGGCCGCTGCGGTGGCTGCGACTTCCAGCACGTCGACCTGGCCCGCCAGCGGGCGCTGAAGGCTGACGTGGTCCGCGAGCAGCTCTCCCGGCTCGCGCGCCTCGAGGTCGACGTCGAGGTCGAGGCGGTGCCGGGCGACGACCACGGCCTGCGCTGGCGCACCCGCCAGCGCTACGCCACCACCCCCGACGGTCGCCGGGCCATGCGCCAGCACCGGTCGCACCGCCTGGTGCCCGTCGACGACTGCCTGATCGCGGCGCCGACCGGGTCCGACCACACCGCCCATGGGCACACCTTCCAGGTCGCCGAGGACGGCTTCTGGCAGGTGCACCCGGGCGCTCCCGACGCGCTCGTCACCGCGGTGCTCGACGTACTCGCCCCGCAGCCGGGGGAGCGCTGCCTCGACCTGTACGCCGGCGTCGGGCTCTTCGCCCGCTTCCTCGCCGAGGCCGTCGGACCCGCGGGCCGGGTGGTCGCGGTCGAGGGCGACCCGCGCGCCTCCGCGCTGTCGACGCGCAACGTCCCCACCGCCGAGGTGCGCGCCGGCGACGTCGGCGAGGTCCTCGCGACGGCGTACGACGAGCCGTTCGACCTGGTCGTGCTCGACCCGCCCCGCGAGGGCGCGCGCCGGCCGGTCGTCGAGCAGGTCGTGGCCCGCCGGCCCCGAGCCGTGGCGTACGTCGCCTGCGACCCCGCCGCCATGGCCCGCGACGTGGCCGTCTTCGCCGAGCACGGCTACCGGCTGGCCTCGCTGCGGGCCTTCGACCTCTTTCCGATGACGCACCACGTCGAGTGCGTCGCGCACCTGGTTCGGTCCGACGACTGATCCCATCACGCCGAGTCGGCAGTAGTTGCGCGTCGAGTCGGCAGCAACTACTGCCGACTCGGCGCGCAACTTCTGCCGACTCGGCGGGTGGCGAGGAGACCGTCGCCGTGCCGGTGTGCTGGCCTGCGCGACTGGCTCGGGTCGTAGGGGTCGCGGGGCCGCGTCGATCGCTGCGAGCGGAACGCGTGTGTGATCCGGAGGATCCCGACAATTGCGTGAAGCGAAGGCTGTGCTTGCGCAAGTTGGCCGAAGGTCTTGCATCCTGCTTGGGATCGCATATGATTTCGCACACGCCACCGTGTGCCGGGCATCACAGGACGTCCGGTCGTGCGAATCCGAGGCCAACCGAGAGGCCAGCGGGAGCCGGTGCCGATGCAGCACGATCCAGTCGCCTCGACGCGACGTCTAAGGAGTGTCATCACATGAAGCAGTTCGCTCGACTGGCTCGGGTCGCCGTCCCTGCGACGGCGCTCGCCCTGGCCCTCGCCGCCTGCGGCGGCGGGTCCGACGAAGACGGTGCGGAGGGCACCTCGGTCCTGCGCGTCAGCTGGGGAGGCTTCCCGGAGAGCTGGGCACCGGGTGCGGACATCGAGGCCGGCTACCAGCGCGTGCCGTACGAGTACCTCACGCAGCTCGGCCCCGGCAACGAGGTCCAGCCGATGCTGGCCGAGTCCTGGGAGCAGACGGATTCCGACATCACGCTGACCCTGCAGGAGGGCGTCACCTTTCATGACGGCACGCCCTTCGACGCCGAGGCGGTGAAGGCCAACATTGAGCTGGTCAAGGACACCCCCGGCCCCTACGCCGGTCCGTTCCAGGTCGTCGAGTCGGTCGAGGTGGTCGACGCGCGGACCGTGAAGATCAACCTGAAGGCGCCGGCGCCGTCGCTGCTGACGACGCTGTCGACCCGGGCCGGCGCCATGGCCAGCCCCGCGGCGATCGCGGACGGCAGCATCGCCACGACTCCGGTCGGCACCGGCCCCTGGAAGTACGACGCCGCGACCTCGATCTCCGGCACCCGGATGGACTTCACCGCCTTCGAGGACTACTGGGACGAGGTCCCGGCGTACGACCAGGTGCAGCTGTTCGCCATCGAGGAGGACAATGCGGCGTCGGCGGCGATGAGCAACGGCGAGATCGACATCACCGACACCGAGCTCGACCAGGAGAGCACCCTCGAGGGCATCGGGTCGGTCGAGATCATCCGCTACCCCGCCATCCGCCTGAACCCGCTGTTCTTCGACCGCGGCCCCGGCGGCGCCTTCGAGGACGTCAACGTCCGACGCGCCGCCTGCCACGCGATGGACACCGAGGTCGTGACCAAGCTCGAGGGCGACGTACGCTCCGCCACCCAGCACTTCGCCGAGGGCGAGCCCGGCCACAACCCGGAGGTCACCGGCTACGAGCACGATCTGGCGGAGGCGGAGCGGCTGCTCGCCGAGGCCGGCAACCCGGACGTCTCGGTGCAGATGATGGCGGCCACCTTCAACGAGCGTCAGCTCTCCGTGTACGCCGAGCAGATGAGCGAGGCGGGCATCGAGGTCAAGCTCCAGACCGCCCCGCCGCCGCAGTTCTTCGCCGAGTGGCTCTCCCCGCGCTACGGCCTGGGCGTCGGCAGCAACGACGAGCTGACGCCGTACGACTGGTACTCCGCCTGGTTCGCGGCCGACGCTCCGGGCAACCCGTCGGGCGTGGAGAGCGACGAGCTGAAGGCGGCCGCCGACGCCGCGATCGCGGCCGGCGCGACCGACGAGGCCGAGGCGCTGTGGCAGGACGTCGTGAAGGTGATCGCGGACGAGGCGCTCACCTGCGCACACACCGTGGGTGACGAGCTGGTCGCCGTGAACACCGCGGAGGTCTCCGGCGCGTCCGAGCCGAGCCAGCCGTACGAGCCGATGAACATCAACTACCGGGACCTGGCGCCGGCCGGCTCCTGATCCACCGCGTGATCCGTCGCGTCACCCACTCGCCCTTCGTTGCAGAGAGACAGGGATAGAACATGGCGAAGCTGGTGCTCTACCGCCTGGCCTTCGTGTTGCCCCAGATGCTGGTCGTGTCCGTGCTGGTCTTCTCGATGACCTACCTGGTCCCCGGGAGTCCCGCCGGCGCGGTCCTCGGTCCCTCCGCGACGCCCGAGGCGATCGCGCAGGTCGAGGCCCAGCTGGGGCTCGACGCCCCGCCGCTGCAGCGGATGGGCGAGTGGTTCACGGCGCTGCTCCAGGGTGACCTGGGCACCGCCTACCGCAGCGGCATGCCGGTGACCGACCTGATCAGCCAGCGGCTGCCCGCGACGCTGTCGATGGTCGTCGGCGGCATGCTCGTCGCCCTGCTGCTCGGGGTGGGTGTCGGCGTGCTCGCCGGCACCCGCCCCGGGACCAAGGTCGACCGGCTGCTGACCGGCGGCACCGTGCTCGGGATCGCCATCCCGGAGTTCTGGCTCGGCCTGCTCCTGACGACGGTCTTCGCCGCCCACCTGGGGTGGTTCCCGATCGTGGGCTGGGTGCCGCCGTCCACCGACTTCCTGGGCTGGCTGCACGGCCTGGTCCTGCCGTCGATCACGCTCGGCCTGACCGGCGGCGCGATCATCGCCCGGCAGACCCGGGCCGCGATGGTGCGCTCCCTGGCCTCGCCGTTCATCGACACGCTGGCGGCCGCCGGGGTGAGCCGCCGCACCATCCTCTACCGGTACGGCGTCAAGAACGCCCTGGTGCCGGTGCTCGCCTCGGCGGGCGTCGTCTTCGCCATCCTCATCGGCGTCAGCTTCGTCGCCGAGAAGGTCTTCTCCTTCCCCGGGCTCGGGGACCTGATGCTCACCAGCACCATCGGGCAGGACTTCCCGGTCGTGCAGGGGGTCGTGCTGGTCACGGCCGCCCTCGTCGTCGCCATCAACTTCGTGCTCGACATCTCCTACGGTCTGATCAACCCCCAAGCGAGGCCCGCGTGACCACGTCCACCATCGGCCCGAACGCGGCGGATACCTCCTCGACCCGGCAGGCAGCCGGCCTGCGCCAGCTCTGGCGCCGCCTGCGCAGCCAGCCGGTCACCCTCGTCTCCACGCTGGTGCTGCTCGGCATCGTCGCCGTCGCGGTGCTGGCCCCGTTGCTGGCGCCGTACGCGCCGGAGGCCACCGACTTCGACCACCCGCTGTCGGGGCCGACCGCGGACCACCCGCTCGGCAGTGACGAGCTCGGTCGCGACGTGCTCAGCCAGCTCATCTACGCCGCGCGCACCGCGCTGCTGGTCGCCGGCGGCTCGGTCCTGGTGGCGATGCTCATCGGCGTACCCCTCGGGCTCGTCCTGGGCTACAAGGGCGGCTGGTACGACCGGATCGGCTCGCGCGGCATGGACATCGCCGACGCGCTGCCCGGCCTGATGATCGGCTTCGTCGTCATCGCCATCCTCGGCCGCGGGATGCTCGTGCTGATCCTGGCCATCGGCATCATCTTCAGCATGAACTTCGCGCGCATGGTGCGCGCGGTCACGCTCACCGAGCGCAAGAAGCTGTACGTCGACTCCGCCCACGTGACCGGCCTGCCGACGCGCGACATCCTGTTCCGCCAGATCCTGCCGAACATGGTCGGCCCGCTGGCCGTGCAGGGCGCGGTGTTCCTCGGCAACGCCATCAAGGTGGAGGCGGCGCTGTCCTTCCTCGGCCTCGGCCTGCCCGAGTCCCAGCCCTCGTGGGGCGGGATGCTGCGCGTGGCCGCCGAGCACCAGGCCGACCGGCCCTGGATGGCGCTCCCGCCGGGCCTGGCGATCCTGATCACCGTGCTGGTGCTCAACCTGCTCGGCGACGGCCTGAACGACGCGCTCTCGGGGCGCCGCCCGGTGCGAAAGCGCGCCCGCTCGGCGGCTCCGGTGCCGCCCCCGGCACCGGCCGCGGTGGCCGACGACGCCCGGGCGGCGGTCCTCACCGTCGACGACCTCGTCGTCGTCGCCGATCGTCCCGACGGGAGCACGGCCCGGCTGCTCGACCGCGTCTCGCTGCAGGTGCGGCGCGGCGAGGTCCTCGGCCTGCTGGGCGAGTCCGGGTCGGGCAAGTCGATGCTGGCCAAGTCGATCCTCGGCATGCTGCCGCCCAACGTGTACGCCGAGGAGGGCAGCATCCGGCTCGACGGGCAGCAGCTCCGCGGCCTGCCCGAGCGGGAGTTCGCCAAGCTGCGCGGCCGCAAGCTCGGTGTGGTCTTCCAGAACCCCCAGGGCAACCTGTCGCCGGTGCACACCATCGGGCAGCAGTTGTGCGAGGCCCTGCGCGCGAACAACGAGCTGTCCAGGAAGCAGGCGCGGGCCCGCGCCGCGGAGCTGCTCGAGCTCGTCGGCGTCGACGACGCGTCGCGGCGCCTGGGGCAGTACCCCCACCAGTTCAGCGGTGGCATGGCCCAGCGGGTGGCGATCGCGATCGCGTTGGCCGGGGAGCCGGAGGTGCTGATCCTCGACGAGGCCACCTCCGCCCTCGACGTGACGACCCAGAGTCAGGTGCTCGACCTGGTCCTGGACCTGCGCGAGCGCTTCGACATGGCGATCATCAACATCACCCACGACCTCGGGGTGGCCGCGGAGACGTGCGACACGGTCGCCGTGCTCTACCACGGCGAGCTCCTCGAGGTCAGCGAGGTGAACGCCCTGTTCGACGACCCGTCCCACCCCTACACCGAGGCCCTGCTCGCCGCTCACCCCACGGCCGAGACCGAGCTGGACCGGCTCCCCACGATCGCTGACAAGCTCACGGTCGACGGCGATTGGATCCGCAAGTGAACGACACGGCCACCCCTCTCCTCGACGTCCGCGACCTCTGCGTTCGCTACGAGACCAGCGGCGCGTCGAGCTGGCGGCGCCACCTGACGACCGTGCTCCGGGACGTGACGTTCCGCATCGGGGCGGGGGAGACCTACGGGCTCGTCGGCGAGTCGGGCTCGGGCAAGAGCACGACGGGCCGGGCCATCCTCCGGCTCGCCGACATCGGCGGCGGGGCCATCACGTTCGACGGCCAGGACGTGGCCACCATGGGGCGTCGTACGCCGCTGGCGTACCGGCGCGACGTCCAGGCCGTCTACCAGGACCCGGGTGCCTCGCTGAACCCCCGGCACCACGTGGGTCGCGCCGTCACTGACGCGCTGCGCCGCCACGGCCTGGGCTCGGCCGCGGAGCGCCGCGCCCGTGCGGAGGAGGTGTTCGTGCAGGTCGGCCTGACCGCCGACCACCTGACCCGCTACCCGAGCGAGATGTCGGGCGGCCAGCTGCAGCGCGTGGCCATCGCCCGGGCGCTGGTGCTGAACCCGCGGCTCATCGTCTGCGACGAGGCGGTCAGCGCGCTCGACCTCTCGACCCAGAGCCAGATCATCAACCTGCTCATGGACGTCCAGGAGCAGACGGGCGTCAGCTACCTGTTCATCACCCACGACCTCGGCGTGGTCCGTCACGTCTCCCACCGCGTCGGTGTCCTCCGGGCGGGGGAGCTGGTCGAGCAGGGCGAGACCAAGGCGCTCTTCGAGGCGCCATTGCACGAGTACACGCGGTCGCTGATCGCTGCCAGTCCGGCGTCCCATCCTCAGGGTCGCGACGAGCGCCGCGCCGCGCGCCAGGCCCGGCGCCGAGCCGGCGTCGGCGCCGCCTGAGTTCGGGTGTCGCAAGCTCGGGCAAGCCGCTGCGTCGGGGTCGCTCGGTCACTACGCTGAACGCTGTGTCCACCCGGCAGGATCCGCGCCCGTTCTGGTTCGTCGCCCTTGGTGGGCTGGCAGGATCGCTCGGCGGCGTCGCATGGACCTGGCTGGCCGGCGCCGTGCTCGGCGCCATCGACGACGCCGGATTCCGGTGGCCGCTACCTGAACCGCTGGCCATCCTCGCGACCGTTCTGGTCGCCGCCGCATTCTGGGCACCATGGGTCCCACTGTTCGTGCGAGCCGCCTTGCCCTGGTGGTGTGTGTTCGCAGCCGCGTTCCCGCTCGCGGGCATCGCCCTGGCGGGCGTGACCGGCGTACGGCTCGCCGCGACCGCTGGGCGACCGTCGGGCGCGGCAACGCGAGCTGCCGAGGCTGCGACGATTCGCGGCTGACGCTGACGGGCAGCTAGTGTCGCGCGCCCGAAATCCTTGGATGGTTGGACGCCGCCATGGCGCGCACCTCGCTGCGTTGGCAGCACTCGGAAGACGCCCGGTATGCCGTCGTGCCGCCGCCTCGCGATCTACGCACCCTGGCGACGCCAACCAACCAATTATTTCACACGCACGCCACTAGCCGGCCGGCCGCCCGGCAGCGACGCCGCCTGCTGGCGGTCGTGCTCGACCACGGCCGCGAGCGTGTTGAGCTCGTGGCGCCGGGCGGCGGCGTCGATCTCCTCCGGGTCGGCGCGCTGCTCGATCAGGTCGAGGATGTGATCGTGCTCGGTCACCGAGGCCAGCGCTCGCCCGGGGGCGTAGTAGAAGGCCGAGCGCCGGATCAGGTCCAGCCGGGTCCACTCGGTGCGCACCAGGTCGATGAGCCGGTCGTCGCCGCAGCGCGAGCACACCAGCTGGTGGAACTGCCGGTTGGCCTGGCCGAAGCTCTGCATGTCGAAGTCGGCGAGCGCCTGCCGGGCGCGCGCGTTGAACTCGCGGGCCTGGGCGATGTCGTCGGGGGTGAGGTGCGGCGCCGACAGCGACGTGGCCAATCCCTCCAGGGCGGCGAGCAGTCGGATCGTGCGCTGCCACGCGTCGGTGTCGAAGGTCGTCACGAGCGCCCCGACGTTGCGCGTGATCGTGACCCAGCCCTCGGCCTCGAGCCGGCGCAGCGACTCGCGCCACGGCACCGAGCTGATGTCGAACTCGCGAGCCAGCTGGTCGATCACGAGACGGTGTCCGGGACCGAACGTCCCGTCCATGATCCGCTGTTTGAGGATCTCGTAGGCGCGGTCGGCTTTGCTGGTGCTCATTTGCGACCGATCCTATCGCAGATCATGTGGGATCTAGGGCGCCTATGGGACTCAGGGCCGTTGGTAGGCCTGCCGCGGGTACCAGGCGGCGGTCTGGAGCGGGCTGTCGGTGGTGGGCCGGTGGGAGACCAGGCGGCGGCGGAGGTGCTCGCCGTGGTGACCGTGCTTCTCGTAGTGGTCGAGGAGCAGGTCGTGGCCCAGGTCGTTGTTCAGGTCGCGCCAGACCGTGTGGACGTGCTGGCCGGCAGCGACGGCATTGTCCGCCTCGACGAGCAGGTTGGCCGTCGAGATGCGGTAGTAGTGCGCCGTGTCCGCCGCCGTGCCGCCTGCCCAGGCGAAGTGCAGCCGCGCCGGGTCCTCGCGGAGGATCTCCTCGCGGTACTGCGCCGTGATCTCCTCGGGTCCGGTCTCGACGTACCGCAGCAGCAGAGCCCGTACGGCATCCAGTTGGGCGCCGTCGAGATCCGCGCCGGTCACCCCGGACGGGGCGTCCTTGACGAAGCGGACCGCCCGGCGGTCCTCGTCGGTGATCTCGTAGCCGACGATGCCGAGGTCGACCGGGTCCGACCACTCCTCGGCACCCACTCGCGGCACCTGCCGGGTCACGAAGTCGGCAGGGGCCACGTCGTGGACCACGGCCTGGGCCCGCAGGTCGGGGGAGAAGGAGTGCAGGAGGTCGAGCGCCATCCGGCCGTGCTGGCCGAGCGGGTCCAGGACGCCGGCGGGGATGGGCATGGCGCCCATCGCGAAGGGCGTGACGGTCAGGTAGCGCTGGGCGACGATGGTGAAATTGAGCGACAGGTGGTGGCCGAGGATCCGCCAGCCCCAGGTGTCCTCGAAGCCCGGGCGACCGAAGACCGTGATCCAGTAGGCGTCGGGGCTCCGGAAGTCGCCGGCCAGGACGCCGAACTCGCGCTCGATGACCTCCAGCTCGCGCAGCATGTTCTCCGTGGCCATCACCGCCAGCACCTGGCTGTAGCCGCGCATGCTCAGCCCGGCCTTGATCAGGCTGTGGGCCAGCACCTTCTGGTGGTGGTCGAGCTTGGTGAGCGGGACGCCGGTGCGGTCCGGCTTCGGGATGAAGTCCCAGTCGACGCGGCGTGGGTCGGCCATGTCGGGCAGGTGCATCTGTGCCCGCAGGTCGGGACTCAGCGAGTCCAGGAGCGTCCACGTCGAGAACATCATGCGCTTGATCGTCGCGGGGGCTTCGTAGCTCATCGTGGGCAGCTCGGACATGCGTCTTCCTCGGGCTCGTTCGTCGGGTCAGGCGTGGGCGGGGAGCACGGCGATCAGGTCGCAGTGCACGAGGGCGGTCCCGTCGAGGCGGGCGGCGACGACCTGGCGGGCCGGGCGGTCGGCCGGGTCGGGGAACATGGCCAGCCACTCGCGGTTGAGTGCCTCGCGGTCAGCCGGGTCGACCAGGTGGAAGGTCAGCTTCAGGATGTCGGAGACGCCACCGCCGGCCGTTTCGAGGAGCGCACGCACGTGCCCGAAGACGCTGGCCAGCTGCGCCTCCAGGGTCGCCGGCATCTCCCGGGTCACCGGGTCACGCCCGGTGAGTGCCCCCGAGGCGAGGAACGGCCCGATCCGGCTGGCCGCCGGGATGGGGTTGGCGTGGGCGAACCCCGGTAGCTCGATGCTGGTCCGGCGCCAGTGCTCGGTCACGGCTCAGGACTCCGCGACGACGGTGTTCTCGATCGCGCCCAGGCCGGAGATCTCGGCGCGGACCACGTCGCCGATCTTCAGGAACCGGCCGGTCGGCGCCCCGATGCCCGAGGGCGTGCCGGTGGCCAGGATGTCGCCGGGCATCAGGGTGAAGACCTGGGAGAGGTAGGCGATCTGCTCGTAGACGTCGTAGATCATGTCGTTGGTCCGCCAGTCCTGGCGGACCTCCCCGTTGACCGTGAGCGTCATCTGCAGGTCCAGCGGGTCGGCGATCTCGTCGTCGGTCGTGAGCCACGGGCCGATCGGGCCGTGGGTGTCGAACGACTTCCCGAGGGTGAACGTGGGGGAGCGCTTCTGCAGCCAGTCGCGCACGGACACGTCGTTGGTGACGAGGTAGCCGGCGATCACCGAGCGGGCGTCCTCCACGGAGACGTGCTTGCACCGTCGCCCGATCACGACCCCGAGCTCGATCTCGTAGTCGAGCGCGTCGGAGAGGTCGGGCTTGACGAGGTCGCCGTACGGGCCGTTGAGGCAGGAGACCTGCTTGTTGAACCACAGCTGGCTGGTGGGGATCGGGATCCCGGCCTGGCGCGCCTCTTCGGCGTGCTCGCGGTAGTTCATGCCGATGCCGAGGTACTTCTGTGGCTCGTCGACAGGGGCCTCCAGGGTGACGGCCGCGAGTGGCAGCGTCTCGCCGGCGGCCGCCTCGATGCGCTCTCGCAGTGCGGGCAGGTCCGGCAGGATCGCGCGCAGCGAGGTGCCGACCTCGGCGGAGACGTCGGTGACGTGGTCGCCGTCGACCCGTCCGAGGCGGACGGGGCCGGAGCCGACGCGAAAACGGGCGAGCTTCATGGCTGGACTTCCTTCGTGGTGGAGACGTCGATGGTGGTGGCGGCGCGCTCGGCCCGTTCGGCGCTCGCGCGCTCGGAGTCGGTCATGGTGAACGCCTGGGTGCCGTCGGGGGTCATCTGGAAGCTGACGAAGCGCCAGGCGCCGTCGTCGCACCGGCGGAGCACCTGGATCACCTGGCCCCCGAGGACCCGTTCGGTGCCGTCGGGACTGTCCAGCCGGTTGCGGATGCGGCCGGTCATGATCGCGACGTCGCCGATCACGCGGATGGTGAGCTCGCCCCGGGCGATGCCGAGGTAGGCCTGCCGGGTGGCGACGTGGTGCAGCAGCTGGGACCTGTCGTGGGTCAGGCCCGGTGCGTGGGTGTGCACCAGCGACTCGTCGTACAGGTCCTCAAGGGTCGCGAGGTCCACGTCGACGAGGGCGCGGCAGCGGCGCTCCTCGACGGCGAGGATCTCTGCCCGCGTCGGGGCGTCCGCCACCACGAGCGGCGCGGGGGAGTGGGTGGTCATGTCAGTCCTTCGTAGGATCCGCCGTCGAGCTGGAGGTTCTGTCCGGAGATGTAGCCGGCCTGGGCCGAGCAGAGGAACGCGCAGGCGTCGCCGAGCTCCTCGGGTCGACCCATCCGGCGGGCCGCGATCGTCGAGGCGATCCGCGCGCGTGCCTCGTCGCGGTCGACCCCCTCCTGCGCCATGCGGCGCTGCACCATGAACTCCTGGCGCGGGGTGTCGATGCGTTCCGGCAGCAGGTTGTTGATCGTCACGTTGCGGGCGGCCACGTCCTTGCTGATCGCCTTGCTGATGGCGGTCAGTGCGGCACGTGCGGAGGTCGAGAGGCCCATGTCGTACGCCGGGCTCTTGACCATCGCCGAGGTGATGTTGACGATCCGGCCGAACCCGCGGGTCCGCATGCCGGGGAGATAGGCGCGGACGAGCTGGACCGCGGGGACCATGTTGGCGCGCAGCGCGCCGACCAGTGCCTCCTCGTCCCAGTCCTCGATGCCACCCGGCCGGGGGCCCGCGTTGTTGGTGACGAGGATGTCGACCTCCGGCGCCGCGGCGGTGATGGCCGTGCGCCCCTCGGACGTCGTCAGGTCGGCGGCGACGTACTCGACCGAGGCGTCGGGGAGCTCCGCGCGCAGGGCGGAGGCCGTCGCCGCCAGCTTGGCCTCGTCGCGGCCGTTGATCACCACCGCGACGCCCTCCCGGGCCAGCGACCTCGCGCACGCGAGGCCGAGCCCCTGGGAGGACGCCGCGACGAAGGCGCGACGGCCGCGGATGCCGAGGTCCATGTCGCCGGGCTACCGATCCGCCGGCACGGCGTACACCTGGGCGTCGGTGGTCCGGTAGCCCGTCGCCTCGCCGGCCTCGAAGCCGGGCCGCGGCGAGCCCACGAGAGCGTGGTACTTGCTGAAGATCTCGTCGGCCTCGGCGAGCGGCAGCACGTCCTCGATGTCGGTGAACGGCTTGCCGTCGGTGCGCTCCGCGACCATCCGACGGATGACCTCGTAGCCCTCGCCGCGCATGTTCATGACGATCCGGTTCACGCCCTCGCGGCGCGCCTCGTCGTAGGCGACGAAGCCGGCGTGCGGGTCCGTCGGGTGCTCGAGCAGCTTCTGGACGACGACGCGGGCGTCGAGCATGGCCTGGGTGATGCCGTTGCCGCCGCGGGGGAACATGGCGTGCGCGGCGTCCCCGAGCAGGACCACGCGGCCGTCGACCCAGCCGTCGAGCGGCTCGTGCCGGATGAGGGGGAAGAGGTAGACCTCGCGCGCGTCGCGCATCATCTGCTGCACGTCGAGGAAGGGCAGCTTCACGGTATCGAAGAGCGGGATCACCTCGGTGATGTCGCCGACCTGGTTCCAGTCCTCGATGGTCTCCTCGCCCTGGGTCTCGACGACCCAGTTGACCAGGGTCCTGCCGGTGCCCTCGAAGTCGTCGGCGATGGGGTAGACGATCATCGTCGAGATGTTCGGGTCGCCGATGTGCAGGATGGTGTGGCCGCCACGGTAGGGCTCCATCAGCGTCGTCCCGCGCCACATCGTGATGCCGGAGAAGTGTGGCTCGGCCATCTCGGGAAACATCTGCCGGCGGATCACGGACTTGATGCCGTCGCAGGCGATCACGGCGTCGTGGCGCACCTGCTCGGTGCGGCCGTCGGTGTGCCGGAGGTCGAGCGTGACGCCGTCGGCGTCCTGGGAGTACGCCGTCACTCCGGCGCCCAGCACGATCGCGGCCGCGCCGAGACGCTCGAGGGCGACGCGGTAGAAGAGCATCTGCAGCGTGCCGCGGTGCACGAACCGCTGCTCGTGCAGGTAGCCCATGTGCACGCCGCACTTCTCGGCGTAGATCTCCTGCCCGAAGTGGTTGTAGAAGATCGAGTCCTCGGCGTCGACGGAGATCGCCCGGAACTCCTCCAGCAGCCCGAGGTCGTCGATCTCGGCCGTGCCGACCGTCTTGATGTCGACACCCACGCCGAGCGGCTTGAGCTCGGGGACGACCTCGTAGACGGTCGGGCGGAAGCCCTGCTGGTGGAGACGGAGCGCCGTCAGCAGGCCGGCCGGGCCGGCGCCGATGACGGCGATGTCGAGAGAGGTGTCGGTCATGGATCCTCGAAGGGTGTCGTGGTGGGAGCCGCGGATGTCGCGGTCGGAGGGGGCGGGTCAGGAGGTCGGGGAGCCGACCTCGCGCAGGAAGGCGAGGGTCGACGCCCAGGCGCGGGTGGTGCTGCGGGCGCTGTAGGCGACCACGTCGGGGCGAGGGGAGTCCTTCGCCATCGGGCTGGTGAAGGCGTGCACGGTGTCGCTGTAGACGTGCAGCTGCCAGTCGTTGCCTGCCGCGTCCATGGCGGAGGTCAGGTCGTGGCGCATCTCCGGCGTGGCCATGGGGTCGTCCTCGCCCGTGCACAGCAGCACGGGCGAGGACGAGGCGGCGGACCAGTCGTGGTCGAGGATGTCGAGACCGCCGTGCACGCTGACCGCGCCCGCGACGTCGCCGCCGGTGCGGACGTACTCCAGGGCCGACGAGCCGCCGAAGCAGTAGCCGAGCAGGACGACCGGCGCGGTCCCCAGGCCGGGCTGCGCGCGGAGCGCCCGGTGTGCGGCGTCCACCTGGCCGATCCACTGGGTGCGGTCGGCCGCCATGGCGCCGATCATCGGTCCGAACTCCGCCTGGTCGGCCGGCTGGCGCCGCTCGCCCCAGAGGTCGGCGACCAGCACGGGGTGACCGTGCTCGGCGAGCCGGCCGGCGAGTCCGATGGCGTGCTCGCCCACGCCGTACGCGTCGGGGAGAAGCAGCACCGTCGCACAGGAGACGGCGGACGGCACCGTCAGCGACCCGATCATGCGGGTGCGGCCGTCGTCGTACTCGACGTCGGTGGTGGACGGTCCGGGCATGCGGGGCTCCTCGCGCCAGGGGTGAGGTCGGGGAGCATGACCGTAGTGGAAATCGTGTACGATTTCAAACAAGAAATCGCTTGTGGTTGCCCGAGGCCCACACTAGGGTCGATATCGCATTTCGTACACGATCCGTGCCAGGCTGCACCCTCGGAGCGACGCGCGCCGTCGCCGGAACCGAGAGTCCCGTGCGCCCCCGATGACAAGGACCCACCCATGACCGTGGTCGACATCAACATCCACCACCTGCCCGAGGACCTCTTCACCAACCAGAAGATCCTCAACGGCTTCCTCAACAGCGCCCCACGCGGGTTCGGCGAGATCGCCCGGGTCGGCACCGCCGACGACGGCAAGAAGCAGCTGATCCTGGAGAAGCCCGCCGGCTTCCAGAACCTGAACTACGTCGATGGCGACTACTCCGCCGAGGCGAAGCTCGCGGCCATGGACGACGCCGGCGTCGACTACGGCGTGATGCGGGTGCCGGTCTGGCAGGAGTGGCTGGACCTGGAGACCTGCAAGGCCGTCAACGACAACGCGGCCGACATCGTCAAGCGGTCCGGCGGGCGCCTCTTCTCGACCGCGTGCGTTCCGCCGTGGGGAGGCCAGGAGAACGTCGACGAGCTGAAGCGGTGCATCGAGGAGCTCGGTGCCGTCGGCGTCCAGATCGCCTGCCACTACGGCCAGCTCTACCTCGACGACGACGTCTTCAAGCCGTACCTGAAGGTGCTCAACGAGCTCGACGTGCCGGTCATCGTCCACCACACCCCACTGCCGGTGGAGTGGAAGTCGGTCATCGACTACACCAACCTGCGCCGCGAGTACGGCCGGATCATCGACCAGGGCATCGCGGTCGGCCGCGAGCTGTTCAGCGGCATGTTCGACGAGTTCCCGAACCTGCGCTTCATCCACACCATGTTCGGCGGCAACTGGTTCGCCAACACCGCGCTGCTCACCCCGCACGCTCCCCACAAGAAGGAGTCGCTGGCCCGGCTGGACCCGACCGGCGGCGAGAAGATCAAGAGCTACCTCGAGAACAACATCTTCTTCGACATGACCCACCCGCACTCGTGGGGCAAGCACCAGGTGGAGGCGGCCATCAAGATCAACGGTGCCGACCACTACATGTTCGGCTCCTCGTTCCCGGTCTTCCGCAGCTGGATGAGCCAGGGCGTCGAGTTCATCAAGAACGACCTCGACATCACCGCCGAGGAGCGCGAGCTGATCTTCGCCGGCAACGCCAAGCGCATGTTCAACCTGCCGATCTGACATGACCGAGCAGCAGAGCGGCCAGCGAGCCGACGAGTCGGACGACCAGGACATCGATGGGTTCTTCACCACCGCCCGGGTCTCCGGGCGGGACGAGGCGGTCGAGCTGACCGACGCCAGCTTCCGGGAGTTCGTCCCCGAGCGGGACGACCCCAAGCTCGCCGAGGTCCGGGGGATGACCTACGAGGAGTTCGCGCGGGACCGCTACCAGGCGCCGTTCCTGCGCGAGCTCCTGGAGTACTGGGACGGGCTCTACCGCGAGCCGTACGTCGGGATCACGACCGACGGCACCGTGGTCGGGGACCTCTACGCCCTGCCGGACCGTCCGTCCGCGGATGCGTCGGCGGCGACGGCGGCGCAGCAGGTCCTCGCCACGCTGACCTCCGGTGAGGTCGACGCCGTGCGCCATCCGATCGACTCGCCCCACTGGCGGGCGTGGAGCAACCCGGAGTTCGTCGTCTACCGGGTCGGCCTCCGGCTCGAGGTGTGCTCCGACGCCACGGTGGACGCGGTGCACGCGTTGATGGCTGCGTCACTCAGCCCCGAGGGATACGAGCGCGTCGTCGAGGCGATGGCCCTCAACGGCTACCTCGGCGAGCTCGTCGACCTGCCGACGGTCATGAACGACCGCTCCTACTGGTTCGCCCTGTACGGCGAGCCCGACGCCCTCGAGCCGTGGGGCTGGCAGCTGTTCGGACACCACGTGGTCGTCAACTTCGTCTCGGTCGGCGGCCGGCACGTGATCGCGCCGGTCTTCGTCGGCGGCGAGCCGGCGCTCTCGGACGGCGCGCGCCCGCCGCTGTTCGCCGAGCGCGAGCGGCTGGGCATCGAGCTCGCGAGCTCGCTGACCCCGGGCCAGCGGGAGCAGGCAGTGGTCTACGCGTCGGTCCTCGACCCGGCGATGCCCGAAGGGCGCCTGCACCCCGCCGACGAGCGGCACGTCGCCGGCGCGTTCCGCGACAACCGGGTCGTGCCCTACGAGGGCATCCGGGCCACGGAGCTCGACGAGGCCCAGCAGGCGCTGCTGCGCGAGATCGTCGCCGACACCCTGCTGCTGCTCGTCGAGGACCAGCGCGCCCTGGCGCTCGCGGAGTACGACGCCCACCTGGCCGACACCTGGTTCTCCTGGTACGGCGCCACCGACGGCACCCAGCCGTGCTACTTCCGGGTGCACTCGCCGGTCCTGATCGCGGAGCTCGACCACCATGCGGGGGTCTGGCTGAGCAACACGCTGCCGGCCCCCTTCCACGTGCACACCACGCTGCGGCACCCGAACGGCAACGACTACGGGCGGGCGCTCATCGCCCGCTGGCAGCAGCGCGAGGACTGATCAGGCGTGACCGTTCTCCGGCTGGAGCCCGGCCTCGTAGCTCGTCACCGCGTCGACCGTCCGGAGCTCGTGCTGGCAGGCCGCGGCCTCGATCACGGCGGCGTCGGCGCCCGACTCGATGAGGTCGAGCAGGTCGTCGTGCTCCGCGAGCGAGGCCTCGGCGCGGCCGGGGGCGTACCAGAAGGCCGACTTGCGGATGACCTCCAGGCGGGCCCACTCGCTGCGCACCATGGCGACCAGTCGCTCGTCGTCGGCGCGCGAGGCGAGAAGCTCGTGGAACTCACGGTTGAGGCGGCCGAAGCCACCCGGGTCGAAGGCGCTCAGCGACTCGCCCATCCGGCGGTTCAGGCCGCGGGCGGTCTCGAGGTCCTCGGCGGTCAGGTGGGGCGCCGACAGAGCGGTCGCGTAGCCGCCGATGCGCGCCAGCAGGCTGAGGCCCTGCTGCCAGGCGTTGGTGTCGAAGGTGCGCACGAGGGCGCCGACGTTGGGCACGATCTCGACCCATCCCTCCGCCTCGAGGCGGCGCAGGGACTCCCGCCACGGGACCGAGCTGATCTCGGTCTCCCGGACCAGCTGGTCGATCACGAGACGGTGACCGGGGCCGTAGGTGCCGTTCATGATCCGTTCCTTCAGGATCTGGAACGACTGCTCGGCCTTGGTGGACATGTCCCGGATCCTACGGAAAGGAGGGCCCGGTGACCGGGTCCGAACTGCCGGACGGGCTGTCCCGTCCCGGAAAGATCATCGCGGTCCACGCCGGCTACGCCTCCCGGGCGGAGGAGAGCGGCACCCGTCCGCGGCACCCGTCGTACTTCCTGAAGCCGGCGAGCTCCCTCGCGGCGAGCGGGGGCACGGTGGAGCGGCCGGCGGGGACCGAGCAGCTGCGATGCGAGGGCGAGGTCGCCCTGGTCATCGGTACGACGGCCTCCGGCGTGGCTCGCGAGGACGCCTGGCGGCACGTCCGGTGGGTCACGGCGGCCAACGACCTGGGCGTGCGCGAGTGGCGTGACCCCGACCGAGGCTCCCTGCTGCGGTCGAAGGGCCGCGACGGCTTCACCCCGCTCGGTCCCGGCCTCCTCGACGCGACCGCGCTCGATCCGAGCGCCTTGCGCGTGCGCACCTGGGTCAACGGCACGGCGGTCCAGGACGACACCACGGCCGGTCTGCTCTTCGGTCTCGATCAGATCGTCGCCGACCTGTCCCAGCACGTCACCCTCGAGCCCGGCGACGTGATCCTGACGGGGACGCCCGCGGGCTCGACCACCCTGGCGCCCGGAGATGTCGTCGAGGTCGAGGTCGACGCTCCGTCCGTGCCGGGTGCCCCGACGTCGGGACGGCTCCACACCACGGTGGTCGCCGGGACGGTCCCGGCGGACCCGGCCCTCGGCGCGGTCCCCGTGCCCGAGCCGACGGCGCGCCCGACGCTGGGTCCCGAGCTCCGGGAGAAGCTGATGCGGGCACCGGCCGCCGGCCTGTCGGCGCAGCTGCGCAAGCGCGGCCTCGACAACGTCGCCATCGACGGCCTGCGCCCCCTGGCCGGCAGCACCAAGATCGTCGGCACGGCGCGCACCCTGCGCTTCGTACCGAACCGCGAGGACCTCTTCGCGAGCCACGGCGGCGGCTACAACGCGCAGAAGCGCACCTTCGACGCGGTGGGCGAGGGCGAGGTCATCGTCATCGAGGCACGGGGCGAGACAGGGTCGGCGACGCTCGGCGACGTGCTGGCCATCCGCGCCCACGTGCGCGGTGCCGCCGGCATCGTCACCGACGGCGGGGTGCGCGACGCCGAGGCCGTCGCGGCCGTCGGCATCCCCGTCCACTGCGCGGGCCACCACCCGGCCGTGCTCGGTCGCAAGCACGTCCCCTGGGACCACGACCTGACGATCGCGTGCGGAGGGGCGACCGTGCAGCCGGGCGACGTCATCGTCGGGGACGCCGACGGCGTGGTCGTCATCCCGCCTGGCCTGGTCGAGGAGGTGGCCGATGCCGCCCTCGCCCAGGAGGACGAGGACGCCTGGATCGCCGAGCAGGTCCATGCCGGCCATCCGGTGGACGGGCTGTTCCCGATGAACGCCGCGTGGCGCGCCCGCTACGACGAGTGGCGGGCCGCCCGATGAGTCCCGAACCCGAGGCCAGCAAGTCGCAGATCGCCTACCGCTCGATCCGCGAGCGGATCGCGGACGGCACCTTCGGCCCCGGCTACCGGCTGGTGCTCAGCTCGATCGCGACCGAGCTCGCCATGAGCGTCGTCCCCGTCCGCGAGGCGGTCCGGGCACTCACCGCGGAGGGACTCGTCACCTTCGAGCGCCACGTCGGAGCCCGGGTCGCCGAGGTCGACGGGTCGCACTACCGCTCGACGATGCAGACGATCGGCATCGTCGAGAGCGCGGCCACGGCCCTGGCCGCGCCCTTCCTGACGCCCGAGGACATCGCGCGGGCCCGCGAGCTCAACGACGTCGTACGACGTGGCCTGCCGGACCTCGACCCCCGGGTCTTCCGGGCGGTCAACCAGGAGCTGCACCGGGTCCTGTGCGCGCCGTGCCCGAACCCCCGGCTGCTGGACATCGTCCGGGCTGAGTGGCTCCGCCTCGGGAATCAGCGCGACAGCGTCGCCGGCATCGTGCCCGGCCGGGCGACCGCGGTCGTGGCCGAGCACGACGCCCTCATCGACCTGATCGCCGAGGGGGCCGCCCCCGAGCTGATCGAGGCGGCCGCCCGCCGCCACCGCAGCGGCTCGCTGACCGCCGACCTCGCCGTCCGCCACCCCGAGGCCGGGCCGTGCGACCTACCCCTGCCCGAAGGAGCCTGACGTGCTCGACGACCAGACCATCGCCGACCTCGCCGCGGAACTGCTGGAGGCCCACCGACAGCGGGCCGTCGTACCCCGCATCACCCAACGGTTCCCCGACGCCACCGTCGAGGACTCCTACGCCATCCAGGGGCTGTGGCGCGACCGGGCCGTCGCCTCGGGCCGACGAGTGGTGGGCCGCAAGATCGGGCTGACCTCGAAGGTCATGCAGGCCGCCACGGGCATCACCGAGCCCGACTACGGCGTGATGCTCGACGACACCGTCTGGGAGAACGGGTCGGTCATCCCGTTCGACCACTTCTCCAACGTGCGCATCGAGGTCGAGCTCGCGTTCCTCCTCGAGGCGCCCCTCGAAGGCCCGCACTGCACCCTCTTCGACGTCCTCGCCGCGACCCGGTACGTCGTGCCCGCGCTCGAGATCCTCAACTCCCACCTCGAGCTTGAGGGCCGCACCATCGTCGACACCATCGCCGACAACGCGGCGTACGGCGGGATCGTCGTCGGGGGCAACCCGACCCGCCCCGAGGACGTCGACCTGCGCTGGATCTCCGCCCTGCTCTACCGCAACGAGACGATCGAGGAGAGCGGCGTCGCCGCCGCCGTCCTCAACCACCCGGCGAGCGGGGTGGCCTGGCTCGCGAACAAGCTCCACCAGCACGGCGGCCGGCTCGAGGCCGGCGAGCTGATCCTGGCCGGGTCGTTCACCCGGCCCATGTGGGTCTCGCGCGGCGACACCGTGCTGTGCGACTACGGACCGATGGGGACGATCACATGCCGATTCGAATGACGCCGACCATGCGCGACGCGTTGGCCGCTACGAACCGCCCGCTCGCCGGGATGTGGGTGTGCAGCGGGAGTCCGCTGGTCGCCGAGATCTGCGCCGGGGCCGGGCTGGACTGGCTGCTCATCGACATGGAGCACGCCCCCAACGGGCTGGAGTCCGTGCTCGGCCAGCTACAGGCGGTTGCGGCGTACCCCGTGAACCCCGTCGTGCGGGTCCCGGTCGGCGACCCGGTGGTCGTCAAGCAGGTGCTCGACCTGGGCGCGCGGACGATCCTCGTGCCGATGGTCTCCTCCGCCGCCGAGGCGCGGGCCGTCGTCGAGGCCGCCCACTACCCGCCGCGCGGGCGACGTGGGGTCGGGTCCGCGCTGGCCCGCTCGGCCCGCTGGAACCGGATCGACGACTACCTCAGCGACGCCGTCGCGCACGTCTCCGTCCTCGTGCAGGTCGAGAGTGCCGAGGCCGTCGCGGCCGCCGGCGAGATCGCGGCCGTCGACGGCGTCGACGGCGTCTTCGTCGGCCCTTCCGACCTGGCCGCGTCGATGGGCCTGATCGGCCAGCAGACGCACCCCGAGGTCATCGCCGCCGTACGCCGGGCCTTCGACGCCGTGCTCGCCGCGGGCAAGCCTGTCGGGGTCAACGCCTTCGACCCCGACGCAGCCGACGCGTACGCCGAGGCCGGGGCGTCGTACCTCCTGGTCGGCGCCGACGTCGCCGTCCTGGCCCGCTCCTCCGAGGCCCTGGCCGCCCGCTTCGTCCGGCCCGGCGACACCTCCCGCCCCAGCTACTGAGAAGGACCCCGCATGACGATCGACCAGTCCACCGACCGACGCGGCGGGGGCCGCCGCCGCCCGCCGCCGCGCGTGCTCGAGGTGCGTGACGTCGCCCGGCTGACCCCGCGCCTCGTCTCCGTGACCCTCGGCGGGGAGGCGCTCACCGGATTCCGCGAGCCACAGCCGACGGCCCACATCAAGCTGTTCCTGCCCGACGACAACGGACACCTGCCCACGCCGATCGTGGGCGCCGACGGGATGGTCGACTGGCCGAACGGGCGGCCGACGATGCGCACCTACACGCCGCGCCGCTACGACGCCGAGGCCCAGACCCTCGAGGTCCAGGTGGTCCTCCACGGCGACGGTGCCGCCTCGCGGTGGGCCGAGCGCGTCGTGCCCGGCGACCGGGTGGCGATCGGCGGGCCGAGCCAAGGACTCGACGTGGCGTCCCAGGCGAACCGGTGGTGGATCGGCGGTGACGCCAGCGCGATCCCCGCGGTCGGCTGCCTCGTCGACGCCCTACCGGCGACCGCGTCAGCGCAGGTGCACCTGGAGGTCGAGGACGAGAGCGAGCACCTCGACCTCGACCTGCCGCTCGGGGTCGAGGTCGTCTGGCACGACCGGCGTACGCCCGCGGGGGAGCAGCCGCGGTGGGGATCCCACCTGCTCGAGGCGCTACATGCCGAGACGCTCTGGCCGGACACCCACGTCTGGGTCGCCTGCGAGGCCGTCGCCGTACGACGGATCCGGACGCACCTGCTCGCCGACGTCGGCCACCCGCGGGAGCGCGTGACGACGCGCGGCTACTGGCGCCTCGGCGAGTCCAACCACTCCGACCACGACCACGGCGAGGACTGAGATGGAGGCCAAGCCGTTCGTGCCGGCCGGCATGACCGCGCAGCCTCTCGTCACCCTGCACCCCGGCAGCAGCGTCCAGCTGCGCCAGGTGCAGTACTTCGTCGCGACCGCCGACGCCGGCACCGTGAGCGCGGCGGCCGCGGCCGTCCACGTCACCCAACCCGCCCTGTCCCGCCAGCTGCGCCAGCTGGAGGTCGACCTGGGGGTCGAGCTCTTCGACCGGCGCGCGGGAAGGCTGCTCCTGAGCCGCAGCGGTCGGGAGCTGCTGCCCGTCGCCCGTCGGCTGCTGCGCGCGGCCGACGGGCTGCGCGAGTCCGCACGGTTCCTCGCCGGCGGCCGGCTCGCGCAGGTCACCATCGCGGCCCCGACCGTCACGCTGACCGACGTGGTGGCCCCGTTCGTGGCAACGACCTCCGCGGACGACCCGGTGGTGGACGTCCAGGCCGCGGACGGGCTGACGACGACGGAGATGCTCGACAACGGCGCCGATCTGGCCATCGGCCTGCAGCGGCCGCGGGCGCCGTACGCCGTCCGCGCGCTGGTCGAGCTCCCCGTCTGGGCCTTCGTCCGCGCCGACGACCCGTGGAGCTCGCGTCGGGCCGTGACGGTGGCGGAGCTGGCGGGCCGCTCTCTGGTCTGCCTGCCTTCCTCCTTCACCTCGCGCCAGGCGCTCGCCGCCGCGGCCGAGCGCGAGGCCGTGGCGCTCGGCGAGGTGCAGGAGGTGGCCACCGGCACCATCGCCCAGGCCCTGGCGGCCGCAGGCCGTGGCGTGTGCGTGGTCTCCGACGACCCCCGCTTCGACCTGGTTCCGCTCGCGATCGACACCCGGGGCACGACGCTCGCGGTGAACCTGCACGTGGCCTGGCACGCCCGCAGCGCCGCCGCGCCGGCGCTCCAATCGCTCGCCGGGCGACTCTCGGACTTCGTCCGACGCCAGTACGCCCGGCCGAACCCCCACGCCCTCGCCGAAGGAGGCACCTGATGTCCGAGAAGCTCCGGCTCGGCGTGGTCATCGCCAGCGTCCGCCCGACCCGCGTCGGGGACAAGGTCGGTCACTGGGTCGCCGAGCAGGCGCGCACGCAGGGCGGGTTCGACGTGGACCTGATCGACCTGGCCGACCTCGCCCCGTTCCCCGATGAGCCCCACCACCCCCGCACCGGCGACTACGTCCACGAGCACACGCGATCCTGGAGTCGTCGCGTCGCCGCCTGCCAGGCCTTCGTCCTGGTCACGCCCGAGTACAACCACGGCTACCCGGCCCCGCTGAAGAGCGCCCTCGACGCCGTGCTGAACGAGTGGGCGTCCAAGCCGGTCGGCTTCGCGTCGTACGGCGGGGTCTCGGGCGGCCTGCGCGCGGTGCAGCAGCTGAAGCAGGTGGTGCTCGCGCTCCGGATGATCCCGGTGCACGACGGCCTGGTCGCGCCGGTCGTGGGGCGGCAGGTGGTGGACGGAGTCTTCGTGCCGAGCGACGTCCAGGTTGTCGGTGCTCAGAGGATGCTCGACGAGCTGGAGACGGTGGGCCAGCGGCTTCTGCCGTTGCAGTAGTGCCAGACCCCGTCATCCGGATGACCTGGCACGCCCGGCTCGACGCCGATCCGGCCCAGCGCTGGCTGCGCTCGGCGGTGACGGACGCGGTCAGGCCGGCCAGTCCACGCTGAGGTACTGGGTCTCCTGGTACTCGCGCAGGCCCGCGCGCGCGCCCTCGCGGCCGAGGCCCGACTGCTTGACGCCCCCGAAGGGCGCCGACGGGTCCGAGACCAGGCCCCGGTTGATGCCGACCATGCCGGCGTCGACGCGCTCGCCCAGGCGCAGCGCGCGGCCCAGGTCGCCGGCGAAGACGTACGCCGCCAGGCCGTACTCCGTCCCGTTGACCTGCCGGAGCACCTCCTCCTCGTCGTCCCAGACGACCACGGGTGCGACCGGGCCGAAGACCTCCTCCTGCAGGATCGGGGAGGCCGGGTCGACGTCGACGAGGACCGTCGGGGGGAAGAAGTGGCCGGGGGCGTCCGGGAGCGGGGCCCGGTGGGTGACGCGGGCGCCGGCGTCCGTCGCCTCGTCGACGAGGGCCGTCACGCGGTCGACCGCGCGGGAGCTGATCAGCGGGCCGATCTCGGCGCCGTCGACCGACCGGCCCACCACGAGCTTCTCGACCGCGGCGCCGAACCGTTCCACGAAGTCGTCCGCGATCGCCGCATGCACGTAGATGCGGTTCGCGGCGGTGCAGGCCTGGCCGCCGTTGCGGAACTTCGCGGTCAGCGTGCCGGTGACCGCGGCGTCGAGGTCGGCGTCCTCGGTGATCACGACGGGTGCGTTGCCGCCGAGCTCCATCGAGGCGTTGACCACCCGGTCGGCCGCCTGGCGCAGCAGGTGCCGCCCGACGCCGGTGGAGCCGGTGAACGAGACCTTGCGGACGCGCGGGTCGTCGAGCCAGGCGGTGACGACGCCGGCCGCGTCGGTGGTGGTCACGAGCTCGACCGCACCGTCCGGTACGCCGGCCTCGGCGAGCAGCCGCGCGATGGCGAGGGCCGTCAGCGGGGTCTCGGCGGCCGGCTTCAGCACGACCGTGCAGCCGGCGGCGAGGGCCGGAGCGATCTTGCGGGTCGCCATCGCGGCGGGGAAGTTCCACGGCGTCACCAGGGCTGCGACGCCGACCGGCCGGTGCGTGACGATCGTGCGGGTGCCGCCGGCCGGCGACTCGCCGTACTCCCCGCCGGGCCGGACGGCCTCCTCGGAGAACCAGCGGAAGAACTCGGCGGCGTACGTCACCTCGCCCGCGGCGTCGGCGAGCGACTTGCCGTTCTCGCGGGCGATCAGCGCGGCGAGCTCGTCGCGGTCGCGGAGCATCAGCTCGTTGGCGCGACGCAGGACGTCGGAGCGGTGCCGCGGCGCCGTACGCGACCAGTCGGCGAAGGCCGCATGTGCCCGGTCCACCGCGGCCCGGGCGTCGGCCGGGCCCAGGTCGGGCACGTGGTCGATGATCTCCAGGGTCGCGGGGTCCTCGACGGCGAAGGTGGCGGTCATGGGAACCTTCCAGGTTCGGCAGCGGTGACCCCACGATCCTGGCCGTCCGCGGGCGCGCTGCCCAATGCCTGGTGCGACCGGGTGTCATGCCCCTCAGGCATGCGTCGGAGCGGGCAACGTCCGACTGACAGGTCGAGCGCGATCGCGATCTCGTCGTGGACGATCGAGAGGCATCGTCGCCCCGTCCGTCGTGACGCTCGCGATCGTGCTCGTCGCGGACCTCGTCGCCTGAGCCTGGTGTGCGAGGTCCGAATCCACTGGAGTACCGGGTTCGTGAGCCCGGGTCAGTCCGCGACGGGAGCCAGTTCCTTGAGCTGCGCCGAGGCGAGCGGGATCGTACTGAACATCGCCGGCTCCTCGGACGGCACCAGCGCGGTCGGCCCGTAGAGCCAGTCGACGAAGGAGTAGTCGGTGGTCTCCCGCTCGCGCAGCAGCACGTTCCGCTGCTGCCGGGCCAGGCCGTCGAGGTGCCACAGCTCGCCCCACGCCCGGGAGGTGGTCAGGACTCGCCGGCAGTGCTCGGGCCGGACGGCGTCGTACGCCGCCAGCGCGAGCGGCCAGTCGACCTCCGCCGGAGCGGTGCCCGCGCGCAGCTGGCGCGCGACGTGCTCGCCGAGCACCCAGCCGTCCTCGATCGCCATGATCGCGCCCTGGGCGATGTACTGCAGTGGTGGGTGCGCGGAGTCGCCGAGCAGCGCGATGCGGCCGTGGGTCCAGGTGGCCAGCGGTTCCCGGTCGTACATCCGCCACCACTTGTCGCGCCACATGTGGGGCAGACCCTCGCGCACGAAGTCGCACGTGCCGGCGAAGGCCGCGTCCAGCTCGTCGGGGGTGCCCCAGTCCTCCTCGCCTGCCAGCGCCTTGGGCGACTCGAAGACCGCGACCTGGTTGAGCAGCTCGCCGCCGCGCAGGCCGTAGTGCACGAAGTGGCAGCCGGGGCCGACGTAGACGGCGACCTCGCTGAGGTCCACGTCGCGGCCCGGTTGGTCGGCGGGCACCGTGCCGCGGTAGGCGACGTACGCCGAGGACACCGGGTCGTCGTCGACGAGCAGGGTGCGGGCGACCGAGTGCAGGCCGTCGGCCGCGATCACGACCCGCGCCTCCTCGAGGTGGCCGTCGGCCAGCTCGACGCGGGCACCGGTGGGGGTGTTCGCGTAGGCCACCGTCCGCTGGGAGGTGACCAGCTCGACGCCCGCCCGCTCGCAGGCCCGCAGCAGCAGGCCGTGCAGATCACTGCGGTGGATGACGAGGTAGGGGAAGCCGTAGCGCTCCTCCAGGTCGCGCAGGTCCAGCCGGGTCAGCTCGGCCCCGTCGACCGCGTCGCGCATGACCATCGCGTCCGGTACCACCCCGAGCCGCTTGGCCTCGCCCAGGAGGCCGTAGTCATCCAGGATCCGGGTGCAGTTCGGGGCCAGCTGGATGCCGGCGCCGACCTCGCCGAACGCCGGCGCCTGCTCCAGCACCCGGACGGCGAGCCCCTGGCGGCGCAGCGAGTACGCCGCCCCCAGTCCGCCGATGCCGCCGCCGACGACGATCACGTCGGGCGTCGCGGCGGTCGTCCCCGCGCTCACAGCCAGGCCCCGATCTCGGGGGCGTCCGCGAGGGCGTGCGGCCGGCCCGCGAGCCAGGCGGTCACCTCGGGCAGCGGTCCGGTGGGCAGGTCGTCCGCCGCGAGTCCGCGCTTGAGGCAGATGTCCTCGACCAGCGCCCGGAGGAAGTCCTCGGGCAGGTCGGCGAAGCCGAGTCCTCGGTCCAGGTCGACCGCGTGCACGAGCACCTCCCTCGAGCGGAGCCACGGGATCTCGGCCGCCGGGATGGTCCGGCCCTGTACGGTGACCACCTCGGCCTGCCACTGGGCCCGGGTGAGGTAGCCCAGCTGGGTCGCGAGGGTCTCGGCCGCGTGGGCCGACCACGCGGACAGCTCGGCGGCCGGCATCGCGACGCCGCGCTCGATGCCGGCGGAGCGCTCGGCCAGGGAGGCGTACATCGGCGTGACCTCGCCGGTCGCGGCCCAGTGCACGAGGTTGCCCAGGGCGTCGGCGTTGGCGGCGACGTGGGCGACGAGGTGCTTGCGCGACCAGCCCGGCAGGGCGCTCGGGGTGTCGTACTCCGCAGGCGTGAGGCGGTCGACCGCGTCGCCGAAGAGCTTGGTGCCCTCCTCGGCCCAGCGGCGGGCGTCGTTCAGGGTCCGCGCCATCACGCGTCCTTGACGACGCGGTTGACGCAGGCGCCCAGGCCCTCGACCTCGGTGACGACCTGCTCGCCGCCGACGAGGTAGATCTTCGGGTCGCGTGCGTGGCCCACGCCGGCCGGCGTTCCGGTGGCGATCAGGTCGCCGGGGCGCAGGGTGATGACGGTGGAGACGTACTGCACGAGGAAGACGGGGTCGAACAGCAGCGTGCCGGTGTCGTCGGACTGCATGACCGTCCCGTCGACGGTGGTGCTGACCCGGAGGGCCGGGCGGACTCCGCCGACCTCGTCGGGGGTGACCAGGTACGGGCCGACCGGCGTGGAGGAGTCCCAGATCTTGCCCTGGGTCCACTCGATGGTGCGGAACTGCCAGTCGCGCACGGACACGTCGTTCATCACGGTGAAGCCGGCGATCGCGGCCGCGGCCTGCTCCTCGTCGGCGCGGCGGACCTCCTCGCCGATGACGACGACCAGCTCCACCTCCCAGTCGAGGGCGTCGGTCTCCGCGGGCTTGACGATGTCGTCGTGGGCGCCGATCAGGGTGTCGGCGAACTTCGGGAACAGCGTCGGGTACGACGGCAGGTCCCGGCCCATCTCCTTGATGTGGTTGGAGTAGTTGTGCCCGACGCAGACCACCTTCGACGGCTGCGGCACCACGGGGGCGAAGTCCGCGCCCTCGACCGGGTACGACGTCCCGGTCGCCGCGGCCGCGGTCGCCGTCCACCCGGGGGTGGCGAGCAGCGCGCCCAGGTCGCTCACGCCGAGGTCGACGAGGGTCTCGCCTTCGAGGCGGACGGCACGGGTGCCGTCGGGGGTGCGGATGGTGGCGAGTCTCATCAGGAGTCCTTCTGGTGTCGGTGCAGCTGGAGCGCCTCGAAGATCGGCGCGTCGGAGAAGCGGAAGAGGTCGAGGGCACCGGAGTCGGAGTCGCTGGCGCCGGCCTCGGAACGGGCCGAGAACGGCTGCCAGGACGGGACGACGAACAGGTCGCCCCGGCTCACCGACCACGACGCGTCGCCGACGGTGACGGTGCCGGAGCCGTCGAAGACCTGGTAGACGCTGGAGCCGGTCTCGCGGACCGGGGCGGTCTCCGAGCCTCGGGCCACCCGGTGGAACTCCGCGCGGATCGTGGGCAGCACGTCGCTCCCGTCGTGCGGGCTGCTGAACCGCACCGCGGCGTGACCGGGCTCGACCGTGCCGCCGTACCCCTCCTTCTCCAGCTGGAGCTGGTCGGCGAGGGCGGCGTCGGTGTGCTCCCACTTGTAGGCGAGCAGCGGGGAGCCGGGGGCGACGGTGCCGACCGAGAGCGGGCGCAGGCCGGGGTGGCCCCAGAGCCGCTCCGAGCGGGACCGCTCGGGACTGGTCCGCTCGGCCGGGCTGATCTCGTCGCGGCCGAACTCGAAGAACTGCGCCTCGGCGGCGTACTGGAACGGGATGTCGAGACCGTCGATCCAGGCCATCGGCTCCGCGGTCGCGTTGTGGTGGGCGTGCCAGTTCCAGCCCGCCTGGGGCAGGAAGTCGCCGCGGCGCATCGGCACGGCGTCGCCGACCGGGGTGTCGCCGCTGCCGCCGACGACCGTCCACACCCCGGAGCCCTCGACGACGAAGCGGAAGGCGTGCTGGGTGTGCCGGTGCTCCGGGGCGTCCTCGCCGGGCATCAGGTACTGGATCGCGGCCCACAGCGTCGGTGTCGCGAACGGACGACCACCGAGGGTCGGGTTGGCCAACGCGATCGCGCGGCGCTCGCCGCCGCGGCCCACCGGCACGATGTGGCCGGCCCGATCAGCCAGCGCGACGAGGTTGTCCCACCTCCACAGGTGCGGGACGGCGCGCGAGCGCGGGTGCGCGGGCATCAGGTCGCCGATCTCGGTCCACAGCGGGACCAGGAGCTCCTCCTCGAACCCGCGGTAGAGCTCCTCGAGGGCGGGGGTCACGTCGGGCTGGTCGGGCGCGGCGACGGCCGTGAGGCGCACCGGGCTCCCGATCGGGCTGGTGTCGAGCGAGGTCATGCCCGCAAGCGTGGGCGGACTTCGCGTGGCAGAACATCAGATTCTGCAATGCAGAATAGGATGCTCGGATGAAGACCGCGCCCACCTATGCGATCGCCAGCGTGGACCACGCGCTACGGCTCGCGACGATGCTGCAGCTCGAGGGCTCGCTGACCGTCGCGGACGCCGCCGAGCGGCTCGGGGTGGCGCGCTCGACCGCCCACCGGCTGCTGCAGATGCTCGTCTACCGCGATTTCGCCGTCCAGGACGATCGCCGCGGCTACCACGCCGGACCGGTGCTGCAGCTCGCCGAGCACTCGCGCTCGCGCACGGCTCGGCTGCGCAGCGCCGCGCTGCCGCACCTGCGCCGCCTGGTCGAGGCGGTGGGGGAGTCGGCCAACGTGACGATCCGGACCGGAGCCGAGGCCCGCTTCATCGCCTCCGTCGAGTCCGGGCAGGCGCTGCGGGTGACGTCGCGCGAGGGGATGGTCTTCCCCGCTCATCGCACCAGCGGCGGTCTGCTGCTCCTCGCCGAGCTTCCGCCGTCCGAGCTCGCCGCCCTGTACGCCGCGTCGGACGATCGTGCCGGGGGCGATGCGGAGGCGGACCGGCCGGACCTGCCCCGGCTGCGCAGCGAGCTGGCCCGGATCCGCAAGCAGGGCTTCGCGGTCAACCAGGGCCGCTCCGAGAAGGGCGTGGTCGCGGTCGGCGTCCCCGTCCGTTCCGGCGACGGGACGGCGATGGCCTGCGTCTCGGTCTCGATGCCGTCGGTGCGCTATGACCGGGAGCGCCTGCCCGCGCTGTTCGCCACCTTGCAGCTGACGGCCGCCGCGTTGGAGCGCGACCTGGCCGGCATCAGTCCTCCAGGCGGGCGATGACGGCCTCGGCCAGGGCGACCCACCCCATGCATCAGGTGCATGCAGACCATGCAGAACATCTGTTGGACACATGTGAAGGCCGTCACCTTCACTGGATGCCGTGACCACTGCGCCGATCTCCGACGTCGATCTCTTCGCCGACGACGTCCTCCTCGACCCGTACCCGACCTACGCGCGGCTGCGCGAGTTCGGGCCCGTCGTCCACCTGCCGACCAACGGCGTCTACGCGCTCACCCGCTACGACACGGTCCGCAGCGCGCTGGGTGACTGGGAGACCTTCTCCTCCGCCCACGGCATCGGGTTCAACCCAATGGTGAACGAGGCCCTGGCCGGCACCTCGCTGGCCTCGGACCCGCCCGCGCACACCGCACTGCGCGCCGCGCTGACCGAGAACCTCTCGCCCCGCGCGCTGCGCGGGCTCAAGGCGCAGATCGACGCGAAGGCGGACGCCCTCGTCGCCGAGCTGGTCGAGTCCGGCTCCTTCGAGGCGATCGACGGGCTCGCCCGCGCGCTCCCGCTGGAGATCGTCGCCGACCTGGTGGGCTTCACCGGGAAGGTCCGGGGCCACATGCTCACCTGGGGCAAGGCCGCCAACCAGGTCATCGGCCCGCTCAACCAGCGCACCAGCGACAGCTTCCCGATCGCCGGCGAGCTCTACGCCTGGTGCGCGGCTGTCGCCAAGGACGACCTCGCCGAGGGCTCGATCGGCCGCGGCATCTTCGAGGCCGAGGAGCGCGGCGCGATCCCACCCGGCTCCGCCGGCCCGATCATCCACCAGTACCTGGCCGCCGGGGTGGAGAACACCGTGAGCGCGATCGGCAACATCATCGCCCTCTTCGCCGCCCACCCCGACCAGCTCGCGCTGGTCCGCAAGGACCTCTCGCTCGTCCCCGCGGCGTTCAACGAGGTCCTGCGGTTCTGGTCCCCGCTCAACGTCTGGGGACGCGAGACCACGAGGGACGCCGAGATCGAGGGCGTGGTGATCCCGGCGGAGTCTCGCGTCGCGGTCCTCCTCGGCTCCGGCAACCGCGACCCGCGGCACTACGCCGACCCCGACGAGTTCACCGTCGAGCGCAACCCGGTCGACCACCTCGCCCTCGGGTACGGCGTCCACGGCTGCGCCGGCCAGGGCCTCGCCCGGCTCGAGGCGCACGCGGTCATCGACTCGCTGGCCCGCCGCGTCGAGCGGTTCGTCGTCGGCCCCGAGACGCGCGTCCCGCACAACGTCACCCGGAGCATCGACTCGCTCCCCGTCCTGGAAGTGGTCCCCGCATGAAGATCGTCCTCGACCGACCCCGTTGCGAGGGCCACGGCCTGTGCGGGGAGGCCGCGCCGTCCCTGATGCACCTCGACGACGAGGGCGAGCTGGTGCTCGACCGCGAAGAGGTCACCGAGGCCGACGCCGCCGAGGCCGGCGCCGCGGTCCGGGTGTGCCCGGTCGCGGCGTTGCGGATCGCATGAGCGCGCAGCTCCAGCGCATCGTGATCGCGGGCAACGGCATCGCCGGCCTGACCGCGGCGCACACGCTCCGCGACGCCGGGTTCGAGGGCGAGCTGACCATCGTGGGCGACGAGCGGCACCCGGCGTACAGCCGTCCGGCGCTGTCCAAGGCGCTGCTGCTCGACGACGCCGATCTCTCCTCCCACCACCTGCCGGCGCCGACCCACGGCGCGATCGAGCTGCTCGGCGTACGCGCCACCGGGCTCGACCTGGAGCGCGCCCGGATCCGGCTGGACGACGGCGAGGAGCTGCCCTACGACCGGCTGGTGGTGGCGACCGGCTCCCGGGCGCGACGGCTCTCCGACCTGCCCGACGAGCACACGCTGCGCGGTCTCGACGACGCGCTGGCGCTGCGCGACCGGCTGGCGTCGCGGCCGTCGGTGGTGGTGGTCGGCGGCGGTCCGCTCGGCATGGAGATCGCCTCGGGCTGCCTGGCCGCCGGCTGCCGGGTCACCATGGTCGCGCAGGGACGCCCGCTGGTGCTCCAGCTCGGCGACCGCCTCGCCGACGTCCTCACCGAGGCGGCGCTCGAGCGCGGGCTGACGGTGGTCGAGACTCCGGGTGCGACCGTGGAGCGTGCGGACGGCGCGACCTGCGTGGTGCTGCACGACGGCAGCGTGCTGGAGGCCGAGCTCGTCGTCTCGGCCGTCGGCGACGTGCCGAACACCGAGTGGCTGGCCGGCACCGGCCTGACCGGGGCCGGCGTGGTGCCCGTCGACGGCCGCGGGCTGGTGCGACCCGAGATCGCCGCGGTGGGTGACCTCGCGTCGTTCCCGACGCCGTACGGTCGCCGCCGGGTACCGCTGTGGAGCAGCGCCGTCGCGCAGAGCAAGGTGGCGGCGGCCGCGCTGCTCCGCGGTGCAGAGGCGCCGACGCTGAGCTTCCAGTCCTACTTCTGGACCGAGCAGTTCGGGATCAGCCTGAAGGCGATCGGCGTGCTGCCGCCGTCGGGGGAGCCGGAGTACGTCGACGGCGAGCCCGGGGGAGCCGCGCTGCTGCGCTGGCCGGAGGCGGCGGTCGCGCTGAACTACCGGATCCCGATCCCGCGGCTGCGCAAGGTGCTCGCGGCGTAGGGTGCCAGCGATGAGCGACGAGGAGCAGGGCGCCGACGGCTCGGGCCTGGACCGGCTCGCCTCGGTCAACCTGAACCTGCTGGTGCCCCTTCTCGCGCTGCTGGAGGAGCGGTCGGTCACCCGCGCCGCGGAGCGGGTGGGCCTCACCCAGCCGGCCATGAGCCACGCCCTGGGTCGGATGCGCCGACTGCTCGGCGACGACATCGTGGTCCGCGACGGGTCGCGGGTCCGGCTCACGCCTCGCGCGCTCGAGCTGATCGGACCGCTGCGTGCCGTGCTCCAGCAGACCGCGCGGGTGGTGAACTTCCCCGGCTTCGACCCGGCCCGGGACAAGCGGGTCGTCACGGTGGCGATGATGACGCCGACCGCGTTCGTGATCGGACCGGCGCTCGCCCGCCTGGTCGCGCAGCGGGCGCCGCACGCCACCTTGCGGATCCGGACGATCACGATGCCCACCGACGCCGCCTTCACCGACGAGGGCGTCGACGTGGTGCTGCTCTCGGACGCGTTCGCCTCGCCGTACCCGCGCGAGCGGCTGTACGACGACCGGTGGGCGGTGATCGCCTCGCCCGACGCGCCCCGCTCGGCCGACGCCCTGGAGCTGATCACCGGCCTGCCGCACGTGGTCTTCGACGCCGAGCGCCGGGTGGTGCCCTACTCGGTTCTCGACGAGCACCGGGTCGACTACCGGATCGGCCAGCTCGTCTCGGACAACCTGATGGTCGCCCACCTCGTGGCCCGCTCCAGCGGGGTGGTCGGCTTCCAGCGACTCCGGGTGGCCTCGGGGATGCGCCCGGCGTCCGACCTGCGGATCGAGGAGTTCCCGTTCCCGCTGCCGGGCGTCGGGATCGACCTGGTGTGGAACCCGCACCTGTCCGACCAGGTCTTCATCGAGTGGCTGCGCGGCCTGCTGTTCGAGGCCGCGGCCAGTCTCTGAGGGCGCTCAGCCGAGCAGCCGGGTCCACGCGCCGGCGAGCTCGTCGAGCATCTGCTCCCGGTCCAGCTTCCAGTCCGACGACTCCCAGTTCTGGGCGACGTAGTCGAGCTGCGCCATCGCCAGCACGCCGCGGAAGTGGCGCTGGTGCGGCTCGAAGCGCCCCGCCTTCTCGAGGCCGTCCTCGATGTCGCTGATCGGCTCCTCGAGCCAGCGCTCGACCAGGTTGGCCAGCTCCGGCTCGACCGCCGCGGCATCGCGGGCGATGCGGATGATCGGATGGATCACCGGCCAGGTGTCGGCCGCGCGACGCAGCCAGGCCTCGATCGCCTCCCGGCTGCCGTCCGCGACCGTCGCCACCAGGTCGTCGGCGGTGGACCGGTTCTCGGGGGAGCGGACCCGGTCCAGCACCTCGTTGAGACGCTCGTCGATGAGCGCCCGCATCAGGTCGCCGCGCGAGGGGAAGTACGCGTAGAACGTGACCCGGGTGGTGCCTGCCGCCTTCGCGATGTCGTCGACCGTGGTGGCGGCGTACCCCTTGCTGCGGAACAGGTCGAGACCCGACTCCAGCAGGAGCCGACGGGTCATCTGCTTCTGGGCCTCGCGCAGGGATGCCATGGGCGCACCCTAGTCCAGGTGCGTACGGAGAGCAGGCAGCGCGGCTCATCGCAATACATGCCGAATTATTCCTTGACATAGCGTAAAGCGACGTGACACGGTTCACGCCAGTTCGCGTGACCACCGTCACGCCACCGGCATGCCATCGCTGTACCCGCTCTCGGGGCAGGCGCGACGGCCGGACTCACAAGCAAGGAGCACTCGATGAGTGACACTCAGGTCCGGGGCTACGTCCCGACGCTGATCGCCGGATGTCTCGGCGTCTTCGTGGCGCAGGTGGCGTACTCGCTGCCCGCGTCCGTCTTGGGAACGATCCAGCAGGATCTCGGCATCTCTGGTGCCCAGCTCACCTGGGTGAGCGCCTCGTTCGCCACCGCGATGGTGATCTTCGAGCTCACCTTCGGCGTCTTCGGCGACATCTTCGGACGCAAGCAGCTGCTGCTCGGCGGCCTCGGCGTGCTGATGCTCGGCGAGTTCATCACCGTCCTCGGCGCGGGCGACGTCCACGCACTCTGGGTCGGCCAGGCGATCGCCGGCATCGGAGCCGGCGCGCTGTACCCGATCTCGCTGACGATGATCGCCGCGCTCGCCCCGAGCGCGGAGGCGCGGGCGCGCTCGATCGCGCTGTGGGCGGGCTTCCTCTCGATCGGCGCGGCGGTCTCGCCGATCGCGGCCGGCACGCTCGCCGAGAACGGCCACTGGAAGGCGTCCTTCTGGATCCCGATCGCGCTGGCCGCCGTGGCGCTGGTGGTCTCCCTGGGGGCCAGGAACTCCTCCGCTCCCGAGGGCCGCCGGCTCGACATCCCCGGTCAGCTCACCCTGATCATCGGCCTGCTCGCGCTCGTCTGGTCGCTCACGCAGGGCTCCGAGGACGGGTTCGGCCGCACCGGCATCGTCACCGGCTTCGTCGTCGCCGCGGTCTTCCTGGTCGCGTTCGTGGCGATCGAGCTGAAGACCCCGTCGCCGCTGGTGCATCTCGACCTGTTCGCCAACCGCGCGTTCGCGATCACCGGCATCGTCGCGATCCTGGGCATGTTCGCCTACCTGGCCGTCTGCTTCTCGATGACGATGTTCCTCGGCGCCGTGATCCACATCGGTGCGGTCTACATCGGCATCCTGTTCCTGGTCATCCAGATCCCGGCACTGCTCCTGGTGCCGCTCGTGGCCCGGCTGATCCACTCGGTCAGCCCGCAGTGGGTGCTGACGCTCGGGTTCGTCTGCATCGGTGCCGCCGCGCTCTGGGCGTCGAGCTTCGACGCGCACTCCTTCCTCGACGCGCAGGGGGCGCCGGACGACGGGGCGTTCGTCAAGTTCATCCCTCCGATGGTGCTCAACGGCGTCGGCTTCGCGCTGACCGTCGGCTCGATCACGGCGGTGGCGATCAACTCCGTCCCGCTGCGGCTCGCCGGCATGGCGTCGGCGACCACCAACCTGCTGCGCGACTTCGGCTTCGCGATGGGTCCGGTCCTCGGTGGTGCGATCTACAACTCGATCGCGAACGGCCGGCTGAACGACGGGCTGGACGCCGCGCTCGGCGAGGCCGCGCAGGAGGGCTTCACCGTCCTCGGGCAGCCCCTCGATCCGCAGGTGCCGACCGAGGCGGTGATGGGTGCGCTGCACGGCATCGCCCAGGACGGCGGAGCGGTCACGGTGAACTCCGTGCCGGTGCTGACCGACCCGGGATCGGGTGCGCCGTTCGTCGACATGCCCGCCGCCCTGCACGACCTGGCGTTCAACTCGCTCTCGCACGCCTTCAACGTCGGCTTCGCGGTCGCGGGCATCTGTGCCCTGGCGTCGGCGGTGCTCACCGCGGTCGGCCTGGCGGGCGCCAAGAGCGCCTCCGCGCAGGCCGCCGACCTCGGCACCGACGGGGTGCACCAGGTGGCCGGCGTGGCGGAGGACGTCCAGCCGGTCTGACGATTCCCTGATGGAGCCGCACCCGCCGACGCGGGTGCGGCTCCATCGATTTTCACGGCGTTAATACACTTGACACCGTGTAAATCAAACGGCTAGCGTGACAGGCGCCACAGGGTGCGCCGCACCACCCCACCGAACCGCGAGGCATTCCATGACCGCCACCTCCAGCGTCAACACCGTGCTGGGTCCAGTTCCATCGGCCGAGCTCGGCATCGTCGCCGTCCACGAGGCGCTCCTCTCGGTGCTCCCGGGCGCGCAGTACGCCTACGACATCGACCTCGACCGGGCCGCGATCTTCCGCGCCGTCGCCGACAAGCTGATCGCCTTCAAGGCCGCCGGGGGCGGCACCGTCGTGGACGCCGGCGGCATGTACGCCGGCCGCGACGTCCCGCTCTACGAGGCGCTGTCCCGGGCCACCGGCGTGCACATCGTCGCCTCGTCGGGCCAGATGGAGGAGAGCATGCTCGGCGGCTACTTCCTCACCCCGCAGACCAACCCGCCGACGCCGTGGCCGGCCGAGAAGTTCGCCGAGCTGTACGCCGCCGAGGTCACCGAGGGCATGGTCGTCCCGCGCGTCGAGCGTCGCGGCGCCGCCGGCGTGGTCTCGACCGCCGTCACCACCGAGACGATGACCCCGACCGACGAGAGCCAGTTGCGCGGGTGCGCCCGCGCGGCCCGGCAGACCGGGGTCGCCCTGACGTTCCGGGCCGGCAGCGACCCGCTGGCCGAGCTTGCGGTGACCCTCGACGAGGGTCTTCCCGCTGACCGCGTCGCGGTCGCCAACGCGGGGGAGAGGGCCGCCGACGTCGCCGCGGCCGGCGCCTTCGTCGTGCTCACCGACGTCGCGGTGGCGGTCGCCCTCGCCGAGGCGGGTCACGCCGAGCGGACGCTCGTCGCCACCGGCGGTGCGGGCATCGCCTTCGGGCACGACGTCCCCGCGGCGGCGTACGACGAGCTCGTCGAGGCGGTCCCCGCGCCGCTGCGCGACCAGCTGCTCGTCGCCAACCCCGCGACCCTGCTCGCCGTGAAGGAGGCCTGAGCATGTCCCAGACCAGCCCCCGCATCAACACCGTCCTCGGTCCGATCGCGCCCGAGGAGGCCGGCTTCGTGGCGATCCACGAGCACATCGGCTACGGCATGCCCGGCTCCGAGCTCGACACCCGGTGGTGGAAGACCCCCGAGCAGCGCTACGAGGAGACCGTCCCGAAGCTGCGGCGCTTCCACGAGAACTGCCGGCCATACGGGGCGGCGACGTACGTGGACGCCACCGGCATCTGCAACGGCCGCGACGTGAGCTACTACCATTCGCTCGCCGAGAAGACCGGGGTCAACATCGTCGCCTCGACCGGCTTCGTGGGCGGCGACACCGCGCTGGCCTTCTTCGAGCGCGCGGACGTCGACTACCTCACCGAGCAGTTCATCCACGAGATCACCGTCGGCATCGGCCGCACCGGCGCCCGGGCCGGGATCATCAAGGTCGGGGTCAGCCGCGGGTTCCGGATGAAGGAGCTCGACCTGCGCATCTACCGCGCCGCCGCGCGGGCCGCGCTGGCCACCGGCGTCCCGATCTTCACCCACCTCGCGGTGGACGTGGAGCCGGCGATCGAGATCTTCCGCGAGGAGGGCCTCCCGCTGGACCGGGTCCTGTTCGGCCACGCCGACGACGGCGTCAGCCAGGGCAAGGTCCGCGACCGGTGGATCGCCGAGCAGGGCGGCCGGATCGGGTTCGACACCTTCGGCTACGACCTGGAGCTGCCCGACCCGCCGTTCTGGGGCCGGCCCCGCCAGGAGCGCCTCGACCACTTCCTCGGCTACCTGCGCGACGGGCTCGTCGACAGCGTCCTCGCCTCGGCCGACGCGAACTGCAGCCCCCTGGGGTGGCCCGGGGTCAAGGGCCACACCGTCAACTACCTCTTCGAGGTCCTGCTCCCCGCCCTGCGTGAGGCCGGGGTCGACCAGGCCACCATCACCCGGATCTTCGTCGAGCTCCCCGCCGACTTCCTGACCATCCAGAACTGAGAGCAGAGACCCATGGACATCAAGGACCTCTCCATCGCGATCGTCGGCGCGGGCTACGCCGGCGCGGCCGTGGCCAAGGCGCTGAGCAGCCACGGCGCCGAGGTGACCGTCTACGAGCAGGCGAGCGAGATCCGCGAGGTCGGCGCCGGCATCGGGCTGCGCCCGTCCTCGATGGCGCAGTTCGAGCGCTGGGGGATCGGTGCGGAGATCAAGGCCGTGAGCTCGGCCAGCGACGCCTTCGAGATCCTGACCGCCGACGACCACCGGATCGCGCAGGAGGAGTGGCCGGAGAAGGCGGCGTACGGCGAGACGACGCACCTGATCCACCGCGGCGACTTCATCGAGGCACTGACCGGTGTGCTGCCCGACGGGATGGTCAAGCTGGGCCACAAGCTCGACAAGATCGTCGACGAGGGCGACGCCGCGACCCTGGTCTTCGCCAACGGCGAGACCGCCACGGCCGACCTGGTGATCGGCGCCGACGGCATCAAGTCGATCGTGCGCGAGCAGCTGTTCAGCCAGGCCGGCCCGGTCTTCGCCGGCGAGCACGCCTACCGCGTGGTCATCGACATCGCCGAGACCGCCGGCATGGTCGACGACGGCAACCTGCGGATGTACATCGGCCGCGGCACCAAGGTCTACCTGCTGCCGCTGCTCCACCGCGGGCAGGTCTCCTTCGACATCACCGCGCTGAGCACCGACGGCACCTGGGCGCCGGAGGTCACCAAGGCGGACATCCTGCGCACCGTCGAGGGCTTCGACGAGCGGATCGTGCGGATGACCGAGAACCTCGACCTGGCGAAGGTCAACGTGCGCGCGGTGTACGACATCGACCCCGTCGAGCAGTGGCACACCGGAGCCGTCGTCCTCGTCGGCGACGCCGCCCACGCGATGTGCCACCACCAGGGGCAGGGCGCCAACTCGGCGATCCTCGACGCCGCTGCGCTCGTCGACGCGCTGGTGGAGGCGGGCTCGGTCGCCGAGGCGCTCGCCGCCTACCAGGCCGCGCGCAAGCCGGTGACCGACGAGCTGCAACGGATCTCCCGCCAGGGCTGGACCGACGACGAGCTCGACGACGTCTTCCCGGGCCAGAAGCCCGGCGGCATCGCCGCGACGACGCAGGCCTGATCGCATGCCGCTGCACCCCGAGATCGCGAGGATCCTCAGCACCCTCCCGGCACCGCCGTCCGGCTCCCTCGACCCCGCTGCCATGCGTGCCGCGGAGCAGGCGCAGGTCGCGCCCGCGGCCGAGCGCCTGCCGCTGCACTCCGTCGGGGACGCCACCGTGGGCGACGTCCCCGTGCGCGTCTACCTCCCCAGCGCCGACCCGGAGCCGGGCGTGATCATCTACCTCCACGGCGGCGCCTTCTTCCTCGGCAGCCTGGACACCCACGACCACGTGGCACGAGCGCTGGCGAGCGAGACCGGCCGCCGGGTCGTCTCGGTCGGCTACCGGCTGGCCCCGGAGCACGCGTTCCCCGCCGGCCTGGAGGACTGCTACGACGTCGTACGCCGTGTGGCGGTCGAGGGCGAGCCGCTGGCCCTGGTCGGCGACAGCTCGGGCGGCACGTTCGCCGCCGCCGTCGCCGCGACGGCCCACGACGACGGGCTCGACGCCATCACCCACCAGGTGCTGCTCTACCCGTCGCTCGACCTGGACTTCGACGAGGACCGGTATCCCTCGCTGCGCGAGAACGCGGTGGGCTACGGACTCGAGACGGCGGGCCTGAAGCCGTTCAACGCCTTCTACCTCGGCAGCGGCGCCGACCCGGCCGACCCGCGGGTCTCCCCGATCCGGCGCGCCGACCTGACCGGGCTGCCCGCGGCGCTGGTGATCACCGGCGAGCTGGACCCGCTGCGCGACGAGGGTGAGCTGTACGGCCGACGGCTCGCGGAGGCCGGCGTACCCACCACCGTGAGCCGGTACGACGGCGCGGGGCACGGGTTCGTCCAGCACTTCGGCTGGCTGCCGGAGTACCACCGGGTCTACGAGGAGATCGCGGCGTTCCTGCGGGGGGAGGCCTGATGGTCGAGGTCCACCCGCTCTACTCCCCGTGGGGCCGCTTCGGCCTCTACAGCTTCTTCGTCGACGCCCCGGAGCCGGCGATCGTCGACACCGGGATCGCGACCTCGCCCGCCGAGGGGATGGCCCCCGCCCTGGCCCGGCTGGGCCGGCGGATCGAGGACGTCCGCTGGATCCTGCTCACCCACGGCCACATCGACCACGTCGGCGGCGCGCACGCGCTGTGGGAGCTGACCGGGCGCCGGGCCGAGATCGCGATCCACGAGGCCGACGCCCCGATGCTGCGCTCGCGGCAGGCGCACGTCGACGAGTACGTCGCCGGCCGCGGCTGCCACCTCGGCGACCCCGACGGCGCCGCGAAGGTCGCGGCGGCGACCGAGGCCGTGATCTCCGGCGAGCTGGAGCCGACCGTGTCGTTGACCGGCGGGGAGACGCTGTCCCTCGGCGGCGACGTCACCGTCTCGGTGCACGCGATCCCGGGACATACCCCGGGATCGGTCGCCTACGTGCTCGACGGGCAGGACGACGTCTTCGTCGGCGACGCCTGCCAGATCCACGGGGCGGCCAACGGGTTCCCGGGGTACGCCGACCCCGCCGGCTACCGCGCCGGCCTGGTCCACCTGCGCGACGAGGTCCGACCCCGCCGGCTGTTCCTCGGCCATCCCTACCGGCACGCGGACGGCGCGACCGACGGTGTGGTCCTCGACGGCGACCAGGCGCAGCGGGCGCTCGCCGAGAGCCTCGACATCGAGGCCCGGGTCGCCGAAGCCGCCCGGCTGTGGCGGCACACCGGACCGGATGCCGGCGGCTCGCCGCACTCGCCCTTCGCCGCCGTCGCCGAGGAGCTCGGCTACACCGGCGACCCCACGCTCGAGCCGTCGCCGTTCTTCACGACGCTGCACGGCTACACCCGCACCGACAAGGAGCACCGCCATGGATGACGTCCAGCTGATCGAGGCCGGCCTGCAGAAGATCGCGGTCCGCAAGGACCTCCAGGTCCCGATGCGCGACGGCGTCACCCTGGCCGCCGACGCCTACGAGGGCACCGAGTCCAAACCGCGCCCGGCCCTGGTCGCGCTCAGCCCGTACGGCAAGGAGCTCCAGGCCCTCGCGCTCACCACCCCGCCGCAGCGCCGACCCTCGCCCATGTGGGACGGCTGCATCGAGGCCGGCGACATCGCCCGCGTCGTGGCCGAGGACTACGTCCACGTGATCGGCGACCTGCGCGGCTCCGGGGCCTCCGAGGGCGAGCACATCGGCAACTACAACGCCGGCGGCGTCTCGCTGGGCCAGGACGCCTACGACTTGATCGAGTGGGTCGCCGCGCAGCCCTGGTGCGACGGCAACGTCGGCATGATCGGCATCTCGTACTTCGGCTCCATGCAGATCCTTGCCGCCGCCGAGCGGCCTCCGAGCCTGAAGGCGATCTTCGTCTCCGGCGGGCACTACGACTTCTACGAGACGACCTACCACGGCGGCGTCATGTGGTTCATGCCGCGCGCGGCTCGCGAGGGACGGGGCGGCGACTCCGGCTGGGCGTTCACCGACGGCGTGAAGTCGCGGATGCTGGAGACGTACTCGCCCGAGGAGATCCGGGCCAGGGTCGCCGCCCGGCTGGCCGACCCGGACATCGCCGCGTGGCCCAACCTGGTCCACGTCCTGCACTACCCGAAGAACCACGAGGCCTGGTTCGACATCGTGATGAACGAGGTCGACGGCGACTGGTACGAGGAGCGCAACCCGGTCAACCTCGCCACCGCGATCGACATCCCGGTCTGGCTCCAGATCGACCAGGGCCGCGGCTGGACCCTCGACGGCACCATCGAGCTCTTCCATGCCATCGGCGGCGAGCACAAACGGCTCTCGATCGGCCCCTACCCGCCCATGCAGTCGCGCCCCTTCATCGAGGAGCACGACAAGATGCTCCGCTGGTACGAGTACTGGCTCAAGGGCGTCGACAACGGGGTCCTGGACGAGCCGGCCGTCGAGGTCCACGTCGAGGGCTCGAAGACCTATGTCACCGCCGACACCTGGCCGCCGAAGGAGATCGAGTACCGCGACCTCTACCTGCGGCCGCGGCGGAAGCTGTCTCCCGAGCCGGAGCCGATGGGCCCCGAGCACGCCGCCCCCGACGGCTTCTACCAGGCGCCGCTCACCGTGACCGACGAGGTCGAGATCCTCTCCTGGAGCACCGAGGCGTTCACCGAGCCGACCGAGATGATCGGCACCGGCGAGGCGCACCTGTTCGTCGAGATCGACCAGCCCGACACGAACCTCATCATGCGGTTCTGGGACGAGGCGCCAGGCGGCCGCCGGCAGCTCATCACGTCGGCGTACCTGAAGGCCTCGCACCGCGAGCTCGACGAGGAGCGCTCGACGTACGGCAGCCCGGTCCACCCGCACACCCGGGCCGTGCCGGTCGAGCCGGGCACCGTCGAGGAGTACGTGCTGCGGATCTACCCGTTCGCGAACACCTTCCTGCCGGGCCACCGCCTCGTCGTCGAGCTCTCCAACGCCGAGCCGCTGGCCGACGAGCACAACGCCCTGCTGCCCCCGGACGCCTTCCACCTCCCGGTGGGACGCCCGGTGACCCACAAGGTCTACCGCGACACGGTGCACCGCTCGCGGCTGGTGCTGCCGTTCACGACAGCCCGCTAAGACGACGCAGCCCCTGCCTCTCGACGGGGCAGGGGCTGGCCCGTAGAACCGCCGAGTCGGCAATAGTTGCGGTCAGCTCTGACCGCAACTACTGCCGACTCGACGCGCAACTACTGCCGACTCGGCGGGTGGCGAGGGGTGGCAATGGCCCGTCGGGGTCATGCCGGGGCCGGGGTGGTCTTCCTACGTTGCCGGGAGAGATCCCTCCCCGACACCCGAGAAGAGCATTGCCATGAAGACCTCCCTGAAGTCCCGGATCACCTACGCCAACGTCGCCTCGACCCTCGCGATCGTCATGGTCGTCGGGGGCGGCGGCACCGCCGTCGCCGCGGGCGTCGCCCGCAACTCCGTCGGCTCGCCGCAGCTCAAGACCGGGGCGGTGAAGACGGTCGACATCGGCCGGAACGCCGTCACGTCCGCCAAGGTCGGCCCCAACGCGCTCACCGGCGCCGACATCCGTGAGTCCACGTTGGGCCGGGTCCCGTCGGCCGACCGGGCGGCCAACCTCCTCGCGGCGACCGTCCAGAGCGCCGGCACCCTGGTGCCGGGGCAGTCGACGGGCGCCACGTCCTCGGTCCGGCTCTCCGCCGGTCAGTACGAGGTCTCGTTCAACCGCAACGTCCGGGGCTGCGCGATCGCGCCGTCGCTCTCCTCGCCGGGGGCCGGGGGCCTGTTCACCGGCGAGATCCAGGCGACCGGCCGTGCGGGCAACGACAACGCCGTGCACGTCATCACCCTCTCCAGCGCCGGCGCCCTGACCGATCGCTCGTTCACCGTGCTGGCCGTCTGCTGACCGGACCGTCCCGACAGCCCCGGCACGCGCCGGGGCTGTCGGCATTTCTGCTCGACGTCGTGTATCTTGATGTCAAGAGATATTGCCGAGGCCGTCGGCCCGCGGAGTTAGGTTTGCCTTCCTTTTTCCGCGACGACCGGCGACGGCAAGATGGCGGGAGAGACCCGCAGACGTTGAGATTCGATGTAGCAGATCCGATGAGGAGATGAAGGCCTTGGCCAGCAAGGACAGCTTCGGTGCGAAGAGCACCTTGGACGTGGACGGCAAGTCCTACGAGATCTTCCGGCTCGACGCGGTCACCGGGGAGGGTCTCGACGTCGCCTCGCTGCCGTTCTCGCTGAAGGTGCTGCTGGAGAACCTCCTGCGGACCGAGGACGGCGCGGACATCACGGCCGACGACATCCGGGCGATCGCCGGGTGGGACGCCGACGCCGACCCCAGCAAGGAGATCCAGTTCACGCCTGCGCGCGTGATCATGCAGGACTTCACGGGCGTCCCCTGCGTCGTCGACCTCGCCACCATGCGCGAGGCGATGGCCGACCTGGGCGGCGACCCCTCCAAGATCAACCCGCTCGCGCCGGCCGAGATGGTCATCGACCACTCGGTGATGGCCGACGTGTTCGGCACGCCCGAGGCGTTCGAGCGCAACGTCGAGATCGAGTACGAGCGCAACCGCGAGCGCTACCAGTTCCTGCGGTGGGGCCAGGGCGCCTTCGACGACTTCAAGGTCGTCCCGCCGGGCACCGGCATCGTGCACCAGGTCAACATCGAGCACCTCGCCCGCACGATCTTCACCCGCGAGGTCGACGGCGTGCTGCAGGCCTACCCCGACACCTGCGTCGGCACCGACTCCCACACCACGATGGTCAACGGCATCGGCGTGGTCGGCTGGGGCGTCGGCGGCATCGAGGCCGAGGCCGCGATGCTCGGCCAGCCGGTCTCCATGCTCATCCCGCGCGTCGTGGGCTTCAAGCTGTCCGGTGAGCTGCCCGAGGGCTCGACCGCGACCGACCTCGTGCTGACGATCACCGAGATGGTCCGCAAGCACGGTGTCGTCGGCAAGTTCGTCGAGTTCTACGGCCCCGGTGTCTCCGCGCTGCCGCTGGCCAACCGCGCCACGATCGGCAACATGAGCCCCGAGTTCGGCTCCACCATCGCGGTCTTCCCGATCGACGAGGAGACCACCAAGTACCTCGAGCTCACCGGCCGCTCGAAGGAGCAGCTGGCCCTCGTCGAGGCCTACGCCAAGGCCAACGGCCTGTGGCACGACCCCGACGCCGAGCCGCGCTACTCCGAGAAGCTCGAGCTCGACCTCGCGACCGTCGTCCCGTCGATCGCCGGTCCGAAGCGTCCCCAGGACCGCGTCCAGCTCTCCGACGCCAAGCAGTCCTTCCGCGCCTCGCTCACCGACTACGTCGCCGGCGAGGAGGAGAACGGGTACGACGAGTCGGTCGCCGAGACCTTCCCGGCCAGCGACCCGACCACCAGCAACGGCCACGGCACCGAGGCCCCGCCGTCCGACCACCTCTCGGCCGCGCCGAAGGACGGCGGCCGTCCGAGCACGCCGGTCGAGGTCACCCTCGAGGACGGCACCAAGTTCACGCTCGACCACGGTGCCGTGACGATCGCCTCGATCACCTCGTGCACCAACACCTCCAACCCGTCGGTGATGATCGGCGCGGCGCTGCTGGCCAAGAAGGCCGTCGAGAAGGGCCTGCAGCGCAAGCCGTGGGTCAAGACCACGCTCGCGCCCGGTTCGCAGGTCGTCTCGGACTACTACGAGAAGGCCGGCCTCACGCCGTACCTCGACAAGCTCGGCTTCAACCTGGTCGGCTACGGCTGCGTCACCTGCATCGGCAACTCGGGCCCGCTCATCCCCGAGGTGTCGGCGGCGGTCAACGAGCACGACCTGTCGGTCGTCTCGGTGCTCTCCGGCAACCGGAACTTCGAGGGCCGGATCAGCCCCGACATCAAGATGAACTACCTCGCCTCGCCGCCGCTGGTCGTGGCCTACGCGCTCGCCGGGTCGATGGACGTCGACCAGTTCAACGAGCCGCTCGGCCAGGACACCGACGGCAACGACGTGTTCATGCGCGACATCTGGCCCTCCCCGCAGGAGGTCCAGGACGTCATCGGCGAGGCGATCACGTCCGACATGTTCGACTCGTCGTACGCCGACGTCTTCGCCGGCGACGAGCGGTGGCGCTCGCTGCCCACGCCCGAGGGCAAGACCTTCGAGTGGGACGCCGAGTCGACCTACGTGCGCAAGCCCCCGTACTTCGAGGGCATGCCCGACACCCCCGACCCGGTCACGGACATCGAGGGCGCGCGGGTGCTGCTGAAGCTGGGCGACTCGGTCACCACCGACCACATCAGCCCGGCCGGCGCGATCAAGAAGGACTCGCCCGCGGGCAAGTACCTCGCCGAGCACGGCGTCGAGCAGCGTGACTTCAACTCCTACGGCTCGCGCCGCGGCAACCACGAGGTCATGATCCGGGGCACGTTCGCCAACATCCGGCTGCGCAACCAGATCGCGCCCGGCACCGAGGGCGGCTTCACGCGCGACTTCACCCAGGCCGACGGCCCGGTCACCACGGTCTACGAGGCGTCGGAGGCGTACGCCGCCGCCGGCACCCCGTTGGTGGTCCTGTCCGGCAAGGAGTACGGCTCCGGCTCGTCGCGCGACTGGGCGGCCAAGGGCACCTCGCTGCTGGGCGTCAAGGCCGTCATCGCCGAGTCGTACGAGCGCATCCACCGCTCGAACCTGATCGGCATGGGCGTGATCCCGCTGCAGTACCCCGAGGGCCAGAGCGCCGAGTCGCTGGGCCTGACCGGCGAGGAGGAGTTCTCCATCACCGGCATCACCGAGCTCAACGAGGGCCGCACGCCGAAGACCGTCAAGGTCAAGGCGGGCGACGTGGAGTTCGACGCAGTCGTCCGCATCGACACCCCCGGTGAGGCGAACTACTACCGCAACGGCGGCATCATGCAGTACGTGCTGCGGTCGCTGCGCGAGAAGGGCTGAGTCGCTCCGCTGATTCGCTCCTGACCTGTGCCACCCTTGCTCCCTGTGAAGCGGAGCAGGGTGGCACAGGTCTTTCTCGGGGTTCTCCTTCTGGGTGGCGCGCTCGCCGCGTGCGGGGACGACGCGTCGTCGACGGCCGAGGAGCCGCAGGCGACCGTGACGGTCACCGAGACCCCCACCCCGACGCCCACCCCCACGCCGTCCGAGACGGCCTCGGAGGTGCCGTCCCCGACGCCGACCGAGTCCGCGCCGCCCAAGCCGCCGTCGACCGAGGCGCCCCGCACGTACGACGACGCGATGGCCCGCTTCGACGCGCTCGGCCAGGAGCCGGCGGCGTACCTGCGGTTCACGACGGAAGCCGACATCTACTGCGTCCTGGACGACAAGGAGCTCCCGGCGAGCTGCGAGCTCGGCGAGCGCGACGGCGCCCAGGACCCGAAGGTGTGCGGCGAGGCGCTGACCACCAAGGTCGGCCGGATCGAGATGCAGGACGGGCGCGCGACCCCGGTGTGCAACACCGACACCATCCGCGGCGACATGCCGGACGTGCTGAACCCGGGCGAGGCCGCCCGCGCCGGCGACGTCCAGTGCCTCAACGACCTCGGCGGCATCGTGTGCGTGAGCCTGTCGAGCGACGCGGGCTTCTTCATGCGGCCCGGGGAGTACGCCGTCTTCAACGCGGGCTGATCCGCGGGCTGACCCCTCCTTCTCGGCCCCTCGTCGCGTGGTGAGGGGTATGGACCCCGAGGAGGACCGATGACGACGCTGCGCGACCGGCTGGCCGACCTGGCCGAGGAGGCGCCGTACCCCCCGGACGCGCCGGACCTGTGGGACCGCGGCCGACGCTACGGACGTCGTCGGCGGGCCGGGGTCGCCGCGGTGGCCCTGGCCGTGGTGGTGGCGGTCGCGTCCGGCGTACTGAGCCTGGTGCCGTGGCAGGAGGTGCCGGTCCATCCCGCCTCGGGCGAGAGCGGGCTGCGGCTGCCCGACCGGGTCTACCGGCCCAGCCCCTGGACCCCCGGCACCGATGACACCGGTCCGGTCGGGCCGCTGGTGGCCGTGGTCGAGACCGAGCGCGCGTCGTGGACGGGGTACGGGAGCGGCCTGGCGGCTGTGTCGACCGAGGGTGAGTACGTCTTCCTCGACCTCGACGACCGGACCGGTGACGCCGTCGGCCTGAGCGCGGACGGCCGCTGGCTGGCGTACTGGTACACCGACCCGGACCGGCCCGAGCTCTCGGACGGCTCGGACGAGCCGGCGGCGGCCGGGGTCGCGGTGCTGGACACGGTCACCGGGGAGACCGAACGGCGGCCGCTGGGGGGACGGCACGGGGTGATGCCCTCCGGTGTGGCCTGGGCGGGCAGTGTGCTCTGGGCGCCCGAGTGGCAGATCAACGATCCGGAGCAGGATGACTCGGACGGCGTGATCGAGGGGCACAGCACCATGGAACGGGTTGTCGCCTGGGACCTTTTGACCGGAGCGCAGACCGACCACGATCCCACCTCCGTCCTCACCGAGCTGCCGAGTGCCACCTCCGCGGGGGATCGGTTGCTGATCCTGCGCAACGGTGGAATCCACCTGGTCGGCCCGGACGGCAGGCGCGAGCGGATCGCGCGGGTGAGCGGGCAGCGGGCGGGTACGGCGGCGCTCGACCCGACCGGCAGCCGACTGGCCGACCTCGGTGACACCGATCCCATGGGTGACGGCAGTGACGACGTCGGACCGATCCGCGTCGGCCGACTGCCGGCCGACCCTGGCGGCCGGGTGGTGCTCACCACGATCGACGGGCCGATGGTCAACGAGCTCGTCGGCTGGCGCAACGGGCGCGAGGTGGTTGCCCGGCGCCTGGTCTCGGGGTCGACGGTCTACGAGGCCGTGGACGTGGAGACCGGCGCCCGCTCCACCCTGCTCGCGGTGGACCCGGAGCTGGGATCCAGCGTGCCTCAGCTCGCTACGGACGCCCTCGCCGCGCCGGTCCTCGACGCGCCGGAGCCGCCCTCCCGGCAGGACCCGCGGTTGGTGCTCGGCGCCGGGCTCGGCGTCGCCGTTGCGCTGGGTGCGCTCGGCCTGCTGCTGTGGAGGCGCCGTGTTCGCGCCTGACCGATCGGGCTTCGAGGAGTACGTCGCTGCCCGCCGCGGGGCGCTCCTGCGGACGGCGTACCTCCTGACGGGGCAGCACGAGGACGCCGAGGACCTCGTCCAGGTGGCGCTGGTCAAGGCGGTGCCGAAGTGGCGGCGGATCGCCGACGACCCCGAGCCGTACGTGCGGCGCATCCTGGTCAACGAGAACGTCAGCCGGTGGCGTTCCCGGCGCTGGCGCGAGCAGACCGTGGAGGTGCTGCCCGAGGCGCCGAGCGCGGGGCCCGACCTAGACGACCGCGAGGTGCTGCGAGCGGCGCTGCTGCGGCTCGCGCCGCGTCAGCGGGCGGTCATCGTGCTGCGCTACTACGACGACCTCACCGAGCGGCAGACCGCCGAGGTGCTGGGCATCGGCGTCGGCACCGTGAAGTCGCAGGCCCGCGACGGCCTCGCGCGGCTGCGGACGTTGGTGCCCGGGGTGGGGGAGGTGCTGGCTACGGTTGAGCCATGATCGTGGCCTTCAGCATCAGCCCCTCGACCGCCGACGAGACCGGCGGTGTCTCCGAGGCGGTCGCCGCCGCGGTGCGCGTCGTGCGCGAGTCGGGCCTGCCCAACGAGACCAACGCGATGTTCACCAACATCGAGGGCGAGTGGGACGAGGTGATGGCGGTGGTGAAGAAGGCCGTCGACGCGGTCGCGGCCGTCTCGCCCCGGGTCGGACTGGTGCTGAAGGCCGACATCCGGCCCGGCTGGGACGGTCAGCTCACCGCGAAGGTCGAGCGCGTCGAGCGCGCGCTCGAGGGCTGATGACGCAGCCCGAGCCGCCGCCGGCGTACCAGCCCTACCCGACGACGCCCCCGCCCCCGGGGCCGCCGCCGGGTCCGGTGGCTGAGGACGGCGAGATCCTGGTCCGGTCGCTGGGGGAGATGCCGCCCCCGCGGCGTACGGGCCGAGTCGTGGTCGCCCTGGTGGCCGGGGTGGCGCTGATCGCGGGAGCGGTGGCCGTACCGGTCGCGCTGCTGGCCGACGAGCCGCCGCCGGACCTGAGCGCGGTCGTCGTGGTCGAGGACCTGCGCACCGACCACGTCCGAGGCGACATCCCGTACCCGCACACCCCGCCGATCGGCGGCCCGCACGCCGACGTGTGGCTCGACTGCGGCGTGTACGACGTGCCGGTGCGCGACGAGAACGCCGTCCACGACCTCGAGCACGGCACGGTGTGGATCACCTACCGCCCGGGTCTGCCCGACGACGACGTCGAGGCGCTCGCCGACCTGCTGCCGCAGAACGGCATCCTCTCGCCGTACGAGGACCTGCCCGCGCCCGTCGTCGTCACGGTCTGGGGTCGCCAGCTCCGGCTCGACGGTGCGGACGACGAGCGGCTGCCGATGTTCATCGAGGAGTACGCCGGCGGGGTGACCGCTCCCGAGAAGGGCGTGACCTGCGCCGGCGGGACCCCGAACCCCACGGGCGGGACCGGCTCGGTCGTCTGATCGGAGCGGGGGTCGTCCCGGGGCCGCCGTACGGCCGCAATTGCAGCCGTAGGACGTGCTCGGCCGCGCTGGACCTGCACTACGGCCGCAATTGCGGCCGTAGGACAGCCCGCGCCGCGGCACGCTCCCTAGCATGGCCGGCATGGACTCGGAGACGAAGCGCTACCGGACGGGCGACCGCGAGGTCGTCCTCGACATCACCCGCGACTGCGCGGAGTGGGTGGCCGAGCGTGGGGACGGGCTGCTGCACGTCTTCGTGCCGCACGCGACCGCCGGGATCGCGATCCTCGAGACCGGCGCGGGGAGCGACGACGACCTGCTGGCCGCGCTGGGCGACCTGCTGCCCGCCGACGACCGGTGGCGGCACCGGCACGGCAGCCGCGGTCACGGGCGGTCGCACGTCATGCCGGCGCTGGTCCCGCCGTACGCCACGGTCCCCGTGCTCGGCGGCCGGCTCGCGCTCGGCACCTGGCAGAGCGTGTGCCTGGTCGACCTCAACGTTGACAACCCGGACCGCGAGGTCAGGCTGAGCTTCCTCCGCTCGGTGTGATGCCTCCCGGAGCACCGGAGGCAGCGCGGTCCGGTGGCGTCGGCACCCCCTCGGCATCGGCACGCACGAGACCGTCGCGTGGCCGGGGTGTCCGCCTCGGGAGCTGGGAGTGCGCGATGAGGGCGGCGACGAGCCCGGCGGCGACGGGGACGAGCATGGCCGCGCGGAGGGTGGTGAGGTCGGAGAGCCAGCCGATCGTCGGTGAGGTGACGAGGAACCCGATGCGCATGAGCCATCCGAGGATCGCGATGCCGGTGCCCTCGGGCAGGCCGGGGATGCGGCCGGCGGCGGCGAACGCGGCGGGCACGAGGGTGGCGCAGCCGAACCCTGCGACGGCGAACCCGGCGAACGCGAGCGGGTAGACCGGCGAGGTCACGATCAGCAGCGCTCCTGCGGCGATGAGCAGACCACCGGTCCGGGCCACTGCCTCACGGCCCCACCTGTCGGTCATCGGGTCGCCGAGGAGCCGGCCGACGAACTGGGCACCGAGGGCGACGGTGAGCCCCAGCCCGGCGATGGCGGTCGGGGCGCCGGCGGGGTGGCCGAGGAAGAGGACGGCCCAGTTGTTCGCGACGTCCTCGACCAGGGTGCCGCAGATCGCCAGCACCACCAGCGGGAGCAGCAGCCGCCACGCATGACGGCGCGCCGACCGGTCGGCGCCGCCGGCAGGGACGGCCTTGTGATGCTCTTCCTCGACCCGGAGCGTGTCGCGGACCTCGAGGGGCACAGCCGCGAGCCGGCAGGCGAGGAGGGCGACCAGTGCCCACACGACGCCGTTGACCAGCATCTGCGTGGACGGGGCGACGTCCGCTGCCGCAGCGGCGGCGCCGATCACGCCGCCGGTGGCCGCGCCGACCGACCACAGGGCGTGGAACGAGTTCATCACCGAACGTCCCCGCCACTGCTCCGCGACGACTCCCTGCACGTTCTGCGCCGCGTCCACGACCGAGTCGACCGCCCCCGCGACCACCAGCGCCGCAGCGAAGAGCCACACCGTGTCGCTGAACGCGGCCACGGCCAGCGCCGAGGCGAGGACCACCGAGCCGTACCCGTTGGTCCGCAGCGTGCCCACTCGCCGGATGATCCGGCCGCCGAACCCGGCCGCGACGAGCGCCCCGACCGGGAAGGCGATCACCAGCAGCCCGAACTGGCTGTTGCTCAGGCCGAAGTCGGCCTTGATCTCGGGGTAGCGCGGCAGGAGTGCACTGAACAGGACGCCGTTGGTGAAGAACATCAGCGAGACGCCGGTGCGGGCACGCCCGGGGGAGGCAGTGGGGAGGGTGGGGACTGGAGACACGTCGGCAACGTAGGTGCTTGAATGATCACGTGCAACGATCACTTCGGCACAAAACGATCATCCGGTCGGTGGCATCCGGGACCACGGTGAGTGTCGAGGCGCTCTGCGACCTGACCGGCGCCTCGGCCATCACGATCCGCCGCGACCTGGCCGAGCTCGCCGACCAGGGCGTGGTCCGCCGGGTGCGTGGCGGCGTCACGCGCGCCGACGTACGCGGCACCTTGATGCCGTTCGCCGTGCGGTTCGAGACCGATCGCGAACGCAAGGACGCTCTGGCCGCGGTCGCGGCCGGTCTCGTCGCCGATGGCGAGTCGCTCATCCTGGACAACGGCACCACCTGCTACGCCGTCGCCCGCCACCTCGTGGGCCGACCGGTCACCGCGCTCGCGCTGTCCCTCCACGCCGCGGCGGCGCTGGCGACCCGCCCGGAAGCCACCGTCATCGTTCCCGGCGGACCGGTGGAGAACGACACCCTCGCCTTCACCGGTCACGCCGCCGTGCGCGCCATCTGCGAGACCAACGCCGACGTCGCCATCATCGGAGCCTGTTCCGCTCAGCCCGGTTTCGGGCTGACCTCCACGCAGTACGACGACGCGCAGGTCAAGCGCGCCTGCCTCGCCGCCGGCGCCCGGCGCGTCCTGATCACGACCGCCGAGAAGCTGACCCGCACGTCGACGTTCCGGTTCGGCGAACCCGGCGACCTCACCCACCTCGTCACCACCGCCGACGCCGACCCCCGCACCCTCGACCCCTTCCGTGCCGACGGAGTCGAGGTCCATCTCGTCGAGACCCCACCACCGCCTCCGGTCGGGAGCTGACTCCCCGGCGCAGCGCGACCTTCGTCAGAACCAGGCACGATGTCGAACGTACGTTCGATTCTCGAGATAGCCTGGGGGCATGTCCGTCGCCCCGCCCGGCTGGCCCCTCGGGGTCCGACCGCCCGATGCCCCCGACTGGGAGCGCACGGCGGTCGACTGGCTGCTCGACCAGTGCCCGCCGGAGTACCGCTCGTACGCCGTCCTGCGCCGGCACGCGCTGGTGCTGGCGCGGTTCGGGGTGCTGCACGTCGAGGCCTGCCAGGCCGGCGCCCGCCGGGCGCTGAGCGAGGCACGTGCCGAGCTGCGGGACGTGGTCGGCCTGGAGGTCGTCGACGCGGCGATCCAGGCCTGGCTCGCCGAGGAGGCCCGACTGGCCGGCGTACGCCGCTCGGTGGGGCTGGTCGAGGAGGCACTGCGCGGGAGGCGGTTCGCCGCGCGCATGTAGGGGTCAAGTCGGAGTCCAGTCAACCTCCAGCCGGTCTCCAGGGCCGGGATCGAGAGTCGGTCCGACACCTTCGGACCCCCAGGAGATTCCCGTGACCCGCATGCTCCACCGCCTCGGCAAGGGCGCCGCGGCGCACCCGTGGCGCACCCTCGCCGCGTGGCTGGCCGTCGTGCTGGCGGCCTTCGCCACCTCGGCCGCCCTCGGCGGCACCTTCCACGACGACTACGACGTCCCGGACGCCGAGGCCCAGGTGGGCATCGAGCAGGTCCGGGACCACTTCCCCGCCAGTGCCGCCGCGGGCAGCAGCGCCCAGGTCGTCGTCCACGACCCGTCCGGCGCGCCGCTGGCCGACGACCAGGTCGACGCGCTCGCCGACCGGCTCCGCGCGATCGAGCACGTCTCCGACGTGAGCGCGCCACGGCTCTCCGAGGACGGCGACACCGCCCTGCTGACGGCGACGTACGACGTCCCGGTCACCCACGACGACCTCGTCGAGGAGGGTCTTGGCGCCCTGGAGGAGGCGATCGCCCCACTCCACGAGGCGGGCCTGCGGGCCGAGCTCGGCGGCGAGCTCCCCACCAACGTGCCCGAGCCGCTGGGCGGCGTCGGCGAGCTGGTCGGCGTGGTCGTCGCGCTGCTGCTCCTGGTGCTGGTGTTCGGGTCGGTCGTCGGCGCGGGTCTCCCGGTGGCCGTGGCGCTGACCGGCCTCGCCGTCGGCAGCGCCGGCGTCACCCTGCTCGCCGCGACCATGGACGTCAGCACCTCGGCGCCCACCATCGCCAGCATGGTCGGACTCGGGGTCGGGATCGACTACGCCCTGCTCCTGGTCAGCCGGCACGTCGAGTTCCTCCGCGCCGGCCACTCGGTCACCGAGGCGGCGGGCCGGGCCACGGCGACCGCCGGGCGCAGCGTGCTGTTCGCGTCCGCGACCGTGCTGGTCAGCCTGATGGGCCTGCGCCTGGCCGGGCTGCCCGTCTACTCCTCCTTCGGCTTCGCGACCGGCATCGCCGTGGTCGCCGTGATGGCGGCCGCGCTGACCCTGGTCCCGGCGCTCGCCGGCCTCGCCAAGCACCGGCTGCTCCCGCGCCGCGAGCGTCGCGGCGAGGCGCCCCGACGTCCGGCGAGGCCGCCGCTCACCGCCCGGTGGGCGGCAACCGTCGGCCGCCGTCCGCTGCCGTTCGCGCTAGCCGCGCTGCTGTTCCTGCTGGCCCTCGCGGCGCCGACGCTCGCGATGCGCACCTGGCCGCAGGACGGCTCGAGCAACCCGGCCGACAGCACCACCCGCCAGGCCTACGACCTGGTCGCCGCCGAGTTCGGCGCCGGTGCGAACGGCCCGCTCACGGTCGTGGTCGACCGCGACCGGGTGGGCGACGCCGGTGTCGCCGAGGCCGTGGACACCGTCCGCGGGACCGACGGCATCGTGGCCGTGACCGAGCCGGCCGTCTCCCCGGACGGCGCGCTGGCGGTCTTCGACGCCGAGCCGTCGTTCGGCCCCACCGACGAGCGCACGACCGGCCTGGTCGACGAGCTGCGCGAGCGGCTGCCCGACGCGGAGGTGACGGGCTACCTCCCACTGATGAGCGACATCACCGTGATGCTCTCGGAGCGGATCTGGGTGGTGATCGCCTTCGTGGTCGGCGTCTCGGTGCTGCTGCTGGCGATGGTGTTCCGCTCGATCCTGGTCCCGCTGAAGGCGGCCGTGATGAACCTGCTGTCCATCGGGGCGGCGTACGGCGTCCTCACGGCGGTGTTCCAGTGGGGCTGGGCCACCGACCTGCTCGGCCTCGACCACGCGCTGCCGATCTCGAGCTGGGTGCCGATCCTGATGTTCGCGATCCTCTTCGGACTGTCGATGGACTACGAGGTGTTCCTGCTCTCGCGGATCCGGGAGGACTGGCTGCGCACCGGCGACGCCCGCGGCAGCGTCGAGCGCGGGCTGGCCGCGACCGGCCGGGTCATCTCCTCGGCGGCCGCGATCATGGTGGTGGTCTTCCTCGGGTTCGCCAGCGAGTCCGTCGTCGTGGTCAAGATGCTGGGCTTCGGCATGGCGGTCGCGATCGTGCTGGACGCGACGGTCGTCCGGATGGTCCTGGTGCCCGCCACCATGGCCATGCTCGGCCGCTGGAACTGGTGGCTGCCGGCCTGGCTGGACCGGCTGCTGCCGACGGTCCAGGCCGAGCCGGCCGACGACGAGACGCTGTGGGACGAGCTGGACGCGCTCGACGAGCAGACCCCGGCGGGTGCGCGATGACCACCTCGGTGCGTCAGGTGATGCTGCCGGGCCAGGTCGCGGCGCCCGAGGGGCCGGTCGACATGCGGACCATGTACGTCATGCACCACGGCTTCCGCCGCGACCTGCGCCGGTTCGCGGAGGCGGTCGCGGCGACGCCGGTCGGGGAGCGGGCGACGTGGGTGCTGCTGCAGGCGCGCTGGGAGCTGTTCGCCGAGGTGCTGCACCACCATCACAGTGGGGAGGACGCCGGCCTCTGGCCCTGGCTGCGCGAGCGCTGCGACGAGTCGGACCTGGCGATGCTCGACGCGATGGAGGCCGAGCACGGCGAGATCGACCCGCTACTGGAGTCCTGCGCCGCCGGCTTCCGCCGGCTGGCCGGGGCGCCCGACGAGGACGCCCGGGCGGCGCTCGCCGTCCGTGTGGTCGCCGTCCGCGACAGCCTCGCCCGGCACCTCGCGCACGAGGAGACCGAGGCGATCGCGCTGATCCAGGCGCTGATGACCGCGGAGGAGTGGCGCGAGCTGGACGAGGAGCACTTCAAGGACGACACGCTCACGCTCGGGAAGGTGCTCCGCATCGTCCCGTGGGCGGCGTACGACGTCCCGCGTGACGTGCTCGACGCGGTGCTGGACGAGGCCGGCCTGCCGTTCCGGGTCGTCTGGTGGCTGACCCGGCGCCGGTTCGCCCGCCGCGAGGCGCGCACGTTCGCCTGGGCCTGAGCGTCTAGAAGCCCCACCGGTCCCGCTCGCGGCGCAGCCACTGCGCGGCGAGCGGGATCTCCCACGTCTCGCAGAGCTCCGCCGCCCGGTCGGCGTGGCGGGTGGCGAGGTCGCGCTCGCCGGTCGACGCCGCCGCCATGGCGAGGAAGGTGTCGATCGGTCCCATCGCGCTCCCGGAGCCGGCCACCAGCGGGCGGCCTGACAGGTGGGCGAGCAGGCCGTAGGCCCGTGATCCGAGCGCGGGGTCGCCGACGTGCAGGGCCGCCTCGCCGGCCAGGCCGCGGCCCATCGGGGAGAACCAGGTCTCCTCGGCCAGTGCCCGTTCCACCCCGGCGGCGTGCTCGGCGAGGTAGGTGCGGGCCTCGTCGGCCCGGCCGGCCCGGCAGTAGATGGCCGCGATGGTCGTCGCGACCGGCAGCCAGGTGCTCGCCTCCAGCATGGCCGCGGCGGCCACGAGCTCGTCGTACCTCTCGGTCCAGAGCAGGTGGCTGGTGATCGACGCCGCGATCGCCTCCTCGGAGCCGGTGATCGACACCAGCTCCCCGATCCGGGTCATGTCGGCGATGAGCGCCTCCACCTCGTCGAAGCGGCCGCGCATCGCCAGCCAGGGTGCCTCCAGCGAGTCGAGGACGAGCTGGGCGTAGAGGTGCTTCGTCCGCCCAGCGAGCTCGCGGGCGCGCCCGCAGGTCTCCGTCATCTCCGCGATCAGCCCCAGCTCGCCCTCGGCGATCGCCCGGACCGTGAGTCCTGCGGCCTCCGAGACCGGGTCGCCGAGCTCCCGGGCGAGGTCGGCGGCGCCGCTCCCGAGGTCGCGGCGCTGCCCGGCGGTGTCGGCCCGCCAGATCGCGAGGGCGGCGTGCAGCCGGGCCCACACGAGCAGCTCGCGCTCGCCGAGCCGCTCCGCCATCGCCACGGCCTGCTCGGCCAGCGCCTCGCGCTCCGCGGGCGTCGCGCCGTAGTAGCTCTCGCCGGCCAGCGCCAGCATCGCTCGGCAGCGCCGCGGGTCGTCGCCGGGCGGCAGCGCCGCGAGGGTACGGCGCAGCGCCGCGCACAGGACCTGGTCGACCTGGCCGTGGGCCGACGGCAGCCAGAGCGCTCCGGTGCCGGTCATGGTCCCCGCCTGGACGAGGAGGTCGAGGTCGCCGGCCTGGTCGGCCACCTCCAGGGCCTCGTGGGCCACGTCCCGCAGCTCCAGCCACCGCCCGGCGGCGCGGAGCACGTCGGCCAGGACGACGAGCACGTCGAAGCGCTCGCGCGAGGTCGATCCGGGGTCCTGGTCCTGGCCCCGGAGCGCGAGCTCCAGCATCTCCAGGGCCTCGACGTACGCGTGCACGCCCGCCGCGGCCCGACCGGCGGCCGCGGCCGCGCGCCAGGCCTCCGACTGGTGGCGCGGCCCGGCGGCCAGCCAGTGCCGGGCGATCTCGGACTCGCGTCCGCGCCGGTCGGACAGCGCGGACGCGGCCCGGGCGTGCACCCGGGCGCGCCGGCTGTGGGGCAGCGTCGCGAGGGCGGTGTCGCGGACCAGTGCGTGCGTGAACCGGAAGCGGTCGACGCCGTCCTCGGTCACCAGCCCCGCCTCGAGCGCCGGGTCGAGCCCGTTGAGGACGGCGTCCTCGGTGCTGCCGGTGGTCGCGGCCAGGAGCTCGACCTCGAAGACCCGGCCCAGGACGCTCGCGTGACGCACCAGGTCCAGCGACGCGGGGCTGAGCCGGTCCAGCCGGCGGGCGACGACGTCGTGCACGGCGGCCGGCGGGTCCGCCTCGGCGACGAGCGCGCCGAGGTCGCCCCGCTCGCGCGCGAGCCGGGCGTACTCCACCAGGAAGAACGGGTTGCCGTCGGTCCGGCGGGTCAGCGCCTCCGCCTCGCCCGGGGTCGGCTCGGAGGCGGCGACCTCGCCGACGATCCGCGCCGCGTCCGGCGCGGCGAGCCCGCGCAGGCGCAGGCGTACGGCGTGCCGGCGCGCCAGCGTCTCCACGACGTCGGCCAACGGGCCGGTGGGCAGCGGGTGCTCGCGCCACGTGGTGAGGACCAGGAGCCGGGCCGCCGGTGCGGCCTCGGCCTCGGCCAGCAGCCGGAGCAGCCGCAGGGTCGAGGTGTCGGCCCAGTGCAGGTCGTCGAGGACCAGGAGCAGCGGCTGCCGCTCGGCAGCGGCCTGGACGGTGTCGACGATCCGCTGCCAGGCCCGGAACGCCGCGCCGCCGTCGTCCTCGCCGGTCGCGGTGGGCACCTCGGCGCCGAGCTCCCCGAGCACGCTCACCCAGGGGTACAGCGCGGGCGCGCCGTCGTCCTGGGAGCACCGACCCACGACGACCTGGACGCCGTGGGCCGTGGCGTACGCCGCCAGCTCCGTGGTCAGCCGGGTCTTGCCGATGCCGGGATCGCCGGTGAGCGTGGCGTAGGAGATCCCCGCCCTGGCCAGCGTGCGGTCGAGCAGGTCCGTCAGCGTCCCGAGCTCGGCGTCCCGTCCGACGAGCGGCCAGGGTGCGACCGGAGCAGCAGCCGCCGCAGGAGCCGCCGGGGCGGTGACGCGGGCCGGCGCGGCGACCGGCGCGGCCTCCTGGTGCAGCACCTGCGCCTGCACGGCGCGCAGCTCCGCGCCCGGCTCCAGGCCGAGCTCGTCGTCGAGCAGGGTGCGGACCTCGCTCAGCACGGCGAGCGCCTCGGCCTGCCGCCCGGCCCCCGCGAGCGCGAGCGCCCGCAGCGCCCACAGCCGCTCGCGGAGCGGGTGGTGCCGGGTGAGGGCATCGAGCTCGGCGGTCAGCGGCGCGTGCCGCCCGAGCAGCAGCCCGAGCACGGCGCGGTCCTCCAGCGCGAGCAGTCGCAGCTCCTCCAGCCGGGACCGCTCGGCCGCGACCGCGGGCGCATCCCCGAGGTCGGCGTACGGCGTCGCCCGCCACAGGCCGATCGCCTCGGCCAGGACGGCGTGCCGCTCGAGCAGCGCCTCCTGGTCCAGCGGCGGGGTGCGCGGGTGCTCGTCGAGCAGGGCGGCGGCCAGGGGAGCGGTCGCGGTGTGCGCGTCGGTGACCGCTCGCTCGAAGACCGCCGCGTCGAGGTCGGCCGGGTCGAGCCGCAGCGCGTACCCCGGCTGCTCGGTGACCAGCAGGGTGCCGCCGCCGCGGGTGGTGCGTCCCGGCTCCAGCGCCCGGCGCAGCCCGGCGACGTACCCCTGCAGGGTCCCGGCGGCGCCCGGCGGGGGAGCGCCGTCCCAGACCAGGTCGGTGATGGTGTCGATCGCGACGGCGCGGCCCAGATGCAGGGCGAGGACGCCCAGCAGCGCGCGCTGCTTGGGGCCGCCGAGGGGGATCGTGTCCGAGTCGTCCGCGGCGGTGGTGGTGCCGAGGACGCCGATCCGCATGGATCGCAGGATAGGGCGCTCAGGACACCCTGTCGGCGGAACCGATGCGCCAGATCGCCAATCCGTGCAGGGCGTTCTCGCGGGCGAGCCGGCGGCGCAGCTCGAGCGACCGGCCGTCGGACCAGCGGACGGTCGTCCCGTCGGTCAGCCGGGCGCGCCACTCGCCGACCCGCGGGTCCCATCGCGCGCGGGCGCCGTCGCGGGTGACCAGCGCCCGCGCCTGCGTGACGGTGACCGTGCGGCCGGCGCCCCGTCGCGGCCAGGTGTAGCCGTAGCCGGCGACGCCGAGGTCCACCCGGCGGGGTGGGACCTGTCGCAGCAGCGCCGCGAGCGAGCGCTGCTGCCAGCCCAGCGCACCGATCGGCCCGGGGCCACTCCACGACGGTCCGTGCTGGTCGTAGGCCATCAGCTGGACGAGGTCGACGGTGCGGGCCAGGGCCGCGAGGCGGTAGCCCGCCCGCCGGTAGGCGCGCACGGAGGTGTGGGCGGACACGTCGACGGACACGGTCCTCGCCGCCGGCATCCGGCGCTGCAGCTCGGCGGCCAGCCGGACCAGTCCGCGGCCGTGCGCGGGTCGGAGCGCCTCGAGGTCGAGGTTCACGCCGCCCCAGCCGCCCGCCGCGACCGCCCGGCCGAGCTGGCGGGCGACCCGCCGTACGTTGGCCGGGCTGCGCAGCAGCCGGCCGGCCGCGCGGGTGTCGAAGTCGCCGAGCCGGTCGCTGTAGTTGCTCACCAGCAGCTCGGTCCGCAGGCCCACCCGCCGGGCCTGCCTGCCGAGGCGCACACTCTCGCCCGCGGGCCGGCGCAGCCGCCGTCCGTCGGCGCTGATCGTCGCGCCGACGACGGTCAGCGTGGCGAGACCCGGGGCGTCGCGCACCAGGGTCCGGCGCGGCAGGTCCGGCAGGGCGTACCCGGTCACGGCGAGGTCGTCGGCGCGTCCCGACGGCGCTCCGGCGTACGACGGCAGCGGCGTGGCCGCCAGCGCGGCGGCGAGCAGGACGGCGGCGGTACGACGCATGCCGGTCAGCCTGCCACCCCGAAACCTCCCGGCTTCCCGGAGAAGTGCGACGCCCGCCGCTACGGTGGCGCGATGACGTTCACCGTGATCCCCGTCCCCGCCGACGGCGCCGAGGACGTCGTGGTCGGCACCAGCGGCCGCGACGAGGGCGCGGTGTTCACCGGAACGGCGGACGGCGGGATCTTCCGGGTCAGCCACGACGGGTCCCACATCGACCGCGTCGCCCACACCGGCGGACGCCCGCTGGGGCTCGAGCTCGACCCGGCCGGCCGGCTCCTGGTCTGCGACGCGCACCGGGGCCTGCTCCGGGTCGACACCGCCAGCGGGGCCGTCGAGGCGGTCACCGACAGCGTGCGCGGGACGCGGATGGTGTTCTGCAACAACGCCGCGGTCGCCGCGGACGGAACCGTCTGGTTCAGCGACTCGTCGACGAAGTTCGGCATCGAGCGCTGGAAGGACGACTTCGTCCAGAACACGCGCACCGGCCGGCTGCTCCGGCTCGTCCCCGGCGGCGAGCCCGAGGTGGTCATCGACGAGCTGGCCTTCGCCAACGGCGTCGCGCTCAGCCGGGACGAGGACTTCGTGTGCGTGGCGGAGACCGGCGCGCGCACCGTCGTACGCCGCTGGCTGACGGGGGACCGGGCCGGGATGCGCGACCTGCTCTGCCAGGACCTCCCGGGCTACCCCGACAACATCTCCCGCGGCAGCGACGGGCTGATCTGGGTCACCATCGCCAGCCCGAAGGACCCGGTCGTGGAGCGCCTGCAGACCGCCCCGCTGCCGGTCCGCCGCGCGGTCACCCGGATCCCCGAGCGGCTCCAGCCGAAGCCCCAGCGCACCGTCCGTGTCCAGGCGTACGACGACCGCGGCCGGCTCGTGCACGACCACGACGTCGAGACCTCGCAGTTCCACATGGTCACCGGCGTCCGCGAGCACGACGGCCGGGTCTGGATGGGCAGCCTCCACGAGCCCGCGATCGCCGTGCTCGATCGCTGAGCGCCTACTATCGATTCCATGGGTCTTCTCCAGTCGATCTCGAGCCCGCGCGACCTCCGCGGCCTCTCCGACGACCAGCTGAGCGCCCTCGCCAGCGAGATCCGCGACCTGATGGTCCGCACCTGCTCGCGCACCGGCGGCCACCTGGGTCCCAACCTCGGCGTCGTCGAGCTGACGCTGGCGATCCACCGGACCTTCGACTCCCCGCGTGACCGGGTCGTCTTCGACACCGGTCACCAGTCCTACGTGCACAAGCTGCTCACCGGCCGGGCCGGCGACTTCGACGGCCTGCGCAACGAGGGCGGCCTCAGCGGCTACCCGAGCCAGGCGGAGTCCGAGCACGACATCGTCGAGAACTCCCACGCCTCCACCGCTCTGAGCTATGCCGACGGCATCGCCAAGGCCTACGCCATCCGCGGCGAGGACCGGCACACGGTCGCCGTGATCGGCGACGGCGCGCTCACGGGCGGGATGGCCTGGGAGGCCCTCAACAACATCGCCATCGCCAAGGACAGCAAGCTCGTCATCGTCGTCAACGACAACGGGCGCTCCTACACCCCGACCATCGGCGGCCTGGCCAACGCCCTGACGACGCTGCGCACCAACCCCCGCTACGAGCAGGTCCTCGACCTGGTCAAGAAGCGGCTCAACGCCGTCCCCGGCGTCGGCCCGGCGGCGTACGACGCCCTGCACGCGATGAAGAAGGGCCTCAAGGACGCGCTCGCGCCGCAGGGCCTCTTCGAGGACCTCGGCCTGAAGTACGTCGGCCCCGTCGACGGCCACGACCTCCAGGCGATGGAGCAGGTGCTGGCCCAGGCCAAGCGGTTCGGCGGACCGGTGATCGTGCACGCGATCACCCGCAAGGGCTTCGGGTACGACGCCGCCGAGCGCCACGAGGCCGACCAGTTCCACAGCCCGCAGCCCTTCGACGTCGAGACCGGCGAGGAGAAGTCCCGCGGCCGGATCTGGACCGACGTCTTCGCCGACGAGATGGTCCACCTCGGCCAGCGCCGCCAGGACGTCGTGGCGATCACCGCGGCGATGATGCACCCGGTCGGGCTCGACCACTTCCAGGCGCGCTTCCCCGAGCGCACCTTCGACGTCGGCATCGCCGAGCAGCACGCCGCGACGTCCGCGGCCGGCCTCGCGATGGGTGGTCTGCACCCGGTGGTGGCGGTCTACGCGACCTTCCTCAACCGGGCCTTCGACCAGGTGCTGATGGACGTCGCGCTGCACAAGTGCGGTGTGACCTTCGTGCTCGACCGCGCCGGTGTCACCGGCGACGACGGCGCGAGCCACAACGGCATGTGGGACCTGTCGTTCCTCCAGCTGGTGCCGAGCCTGCGCCTGGCCGCCCCGCGCGACGCCGCCCGGCTGCGCGAGCTGCTCAACGAGGCCGTCGAGGTCGACGACGCGCCGACCGTCGTCCGGTTCCCGAAGGGGCCGCCGCCCGCCGACATCCCGACGATCGGCAAGGCCGGTGCGGCTGACGTCCTGGTCCGCAACGGCAGGAAGGACGTGCTGGTCGTCGCCGTCGGGTCGATGAACGAGGTCGCCGTCGACGTCGCCGACCGGCTGGTCGCGCAGGGCATCGGCGTGACGGTGGTCGACCCGCGCTGGGTCAAGCCCGTCGACCCGGCGATCGTGGAGCTCGCCCGCGAGCACCGGCTCGTCGTCAGCGTCGAGGACAACGGCCGGGTCGGTGGCTGCGGCGCGGTGCTGCTGCAGACCCTCAACGACGCGGGCGTCACCACGCCGTTCCGGCTGCACGGCATCCCGCAGGAGTTCCTGGGCCACGCGAAGCGGGCCGCGATCCTCGAGCGGATCGGCCTGACGCCCCAGGCCCTGGCCCTCGGCATCGTCGAGGACATGACCTCGATGGCCGAGGATCGTTCTCCCGTCGATGCCGATCGTCCGGCCTGACCTCTCCCTCCGCGCCGCGCTGGTCGCGGCGCTGGTCCTCGCGTTCCCGGCCTGCACCGGCCACACCGAGGACGCCCTGCCGCCCCCACCGAGCGGCACGTCGTACGCCGCCGCACCCGACGTGGTCTCCGGCGTCCAGCAGGCCCTGCAGCGCCGGGCCCGCGCGGTCCTGGCCGGCGACGGCGCCGCCTTCGAGCGCGGGATCCGCGGCACCGCCGAGTTCCGCGAGCAGCAACGCACCTGGCTCGCCAACCTGCGCCAGCTGCCGGTCGGCGAGCTGAGCTACACCGTCGACCCCGCCGCGCTCGTGCGCGACGGCGACGACTACTGGGTGGTGGTCGAGGAGCACCTGCTGCTGTCCGGGTACGACGCCGTCCCCGTCGTCACCCGGGACCGCTACCGGTTCCGCCCCGGCACGCGGCGGCCCGACCGGATGGTCCTCACCTCCGTCACCGACCCGGCCTGGGAGCAGACCCACGAGGTGCACCCGCAGCCGTGGGACCTCGGTCGGGTCGTGGTGCGCAGCGGGTCCGGCGTCCTCGGGGTGTTCGACGAGGGCAGCCTGCCGGCGTCCGGCCCGCTGCTGCGCTCGGTCGAGCGGGGGATCGACGCGGTCGCCGCCGAGGTCCCGTACGACTGGTCGCGGTCCGTCGTGGTCTACGCGCTCTCGGACCCGGCGTACCTCCGGGTCATCGACGACGTGCCCGGGGGCGACCCGGACGTCCTCGACGGGGTGGCCTTCCCGGTCCCGGCCTCGCCCGGCGAGGAGACGCTGGCGGCGACCCGGTTCGCCCTGCACCCGCGGATGCTCGAGCGCGCCGGGGTCGCCCGCGACCGCCTGGTCCGCCACGAGCTCACCCACGTGGCCCTGGGCTCGCGCGACGACCACGCCCCGGTGTGGCTGAGCGAGGGGCTGGCCGAGTACGTCTCCGCGCAGGCGATGGACCCGGCCGAGCGCCGGGTGCCCGAGCGGGCGGTCCGGGCCGCGGAAGCGGGGTTCGACGCGCTGCCCGACGACGGGTCGTTCAGCGGGGAGGGCACGGCCACCAGCTACGCGCTGGCCTGGTGGGCCTGCGAGTACCTCGCCCGCACCTTCGACGAGTCGGTCCTGTGGAGCCTGCTCGACGAAGTGGGCTCCGGCGAGGTCGACCCGGACCGGCTGCTGCTCGACTGGCTCGAGATCCGGCCCGCCCGCCTGGCCCGGCGAGCGGGCGAGCTGATCGTCGCCGAGTACGGCGAGCCGGTGCCGCCGCCGGTGCCGCCGACGCCGACCGTCCCGGTCCCGACCGCCCCGAGCACGGATCCGGGCACCGACCCGTCGATGGTGCCGACCCAGACCCCGCCGGCCCCCGAGATCAGCCCGGCAGGCTGAGCGCGCGGGCGTGCGCGAGCGCCCACTCCAGCGCGGTGTCGGCGACCTTCTCCCAGCCCGGCTCGGCGCAGGTCCAGTGCGAGCGGCCCTCGAACTCGAGGTACTCCGCAGGGACGCCCGACTTGGCGTACTTCTTGGCGTTCGACTTGTTCACCGCCGGCGGCATGATGTGGTCGGCGGTGCCGCCGATGAACAGCAGCGGCGCCCGGTCGGCGTTGCGGTAGTCGACCCAGGTCTCCTGGTGACCGGGCTTGAAGTTGGCGATCAGCCCGTAGTCCCACACCCAGCGCCCCGGCGCGGCGATGGCGTAGCGCTCGTACGCCGCCTTCGCGGCCTCCTCGTCGAGGGTGTTGGTGAACGCGTAGTGGAACTGCTTCTCGGTGAACCCGACCGCGCGGTGCCGCTTCGCCGGGTTGTTCAGGGCGGGCCACAGCGACTTCAGCTGCGACGGCGGGTTGGTGCGCACCCCCTCGGTGGGGGCGGAGTTGATCGCTACGCCCGCCGCGCCCAGCCCGCGGTGCAGCAGCATCTGGGTCAGCGCGCCGCCGAAGGAGTGGCCCATGATGATCGGCGCCGTCGGGATCGACCGGACGACGTCGGCGAGGTGGTCGATCGTGGCGGTGATGTCGCACTCGGCGATGATCGACTCGTCGGCGCGCAGCGCCTCCACCTCGACCTCGAAGCCCGGGTAGGCGGGTGTCACGACCGTGAAGCCCTGCGCCTCGTAGTGGGCGACCCACTCCTCCCAGCTGCGGGGCGTGACCCACAGTCCGTGGACGAGCACGATCGTGTCGGGGGCAGGGTGCTGCTCGGCGTCCATGGTCGATCTCCTTCGGTGACGCGGTGGGGAGCCATGACGCTAGGGCCGCACGGCGTACGCCCGAACGGCTCTGGGTGCCCGCTCGTCGGCCCTGGGTGCCGCTGCGGGCGGCGATCGAAGACCACCCGCGTGGGTCATGCGCGGTGGCGGCGGTCCGTCGTACCGTCCGGGGCATGCCGGTGCTGCTCGACACTGCCGCGCTGGAGGCGCGCGAGCGCGCCGAGGCGTTCCGCACGACGATGCTGGTGATGACCGGCTCGACCCGGGTCGACCTGGAGCACGAGGAGCAGGGGACCGCGGCGCGGATGGAGCTCACCCCGGTCGGACCGGTGCAGCTGTTCAGCACGTGGAGCACCGGTGTCCGGATGACGCGCGGTTCGCGCGCTGCCCGCCAGGACTTCCCGGAGTACGTCGCGGTCGCGGTCCACGAGCAGGGCACGGGTCGGTACGACGCGGGCGCGCTGCAGCGGCGGGTCCATCCCGGGGAGCTGATGGTGGTCGACCTGACCCGGCCGTACTCCTTCGCCTGGAGCGGGATCGGCTCGTCGAGCTCGATGCAGGTCGCGACCGCCGACCTGGGGCTGTCGCCGGAGGTGATCGCGCGGGCCTCGACCCGGCTCGCCAGCAGCCCGCTCTACGGCACCCTGGCCCACCACCTGCGCGACCTGACCCGGCACGCGGAGACGCTCGCCTCCTCGCCGGCCGCCGTCGACGCCGGGACCGCGAGCGTGCACCTGCTGCGTGCGGTGCTCGCGGGCGCGGCCGAGGGTGGCCGGACCCCGGCCGACGTCACGGAGCGGACCCTGGCCGACCAGGTGCGGGCCTACCTGGCGGCGCACCTGCGGGAGCCCGACCTGGGACCCGACCGGGTGGCGGCGGCGCTGGCGGTCTCGCGGCGCCAGGTCTTCCGGGCCTGCCAGGCGGCCGGGTTCAGCCTGGAGCAGTACGTCATCGAGCGGCGCCTGGAGGGCGCGCGGGCTGAGCTGGCCCGGTCCCGGCGCGGCGTCGCGCGGGTCGCGCACGGCTGGGGGTTCAAAGACGCGACCCACTTCGCGCGCCGCTTCCGCACGGCCTACGGCCTGCTGCCCGGGGAGTGGCAGCAGGCCGTGGGTGCGCGGAACGGGACGGGGTGAGCGGGACGGGTCAGCCCTCCTTGCGGGCGACGATCTGACCGAGCACGACGTACCCCACCAGCAGGTGCAGCGGGGCGACGACCTGGGCGATGTCCTCGCCGAAGATCCCCATGGTCGGGATCACGACGACGGCCCAGCTCTCGGCGACCATCGGCCAGAACCGCGACACGCCGCGCCACCGACCGGCGACCGCGATCCGGATGCCGATGAAGAACATGCCGAGCATCGACAGCGGCCAGAACATGTCGAGCAGCAGCCAGCGGGTCTGGTCCAGGTTGCTGACCCCGGTGCCGTCGGCGATCGTCGAGCCGATGGCCAGCACGACCAGGACGGCCTCGAAGCGGACGAAGAACCGCGCGAGCCGGCCGGTGCCGAGTGCCCGGGTCCGGAACAGCACGGTGAGCAGGCACAGCAGTCCGACCTGGAACAGGCCGGAGCCGAACGCGAAGGCGATCCGGTCCGCGCCGGTCTCGCCGGGGTCGATCCCGCCGAAGGCCATGGTGACCGCCCAGGCGAGCGCGCCGACCGAGAGGACGGTGCCCTGGAGGACGTAGGGCCGGCGGGCGGGCGAGCCGGACGAGGTGGTGGTGGGCCGCACGTCGGTGCGGGCGGGGGTGGTGTCGGTGTAGTTCGTCATGGCAGCAACCCTCGGCGGGACGGCGACCCGGGCGGCAGGGAGCGCGGTCCCGTCCCCGGTCCCGCGAGATGTCCCGTCCGCGGCGGGACTCCGATCCCGGGACGACGGGACGGGTGCCGCTCGATACTGAGCGGGTGCACCCCGCCCGTCCCGCCCCGCGCGTCGCCCCGGTCGCGTACGTCGTCGCCGCGCTGGCCCTGCTGGCGGTCGGGCTCTGCATCCCGCTCGATCTCGTGAACGAGCCCGCCGACCGCGCCCGCGCCCTGATGGGCTGGGGCAGCTTCTCCGCCCTGGTCGGCGCGGTCGGTGCCGGTACGGCGGTCCCCGTCCTGGCCCGGCACCCGCGGCACCCGGTCGCCTGGGTGATCGCGCTGACCGGCCTGCTGTGGGCCTTCGACGGGCTGGCCGAGTCGTGGTCGGCGTACGGGATGGCGCACACGCCGTACCTGCCGCTCACCGGGTTTGCGGTCTGGGTGGTCGCCCAGCTCGGCGCGTTCCTGATGGTCGGGCTGCCGCTGGTGCTGGTCCTCTACCCGACCGGCCGCCTGGTCCCGGGGCGCTGGCGGCCGGTGAGCATCGGCGTGATCGCGATGGCCTGCGCGCTGCCGGTGCTGCTGCTGTTCGCCCCGGTGGACTCCCTGGAGGGCGACGGCTTCGCGATGCCGCTCGAGACCGGCATGCCGCAGCTGCCGGTCGACGGCGACCTCTACATCGCCCTGCTCACGGTCGGTCGGACCCTGACCCTGCTCTCGATCCCGCTCGCCGTCGCGGTGCTCCTCGCCCGGCAGCGCCGCGCGTCGGGGCGGGAGCGGCTCCAGCTGCGCTGGCTGCTGTGGGCCGCGATGACGTGTCTCGTCGTCTTCGGGATCGCGATCGTGCTGCACAACGGCTGGATCGTCACGATCGCCCTCGTGGTCGCGTTCGCGGTGACCGGCGCGTCGATCACCATCGGCATCCTCGATCCGGAGCGGTGGGACGTCGACGCGCTGCTGGCGGCCACCGGCGTGTGGTCGGCCGTCGCCGCGATCGTGGTCGTGCTCGACCTGGCCCTGCTCGCTCTGCTCGACGGGGTCCTGGGCGAGCGGCTCTCCGAGGGCGACGCGACGCTGCTGGTGCTGCTCCTGGCCGTCACGATCTACGGCCCGCTGCGCACCTGGGCCGGCGCCGTCGTACGACGCGTGCTGGTGGGGCGCCGCGGCGACCGGTACGCCGTGGTCACCGAGCTCGCCGCCCGCCTGGAGGAGTACGGCGACGTACGCCGCCAGCTGCCGGCCCTGGCCTCCGAGCTCGCCGAGGCGTTCAAGCTCGGCTTCGTGCGCGTGGAGGTGTTCCGCCACGGCGGCGGCACCCTCGCGGCCACGCACGGCGACGCGCCGGACGAGATCCGGGAGGTGCCGATCCGCTACGGCGCCGAGGAGGTCGGGCGGCTGGAGCTGCCCGCCCGCGGGGTCCGCTCGATGCTGTCCAAGCGCGACCAGGCGCTGCTCTTCGACGTGGTGCGGCAGGCCGCGATGGCGGTCCGCAGCAGCCGGCTCGCCGACGACCTGCAGGCGTCCCGCGAGCAGCTCGTGCTCGCCCGCGAGGAGGACCGTCGCCGGATCCGCCGCGACCTCCACGACGGGCTCGGCCCGGCGCTCGGCGGGGTCGCCATGCGCCTGGACGCCGCCGGGAACGCCCTGGACCACGACCCCGAGACCAGCCGCCGCCTCCTGGCCCAGTCGCGCCAGGAGATCACCGACGCGCTCGCCGACGTACGACGCCTCGTGCACGGGCTGCGTCCGCCGGCCCTCGACGACCTGGGCCTGCTCGCCGCGCTGCGTCAGCAGGCGGAGCGGCTGAGCTCGACCGAGCTGGGCGCGACCGTCGACGCCGAGGACCTGCCGCCGCTGCCCGCCGCGGTCGAGGTCGCGGCGTACCGCATCGCCTCGGAGGCGCTGACCAACACCGCCCGGCACGCGGACGCCGGGTGCGCCGTCGTCCGGCTGGCGGCGGTGCCGGGCGCGCTGCTCGTGGAGGTCACCGACGACGGCGTCGGGATCGCCCCCGAGGTGACCGCCGGGGTGGGCCTACGCTCGATCCGCGAGCGCGCGGACGAGCTCGGCGGCCGCACCGAGATCATCTGCCCGCCGGGCGGCGGCACCCGGGTGCGCGCCTGGCTGCCACTGAGCGTCGTGTCCGAGGACACCAGGATCGAGGAGACGGCATGAGCGAGACCGACGGTCCGGTGCGGGTCCTGATCGCCGACGACCACCCGGTCTTCCGCGACGGACTGGCCTCGCTGCTCGGCACCCAGCCCGCCGTGGCGGTGGTCGCGACCGCGGCCGACGGCGCCGAGGCGGTGGCCCTCGCGCTCGAGCACCGGCCGGACGTCGTGGTGATGGACCTGCAGATGCCCGAGATGAACGGCATCGAGGCGACCCGACGACTGGGCGTCGAGCTCCCGGAGACCCGGGTCCTGGTGTTCACGATGGGGGAGGAGGACGGCACGGTGCTCGCGGCGATGCGGGCCGGCGCCCGGGGCTACCTCGTCAAGGGCGCCAGCCAGGACGAGGTGGCGCGGGCCATCTCCACCGTGCACGCCGGCGGACTCGTCTTCGGCGCCTCCCTGGCCGCGCGGATCACCGACCTCCTCTCCGGGTCGACGACACCGGACCGGTCGGTCTTCCCCCAGCTGACCGAGCGCGAGCTGGAGATCCTCGACCTCATCGCGGCGGGGCGCAACAACGCCCAGATCGCGGCGGAGCTGTACCTGGCGCCGAAGACGGTGCGCAACAACGTCTCGAACATCCTGGCCAAGCTGCAGGCCACCGACCGGGCCGACGCGATCATCCGCGCCCGCGAGGCCGGCCTCGGCGGTGGCGGCTGAGCGATCCGGCCGGCTCCGGTCCGGCGCCGGGGCTGGTCAGAGGACGAGCAGCAGGAGCAGGATGACGGCGATGACCAGGGCGGCGACGGCGATGGTGCGAGTGTTCACGAAGGACTCCGATCTGTCGTGCTCCCTGAACGGGAAGCGGTGCCACCGGGTGCCCGAGTCCCGACCGTCGCAAACGGCGTACGCCGGCGCCCCGCGCGTGCGGGAGCCCGGCGTCGGGTAGGGGGTCCGTCATGAGCGTGTTCCGCACCAAGTCCGTCGAGCAGGCCATCGCCGACACCGACGACCCCGACCACCGCCTCCGCAAGGAGCTGGGCGCCGCCGACCTCGTCGTCTTCGGCATCGGGGTCGTCGTCGGTGCGGGCATCTTCGTGCTCACCGGCACCGTCGCGGCCTCCCACTCCGGTCCTGCCCTCGCGCTGTCGTTCCTGATCGCGGCCGTCGCGTGCGGGCTCGCCGGCCTCTGCTACGCCGAGTTCGCCTCGACCGTGCCGGTCGCCGGCAGCGCCTACACCTTCAGCTACGCCAGCTTCGGCGAGCTGATCGCCTGGATCATCGGCTGGGACCTGGCCCTGGAGTTCACGATCGGCGCCTCGGCGCTGGCCGTCAGCTTCTCGGGCTACCTCCAGGAGCTGCTCGCCGGCACGCCGTTCGAGGTGCCCACCCAGGTCGGCTCGGCCTCCGCGGGTGTCGTGGACCTGCCGGCCATCGTGGTCTCGCTGGTGATCATGGTGCTGCTCATCCGCGGCACGAAGCTCTCCAGCCGGGTCAACCAGGTGATCGTCGCGATCAAGCTCGCCGTGGTCGCGACCGTGATCGTCGTCGGCATCACGCTGGTCGACCCCGGCAACTGGGTGCCGTTCATCCCCGAGTCGCAGCCGACGACCGAGTCGGAGGGCGGCTTCCTCCACCTGCCGCTGGTCACCAGCATCTTCGGCATCGAACCGGCCGTCTTCGGGATCGCCGGCGTGATCTCGGGCGCGGCCGTGGTCTTCTTCGCCTTCATCGGCTTCGACGTGGTCGCGACCACCGCCGAGGAGGCCAAGAACCCCCAGCGCGACGTCCCGATCGGCATCCTCGGCTCGCTCGCCGTCGTCACCGTCCTGTACGCCGCCGTCAGCCTGGTCGTCACCGGGGTCCAGGACTACCGCGACATCGACCCCGACGACGCCGCCCCGCTCGCGACCGCGTTCAACGAGGCCGGGGTGGACTGGATGGGCGACCTGATCTCGGTCGGGGCCTGCATCGGGCTGGTGGCCGTGGCGATGATCCTGATGCTCGGTCAGAGCCGGGTCGCGTTCGCCATGTCACGCGACGGCCTGCTGCCCCGCGGGCTGTCGTCGGTGCACCCGCGCTACGGGACGCCGTACCGGATCACGCTGATCACGGGCGTCGTGGTCGCCGCGATCGCGGGCTTCGTCGACCTCGCGACGCTCGCCAGCCTGGTCAACATCGGCACCCTGTTCGCCTTCATCCTGGTCAGCATCGGTGTCGCCGTCCTGCGCCGTACCCGGCCCGACCTGCCCCGCTCCTTCCGCACCCCGGTGGTGGGTCTCGTCTCGGTGCTCGCGACGCTGCTGTGCCTCTACCTGATGCTCAACCTGTCCGGCGAGACCTGGCTGCGCTTCCTCATCTGGATGGCGCTCGGCGTCGTGGTCTACGCCGTGTACGGCCGCAGGCACAGCCGGCTCGGCGAGCGGGAGCGCGAGCCCGTCCCGCCGCCCGGGGGCTGACCGGTCCGTGGCTCCGTCGATCACCCGAACCGGGGGAAGTACGCCCGTGACCGCGCCGCGACGCTGTGGGATTCCAGCCGACCCCAGCCGCGAAGGAAGGGCAGCCCATGAGCGGACGCATCGTGGTCGGCATCGACGGGTCCGAGCACAGCGGAGGCGCCCTCGACTGGGCGGTTGCCCGCGCCCGCCTGGGCGGCGAGCAGCTGGAGCTGGTGCACGCGTACAGCCCGGTGCCCGCCGTACCGACCGGCGACCTCTACGGCCTCCACGACCTCGCCGCCAGCCAGACCGTCGAGTGGTACGCCGAGCTCGCGAAGCAGCTGCTCGATACCGCGGCCGGCCGCGTCCGCGAGCTCGCGCCGGAGCTGACCTGCACCACCAGCGCCCGGCCGGGTCAGCCGGGTGCCGTGCTGATGGCCGCCTCCGAGGACGCGGACGCGGTGGTCATCGGTCGGCGCGGGCTGGGGAACGCGGTGGGCGCGCTGCTGGGCTCGGTCAGCAACCAGATGGCGACCGACGCGACGTGTCCGGTGGTGGTCGTCGGAGAGGGCGACGTGCCGACGACCGGGCCGATCGTGGTGGGCGTCGACGACTCGCAGTTCGGCATCAGCGCGCTCCGGTTCGCGATTGACGAGGCGGTCCTGCGGGGGACGTCCGTGCGTGCCGTGACCGCGTACGACGTCCTGCAGCCGGCCGGCCTCCGCGCCGACCCGGAGCTCGTCGAACGGCAGCAGGCCGACGTCGAGGGCGAGATCGCCAACCTGGTGGACCGGGTGCTCGGCGAGACGCCGGGCGGAGCCGCGGTCTCGGTGGAGCACGTCGCCGTGCACGCCGAGCCGGCCCCGGCGATCCTGGGCCATGCCGGGAACGCCCAGCTCATCGTCGTCGGCACCCACGGCAAGGGCCTCGTCCGTCGGGTCCTGCTCGGGTCGGTGAGCCGGGACGTGCTCCACGGCGCCGACCGGCCGGTCGCCGTCGTCGACGTCGGGAAGGGCCTGATCTGAGCGGGCGCGGGATCGTCAGCGCGTCCGGACGGCGCGCACGACCACGTCGTGCAGCGGCACCGGCCGGCCACCCGGGCCGGTGAGGACCCGGTCGACCTCGTCCGTGGTCCGGACTGTCCAGACCGTCGGGTCCAGGCGGTCCGTGACCGTCGCGGCCGTCACGGAGGCGGCCGCGGGCGGGCCGTCGTGGTCGTGCCCATGACCTTCGTGCCCATGACCTTCGTGATGGCGGTGGCCGACGATCAGCAGCGTGCCGCCGGGTGCGACCCAGTCCGCGATCCGGTCGTAGAAGTCCAGCTGCGGCATCGCGGGATGGGCGTAGTGGGTGGCGACCAGGTCGTACGGTGCCTCGGGCGTCCACGTCGTGAGGTCGGCCGCGAACCACTCGATGCGCTCGGCGCCGGGCAGTCCGGCGGTCCGCTCGCGCGCCTGGGCGATGGCGCTCTCCGCGATGTCGACGGCGGTGACCCGCCATCCGGCCGCGGCGAGCCAGGACGCCTCGGCTCCGCTGCCGCAGCCCGCGTCGAGCGCCGTACCCGGCTCGAGCTCGTCGGCGACGGCGCGCAGCGCGGGGTGCGGTCCGCTCGCCGCCATCGACCCGTGGGCGCCGGAGCGCCAGCGCTCCTCCCAGAACTCCCGGTCGAACTCGTTGCTCATGCATCCTCCGTGTCGGCTCGCGTCGTCACGACGAGCATGCGACGCTGGGTGGCGATATCGCAAAGGATGTTGCCGAATGGAAAATCGCTCACCCGGTCCCGACGACGCCGATCGGACCCTCGACGCGGTGGGTCCGCGGCTCAAGGCCCTGCGGCAGCGCCGGTCGACCACCCTCGCCGAGCTGGCCGAGCAGACCGGCATCTCCGTCAGCACGCTCTCGCGTCTCGAGACCGGGCTGCGACGACCGACGCTGGAGCAGCTCCTGCCGCTCGCCCGGGTCCACGGCGTCACGCTCGACGAGCTGGTCGACGCCCCGGCCACCGGGAACCCCCGGATCAACCTGCAGCCGATCGCGGGTCCGGACGGCGCGGTCATCCTCCCGCTGACCAGGCGGGCAGGCGGGATCCAGGCGTACAAGTTCGTGCTCCCCGCCGGCACCGACGACGCCGTACCCGACCTGCGCACCCACGACGGCTACGACTGGGTCTACGTCCTCGACGGGACCCTCCGCCTCGTCCTCGGCGAGCACGACCTGCTGCTCGCAGCGGGTGAGGCCGCCGAGTTCGACACCCGCACCCCGCACTGGTTCGGCGCCACCGCCGCCGGCCCCGTCGAGTTCCTCAGCCTCATCGGCCGCCAGGGCGAACGCGCCCACGTCCGCGCCGCCCCCCGGTGAGCCGACCCGTCACTTTCTCGGCAGTTTTCGCGGTGTGTCGACGAGAAAGTGACGGGTCGGGCTGGGCCTGGGTCGGACTGGGGTCAGTGGAAGGAGCCGAGGCCTTCGCGCTCCAGCAGCATCGTCAGGCCGCCGTTCCAGAACGAGAAGCCGGCGCCGGTGATCATCGCCAGGTCGAGGTCCTCGGCGGCGGCGACCACGCCCTCGTCGAGCATGATCTGCACCTCCTCGGCGAGCCCGGTGAGCACCTGGGTGCGGACCTCCGACGCGGACAGCTCGACCGGGGAGGCCGGCTGCTCCAGCAGCGCCGAGACCTCGGGGTCGAGCGTCCCGTCCGGCAGGAAGTACGACGACTTCCGCGCCTCGACGACCCGCTGCAGGGCCGGCGACACGTAGAACCGGTCGGGGAACGCCTGAGCCAGGGTCTCGGTGTTGTGCAGCGCGATCGCCGGGCCGACGAGCGCGATCAGCGTGAACGGGGGCATCGGCGCGACACCCGCGAACGAGCCGTCGACGACCTCGATCGGGGTGCCCGCGTCGACGATCCGGCTGACCTCGCTCATGAAGCGACCCAGCAGCCGGTTCACGATGAACGACGGGCTGTCGTTGACCAGGATGGTCGTCTTCTTCAGCGCCTTGCCGGTGGCGAACGCCGTCGCCAGCGTCTCGTCGGAGGTGGAGGATCCGCGCACGATCTCCAGCAGCGGCATCACCGCGACCGGGTTGAAGAAGTGGAAGCCGACGACCCGCTCGGGGTGCTCCAGGTCGGCGGCCATCTCGGTGATCGACAGCGACGAGGTGTTGGTCGCCAGCACGCACTCGGGGGAGACGACCTTCTCGACGTCGGCGAAGACCGACTTCTTGACCGACATCTCCTCGAAGACGGCCTCGATGACGAAGTCGGCATCGGCGAACGACGCCGCCTTGTCGATCGTGCCACTGACCAGGGCCTTGTGCCGGTTGGCCTTGTCGGAGTTGATCCTGCCCTTCGCGAGCAGCTTGTCGATCTCGGCGTGGACGTAGCCCACGCCCTTGTCGACGCGCTCCTGGTCGAGGTCGGTCAGCACGACCGGCACCTCGAGGCGGCGTACGAACAGCAGCGCCAGCTGCGAGGCCATCAGGCCCGCGCCGACGATGCCGACCTTGGTGACCGGGCGCGCGAGCGACCGGTCGGGTGCGCCGGCGGGCCGCTTGGCCCGCTTCTGCACCAGGTCGAACGAGTACAGCGAGGCGATCAGCTCGGGCGTGTGCGACATCGCCTCCAGGGCGTCGTCCTCGGCCGCGAAGCCCTCGTCGCGGGTCGCCGTACGGGCCGCCTCGATGAGGTCGACCGCCGTGGCGGCCGCGGGGCTGGCGCCGCCGGTGCGACCGGCCACGATCTGCCGGCCGCGCGCGACGGCCGCGTCCCAGGCCTCGCCCCGGTCGACCTCCGGACGCGACACGACGGTCGCGCCGGTGAGGACCGACGCCGCCCAGAGCAGCGACTGCTCGAGGAAGTCCGCGCCGGAGAACATCGCATCCGCGAGACCGAGCTCGTACGCCGCCCGGCCCGACAGCGTCTTGCCGTTGTTGAGTGGGTTCTCGACGATGACGGTCACCGCGCGGTCCGCCCCGATCAGGTTCGGCACCAGGTAGGCGCCGCCCCAGCCGGGGACCAGGCCGAGCATCACCTCGGGCAGGCCCAGCGCGGGCGCGCTGTCCAGCACCGTGCGATGGTCGCAGTGCAGGGCGACCTCCAGGCCGCCGCCGAGCGCGAGGCCGTTGACGAAGCCGAACGACGTCTTGCCGCCGTCCTGCAGCTTGCGGAAGACCGCGTGCCCCAGTTCGGCGACCACGCGGACGGCGTCAGGCCCGCCGCCCGCGACCGAGGTCAGGTCGGCGCCCGCGGCGAGGATGAAGGGCTTGCCGGTCACGCCGATCGACGAGATCGACTCGTCGGCCAGCGCCGCGTCGATGGCCGCGTTCAGCGCCAGCAGCGAGCGCGGGCCGAACGTGTTCGGCTTGGTGTGGTCCTCGCCGTTGTCGAGGGTGATCAGGCCCATGACACCGGCGCCCAACGGGAGCGTCACCTTGCGCAGGTGGGCGGCCGTGACGCGCTCGGCGTCGGAGGAGATCGCCTCGGCACGCTTCAACAGGTCGTTCATCAGGCCACTCCCTCGGTGGTCGAGCTCGTCGAGACCCAGTGCGGGTTCTCCCAGATGACCGTGCCGCCCATGCCGATGCCGATGCACATGGTGGTCAGGCCGTAGCGGACCTCGGGGCGCTCCTCGAACTGCCGCGCCAGCTGGGTCATCAGCCGGACGCCGGAGGAGGCGAGCGGGTGGCCCATCGCGATGGCGCCGCCGTACGGGTTCACGCGCGCGTCGTCGTCCGCGATGCCGAAGTGCTCCAGGAACGCGAGCACCTGCACGGCGAACGCCTCGTTGACCTCGAACGCCTCGATGTCGTCGATGGTGAGGCCGGCCTGCTTCAGCGCCTTCTCGGTCGCCGGGATCGGGCCGGCGCCCATCACCTCGGGCTCGACGCCGACGAAGGAGTACGACACCAGCCGCATCCTCACCGGCAGCCCGAGCTCGCGCGCGGTCTCCTCGTCGGCGAGCAGCGCGGCCGTCGCGCCGTCGTTGATGCCGGCGGCGTTGCCCGCGGTCACCTTGCCGTGCGCGCGGAACGGCGTCTTCAGCGTGGCCAGCGACTCCATGGAGGTGCCGGGCCGCATCGGCTCGTCGGTCGACGCCAGCCCCCAGCCCTCCTCGGCGGAGCGGGTCGCGACCGGCACCAGGTCGGGCTGGATCTTCCCGGCGTCGTACGCCGCCGCCGTCTTGGCCTGCGAGCGGACGGCATACGCGTCGACGCGCTCGCGGGTGATCGTGGGGTAGCGGTCGTGGAGGTTCTCCGCGGTCTTGCCCATCACCAGCGCGTCAGGGTTCACGATGCGCTCGGAGAGGATCCGCGGGTTCGGGTCGACGCCCTCGCCCATCGGGTGCCGGCCCATGTGCTCGACGCCGCCCGCGATGGCGACGTCGTACGCGCCGAAGGCGATGCCGGATGCCGTCGTGGTCACGGCGGTCATCGCGCCCGCGCACATCCGGTCGATGGCGAAACCGGGGACGCTCTGCGGCAGCCCGGCGAGGAGGGAAGCGGTGCGGCCGATGGTCAGGCCCTGGTCGCCGATCTGGGTCGTGGCGGCGACGGCCACCTCGTCCACACGCTCCGGCGGGAGCGACGGGTTGCGACGCATGAGCTCGCGGATGCACTTGATGACGAGGTCGTCGGCGCGGGTCTCGGCGTACTGACCCTTGGCCTTGCCGAAGGGGGTGCGTACGCCGTCGACGAAGACGACCTCTCGCAGCTGTCGGGGCACCTGTTCTCCTGGGTGGGGGTGGTGGGGACGAGGCAAGATTACCCATGAGTAACAACTTCGGCGACGAGGGTGGGCGTGTGCGTCGTCACGCGGGGGATCACCACTAGGGTGGCGTCGTGACGTCAGAACCCAGGCTCGTGCACATCGTGGACGAGGTCCCCGAGCTCGACGACCGCCAGGACCCGACCGACGGGCTGACGATGGTGCTCGTCCTCGACGGCTTCCTCGACGCGGGCAACGCCGCGGCCCGCGCCGCGCAGCACCTGCACGACCTCGACGACGGCGGCTCGGTCGTGGCGACGTTCGACGTCGACCAGTTCCACGACTACCGCGCCCGCCGACCGGCGATGTCCTTCCTCCAGGACCACTACGGTGCGTACGACGCCCCGCGGCTCGTCGTCCGGCTGCTCCACGACACCGGCGGGACGCCGTACCTCCTCTTCCACGGGCCGGAGCCCGACAACCGGTGGGAGGCGTTCTGCCGCGCGGTCAGGGAGGTCGTCGAGCGCTTCGGGGTGACCAGGACGGTCGCCATGGGCTCGGTGCCGATGGCCGTGCCGCACACTCGGCCGATCGCGCTGACCTCGCACGCCAACGACCCCGCCCTGCTCGTCGGCGAGAGCCGGTGGCGCGGCGAGCTGCGGGTCCCGAGCAGTGCGCAGGCCCTCCTCGAGGTGCGCCTGGGGGAGTGGGGCCACGCGGCCCAGGGCTTCGTGGCCCACATCCCGCACTACCTCGCGCAGCTGAGCTTCCCCCAGGCCTCGGCGACCCTGCTGGAGCAGGTCGAGATCGCGGGCCGGCTGACCGTCGACCTCTCCGGCCTGCGCGCGGAGGCCGAGGACCGCGCGGCCGAGATCGCCCGCTACCTGGAGGCCAACGACGAGCTCGGCGACGTGGTCGCGGCGCTGGAGCGCCAGTACGACTCCTTCGAGCGGGCCGAGGCCTCGGGCGCCAACCTGCTCGCGCCCGACCAGCCGCTGCCCAGCGGCGACGAGCTCGGTCAGCAGTTCGAGCAGTTCCTGGCCGGCCTCGAAGGTCCGGACGACGACAAGTCGGGGAGCTGAGATGCCGAAGGACGCCGCCGCCCTGCTCGCGCTGCTCGACCTCGAGCGCATCGACGACAACCTGTTCCGGGGCGCGCAGGAGCCCTCCGCGCTGCCCCGCGTCTTCGGCGGGCAGGTCGCCGCGCAGGCCCTGGTGGCCGGCACGAGGACCGTTGACCCGGCGTACGGCGTGCACTCGCTGCACTCCTACTTCCTGCAGCCCGGCGACCCCGGCGCGCCCATCGTGTACGACGTGGAGACGCTCCGCGACGGTCGCTCCTTCGCGACCCGGCGGGTGCTGGCGCGCCAGCACGGCCGGCCGATCTTCGCGCTGACGGCCAACTTCCAGGTGTCCGAGGAGGGCTGGGAGCACCACGACGTGATGCCCGAGGTGACCTCGCCCGAGAAGTCCCTCGACCCGCGCCAGGTGCTGGCCCAGATGTACCCCGACCGCGACACCAGCGCCGACAGCGAGTGGGACGTCGCCGACCTGCGCTACGTCGGCAGCTCGGGCGACGGCCTGCTGGCCGAGGACCCCGAGCACCCGGGCCTCCAGCGCTGCTGGCTGCGGGTCTCCTCGCGGCTGCCCGACGACCCGTTCCTGCACGTCGCGGCGTTCACCTATCTCTCCGACATGACCCTGATGGGCTCGGCGCTCGCGCCGCACGGGGCGCGCCCGGAGGACGGCACCCACATGGTCGCCTCGCTCGACCACGCGATCTGGTTCCACCGGCCGTTCCGTGCCGACGAGTGGTGGCTCTACGACCAGACCTCGCCGTTCGCCGGCGGCGGGCGCGGGCTCGTCACTGCCGGCGTGTTCACCGAAGGCGGCACGCTGGTCGCCACCGTCGCCCAGGAGGCACTGTTGCGGAAGTTCGACCCCTCGCGAGCGCGCGCATGAGCGACGTCGCCGAGCTGGTGCGGCTGCTCGACCTCGAGCAGATCGAGCCCGACCTCTTCCGGGGCGCCCAGCCCGACTCCGCCCGGGCCCGCGTGTACGGCGGCCAGGTCGCCGCCCAGGCCCTGGTCGCCGGGATCCGCACCGTCGACCCGGCGTACGCCGTCCACTCGCTGCACTCCTACTTCCTGCGCGGGGGCGACTACTCCGTCCCGATCGTGTACGACGTCGAGCGGATCCGCGACGGCCGGGCCTTCCAGACCCGCCGGGTCGTCGCCCGCCAGCACGGGCGCCCGATCTACTACCAGACGCTCGACTTCCAGCGGCCCGAGGAGGGCTACGAGCACCAGGACGCGATGCCGGCGGTCGGCACGCCCGAGCAGGGCTTCGACCTGGTCGAGCTGATGCGCTCCGGTGGCAACACCGAGGCGGACGCTCTCGGCAAGGAGTGGTCCGCGCTCGACGTGCGCTACCTCGGTAACACCCGCACCGGCCTGCCCGCGCACCACCGCTACCAGGCGCAGGCGCAGATGTGGGTCCGGATCCGCGAGGAGCTGCCGCCCGACCCGGTGGTCCACCTCGCCGCGTTCACCTACGCCAGCGACGTCAGCCTGCTCGGCGCCTCGCTCGCCGCTCATGACGCGAGTCCGTCGCACACCCAGATGGCCTCGCTAGACCACACCATCTGGTTCCACCGCCCCTTCCGCGCCGACGAGTGGTGGCTCTACGACCAGTGGTCACCCTCCGCCAGCGGCGCCCGCGGCCTCTCCCTCGGCCGCGTCTTCCTCACCGACGGCACCCTCGTCGCCACCCTCGCCCAAGAAGGCCTCATCCGCCCCCGCCCGAACGCTGGTTGAGGTGCAAAGGACGGCGTCCTGCGCCGGCCTGACGGTGGTCGAGGTGCGAAGGACGAAGTCCTGCGTCGGCCTGGCGCTGGTTGAGGTGCGAAGGACGAAGTCCTGAGCCTCGAAACCCGGTGACCTGCAAGTCGGCCTCGTGAGGGTCGGGTGCGGACGGTGGTCTCGATACGCCCGCTCGTTCCTCGCGGGCTACTCGACCAGCGAGTAGTGCCACGCTGGTTGAGGTGCGAAGGACGGAGTCCTGAGCCTCGAAACCCGGTGAGCCGCACGACGGCTTCGATCGGGCGTGCTTGTCGGGCTGCGGGGGTTTCGAGGCTCGCTGCGCTCGCACCTCAACCGGCGTTGGGTGGCGGTGGTTGAGGTGTGAAGGACGAAGCCTGCGCCGGCCTGGCGGTGGTTGAGGTGTGAAGGACGGAGTCCTGAGCCTCGAAACCCGGTGAGCGGTACGACGGCCGTCGGTCGGGCGTGCTTGTTGAGGTGCGGGGGTTTCGTGGCTCGCTGCGCTCGCACCTCAACCGGCGTTGGGGCACCGGGGACCCGGTGAGCGGTACGACGGTGTCGGTCGGGCGTGCTTGTCGGGCTGCGGGGGTTTCGAGGCTCGCTGCGCTCGCACCTCAACCGGCGTGGGGTCAGGCGGCGTCGGCCTCGTCGAGGGTCAGGCCGAGGGCGAGGGCGGTGTCGTGGAGCACCTCGGCGGCGAGCTCGGGGTTGTCCGAGAGGCTCTGGCCGTAGCTGGGGATCATCTTCTCCAGCGCGGGGAGCCACTCCTCGGCCTTGTCGGGGAAGCAGGTGCTCAGCACGTCGAGCATGATCGGGACGGCCGTCGAGGCGCCCGGCGAGGCGCCGAGCAGGCCGGCGATGGAGCCGTCGCCGGCGGCGATCAGCTCGGTGCCGAACTGCAGGACGCCGCCCTGGCCGGGGACGTTCTTGATGACCTGGACCCGCTGGCCGGCGACGATCTTCTCCCAGTCCTCGGCCTTCGCGTCGGGGAAGAAGTGCCGCAGCTCCGCGAGCTGGGACTTCCGGCCGGCGAGGACCTGGCCGATCAGGTAGAGCGTCAGGCCGACGTTGCGCAGCCCGACCTGGATCATCGGCCACAGGTTGTGCAGGCGGATCGAGCGGAACAGGTCGAGCAGCGAGCCGTTCTTCAGGAAGCGGGGGCTGAAGCCAGCGTACGGGCCGAACATCAGGCTGGGCTTGCCGTCGACCATCCGGGTGTCGAGGTGGGGTACCGACATGGGCGGCGCGCCGACGGCGGCCTTGCCGTACACCTTGGCCTGGTGGCGGGCGACGATCTCGGGGTTGGTGGTGCGCCAGAACTCGCCGCTCACGGGGAAGCCGCCGAAGCCGCGGATCTCCGGGATGCCGGAGCGCTGCAGCAGCGTCAGCGCCTGGCCGCCGGCGCCGACGAAGACGAAGCGGGCCGAGGCGTCGTACTTGCCGGAGCCGTCGCGGTGCTTGCCGCGCACGCGCCAGCCGCCGCCCTCGAGGCGGTCCAGCTTGCGCACCTCGACCCCGGTCACCAGGTCGATGGCGCCGCGGTCGTCCAGCGCGCCGACCAGCAGGCGGGTCAGCGAGCCGAAGTCGACGTCGGTGCCGGCGAGCGAGCGGGTCGCGGCCACCGGCTCGTCACGCTCGCGGCCGGCCATCAGCAGCGGCGCCCACTGCTCGATGACGTCGTGGTCCTCGGTGTACTCCATGCCGACGAAGAGCGGGTGCTCGGCGAGCAGCTCGTAGCGCTTGCGCAGGTAGGCGACGTTCTCCTCGCCCCACACGAAGCTGATGTGCGGGCTCGGGTGGACGAACGAGGTGGAGTCGGGGATCTGCCCGCTCTCGACCAGGAAGGCCCACAGCTGCCGGCTGAGCTGGAACTGCTCGTTGACGCTGATCGCCTTGCTGACGTCGACGGAGCCGTCGGGGCGCTGCGGCGAGTAGTTGAGCTCGCACAGCGCGGCGTGCCCGGTGCCGGCGTTGTTCCAGGGGCCGGAGGACTCCTGCGCCAGGTCGTCGAGACGCTCGACGACGGCGACCCGCCAGCTCGGCTCCACCTGGTGCAGGAGCGTGGCCAGCGTGGCCGACATGATGCCCCCGCCGACCAGGATGGCGTCGTACTGGACAGGTCCTTCGCTGGCCGAGCTCACGCTGTTGTTCTCCTGTCGATGGGGATGGCGCGCACGAAAATAGGTGCACCTTCACCAACACCGATCGGCAGGTCTGTTTTCCCCTGAGCAGGAGAGACATGGTTCACATTTCGGTGCTCCGACCGAGCAGATGAGGAGCCCCGTCGCGGGGTCGGGAGAGCGAGAACGCGTGGCCGTCGTCGAGTCGTATGACGCCGTACTCGACGGTTCCCGGAAGGGGGATGGGCTTCTTGAAAGCGGCGTCCACACGGACCGCGCCGGGGAGCCGGTTCTCGATCGCGGCGACGCACCGGGCGAGGCTCCACATGCCGTGCGCGATCGGTCGCGGGAAGCCCAGCGCGCGGGCCGTCAGGGGATGCAGGTGGATCGGGTTGTGATCTCCCGACACGGCGGCGTACCGGCGTCCCAGGTCGGCGGGCAGCCGCCAGGTCAGTCCGTGCGGAGCGGCCTCCGGGAGGTCGACGCCCTCGGCCGGCGACCCGGTGCTCGCTCCTCGGCGCAGGTACGTCGAGGTGCTCTCCCAGACGGTCTCGTCCCCGGACCGGGCGGTTGCCTCGAAGGCGTAGGCGGTGCCCTTCGGGTGAGGCAGGGCGGCGCCGACCTCGACCTCCACGGCGAGTGTCTCGCCCACGGCGATCGGCCGGTACGCCGTGATCGAGTTCTCGACGTGCACGGTGCCGATCGCGGGGGCGGGGAAGGCCTGGTCGCCCAGGATCTCCAGGTGCAGGCCGAAGGCCAGCAGGTGGGGGTAGGTCATCGGGACGGTGTCCTTGGCGGGGAAGCCGCAGACCGCGGCGTACCGCTCGACGTGCTCGCGCTCGATCGTCACCGGCGGGCGGGACCGCCGCAGGCCGGTGAAGCCGTCGGCCGGTGCCTTCCTGACGCCGGGCAGCCGGTTGACCAGGGGGACGCTGGGAAGTGCGGCGCGGACGAGCGACATCAGGCGCCCAGCATCATCTGGCCGCACACCCGGACGACGTTGCCGTTGACGGCGGTCGAGCCGGGGGAGGCGTACCAGGCGACGGTCTCGGCGACGTCGACCGGCAGCCCGCCCTGGGCCATCGCGTTCAGCCGCTGGCCGACCTCGCGGGTCGCGAACGGCACCGCGGCGGTCATCTTCGTGATGATGAACCCGGGCGCGACGGCGTTGACGGTGATGCCGCGGTCCAGGTCGTCGGCGAGCGAGTCGACGAGCCCGATGACGCCCGCCTTGGAGGCGGCGTAGTTGGTCTGACCGACGTTGCCCGCGATGCCGGCGATGCTCGCGACCCCGACGATCGAGCCGTTGTCGTTGATGACGCCCCGGTCCAGCAGCTCACGCGTGATCCGTTCGGGCGCGGTGAGGTTCACGGCCATGACGGAGTCCCAGCGGTCCTCGGTCATGTTGGCCAGCTTCTTGTCACGGGTGATGCCGGCGTTGTGGACGACGACGTCGACGCCGCCGTGCTGCTCGGCGAGGTGGTGGGCGATGCGCTGCGGCGCGTCCCGTCCGGTGATGTCGAGGGCGAGCCAGTCGCCGTCGAGCTCGCGCATCAGTGCCTGCAGCTCGCTGGCCGCCTGCGGTACGTCGACGCCGACGACCGTCGCCCCGTCGCGGTGCAGGACCCGGGCGATCTGCTCGCCGATGCCGCGGCTCGCGCCGGTGACGAGCGCGACTCGCCCGGTCAGCGGCCGGGTCCAGTCGGCGACCCCGCCGGCCGTCGTCGCGCCGTGGGCGCCGATGCGCACCACCTGCCCGGAGACGTACGCCGACTTCGGCGACAGAAGGAAGCCGAGCGTGGAGGTGGCCGCAGCCTCCGCGCCCGCGGCCACGTAGACGAGCTGGACGGTGCCACCCCGGCCGATCTCCTTGCCGAGGCTGCGGGTGAAGCCCTCCAGTGCGCGCTGGGCGACCCGCTCCGCACCCGCGACCTGCTCGGGCGGGGTACCGAGCACGATCACCCGCGGGCAGGTCTCGAGCCGGCGCAGCAGCGGGGTGAAGAACTCGCGCAGCGCACCGAGCCGGTCCGACGAGGTGAGGCCGGTCGCGTCGTAGACGAGGCCCTTGAAGCGCTGCTCGGGACCCGCGTCGTCGGTGTGGTCGATGCCCAGGTCGTCGAGCAGGCCGGGGAGCGACCGGGCCAGCCGGCCGTCGCCGCCGAGCAGGACGGTGCCGTCGACGAGCGGCGCGCCCGCGTCGTACCTCTCCAGGCGGGTGGGACTCGGCAGCCCCAGGTTCTTCACGAGGAACTTGCCGATCTGCGAGGACGCGAAGTCCTGGTAGCGGTCGCTCATGACACTCCATGCAACTAGTCGTGTAACTCCGAGTCCACATTTCATGACGTGGGTCTCATGTCGTTGTTGAGGTGTACCCAGGTGGGAACCATGGAGCCATGACCTCCAGCACCCGACGCGTCGCCGTCCTCGGCGGCAACCGCATCCCGTTCGCCCGGTCCAACACGGCGTACGCCGACGCCTCCAACCAGGACATGCTCACCGCGGCGATCGACGGACTGGTGGCGCGCTACGGGCTGGCGGGGGAACGGCTCGGTGAGGTCGTCGCGGGGGCGGTGCTGAAGCACTCGCGCGACTTCAACCTGACCCGCGAGGCGGTGCTGGGCTCGAAGCTCGCGCCCGAGACGCCGGCCACCGACATCCAGGAGGCGTGCGGCACCGGCCTGCAGGCGACGATCCAGGTCGCCAACAAGATCGCGCTCGGGCAGATCGACGCCGGGATCGCCGGCGGGACGGACACGACGTCGGACGCACCCGTCGCGATCAGCGACAAGCTGCGCCGGAAGCTGATGCGGGTCAACGCAGCGCGCGACACCGCCGGCAAGGTCAAGGCGCTCGGCGCGATCCGCCCGGGCGACATCGGCCTGGAGATCCCGCAGAACGGCGAGCCGCGCACCGGGCTGTCGATGGGCGAGCACGCGGCCCTCACGGCACTGGAGTGGCGCGTCACGCGCGAGGAGCAGGACGAGCTGGCGGCCGCGTCGCACCAGCACCTCGCGGCGGCGTACGACGCCGGCTGGCTCGACGACCTCGTCACGCCGTACCGCGGCCTCGAGCGCGACAACAACCTGCGTCGGGACTCGACCGCCGAGAAGCTGGCCAAGCTGAAGCCGGTCTTCGGTCGCGGCGAGGCGGCGACGATGACCGCGGGCAACTCGACCCCGCTCACCGACGGCGCGTCCGTCGTCCTGCTCGGGTCGGAGGAGTGGGCGGCCGCGCACTCCTTGGAGCCGCTGGCGTTCCTGGTCGACTCCGAGACCGCGGCCGTCGACTACGTGCACGGCAACGAGGGCCTGCTGATGGCCCCGGCGTACGCCGTCCCGAGGATGCTCGCGCGCCGCGGCCTGTCGTTGCAGGACTTCGACTTCTACGAGATCCACGAGGCGTTCGCGTCGCAGGTGCTGGCGACGCTGAAGGCGTGGGAGGACCCGGTGTTCTGCACCGAGCGCTTGGGCCTCGACGCCCCGCTGGGCTCGATCGACCGCTCGCGGCTGAACGTGCACGGGTCGTCCCTCGCCGCCGGGCACCCGTTCGCCGCCACCGGCGGCCGGATCGTCGCGACGCTGGCCAAGCTGCTCGCCGAGCGCGGGTCGGGCCGCGGTCTCATCTCGATCTGCGCCGCGGGCGGTCAGGGCGTCGTGGCGATCCTCGAGCGCTGAGTCAGGCGCTGGCGAGCGCGAGCGCCGAGGTGACCAGGTAGTCGCGGACCTGCTCGGGCGAGATCTGTCCGACGGTCGGGATACCGGGGGAGGCCTCCTTGACCAGGATTCCGACCCGGGCGAGCTGCAGCGCGCCCAGACCGCTGGCGTACAGCGTGTTCGCCAGCAGCGTCGGGTCCTCGACGCCGAGCTCCTCCAGGGCGGAGCCGAGGACGGCCAGACAGGCGGAGATGCTGCGCCCGAGCCGGAACAGCGCGCCCTCGGAGATCTCGTCCAGCAGCTCGGGGCCGGAGCGGCGCATCAGCGCCTGGGCGCAGTCCACGAACGCCGGGTGTGCCAGCCCGTAGTCGACGAACGCCGTGACGATCGAGGCCAGCCGCTCCTCGGGCGTCGCGCCCCCCGCGCTGTCGAGCTCGCCATGCAGCTCGTCGAGGTACCCGACCAGCACCAGCGCGAACAGCTCCTCCTTGCCGGAGAAGTGCCGGTAGACGATCGCCCGGTTGATCCCGACCGCGCCGGCGATGTCGTCGATCTGCGCGTCGCGCACCCCGCGCTGGTCGAAGAGCGCCCGGGTGGCGCCGATGATCTCCGCCTCCCGCTTGCGCCGCCGCGCCGCCGCAGCCGTACGCCGACCGTCGGTCGCAGGCGCACGGGTCGGCATACCCCGATGCTAGCCGTCCTGTAACCCCGAGTTGCACCACGAGTCCCACGCCGAGTAGGCAGAACTTGCACGCCGAGTAGGCAGAACTTGCGCGCCGAGTCGGCAGAACTTGCGCGTCGAGTCGGCAGAAGTTGCGCGTCGAGTCGGCAGAAGTTGCCGCCGGCTCGGCCTGGCATAGTCTCGCCCGGTGACCGCGACCCTCGTGGCGAAGGACCTGGCCGGCGGCCACGGGCATCGCATCCTCTTCGAGTCCCTCGACCTGACCGTCGCGCCCGGCGACGTGGTGGGGGTGGTCGGCGCCAACGGCGCCGGCAAGTCGACCCTGCTCCGGCTGCTGGCCGGGGCGAGCGAGCCGATGGGCGGGTCGGTGTCGCTGGCGCCGGCTGACGCCTTCGTCGGCTGGTTGCCGCAGGAGCACGACCGGATCCCGGGCGAGACCGTGGCGGCGTACGTCGCCCGCCGTACCGGCGCGACCGCGGCGACCGAGGCGATGGAGACGACGGCGTCGGCACTGGGCTCGGACGTGCCGGGGGCCGACGACGCGTACGCCGCCGCCTTCGACCGCTGGATGGCCAGCGGGGCCGCCGACCTGGAGGACCGCCTGCCTCCGGTGCTGGCCGAGCTCGGCCTCGACGTCGGGCCGGACGCGCTGATGACCTCGCTGTCCGGCGGCCAGGCCGCCCGGGCGGCGCTGGCCGCCCTGCTGCTGAGCCGCTTCGACGTCGTCCTCCTCGACGAGCCGACCAACGACCTGGACCTCGACGGCCTGGAGCGGCTGGAGTCGTTCGTCCGCGGGCTGCGTAGCGGGGTGGTGCTGGTCTCGCACGACCGCGAGTTCCTGGCCCGCTGCGTGACCCGGGTGGTCGAGCTGGACCTGGCCCAGCACCAGGTCGCGGTGTACGACGGCGGGTACGACGCCTATCTCGACGCCCGTGCGGTCGCGCGCCGGCATGCGCGGGAGGCCTACGACGAGTACGCCGAGAAGAAGGCCGAGCTCGTGGGGCGCGCCCGGACGATGCGCGAGTGGAGCTCGCAGGGCGTGCGCAACGCGATGAGGAAGTCGCCCGACAACGACAAGGTACGCCGCCGCGCGCAGTCGGAGTCGTCGGAGAAGCAGGCGCAGAAGGTGCGCCAGATGGAGTCGCGGATCGCCCGGCTCGACGAGGTGGAGGAGCCGCGCAAGGAGTGGGTGCTGCAGTTCAGCATCGCCGCCGCGCCGCGCTCCTCGACGGTCGTGTCGACGCTCAACGAGGCGGTCCTGCGACGTGGTGAATTCACCTTCGGCCCCGCCTCGCTGCAGGTCAACGCGGGCGACCGGATCGGCATCACCGGCCCCAACGGCGCCGGCAAGTCGACGCTGCTCGCCCTCCTGCTCGGCCGGGTCGCTCCCGACTCCGGGAGCGCCTCGCTGGGTGTCTCGGTCGCCGTCGGAGAGATCGACCAGGCGCGCACCGGCCTCGCCGACGACCAGCCGCTCGGCACCGCGTTCGAGCTCGCCGTACCGACCTGGACGCCCGCCGACGTACGGACGCTGCTCGCGAAGTTCGGCCTGAAGGCCGACCAGGTCGGCTCGCTGGTCGGGAAGCTCTCGCCCGGCGAGCGCACCCGGGCCGCGATGGCGCTGCTTCAGGCCCGCGGCGTCAACCTGCTGGTCCTCGACGAGCCGACCAACCACCTCGACCTGCCCGCGATCGAGCAGCTCGAGGAGGCGCTCGCGTCGTACGACGGCGCGCTGCTGCTCGTCTCCCACGACCGGCGGTTGCTGGAGAACGTCGAGCTGGACCAGCGCTGGCACGTCGAGGCGGGGCGGGTCACGCAGCTGTGAGCGGTGCGGTGGACGCCCGGTCCCGTTCGCTCGGTGCTCTGAGCGCCGACAGGATGTGCGCGTGCTGAGGCGAGAGCGCGACCTCGCGCTCGACGCCTTCGACCGCGGGTGCTGGGTCCTTCGCCGTAATGGCGAGATCGCGGGCCACGTCGCCACCACGCTGTCCTCGTTCTGGTCGCCCGGCCGTCCCCTCACGGCGCAGCAGTGGGTCTGGTACGTCGTCGTGTGGGCCGACGGTGCCCGCGAGCGAGCGCAGGAGGACTACCCGCCCTGGAACGCGGTGGCGGAGCTGAGGAGCGGCGTCTTCGCGTGGGGCGACGGCGGTCCGCGCAGCGGCCGGTACGACGCCGAGCGGCTTCCTGCTCCCGACGCCGACGCGCAGTGGATCTCGCTCGGTCTGACGGTCGAGGACTTCTGACAGTCGCGTACGAGCTCAGGTCGTCCGGTTCGACCTCCGCCACCAGACCACCAGTGCGTCGGCCAACGCCCGATCAGCGCCGTGATCAGGGCTCAGTCCGAAGTGGTCGATGCGTTCCCGGGTGATCCAGTCGCGCAGGAAGGCGGCGTCCGCTCCACCGCGGAGGCGGCTGAGAAGCGGTCCGATCAGGCAGTCGTACTCGTCCCGGCACTCGACGTCATCCGCGACGCCGATCGCGTCCCACTCCAGGAGCAAGGCGCGCACGTCGGCCACCTGGTGTCTGGCTTCCTGCGTGTCCACGAGGCGATTCTCGATGACCGCAGGCTCAGGCGAGCGCCCGCACCGTCTCGATCGTGTCCGCCTCGTCGGCGGTCTTGTCGTCGCGGTAGCGCATCACCCGCGCGAACCGCAGCGCCAGGCCGCCGGGGTAGCGGGTGGAGCGTTGCAGTCCGTCGAAGGCGATCTCGACGACCTGCTCGGGGCGCACGTGGACGACGTGCCCGTCGCGGTGCCTCTCCAGGCCGAGGAAGCGCTCGGTCTGCCAGGCGAGCATCTCGTCGGTCATGCCCTTGAAGGTCTTGCCGAGCATCACGAAGCCGGTCTCGGACGACGGGTCGCGGGCGCCCAGGTGGATGTTGGAGAGCGTGCCGGAGCGGCGGCCGGAGCCCCACTCGACCGCCAGCACGACCAGGTCGAGGGTGTGCACCGGCTTGACCTTGACCCAGGCGGCACCGCGGCGGCCGGCGTCGTACGGCGCGGCGAGGCGCTTGACCACGACGCCCTCGTGACCGGCCGCCAGGGTGTCGGCGACGAACGCCTCGGCGACCGCCACGTCCGAGGTGACGATCCGCGGGACCCGGAACGGCTGGGGGACCAGGCGCTCGAGCTCGGCCAGCCGCTCGTCGCCCGGGGCGGTCAGCAGGTCGCGGCCGTCGACATGGAGCACGTCGAAGAAGAACGGCGTGACGCGCACGCCGGTCGCCTGGGCGGTGCGCGAGGCGGTCTCCTGGAAGGCACGTGGCCGCCCGGACTCGTCCAGCGCGATCGCCTCGCCGTCCAGTACGAACCGCTCCGACGGGAGCGAGAGCGCGAGCTCGACGACCTCGGGCAGCCGCGCGGTGATGTCGTCCAGCGAACGGGTCGCGACGACGACCCGGTCGCCGAGCCGGTGCACCTGGATCCGGATGCCGTCGAGCTTGGTGTCGACCGCGACGGTGCCGCCGCCCGCCTTCTCGACCGCATCGGCCAGCGTCTTCGCCGACGAGGCGAGCATGGGCAGCACCGGCCGGCCGACCTCGAGCCCGATCTCCGCGAGCGCCGGCTCGCCGCCCTCGAACGCCACCCGCACGACGGCCACCGTCGATCCGGCCAGCATCGCGGCGCGGCGTACGGCGCTCAGCGGGATCTCCGCGGCGGCGGCGACCGCCTCCTGGACCAGCGCGTCGAGCGCCCCCTGGCGCACCTCGCCGGTCGCGAGGCCGCGCAGCCACCGCTGCTCGTCGGCCGTCGCCCGCCCGAAGAGCGCGGCCACGGCCTCCGCGCGGGCGGCCTGCGAACCCGGACCCGAGAGCGCCGCGATCGCCTCGAACGCCGCGTGCACCTCTAGTACGTCGAGCGTCGGCTCAGCGGCCGCCGGAGGCAGGTCGGCGAGGCTCCGCCAGCCCAGGCCGGTACGCCGCTGGCGCAGTGCGCCTCCGACGTACGACGTGACCGTCTCCAATTCCTCGGGCTCGGCCGTCGCGAGGAGCGCCGCGATGGCGGCCACCTTGGCCTTGCGCGAGCGGGTAGCGGCCACCGTCGCGGAGGTGGCGACGAGATCGGCGAGCAGCATGCGTCCATGGTGCCGGGTGGCGCCGACAGTGGCCGCGCAGATTCGCCGGTGTACCGGGGAACCTGGACGTTCCCAGGCAGAACTTCACCCCCGAACGTCAGGGTCTCGCCGAGAACCCGGACAGAAGTCGTCCGAAAACCCTTGCGCCTACGCAAGAACACGTTCTAATTTGGACACGTGTCCAGTCAGGTGTCCGGCGCGGCCCGCCGCGAGGTGAACTCCCGGCAGGCCGAGACCGTCGAGCGGCTGCTCGCGGCCGGCGCCGAGGAGCTGCGCGCCGTCGGCTCGGACAGCCTGACCATCCGCACGGTCGCAGGACGCGCAGGCGTCAGCCCGGCGACGGCGTACACCTACTTCGCCTCCAAGAACCACCTCTTCGCCGAGCTGTTCTGGCGGGCGCTGCTGACCGACCCGCAGCCCGCTCCGGTCGGCGACGACGCCGTCGAGCGGGTCTGCGGCGTGACCCGTCACCTCACCGCCATGCTCGCGGCCTCACCCGAGCTCGCCGCGGGGGTCACCTCGGCGCTGCTCGGCACCGACCCCGACGTCGAGCGGCTCCGGCTGCGGATCGGCTCCGAGCTCCTCGGCCGGTTCCGCGCGGCCGTGGGGGACGGGGCCGACGACGTACTCGTCGAGACCCTCGCGCTCACCTTCTCCGGCGCCCTGCTCCAGTCCGGGATGGGCCTGATGACCTACACCGAGATGGGCGAGCGGCTCGACGCCGTCGTCGCCACCATCATGAGAGGCAATGCATGAGTCTCCTCCAGAGCGCCCCGCGGGTCCTGGATCCCTACGACTACGGGTTCCAGGACGATCCCTACCCCGTCTACGCCTGGCTGCGCGAGAACGAGCCGCTGCACTACAACGCCGGCCTCGACCTGTGGGCGCTGACCCGGCACGAGGACATCGCGGAGGCGCTGCGCACCGAGGGGACCTACTCCAACTCCCACGGCGTCGCGATCGAGAAGTCCGCCTGGGGTCCCGACGCGCACAAGGTGATGTCGATCCTCGGCATGGACCCGCCCCGGCAGAAGCGGCTGCGCTCGCTGGTCTCGCGCGGCTTCACACCCCGCCGCGTCCACGACCTCTTCCCGCGCATCCAGGAGCTCACCGACCGCTACCTCGGCGAGTGCCTGGAGATGGGCAGCTTCGACTGGATCGCCGACTTCGCCGGCAAGCTCCCGATGGACGTCATCTCCGAGATGATGGGCGTCCCCGAGGAGGACCGCGCCGAGGTACGCCGCCAGGCCGACCTCGTCGTCCACCGCGAGGACGGCGTGTACGACGTCCCGCCGGCCGGCGCCGAGGCCTCGCTGTGGCTGGTCTCGTACTACATGGACATGGTCGCCCAGCGGCGCAAGCAGCCGACCGACGACCTCACCAGCGCCCTCATCGAGGCCGAGATCGACGGCGAACGGCTGACCGACGACGACGTCATCGCGTTCCTCTTCCTGATGGTCGTCGCCGGCAATGAGACGACCACCAAGCTGCTGGGCCACGCCGTCTACCACCTCACGCGGCACCCCGCCCAGCACGACCTGGTCTTCGGCGGAGCCGGGAACACCGACCTGGTCGCGCCGTGGGTCGAGGAGACCCTCCGCTTCGACACCTCCAGCCAGCTGCTGGCCCGCTACCTGCTGCGCGACGTCGAGCTGCACGGCCGCGTCGCCCCGCAGGGCTCGAAGCTGCTGCTGTGCCTGGGCTCGGCCAACCGCGACGAGTCGGTGTTCAGCCGCCCGACCGAATACGACATCACCCGCGACCCCGACGAGCTGGCCAAGATCCTGTCCTTCGGCGGCGGCCGGCACTTCTGCCTCGGCGCCAACCTGGCCCGGCTCGAGGCACGGGTCGCGCTGACCGCGCTCGTGCAGCGGGCGAGCTCGATCCAGGTCGACCACGACGCGTGCCGGCGGGTGCACTCGGTCAACGTCCGCGGCTTCGCAGTCGCCCCCATGACGGTGGTGCCGCGATGAGCAAGTACGCCCAGCCCTCTCGGCGCCCGGCCGTCGTCACCGGCGCCTCGTCCGGCATCGGAGCCGCGACCGCGCTCGCCCTCGCTGCGGCTGGACATCCGGTCGCGCTCGGCGCGCGGCGTACCGAGAAGTGCGAAGAGGTCGCAACGGCGGTCCGCGACGCAGGCGGCGAGGCCGTCGTCCACCGCCTCGACCTCACCGACGGCGAGTCGGTGAACGCCTTCGCGAAGGCGGTCGCGGACGACCTCGGCGACATCGAGGTCGTGATCAGCAACGCCGGGGCGGTCGCGCCCGGCACCATCCACGAGGTCGAGCCCGATCGGTTCGCCCGCGAGATCGACCTCAACCTCACCGGCGCCCAGCGGCTGGTGCGCGCGTTCGTCCCCGGCATGGTCGAGCGCCAGCGCGGCGACTTCGTCTTCGTCTCCTCCGACGTGGCCGTGCGCGCCCGCCCGTTCATGTCGTCGTACGCCGCCGGCAAGTGGGGCCTCGAAGGCATGGCCCACGCGCTGCAGATGGAGCTCGAGGGCACCGGCGTACGCGCCTCGATCGTGCGGCCCGGCCCCACCTGGAGCGAGATGGGCACGGACTGGGACGTCGACGAGGCGGCGTTCGTGCTCAACCAGTGGGTGCGCTTCGGCCTGGCCCGCCACCCGCACTTCATGAAGCCCACCGCCATCGCGGACGCGATCACCACCGTCGTGAGCGTCCCGCGCGGCGTCCACCTGAACCTGGTCGAGGTCTCGCCCGAGGCGCCGATCGCGAAGCCGGAGGACCGATGATCAAGGAAGTCTCGTACGCCGTTCCCGACGACGGGCACGGTCATCTGGCCGAGATGCGCGTCGACCCGATCGGCCTGTTCCAGCGCGTGTACGACGAGTGCGGCGACATCGGCCGCTTCCGGCTGGCCGACAAGGACGTCGTGCTCGTGTACGGCGCCGAGGCGCAGGAGCAGTTCTTCCGGGCACCCGACTCGACGCTGGACCAGGCGGCGGCGTACCCCTTCATGACCCCGATCTTCGGCAAGGGCGTCGTCTTCGACGCCTCGCCCGAGGAGCGGCAGCAGATGCTGAAGAACCAGGCGCTGCGCGGCGACATGATGCGCGGCCACGCGGCGACCATCGAGGCCGAGATCAACCGGATGGTCGCCGACTGGGGCGACGAGGGCGAGATCGACCTGCTCGACTGGTTCGCGGAGTTGACGATCTACACGACGTCCGCCTGCCTGATCGGCAAGCCGTTCCGCGAGGAGCTCGACTCGTCGTTCGCGCACCACTACCACGACCTCGAGCGCGGCACGGACGCGCTGGCGTACGTCGACCCGTACCTCGACATCGAGTCCTTCCGGATCCGCGACGCGGCGCGCGAGAAGCTGGTCGAGCTGGTGCAGGGCATCATCGACCGCCGCAAGCAGCGGGGCACGGTGCCGAAGGAGGACCGTGACCTGCTCGACGTCCTCATCTCGATCGACATGACCGCCGACTACATCACCGGGATCTTCATCTCGATGATGTTCGCGGGCCACCACACCTCGTCCGGTACGGCGTCCTGGGCGCTGATCGAGCTGATGCGCCACCCCGAGACGATGAAGGACGTGGTCGCCGAGCTCGACGACCTGTACGCCGACGGCAGCGAGGTGTCGTTCCAGGCGCTGCGCTCGATCCCGCGGCTGGAGGCGGCGCTGAAGGAGACGCTGCGGCTGCACCCGCCGCTGATCATCCTGATGCGCGTCGTGCAGGAGGAGATCGAGCTCGCCGGGCACCCGATCCCGCCCGGCACCGTCGTGGCGGCCTCCCCGCGGGTGTCGAACCGGATCGCCGAGGACTTCCCGGAGCCCGACTCCTTCGACCCCGGCCGCTATATCGACCCCCGGCAGGAGGACCTGCAGAACCGCTGGACCTGGATCCCGTTCGGCGCCGGCAAGCACCGCTGCGTGGGCAACGCCTTCGCGATGATGCAGATGAAGGCGATCTTCTCGGTCATCCTGCGCGACTACGAGTTCGAGATGGCGCAGCCGTCCGAGGGCTACCGCGACGACGTGTCGAAGATGGTCATCCAGCTCCAGCAGCCCTGCCGCGTGAAGTACCGCCGGCGGCAGCGATGACCACGACGCCGGTCGAGGTGCGAGGCGCGCCAGCGCCGACAGTGCCGCTGGTTGAGGTGCGAGGCGCGCCAGCGCCGAGCCTCGAAACCTCTCGTGCTGAGCGTCGGTGTGGGTCGGGGCCGTTTGTCGTCTCGCCGGGTTTCGAGGCTCAGGACTTCGTCCTTCGCGCCTCAACCAGCGTGGGGCCGCCGCTGGTTGAGGTGCGAGGGCCGCTAGGCCCGAGCCTCGAAACCCCTCGTGCCGAGGATCGGCGTGGGTCGAGGCCGTATGTCGTCTCGCCGGGTTTCGAGGCTCGCTCCGCTTGCACCTCAACCAGCCTGGGGGTGCCGCTGGTTGAGGTGCGAGGGCCGCTAGGCCCGAGCCTCGAAACCCCTCGTGCTGAGGGTCGGCGTGGGTCGGGGCCGTATGTCGTCTCGCCGGGTTTCGAGGCTCAGGACTTCGTCCTTCGCACCTCAACCAGCGTGGGGGCGCTGCCGGCGTCCAGCGTGGGGAACGGCGGCGCGCGATGAGGGTCGTGGCCGACCTCGGCCTGTGCCAGGGCCACCAGATGTGCACCGGTGAGGCGCCCGAGGTGTTCGGGTTCGACGACGACGCCGACCTGGTGACGGTGCTCCAGGAGCACCCCGACGAGTCCCTGCGGTCCGACGTGACGTCGGCCGTCAAGTACTGCCCGGCGATGGCGCTGAGCATCGAGGAGGATTGATGAGTGACCTCACGCGTGAGGAGATCGAGGAGTTCTGGAACTCCTGGCTCGACATCAACCGCAAGGCCGAGGAGTCCGGCGACTGGCGGGTGATGGCCGAGTGGTACGCCGAGGACGCGACGTACGGCTGGATGCTCACTCCGGAGGAGCACTTCATGGCCGTCGGTCGCGACCAGATCCGCGACTGGGCCATCGGCATCGAGATGGACGGCTTCGACGGCTGGCACTACGACTACCAGGCGACCGTCATCGACGAGAAGAACGCCATGGTCGTGGGCTTCTGGAAGCAGAAGTCCGGCATCACCGACGACGCGACCGGCCGCGAGTTCGAGGTCCCGGGCCTCGGCGGGAGCTGGTTCGGGGTCGCGCGGCAGCCGGACGGCCGGCTGCTGTTCTCGTGGCAGCGCGACTGGTTCGACTTCGGCGCGATGGCCCACACGATGGGCGCGGTCATGAAGTCGGGCAAGGCGCCGGAGACGCTGAAGAAGCGGCTGCAGGTGTTCGGGCTCGGCGTCCCGGGTCACTACAAGCCCGAGGACCTCCCGTCGACGGTGTGGCCGCCGCCCGTCGAGTCCGGCGAGTTCCTCACCCAGGAGCAGGTGTGAGCGGGCTCCCCTCGCCCCAGCAGCTGGTCGACGGCAAGCTGGGACCGGCGAGCGACGGGGCGACGTACCCGATCCTCAACCCGGCGACCGGCGCCGAGATCGGCCAGGCGCCGGACTCGACGGCGACCGACGTGGATGCCGCCATCGCCGCGGCCCGGCGGGCCTTCGACGAGACCGACTGGTCGACGAACACCGAGCTGCGGGTCCGCTGCCTGCGGCAGCTGCACGAGGCCCTGCTGGCGGAGGCCGACGAGTTCCGGGCGCTGACCACGGCTGAGGTCGGGATGCCGGGCTTCATGATGGGCGCGGCCGGCTTCGACGTACCGGTGGCGAGCCTGAAGTGGGTCACCGACCTGGCCGAGTCGTACGAGTTCGAGACCGACCTCGGCGTGGCGGAGCCGATGGGCATCCCGTCGCGGCGCACGGTACGACGCGAGCCGGTCGGCGTCGTCGCGGCCATCACGCCGTGGAACGTCCCGACCCAGATCAACCTGGCCAAGGTCGGCCCGGCGCTCGCCGCCGGCTGCACGGTCGTGCTGAAGCCTGCGCCCGACACCCCGTGGGTCGCGGCCGAGCTGGGGCGCCTGGTCGCCGAGCACACCGACATCCCGGCGGGCGTCTTCAACGTCGTCACGCCGCGCTCGAACGAGGTCGCGTCGCAGCTCGCCACCGACCCGCGCGTCGACATGGTCTCGTTCACCGGCTCGACGAACACCGGGCGCGCGATCATGGCGGCGGCCGCGCCCACGCTGAAGCGGGTCTTCCTCGAGCTCGGTGGCAAGTCCGCCGCGATCGCGCTCGACGACGCCGACGTGGGTGCGGTCGCGGGCGCCACCGCGTTCGCCGCCTGCATCCACGCCGGCCAGGGCTGCGCGATCACGACGCGGCTCGTCGTACCGCGCGAGAAGTACGACGAGGCGGTCCAGGTCGCCGCGGCCACGATGGAGTCGATCGGCGCGAAGGACCCGAGCGACCCCGGTGCGATCTGCGGCCCGGTGATCTCCGAGGTGCAGCGCGACCGGGTGGCGTCGTACCTCCGTCTCGCCGAGGAGGAAGGCGGGAGGTTCGCCACCGGAGGGCACGTCATCGAGCAGGACGGCTACTGGATCGAGCCGACGGTCGTCGCCGGCCTCGACAACTCCTCACGGCTCGCCCAGGAGGAGATCTTCGGGCCGGTGCTGGTCGTGATCCCGCACGACGGCGACGACGACGCGGTCCGGATCGCCAACGACTCGGCGTACGGCCTCTCCGGCTCGGTCGACTCCGGCTCGCTGGAGCGCGCCAAGGCCGTCGCCGCCCGGATCCGCACCGGCACGCTCGCCGTGAACGGCGGGGTCTGGTTCAGCCCTGACGCGCCGTTCGGGGGCTACAAGCAGTCCGGCCTGGGACGCGAGATGGGCGTCGCGGGCTTCGAGGAGTACCTCGAGACCAAGACCATCGCGGAGCCGGCTTGACCAACTCGGTGGTTGAGGTGCGAAGGACGAAGTCCTGAGCCTCGAAACCCCGTCAGACGAGAAGCAGGCTCGATCGAGGCCGACGTCCGGCTCGCCGGGTTTCGAGGCTCGCTTCGCTCGCACCTCAACCAGCGTGGATCACAAGGAGAGCAGCAGATGAGCGGGTTCAAGGACAAGGTCGTCGTCGTCACCGGCGCGGCCCAGGGGATCGGCGAGGCGTACGCCACGGCGCTGGGCGCCGAGGGGGCCTCCGTGGTCGTGGCCGACCTCAACGAGGAGTCCGGTGAGCGGGTCGCCAAGGAGATCGAGGCGGCGGGCGGTACGGCGATGTTCGTGCGCACCGACGTCTCCTCGGCCGAGTCGGCGCAGGCGCTGGTCGAGCAGGTGACCGCGGCGTACGGCGGCATCGACGGGCTGGTCAACAACGCCGCGATCTACGGCGACATGCAGTTCGACCTGCTGATCAGCGTCGACTGGGACTACTACCGGAAGTTCATGTCGGTGAACATGGACGGCGCGCTGGTGATGACCCGGGCGGTGTGGAAGTCGATGCAGCAGCGCGGCGGGGGCTCGATCGTCAACCAGTCGAGCACGGCGGCGTACCTCTACTCCGGCTTCTACGGCCTCGCCAAGGTCGGCGTGAACGGCCTGACCCAGCAGCTCGCCCACGAGGTCGGCGGGATGGGCATCCGCGTCAACGCGATCGCGCCCGGCCCGACCGACACAGCCGCGACGCGCACCCAGGCCGGGGACGCGTCGAAGGAGCTGGTGAAGAACCTCGCGCTGAAGCGGATGGGCCAGCCCGAGGACATGGTCGGCGCCTGCCTGTTCCTGCTCTCCGACGAGTCGTCGTGGGTGACCGGGCAGATCATCGCGGTCGACGGCGGACAGACGTTCCGCGCATGAGGGTCGGGTTCGTCGGCCTCGGCATGATCGGCAAGCCGATGGCGCTGACGCTGGCGCGCTCCGAGCTGGACCTGGTCGTGTACGACGTCGCGCCCGAGCCGCTGGCCGAGCTCGAGGCGGCCGGGGCGAAGGTGGCCGGCAGCGTGGCCGAGGTGGCCGGGCTGGTCGACGTGCTGTGCGTGATGGTGCGCGACGACGACCAGGTGCGCTCGGTGGCGGCGGAGGCCGGGCCGGGCACGGTGCTGGTCGTGCACTCGACCGTCGCGCCGGGTACGCCGGCCGAGCTGGCCGGTCTGGGCCTGCGGGTGCTGGACGCGCCCGTGAGCGGGGGGCCGACGGGCGCGGCGGAGGGGACGCTGGCCATCATGGTCGGCGGCTCCGAGGACGACCTCGCGGTGGCCCGGCCCGCGTTGGAGGTGCTGGGCGGCAAGGTCGTGCACGCCGGCCCGATCGGGTCGGGCACGAGGTTCAAGCTGGCCCGCAACATGATGCACTTCGTCTCGTTCACCGCGGCCACGGAGGCGATGCGGCTGGCCGAGGCATCCGGGTTGTCGCTGAAGGACCTGGGTGACGTGGTGCGTCACACCGACGCGATCACCGGCGGACCGGGCGCGATCATCCTGCGCGACACCACCGCCCCCATCGACCCGGCCGACTTCTGGCACGGCGTGATGACGCACGTGGTCGCCCTGGGCGACAAGGACCTCGGCTTCGCGATCGAGCTCGCCGAGCAGCTGGACATCGACGTACCCCTGGCGCGGCAGGCCCGCGCCGACCTAGCGAAGGGACTGGGCCTCTGATGGGCAAGTTCGACGACCTCCCCGAGACCCGCCGGCGCGGGCTGGAGAAGATGGAGGAGGTCTACGGCTTCGAGATGACCGACGGCGTCGGCGACTTCTTCCGCTACACCGCGGACCACCTGTTCGCCGACATCTGGAACCGCCCCGGGCTGTCCAACCGCGACCGCCGGCTGCTGCTGATCGGCCTGCTCGCCGGCTCCGGCGGCCAGGACGTCCTGACCATCCAGATCCCCGCCGCCCACGCCGCCGGCGAGCTCGACGACGACGCCCTGCGCGAGATCACGATCTTGATGTGCCACTACGCCGGCTGGCCGATGGGCTCCCGGATCAACGCCATCGTCGAGGACACCATCGCGAAGGCGGCCAAGAAGCGCGAGGCCTGAGCGCGACCCGTCACTTTCTCGGGGCTTTTCGCGGTGTGTCGACGAACGATCGACGGGTGGAGCGGTGGAGTCAGCCGCGTCGGATGCGCGGGCCGAGCGCCGGTGGGCCATCGCCGTTCCACCCGGTGGCCCGGGCGTCATCGCTCCACGAGTCCGGGAGGGCCGACTCGGGCTGATAGCCCGCGTGCGCGCCGGTGCGCACCCAGCGCGGGGCGTCGAGGCACGACGCCGGGATGGTGACCTGGACCGCACTCCGCTTCACCAGCGTCGCGCCTTTCAGGCGGCGACAGTCCCGGCTCCCTCCGCTGCCGGTGCGGAGCTCCACCCGGACTCGTCCGCGCGTCGGGTGGAATGAAGCGTTGTAGCGGCGTTCCGGCGTCTCGACCGACACGTATCCGCCCCACCAGCCGTCGGCCTCCGGTCCTGTGGGGAGCTCGCGGAATTTGATGGTGACCTGCAGCGCGCGGGCGCCGTACCGGGTCCGCAGGCGCACGATGTCGGCCTTGCTCTGCGCGCGGTCGGGTCGAGTCTTCACCACCCCGCCGTTGACGAGGTCGGACGTCACGCGCGTCATGTCTCCTCGGGCGTCCCGGACGACGTGGGTCTCGGCCGAGGCGGGAGCGGGGGCGAGGGGCAGGATGAGGGCCGCGGCCACCGCGGCGAGCCCGAGAGTGCGGATCACGCGAGGAGGCTAGCGGCGAGCCGACGTGCGCGCAGGGCTTTGCGGCGACCGCCGACCCGTCACTTTCTCTTCGACACGCCGACGAAAGCGCCGAGAAAGTGACGGGTCGGCGGGGTGGCTAGGGTCCGCGACATGCGCCTCAAGCTCGGTCGCCCTGACCTGGGTCGGTACGCCGACCGCTTCGACGTCCCGGAGGCGACCGGCGACCTGTCGGTGACCTTCCTCGGGGTGGCGAGCCTGCTCCTCGACGACGGCCGTACGGCGGTCCTCACCGACGGGTTCTTCTCCCGGCCGTCGCTGCTCAAGGTCGGGCTGGGGAAGGTCGCGCCGGACCGCGGGCGGATCGACGCGGCGCTGGCCCGTGCGAGGATCGACCGGCTGGCCGCGGTGGTGCCGGTGCACACCCACTTCGACCACGCGATGGACTCGGCGCTCGTCGCCGACCTCACCGGGGCCGAGCTGCTCGGCGGTGAGTCCGCGGCCAACGTGGGCCGGGGGCACGGCCTGCCGGCCGACCGGGTCCGCGTGGCGACGTCCGGCGAGACGATCCGGTACGGCGACCTCTCGCTCACCCTGGTCGAGTCGCACCACTGCCCGCCGGACCGCTTCCCCGGGACGATCACCCAGCCCGTCGTACCTCCGGTGAGCGCGAAGGCGTACCGCTGCGGCGAGGCCTGGTCGATCCTCGTCGAGCACGCGAGCGGGGCCAGCGTGCTGGTCCAGGGCAGCGCCGGCTTCGTCCCCGGCGCACTGGCCGGCCGACGGGCCGAGGTCGCCTACCTCGGCGTCGGACAGCTCGGCGTCCAGGACGAGACGTACCTGCGCGCCTACTGGGACGAGACCGTCCGGGCCGTCGGCGCCCGCCAGGTCGTGCTGATCCACTGGGACGACTTCTTCCGCCCGCTCGACCGCCCGCTGCGTGCGCTGCCGTACGCCGGCGACGACCTCGACGTCACGATGCGGGTCCTCGACGAGCTGGCGCGTCGCGACGGCGTGGGCCTGCGGTTCCCGACGCTGTGGCGGCGCGAGGACCCCTGGGCGATCAGCTGACCGAGCGCAGCAGCCGTCGGCCGAGCGCCTCGACCGCGGCCCGTAGCTCCGGACCCTCCTCGATCCGGAAGTCGGCCGGCAGGGTGGCCAGCTGCTCGGCGAAGTACGTCGGGTTGCCGGTCGATGCGGTCAGCCGGGTCGTCGTCGCGTCGACCGGCTCGAGCCGGCCCATGGTCCGCGGCACGCACCGGTGCATCCGTTCCAGCGGGGCGTCGACGAGCACCCGGACGTCGTACTCCCAACCGACGGCGAGGTTCTCCTCGAGCGTGGCCACGGGGTCGAGGTCGGCGGGCGGCTCGAACCTCGCCTCGAGGACCTCGACCGCACGCACCCGGTCGATCCGGTAGGTGCGCACGGCGTCGGCGCGCAGCGAGCGGCACACGAGGTACCAGCGGCCGTAGCGGACCGCGACCGCCCACGGCTCGACCTCGGCCTCCCACTCACGCCCACCGTCGGAGCGGTAGCCCAGCCGGACCCGACGGTGCTCGGCGCACGCCTCGACCAGCGCGACCGTCGTCGCCGGATCGGGACGCGAGGCGCCACGGTCGGGCACCGGCGCCGCCGTACGACGCACCGCCTCGGCCTGGGCGGCGACCGAGCGGGGGAGCGTCCGCAGCAGCTTGCCGAGGGCGCGCCCGACCGGACCCTCCACGTCGGCCGCGTCGTGCTGGCCGTCGAGGGCGGCCATCACCAGACCCAGCACCTCGTCGGGACCGAACAGCAGCGGCGGCGGCCGTACGCCGCGCCCGAGCCGGTAGCCGCCCGCGGGGCCGCGCACCGACTCGACCGGGATGTCGGCCTCGCGCAGGATCCCGACATAGCGGCGTACGGCGCGCGGCGAGACGCCGAGCCGGTCCCCGAGCCGCTCGGCGGTGATGCCGGGGGAGTCCTGCAGCGCCTCGAGCGCGAGCAGCGCCCGGGCGGTCGGACTGGCGTCGATCGTCATCGTTCTCCTGATGCGGAAGTAGAACGTCCGCAATCGACTCTAGTGTCGTCGTCATGGACGAGCACGCACCACCACCCTGGGAGCCACCGCTCGCGGGCGGCGAGACCGAACAGCTGGTCGCGGCGCTCGACCGGCTGCGCACGACGTTCCGCTGGAAGGCCGACGGGCTCGACGCCGCGGGCCTGGCGGCCGCGCCGGTCCCGAGCTCGGCGCTCACGCTCGGTGGGCTGCTCAAGCACCTCACGCTGATCGAGGCGACGTACGTCCCGGGGAAGATGTTCGGGGAGCCGCCCGGCGAGCCCTGGGACTCCGTCGACTGGGAGGCCGACCCCGAGTGGGAGTTCCGTACTGCCGCGGACGACGGCCCCGCTGCGCTCTACGCGTCGTACGACGCCGCGGTGGCGCGCTCGCGGTCCCGACTCGCCCAGGGGGTGACCGTCGGTGGGCTCGGGCAGGATGCCGACGTCAGCGACGGGGACGGCCGGCACGCGAGCCTGCGCCGGGTCCTCTGCGACCTGATCGAGGAGTACGGCCGCCACACCGGCCACGCCGACCTGCTGCGGGAGGCCGTCGACGGCCGCGTCGGCGAGGACCCGCCATCCGACTGGAAGCCCACGACAGGAGAACCCTCATGACCACGCTCACCGACCGTCCGCACACCGCCCTCGTCGTCGTCGACGTCCAGGTCGGGGTGGTGGCGGAGGCGCACGACCGGGACCGGGTCGTCGCGAACATCGCCACGGCCGTCGGCAAGGCCCGCGACTCCGGCACGCCCGTCGTCTGGGTCCAGCACTCGCACCCGGAGTTTCTGCCCCGTGACTCCGAGGGCTGGGGATGGGTCCCCGAGCTGGACGTGCAGGAGTCCGAGCCCGTCGTCCACAAGACGTACGCCGACTCCTTCGAGGAGACCGACCTGGAGGACGTGCTCGCCGCGCGCGGGGTCGGCCGGCTCGTGGTCGCGGGCGCGCAGACCGACGAGTGCATCCGCTCGACCCTGCACGGCGCGCTGGTCCGGGGGTACGACGCCACGCTGGTCGCCGACGCCCACACCACCGAGGACCAGAGCGAGTACGGCGCCCCGACGCCCGACCTCGTCATCGCGCACACCAACCTCTACTGGACCTACCACCGCGCGCCCGGGCGGGAGGCCGGCACGGTGACCACCGAGGAGCTCGCGTTCTGAACGCCGCCGGCCTGTTCGTGCGGCGATGAGTCGCGGCGGTCGTGCCGGTCGGTACCGGCATGACCGCCACGAATCTCGCCGAGCTCTACGACCTGCCGCCGCTGGACTGGCAGGCGGTCCGCACCCATCTCGACGCCGGCATCGCCCAGGCGCCCGGCGCCGGCGGCCCGGACCGGCACACCTGCTGGCTGACCACCCTGAACCCCGACGGCAGCCCGCACGTGACCGGCATCGGTGCGCTCTGGGCCGACGGCGCCTTCTGGTTCGAGACCGGCGCCACGACGCGCAAGGGCCGCAACCTGGCCCGGGACCCGCGCTGCGCCCTCAGCGTGGCGCTGCGCGAGCTCGACCTGGTCGTCGAGGGCACGGCCTCCGCCGTGACCGACCCCGCGGTCGTCGCCGCACGCGCCGCCGACTGGGCAGCCGAGGGCTGGCCGTGCGAGGTCGACGAGAGCGGCGTCGCGCTGACCGCGCCGTTCAGCGCCCCGTCCGCGGGGAAGCCGCCGTGGCTGGTCTACCGGCTCGAGACCGGCCGGGCCACCGCGCTCTCCACGGTGGAGCCGGGCGGGGCCACGCGTTGGGACTTCTGAGCCCGTCCTACGGCCGCAATTGCAGCCTCCGGGCAGGGTGGTCGGTTGCGGCCGTGTCATTCGGCCGCAATTGCAGCCGAGCGGCAGACCGGCAGGAATGGTCCGCGCCGGCCCGTCCTACGGCCGCAATTGCAGCCTCCGGACACGCCAGCGGGCCGCTGGCCTGTCATTCGGCTGCAATTGCGGCCTCCCGACGACCCGCACCCCGCGGCGAGCCGCCGGCCGCCGGGCGCGGGCTCACCACCCCGGCGGCAGGCCGGTGAAGTCCGGCTCCCGGCCCTCGGCGAAGGCGGCCAGGGCCTCCAGGTTGGCGGGGCCGCCCATCAGCTCGGCGAAGGCGGCGTTCTCGCGCTCGCGGGCGGCGTCGATCTCGGCGCGCAGCGGCGCGGTCATCGTGCGCTTGACCGCGACCAGCGACGAGATCGGCCGCTGGGCGAGGAGGGTGGCGTGGCGGGTCGCCTCGGCTATCAGGTCCTCGGGCGAACACACCCGCCACACCAGGCCCATCTCCCGGGCCTCCTCCGCGGAGATCCACTCCGCCGAGAGCAGCACCCACGCGGCACCCTGGCGGCCGAGCAGCCGGGGGAGCAGGTACGACGACGCCGCCTCCGGCGCGACGCCCAGGGAGGTGAACGGGCACTTGAGCCGGGCGGTGGACGACATGAACGCCAGGTCGGCGAAGCCGAGGATCGTCGTACCGATCCCGAGGCCGACCCCGTTGACCGCGCACACGAGCGGCTTGGGGAAGTCGACCAGCGCGTCGACCAGACCCACGAAGCCGTGCTTGCCCCGCTCGAACGTCGGGTCCGTGGCGATCCGGTGCATCTCCAGCAGGTCCGTCCCCGCGCTGAAGCCCCGGCCGTTGCCGGTGAGGAGTACGACGGCCACGCCCGGGTCCTCGGCCGCCTCCAGGAGCGCCTCGGCGGTCGCGTCGTAGAGCGCCTCGTTGAAGGCGTTGAGCGCCTCGGGGCGGTCCAGGACGAGGGTGCGGACCCGGTCGCGGTCGGTGATCTGCAACATGGCGCGAGACTAGAACAGGTTCCACTGTCGGCGCGGCGGCGTACCGTCTGCCGGGTGACTTCCGTGACCCGGGTCTGGCGTCCCGACTGGCCGTGCTCGGTCCGGATGGTCCGCATCCACCGCCGCGGCGGTGGCGACCCGACGTACCACCTGGACGACGACCGGCACTGGCGCGGCCTGCGCACCCCCGAGGGGCCGGCCACGCTGGTGCTGTGGTCCCGGGCGGCGGACGGCGAGGTCCACGCGCAGGCGTGGGGGCCGGGCGCGGAGTGGGCGATCGACTCGGTCCCGGGCCTGCTGGGCGCCGCCGACGACCCGAGCGGGTTCGAGCCGCGTCACCCCGTCCTGGTCGAGGCCGCCCGGAGGTACGGCGAGGTCCGCGTCGGCCGCAGCGGCCTCGTGATGGAGTCGCTGGTGCCCGCGATCATCGAGCAGAAGGTCACCGGGCAGGAGGCGTTCGCCGGGTTCCGGATGCTCGTCCACCGCTTCGGCGAGCGCGCGCCCGGGCCGGGCGCCGATCGGCGGCTGTGGGTCCAGCCGGACGCCGCGACGCTGCGCACGATCCCCTCGTGGGAGTGGCTGCGCATGCACGTCGACCCGGCTCGCTCGCGCGCGGTGGTGACCGCGGCCCGGGTCGCGGACGCGCTGGAGCGGACGACGACCGTGCCGCACGACGAGGCGGCCCGGCGGCTCACGTCGATCCCCGGCATCGGTCGCTGGACGGCCGCCGAGACGATGCAGCGCGCCCACGGCGATCCGGACGCGGTCTCGTTCGGCGACTACCACGTCGCCAAGGACATCGGCTGGGCGCTGACCGGTGAGCCCTTCGACGACGACCAGCTGGAGGAGTTCCTCGAGCCCTGGCGACCGCACCGCGGCCGGGTCCAGGCCCTGGTCGGCCGCGCGGGGCTGCGCCGTCCCCGGCACGGCGCGCGGATGGCGCCGCGCACCCACCTCCCGGCGAAGGTCACCCGACGATGAGCGCCGCCGGGCCGGCACCGCGCTAGCCCGGCTCCGCGGGTTCCCGGCATTCGCCCCCACGGGTGGGCCGGCGTTGGCAGACTGCCGACCGACCGAGTGCGTGGCGACCCCGCCCCGACACAGAGAGTGGGCCGGTGAACCTCGCGCACGACACCGCGGAGCCGACGAAGGCGTCGCCGACGCCCGCACCGGCGCCCGCGACCGCGACGCCGGCCGCTCCGGTGCCGCTGGCGGTCGGCCGGCTGGTCGTCGGCCACGCCGAGGACCGGGCCGAGCACGAGGCGGACACGATGGCCGACTCGGCCCTGGCGAGGCTCGTACGACGCTCGGAGACGGCCTCGGGGACGGACTCCTCCACAGCTCGCCTCGACGACGGCTCGCCGATCGGCCGGCTGGCCAGGACGGGCGGGGGCGTGATCCGCCGCGATCCCACCAAGACCGACGGTGCGACCCCCGCGTCGTCGACCCCCGCGCCGACCACCCCGACGCCGGAGCCCAGCCCGGCACCGGCACCCACTCCCGCACCCACGCCGGTGGCGAGCCGCTCCGCCGCAGCGCATCCCGTGGCAGCGCACCCGGTGGAGGGCGGCGCACCGGCGCGGACGGCGTACCAGCCGGCCATGGCCGCGCTCATGGACATGCCCTGGGAGACCGCGCTGGCGATCTCGATGGAGCGTGGCCGCGACTCCCGGCTGTGCAAGGACGTGCTGCTGGGCGCCTTCGAGGGGGACTGGTTCAAGGCCAAGGACTGCCTCGTCTTCGGGCGCTGGCCGGGGAGGTCGAGGCCGCACTTCACCCATGCGCAGCCCGAGCTCGCCCTGGACCTGATGAAGGGGCTGCTCCGGCTGCGCGACGACATCCACGCCAAGCTGCAGCCCGTCGTCCAGCGGAAGATGAAGGAGCGGCTGGGCAGCGCGACCGAGGCGATGGCGGGGCACACCTCCGTGCCGGAGGCCGCCAAGCCGAAGGTCCGTGCGGCGCTGGAGGCGCAGGCCCGGGCCGAGTCGGTGCCCACGGTCCCGGCGAACAAGGAGACCGGCGCGAAGGCCGTGCCCAACCAGAACGTCGACTACTTCGACGCGGCCGGCGCGACCTCGGTCACCTCCGACCTCGACATCTCGACGGGAGGGATCAACACCGAGCTCGCGGTGCAGGTCTACAACGAGGAGTTCCGCAAGGAGATGGGGACCAGCCTCGACCCGGGCACCGTGTTCGACCTCAACGTCTACGCGAAGGACTTCATCTTCGGCGGCCACTGGTCGAAGAAGGACACCCTGCTCCGGCCGAAGAGCGAGCACGAGGCGCTGGAGTCGTCGTCGATGGAGAAGCTGAAGGACCGGCCCGCCGACCTGGCCGCGCAGAAGATCGCCGACCAGCAGAACCAGGCGGCGGCCGACCGGAAGCAGGACGTCTTCGCCCTCACCCACATCGCCCGGTTCCTCGTGGGCGGCGAGTGGACGGCGTACGCCAAGCAGATCACCGACGGCATCGCGGACCCGGTCGCCCAGGACGAGCAGGCCAAGCGGCTGCAGGAGGCCCGCGCGAAGGCCGACGAGTTCGAGGCCACCCTCCAGCGGACGATCGGGAAGCTGGTGTCGACCGACGCCGGTCTGGCGAGTCTCGGCACCACGTCCTCCTGGTCGAAGGCCGACGGCGGGGACGAGTACGCGAGCAATGCCAAGCGGATGCGGGCCGCGAACGCCGTCTACGAGCAGAAGCTGGTCCAGGTCAAGATCCTGCGCGAGCAGATCGCCGCACTGGCGGCCAGCACCGAGCCGACCGACATCGCCCGGCTGCGCCTGCTGATCTCGCAGGTCGCGGAGACCGTCTCGGAGGCGTCGCTCTACGCCAACGAGGTCTACGGCTCGGCGGGGGCCACCGTGCACGCGGTGGTCGCCGTCCAGGGCGGACGCAAGCGGCAGAAGATCAACGAGGCGGAGGCCAAGCGCACCGCGACGGGCGCCCCGCTGGTCAACGAGAAGGGTGAGGCACACGGGTCCCGGCTCGGCACGGAGACCGAGGTGACGGTGGAGATGAGCACCGAGGCGTGGAAGCAGGCCTTCACCGACAACGTGGGCGACGTGCTCAAGGACTACCTGCACTACGGTCACAGCCACGGCACGCAGGCGACCAACTACCCCTACGCGGCCTTCAAGATGGGCAAGTACGTCGACCGGGTGGTCGACGCCTTCGACCACCTGAAGGGCGCGATGAGTGCCGAGGCCTACGAGAGGATGACCGCGTTGCCGGAGCTGAAGCGGCTGCGGGCACTGGGCACCAACCACGTCAAGGCGAAGGCCGGACCCAGCGGGGACGACCCGAAGCTGCTCGCCGAGGAAGAGAACTTCAAGTCGCTGACGACCCGGGCCGACATCGACTCGATCAAGTCGGACACGCTCAGCTTCAGCGCCGCCGTACGAGCGAGCTGGGCCACGAGTCCGGCTCCCGTGACGCCCGCGGCCCCGACCGCCGCCGTCGCCTCCCCGACGGCGTCCGGCGCGCCCGTTCCCGCGCCGGTCCCGCAGCACCCCGTGCCCGCGGCGCCGCCGGGTGACGTCCACGCCCAGGTGCCGGCTCTCGCCGAGGCGACGGGCACGATCGCCGCCACCGCGGCCGCCGTCACCGCCGCCGAGAAGAGGCTCGAGGAATGACCGACGAGATCATGACCCGGGTGCTCGACCTCCGTGCCGACCTGTCGGACGCCGACCTGAGCGGGCTCGACCTCGAGGGCGCCGTACTCGTCGGCCGACGGCTCGAACGGGCGATCCTGCGCGGGGCGGTGCTCGACAGTGCGCTGCTGCGCGGGGCGAACCTGACCGGGGCCGACCTCACCGGGCTCACCGCCTTCGGACTGCGTCTGGAGGAGGCGGAGCTCGCCGACGCCCGGATGGACGGCGTACGACTCGACTACAGCCGCCTGAGCGACGCCGTCGCACCGCGGCTGCACCTGAGGGCTGCGGTGGTGACCGGGGGCGAGTGGCAGCGCATCCACGCGCCCGGCGCCGACCTGGACGCCGCTCGTCTCGAGCGCGTGCTGCTGCACGACGCCGACCTCACCGGGGCCACCCTCCGCGACGCCGTGCTGACCGGCTGCTCGCTCATCGGCGCCGACCTGGACGGGGCCGACCTGACGGGCGCGACGCTGGTCGACTGCGACCTCACCCGCGTGCGCGGGACCTGGATCTCCTAGAGCAGCGGCCGCAGGGGAGCCAGCATCAGCTCGGTGAACTTGCGGTGCAGGTCCCGGGCCTCCCACTCGCCCTGGGTGAGCTCGAGGCAGTTGCTCTGGTCGGTCGCGAAGATCTCCTCCAGCGTCCGTGCGAACGCCTCGTCGAAGACCTCGACGTTGATCTCGTAGTTGCCCTGCAGGCTCAGCCGGTCGATGTTGGCGGTGCCGACGGTGGACCAGCTGCCGTCGACCGTCGACGTCTTCGCGTGCACCATCGCGTCCTTGAAGCGGAAGATCCGCACGCCCGCGCCGAGCAGCTGGCTGAAGTAGCCGCGCGAGATCCAGTCGGCCACGATGTGGTTCGACTTCAGCGGCACCAGCAGCCGTACGTCGACCCCGCGGCGGGCCGCCTCCTTCATCGCGTCGACGAAGTCCTGGTCGGGGGTGAAGTAGGCCTGCGTCATCCACACGTTGACGCTCGCGCGGTTGATCGCCTCGATGTACATCGAGCGGATGGGGAACATCCACAGCCGCGGCACGTTGCGGTGGATCCGGATGCGCGGCTCCCAGGTGGAGGCGGTCTCCAGCAGCAGCGGACGCTCGCTGGTGCCGATCCGCCGGCGCCGGTTGAGGTTCCAGAAGTCGGCGAAGGCGCGCTTGAGGTCCCACACGCCCGGACCGGTGATCCGGACGTGGGTGTCGCGCCACTCGGTCTCGTACGCCGAGCCGATGTTGTAGCCGCCGACGAAGCCCTGGGCGTCGTCGACGACCAGGATCTTGCGGTGGTCGCGGCCGTAGCGGGCCAGGTCGAAGGGGCGCCAGCCCGCCGGGTAGATCGGGTAGCGCAGCACCTTCAGGTTCGGCGAGAACTTCTTGAACCGCGGCGAGACGACGAGGTTCGCGAAGCCGTCGTAGATGCAGTAGACCTCCACGCCGCGGTCGGCGGCGGCGGACAGGGCGGCCTTGAACCGCTCGCCCATCTCGTCGCCCTTCCAGATGTAGGTCTCGAAGAGGATCTGCCGCTCGGCGCTGTCGATCGCGGCGAGCATGTCGTCGTACAGGTCGCGGCCGAACGTGTACGTCGTCACCTCGCCGTCGCCGATCGGCACGGGCCGGGGCGGGGTGACCGGGAAGGGCTTCGGCTTCTTGCCGCGGCGCCGGTAGGAGTCGACGAGCGACATGCCGATGGCGAGGACCAGCTGGATGCCGAACACGGTCAGGAGCGTCCTCCGCAGGACTCGCAGCACCCGTTCCGTGGCCCTCGGTGCGCGCATCCTCACCGGGACAACATAGCGACGAGCCGGATTGTCGGTGGCCCCACCTACGCTGGAGTCATGCGTCCTGTCACCGATCTCGTGCGCCGGGTGGCGCCGTTCAAGGTCGAATCCGACTATCAGCCGTCCGGCGACCAGCCGGCGGCGATCGCGGAGATCACCAAGCGGATCAAGGGCGGCGTCGAGGACGTCGTCCTGCTGGGCGCCACCGGCACCGGCAAGACCGCGACCGTCGCGTGGGTCACCGAGCAGCTCCAGCGCCCCGTGCTGGTGCTCCAGCCCAACAAGACGCTGGCCGCGCAGTTCGCCAACGAGCTGCGCCAGCTCTACCCCGACAACGCGGTCGAGTACTTCGTCAGCTACTACGACTACTACCAGCCCGAGGCCTACGTCCCCCAGACGGACACCTACATCGAGAAGGACTCCTCGATCAACGAGGAGGTCGAGCGGCTGCGGCACAGCGCGACCAACTCGCTGCTGACCCGTCGCGACGTGATCGTGGTCAGCACGGTCTCCTGCATCTACGGCCTCGGCACCCCGCAGGAGTACGTCGACCGCATGCTCCGGCTGCGCGTCGGCGAGGAGCACGACCGCGACTCGGTGCTGCGGCGGCTCGTCGAGATCCAGTACACCCGCAACGACATGACCTTCACCCGCGGCACCTTCCGGGTCCGCGGCGACACCCTCGAGATCTTCCCGGTCTACGAGGAGCACGCGGTGCGCATCGAGTTCTTCGGCGACGAGATCGAGCGGCTGATGACCCTGCACGCGGTCACCGGAGAGGTGCTCACCGAGGACGAGGAGCTCTACGTCTTCCCCGCGACCCACTACGTCGCCGGCCCGGAGCGCATGGAGCGGGCGATCAAGGGCATCGAGCTGGAGCTGGAGGACCAGCTGGCGAAGTTCGAGCGCGAGGGCAAGCTCCTGGAGGCGCAGCGGCTGCGGATGCGCACGACGTACGACGTCGAGATGATGCGCCAGGTCGGCTCCTGCTCCGGCATCGAGAACTACTCGATGCACATGGACGGCCGCACCCGCGGCAGCGCGCCGAACACCCTGCTCGACTACTTCCCCGAGGACTTCGTGCTCGTGGTCGACGAGTCGCACGTCGCCGTCCCGCAGATCGGCGGCATGTACGAGGGCGACATGTCCCGCAAGCGCAACCTGGTCGAGCACGGCTTCCGGCTGCCGAGCGCGATGGACAACCGCCCGCTGCGCTGGGAGGAGTTCCTGGAGCGGATCGGCCAGACGATCTACCTCTCCGCGACCCCCGGCGACTACGAGCTCGACAAGGTCGGCGGCGACACGGTGGAGCAGATCATCCGCCCGACCGGCCTGGTCGACCCGGAGGTCGTGGTCAAGCCGACCAAGGGCCAGATCGACGACCTGATCCACGAGATCCGCGCCCGGGCCGACAGGAACGAGCGGGTCCTGGTCACGACGCTGACCAAGAAGATGTCCGAGGACCTCACCGACTACCTCCTCGACGCCGGCATCCGCACCCGCTACCTCCACTCCGAGGTCGACACCCTCAAGCGCATCGAGCTGCTGCGCGACCTGCGCCTCGGCGAGTACGACGTGCTGGTCGGCATCAACCTGCTCCGCGAGGGTCTCGACCTGCCCGAGGTGTCGCTGGTCTCGATCCTGGACGCCGACAAGGAGGGTTTCCTGCGCTCCGACAAGTCGCTGATCCAGACCATCGGACGCGCCGCCCGCAACGTGTCGGGCCAGGTGCACATGTACGCCGACAAGATCACCCCCTCGATGGAGTCGGCCATCGAGGAGACCAACCGGCGCCGCGACAAGCAGATCGCCTACAACAAGGCCAACGGCGTCGACCCGCAGCCGCTGCGCAAGAAGATCGCCGACATCACCGAGATGCTCGCCCGCGAGGACGAGAACACCCAGGCCCTGCTGGAGACCTGGGCCGGCACGGCCGCGAAGGGCCGCGCCGGCGGGGTCAAGGCCAAACAGCCCGTGCCTGCCCTGCGCGAGGGCGACGCCGGCAAGCACGCCGCCGGGCTCGCCGGCATGCCCAGCTCCGACCTCGCCCAGCTGATCCAGGACCTCACCGACCAGATGCGCACCGCCGCCGCGGAGCTCCAGTTCGAGCTCGCCGCCCGCCTCCGTGACGAGATCTCCGAGCTCAAGAAGGAGCTCCGCCAGATGATGGAGGCAACCAAGTGAGCGCAGCGAGCCTCGGCGACCAAGTGAGCACCTCGCGGCGGTCTCGATACACCGCCTCGTCCCTCGGCGGCACTCGACCACCGAGGTCCTCGTTGGTCGAGTAGCGAGCGCCAGCGAGCGTATCGAGACCCCCGGCAAACCGACCCGCGGGCCGCGATCGACTCCTAGGCTGAGGGCGTGACCTTCGAGCGCAGCCAGCTGGTGCACGAGATCTCGTCCGTCCGGTTCACCCCGGTCCGTCTGCGCGAGGGCTACGACATGGGGGAAGTGGACGAGCTCCTCGACCGGCTGGCCGCGGCCGTCACGGCGGGCGAGCCGGTCGACGACGTGGTGCAGGACACCGGGTTCACGGAGGTCCGACTGCGGGAGGGGTACGCCAAGACCGAGGTGGACGAGTTCCTCCAGCGGGTGGTGGAGCGGGCGGGAGCGCTGCCGGTCGACGATCCTCACGAGGACGACGAACCGCCGATCGTCGAGTACCGACCCCTGAGCCCCGATGGACCCTCGATGCCCAGCGTGATCCAGGAGCAGCGGGGCCTGGTCTCGCGGCTGTTCGGCCGACGCTGAGGCGAGCGGGTCTCGATTTCTCGGTGGTCGAGTAGCGAGCGCCGGCGAGCGTATCGAGGCCCACCTGTCGCGTACGTGACCAGCAGCACGCGCTCACGGGTGACCGAATGACGGGCCGCCGGGCGTAGCCTCGGGGGAGTGACCGAGACGCCCGCGCCGAGCCGCGGGTCGGCGTACACGGTCTGGGCGATCGGGCTGTCGATCTACGTCCTGGCGGTCTTCCACCGCTCCTCGCTCGCGGTGGCCGGGCTGGTCGCCACCGAGCGCTTCGACATCTCGGCCTCGCAGCTGGCGACGTTCACGATGCTGCAGCTGCTGGTGTACGCCGGCATGCAGATCCCCGTCGGGCTGCTGGTCGACCGCTTCGGGTCGCGCAGCGTGCTGCTCGCCGGGGCGGTGCTGCTCTCCGCGGCCCAGGCGGGCTTCGCGCTGGCCGAGAGCTACCCGCTGGCGCTGACGGCCCGGTTCTTCGTGGGGCTGGGCGACGCGATGACGTTCATCTGCGTGCTCCGGATCCTCGCGATGTGGTTCCCGGCCCGCCGGATCCCGCTGCTGACCCAGCTGACCGGCACGGTCGGGCAACTCGGCGCGGTCGCCGCCGCGGTGCCCATGACCTGGGCGCTCGGAACCTTCGGCTGGACCCGGGCCTACCTCGTCACCGCCTCCTTCGGGCTCGTCCTCGTGGTGCTCGGGCTGCTGCTGCTCCGCGACTCCCCGGCGCACCGCAACCTGCGCGGCACGGCCCTGTCGCCGCGGGCGGTGCGCTCCAGCCTCACTGCTTCCTGGGCGCACCCCGGCACCCGGCTCGGCTTCTGGATCCACTTCTGCACCCAGTCCAGCGCGACGACCCTGTCGCTGCTGTGGGGCTACCCGTTCTTCGTCCGCGGCGAGGGACGCACCAGCGGAGAGGCGGGCCTGCTGCTCACCCTGATCGTGGTCTCCGTGGTCGTCGCGGGGCCGGTCCTGGGTTCGCTGGTCGCCCTCCACCCCTGGCATCGGTCCTCGATGGTCCTGGCGATCGTCGGATCGATGGTGGGCGTCTGGACCGCCGTGCTCGCGTGGCCGGGTGAGGCCCCGTTCTGGCTCCTGGTCGTGCTGGTGCTGGTCATCGGCGTGGGTGGCCCGGGCTCCGTGATCGGCTTCGACATCGGCCGGACCTCCAACCCCGCGAGCCGGCTGGCGAGCGCTACCGGGATCATCAACGTCGCCGGTTTCTGCGCGAGCCTGGCGCTGGTCGTGATGATCGGGCTCGTCCTCGACTGGCGCACCCCCGGCGGCGGGTCCGACTACACGCCGTCGGCGTTCCGCTGGGCGATGAGCGTCCAGTACGCCGTGTGGACCCTCGGCATCGTGCAGATCCTCCGCTACCGCCACCGTGCCCGGGGCGTCATCGACCGGACCGCGCTGGAGGCGGGCGCGACCGCGTGAGCGACGACGGTCCGGAGCTCACGCCCGACGGGCGGTACGTCGTGATCGACGGCCGGCGCTGGCGCGCCACCGACCCGGCCATCCCGGCGGAGCGTTGCGCGGAGCTGCAGCGGATCCTGATGGCCTGGCGGCGGGACGTACGTCGTACGCGCGGGACCGACGACGAGCGCGCCTCCCGCGCCGGCGTCCAGGCGGCGAAGGTGGCCCTCGGAGAGCGCGGCACCCCGTGGTGGGAGCAGAGCGACGAGGAGCGACGGGCGCGCTGGGAGACGAACGTCCCCGGTCCGTCGTAGGTTCGGGCCGTGGACGTCGAGACGATGCAGGCCCACTGCCTGGCCAAGCCGGGCGCCTGGGCCGACAACCCCTGGGACCACGAGCACCCGGTGATCAAGGTCGGCCCGGGGGAGCGCGGCAAGATCTTCGCGTTCCTCGGCTCGGCCGGGGTCGGGGTCAAGGGCGGTCCGAGCCGCGAGGTCGCCGACGAGTGGATCTCCCGCTACCCCGGTGAGGCGAGCGTGATGGCCTACATCGGCCGCTCCGGCTGGAACGACCTCGCGTACGGCGGGGCGATCCCCGACGACGAGCTGCTCGAGGCCGTCGACGAGTCGTACCGCCTGGTGGTCGCGAAGCTGCCGAAGAAGCTCCGGCCGGAGGGCTGGGACGGGTCATAGTGGGGCGCTGTTGATGGCCTGCACCGCGGCGAACAGGCGGAGGGCCTCGGTCATCCAATCGGTCACCGGCAGCTGAGCGTTCAGGCCGCGGAACTCGTACACGTGGCCGATCGACTGGTCGTCCGGTTCGCCGACATTCTGGGGTGCCCAGCGCTCGGGCTTGTCCTGGCCCCAGTTCACGGGGTCGTTGCCTGCCTGGATGCTCTCGACCCACGTCTGCACGGTGCCCTGCCACAGATGCGTGTTCCCGTTCGCGCCGAACAGCTTCGCGGCAGGCTGCACCTCGCTCGCGTCGTACACGTGCTGGGCGAACTCCGGTGCCGACCTGATGGCGAACGGCAGCAGCCCGAAGTTGGTCCGGCTCATCAACGGGGTGACGTACTTCGTCTTGTCGGTACCGGTGCCAATCGTCGCCCCCCGGCGGATGATGTCGGCCAGGTGCAGCACGGCCCCCTCGTACGCCGCCTGCTCGGGGCGGGCGGACTTCGCGTAGTACGAGTCGGCGTCCGCCTGGTCGAGCACCTCCTTGGTCGCCCTCCTGGTGGCTTCCGTACGGGTCGCCTGGCGGTCTCCGCCCCGGGACGAGTGCAGCAGGTCGCCGCCGTTGTGCGGCACGGGCTGACTCATCCGCTCGAACAGCGCGGGAATCTGCTCGAGCTTGATGCCTCCGGTCAGCTGGATGGCGGCGTAGAGCGGAGCGCCGCCCGGGGGCCACGGACGGGTGTCGATCACGACGTCCTTGCGCTTCTCCAGGTTCTCCTTCAGCCGCAGGTGCTTGCCCCACTCGAGCGGGATGACGTTGTCGATCAGCTCGGCAACCGTCGTCTCGCCGGCGGGCTTCGAGGAGAGGTAGTCGACGACCTCGACGATCTGCGTGATCGTCTTCGTGAGGTGGACCAGACCCTGGGGAGTCTCCTCGAACGCCGCCGTGATGAATTCCAGGTTCCCGTAGCCGGAGTACTTCGGAAGCGTGATCACCTCCTCCGTCGCGCCCCAGAGGCTCTCGATGCCGCCCTTCGGGACGGTCTTCTTCGTCGGGAGGAACTCCGGTCGCATGACCTGGATCGGGCCATGGGGACCCTGCACCGTCATCGTCGGTGGCTTCATGTCGGGGGAGACGTGCCACAGGTCCTGCATCGAGGGTCTCTCGTCCTCCGCCAGCGCGTTGATCTCCTCTGCCGTGGGACCGCGTTGCCCGACGAACGCGTCGGTGTCGGAGCCGATGGTGTTCGAGGGGCCCTTGATCTCCCACGGCGTCTCGAACTCGAAGCCGACCTTGCGTCGCAGGGTTCCGGCGGCAGCGACGCCCGGCGGGTCTCCCGGGTTCGCCTCCGCAGCGGGGGAGTCCGGCGCCGACATCGCTCGCCGGAGGGTCGGCAGGACCCGGTCAGCGGACTCGTCAGCGCGCCGTTCGGCGGGATCGTCCGCGCGGCCGATGAGTCCTGGGTCGCCGGAAGGCTGGCGGTCCGCAACGTGCGCGAGCTCGTGCGCGAGGAGATGACGGCCGCGGTCGTCACTCAGGTCGAAGGCCCCGGCGCTGAAGTAGAGGTCGGTCCCGTGGCTGAAGGCGCGGGCGTCGACCGATCGGGCGATGCGATTCGCCTCGTGGTCCCGGTGGATCCTTACCTCCGAGAGGTCGCATCCCAACTCGCTCCCTGCGGCGTGCGTGACCTCGCCCGGGAGCGCGTCGCCGCGTCCGCGCCGCTCGGCCAGCCGTCGCAACAGGTCGGGTGGTGCCGCGCTCCCGCCGAGTCGGTCCGCGTGCCCCGCAGCGCGACGGATGCCGTCGGCGGGCTCCTCGAGGATCCGGTCGGCGTCCGGCGTCACCCCGGCCCGGCTCGACAGGACCGTCGGTCGCAGAGGAGGTCGACCATGGGGTCCGGATGGCACCGCCTGGTCCCGACGCGCCGGGGCTGCGGTGTGGGTGTGCTGGTGCTCGTGAGCCGGAGTGCGCATGCCCGAGTCCTCTGTTCGGCGCCTCGTCCCCCCGGAGTGTCAGGCCAAGGAACCACATCTCCGGGACGTTGTCTGCCCCACGACTCGAAATGTCTAGCGGTCGAGCGCAGCGCTCAGCGCGGCGTGGTCCGGCTGACCGTCAGCCCCACGAGACGGGCGACGACGAGCGCGACGTACAGGACGCCGGCGACCATCTCGACCATCACCAGCGACCGGGCGTGCGGCAGGACCGGCACCACGTCCGACAGACCCACGCTGGTGAGGGTGGAGAAGGAGAGGTACAGCAGCTCGAACCAGTCGCGCTCGCTCTCCCCGCCGGCGCCGATGAACGACCCGGGCCACACCACCTGGGCGGCGACGAAGACGTAGGCGAAGCCCCAGGCGACCACGGTGAACGCCGCCCCGGTCGCGAACAGCTCGTCGCGCGTGACCCGGTCGTCGTAGAAGAGGTACCGGATCATCCCGTAGGAGATGTAGAAGTAGAACGGCGCGTGCAGCAGCGCCGAGGTGAGCACGATCCAGTCGCTGCCGGGCGAGATCGCCTCCAGGACGGTGAAGACCATGCCCGGCACGCCGAGGCAGAGCGCCACCCACGACAACGCCGGAGTACGGCGCACCGCCCACAGCGCGGTCGCGACGATGGCCAGCTGCAGGACGCCGAAGATGGCGATGCCGGCCCGCGAGCCCTGCAGGTACGGGTAGGCGAGCAGACCGAGCAGCTGCGCCGCCAACAGCACCGCCGAGGGGTGCTTGCCCAGGACCAGCCGGATGCGGTGCCGCTCCGCGTGCGGGTCGAGCGCGCTCACTGGCCGAGCTCCCGCCGGCGCAGCTCGCGCGCCTGCTTCTTCTCGAGCTTGCGCACGTGCTCGCCGACCAGCGTCTCGCCCCGGGCGAGCGTCTGGACGAGGTTGATGCCGGTGCCGAGCATCACCCAGATCGGCCACGGATGGCCGCCGGGGCCGATCGTGAACCACCAGACGGTCCAGCAGATCAGGCTCGGGACGAGGAAGGTGCCGATGGCCTCCCGGACGTCGCCGCGCCACGCGGCCTCGCCGCGGCGGCGCAGCTCGCCGGGGGTGGCGAGGGCCAGCTCGGTGCGGGGGTCGCGCCGCGGGGTCGGGGCGGGCACCAGGTCGGCGACCAGCGGGGGAAGGTCGCCGAGCGTCCGAGCGGCGGAGGCGGCGGCGCTGCGCTCGTCGTACTCCTCGCGGTCGAGGCGGCCCTCGGCGTACCCCTCGGCGAGGGCCTGCTGGACCAGGTCGCGGTCCTGGTCGGACGCACGCAGCGGGGCGTGCGCGGGATCCCGCGGATCGTGCGGGAACGAAGCCCAGAAGGCGGAGCTGTCCACGCAGCGCATCGTCCCCCATCGGGCCGCGGTCTCGCGAACCCGCCCCGGCCTCCAATGTGACTCACGCCACTTCGAGGAGTGAATCCCCGGGGTCGGGGGTACGGATGCCGTCGTTGCGCAAAACGAGAACACGTTCTATCGCGGCTCCGGCCGCCGGGCGACGACGAGGGAGGGATGGATGGCGATCAGCGCGGTCTCGGTGATCCGGGGACCCGGTGAGATCGCCGCCATGGTGGTCGAGGTCGTCAAGGTGATCTTCACGCGGCCCTTCCAGGTGCGGGAGTTCATCGAGCAGGCCTGGTTCATCACCAGCGTCACCCTGATGCCGACCATCCTGGTCTCGATCCCGTTCGGCGCCGTCATCTCGCTCCAGGTCGGGAACCTGACCGGGCAGCTCGGCGCCCAGTCCTTTGCCGGGGCGACCGCGGTGCTCGCCGTCGTCCGCGAGGCCGCGCCCATCGCCGCCGCGCTGATCATCGCGGGTGCCGCCGGGTCGGCGATCTGCTCCGACCTGGGCGCCCGCAAGATCCGCGAGGAGATCGACGCGATGGAGGTGCTGGGCGTCGACCCGCTCGAGCGGCTCGTCGCCCCCCGCGTTCTCGCCACGATGTTCGTCGCGCTGCTGATCATCGGCGTCGTGATCGGGGCGGGCATCGGCGGCGGCTACTTCTTCACCGTCATCGTGCAGGGCGGCTCGGCGGGAGCCTTCCTGTCCTCGTTCACCGCGCTGGCCAGCCTGACCGACCTCTACATCGCCATCATCAAGGCCGGTGTCTTCGGCGCCATGGCGGCGATCGTGGGCGCCTACAAGGGCCTCAACGCGGGCGGCGGTCCGAGCGGGGTCGGCCGGGCGGTCAACGAGTCGGTGATCGTCGCGTTCATGCTGCTGTTCTTCATCAACGCGATCATCACGGCGATCTACTTCCAAGTCGTCCCGCCCCCGGGGTTGTAGGCCATGGCGAGCATCGGAGCACTCGGAGGCGCGTTCGTCCGCGGCCGGCGTACGGCGCTGGAGCAGTACGGCGACCAGCTGCTGTTCTACGTCAAGGCGCTGGCCTGGACGCCGCGGGCGATCCGCCGCTACCCGCGCGAGATCACCAACACCCTCGCGGAGGTCACCTTCGGCGTCGGCGGACTGACGCTGATCGCGGGATCCGCTGGTGTCATCGCGTTCCTGGCGTTCTTCGCCGGCACCGAGGTCGGCATCCAGGGGTACGCCTCGCTCAGCCAGATCGGCGTCGCGAAGTTCAGCGCGTTCATCTCCGCCTACTTCAACACCCGCGAGGTCGCCCCGTTGATCTCGGCGATCGCGCTGGCCGCCACGGTCGGGTGCGGCTACACCGCCCGGCTGGGCGCGATGCGCATCTCCGAGGAGATCGACGCGCTGGAGGTGATGGGCATCCCGTCGCTGCCGTTCCTGGTGACGACCCGGATGATCGCCGCCTTCATCGCCGTCATCCCGCTGTACGTCGTCGCGCTGTCGGCGTCGTACCTCTCGCCCCGGCTGATCACCACCTACATCTACGGGCAGTCGCCCGGCACCTACGACCACTACTTCCTGCAGTTCCTGCCACCGGTCGACATGCTCTGGTCGTTCGGCAAGCTGCTGTTCCTGGCCTCCGCGGTGATCCTCATCCACTGCTACTACGGCTACACGGCCAGCGGCGGCCCGGCCGGGGTCGGCACGGCCGTCGGCAAGGCGATCCGCACCAGCATCGTGACCATCGTGGTGGCCGACTTCTTCCTGAGCTTCGCCATCTGGGGCTCCACGACGACCGTCCGGATCACGGGGTAGGCCGGGCGTGTTGGTCAACATCCACCACGACAGCCGCCGGGAGCACGCCCGGCTGCTGGTGGCCGGCGTCGTGTTCCTCGGTCTGATCATCGGGCTCACCGGGCTGTCGATCGCCATCTACAACAAGGCGTTCGAGCCGGTCACGATGGTCACCATCAAGGCCGAGCGCGCGGGCCTGCAGCTGGCCAAGTTCGGCGACGTGCGCATCAACGGCGTCCTCGTCGGCCAGGTCCGTGAGGTGGCCCAGGACGGCGAGGAGGCCTCGATCCGGGTCGCGCTCCAGCCCGACGAGGCCGAGCGGATCCCGGCCAACGTGCGGGTCGAGATCCTGCCCACGACCCTCTTCGGGCAGAAGTTCGTCTCCTTCGTGCGGCCCGAGGACCCGGCCGCCGAGGCCATCGCGGACGGCGCGGTCATCCCGTCGGACCGGGTCGAGACCAACGTCGAGCTCAGCCGGATCCTCGCCGACCTGTTCCCGCTGCTGCGCTCGGTCCGCCCGGCCGACCTCAACGCGACGCTGAACGCGCTGGCCACCGCGCTCGGTGGGCGTGGCGCCCAGCTGGGGGAGACCATCGACGAGCTCGACGGCTACCTCACCGCGATCCGGCCGCACCTGCCGACGCTGCGGCGTGACCTGGTCGCGCTGGCCGACGTCGCCGACACCTACCACCTGGCCGCCCCCGACCTCGTCGACGTGCTGGGCAACCTCACCGTCACGAGCAAGACCGTGATCGAGAAGCAGCAGGAGCTCGACGTCTTCTTCGCCGACGTCCAGGGGCTGGCCACCACCTCCACGCGGGTCCTGCGGGACAACGAGGCCAACCTGATCCGGGTCGGCGAGGTGACCGAGCCGGTGCTGAAGCTGCTGGCGACGTACTCCCCGGAGTTCCCATGCCTGCTCCAGGGCGCGGCCCGCTACGCGCCGCGGCTCGCCGAGACCTTCGAGGGCAACCAGGTCAAGCAGTACATCGAGCTGCTGACGCCGCAGTACCGCAGTTATGACGAGCGTGACCTGCCGGAGTACGGCGAGGTGGGCCACGGACCCTGGTGTGCCGGGCTGCCGAACCCCCAGGTGCCGATCGCGCCGAACTCCTTCAAGGACGGCACCGACCTCGACGACAAGCCGCCGACGGGCATCCTCCCCGGGCTCGGCCGGGCGAGCACCACGGCCAGCGGGAACGCCGGAAGCGAGGGTGAGCAGGCCATCGTGAACGCCCTGCTCGCCGAGCGCAGCGGCCGGCCGGCCGACAGCTACGGCTCGCTCGGGTCGCTGCTCTACGGTCCGGTCGTCCGGGGAGGTGGCGAGCGGTGAGTGCAGACACGTCCCGGATGCGGAACCGGCGCAACGCGGTGACCATCGCGGCGGGCATCAAGCTGGCCATCTTCACCGTCGTCTCCGTCCTGGTCACGGGCCTGCTGGCCGCGATCATGGGCAACGTCGGGTTCGGCGCCGGCACGGAGTACCAGGCCGTGTTCACCAGCGCGTCGATGCTGGAGAAGGGCGACGACGTCCGCGTCGCCGGCGTGAGCGTCGGCGAGGTGAAGAAGGTGGAGCACCACGAGCGCACCGGCGCCCTGGTCACCTTCCGGGTGAAGTCCGACGTGCCGCTCACGACCGCCTCGCGGGCGGAGATCCGCTTCCTGAACCTCGTCGGCGACCGCTACCTCGCCCTGGAGGAGGGCGCGGCCGAGGCGGTCGACGCCGCCCGGCCGCTGAAGGCGGACGATCGGATCCCAGTGGACCGGACCGCGCCGGCGCTGGACCTGACCGTGCTGTTCAACGGCTTCCAGCCGCTCTTCCAGGCACTCAGCCCGAAGCAGGTCAACGAGCTGAGCCTCAACCTCGTCCAGGTGCTGCAGGGGGAGGGCGGCACCGTGCAGGGCCTGCTCGCGAAGACCGCCTCGCTGACCACCACGCTCGCCGACCGCGACCAGCTCGTCGGCGAGGTCGTCGACAACCTGGGCCGGACCCTCGCGACCGTCGACGACCGCCACGAGCAGCTCAGCCGGCTGATCGTGGAGCTGAAGGACTGGATGGGCGACCTGGCCGCCGACCGCGACACCATCGGCTCCTCGCTGGACAACGTCTCCGACCTGACCGTCGTGGTCGCCGACCTGCTGCGCGAGGGCCGGCCGGTGCTGAAGTCCGACATCGCCGAGCTGCGCCGGCTGGCCGCGATGCTCAACGAGAAGCAGAACCGCGCCAGCCTGGTCGAGCTGCTCGACCGGCTGCCCGAATCGATGACCGACCAGACCCGGACCGGGACCTACGGCTCCTGGTACAACTACTACGTCTGCGGGTTCTCCGGGAAGATCACCCTCCCGATCGTCAGCGACATCCCTGGCCTGCGGGACATCCAGGCCGCGCTGAACAAGCTCGACTTCCGCTCGTCCGCGCCGCGCTGCAACGGCGCCACCGAGGAGGGCGGCGAGTGAGGCGCTACACCGACTCCCAGATCCTGCGCCTCGGCGCGATCACCGTCGTGCTGATGCTGGTGGTGATGGCCGCGGCCTTCAACCTCTCGAAGTTCCCCGGGTTCGGCGGGACGTCGTACACCGCGGAGTTCAGCGATGCCGGCGGTCTGCGCAAGGGCAACATGGTCCAGGTCGGCGGCATCCGCGTCGGCCGGGTCCAGGAGCTGACGCTCGCGGAGGACCGGGTCCGGGTGCGGTTCGAGGTCGACCACGGTGTCGAGCTCGGCCCGGAGAGCCAGGCCTCCGTCGAGGTGCTCAGCCTGCTCGGCGAGAAGTACCTCGAGCTCACCCCGGCAGGGAAGGGCGAGCTCGACCCGGACGACACCATCCCCGTCGAGCGGACGCGGTCGGCGTACGACATCGTGGCCGCGTTCGGCGACCTGACGACGACCACCGAGCGGATCGACACCGCCCAGCTCTCCGAGGCGCTCGACGCCGTCGCCGACACCGTCGACGCCGCCAGCCCGGAGATCGCGGCGAGCCTCGACGGCATCACCCGGCTCTCGCGGACCGTCGCCTCACGCGACGAGCAGATCCAGGCGCTGCTGCTCAGCTCCCGCGAGGTCAGCAAGGTCCTCGCCGCGCGCAGCGACGACGTGGTCGACCTGATGAAGGACGCCGGCCTGGTCTTCCGCGAGGTGGAGAAGCGCAAGGACGCCGTGCACCGGCTGCTCGTCAACGCCCGCAGCCTGGCCGACGAGCTGCGCGGGCTCGCCCAGGACAACCAGGAGCAGCTCGCGCCCGCGCTCGCCGAGGTCGACGACCTGCTCGGCCTGCTGGTCGACAAGGAGAAGGAGCTGAAGGCGACGCTGAACGCACTCGGACCGTACGTCGACATCCTCAGCAACATCATCGGCACCGGGCCGTGGTTCGACGCGTACGCCGCGAACCTGCTCGCCATCCCCACGGGCGAGTTCCTGCCCACGCGGCTGGAGGACTGAGCCATGACCAGGATCAACCGACGGGCGCTGGTCGCGGGGGTGGCGGTGCTGCTGCTCGCGGCGACCTTCTTCACCGTCCGCCAGCCCGCCGAGACGAAGACCGTCACCGCGCACTTCCCGCGAGCGGTGAGCGTGTACGAGGGCTCCGACGTGCGGATCCTCGGCGTGAACGTCGGCCGGGTCACCGCCGTCGTCCCGGCCGGCAACTCCGTGCGCGTCGAGATGGAGTACGACGCCGCCGTCGACGTGCCGGCCGGCGCGAAGGCGGCGATCGTGACGCCGACGCTCGTGGCGGACCGCTTCGTGCAGCTGACCCCGGCGTACTCGAAAGGCGACCGGGTGCTCGCCGACGGGGCCGAGATCGCCCTGCCCGACACCGGGGTCCCGGTCGAGCTGGACCGGATCTACGCCAGCCTGCGCGACCTCACCCACGCGCTCGGACCGAACGGCGTCAACGCCGACGGCACCCTGGACAACCTGCTCCGCGCCGGCGCCGAGGGCCTGGGCGGTCAGGGCGCGGCGGGCAACCGCATGATCCGCGAGCTGTCGCAGGCGGCCGAGACCTTCGGCCAGGGCGCCGGCCCGCTGTTCGACACGGTCACCGAGCTCGCCACGTTCACCGGCACCCTCGCCGAGAACGACCGGCTGGTGCGGGCGTTCATGCGCGACCTCGCCGGGGTCTCGTCGTCGCTGGTCACCGAGCGCACGGAGCTGCAGGCCGCGCTCTCCTCGGTCGCCCGCGCGGTCGGCACCGTCGAGTCCTTCGTCAAGGACAACCGGGCGGCCCTGGTCGGCGACGTCGAGCAGCTCACCCGGGTACTGAAGACGATCAACTCCGAGCGCGACAGCATCGACACCGCGCTCCGCGTCGCCCCCGTCGCGATCGGCAACCTGACGGTCGCCTACAACAGCAAGACCGGCTCCATCGGGTCGCGGATCGGCGTCGGCGGCAACATCTGGGACGCCGACGGCCTGCTCTGCGCCGTCGTCCAGCAGTCCCAGCTGCCCCGGCGTCTCAAGAACGTCGCCTGCCGGCTCTTCGAGCAGCTCCTCGAGCCGGTCACCGGCAGCCTGTCGTGGATCCCGCCGGGGCCGCCGGGTCGCGAGGCGGCGCAACCCGGTGGGAAGCGCGCGGCCACCGAGCCGGCCCCCGACCCGGGCCAGTACCTCAGCGTCGAGGACCCGACGCTGAGCGGCCTGCTGGGCGGTGCCCCGTGACCGGCTCCGTGATCACCCCGGCTCGGCGCCGGCTCACCACGGTCGCGGTCGCGGCCGTCCTGGTGCTCTCGGGCTGCGACTTCGACGGCGCCTACGACCTGCCGCTCCCGGGGTCGCCGGTCGACGACGACAGCTCGTTCGAGATCACCGCGGACTTCGAGGACATCCTCAACGTGGTGCCGCGCTCCCCGGTGATGGTCGACGACGTGACGGTCGGCGAGGTCACCGACGTCGAGCGTGTCGGCTGGCACGCCCGCGTCACGATGCGGGTGCGCGACGACGTCGAGCTGCCCGACAACGCCCTCGCCGACATCCGCCAGGCCAGCCTGCTCGGCGAGAAGTACGTCGCCCTGGAGGCGCCGACCGGGCGACCGTCGAGCGGACGGCTCGGCGAGGGCGACGTGATCGAGCTGGCCGAGACCGGCCGCAACCCCGAGGTCGAGGAGGTGCTCGGCGCGCTGTCCTTCCTGCTGACCGGCGGCGGCGTGGCCCAGCTCGGCACCATCACCTCCGAGCTGAACGAGGTGATGGGCGGGCGCACCGACCGGATGCGCAACCTGCTCGGCAACCTCGAGGGCGTCGTCAGCACCCTGGACGCGCAGAAGCTCGACATCGTCCGGGCGCTGGAGTCGATCAACGGCCTGACCCGCACCCTCAACCAGGAGCGGAAGACCATCACCGGCGCCCTCGACGTCGCGGGACCGGCCGTGAAGGTGCTCGCGTCGCAGCACGAGGAGCTGGTCGGGATGCTCGGCGCGCTCGACGAGCTCGGCGAGGTCGGCGCCCGCGTGATCGGCCGGAGCAAGGACGACCTGCTCGACTCGCTGCGCCACCTGCAGCCGGTGCTGGCCCGGCTCCGCGAGGCCGGCGACGCGCTGGCCCCGGGGCTGAACCTGCTGATCAGCTTCCCGTTCCCGAAGGAGGCCTCCGAGATCGTCAAGGGTGACTACGCCAACACCTCGATCCGCCTCGACATCAACCTGGAGAACGTCCTGCCCGACGGCGGGCTGCTGCCGCCGATCGACGTACCCGATCCGGGCGAGGTCATCGACGGCGTGCTCCGCTGCATCGAGAGCGGCAGCCTCGGCAGCGCCGAGTGCGCGAAGGTCCTCGACGACCTCGACCTGCTCGGCAAGCTGCTGCGCGACTGCCGCAAGCCGGAGTACGACGACCGGCCCGTGTGCGTCGTGGTCAACCTGCTGCCGCCGAACCCCGACCTGGAGGGCGTCGTCGAGCTGCTCGACAACATCCTGGAGCTGCTCGGCCTGCCGGGCCTGCCGCGGGTCGACAGCTCGGGGATCGACCTGCCGTCGGTCCCGGGCATCCCGGGCGTCTCCGGGCTGGCGCGGCTCCGGTCCTCGATGGCGCTCGGCGCCGAGGCCGACCGTCCCGGTGACGAGCCGTCCCTGTCGGCCCTGCTGGGAGGTGCGCGATGACGCGCGGGGTACGGATCCGGATCGTGGCCTTCCTCGTGCTGAGCGCGGTCGGCATCGTCTACATCACCGCCACCTACCTGGGCTTCGTCGACCGGGTGCTCGGCCGGGGCCTGACCGTGCACGCGACCCTGCCGGCCTCCGGCGGCCTCTTCGAGGGCAGCGAGGTCACCTACCGCGGCGTCAAGGTCGGCAAGGTCCGCGCGATGCACGCCACGGAGGACGGCGTACGCCTCGACCTGGCGCTGGAGGAGGGCACCCGCCTGCCCCTGGACTCGCCGATGTTCGTCCACAACCTCTCCGCGGTGGGGGAGCAGTACCTCGACTTCGAGCCGCCCGACGACGACGGTCCGTACGCCGAGGACGGCGCGACGCTCCAGGGGTCCGAGGACTCGCTGCCCGTCGACGAGGCCGACCTGCTGGTCGAGGTCGACCAGTTCGTCGGGTCGGTCGACCGGGAGAACCTCCAGGTCGTGGTCGAGGAGCTCGGAGCGATGTTCGACGACACCGGCGTACCCCTGCAGCGGCTCATCGACAACGGCCGGCTCTTCGTCGGCGAGGCGGCGGCGCACACCGACGAGACGGTCGCGCTGCTCGAGAGCGGGCTCACCGTGCTGGAGACCCAGCAGGGCGAGGGCGAGAACATCCGCGGCTTCTCGCGGGACCTGAAGCTGATCACCCAGGCGCTGCGGGAGAGCGACCGGGACCTGCGCGCCACCCTCGACGGGACGCCGGGCACGGCGCGGGAGGTACGCCGGCTGCTGCGCGACCTCGAGCCCACGCTCCCGGTGCTCCTCGGCAACGCGGTCAGCGTCAACCAGGTCGTCGTGTCCCACCTCGCCGGGGTCGAGCAGCTGCTCGTCACGTACCCGCGGGTGATCTCCTCGGGCTTCACCGGCACGCCGGGCGACGGCTACGGCCACGTCAACCTGCAGCTCGACTACAGCCAGCCGCCCTGCACCGAGGGCTACGTGCCGCCGAACGACTGGCGCGGCACGCAGGACCTGAAGGACGGCCCGATCTTCCCGGCCCGCTGCACCAGCGGGCTCCCGTACGCCGCCCGCGGCGCGAACCACGTGCCCGCCGCGCGCGAGGGCCGGGCGTCGTCCGGCCGCGCGTACCGAACGTCGTACGACCCGGTCTCGGGCGTGCTGGAGGGCGCCGTCGACCGCGACGGCGACCCGGTGCGCTACGTCGATCCGGGCAACCTGTCGATCCTGGGAGGGGACTCATGGAAGTGGCTCCTGGTCGGTCCGGTGGCGAGCAAGTGAGCGCGCCCGGACGAGTGCGGCTGAACCTGCTGCTGTACGTCGTCGCGCTGGTCGCGGCCGCGGCGGCGGTCGTCGCCGCGGTGTCCGTCGTGGACCGGGTGCGTGAGGACCCGGCCCCGTCCTCGCTGCCGGCGGACGGCGCCGTCCGGGCCGTCGCGCTGGAGGAGTCCGACGGCGAGGAGCAGCAGCGCCTCGCCGCGGTCGTCGAGTCGGCCACCGCCGAGGTCGAGGCGCTGCTCAACGTGCGCTACGACGAGGAGACGTCCGTCGAGGCGGTGCTGACCGGCGCGACCGGCGAGTTCCGCGACCAGTACCAGAAGGCGACGGAGGGACTGCTGGAGCTGATGAGGAAGCAGCAGTCGATCCAGGAGAGCGAGGTCGTGTGGACGGGCGTCGTGGCCGCGGACGGCGACTCCGCGACCGTCGCCGTCGCGGCGTCGGGGACCGTCGCCAACAAGGCCACCGAGGGCAAGCCGACCGCACGCAACTACCGGCTGCAGCTGGAGCTCGTCCACGAGGACGGCGACTGGCTGACCCGCGACCTGCAGTTCGTGCCGTGAGGGGGACGAGATGACCGGACGACCCCGCGGGACATCCCGCACCCCCGCCTCCCGCCCGCGCCGGCTGGCCGGGCAGGGCGGGACGGGCACCGTGACCCGGGCGCCTCGGATCGAGGAGCCTCGGGCCGAGGAGCCGCACGCCGAGCGCCGGCCCGGGTTGTTCGCCGGCAGCCGGATCACGCGGGTCCTGGTGACGACGGTGGTCGTGCTCGTCGTGCTCACCGCGGCGATGGCGCTCTACCTCGTCGTCACCGACGACGAGCCGTCCGCCGCGGCCACCCCGCCGGTGGAGGGGGCCATCGCGGTGCCCGAGGACCGACCGATCCTGCTGCCCTGGGCCGACGCGCAGCGCGCGGCCGCGGCCGCGGCCGAGGCCGCGACCACGATCGTGACGACCTCCTGGCAGCAGTACGACGAGAAGGTCGAGGAGGCGACGGCACTGATGACGCCGTCCTTCGCGGAGGAGTTCCGCGCGACCAAGGACGAGGTCCGCGCCGGCGTGGTCGACGGCAAGGTCGACGTCGACGCCCGCGTGGTCGCCCAGAGCGTGGTCCGCGCCAACACCTCCGAGGTCCAGGCCCTGGTGTTCCTCAACCAGTACACGACCCGCGACGGCGGCGAGACGACGTACTCGCCGTACCGCGCCCTCGTGACCGTGGTGAACACCGACGCCGGCTGGCTGGTCTCCGACCTCCAGACCAGATGACGCCGACCCGGCGTGAATGTAGTGCCGACCCGGCGCGAACTCGCGCCGGGTCGGCGGTCCTGGGTCCGTTCGCAGGAGGGGTGGGGTGCCTGTCGCTGGACAAGGCCCGATTCGGAGGTTAGGTTTCCGCCAAACTAGAACACGTTCCACTTGGCGTCGACAGTAGGAAGGAGCAGGATCGCGCCCGTGACTGTCGAGACTGTCGAAACGGACCTGCTCATCGTCGGCGCCGGGCCCACCGGACTGTTCGCCGCCTACTACGCGGGGTTCCGCGGCCACCGGGTGGCCGTCGTGGACTCCCTGCCGGAGCTGGGTGGCCAGATCACGGCGATGTACCCCGAGAAGCAGATCCTCGACGTCGCCGGGTTCCCCAGCGTCAAGGGCCGCGACCTCGTCGACGGCCTCGTCGAGCAGGCGAACACCGCGAAGCCCGACTACCTGCTCGGCCGCACCGCCCTGACCCTCGAGCACCACGACGACGGCGTCACGGTCGGCCTCGACGACGGCACCGAGGTCCGCGCAGGTGCGGTGCTGATCACCGCCGGCATCGGCAAGTTCAGCCCGCGGCCGCTGCCCGCGGGCGAGGGCTGGCTGGGGCGCGGCATGGAGTTCTTTGTCCCGAGCTTCGCGCCGTACGCCGGCAAGGACGTCGTCATCGTCGGCGGGGGCGACAGCGCCTTCGACTGGGCGCTGCACCTCGAGCCCGTCGCCCGGTCGGTCACCCTGGTGCACCGCCGCGACGCGTTCCGCGCCCACGAGCGCACGGTCCAGCAGGTCCGCGACTCCTCGGTCCGGATCGTGACCCGCGCCGAGATCGCCGCCATCAACGGCGACGCGACCGTCGAGTCCGTCGACGTCACCGTCGACGGCGAGACCACGACGTACCCCGCGCAGGCCGTGGTGGCCGCGCTCGGCTTCGTGGCCGACCTCGGCCCGCTGCAGCAGTGGGGCCTCGACGTGCACAAGCGCCACGTCGTGGTCGACCCCTCGATGCGCACCAACCTCTCCCGGGTCTTCGCGGCCGGGGACATCACCGAGTACCCCGGCAAGGTCCGCCTGATCGCCGTCGGGTTCGGCGAGGCGGCGACCGCCGTCAACAACGCGACCGTGGCGATCGACCCGAGCGCCCACGTGTTCCCCGGCCACTCCAGTGAAGGGACGTGACAGGCCGTCATGAAGATCAAGGTGGACTTCGACCTCTGTGAGTCCAACGCCCTGTGCGAGGCGATGGCGCCGGAGGTCTTCGAGCTCGACGACGACGACTTCCTCCAGCTGAAGACCGAGGAGACGACCCCCGAGAACATCGAGAACGTCAAGCGCGCGGTCGCGGCCTGCCCGCGCGCGGCGATCTCCCTGGAGGACTGAGCGGATGAGCATCAACCTGGACGGCAAGGTCGCGATCGTGACCGGCTCGGGCGCGGGCCTGGGCCGGGCCGAGGCCCTCGCCCTCGCGGACGCCGGGGCCCGGATCGTCCTCAACGACCTGCCCGGCGGCGCCGACGAGGCGGCCGAGGAGATCCGTTCGCGCGGTGGCGAGGCGACGGTGGTCGCCGGCGACGTCGGGGAGCGGGCCACGGCCGACGCGATGCTCGCGGCCGCGGTCGAGGGGTACGGCGCGCTCGACGTCGTCGTCAACAACGCCGGCATGACCCGCGACCGGATGCTGTTCAACATGTCCGACGAGGAGTGGGACGCGATCATGCACGTCCATCTCCGCGGCCACTTCCTGCTCACCCGCAACGCCTCGGCGTACTGGCGGGCGAAGGCGAAGGAGAGCGGCGCCCCGGTCGACGCGAGCGTGGTCAACACCGCCTCGGAGGCGTTCCTCAGCGGCCCGCCCGGACAGGCCAACTACGGCGCGGCCAAGGCCGGCATCGCCGCGCTGACGGTCTCGACCGCCCGCGCGATGGCCTCCAGTGGCGTGCGCGCCAACGCGATCTGCCCCCGCGCCCGGACCGCGATGACCGCGCAGGTCTTCGGCGAGGACACCTCCGGCGAGCAGGTCGACCCGTACTCGCCCGACCACGTCGCGCCGCTGGTGGCCTACCTCAGCTCGCCCGCCGCCGCGAACATCACCGGCCAGGTCTTCGTCGTGTACGGCGGCATGGTCGCGCTGATCGCCCCGCCGACCCTCGAGCAGCGCTTCGACGCCTCGGGCTCGGTGTGGGACCTCGACGACCTCGACAAGCAGGTCGGCTCCTACTTCGAAGGACGTGACCCGATGCAGGGCTTCGCCGCCGACTCGATCATGAGGCTCCAGGCGCGAGGTGGCGCGTGAGCGGCCGGCTGGCCGGCAAGGTCGCCATCGTCACCGGCGGCGCGATGGGGCAGGGTGCCGGGATCGTCCGCGCCTACGTCGCCGAGGGGGCGAAGGTCGCGATCGCCGACGTCGCGAAGGACGAGGGTCAGGCGCTGGCCGACGAGTTGGGCGCCGACGCCCACTTCACCCACCACGACGTGAGCGACGAGGCCTCCTGGGTCGCGCTGGTCGAGGACACCAACACCCGCTTCGGGCCGGTGGGCATCCTGGCCAACAACGCGGGCGTGCTGCGCTTCGGCGAGATCGAGACCCAGGACCCCCGTGACATCGAGCTGCTGTTCCGGGTCAACCAGCTGGGTCCGCTGCTCGGCATGAAGGCCGTCACCCGCACCATGCGCGAGAACGGCGGTGGCTCGATCATCAACGCCTCCTCGACCGAGGGGTTGGGCGGGATGGCCGGCACGGTCGCCTACGGCGCGACGAAGTTCGCCGTCCGTGGGATGACCAAGGGCGCGGCGCACGAGCTCGGGCGCCACAACATCCGGGTGAACTCCGTGCACCCCGGCATGATCGACACCCCGATGACGCGTGTGCACGGCGGCGACGCCGCGATGGAGTACGGCGCCTCGAAGGTCCCGCTCCGCCGGGTCGGGCACCCCGAGGACGTCGCGCCGCTCTACGTGTTCCTCGGCAGCGACGAGTCGGCGTACATCAACGGCGCCGAGATCGCCATCGACGGCGGCGTCACCGCGACGCACGCCTTCGGCGGCTGAGACACGTGCTTGAAGTTGTCGACCCTGACAGTGGAACTGTGAGAGTCTGAGTCATGGCCAACCAGCGCGCTCAGATCGTGATGAGCCACGACGAGCAGGTCGAGTTCCTGAACCAGCAGCGCTCCTGCACGCTCGGCACCTACGGCCCGCAGGGCCAGATCCACCTCGTCGGCATGTGGTACGGCGTGATGGACGACCACATCTGGTTCGAGACCAAGCGGAAGGCCCAGAAGACCGTCAACCTGCGCCGCGACCCGCGGTGCAGCTTCCTCACCGAGGCGGGCCACACCTACGACCAGCTCCGCGGGGTCGCCATCGAGGGCCGCGGCGAGGTGATCGAGGACGAGCAGGTCGTCTGGGACGTCTGCGTGAACATCTTCGAGCGCTACAACGCGCCGTACACCGAGGAGCTGCGCCCGTTCGTCGAGTTCATGGCGCACAACCGCGTCGTGGTCCGCCTCGACGTCGACCGCGTCCGCTCGTGGGACCACCGCAAGCTCGGCATGGAGCCCATCGAGCTCGGTGGCTCGACCGCCGCCTTCCTCGGATGAGGTCAGTCGCGCAGCAGCAGGCGGACCGCGGTCTCCATGTGTACGGCGGTGTCCGCGGCCGTCGACCGGCCGGTCACCCAGGCGACCAGGGCGGAGAGCCACACGTCGCCGATCACGCGGGCGATCGCGACGTCCTCGTCGGTCAGCTCCGTCAGCTCGGTCTGCTCCGGGTGCATGGCGCGCGCCATCATCTGGGTCAGCAGCATGCCCACCGCGTGGATCTCGGCCTTCACCGAGCCGTCCGCGAACATGAACGCGCGGGTCAGTGCCTCGGTGAGGTTCGCGTCGCCCTGCATGCCGCGGGTGGTGCGCTTGAGCAGGTAGATCACCCGGTCGGCGGCGGTGTCGCCGGGCGTCGGCCGCTCGCGCAGCACGGCGTCGGAGCGCTCCAGCTCGCGACCCAGGGCCGAGACCAGCAGGTGGATCTTCGAGGGGAAGTAGCGGTACAGCGTGCCGAGGGCCACATCGGCGCGCTCGGCGACCGCGCGCATCTGGACCGCGTCGAAGCCGCCGGTGGAGGCCAGCTCGATGGTCGCGTCCAGGATCCGCTTGCGGCGGTCGCGCTGGGCCGCGGACCCGAGGTCCTCGGCGCTCAGCGAGTTGGCGGTGCTCACAGTGGCCCCCATGCGTTCGTGGAGTCGTGGTCGTCGACACGGAACGGCGACGGCGCTGTCGCGTGCGTGGGGACGAGGAAAGCAGATGGCGCGGCTAGGCTAGCAATCGGTGGGACATGATAGGAACACGTTCCACTTCGTCCGGCCCGGCGTGTCACCGCTTCCGGCAAGTGTCCGAATGTCGTTGATGAGCAGCACGACGAAAGAGGGTCGCGACAAGATGCGTGTCGCTTTTCTGTCCTATCGCAGTCACCCGCACACGGGTGGGCAGGGGATCTACCTGCGCCACCTGAGCCGGGAGCTGGCGAACCTCGGGCACACCGTCGAGGTCTTCTCCGGGCAGCCGTACCCCGAGCTCGACCATCCCGACGTGAAGCTGACCAAGGTGCCGAGCCTGGACCTGTACCGGCAGCCCGACCCGTTCCGCGTGCCGAAGCTGCGCGAGTTCCGCGACCGGATCGATGTCGAGGAGTTCGCGACCATGTGTACGGCGGGCTTCCCCGAGCCCAAGACGTTCAGCAGTCGGGTGGCGCGGGTGCTGAAGGACCGGGTCGACGACTTCGACATCGTCCACGACAACCAGGTGCTCGGCTACGGCATGCTCGACATCGAGAAGCTCGGCCTACCGCTGATCACGACGCTGCACCACCCGATCACCTTCGACCGGCGCATCGACATCAGCCAGACCCGGAACCCGTGGCGCAAGTTCACGCTCAGCCGCTGGTACGGCTTCCTGCGGATGCAGGGCCGCGTCGCCCGCCAGGCCCGCAAGATCCTGACCCCCTCGGAGACCTCCAAGCGCGACATCGCGAAGGACTTCGGGGTCGACCCCGCGCGGATGCAGGTGATCCTGCTGGGCGTCGACGACGGCTTCGTGCCGCCGACCAAGCCGCGCGTCCGGGGGCGGATCCTGGCGATGGCCAGCGCCGACGCCCCGATGAAGGGCATCGCCACCCTGCTGGAGGCCTTCGCCAAGCTGCGCACCGAGCGGGACATCGAGCTCGTGCTGGTCACCAAGCCGCGTCCCGGCGGTCGCACCGAGCGCCTGATCGGCGAGCTCGCCATCGGTGACTCGGTGCGGTTCGTGCACGGCATCAGCGACGCCGAGCTGGTCGAGCTGATGGGCTCGGCCGAGCTCGCCTGCGTGCCGTCGCTCTACGAGGGGTTCTCGCTGCCGACCGCCGAGCTGATGGCCTGCGCCACCCCGCTGGTCGTCTCCCGCGCCGGCGCGATCCCCGAGGTCGTCGGCCCCGACGGCCTGTGCGCGGACCTGGTGACGGCCGGCGACGTCGGGGAGCTGGCCGCCGCCATCGGCGCGCTGCTCGACGACCCCGAGCGACGGGACCGGTACGGCGCCGCCGGGCGCCGGCGGGTCGAGGAGCTGTTCAGCTGGCGCGCGGTCGCGGCGACCGTCGCGGCGGCGTACGACGAGGTGATCGCCGACTACCGGCGCGAACAGGAGGAGGGCCACCGTGCTGACCGTTGACTTCGACCGACTGGGTCTGCGGCCCGGGGAGCGGGTGCTCGACATGGGAGCCGGCGGGGGCCGGCACGCGTTCGAGATGTACCGCCGCGGCGCGGACGTCGTCGCCTTCGACATGGACGCCGACGAGCTCGCCGGCGTCCTGGAGATCTTCGGCGCGATGAAGGAGAACTGCGAGGTGCCCGCGGGCGCCGCGGCCGACATCAAGCAGGGCGACGCGCTCGAGCTGCCCTTCGCCGACGGCGAGTTCGACCGGATCGTGGCGGCGGAGGTGCTGGAGCACATCCACGCCGACGTCGACGCGATCAAGGAGCTGGTCCGGGTGCTGCGCCCGGGCGGCACGCTGGCCATCTCGGTGCCGCGCTGGCTGCCCGAGGTCATCAACTGGAAGCTCTCGGACGACTACCACAACGCCGAGGGCGGGCACATCCGCATCTACACCGACCACGAGCTGGTCGACAAGGTGACCAAGGCCGGTCGTTTCAACGACGGCACGCCCGGCGACGCGATGATCTTCGAGGGCAAGGACTACGCCCACGGCCTGCACGCGCCGTACTGGTGGATCAAGTGCGCGGTGGGCGTGGAGAACGACGGGCACCCGCTCGCGAAGGCGTACCACAAGCTGCTGGTCTGGGAGATCATGAAGCAGCCCAAGACGCTCCAGATCGCCGGCAAGGTGCTCGACCCGCTCATCGGCAAGAGCATGGTGCTGTACTTCCGGAAGCCGGATGCCTGAGCACGCGCCCGTCGACCTCGCGCCGGCCGAGCTGGCCCGGCTGCCGTACGTCGAGGGCATCCTCACCGCCGCCCAGGTCGCCGAGACCGCCCGCTCGATCGTCACCATGCAGGAGCCCTGCGGGGCGATCCCGTGGGCGGTGGGCGAGCACGTCGACATCTGGAACCACGTCGAGGGCGCGATGGCGCTGCTCGTGGGCGGCCAGGTCGCGGCCGCCGAGCGCGCCTACGCCTGGATCCCGACCCTGCAGCGCGCCGACGGCTCCTGGCCGATGAAGATCGTCGACGGGAAGCCCGAGGACGAGCGCGGCGACGTCAACATGTCGGCGTACTTCGCCGTCGGGCTGTGGCACCACTGGCTGGTACGCCGCGACCTGGAGTTCGTGCAGCGGTTCTGGCCGTCGGTGCGAGCCGGGCTCGACTGGGTGGTCGGCCAGCAGGTCGCCTTCGGCGGCATCAACTGGACGCCCACCGAGTCGTTCTGCCTGCTCACCGGCAATGCGAGCATCTACCACTCGCTGCGCGCCGGGGTGGCGCTCGCCGACCTGCTCGACGACCCGCAGCCCGAGTGGGAGCTCGCCGGCGGCCGGCTCGGCCACGCCGTGCGCGAGCACCGGGACCTGTTCGCCGACAAGTCGACGTACTCGATGGACTGGTACTACCCGGTCCTCGGGGGCGCCGTCCGCGGCGACGCGGCGCTGGAGCTGCTGTCCTCGCGCTGGGACGACTTCGTGGTGCCCGGGCTCGGGATCCACTGCGTCGACACCAACCCGTGGGTCACCGGCGCGGAGACCTGTGAGCTGGCGATGGCGCTGGACTGCCTCGGCGACCACCGCCGTGCGCTCGCCCTGCTGGGCGACATGCAGCACCTGCGCGGCGAGGGCGGCGCGTACTGGACCGGCTGGGTCTACCGGGGCGACAACGCGCCGGTGCACTGGCCGGTCGAGCACACGACGTACACCGCGGCGGCGGTCGTCCTGGCGGTCGACGCGCTGGGCGAGGTGGCCGGGCACGGCACGGCCGGGTCCGGGATCATGCGCGGCACCTCGCTCGCGCCGCACTTCACCGAGCTCGCGCTCGAGTGCGGCTGCCCGTCAGCCGACCGGGTCTCCGGCCGCGCCTGAGGTCCGGCGCAGCACCCGCATCGAGCCGAGTGCCCGTACGTCCTCGAAGCAGTCGCTGGCGAGCGCGCGCAGGTAGACGTGGTACGGCGGCTGCCCGCCCTCCGCGGGGTCGGCGAACACGTCGTGGATCACCAGCAGGCCGCCGGGCATCACCCACGGAGCCCAGCCCGCGTAGTCGGCCTGCGCGTGCTCCTCGGCGTGCCCGCCGTCGATGAACAGCAGCGAGAGCGGCGTACGCCAGTGCGCGCTGATGGTCGTGCTCTTCCCGATCAGGGCAACGACCTGGTCCTCCAGGCCGGCCCGCGCGACGGTACGGCGGAAGAACGGCAGGGTGTCCATCCGGCCGGTCTCGGGGTCGACGACCTCGGTGTCGTGGTGCTCCCAGCCGGCCTGGTTCTCCTCCGAGCCGCGGTGGTGGTCGACGGTGAAGACGACGGCCTGGGGGCCGCCGACCTCGCGGGCCGCCGCGCCCAGGTAGATCGCGGACTTGCCGCAGTAGGTGCCGACCTCGAGGACGGGACCGTGGGGGAGCCGCTCGCGGGCGGCGCGGTGCAGGAGCAGGCCCTCGTCCTCGGGCATGAATCCCTTGGCGGCGAGAGCGTGGTCGAGCAGATCGGGGGGCATGGTCGTCACAGGCGTCACACTAGTAGAGTTGGAACACGTTCTAGTTACTGTGCTCGGTGTCGTTCCTCGGCGAGCACAGATCCGCGAAAGCCAAGGTGGTTGCCCATGTCCATCGGGATCTCCGACGAGCACGTCGAGCTGGCCGACAGCCTGCGCAAGTGGGCGGCCTCTCTCGACGGGCCGGCGCTCGTCCGGGCGGCCGAGCAGGACGCGGCGGCGGCCTTCGGCGAGGTGTGGGGTGCCGTCGGCGAGCTCGGGGTGGCCACGATCGGCCTGCCCGAGGCGGCCGGCGGCGGAGGCGGCACCGTGCTCGACGTGGCCGTGGCGCTGGAGGCCTGCGCCCACGAGCTGGTGCCGGGACCGCTGCTCGGTCCCGCCGTCGCCGCGGTGCTGCTGGGGGAGTCCGCGGTGGCCACCGCGCTGGGGGATGGTGCGGTGGTCGCCGTCGGGCTCTCCGACGTCGTCTGGGACGTCCCGTCCGCGACCCACGTGCTGGTCGAGGACGCCGCGGGCACCTGGACGGTCTACCCGCGCTCCGCCGTCACCGTGACGGCCCAGCTCGGGATCGACCTCAGCCGCCGGTTCGGCTCGGTGCACGTGGACGAGCCGACCGCGGGGGTCGGCGTACCCGCGCTGGACGCGGAGCTCGTACGCCGTACCGCGGTGACGCTGGCGGCGGCCGAGGCGGCCGGCGTCGCGCGATGGTGCCTGGAGACGGCGGTCGAGTACGCCAAGGTGCGCGAGCAGTTCGGGCAGAAGATCGGCGGCTTCCAGGCCATCAAGCACCTGTGCGCCGAGATGCTCGAGACCGCCGAGTCGGTGACCGCGGCGGCGTGGGACGTGGCGTCCGTGGCGCTCGGACCCGACGACGAGCAGTGGGCCTTCGCCGCCGACGTCGCCGCGGCGACGGTCTTCGACGGCGCGCTCGCCGTGGCGAAGTCCTGCATCCAGGTGCTGGGCGGGATCGGGTTCACCTTCGAGCACGACGCGCACCTCTACTACCGCCGCGCCGCGGCACTGCGCGCGCTGTTCGGACCGTCCGACGAGGCCGCCGTACGCCTGACCGAGCGCGCCGTCGACGGCGTACGCCGCCGACTCGAGGTCGACCTCGACGGGCGCGACGCGGGGATCCGCGACGAGGTCCGGACCCACGTCGAGCGGATCGCGGGGCTGCCGGAGGACGAGCGGCGCGCGGCGCTCGTGGAGGTCGGCTACCTGACGCCGCACTGGCCCGCGCCGTACGGGCTCGGCGCGGACGCGGTGACGCAGATCGTCATCGACCAGGAGCTGGCCCGCGCCGACGTCACCCGGCCCGACATCGTGATCGCCGGCTGGGCGGTCCCGACCATCCTGGAGCACGGCACCGACGAGCAGCGGGAGCGCTTCGTGCGGCCCTCGCTCCTCGGGGACCTGGTCTGGTGCCAGCTCTTCTCCGAGCCCGGCTCGGGCTCCGACCTCGCGTCGCTGCGCACCCGGGCGGTCAAGGTCGACGGCGGCTGGCGGCTCAGCGGCCAGAAGGTGTGGACGTCGGTCGCCCAGAAGGCCGACTGGGGCATCTGCCTGGCCCGGACCGATCCCGACGTGCCGCAGCACCGCGGCATCACCTACTTCCTCGTCGACATGAGGAACTCCGCCGGCATCGACGTGCGCCCGCTGCGCGAGATCACCGGCGAGGCGCTGTTCAACGAGGTGTTCCTCGACGACGTCTTCGTGCCCGACGAGATGGTCGTGGCCCAGCCCGGCGACGGCTGGAAGCTGGCCCGGACCACGCTCGCCAACGAGCGGGTCGCGATGGCCACCAGCCGGCTGTCGAAGTCGACCGAGCGGGCCGTCTCGCTCGTCGGTGCCGGCTCGGCCTCGGCTGCCCAGCGCGTCGCCGTCGGCCAGTCGGTCGCCCTCTCGACCGTGTGCTCGCTGCTCGGCGTCCGCACCGTGCTCCGCTCGCTCGCCGGGCAGGGTCCCGGCCCGGAGTCGTCGGTCGCCAAGTTGCTCGGCGTACGCAACCGCCAGGACGGCGCCGAGCTGGTCGTCACCCTGCACGGCGACCGGGCCGTCCTCACCGGCGCCGACGAGGACGTCGCCGCCGACGTCTGGGAGATGCTCAACACCCGGTGCCTCTCCATCGCCGGCGGCACCACCCAGATCCTGCGCAACGTCGCCGGCGAGCGGATCCTCGGCCTGCCGCGCTGAGCCGGTCCAGGTCGGCCTGGCCCGGGCGGCGGTGAGCTGGCAACCGTTGGCCGGACGCCGACGGTTGCCCACTCACCGCTGGGGCGAGGGGCGGTGAGGTGGCAACCGTCTAGCGAAGGCGAACGGTTGCTGACTCACCGCCGGGCGGGACGGCTACGTCAGCGACACGGTGCCGTCGCACCAGCCGTCCGCGCCCACCGGGCGGACCGAGACGTCCCGGCTCGGGCCGTCGTCGAGGTCGGCCGTGCGCGCCGTGACGGCCGACGAGACCAGGTCGTCGCGGACGCGCAGGACGGCGTACGCGCCGTCTCCCCACTGCACCTCCCAGTCGCGCCGACGGTCGCTCCGGATGGTGACCGTGACGCTCACGCGCCCCTCCTCGAGGGCCGCGGTCGCGAGGACCTCGGCTCCGTCGCACGACCAGGTCGACGCGCCCGGGTCGGTGTCCGGGTAGAACGCGATGGCCCGGTCGAGCCAGGTCACGGCCATGGCGCCCGATACTCCGACGGCCACGCCGACCATGCCGGTCGCCAGCGCGACCCACCACCTCACCGTCACGGCGGGAGGGTACGACGTGCGCGCATCCGGTCGGGCTCGATTCGCCGTACCCGTAGGATCCCGGCATGACCACCAAGGTGCAGGCTGCGCTCGGCGCCGTCCTGCTCGTGGTCCTGCCGGCGCTCCTGCTGGCGCACGACTCGCCGGCCCTGGCCGGGCTGGCCGTCGTGGCGACCGTCGTGGTCGCCCTGCTCGCCGACACCCCGCTCCGTGGTGTCGTCCTGGTCGGTGCGCCACCCGCGCGGCCGGACGGCGACGACGCGACGTGGTCGCGGCGGGACCGGGTGACCGCCCCGGTCACCCACCCGCGCCGCCCGCGTGCTCCGGAAGCCGCCTGACGCTCGCCTCGAGCGAGCCCAGGCCCTCTTCCGCCGACCACTCCAGGAGCACCCGTGTCCGTTCTCGACCCCGTCTCGCACGCCCTCGCGGCCGTCACCGCCGCCGCCCACCACGCCCTCACCGCCCTCGGCGCAGCGCCGGACGCCGGCCCGACCTGGCTGCTCAGCATCGCCGCGGTGGTGGTCGTCGTCCGGGTCGCGCTGCTGCCGCTCACCGTCCACGGCGTACGCAGCGCCCACGCCGCCGCCCGCGCGCGTCCCCAGCTGCGCGACCTCGCGAAGCGCTACCGCGGCCGCACCGACACCGCCAGCCTCCAGCGGTACGCCGAGGAGCGTCGCCGCATCGGCGCCGAGCACGGGACGTCGCGCCTCGGCTGCCTGCCGCTGCTCCTGCAGCTCCCGATCTGGATCGCGCTCTACCACCTGATCGGCGACCTCGCCGACGGGACGCCCGTCGAGCCCGTCGACGGCGGGCTGGTCACGTCCCTCGGCGCGGCGACGGTCCTCGGGGTGCGGCTCGCCGACCGCGGCTACGTCGGCAACGGGGCGGGACACCTCGCGGTGGTCGCGGGTCTCGCCGCGACGGCCGCGCTCCTGAGCTTCGTCAACCAGCGGTACCTGGTCCAACCCAACACGTTCGTCGCGGACCTGCCGGAGGCGGTCGGCCGGGTGCAGCAGGTGATGCCGGCGCTCTCGGCCGTCGGACTGCTGGTCGCGGGCGCGGTCGTCCCCGTCGCGCTGCTCGGCTACTGGGTCTGCAACAACCTGTGGACGGCCGGCCAGAGCGCCGTGGTCTACCGCTGGTTCCCGACGCCGGGCACCCCGGCGGCGGCGCGCTCGCGGCGGTAGCCGTTCCAGTGCCAGTGCAGGTACCGGTCGATGGCCCGGACGACGTGCGAGCTGCGGATCGACGGGAAGATGTCGAACGCGTGCTGGGCGCCCGGCAGCTCGGCGTACACGACGGTGCGGCGGGAGACCTGGCGCAGCCGCTCGACGAACAGCCGTGCCTGGTCGACGCCGACGAGGGTGTCGAGCGAGCCGTGCAGCACGAAGAAGTCGGGGGCGTCGGGGGTGATCCGCAGGATCGGCGACGCCTGCTCGAACGCGTCCGGGTCGTCGCTCCACCGGCGCTGGAAGACGCGCGGCGCGAGGAACCGGTCCCGCATCAGCTCGGCGCTGCGCAGGCCGGTGGAGCCGGCGAGGTCGTAGACACCGTAGTGGGGGACGGCGACCTGGATCGAGGTGTCGGCGTCCTCGAAACCCGGCTGGTACGCCGGGTCGTTGGCGGTCAGCGCGGCGAGTGAGACCAGGTGTCCGCCGGCGGAGCCGCCGGTGATCGCGAGGTAGTCGGGGTCGCCGCCGTACTCGTCGATGTGCTCGTGGATCCAGGCGATCGCCCGCTTGACGTCGACGATCTGTGCGGGGAACGGGTCGCGCGGGGCGAGCCGGTAGTTGACCGAGACGCAGACCCAGCCCTTCGCGGCGAGGTGCTGCATCAGCGGGATGCCCTGCTGCTCCTTCGTCCCGATCGTCCAGGCGCCACCGTGCACGTGCAGCAGCACGGGCGCCCCGCCGTCCGGTACGCCGCCGGCGGGGGAGTAGACGTCGAGCAGGCCGCGGCGGCCGTGCCGGTCGTCGTACACGATGTCGCGCTGCGTGCGGACCTCGGTGCTGCGCATCCGGAACGGGTTGACCAGCCGGCGCCACGGTACGGCGAGGTCGGCTGGCGTCGGTGCGGCGTCGAGCTGCTCGGCGTAGTCGAGGCCGAGCCCTTCGGTGAGGGCCTCCTCGGCCTGGGTGCGCACGCGCCGGCCCTGGTCGATCAGGAACGCCAGGCCGGCGACGTTCACCGCCGCGACGGCGAGCCCGAGCCGGCTCCGGGAGCGGCGGGTCGCGTGCGTGACCGCGTCGGCCGCCGTCAGGGCGAGCACGTGCGGAGCGAGCTCGCCGGTGAGCCAGCCGGCCATGAAGGACGGGATCCCCGCGCGGAAGCCCGACAGCGGCCGGATCGCATTGACGGTGAGGGCGGCGGTGACGACCTGGCGGCGCAGGAAGGACATGGCGCCCAGGCTAACTGCGGGGGCGAGGCCGGATCGGTGAGAATTGGAACACGTTACGTTTCCGGGCAGAGGGGAACGCCAGGGTCATGGACCGCCTGTCGGGGCTCGATGCGAGCTTCCTGTATCTGGAGACGCCCGCCCAGCTGATGCACGTCTGCGGCGTGATCGTCCTCGATCCCAGCACCGTCCCCGGCGGCTACTCCTTCGCGCGTATGCAGGCCAGCATCGAGGACCGGGTGCGCGACGTACCCGCCTTCACGCGCAAGCTCCGACGGGTCCCGCTCGACCTGGACCACCCGGTCTGGGTGCGGGACAGGCGCTTCGACATCGAGCGGCACGTGCACCGGCTCGCGCTGCCGGCGCCGGGCGGCTACCGCGAGCTGATGGACCTCACCAGCCACCTGGCCGGGCTGCCCCTCGACCGGTCGCGGCCGCTGTGGGAGATGTGGGTGATCGAGGGGTACGGCGACCGGGTGGTCGTCTTCTCCAAGATGCACCACGCGACCGTCGACGGGGTCTCGGGTGCCAACCTGGTCTCGCACCTGTGCAGCCTGGAGCCCGACGCCGAGCCGCTGCAGCTCGAGGAGCCGGAAACCTTCGGCGGCGACCCGGGCCAGCTCGCGCTCCTGGGACGTGGGGTCGTGAGCAACCTGACGCGACCGCTCAACGCCGTACGCCTGCTCGCGCCGTCGGCCACCATGGTGACCCGCACGATCGGGCGGGCGCGGGCCGGTACGGCGATGTCCGCGCCGCTGACCGCCCCGCGCACGTCGTTCAACGGCACCATCACCGGGCGCCGCACGATCGCGATCGCCGACCTCGACCTGAGCGACGTGCGCGCGGTCAAGCGCGCCACCGGGACGACGGTCAACGACGTGGTCCTCGCGGTGGCGGGCGGTGCGCTCCGGGGCTACCTCGAGGACCGTGGCGAGCTGCCCGACGACTCGCTGCTCGCGACCGTGCCGGTCTCGGTGCACGGCTCGTCGCGGCACGCGCGTGGGGCGAACAAGGTCTCGGCGCTCTTCACCCGGCTCGGGACCGACGAGGAGGACCCGCTCGAGCGGCTCGCCGAGCTGGCCGAGCGCAACCGTCACGCCAAGGAGCACCACAACGCGATCAGCGCGGACGCGCTGCAGGACTGGGCGGAGTTCGCCGCGCCCCGGACCTTCGGCCTGGCCGTGCGCGCGTACGCCAACCTCCGCCTCGCCGAGCGCCACCCCGTCGTCCACAACCTGGTGATCTCGAACGTCCCCGGCCCGCCCGTGCCGCTCTACTTCACCGGCGCCCGGATCGAGGCCCTCCACCCGCTCGGTCCCGTCTTCCACGGCGCCGGCCTCAACATCACCGTGATGTCGAACGACGGCAAGGTCCACGTCGGCGTCATCGCCTGCCGCGAGTCGATGCCGGACGCCGACGACCTGGTCCGCCGCTTCCCCCTCGAGCTCACGAGACTCAAGGACGCCGCCCACCCTTGAGCGTCGGCAGGTGGCGGGCCCGGACGGTGACGGCGGCCTCGACGACGGCGGGGACGAATCTCTCCGCCTCCAGGACGCAGGAGGCGTGTCCGGCGTCGACGTCGTGGACGGTGGCGCCGGGGATGGCGCGGGCGAGGGCGATCTGGCGGGAGGGCGGGATGACGCGGTCCCGTCCGGTCACGACGACGGCGGTGGGGACGTCGATGCGGTCCAGCCAGGGGCGGGAGTGGTGGCGGCCGAGGGCGGCGAGGGCCTGGCCGACGGCCCACGGGCTGGTGCTGCGGAACTCGTGCATCGCCCACTCGTGGATGTCGCTCGGCTCCAGGGAGAGGGCGCGGGCGGCGGTCCGGGTGGCGCGGGCCGCCGTACGCGACCGTGAGACGCCGCGGGCGCCGAGCATCGTGGCGCCCATCCCGGCGAAGAACGCCTGCTCGGCGACGCTCAGTCGGAACCGGTCGCTCGTCGCGGCGAGCACCAGCCCCTGCACCCGACCGGGGTGCTGGCGCCAGACCCGCTGCGCGACCACGCCGCCCATCGAGTAGCCCGCGACGATCGCGCCCTCCACCTCCAGCACGTCGAGCAGCGCCGCCACGTCGTCGGCGCAGTCGCGCAGCGAGAACTCCGCGCTGCGGATGCCCTGGCCGTGCCAGCGCTGGTCGAGCGTGACGACTCGGAACCGGCGCGATAGTGGCTCGATCGCGGGATACCAGGTGAGCAGACCCGTGCAGCCCAGGGCGTGCAGCAGCACGACGGTCGGGGCGCCGGGCGTGGGACCCGGCGTGTCCGTCGCGTACGTCGTCCCGCGGCCGGCCAGCTCGACCGGGCGGCCCGCCGGGATCCGCGCCCACGGCAGGTAGACCCGGCGGAGCAGGCCGCCGGGCGACGGCAGCGGCCACGGGCGAGCCATCGGTCCACCTCCCACCTCGGAATGCCGTTTCAGGGTAGAACACGTTACAGTTCGCGCCGGGGAGCGACCCCCAGGCACAGAGGAGACGCAGGTGAGCTCTGACGGTTTCGTCCAGCCCGACGCCGACGCGGCGGAGGCACTCGATGCGGTCCGGTCGGTGATCCGCGAGGCCCTCGACCGGTCGGCCGACTGGTCGGCACTGGCCGCCGCGGGGGTGCTCGGCCTGCCCGTTCCCACGGCGTACGGCGGTGAGGGGCTCGGGCTGCCCGAGGTCGGCGTCCTGCTCCGGGAGACCGCCGCCCGCGCCGTGCACCTGCCCGTCTGGGAGACGCTGTGCTGCGGCGTGCTCACGCTGGCCGCGCACGGCACCGACGAGCAGCGCGCCGAGCTGCTCCCCGGCGTCGCGACCGGCGAGATCGTGCTCTCGCCGGCCCTGCGCGAGGTGGGTGCGGGGATCACGGCCACGCCGTCGACGACGTACGCGGACGGGACGGTGACCGGTCGCAAGGTCGGCGTCTCGTACGCCGAGGACGCGGCCCGGCTGCTCGTGACGGTGACTCACGAGGGCCGGCCGGCCGTCGCGCTGGTCGACCCGAGCGGACCCGGCGTCGACCTGCTCTCGTCCACTGCCTCCAGCCGCGAGCCCCAGCACACCGTCGTCTTCGACGCGGCGCCGGCCGAGCTGCTCGGCGACGGCGCGGACCGGCTGCTCCGCGACCTGGCCGTCGCCGGGCTGACGCTCACCGCGGCCGGCGTGGTGGCCGGCGCGCGCGACCTCACCGCGACGTACATCAAGGGGCGCGAGCAGTTCGGGCGCGCGCTCGCGCAGTTCCAGGCCGTCGCCATGCAGATCGCCGACGTCTACATCGCCTCGCGCACGCTCGACCTGGCCGCGGACAACGCCGCCTGGCGAGTGGCGCAGGGCCTCGACGCGGCGGACGACCTCGCGGTGGCGGCGTACTGGGCCACCACCGAGGGGCCGGAGGCGCTGCGGACCTGCCACCACCTGCACGGCGGCATGGGCGTTGACGTGACCTATCCGCTGCACCTCTACTTCTCCTGGGCGACCGACCTCGCGCACGCCCTCGGCACCCGCGCGGAGGACGTACCGGTCGAGGACCCCGCGACCAAGAACCTCGAGCTCGCCCGGTCCCAGCGGGACCTGAAGGCCGAGCTGCGCAGCTACTTCGCCGGGCTCGCCGACGACAACGAGCACCGCGACATGGGCACCGACCGGCACGGCCCGACGTACCAGCGGGTCGTGCGCCAGATGGGCACGGACGGCTGGATGGGCGTCGGCTGGCCGCGTGAGTACGGCGGCCACGGGCTCGGCGAGGTCGAGCAGACCGTCTTCGCCAACGAGGCCCAGTACGCCGATGTGCACCTGCCAGCGGTCACGCTGCAGACCGTCGGGCCGACCCTGATCCGCTACGGCACGCAGAAGCAGAAGGACCTGTTCCTCGGCCGGATCCTCGCGGGCGACGTGCACTTCGCGATCGGCTACAGCGAGCCGGACGCCGGCACCGACCTGGCCTCGCTGCGCACCAGTGCGCGCCGCGAGGGCGACCACTACGTCGTCAACGGACAGAAGCTGTGGACCACCGGCGGCCACCAGGCCGACTACGTGTGGCTCGCCGTCCGCACCGATCCCGACGCCCCGAAGCACCGGGGCATCTCGATCCTGATCGTCGACACCACCGACCCCGGCTACTCCTTCACGCCGATCATCACCGCGGACGGCTCGCACCACGTGAACGCGACGTACTTCAACGACGTCCGGGTCCCGGTCGACATGCTGGTCGGCGAGGAGAACCAGGGCTGGAAGCTGATCACCACCCAGCTCAACCACGAGCGCGTGATGCTCGGACCCGCCGGCCGGATCGAGGGGCTGCGCGACCGGGTCGCCGAGTGGTGCGCCAAGGCCGGCGTACTCGACCGTCCGGACGTGCGGCAGGTGCTCGGCCAGACGACGGCGGTGTTCCGCGTCAACGAGCTGCTCAACTGGGAGGTGGCCCGGGCCGGGGAGTCCGGCGAGGTGTCGGTGGGCGACGCGTCGTCCTCGAAGGTCTTCGCCGCCGACCAGGTCCAGCACCTGCTGGCCGCCCTGATCGGCCTCGTGCAGAGGTACGGCGACCCCGCCGAGGCCGAGACGGATCACCTGCTGGCCTACCTCGACGGGCAGGCGAAGCGGAACCTCGTGCTCACCTTCGGCGGCGGCGTCCAGGAGGTGCAGCGCGAGCTGATCGCGATGTTCGGTCTCGGCCTCCCGCGGGTTCCCCGATGAGCGCGGCCGAGGAGCTCGGGACCCACGAGCGGATCATGGCCGAGGCGGAGCGGATCAAGGCCGAGGGCGAGGCGAGCGAGTCGCAGGCGCCGTACCCCGTCAACCAGCCGACGATCGGGACCTGGCTGGACGCGATGGGCTACGACAACGAGCGCTTCCGCGCGGGCGAGGCGCCGCCGTCGATGGCGCAGGTCTGGACGATGCCGGGGCTGGGCCGCAAGCGGCCGCCGGAGGACCCGCTCAGCCGGATGACGGACTTCCTGACCGCCGAGGGCTACACCGCCGTGCTCGGCACCAACTGCGAGCAGAGCTACGAGCGCTACCTCCGCGTCGGCGAGCAGCTGCGGGTCACCAGCGCGCTGGACTCGGTGGTCGGTCCGAAGCGGACCGCGATGGGCGAGGGCTACTTCGTGACCTCGCGCAACACCTGGTACGTCGGCGACGAGGTGGTCGCGACGATGCTCTTCCGGGTACTCAAGTTCATCCCGAGGAACGGTGGTTGAGGTGCAGACGGAACACGCCACGAAGCCGGGCGTCGTCCGCCCGATGATGAACCGCGACTCGCAGTTCTTCTGGGACGGCACCGCGCTCGGGGAGCTGCGGATCCAGTCCTGCAACGTCTGCGAGGCGCTGCGCTTCCCGCCCGGCCCGGCGTGCCCCGATTGCGGCGCGTTCGACCGCGGGTACGTCGTCGGTCTCGGCACCGGCACCGTCTTCTCGTACGTCGTGCACCGCCACCCGCCCGTGCCCGGCAAGGACCTGCCGATCGTGATCGCCCTGGTCGACCTCGACGAGGGCGTGCGGATGGTGGCCGAGGTCGTGGACGTACCGGACGACGAGATCGAGATCGGCATGCGGCTGCGCGTCGACTTCAACCAGGTCGACGAGGACCTGACCCTGCCGATCTGGAGGAGAGCATGAGGACGCTGAGCTCGGGCCAGCAGCTCCCGGAGTGGAGCCTGTCGCTGACCCCGACGACGATCGTGAGCACCGCGATCGCCACCCGGGACTGGCAGGACGTGCACCACGACCGCGACATCGCGCAGGCCGCGGGGTCGAAGGACATCTTCATGAACATCCTGACGACGAACGGCCTGGTCGAGCGGTACGTCGCCGACTGGGCGGGCCACGACGTCCAGCTCAAGGGCATCGCGATCCGGCTGGGCGCCCCGGCGTACCCCTACGACACGCTGACCTTCCGCGGCACCGTCGAGTCGGTGTCGGAGGGGGTCGCGACCATCGCGGTCGTCGGGTCGGTGTCGCTGGGCGACCACGTGACCGGGACCGTGAAGGTGGCGGTGTGAGTCTCTCGCGCAAGGCCGCCATCGTCGGGATCGGCGCGACGGAGTTCTCCAAGGCGTCCGGCCGCTCGGAGCTGCAGCTCTCGGTCGAGGCCGTGCGGCACGCGCTGGCCGACTGCGGCCTCACGGTCGCCGACGTCGACGGGCTGACGACGTTCACCATGGACACCTCCTCGGAGATCGCGGTCGCCCGCGAGCTCGGGATGAAGGAGATGCGGTTCTTCAGCAGGATCAACTACGGCGGGGGCGCGGCCTGTGCGACCGTCCAGCAGGCCGCGATGGCGGTCGCCACGGGCGTCGCCGACGTGGTGGTCTGCTACCGCGGGTTCAACGAGCGCTCGGAGTCGCGCTTCGGCCAGTTCTCGGTCGCGGCCGCGACGCAGGTCAACACCAACGGCCTCGACAACGCGTGGTCGTACCCCATGGGGCTCGGCACCCCAGCGGCGACGGTCGCCATGCAGGCCCGCCGCTACATGCACGAGTACGGCGCCACCTCGCGCGACTTCGGCGCGGTCGCCGTGGCGGACCGGCGGCACGCCGCCAAGAACCCCGCGGCGTTCTTCTACGACAAGCCGATCACCATCGACGACCACCAGTCGTCGCGGATGATCGTCGACCCGCTGCACCTGCTCGACTGCTGCCAGGAGTCCGACGGCGCGGTCGCGCTCGTCGTGGTCTCGTCCGAGCGCGCGAAGGACCTGCCGCAGACCCCGGCGTACGTCGCCGCCGCCGCGCAGGGCAGCGGCACCGACCAGTTCGTGATGACGTCGTACTACCGCGACGACATCGGCATCCCCGAGATGGGCGTGGTCGGCCGCGAGCTGTGGCGCCAGTCCGGCCTCGGCCCTGCCGACATGCGGATGGGCATCCTGTACGACCACTTCACGCCGTACGTCCTGATGCAGCTGGAGGAGCTCGGCTTCTGCGGCCGCGGCGAGGCTCCCGGCTTCGTCGCGGGCGGCCGGATCGAGGTCGACGGCGCGTTCCCGCTGAACACCCACGGTGGCCAGCTCGGCGAGGCGTACATCCACGGCATGAACGGCATCGCCGAGGGCGTGCGCCAGGTCCGCGGCACCTCGGTGAACCCGGTCGACGACGTCGAGCACCTCGTCGTCACCGCCGGCACCGGCGTGCCCACGAGCGGGCTGGTCCTCAGCCGCTGACCCCCCACCGCCGAGTCGGCAGAAGTTGCGCGCCGGGTCGGCAGAACTTGCGCGCCGAGTCGGCAGATCAGTGCTCCAGGACCAGCCGCCCGCTGTCGAGCTCGGCGCCCGGGATGCTCATCTGGGTGACGCACGGGTCGCCGGAGAGCGGACAGCTCACGATCTCCTGGCGCTGGAACTCCGAGGCCGATCCGGAGCCCTCCTCCGGAAGTGTCCGGTCGCGGCCGACGACGAAGACCGCGGACGTCTCGCCCAGCACGGCCTGCTCGATCTCGTCGCTCTGGCCCAGGGACGGAGTCTCGATCCCGACCGGCTCGCCGGACGCGGCGTCGTAGACCTTCCACGCCAGGCTCGCGTTCCCGATCGGTGCCATTCCCACGAGGACGTGCCGGCCGTCGGGAGACACCGCAGCGTTCCCGCTGCCCCGGACCGAGTACGACGGCCCGCTCGCCGAGGCGACGGTGACGAGACTCGGCACCGTCGGGTCCGCGGGACTGGTGACGACCGTCCTGTCCGCCGCGTCGAGGACCCAGGACCCGGCGTACGGCGACGCCTTGAGGGGCCGGCCTGGCTCCCACACCAGGTCGCCGGTCGGGGTGCGGACCCACACCCGCTCGCCGTCGACGGCGATCGCCATCGACCTGCGGACGGGATCGACAGCGGGACCGGCGAGCGCCGCGGCGGGCAGCGGTTCTCGGGCAACCTGCTTGTTCTTGGCCGTGTCGTGGACGACGAGCGCTGGGTGGCCCTCGGTCGCATCGACCCACGCGCTCCAGGGGGAGACAGTCGAGGCGGCGACGTACGTGTCGTCCGCGCCGGTGCGGCCGATGGTCCGGACCCGGCCGAGCGAGTCGACGTGGATCACGTCCCCGTCGACAGAGGCGTAGACGACGCCGTACCGGCCGCCGTCCTCCGCCACCCGGCTGTGCCACGCGACCAGGTCGTCGAGCTCGTCGCCGACCGTGAGAGTGGTGCGGTCCAGGTGCAGCGTGAAACCGTCGGTCCAGGACACGTCGGCGGGGTTGTCGACCACGGGTCCGACAGGTCGTGGGTCCTCGGTGTCACCACGTGTCGTGACGAGGGCGACGGCCAGGAGCGTCGCCGCCGCGACGCCGACGATCCCGCCCCACCGGCGACCGGCCTGACGGCGCCGGTCCCGCTCGGCGAGCTTCTCGACCAGGTGCACGGGCGCAGGACCGACCGGCAGGTCGTCCCACTCGGCGCGCAGGAGCGTGCTGATCTGCTGCTCGTTCACGACGGCTCCTCGCTCAGGTCGCGGTGGTCGATGGCGGCGAGTGCCCGGGACACCCGGCTCTTGACGGTCCCGGCGGCGACGCCGAGCACGTCGGCGGTCTGGGCCTCGGAGAGGTCGGCGCCGAAGCGCAGCACGAGGACCGTGCGGTGGTCGATCGAGAGCCGACTCAGTACGCCGATCAGGGAGGCCCGGTCGAGCGCGGAGTCGAGGCCGGGGTCGTGCCGGCCCGCCGACGGCCCCTCGGGAAGGCGCTCGGTCGGTTGCTCGCTCCACCAGCGACGTCGCCGACTCGTGTTCCAGCAGTTGAGCAGGGTCCGGTACACGTAGGCGTCGATGTCGTCGGCCGCGCGAACCCGTTCCCAGGAGCGCAGGCAGCGGGCCAGTGCGGTCTGCGCGACGTCCTCAGCCTCGTGCAGATCGCAACCCAGCGAGACCAGGGTGCGGACCAGGTCCGCCCACCGGGCACGCATGAAGTCCGCGAAGTCCTCGTCGCGAGGCCGTGGATCAGTCATGCCCACCAGACCCCCGAGGTGCCGGAACCGGTTCCACGATCAGGGATGCAGCTTCTCCTGGAAGAACGCGAGCACCCGCTCCACGGCCTCGTCGCTGCGCTGGGCGGTGACCGTTGAGTGGCCGCGACCGGGGAGGTCGACGCGGAGGAACGCCGATCCGAGCTCGCGGTCGAGGGTGTCGAAGCGGGTGCCGGTGGCGGGGTCCTGGGCGTACTGGAGGCCCAGCACCTGGCAGCCGGCGGCGGCGCGGCGGCGTACGACGTCGAGGTCGCCGGGGGAGAGGTTGAGGTCGGCGCCGCGCCGCTTCCCGACCGGGAACGGGGCGGAGGGCTGGCAGAGAACCGGCGCCGCGACCGCATCGTCGACCATCATCGCCAGGGCGAACCCGCCGGTGAAGCACATGCCCAGTGCCCCGACACCGGATCCGCCGAGCTCCTCGTGCAGCTCGCGGGCCAGGCTGCGCAGCCACCCCGCCACGGGTGCGGTCTCGCCGGTCGCCAGCTTCGTGAACTCCCGGCTCACGCACACCCGGGCGAACGACCGGGCGATCTCCGGCACCGACATGGGCGCGCCGGGACGGCCGAACAGGTGCGGCAGCACGACCGTGAACCCCGCCGCGACCACCTCCTCGGCGAACGCGAGCACGTCGGGCGTGATCCCGGGGATCTCGTGGACGATCACGACGCCCGGCCCGGTGCCGCGGCGGTACGTCGGGTGGGTCGTCGCGTTCGCATCGGTGTGGCTGCCGAGGGTCCAGTCGTCGAGGGCCATGCCTGAGTATGGCGATCCGGCGGCCGCGACGGGCGCGGACTTGTTCCCAGCCGCCGATCCGAGGGTTCCGCTGCGGCCTGGTGCAGTGTTCGCCAGGATGGGTCGGTGAGCACCGACCGGACCGCGATTCTGTGCTCGATGCCCGCCGACGGCCACGTCGCGCCGATGCTCGCCGTGGGGCGAGGCTTGGCCGACCGCGGGTGGCGGGTCCGCTTCCTGACCGGGGCGGCCTACGCCGACCGCGTCCGTGCCGCCGGGTTCGCGTTCACCGCGCTGCCGCCGGAGGCGGTGACCCTCGATGAGGTGGCGGCGGGCGAGCGGCCGAAGGGCGTGGCCGCGATCAACGACGGCGTCACCCGAGCGTTCCTCGACCCCGCCCCGCACGCGGCACGGACGCTGCTGGCCATGCTGGAGGAGGAGCCCGCGGACGCCGTGCTCTACGAGCTGACGTTCGTGGGCGCGGTCGGGCTGGAGGCACTGCCGGAGGCGACCCGTCCGCTCCGGGTGATGTGCGGCATCGGCCCGCTCGGGCTCTCGAGCCGCGCGACCCCGCCGTACGGACTGGGGGCGCTGCCGATGGCCGGGCCGCTCGGCAGGCTGCGCAACGCCGTGATGAAGCAGGTCGCCACGAGGGTGGTGCTGCGGCCGGTGCACCGCCGCCTCGACGCGCTGCTGGCCGAGCTCGGCGCCGCGCCGCTGGACGGCGGCTTCTTCTTCGACGTGGTGACCCGCGCCGACCTCCTGGTGCAGTTCACGGTGGCGCAGTTCGAGTACCCGCGTCCGGACGCCCCCGACCGGCTGCACTACGTCGGGCCGGTGAGCCGCACCGCGCCGTCGAGCATCCCGGTGCCGGAGTGGTGGGACCGCTTGTCGTCCGGGACCCCGGTCGTGCACGTCAGCCAGGGCACCGTGGCGGTCTCGGACTTCACCGAGCTGGTCGGACCGACGCTCGAGGGACTCGCGGACGAGGACGTCCTGGTCGTGGTCAGCACCGGCAACGCCCCGCTCGACGGGCTGCCGCCGCTGCCGGCCAACGCCGTCGCGGCCGAGTACCTGCCCTACGACCGGCTGTTCCCACTGACCTCGGTCTTCGTCACCAACGGCGGGTACGGCGGCCTGCACTACGCGATGGAGCACGGCACGCCGATCGTGGTCGCGGGCGACACCGAGGACAAGGTCGAGACCTCCGCCCGGGTCCACTGGTCGAAGGTCGGCGTCCGGCTCGGCACCGGCCGGCCGACGCCGACCCAGGTCCGCGACGGCGTACGCCGGCTGCTGAACGACCCGTCGTACGCCGAGCGCAGCGCGGCCATCGGTGCTGCCATCCGCCGCTCGCCCGGGGTGCAGGGCCTGGTCGACCTGGTCGGGGCCGGGGTTGCCGTTCGGGCGTCGTACTCGGACTGACACAAGTCGCCCCGTCGTCCGCCGTCCAGGCGTACATCGGGCCGGCCGGGTGGACTTGTGTCTGTCGGTGTACGACGCCGGTCAGCTCACCGGGTCTCGACGGTCGCTCAGGCGCCAGAGCGCCTTCGCTGCTCGACCACCAGGCTCGACCGCCGAGGAAGCGGTGGGCCAGGATCGAGCCATGCCCCGACTGCACGCGTTCGAGCTGGTGCCCGACGAGGCGGGGCGGGAGGCGGTGCTCGCGGACTGGCAGGCGCTGCGCGACGCGGGGCTGCCGTCCCAGCTCGACCACACGGGCGGCACCAACACGCCGCACGTCACGGTGATCGCCGCGCCCGTGCTGCCCGACGACGGCCGAGCGGTCGACGTACTCGGGCCGCTGCTGCCCACCCGGGTGCGGGCGACCGGGCTGCTGCTGATCGGGGGGCAGAAGGTCACCGTGGCGCGGGCGCTGGACGTCGACGACGCCCTGGTCGCAGCGGTCCTCGGCCTGCGGGCGGGCGTCGCCGACCTGGCCCACCGGGGCTGGCTGCCGCACGTGACGCTGGCGCGTCGGGTACCGCGCGACCAGGTGGCCACGGCCCTGGGCCTGCTGGGGTACGCCGACGTGGAGCTGCAGCTGACCGGCCTCCGGCGCTGGGACCCGGCCGAGGGCACGGTCACCGGCCTGCTGCCAGCCGAGAGCTGAGCGCCGCCGCCAGTTGTAACGACAAGCTCGCTGCACTGGACGCCCGTTGCAGCGTCCTACCAGTGCGGCGAACTTGTCGTTACAGCACGGGCGGCCGACCGGCCCCCGACCGGTGAGCTACGCCGACGGGGGATCGATCATCGCCGAGGGCGAGGACCCGCCCGCCGGCGCCACCCTGGACCCGCTCGGCAACCGGCCGCTGTCCTGCGACGAGCGCTGGGGGTGGCGGGTCGTCACGAACGGCGAGGACGAGGACTGCCTGCGCGAGGGCCGAGCCGTGCCCGCGGGCTGGCGGGTGCGGTAGGGTCGGCCGCGATCGACATCCTTTAACGAGCCGTCCTGTGAGGCGGAGAAGGAGGTCCGGCAACACTCGTGTGTGCCCAGCCTGCACCCCCAGAGTCCGAGGGACCGGCCGCCGGCCGCGTGGTCCTGGACGCTCGTGACATCACCCGAGCACTGACCCGCATCTCCCACGAGATCCTCGAGCGCAACAAGGGCGGCGAGGACCTCGTTCTCCTCGGCATCCCCAGCCGCGGCGTACCCCTGGCCGAGCGGATCGCCGAGCGCATCGCCGCCGTCGAGGGGTACGACGTCCCCGTCGGCTCGCTCGACGTGACCATGTACCGCGACGACCTGCGGATGAAGCCGGCCCGCGCACTGCTGCCGACCAAGCTGCCGCCCGGCGGCATCGACGCCAAGACGGTCGTCCTGGTCGACGACGTGCTCTTCTCCGGCCGCACGATCCGCGCCGCCCTCGACGCGCTCAACGACATCGGCCGCCCCCGCGCCGTGCGGCTGGCGGTCCTCGTGGACCGCGGCCACCGCGAGCTGCCGATCCGGGCCGACTTCGTCGGCAAGAACCTCCCGACGAGCCTGGTCGAGCGGGTCCGGGTGACGCTGGACGGGATCGACGAGGCCGACGCGGTGACGATCTACGGCGAGCAGGTGGCTCCGTGAAGCGCCACCTGCTGAGCGCGGGCGACCTGACCCGCGACGACGCCGAGCTCATCCTGACGACCGCGGCGGAGCTGCGCGAGCTCGCCGACCGGCCCATCAAGAAGCTGCCGGCCCTGCGCGGGCGCACCGTGGTCAACCTGTTCTTCGAGGACTCCACCCGCACCCGGATCTCCTTCGAGGCGGCGGCCAAGCGGCTGAGCGCGGACGTCATCAACTTCGCCGCCAAGGGCTCCAGCCTCTCCAAGGGCGAGTCGCTGAAGGACACGGCGCTCACGCTCGAGGCGATGGGCGCGGACGCGGTCGTCGTACGCCACGGCGCGAGCGGTGCGCCGCACCTGCTGGCCAACTCCGGCTGGGTGCGCTCCAGCGTCGTCAACGCCGGCGACGGCACCCACGAGCACCCCACCCAGGCGCTGCTCGACGCGTTCACGATGACGCGGCACCTCGGCTCGCTGGACGGCCGCCGGATCGCCGTCGTCGGCGACGTCCTGCACAGCCGGGTGGCCCGGTCCAACGCGCTGCTGCTGCACACGCTCGGTGCCGAGGTCACGCTGGTGGCGCCGCCGACGCTGCTGCCGGTGGGGATCGACACCTGGCCGGTCGAGACGTCGTACGACCTGGACGCCGTGATCCCGAAGGCCGACGCGGTGATGATGCTGCGCGTCCAGCGCGAGCGGATGCAGGGCGGGTTCTTCCCGACCCCGCGCGAGTACTCGCGCCGCTACGGTCTCGACGCGCGCCGGATGGCGACGCTGCAGGACCACACGATCGTGATGCACCCCGGCCCGATGGTCCGCGGCATGGAGATCACGGCCGACGTGGCCGACTCCAGCCGCTCGGTGATCGTCGAGCAGGTCACCAACGGCGTCGCCGTCCGGATGGCCGTCCTCTATCTCCTCCTCGGTGGAAACGAAAGCGACTGATGAACTACCTGATCCGCAACGTCTCGATCCTCGGCGGCGAGCCGACCGATCTGCTGCTCCAGGACGGAGTGATCTCCGAGGGTGCCGCCGACGGCGCCGAGGAGATCGACGGCACCGGCCTGGTCGCGCTGCCGGGCCTGGTCGACCTGCACACCCACCTGCGCGAGCCGGGCCGCGAGGACGCCGAGACCGTCGAGACCGGCACCCGGGCCGCCGCGATGGGCGGCTTCACCGCCGTCCACGCGATGGCCAACACCGAGCCGGTCGCCGACACCGCCGGCGTCGTCGAGCAGGTCTGGCGCCTGGGCCGCGAGGCCGGCCACTGCGACGTGTTCCCGGTCGGCGCCGTCACCGTCGGCCTGCAGGGCGAGAGGCTGGCCGAGCTCGGCGCGATGGCCGACTCGGCCGCACGGGTCCGGGTCTTCTCCGACGACGGCAAGTGCGTCAGCGACGCCGTCCTGATGCGCCGTGCGCTGGAGTACGTCAAGGCCTTCGACGGCGTCATCGCCCAGCACGCCCAGGAGCCGCGGCTCACCGAGGGCGCGCAGATGAACGAGGGTGAGCTCTCCGGGAAGCTCGGCCTGACCGGTTGGCCGGCGGTGGCCGAGGAGGCGATCATCGCCCGCGACTGCCTGCTCGCGGCCCACGTCGGCTCGCGCCTCCACGTCTGCCACGTGAGTACGGCGGGCTCGGTCGAGATCGTCCGCGACGCCAAGCGCAAGGGCTGGGACGTCACCGCGGAGGCCTGCCCGCACCACCTGATCCTCACCGACGAGCTGGCCGCGACCTACGACCCGATCTACAAGGTGAACCCACCGCTGCGCACGGCCGCCGACGTCGAGGCGCTGCGGGCCGGGCTGGCCGACGGCACGATCGACATCGTCGCCACGGACCACGCCCCGCACCCGCACGAGGACAAGGACTGCGAGTGGGCGGCCGCCGCGTTCGGCATGCTCGGTCTGGAGACCGCGCTGTCGATCGTGCAGGCCACCATGGTCGACCCCGGCCTGCTCGACTGGAACGGCGTCGCCGAGCGGATGTCGTACGCCCCCGCCCGGATCGGTCGGGTCGCCGAGCACGGCCGGCCGATCGAGGTCGGCGAGCCCGCCAACGTCGTGCTCTACGACCCGGCGGCCCGCCGCACGATCGACCCGACCGACTCGGCCAGCCTGAGCCGCAACACGCCGTACCGCGGCATGGAGCTGCCGGGCCGCGTCGTCGCGACCTTCCTGCGCGGGAAGCCCACGGTCCTCGACGGCAAGCTGGTCTGAGCCCGCTCCCCGAGGAGCGGGCTCCGACCGTCGGGCGGACGGATCAGCCGATCCGCACCGTCCGGCCCAGCGTGGCCCGCACGTCGTTCCCGACGAGGACCCGCACCCGGCCGCGCGGGGTGACCCACGCGTCGGTGGCGGTGTTCCAGTAGGACACCGACTCCCGGCCGATCCGCACCTGCACGACGCGGCTGCGTCCCGGGCGGAGCCGCACGGTGTCGTAGCCGGCGAGCTGGCGCGGCGGGGTCGCGACCCGCGTGGGCAGCCTGCCGACGTACACCTGCGGTACGGCGGTCCCGGTCCGGTCACCGACGTTGGTCACCCGGAACCGTGCGACCGCGCCGCGGCCGTTCGCCGTCGCGCGCACGCGCAGCCCGTCGTAGCGGAAGCGGGTGTAGGAGCGCCCGAACCCGAAGGGGTACGCCGGCCGGGTGCCCGTGGCGAGGAAGCCGCGGTAGCCCACGTTCACGCCCTCCGTGTACGCCGCCACGCCCGCCGGCGTGCCGGGGACCTGGGACTCGCTCCGGGGAACCGTTGCGGGCAGGCGTCCCGACGGGTTCACGTCGCCCCACAGGACGTCGGCGATCGCCCGGCCCTGCTCCTGGCCGGGGTACCAGGCCTGGACGATGCCCTCGACGCGGCGCTGCCACGCCCGCAGGACCGTCGTCGCGCCGGTCTCGACGACCACGACGGTGCGCGGGTTCACCGCCGCGACCATCCGGATCAGCAGGTCCTGCTCCTTCGGGAGCCGCAGGTCGGGCCGGTCGACGCCCTCGGTCTCGTAGTCGCGGACGACGACCACCGCGACGCGGGCGCGGTCCGCGACCCGGACGGCCCGGGCCATCTTCGGGGGCACCATGCTGTCGGGGTGGGTCCAGAACAGTCGGACCTGCCCACCCTGGTAGCTGTTCAGCGCGGGAGCGGAGTACTCCACCCGGATGTCGTGGGTCCGTCCCGCGACGAGCTGGACGGGCGCGCTCACCGATGACAGAGCGCCGGTGTGCTGGACGAGGAGCTGGCCGTCGACGTACAGCCGGGCGTCACCGCGGGCGGTGAGCCCGAGCCGGACGGTGCCGGTGCCGGGCGCCCGCAGGACGCCCGTCCACTCGGCCGAGAGGTCGCCGTACAGCGCGAACTCCCCGACGGGCGTCGGGATCTTGGGCGACGCCACGTTGAACCCGGGGAAGTTCTGGAACCCGAAGTTCACGTTGACGTTGGGATCGACCACGGTCCGGGCGGGGGTGCCGGACCGGTCGAGGTTGGGCCAGTAGCTCGCCTGGAGCCCCTCGGCCGTGCTGCCGGCGGACGGCGCCAGCACCGAGGCCGGCAGCGGCGCCGGGCCGGGCAGCAGGTCGCCCTCGTTGATGCCGTCGGTGCCGGGCTGGTACCGCACCCGGGTCCGGGCGCCCGCGCGGTCGCGGATGCCGGCGAGCGGGCTGACCGAGGCCGTCGGCACCGAGATCGTGGACGAGCCGCCGCCCTGGGCGGAGGTGTTGTCCGCGTCGGGGCCGATGACGGCGATCGAGCGGGTCCGACCGGCCAACGGGAGGACGTCGCGGCGGTTCTGCAGCAGCACCATGCCGCGGGCCGCCACGCGCCGGGCGAGTGCCCGGTGGCGGGCCGTCGGGAACCCGGCGTTGTCCGGGTGCCGGTCGAACAGCCCGAGCCCGACCATCGGCCGCAGGATGCGCCGCGCCATGTCGGTGAGCCGCGCCCGGCTCACGTCGCCCGCGGCCACGGCGTCGAGCAGGCGCTGACCGAAGTTGGCGGAGCCGGGACCCTGGTCACCGGGCTGCTCCTGGTCGAGGCCGGCGTTCGCGGCCGCGACCGTGCTGGGGGTCGCGTTGTAGTCGCTCATCACGAAGCCGCGGAAGCGCAGCTGGCGCTTGAGCAGGGTCGTCATCGCCGGGTTCTCGCAGGCGTAGGTGCCGTTGAGCCGGTTGAACGAGCACATCATCGAGCCGGGGCGGCCGAGGCGCTGGGCGATCCCGAACGGCCGCAGGTAGATCTCCTGGAGCGCGCGCTCGCCCACTTGGACGTCCACGTTGAAGCGGTCGGTCTCCTGGTTGTACGCGAACGGGTGCTTCGCCGTCGCCATGACGGGGCTCGACTGGATCCCGCGCACCACCTCGCCGGACATCCGTCCGACCAGGAGCGGGTCCTCGCCGAAGCCCTCGAAGGCCCGGCCCCACAGGGGCGTGCGGGCGATGTCCGCCGACGGCGCCAGCGAGACGTTGTGGCCGGTGTGCCGGGCCTCGACGCCGAGCAGCCGCCCGTAGCGTCGGGCCAGGCCGTCGTCGTACGACGCCGCGAGCGAGCTGCCCGACGGCAGCTGGGTCGAGCGCTGGTCGACGCCCGGGTCGGCGACCCGGACGCCGACCGGGCCGTCAGCCATGGTCTGCGCCGGGATGCCCAGCCGGGGGATGGGGTTGTTGTAGAAGCCGAAGTTGTTGTTGAGCTCGCCGGTGGCGAGGTCGGCCTTCTCCTCGTCGGTCATCTGGTCGAGCAGGGCGTCCACCCGTCGCTCGACCGCCGCGCTGCGGTCCCAGTCGGTCGCCGACGCCCGGTAGGACCGGCCGTCGGGTCGGGCGGGCACCGGGGGGACGGGACCGCGCTGACCCGTGAAGCGGTCGCGGACGTCGTCGTCTCCCGGTGGGGCGCCGAGCGCCGGCCCCGGGAGCACGGCCAGCACGAGCGCACTGGTCGTCACTGCGATGAGCTGCTTTCCGATCTGCATGAGATTCCTCGATCCGAGTCGATCGAGTCCGGGGCGTTGCGCCCACGCGGCCGGGAGGACGCGGCGTCGTGCGATCGGGCTCGGCGGAGCTCCCTGCGGGGTCGGTGGAGGTTGCGCTCGGGACTCCCTTCCCGTCCGCGCTTCGTGGCGGACGACCGTAGGACCGGTGTCCCGATCGTCCGCCACGATGCGTCCCGGGGCGGGAGTGTTCAGCTCGCGGTGCGGGCGGTGAGCAGCAGGTACTCCCAGGTCATGTCCTGCGCGCCGCCGAACCGGTCCGGCAGCGCGGCCAGGGCCGCGTCGAGCTCGGCGACGCGCTCCGGCTGGTCGGCGATCCCGCGGTACGCCGCGATCGTCGGGCCGTAGCAGGCCTTGAAGAAGTCCCGGAACTCCTCGCCGGTCGCGAACCGGGTCACCGGCAGCTGCCGCCGCTCGGCGACCACGTCGACGACCCGGTCGCCGAACAGGTCGCGCACGTGCTGCTCCGAGCCCCACAGCGGGGGCGGCTGGACGCCGGCCGGCGGGGGAGCGACGTACCCCTTCATGGTGGCGAAGAGCTGGCCGATGAAGCCCTCCGGCGTCCAGGCGATCAGCCCGATCGTCCCGCCCGGGCGGCAGACCCGGATCAGCTCGTCGGCGGCCGGCTGGTGGTGCGGCGCGAACATCACGCCCACGCACGAGGTGACGACGTCGAAGGTGTGGTCGGCGTACGGCAGCGCCTCGGCGTCGCCCTCGGCCCACTCGACCTCGACGCCGGCCTCGGCGGCGAGGCGACGGCCGACGTCGAACAGCTCGGGCGTCAGGTCGGAGGCGATCACCCGGGCGCCGTTGGCGGCGGCCGGTACGGCGACGTTGCCCGACCCGGCCGCGACGTCGAGAACCCGGTCGCCCGGCCCGATCCCGCTGGCCTCGACGAGGGTCGGACCGAGGTCGGCGATGACCTCGGTGGCGACGGCCGGGTAGTCGCCGAGCGCCCACATGGCGCGGTGCTTGGCCTTCAGGGCCTGGTCGGCCGCGAGGTCGGTGGCGGTGCTGCTGGTGCTCATGCTGGTCTCTCCTTGGTCGATCTTCTCGGGACCACCAGTTCTAGGGGTGCGTACGGGGCCGCCGGATCCGCAGCCGTTGCCCATCTCGGCCCGCCGCACTACCCATGTCGGCATCGGGCGGCACCGAGGGGAGAGACTGGGCCGGTGCCGACCGACCCGCTCCAGCGCCTGCTCGCGGCACCTCCCGACCTGCCGGTGCGGTCCGGCCTGGAGCCCCTGCTCGCCGGGCTGCGCGACCGGGGCGCGACGGTCGTCCAGGCGCCGCCGGGCAGCGGCAAGACCACCCTGGTGCCGCCGGCCGTCGCCACGCTCGGGCCCGGCCGCGTCGTCGTCACCCAGCCGCGCCGGATCGCCGCCCGTGCCGCGGCTCGCCGGCTGGCCCACCTCCTCGGCGAGCCGGTCGGCCAGACGGTCGGGTACGCCGTCCGCGGCGATCGCCGCTCCGGGCCGCGGACGCGCGTCGAGATGGTCACCACCGGGGTGCTGCTCCGGCGCCTGCAGCGCGATCCGGACCTGCCGGGCGTCGACGCGGTGGTCCTGGACGAGGTGCACGAGCGTGCGCTCGACGCCGACCTGCTGCTGGCCCTGCTGGTCGACGTCCGGACGAACCTGCGCGACGACCTGCGGCTGGTCGCGATGTCGGCGACGGTCGAGGCGGACCGGTTCGCGGCGCTGCTGGACGCTCCCGTCGTCGACGTGCCCGGCACCTTGCACCCGGTCGAGCAGGTATGGGCGGCTGCGCCGCCGGGAGTACGGCGATCCGACGACCGCGGCATCACACCCGCCTTCCTCGATCACGTGGCGGCCACGGTCCGGCGCGCGCTGGCCGAGCGGAGGGGCGACGTCCTCGCGTTCCTGCCCGGCGTCGCCGAGGTCGACGGGGTCGTACGCCGCCTGGCGGATGTCGACGCCGACGTCCGTCCCCTGCACGGCCGGCTCCCGTCGGATCGCCAGGACCTCGCCCTGCTCCCGGGGGAGCGGCGACGGGTCGTCGTCTCGACCGCGGTGGCCGAGTCGTCGCTGACCGTGCCGGGCGTCCGCTGCGTCGTCGACGCGGGACTGGTCCGGCAGCCCCGCACCGACCACCGGCGCGGGCTGGCCGGCCTGGTGACGGTCCCGGTCAGCCGGGCCGCCGCCGAGCAGCGGGCCGGACGCGCCGGGCGGGAGGCTCCGGGCACGGTGTACCGCTGCTGGAGCGAGGCCGAGCACGCCCACCTGGCCGCCCAACCGGAGCCCGAGATCGCGGTCGCCGACCTGACCGGGTTCGCGCTCGAGCTGGCGGTGTGGGGGAGTCCCGGCGGCGCGGGTCTCGCCCTGCCCGACCCGCCGCCCGAGGCGGCGCTCGCGGTCGCGCGCGCGACGCTGGCCGACCTCGGCGCGATCGACGCGAGCGGAGCCGTGACCGAGCGGGGCCGGGCCATCGCCCGGGTGCCGGCCGACCCGCGGCTGGCACGGGCGCTGCTCGACGGCGCCGCGATCGTCGGAGCCCGCCGAGCAGCGGAGGTGGTGGCGCTGCTCGACGAGGACACCCGGGCACCGGGCGGCGACCTGGTCGCCGCGCTCCGGTCGCTGCGTCGCGGTGGACCGGGGACGGCGGCCTGGCGGACCAGCGCGGAACGGCTTCGCGGGCACCTGGCGGACGGGGCGGGGCCGACGACGGACCTGACCGACGACCTCGCCGTCGGTGCCGTCGTCGCGCTGGCCCACCCGGACCGGATCGCCCGCCGTCGACCGAGTGGCGCGTCGTACCTCCTGGTCGGGGGCACGGGGGCGGTGCTCCCACGCGGCGAGTCCGGGCTCGCCGGCGCCGACTGGCTGGCTGTCGCCGACATCGACCGGCGCCCGGGCCAGCGGGACGCCACGATCCGCTCCGCGGCGCCGATCGACGAGGGTCTGGCCCTCGAGGCGGCCGCTGCCCGGTGGCAGGAGGACGACGAGGTGGCCTGGTCCGGCGGCCGGGTCGTGGCGCGCCGGGTCACGCGGCTGGGCGCCGTCGAGCTCTCGTCCGTCGGGCTCGCGGACCCGCCCGCGGAGCGGGTCGGCGCGGCCGTGCGCGACGGGCTGCGGCAGGAGGGGCTCGGGGTGCTGCCCTGGACCGACGCCGCCCGCGCGCTCCGGGCGCGGATGTCCTTCCTGCACCGGACGCTGGGGGAGCCCTGGCCCGATGTCTCCGACGACGCCCTGGCCGCGAGCGTGGAGACCTGGCTCGGTCCGGAGCTCGCCCGGATCCGGACGGCCCGCGACCTGGCCCGCGTCGACGTGCTCACCGCCCTGCGTCGGCTGCTCCCGTGGCCCGCGGCGGGCCGGCTCGACGAGCTCGCCCCGGAGCGGTTGAGCGTCCCGAGCGGCTCCGCCGTCAGGGTCGAGTACGACGCCGAGCAGCCCGTGCTCGCCGTACGCCTGCAGGAGACGTTCGGCTGGGCCGCGACGCCGCGGCTGGCCGACGGACGGGTGCCGGTGCTGCTGCACCTCCTCTCGCCCGCGCGCCGGCCGGTCGCCGTGACGGCCGACCTGGCGTCGTTCTGGGCGAACGGCTACCCGCAGGTGCGGGCGGAGCTGCGGGGCAGGTACCCGAAGCACGCCTGGCCGGAGGACCCGTGGTCGGCACCGCCGACTCGGGGTACCAGGAGGTGATGCCCACCCCTCGGTTTGGAGGCTCCGCATGACCACATCCACCACCCGGCCGCCCGAGGAACCCGGGCCGGCCGCTCCGGACCAGCGGCGGATGACGCCGCTGTCCATGGCGATCTGGGCCTTCATCGCCGTCGTCGGCGCCGTCTGCTGGGCCGTGCTCGCGCTCAGTCGCGGCGAGGACGTCTCGGCGCTGTGGATCCTGTTCGCCGCGCTGTCGTCGTACTTCATCGCGTACCGCTTCTACTCCCGCTTCATCGCGCGCCGGGTGCTGAGGCTCGACGACCGCCGGGCCACGCCGGCCGAGCGGCTGGAGAACGGCACCGACTTCGAGATCACCGACCGCCGGGTGCTCTTCGGCCACCACTTCGCCGCCATCGCGGGCGCGGGACCGCTGGTCGGTCCGGTGCTCGCGGCGCAGATGGGCTACCTGCCCGGCACCCTGTGGATCATCGTCGGCGTCATCTTCGCGGGCGCCGTACAGGACATGGTGGTGCTCTTCTTCTCGCTGCGCCGCGACGGCAAGAGCCTGGGCCAGATGATCCGCGAGGAGATCGGCGTCGTCGGCGGGACCGCCGCGCTGATCGCCGTCTTCGCCATCATGATCATCATCCTCGCGGTGCTGTCGCTGGTCGTCGTCAACGCGCTCGCCGAGTCGCCGTGGGGCGTGTTCTCGATCGGCCTGACCATCCCGATCGCCCTGTTCATGGGCTTCTACCTCCGCTACATCCGACCCGGCCGGGTCCTCGAGGTGACCGCCATCGGCGTCGTGCTCCTGCTCCTCGCGATCATCGGCGGCGGGTACGTCGAGTCCTGGGGGCTCGACGGCCCGCTGACGCTGTCGAAGGAGACGCTGACCCTCTGCCTCGTGGTCTACGGCTTCGTCGCCTCGATCCTGCCGGTCTGGATGCTGCTGACGCCGCGCGACTACCTCTCGACGTTCATGAAGATCGGCGTCATCGTGCTGCTCGCCATCGGCCTGGTGGTCGCCGCCCCGGTCCTGCAGAACGAGGCGGTCACCAGCTTCGCCACCGACGGCGACGGGCCGGTGTTCGCCGGCAAGCTGTTCCCGTTCCTGTTCATCACCATCGCCTGCGGCGCGCTCTCCGGCTTCCACGCGCTGATCGCCTCCGGGACCACGCCGAAGATGGTCGCCAAGGAGAGCCACGTCCGGATGATCGGGTACGGCGGCATGCTGATGGAGTCGTTCGTCGCCATCTCGGCGCTGATCGCCGCCTCGGTGATCGACCAGGGCCTCTACTTCGCGATGAACGCCCCCGCCGGAGTCACCGGCGGCACCGTCGACGGGGCGGTCGAGTTCGTCAACGGCCTCGGCTTCACGCTGACCCCGGACCAGCTCAACGCCGCGGCGGCCTCCGTCGAGGAGGAGCTGGTCTCGCGCACCGGCGGTGCCCCGACCCTGGCCCTCGGCATCTCGACCATCTTCACCGACGCGTTCGGCGGCGGGCTGGCGGCGTTCTGGTACCACTTCGCGATCATGTTCGAGGCGCTGTTCATCCTCACCGCCGTGGACGCCGGCACCCGCGTGGGCCGCTTCATGCTGCAGGACACGGTCGGCAACGTCTGGAAGCGGTACGGCGACACCTCGTGGAAGCCCGCCGCCTGGAGCGCGTCCGCCGTGGTCGTCGCCTGCTGGGGCTACATGCTGTACGTCGGGGTCACCGACCCGCTCGGCGGCATCAACCAGCTCTTCCCGCTGTTCGGCATCGCCAACCAGCTGCTGGCGGCGATCGCGCTGACCCTGTGCGTGACGCTCTTCCTCAAGCACGGCTGGACCAAGTGGGTGTGGGTCCCGGCGGTGCCGCTGGTCTGGGACCTGGTCACCACGATGACCGCGAGCTACGAGAAGGTCTTCTCCTCCAACCCGGCCATCGGCTACTTCGCGCAGGCGGACCGCTACCGCGAGGCGCGCGACGCCGGCGAGGTGCTCGCGCCCGCCACGGATGCCGCGCAGATGGACACGGTGATCACGAACTCGACCGTGAACGGCGTGCTGCAGGCCAGCTTCGCGGTCCTGGTCCTGGTCATCGTCGCCAACGCGGCGCTGATTTGGATACGCGCGATCCGGGCCGGCACCCTGCCGACCACGGAGGTCCCGGCCCAGCCCTCCGAGCTGGTCGCACCGGCCGACTTCTTCGCCACCAGGAGTGAGAAGGAGGCGGTCGTGGCGTGGGAGGCCGAGCGCCGCGAGAGAGTCGGAGCCCGGCGATGAACCGGGTGCTGGCCGGGGTGCGCTGGTACCTCCGCGAGCTCAGCGGGGAGGCGCGGTGGGACGCCTACCTGGAGCGCTGCGCCCGGGAGGGCATGGAGCCGATGAGCCGCCGGGCCTTCGAGCGGCACCGCGACGAGCACCGGGAGCGCTCCACCCAGGGGAGGTGCTGCTGAGGCGTCCCGTCAGCCGACCGACCAGCCCAGGCCGGCCGCCCTCTCGACCGCCTCGTGCCGCGAGACGGCGCCGAGCTTGGCCATCAGCGCCGCCACGTGGTGGTCGACGGTGCGCACCGAGAGCACCAGCCGCTCGGCGATCGCCGCGTTGGGCAGCCCCTCGGCGAGCAGGGTGAGCACGTCGAGCTGTCGCGGGGTCAGCCCGGCCACGTTGTCCCGGGTCGCCGGGATCGGCCCGCGCGGCACGCGGACGACGCCCCGGCGGCGCAGATCCTCCCGGACCCGGTCGGCGAGCCGGACCCCGCCGAGCGCGTCGAGGCCCGCGAGCCCGCTGAGCACCACCTCGTCGTCGTCGCTGCCGGTGAGCGCCGCGGCCGCCTCGTACGGATAGCCGGCGGCCGCCCACCCGTCCGCCGCTCCGCGCCAGTCGCCGCGGGCCGACAGGGCGTACGGGTGGGTGCTGCCCGCCAGTTCCGCGGGGTCGACGGGGTCGCCGGCCAGGCGCAGCCAGTGCGCCAGCTCGACCCGCCAGGGGAGGGACCCGACGCGGCAGGCCTCGGCGTACACCTCACGGCCGATGCGGCATACCTGCTCCTCGTCGCGGCGCAGCCAGGCAGCCTCGCAGGCCAGCGCCGCGGCAGGGGCCGTGCGCTGGAGCTCGTCGAGCTGGCGCCCCAGCCGCCAGCACTCCTCGACCAGGTCCTCGGCGGGCTCGCCGGTGCGCAGGGCGACCCGGCCCAGCACGAACAGCGCCGTGCACCGGATCGGGCTGGTGGCGTCCAGGCCGACCTCGGCATCCGCGAGGGCCGCCGACCAGCGGGCGCCCGCGAGTGCGACCAGGCCGCGCTCCACCGTGAGGTACTTCCAGAAGGCGACCTGCTCGTCGGCCTCGGCGTGCTCGATCCCCGCCACCAGCTCCTCGCCGGCCTCGTCGGGGCGCAGGTGCACCAGCAGCTGCCACACGACGTTGCACCAGGCACGGCTCGCGTGCTCGGACAGGCCCGCCTCGAGCGCGACCGTGCGCGACCGCTCGACCAGGTCGCGGCCCGCGGGGTCGCCCTGGGCCCACTGCGCGGTGCCGAGGTTGTTGAGCGCGTGGGACAGCACCGCCCGGTCGTCGACCTCGCGGGCCAGCTCGATCGCGCGCTCGGCGTTCTCGCGGGCCTCGGTCATCCGCTCGGCCAGCATGGCCAGCTGGGAGACGTTGCTCAGCGCGAGTGCCAGCTCCCGGCGGTCCTCCGTCCCGCTCAGCACGTCGACCGCATCGGCCGCCGCCTCCTCGGCCCGGTGCCGGTCGCCCACCCACCAGGCGATCCGCGACAGCGAGCGGAGCGAGGAGCCGAGCGCGACCCGGTCGCCGAGCCCGCGCCGGATCCGGACCGCCTCGTCCTGGTCGGCCAGCGCGCTGCGCTCCCGGTCCCCGACGGTGTAGCAGGCCCGGGCCGAGGCCTCCAACAGGTCGGCCAGCTCCGGGAGGTCGAGCTCGTCGCGGTGCGCGAGCACCGCGCGCAGGTGGTCCGCTGCCTGGCGGTGCGCCCGGCCGGTCACCGCGGCGGCGGCCGCCGCCGGGCCGTGCCGCACGACGGCCGCGGCGTCCCCGGCCTCGAGCGCGTGGTGCACCAGCTGGGCGGGATCGTGGTCGGGTCGCTGCGCCAGGACCGCGAGCGCGGCCGCGTTCAGCGTCGTACGACGGGCCGCGGGCAGGGCGTCGACGACCGCGCGTCGGGTGAGCTCGTGGCGGAAGCCGACCCGCCGGGGCTCGACCAGCAGCAGCCCGTGCTCCTCGGCGCTCGCCAGCGCGGCCAGCCCGCCCGGGACCAGCGCGTCCACGAGCGGACGGTCGACGGTCGAGGTGATCACGCTGAGCCGCTCGACCGCGTCCCGGGAGTCGGGGTCGATCCGGTGCATCCGCGCCAGCACGAGGTCGACGACGCTGGGTGGGACGGCGTCGGGCGGCTCGCCGTTCGGGGAGGCCAGCACCTCGTGCACCAGGAACGGGTTGCCGCCGGTCACGGCGAGCACGGCGTCGGCTCGCGCGGGGCCGGCCAGCGACCGCACCGCGTCGGACGACAGCGGGCCGAGGGGGAGCCGGATCACCGAGCGGGCGGTCGCGAGTGCGGCCAGCAGCCGGCGCAGCGGGTGCCCGCCGTCGAGCTCGTCGTCGCGGTAGGTCAGGACCAGGACCGCGGGCAGGTCGGCCATCCGGCGGCCCAGCCAGCGCAGCAGGTCGAGGGTCGCCTCGTCCGCCCAGTGCACGTCCTCGACCGTCAGCACGGTCGCGTGCCCGGCCCAGTCCAGCTCGTCGTACAGCGCCGCGAACAGGGCGTCGCGCTCGCCGGGCGAGCGCAGCGCCCGGGCGAGGTCGGCCCCGACGGTCCCGGACAGGTCCCGCAGCGGCCCCAGCACCCGCGGGGTGGCCAGGTCGTCGCAGCGTCCCGTGAGCAGCCGGGCCTCCGGGAGGGCGTCCTGCAGCGCCGCGACCAGGCTGGACTTGCCGATCCCCGCCTCGCCGGAGACCAGGACGACCGAACCGGCCCCGGTGGCGGCGCGCCGAGCAGCGCCGGCCAGCTCCGCGAGCTCGTCGTCACGTTCCAGGACCCGCGTCCGGGACGGCATGCGCTGATCGTAGGGCCGGGTGACCGGTCGTCGTCCACACCATTCGCACGACCTCCGCCGAGCGTCCCCGGCATCTGCGAGACTTCGCGCCATGGCGACGGTTCTGGACCAGGAGGTCTACACCGAGCCCGAGGCGGCGCGACTCCTCGGGGTGGCGCCGTCGACCCTGCACTACTGGCTCCAAGGTGGGGAGCGGCGTGGGACCACCTATCTGCCGATCATCCGTCCCGAGGCGACCGACCGGCGCTACGTCACCTGGGCCGAGTTCATCGAAGCGGGCTGGCTGCGTGCCTACCGACGCAACAGGGTCCCCATGCGCGAGCTGCGCCTGTTCATCGAGCTGTTGCGCGACGAGCTCCAGGTGCCCTATCCGCTGGCTCACCAGCGACCGCTGGTCTCAGGGAAGAGGCTCGTGCTCGCGGCACAACAGGAGGCCGGTCTCGACGAGCACTGGCGCCTGGTCGACGACCAGCTCATGCTCACCTATCCGGGACAGACGTTCATCGAGCAGGTGACCTGGGAGGGCGATCTCGCCGCTGGTTGGCGGCCCGCGCCGGACCCGCGGTCCACGGTGATCGTTCGCCCGGATGTCCGGTTCGGCCGCCCGTCCGTGCAGGGGATCAGCACGCTGAGCATCTACGAGTACGCCGAGGAGGGCGCGTCTCGTGCCGAGATCGCGGCGGACTTCGGGCTTCGGGAGACGGACGTCCGATGGGCGCTCGCGTACGAGAACGCTCGCCAGGCCTCCTGACCTACGCGATGTCGCATGAAGTCCGCCGAGGTCCGCTACTACTTCGACGAGGACATCCTCCTGCTCGCGCACACGATCGCCCGGCTGCGGTCCGACTGCACCTATCCGGGTGACCCCGGTGCGGTGATCCATCGCCGGCAGCGCCCCGAGTGCCCGATCGCCCGCGGCAGCAAGGACACGGTCTGGGTTCCGGCCGTCGCGGCCCGGGGCTGGGTCATCGTCACGCGCGACCACAACATCCGTGAGAACCCGGCCGAACGGCGGGCCGTGCGCGAGAACGGAGCGCGGATGGTGGCGCTCGCCGGTGAGGACGGCAGGAACACCTGGGGACAGCTCGAGCTCTTCATGCGGTACTGGCGACAGATCGAGGAGGCCGCGAGCCGGCCCGGTCCCTTCATCTATCTCGCGAGCCGGTCACGGATGCGACTGCTCGACCTGGCTGACTGAGGGATCCCCCAGGGGTCCACGACCGGGGGCGGCGTGACGGAGAGGCCTCGGGCCGCTGATAGGGTCGACCCCGTTCGAACATCCTTTAACGATCCGTCCTGAGAGGCGGAGAAGGAGGTCGGCGTGCCGTTGCATGCCCCCGCGATCCTGGTCCTCGAGGACGGTCGCGTCTTCACCGGCGAGGCGTACGGCGCCCCCGGCGAGACCTTCGGCGAAGCGGTCTTCAACACCGGCATGTCCGGCTACCAGGAGACGCTCACCGATCCGTCGTACCACCGGCAGGTGGTCGTGATGACGGCCCCGCACATCGGCAACACCGGGATCAACGACGAGGACCCCGAGTCCTCGCGCATCTGGGTCGCCGGGTACGTCGTCCGCGACCCCGCCCGCCGCCCCTCGAACTGGCGCTCGCGGCGCACGCTCGACGACGAGCTGCGCGAGCAGGGCGTCGTCGGCATCTCCGGCATCGACACCCGCGCGCTGACCCGGCACCTGCGCGAGCGCGGCGCGATGCGCGTCGGCATCTCCTCGGTCGAGACCGACCCGGCCGCGCTGCTGGAGCGGGTCCGGGCCTCGGCCGAGATGGCCGGCTCCGAGCTGTCCACCGAGGTCTCCACGAAGGAGGCGTACGTCGTCCCCGCCCAGGGCGAGAAGCGGTTCACCGTCGCCGCGCTCGACCTCGGCATCAAGACGATGACGCCGTACCGGATGGCCGAGCGCGGCATCGAGGTGCACGTGCTCCCGGCCGACTCGACGCTCGACGACGTGCTCGCCGTGCAGCCCGACGGGCTCTTCTACTCCAACGGACCCGGCGACCCCGCCGCGACCACGCAGCAGATCGAGGTGCTCCAGGGCGCCCTGGGCCGCGACCTGCCGTACTTCGGCATCTGCTTCGGCAACCAGCTCTTCGGGCGCGCGCTCGGCTTCGGCACCTACAAGCTGAAGTACGGCCACCGCGGCATCAACCAGCCGGTGATGGACCGCACCACCGGCAAGGTCGAGGTCACCGCGCACAACCACGGCTTCGCCGTCGACGCGCCGCTCGACGGCGCCACGACCACGCCGTACGGCGAGGCGAGCGTCAGCCACGTCTGCCTCAACGACGACGTCGTCGAGGGTCTCGAGCTCCGCTCGCCCGAGGGGGCGCTGAAGAGCTTCTCCGTCCAGTACCACCCCGAGGCCGCCGCCGGCCCGCACGACGCGGCGTACCTCTTCGACCGGTTCGTCCAGCTCCTGGCTGAGCAGAAGGAGGCCTGAGATGCCGAAGCGCGAGGACATCAAGTCCGTGATGGTGATCGGGTCCGGCCCGATCATCATCGGCCAGGCCTGCGAGTTCGACTACTCGGGCACCCAGGCCTGCCGGGTCCTGAAGGCCGAGGGCCTGCGGGTCATCCTGGTCAACTCCAACCCGGCCACGATCATGACCGACCCGGAGTTCGCCGACGCGACGTACGTCGAGCCGATCACCCCGGAGTTCGTCGAGCAGGTCATCGCCAAGGAGCGCCCCGACGCGCTGCTCCCGACCCTGGGCGGCCAGACCGCGCTCAACGCGGCGATCGCGCTGCACGAGCGCGGCACGCTGGAGAAGTACGGCGTCGAGATGATCGGCGCTTCCTTCGAGGCCATCCACCGCGGCGAGAACCGCGAGCTGTTCAACGCCATCGTCGACAAGGTCGGCGGCGAGGTCGCCCGCAGCTTCGTGTGCCACACGCTGGACGACTGCGAGAAGGCCGTCGCCGAGCTCGGCTACCCGGTCGTCGTCCGCCCGTCCTTCACGATGGGCGGCACCGGCTCCGGCATCGCGTACGACGAGGGCGACCTGGCCCGCATCGCCGGCGCCGGCCTGGCCGCGAGCCCGACCACCGAGGTGCTGATCGAGGAGTCGATCATCGGGTGGAAGGAGTACGAGCTGGAGGTGATGCGCGACAAGGCCGACAACGTCGTCATCATCTGCTCAATCGAGAACCTCGACCCGATGGGCGTGCACACCGGCGACTCGATCACGGTCGCGCCCGCGATGACGCTGACCGACCGCGAGTACCAGAAGCTGCGCGACCTCGCGATCGGCATCATCCGCGAAGTCGGCGTCGACACCGGCGGCTGCAACATCCAGTACGCCGTCAACCCCGCCGACGGCCGGATCATCGTCATCGAGATGAACCCGCGGGTGTCGCGGTCGAGCGCGCTGGCGTCGAAGGCGACCGGCTACCCGATCGCCAAGATCGCCGCGAAGGTCGCGATCGGCTACACGCTGGACGAGATCCCCAACGACATCACCGCCCGCGAGGACGGCTCGAGCACGGCCGCCGCGTTCGAGCCGACCCTCGACTACGTCGTGGTGAAGGTGCCGCGGTTCGCGTTCGAGAAGTTCCCGGGCGCCGACAAGCGGCTCACGACGCACATGAAGTCGGTCGGCGAGGCGATGGCCATCGGCCGCAACTTCACCGAGGCGCTGCAGAAGGCGCTGCGCTCGCTGGAGTCGAAGGACGCGCCGTTCGACTGGCACCAGGAGTACGTCGAGCTCGACAAGGCCGCCCTCCTGGAGGAGATCCAGGTCCCGACCGACGGCCGGCTCAAGCGCGTCATGGACGCGATCCGCGCCGGGGCGACGCCGGAGGAGATCTTCGAGGCCACCGGCATCGACCCGTGGTTCGTCGACCAGCTGATGCTGATCAACGAGGTCGCCGCCGAGGTGACCGCCGCTCCCGAGCTCACCCCGCAGCTGCTGCGGCTGGCCAAGCGGCACGGCTTCTCCGACGTCCAGATCGGCAAGATCCGCGGCATGGCGCCCGACGTCGTCCGCGGGGTGCGCCACGCGCTCGGCATCCGGCCGGTCTACAAGACCGTGGACACGTGCGCCGCCGAGTTCGCCGCGCGCACGCCGTACCACTACTCGTCCTACGACGAGGAGAGCGAGGTCGCCCCGCGCGAGCGTCCGGCCGTGATCATCCTCGGCTCCGGGCCGAACCGGATCGGGCAGGGCATCGAGTTCGACTACTCCTGCGTGCACGCCTCCCTCGCGCTCAGCGAGGCGGGCTACGAGACCGTGATGGTCAACTGCAACCCCGAGACCGTCTCGACCGACTACGACACCTCGGACCGGCTCTACTTCGAGCCGCTCACCCTCGAGGACGTGCTGGAGGTCGTGCACGCCGAGTCGCAGGCGGGGCCGATCGCGGGCGTCATCTGCCAGCTCGGCGGCCAGACCCCGCTCGGTCTCGCCCAGGGCCTCGCGGCGGCGGGCGTGCCGATCGTGGGCACCTCGCCGGACTCCATCGACCTGGCCGAGGAGCGCGGCGCGTTCGGCCGCGTGCTCGCCGAGACGGGCCTGGTGGCGCCCAAGCACGGCACGGCGACGTCGTACCCCGAGGCCCAGAGGATCGCGTCCGAGATCGGCTACCCGGTGCTGGTGCGGCCGTCGTACGTCCTGGGCGGGCGCGGCATGGAGATCGTGTACGGCGACGACGCGCTCCAGACCTACCTGGAGAAGTACGTCGCCGCCGGGCTGATCTCGCGCGAGGCGCCGGTGCTGGTCGACCGGTTCCTTGACGACGCGGTCGAGATCGATGTCGACGCGCTCTTCGACGGCGAGGAGCTCTTCCTCGGCGGCGTGATGGAGCACATCGAGGAGGCCGGCGTGCACTCCGGTGACTCGTCCTGCGCCCTGCCGCCGATCACATTGGGCGACCACGAGATCGGCCGGATCCGCGAGGCCACCGAGGCCATCGCGCGCGGCGTCGGGGTCCGCGGCCTGCTCAACATCCAGTTCGCGCTGAGCGCCGACATCCTCTACGTCCTGGAGGCCAACCCGCGCGCGTCGCGGACGGTCCCGTTCGTCTCCAAGGCGACGGCGACGCCGCTGGCCAAGGCGGCGGCGCGGGTGATGCTGGGGGAGTCCATCGCGCAGCTGCGCGAGGCCGGCCTGCTGCCCGCGACCGGTGACGGCGGCAACCTGCCCGCCGACCAGCCGATCGCGGTCAAGGAGGCGGTGATGCCGTTCAACCGGTTCCGCACGCCCGACGGCGCGCAGGTCGACACCGTGCTGGGTCCGGAGATGAAGTCCACCGGCGAGGTCATGGGCTTCGACCACGACTTCGGGACCGCCTTCGCCAAGTCGCAGGCCGCGGCGTTCGGGTCGCTGCCCGTCTCGGGCAAGGTCTTCGTGTCGGTCGCCAACCGCGACAAGCGCTCGATGATCTTCCCGGTGCGGGTGCTCGCCGAGCTGGGCTTCGAGATCCTCGCCACCCAGGGCACGGCCGAGGTGCTGCGCCGCAACGGCGTCGCGTCCACGATCGTGCGCAAGCACTTCGAGGGCGAGGGGCCTCACGGCGAGCGGACGACCGTCCAGCTCATCCACGACGGCGAGATCCAGCTGATCGTCAACACGCCGTACGGCGCAGGCGGCGGCAGCCAGGCGCGCCTCGACGGCTACGAGATCCGCACCGCCGCCGTGCGCGCCAACGTCCCGTGCATCACCACGGTCCAGGGCCTGGGCGCGGCGGTGCAGGGCATCGAGGCGATGCGCCGCGGCGACATCGGCGTCCGGAGCCTGCAGGAGTGGGCCGCGCGGAACGGTGGTTGAGGTGCGAGCGAAGCGAGCCTCGAAACCCTACGACGTCCTCTTCGACACGGTCGCGACCCGGATCGACCCGGAGCGGGCCCACCACCTGGGCTTCCGGGCGGTCCGGGCCGCGCAACCGGTGCTCTCGCGGCGGCGTACGCCGGGGACGCCGGTGCATGCGATGGGGCTGACGTTCCCCAACGTCCTGGGCCTGGCCGCGGGCTTCGACAAGAACGCCGTGGGGATCGACGCCCTCGCCGCGCTCGGCTTCGGCCACGTCGAGATCGGCACCGTCACCGGCCACGGGCAGCCCGGCAACCCGACCCCGCGGCTGTTCCGGCTCACCGACGACCGCGCGGTCGTCAACCGGATGGGCTTCAACAACGACGGCGCCGCCGCCGTCGCCCACCGCCTGGCTGCTCGCGCCAAGTCCCTCGGTGGTCGTGGCGCGGGATCTTTCGGTGGTCGAGTAGCCGGTCGTGAGGAACGAGCGACCGGCGTATCGAGACCCGTCCTCGGCATCAACATCGGCAAGACCAAGGTCGTGCCGGACGACGACCAGGCCGCGGTCGAGGCCGACTACGAGCGGTCCGCCCGGCTGCTCGCGCCGCACGCGGACTACCTGGTGGTCAACGTCAGCTCGCCCAACACCCCCGGGCTGCGGAACCTGCAGGCGGTCGAGAAGCTGCAGCCGCTGCTGGAGCACGTCCGCCGGGTCGCGGACGAGTCGACGAGCGAGCGAGTGCCGCTGCTGGTGAAGATCGCCCCCGACCTGGCCGACGACGACGTGCTCGGGGTCGCCGACCTGGCCGTGGCGATCGGCCTGGACGGCGTCATCGCGACCAACACCACCATCTCGCGCGCCGGGCTCGCGAGCCCGGACGACGAGGTGGCGGCGGTCGGCGCCGGCGGCCTCTCCGGACGGCCGCTCACCCGGCGGTCCCTGGAGGTGCTGCGGCTGCTCCGCGGCCGGGTCGGTCCGGACCTGACCTTGATCGGCGTCGGTGGCATCACCACCGTCCAGGACGCCGAGGACCGTCTGGACGCGGGGGCCGACCTGCTCCAGGGCTACACGGCCTTCATCTACGAGGGCCCCGGGTGGCCCCGGCGGATCGTCCGAGGGGTCCAGGCGAGGTCATGACCCTGCACGTCACCGGGGAGGTCCTCGACACCAAGCGGACCGGCGCGTACCGCCACCTCACCCTGGTGGCGCCCGGGGTGGCGGAGCGGTTCCGCCCGGGCACGTTCGTCGCGGTCACGCTGGCCGACTCGGCGCGGCTGGCCCGCCGGTCGTACTGGATCCACCAGGTTCGGCCCGTCGGGGGCTACGGTCCCGCGCTGCAGCTGGTCGTGGAGCCCGTCGGGACCGGCGGAGCGTGGCTGGCCGGCCTGCCGGTCGGCGCGAAGGTCGAGCTGACCGGTCCGCTCGGGCGGCCGTTCGCGCTTCCGAAGGAGCCGGTCTCGTGCCTGCTGGTCGGCGAGGACGTCTCCGCGGCGCCGCTGTTCCCCCTGGCCGAGCGGCTGCGGGAGCGCGGCTGCGCGGTCACCCTGCTCGTCGCCGGCCGCGACGAGGCGCACCTGCTCTCGGCCCTGGAGGCCCGCCGCTCGGCCCGCGCCGTCACCGTCGTCACCGCCGACGGCTCGGTCGGTCAGCGCGGCCGGGTCGCCGACGTGATCGCCGAGACCCTGGGCCGCGCCCGCGCTGAGGTCGTGTACGCCGCGGGCCGCCACGACACCCTGCACGCCGTGGCGGCCGCCGCCGAGGACCACGGCGCCTGGAGCCAGACCGCCGTCGAGCTGCCCCAGCCGTGCGCCACCGGGCTGTGCCACGGCTGCCCGCTCCCGGTGGTCGGCGAGGACGGGGTGCCCCGGACGGTGCGCGGCTGCACCGAGGGACCGGTCGTCCGCGGTGACCGGGTGCGCTGGGCGGAGCTGGCATGACGACGACGCTCGCGGGCCTGACGCTCCCCAACCCGGTCCTGGTGGCCTCCGGCTGCGGCGGGACCGGCCGCGAGCTCGCGCCGTACCTCGGTGACGACGGGCTGGCCGGACTCGGCGGCTTCGTCACCCGGTCGATCAGCCTCGACCCGCGACCCGGCGCCGAGCCGCCGCGGGTCGTCGAGACCCCGTCGGGCCTGCTGCACGCCGAGGGCGGGAACCCCGGCCTGGAGCCGTTCCTGGCGACCGAGCTCCCGGAGCTCGTCCGCTCGGGCACCCGCGTCGTCGTCTCGATCACCGGCCGCACGCTGAGCGAGCACGCCGAGCTGGCGCGCCGGATCGGCCAGGCTCCGGGCCTGTCCGCGATCGAGGTCGCGGTCGGCGGCGAGCCGTTCCACGCGGCGAGTCTCGTCGCGGCCGTCGTCCGGGACCTCCCGCGCGGGCTGCCGGTGCTCGCGAAGCTGCAGCCCGACCTGCTCCGCGTCGTCGAGACCGCGCGCGGCGTCCTGGAGGCCGGTGCCGCCGCCGTCGTCCTTGCCGATGCACTGGCCGCAGCCCTGCCCGACGGCCGGCCTGCGGGTCTCTCCGGCCCCGCGATCCGTCCGATCGCCCTGCGCTGCGTGACCGAGGTCTGCGCGGCACTGCCCGACGCGGACGTCGTCGGGGCCGGTGGCATCGGCTCGGCGGCGGACGCGCGCAGCTTCCTCGACGCGGGTGCCGCGGCCGTCCAGGTCGGCACCGCACTGCTCCACGACCCCACCACCGCCGCGCGGATCGCGGCCGAGCTCACCTCAGGAGACACCCCATGACCTTCGGAGCCCGCCTGCACGCGGCCGTCGCGGACCGCGGACCCTTCTGCGTCGGCATCGACCCGCACGCCGCCCTGCTGCACGAGTGGGGCCTGGGTGACGACGTCGCCGGCCTGGAGCGGTTCGCGCTGACGGTCGTCGAGGCGGTGGCGCCGTACGTCTCGGTCGTCAAGCCGCAGTCGGCCTTCTACGAGCGCTTCGGCAGCCGCGGCGTCGCCGTCCTCGAGCGCGTGACCAGCGAGTCCCGGGCCGCGGGCGCGCTCGTGCTGACCGACGTCAAGCGCGGCGACATCGGCTCCACGTCGCAGGCGTACGCCGACGCCTACCTCGACCCGACCTCCCCGCTGGCCGCCGACGCGATCACCGCCAGCCCGTTCCTCGGCTTCGGCTCGCTCGACCCGATGATCGAGACCGCCCGCGCCCACGACGCCGGCGTCTTCGTGCTCGCGCTGACCTCCAACAAGGAGGGGCCGGAGGTGCAGCACGCGCGCACCGACTCCGGTGCCACCGTCGCCGGCACGGTCCTGGACCACCTGCGCCGGCTCAACGAGGGCGCCGAGCCGCTCGGGAGCTTCGGCGCCGTGATCGGCGCGACCATCGGCGAGTCCGCCGAGGACCTGGCGTTCAACGGCCCGGTCCTCGCGCCCGGGTACGGCGCTCAGGGCGGCACCCCCGCCGACATCCGGCGGATCTTCGGCCCCGCCGCCGGCTCCGTGCTGGCCAGCTCCTCGCGCGAGGTGCTCCGCCTCGGCCCCGACGCCGCCGCGATGCGGGACGCCGTGCGCCGGGCCAACGACGAGCTGACGGCGTAGCGCCAGGCCGCCACGCCGCCGGGCCGCGCGTGCCCTCCCCACGGCCGCAATTGCCTCCGCTGGACAGGTCGGGCGCCCGATTCCCTGTTCTACGGCCGCAATTGCGGCCGTAGAACAGCCCGCGCGCTAGCCTCGCCGCGACATGACCTCCGCCCTCGCACGCCGACTGCTCGCCGCGCTCGTCCTGCTCCCGCTGTCCGGCTGCGGCGGCGACGCGACGGACGACTACTGCGCCGCGGTCGAGGAGCACCAGGCCGAGCTGACCGAGATCGTGGCGGCCGGCGGGCCGACCGCGCTGCTGCGCGCACTGGAGGAGTTCCGGGACCTGCAGGACCGGGCGCCGAGCGACATCGCCGACGAGTGGCAGCAGGTCGTGGGGCGGCTGAGCGACCTCGACGACGAGCTGGTCGCGGCCGGGATCGCCCCCGAGACCTACGACCGGGACGCGCCCCCCGAGGGGCTCGACGCGGGGGAGCGTGCGCGGATCGAGGCGGCGGCGAAGGCGCTGGTCTCGCCGGAGACCGCCGGTGCGCTGGAGGGGCTGCAGCAGCAGGCCCGCGACGTGTGCCAGACGCCGCTCACGCGCTGAGGTGTCGAGGTAGAACTCGTTCCTGTCCGCCGATTGCCGGGCATTGGTGGTTCTGACTAGATTGACCTCGCACCGGCCGACCGCACACGAAGGACCCCGACACGTGGCACTGCCCCCTCTCACCCCTGAACAGCGCCAGGCGGCGCTCGAGAAGGCCGCGGCCTCCCGGCGTGAGCGGGCCGAGGTGAAGAACCGGCTGAAGAACTCCGGTGCCTCCATCGTCGACGTGCTGCACCAGGGGCAGACCAACGAGGTCGTCGGCAAGATGCGCGTCGTCGACCTGCTGCAGTCGATGCCGGGCCTGGGCAAGGTCCGGGCGCGCCAGGTGATGGAGCGGCTCGGCATCGCCGAGAGCCGCCGGGTCCGGGGTCTCGGCACCAAGCAGGTCGCCGCCCTCGAAGCCGAGTTCGCCCCGCGCGACCCCGCGTGAGCGGGCCACGCTCCCGGCTCGTCGTCCTCGCGGGTCCCACCGCCGTCGGCAAGGGGACCGTCGCCGCCGCCGTACGCGAGGCGCACCCCGAGGTCTGGATCTCGGTGTCGGCGACCACGCGCGCGCCCCGGCCCGGCGAGGAGAACGGCGTCCACTACTGGTTCGTCTCCGACGAGGAGTTCGACAAGATGGTGGCCGAGGACGACCTGCTGGAGTGGGCGGTCGTGCACCAGGCCGCCCGCTACGGCACCCCCCGCCAGCCCGTGGAGCTGGCGCTCGCCTCCGGGCACCCGGCGATGCTGGAGATCGACCTGCAGGGCGCGCGCCAGGTCCGCCGGACCATGCCGGACGCGCTGTTCGTCTTCCTCAAGCCGCCGTCCTGGGACGAGCTGGTACGCCGCCTCGTCGGCCGCGGCACCGAGACGGAGGAGGAGCGGGAGCGACGACTGGTCACCGCCCGCGAGGAGCTGGCCGCCGAGCCGGAGTTCGACGTCACCATCGTCAACCACGAAGTTCACGCTGCCGCGGAGGAGTTGGTAGCCTTCATGGTGCAATCCCCGACTGATCGTGAGGCGTAACCGCGTGTCTTCTCCGAACATCGCCGCCGAGGGTGTCACCAACCCCTCGATCGACGACCTGCTGACCAAGACGGACAGCAAGTACAAGCTGGTGCTCTACAGCGCCAAGCGCGCTCGCCAGATCAACGCCTACTACTCCCAGCTCGGCGAGGGCCTGCTCGAGTACGTCGGCCCGCTCGTGGACACCCACGTCCAGGAGAAGCCGCTCTCGATCGCGCTGCGCGAGATCAACGAGGACCTGCTCACCTGCGAGGACATCGACCCCGCCGAGCTCGCCGCCGAGGAGGCCGCCGCCAAGGCTGCCGCGGCGGACGCCGCCGGCGCGAGCGAGTAGTTCGCTGACTCGGTTGAGCACCGACGGCTCCGACTCCGTGGCCGCGTCCCCCTCGGGGGCGCGGCCTCGCGTCGTCCTGGGTGTCTGCGGAGGGATCGCGGCGTACAAGGCGTGCGAGCTGTTGCGCCGGTTCACCGAGTCCGGCCACGACGTGACCGTCGTGCCGACGGCGGCCGCGCTCGAGTTCGTCGGCGCGCCCACCTGGTCCGCGCTGTCCGGCAAGCCCGTGGCCAGCGACGTCTGGTCGGCCGTCCACGAGGTTCCGCACGTGCGGATCGGTCAGAGCGCCGACCTGGTCGTGGTCGCTCCGGCGACCGCGGACCTGCTGGCCCGCGCCGCGCACGGCCTCGCCGACGACCTGCTCACCAACACCCTGCTCACCGCCCGCTGCCCGGTCGTCTTCGCGCCGGCGATGCACACCGAGATGTGGGAGCACCCGGCCACCCGGGCCAACGTCGCGACGCTGCGCGAACGCGGCGCCGTCGTGATCGAGCCCGCCGAGGGGCGGTTGACCGGCGCCGACACCGGCAAGGGCCGGCTGCCCGAGCCCGGCGAGATCTTCGAGCTGGCGCGCGGGGTGCTCACTCGGGGGGTCTCGACAGGCTCGACCACCGGAGGTGCCGACCTCGCCGGGCGGCACGTCGTGGTCTCGGCGGGCGGCACCCGCGAGTACCTCGACCCGGTGCGCTTCCTCGGCAACCGCTCGTCCGGCCTGCAGGGGTACGCCCTCGCCCGGGCCGCGGCCGCCCGCGGCGCCGAGGTGACCCTGGTCGCGGCCAACGTCGCGCTGCCCGACCCGGCCGGCGTGAAGGTCGTGCGGGTCGAGTCCACCGCCCAGCTGCGGGCCGAGGTCGTCACCGCCGCCGGCTCGGCCGACGCCGTCGTGATGGCGGCCGCGCCGGCCGACTTCCGGCCGACCAGCGTCAGCGACGCCAAGATCAAGAAGGCCGACGACGGCTCCGCGCCGGCGATCGAGCTCGAGCAGAACCCCGACATCCTGCACGAGATCAGCACCCACCGGGTCCGCCCGGGGAGCGTGATCGTCGGGTTCGCCGCGGAGACCGGCGACGCGACCGGCTCCGTCCTCGACCTGGCCCGCGCGAAGCTGGCCCGCAAGGGCTGCGACCTGCTGGTCGTCAACGACGTGAGCGGGGGAGCCGTGTTCGGCAGCCCCGAGAACGAGGCCGTGATCCTCGGCGCCGACGGCGCCGCGGTCGAGGTGGCCCGGGGCAGCAAGGGCGCCCTGGCCCACGTCATCTGGGACCAGGTCGCGGCGCGCCTCGACTGAGACCGTCTCGGCGCGTGCACGGCCGGCGGCTAGGGTGTGCCCGCAGCGTGAATCTGCATCAATCAACTGCACCATCGAAACGGGAGCGAGTAGGACTGTGGCTGGACGTCTCTTCACGTCGGAGTCGGTGACCGAGGGTCACCCGGACAAGATCGCCGACCAGATCAGCGACTCGGTCCTCGACGCGATGCTGGAGCAGGACCCGCACAGCCGGGTCGCGGTCGAGACCCTGCTGACCACCGGCCTGGTGGTCGTGGCCGGCGAGGTCACCACGACCGGCTACGTCGACATCAAGCAGAAGGTCCGTGAGCGGATCCTCTCGATCGGCTACGACTCCTCGGAGAAGGGCTTCGACGGCGAGTCCTGCGGCGTCATGGTGGCGATCGGCGGCCAGTCGGGCGACATCGCCCAGGGCGTCGACACCGGCCACGAGAGCCGCACCGGCTCGGTCGACGCGATGGACAAGCAGGGCGCGGGCGACCAGGGCCTGATGTTCGGCTACGCGTGCGACGACACCGACGTGCTGATGCCGCTGCCGATCGTGATCGCGCAGCGCCTCGCCGAGCGCCTCACCGCGGTCCGCAAGGACGGCACGCTGGCCTACCTGCGTCCCGACGGGAAGACCCAGGTCACCATCGAGTACGACGAGCAGAACCGCCCGCTGCGCGTCGACACCGTCGTGCTGTCCACGCAGCACTCCGAGGACACCGAGCTCGACAGCCTCGAGGCCGACGTCAAGAAGCACGTCATCGACGTCGTGCTGGCGACCTTCGACATCCCCTCCGAGGGCTATCGCCTGCTGGTCAACCCGACCGGTCGCTTCGTCGTCGGCGGTCCGATGGGCGACGCCGGCCTGACCGGCCGCAAGATCATCGTCGACACCTACGGCGGCATGGCCCGCCACGGCGGCGGCGCCTTCTCCGGCAAGGACCCGTCGAAGGTCGACCGCTCTGCGGCGTACGCCATGCGCTGGGTCGCCAAGAACGTCGTGGCCGCCGGCCTGGCCAAGCGCTGCGAGGCCCAGGTCGCGTACGCGATCGGCAAGGCGCAGCCGGTCGGCGTCTTCATCGAGACCTTCGGCACCGGCACGGTCTCCGACGAGGCGATCCAGGAGGCCGTCCTCCAGGTCTTCGACCTCCGCCCCGCCGCGATCATCCGCGACCTCGACCTGCTGCGGCCGATCTACGCCAAGACCGCGGCGTACGGCCACTTCGGCCGCGAGCTGCCCGAGTTCACCTGGGAGCGCACCGACCGCGCCGAGGCGCTCAAGGCCGCCGTCCAGGCCTGATCCCGCCTCGGGACCGCCCGTCCGGGACCGGGGGTCATGGCTGGTAGGAATACCGCCATGACCCCCGTGCCCGAGCAGCCCGAGCTGCTGCCGGGCATGGTCCGGGCGACCGTGCGGGCGTCGCAGGCCAAGGCCCGCGCGACCCGCGCACGCAAGGCGGCCGAGGCCGAGATCACCGACCGGCTCCCGGTCGCCCGGGTCCTGGTCGACGTGCCGCTGGCCCACCTCGACCGGCCCTTCGACTACGCCGTCCCGGTCACCATGGCCGACGCGGCCCAGCCCGGCGTCCGGGTGAAGGTCCGCTTCGCCGGCCAGGACGTCGACGGCTTCGTCGTCGAGCGTGCGCAGGACTCCGAGCACCCGGGCCGGCTGGCCCCGCTGCGGCGGGTCGTCAGCGCCGAGCCCGTGCTCGCGCCGGCCGTCGCCGCCCTGAGCGCCGACGTCGCCGAGCGGTACGCCGGCAGCCGGGCCGACGTGCTGCGCCTCGCCGTGCCCGCCCGGCACGCGACGACTGAGAAGGAGCCCTCGCCGGCTCCGCCCGCCCCGGCGACCGACGACGGCGACTCCGCCCGCGCCGCCTGGGCCGACCACGAGCACGCCGACGCCTTCCTCGCCCATCTGCGGGCGGGGGGATCGCCTCGGGCGGTCTGGGGTGCGGCGCCCGGTGCGGACTGGCCGCTGCTGCTCGCGCACGCCGCCGCCACCGCCCTCGCCGGCGGGCGGGGCGCGCTGATCGTCGTCCCCGACAAGCGCGACGTCGCCCGGGTCGACCGAGCCCTGGGCGAGGTGCTGGGGGAGGGCCACCACGTCGCGTTGACCGCGGACTCCGGTCCGGCGCAGCGCTACCGCGACTTCCTCGCCCTGAGCCGTGGCGTCCGTCGCGTCGTCGTCGGGACCCGCGCCGCAGCGTTCGCGCCCGTCGCCGACCTCGGCCTCGTCGCGATCTGGGACGACGGCGACGACTCGCACGCCGAACCGCGGGCGCCGTACCCGCACGCCCGCGAGGTGCTGCTGCTGCGCGCGGAGCGGGAGCGCACGGCCGCCCTGATCGGCGGCTTCGCGCGCACCGTCGAGGCCGACTACCTCCTCCGCACCGGCTGGGCCCGGCCGATGCAGCCCCCGCGTGCGGTGCTCCGATCGGCGCTCACCGTCACGGTCGCTGGTGCGAGCGACTTCGACGTCGAGCGCGACGCCCACGCCCGTGCGGCGCGGATGCCCCTGCAGGTGCGGGACCTGGTGCGCGACACCCTCGCGTCCGGTCCGGTCCTGGTGCAGACCCCGAGGTCCGGCTACGTCCCGAGCCTGGCCTGCGAGCGCTGCCGCACCCCGGCCCGCTGCGCGACCTGCTCGGGTCCGCTCGCGCTCCCGGGACCGACCCGGCCGCCGGCCTGTCGCTGGTGCGGCACCGAGGACGAGGCCTGGGCCTGCACCGAGTGCGGCCACCACGGGCTGCGGGCACCGGTGGTGGGCGACTCGCGTACGGCGGAGGAGCTGGGCCGGGCCTTCCCCGGCGTCCGGGTGGTCACGTCGTCGGGCGACCGGGTGCTCGACGAGGTCGACGGCCGCCCTGCCGTGGTCGTCGCTACCCCGGGGGGCGAGCCGGTCGCGGCGGGCGGGTACGCCGCCGTCGTCCTGCTCGACGCGTGGCTCGCGCTCGGCCGGACGGACCTGCGCACCGACGAGGAGGCGCTGCGCCGCTGGAGCAACGCCGTCGGACTGGTCCGGCCCGGCGGCCGTGCCCTCGTCGTCGGCGACCCCGCGCACCCGGCGATCCAGGCGCTGGTTCGCTGGGACCACGCGGGCTTCGCGGAGCGCGAGTCGACCGAGCGCCAGGCCGCCCACCTGCCCCCGGCGTCCCGGCTGGCGACGATCACCGGCGACCCTGGCCCGGTCGACGACGCCGTGACCCTCCTCGACCTGCCGGACGCGGCCGAGGTGCTGGGACCGGTGGAGACCGAGGACGGCTCACGGGTCGTCGTCCGCGTCCCGCGCGCCCGGGGCGCCGACCTCGCCCGCGCGCTCGGTCAGCTCCAGCGGGTCCGCTCGAGCCGCAAGCTGGACCCCGTCCGCATCCAGGTCGACCCGTACTCCCTCTGACCCCGCCACCCGCCCAGTCAGCAGAACTTGCGCGTCGAGTCGGCAGAAGTTGCGCGTCGAGTCGGCAGTACTTGCGCGTCGAGTCGGCAGAACTTGCGCCGACTCGGCGCGGCGGCGCGCGGACGGCTCTCTAGACTCCTCGGGTGGCCATCCAACCCATCCGCCTCTTCGGCGACCCGGTCCTGCGCAAGCCGGCGATCGAGGTCGTCGACTTCGACAAGGAGCTGCACCGCCTGGTCGCGGACCTGACCGACACGATGCTGAACGCGCCGGGGGCCGGTCTCGCGGCGCCGCAGATCGGTGTCGGGCTCCGGGTGTTCACCTGGTACGTCGAGGGCGAGGTCGGCCACCTGGTCAACCCGGTCCTCGACCTGTCCGAGGAGCAGCAGGACGGCCCGGAGGGCTGCCTGTCGATCCCCGACCTGACCTTCGACTGCAAGCGCGCGCTGCAGGTGGTGGCGCGCGGCTTCGACATGCACGGCGAGCCGGTGACGATCCAGGGCACCGACTACCTCGCCCGTGCCCTGCAGCACGAGACCGACCACCTCGACGGGGTGCTGTTCGTCGACCGACTCGACGGCGATGCCCGCAAGGCCGCGATGAAGGCGATCCGCGAGTCGGAGTGGTTCGGTCTGGAGAAGCCCACGGTCAAGGTCAGCCCCCACCCCACGAACGGATTCGGTTTCTGATGCGCGTCGTCTTCGCCGGCACCCCCGAGGTCGCCGTCCCCGCCCTCGACGCCATCGCGGCGTCTCGCCACGAGCTGGTAGGCGTGATCAGCCGCCCCGACGCCCCCGCCGGTCGCGGACGCAAGCTGGTCGCCAGCCCGGTGGCGCAACGCGCGGAGGAGCTCGGCGTACCCCTGCTGAAGCCGGACCACCCGCGCGACCCCGACTTCCAGGCGGCGCTGCGCGAGCTGGCACCCGACTGCTGCCCCGTGGTGGCGTACGGCGCGCTCCTGCCGCAGTCCGCGCTCGACATCCCGCCGCTCGGCTGGATCAACCTGCACTTCTCCTGCCTGCCGAACTGGCGCGGCGCGGCGCCCGTCCAGCACTCGATCTGGGCCGGCGACGAGGTCACCGGCGCCACGACGTTCCGGATCGTCAAGGAGATGGACGCCGGCCCGACGTTCGGGGTGATGACCGAGCGGATCAAGCCCACCGACACCGCCGGCGACCTGCTCGGGCGGCTCGCCGAGGGTGGCGCGGGGCTGCTCGTCACGACCCTCGACCACCTCGAGGACGGCGACATCGAGGCCCGCCCGCAGCCCACCGACGGCATCAGCATGGCGCCGAAGATCACCGTCGACGACGCCCGCGTCGACTGGACCGAGGCCGCCGCCGCCGTGGACCGCCGCATCCGCGCGTGCACCCCCGGCCCCGGCGCGTGGTCGACGTACGACGGCGAGCGGATCAAGCTCGGGCCGGTGAGCGTCGAGCCCGAGGTGTCCCTGACGCCCGGCACCCTCGAGGTGCGCAAGAACGCCGTCCTGGTCGGCACCGGCACCGCCGCGGTCCGGCTCGGCGAGGTGAAGGCGTTCGGCAAGAAGCAGATGCCCGCCGCCGACTGGGCACGCGGGACGCGGGTCGAGACCGGCGCGGTCTTCGGGGCGGAGCCGGGTGCCTGAGCGTCCCGCCACACCCGACGACGTCGACGCGATCTGCCGGTCGCTGCCGGAGGTCGAGTTCGGCACGTCGTGGGGCGACGTCCCGACGTACCTCGTCCGCGGCCGCGGCTTCGTGCTCTTCCGCAAACCGCACCACTCGGCGATCGACCCGGAGACGGGGGAGGAGTACGACGACCTGCTGGTGATCGTCACGCCCACCGAGCTGGAGAAGCAGGCGCTGGTCGACGACGAGCGGCTGCCGTTCTTCACCATCGACCACTTCCGGCGCACCAACGCTGTCCTCGTCCAGCAGTCGCGTCTCGGCGAGCTCGGCCGCGACGAGCTGGCCGAGATCATCACCGAGGCCTGGGCGGCCCGGGCGCCGAAGCGGCTGGTGCGGGAGCACCTCGGTGATGGCTGAGCCGGGCCGCCGGGGAGGTCGGCGGGGGAGCCGGCGTCCGGCGCCGCGCAAGGCGACCGGACGACCGGGCGATCCGGCACGCCTGGCGGCACTGCAGGTGCTGCAGGCGGTCCGGGTCGACGACGCCTACGCGAACCTGGCCCTACCCGCCGCGCTGCGCGACCACGGGCTGCAGGGCCGCGACGCCGCGTTCGCGACCGAGCTCGTCTCGGGCACGCTCCGCCGCCGCGGCACGTACGACGCGGTGCTGGCCGCCTGCATCGACCGGCCGCTCGCCAAGGTCGAGGCGAAGGTGCTGGACGCGCTCCGGCTCGGCACCCACCAGCTGCTCGGCATGCGCGTGCCCTCGCACGCCGCACTGAACACGACCGTCGACCTGGTCCGCTCCCGGGTCGGACCGGGCGCGGCCTCGTTCGCCAACGCGGTGCTGCGGCGGGTGAGCGAGCACGATCTCGACACCTGGATCGGGCGGGTCGCACCGGACCCGGACGCCGATCCGACCGGTCACGCCGTCGTCGCGTACAGCCATCCCGCGTGGGTGGTCGACGCGCTCCGCGAGGCGGTCGGCGCCGACGAGCTGCCCGCGCTGCTCGCCGCCGACAACGAGCCGCCGCGGGTCACGCTGGTGGCCCGGCCCGGCTGGGCGCGGCGCGACGAGCTCCCGGGCGAGCCCACGCCGTACTCGCCGTACGGCGTCGTGCTCGACGGCGGCGACCCGGGTGCGGTCCCGGCCGTCGCCGAGGGCCGGGCCGGGGTCCAGGACGAGGGCTCGCAGCTCGTCGCGGCTGCCCTGGCGGCGGCTCCGCTCACCGGATCGGACGCGACCTGGCTCGACCTGTGCGCGGGCCCGGGCGGCAAGGCCGCACTGCTGGCCGCGATCGCCGCCGAACGGGGTGCAACGCTGCTCGCCAACGAGCGGCAGCCGCACCGTGCCCGTCTCGTCGCCCGGGCGACCTCCGGGGGTCCCGGCGTGCTCGGGGTGGTGACCGGCGACGGCACCGCGCCGCCGTACCGACCCGCGAGCTTCGACCGGATCCTCGTCGACGCGCCCTGCACCGGCCTGGGTGCGCTCCGGCGGCGACCGGAGTCCCGCTGGCGCCGCCGGCCGGAGGACCTCGCCGAGCTCGTGGTGCTGCAGCAGCAGCTGGTCGGTTCGGCGCTCTCGCTGGTCCGCCCGGGCGGGGTGGTTCTCTATGCCACCTGCTCCCCGGTCCTCGCCGAGACGGCCGGCGTCGTGCGAGCGGTCCTCGACGCGCGTTCCGACGTACGCCTCGAGGACGCCGGGGCACTTCTCCCGCAGGTCCCGGACTGCGCCGGCCCCCTTCCCGGCACCCTCCAGCTGTGGCCGCACCGTCACGCCACCGACGCCATGTTCCTGGCCCTCCTGCGTCGGGACGGCTGACCCGTCGGCGGGAGGGGGATCAGTCCAGCACGTGGCGCAGGTAGCGCCCCGGGGCGTCGAGGTAGGCCCGCCAGTGCTGGACCACCCCCAGCTCCTCCCAGGAGGTACGGCGCAGGCCCCACTCGCCCGCCTCGAGGATCGTCGCGCCGGGCATGGCGGCGAGCACGGGGGAGTGGGTCGCACACAGGACCTGACCGCCCGACTCGACGACTCGATGCAGCACGGAGATCAGACCCAGGCTGGAGGAGAACGACAGGGCCGCCTCCGGCTCGTCGAGGCAGTAGAAGCCGGGGGAATCGAAGCGGGTGCGGAGCACCTCCAGGAACGACTCGCCATGGCTCATCTCGTGATACCTCGGCGCCCGGCCCTTCTCGTCGCTCGCCTCGCTGAAGGTGTACCAGCCGTGCATCGTCTCCGCGCGGAGGAAGAAGCCCCAGCGGGCGGAGCCGAGGCCACGCCGGAGGGTGAGGACCGAGCCGAGGGTCGACTCGGTCGCCCGGGTCGAGTGCCGGCCCTGGTTCGACCCGCCCTCGGGGGAGAGGCCGTAGGCCATCGCGACCGCCTCGACGATCGTCGACTTGCCCGAGCCGTTCTCGCCGACGAGGAAGGTCACGCCCGGAGGCAGGTCCAGTCCGTCGCGGACGAGCTGGGCGACGGCCGGCACGGTCATCGGCCAGTCCCGCGCCGACGGACGGACCTCGGGATCCACCGAGATCCGCACCACCGGCGGCTGGTCGAAGTCCATGTCCGCACCGTAGTCGGCGCCACCCTCTAGATTGCTGGCATGCCCAGTACCTCGCCCGCCGTCGAGATCGAGGTCGACGACAAGGTGGTCCGGGTGAGCAACCCCGACCGGGTGTACTTCCCCGAGAGCGGGGCGACCAAGCTCGACCTGGTCGAGTACTACCTGGCCGTCGGGCCGGGGATCGTCAACGCGCTGTACGAGCGGCCGTGCATGCTGCACCGCTTCCCGAAGGGCCTGGCGGGCGACAAGGTCCACCAGAAGCGGATCCCGTCCGGCGCCCCGCCGTGGGTGGAGACCGTGCGGCTGCACTTCCCGCGCTGGAACCGCACCGCCGACGAGCTGTGCGTGACCGAGCTCGCTAGCGTGGTGTGGGCGGTGCAGATGTCGACGGTCGAGTTCCATCCGTGGAACAGCCGCCGCGCCGACACCGAGAGCCCCGACGAGTGGCGCATCGACCTCGATCCCGGCCCGCTGTGCGACTTCGAGACCGTACGCCGCGTCGCCCACGTCGCCCGGGAGGTCCTCGACGAGCTGGGCGCCGTGGGGTTCCCGAAGACCAGTGGCGGCTCCGGGTTGCACGTCTACGTCCGGATCCCGCCCGACCACGGGTTCGCCGACGTACGACGCGCCGCCCTGGCCTTCGCGCGCGAGGTCGAACGGCGCGCGCCCGACGACGTGACCACGCAGTGGTGGCGCAAGAACCGCGACCCGCACCACCTCTTCGTCGACTACAACCAGAACGCCCGCGACCACACCATCGCGGCGGCGTACTCCGTGCGCGGGGTGGCCGACGCCCGGGTCTCCACACCGGTCCGCTGGGACGAGATCGACGACGTCGACCCGCACGACTGCACGATCTTCACGGTGCCCGCGCGCTTCGCCGAGCTCGGCGACCTGCACGAGGACATCGACGGGCACCCGTTCGACATCGCGCCCCTGCTGGAGTGGGCGGACCGCGACGAGCGCGACGGCGTGGAGACTCCCGACACGCCGGACCCTCAATCTTGACTCGTTCCAGAAAGCGCGGCATGCTCGTCCCATGACGACGCCGGACTTCGAGGCGCAGCTCCGCGGTGTCTCGCTTCGGGTGACCCGTCCGCGGCTGGCCGTGCTGACCGCGGTGCACGAGCACCCGCACGCCGACACCGATGCGCTGATCAACCGCGTGCGCGGCGACCTGGGAGCCGTCTCCCACCAGGCCGTGTACGACGTGCTCCGGGCACTCACCGACGCGGGCCTCGTCCGCCGGATCCAGCCGGCGGGCGCGACCGCCCGCTACGAGTCGCGCGTCGGCGACAACCACCACCACGTGGTCTGCCGCTCCTGCGGCGCCATCGCCGACGTCGACTGCGCCGTCGGCCATACCCCCTGTCTCACCGCCTCCGACGACCACGGCTTCGTGGTCGACGAGGCGGAGGTCGTGTACTGGGGCACCTGCCCCGATTGCGCGGCCGGCTCCGTGGGAGCACAACCAGCCAGCACCACCCCTCAGTGACCGCCAGGTCGACCCGTTCGGAAGGATGCAGATGAGCGACAGCCAGGACAACGCCACCCCCGAGAGCCCCCAGGGAGTGGACCGCAAGGCCGAGGGCGGGTGCCCGGTGATGCACGACTCCGCTGCCGCGCACGGCAGCGAGAGCGAGAACCCGGCGATCGACTCGCCGACGCCCCAGACGGGTGGCCGTCCGCGCACCAACAAGGACTGGTGGCCCAACAGCCTCGACCTCACGGTGCTCCACGCCCACTCCTCGAAGGGCAACCCGCTCGCCCCGGACTTCGACTACTCCGAGGAGTTCACGAAGCTCGACCTCGCCGAGCTGCGTCGCGACATCGTCCAGGTCCTCAACACCTCGCAGGACTGGTGGCCGGCGGACTTCGGCCACTACGGCGGCCTGTTCATCCGGATGAGCTGGCACGCGGCCGGCACGTACCGGATCCACGACGGCCGCGGTGGCGCCGGCGACGGCGGCCAGCGCTTCGCCCCGCTCAACAGCTGGCCCGACAACGCCAACCTCGACAAGGCGCGCCGCCTGCTGTGGCCGGTCAAGCAGAAGCACGGCCAGAAGATCTCCTGGGCCGACCTGCTCGTGTACGCCGGCAACGTCGCGCTCGAGGACATGGGCTTCACGACGTTCGGCTTCGGCTTCGGCCGCGAGGACGTGTGGGAGCCGGAGGAGATCTTCTGGGGTCCCGAGGACACGTGGCTCGGCGACGAGCGCTACAGCGGCGACCGCGAGCTCTCCGACCCGCTCGGTGCCGTCCAGATGGGCCTGATCTACGTCAACCCCGAGGGCCCCAACGGCAACCCGGACCCGCTGGCCTCGGCCCGCGACATCCGCGACACCTTCGCCCGGATGGCGATGAACGACGAGGAGACCGTCGCCCTCATCGCCGGCGGCCACACCTTCGGGAAGACCCACGGTGCGGGCGACGCCGACCTGGTCGGCCCGGAGCCCGAGGCGGCCCCGCTGGAGGAGCAGGGTCTGGGCTGGAAGAGCGCGTTCGGCTCCGGCAAGGGCATCGACACGGTCACCTCCGGCCTGGAGGTCACCTGGACCACCACGCCGACCCGGTGGAGCAACGACTTCTTCAAGCTGCTCTTCGGCTACGAGTGGGAGCTGACCAAGAGCCCCGCCGGCGCCAACCAGTGGGTGGCGAAGGACGCCGAGGACATCATCCCCGGCCCGACCGCCGACGCTCCCCGGCGCAAGCCCACCATGCTGACCAGCGACCTCGCGCTGCGCTTCGACCCGGCGTACGAGAAGATCTCGCGCCGCTTCCTGGAGAACCCGAACGAGTTCGCGCTGGCCTTCGGCAAGGCCTGGTACAAGCTGCTGCACCGCGACATGGGTCCGGTCGACCGCTACCTCGGCCCCTGGGTCCCGGAGCCGCAGCTGTGGCAGGACCCCGTCCCGGCCGCCACCGGCCAGCAGATCGCTGACGCGGACGTCGCGACCCTGAAGGCGAAGGTCCTGGACTCGGGCCTCAGCACCGCCGACCTGGTCTCGACCGCGTGGGCCTCGGCCGCGTCGTTCCGCTCCACCGACAAGCGGGGCGGCGCGAACGGCGCCCGCATCCGCCTGGAGCCGCAGCGCAGCTGGGAGGTCAACCAGCCCGAGCAGCTCGCCACCGTCCTGGAGAGGCTCGAGGGCATCCAGGCCGAGTTCAACGCGGCCGGTGGCGCGCAGGTCTCCCTGGCCGACCTGATCGTCCTCGCGGGCTCCGCGGCGGTCGAGAAGGCCGCCAAGGACGCCGGCGTCGAGGTGAGCGTGCCGTTCCGTGCCGGACGGACCGACGCCACGCAGGAGCAGACCGACGTCGACTCCTTCCGGGTGCTCGAGCCCCGCGCCGACGGCTTCCGCAACTACCTGCGCGCCGGCGAGAAGCTCCAGCCCGAGAAGCTGCTCGTCGAGCGCTCCTACCTGCTCGACCTGACCGCGCCGGAGATGACGGTGCTCCTCGGCGGCCTGCGCGTCCTCGGCGCCAACGTCGGCGGCGCCCAGCACGGCGTGCTCACCGACCGGCCGGGCGTGCTCACCAACGACTTCTTCGCCAACCTGCTCGCCCCCGGGTCGCGCTGGAAGGCCTCGGAGTCGGAGGAGAACGTCTACGAGATCCGCGACGCCGCGACCGACGAGCTGACGTGGACGGCCACGGCGGTCGACCTCATCTTCGGCTCGAACTCGCAGCTGCGCGCGCTCGCCGAGGTCTACGCCAGCGAGGACGCCCGCGAGAAGTTCGTGGCCGACTTCGTGGCGGCCTGGACCAAGGTCATGGAGCTCGACCGCTTCGACCTGGCCTGAGCCACCCGCACGACCCGCGAGAGCCCGGTCGGTCCGCCAGGACCGGCCGGGCTCTCCCGCGTCCGGACCGGCCCCTAGAATCGCGGCCCGTGGGCCACATCCAGATCACGCCGAGCATCCTCAACGCCGACTTCGCCGCCCTCGGCGCCGAGGTGGCACGCATCCCCAGCGCCGACTGGGTGCACGTCGACGTCATGGACAACCACTTCGTCCCGAACCTGACGTTCGGTCCGACGATGGTCGAGGCGCTGGCGCGCAGCACGGACCTGCCGCTCGACGCGCACCTGATGATCAACGAGCCCGACCGGCACGCCCCGGCGTACGCCGAGGCAGGCTGCGGCTCGGTCACCTTCCACGTCGAGGCGGCGGCGGCACCGGTGCGGTTGGCGCGCGAGATCCGGGCCGCCGGCGCCCGCGCGAGCATGGCGCTGCGGCCCGCGACCCCGGTCGAGCCGTACGAGGACCTGCTTCCCGAGCTCGACATGCTGCTGCTGATGACCGTGGAGCCCGGCTTCGGCGGCCAGAAGTTCCTCGACCTGGTGCTGCCCAAGATCCGCCGCGCCCGGGCGCTGATGGACAAGCACGGCGTCGAGACCTGGCTGCAGGTCGACGGGGGAGTCTCGCTGGAGACGATCGAGCGCTGCGCCGAGGCCGGCGCCGACGTCTTCGTGGCCGGCTCGGCTGTCTACTCCGCCGACGACCCGGACGCGATGGTCGTCGCGCTGCGTGAAGCGGCCGGGAGCGCCGCCGGCGACGCGGTGCGCTGAGCCTCCTGCATGGCTGATCCCAGGATCGGTGGTCACTGGCGCCGATGAGGCAGGAACGCTCACGCCGGGCGATGTCCGCCACGCTGTAGCCGATGTCTTCACAGCTGCGCCCCAGTTCGACGGCTCCGAGCCAGGCTCGGGTGAGCAGTCGCCCCTCGTCGTAGGTGCGGAGCATCGCCGCGGCGCCGATCGTGCGGATCTCGGGGATGATCTCGTCCAGCAGGGCGAGGCCGATGCTGAGGCTCAGTATCCGGATCAGGCGGGTCCGGGACTCGTAGTGGTGGGCCAGGGTGCCGATGCTCAACCCGACGCGGGCGGCGATCCGTCTGCTCGACGGAGCCTCCAGGCCGTCCTCGCCGATCAGCTGGGCCAGCACGTGCGCGAGCTCGTCGGTGCGGCTGTTGGTGTCGAGGAGTCGGGGCATGCCGTCGATCGTGGCGGCGCTCTGCGGTGCCGTCGAACGCCTCTCCACAGGAGCGACCAGGTCGCGCCGGTGGGTCTGCGCGTTGGTCGAGCGATCGATCAACGACCGAGTCGCGATTCTTGATCGAGCGCTCGACCAACCCGGAAACCTCCGTCCCGCCCAGCCGGCCAGGCTTCCGAATTCCATGTGGTGATCGCCACGGGGCGGTCCGACGGGTTGGTATGGCACACTCGGCCCCGACGAGTTGTGAACAGCTCGCGTGCTCTGGGGTCGGTGTAATTCCGAGCCGGCGGTGACTGATCGGGCGCTTCTGCGCTCGCTCGGAAGTCCGCGACCCGATCGCAGCCAGCGATCGGCTGACCAGGTGAGATTCCTGGACCGACGGTGAAAGTCCGGATGGGAAGCGCACGCAAGGTGACACACCGACGTCCCGTCCGGATGGACGAGTGCGTCGAGGTGTCACGTCAGCCCCGGAGTCCGTGAGCAGACCGGACGGAGGGCGGATGGGCTACACCGATGCCGAGCGCGGCGCGATGGCGCGTGCCCTCGAGCTCGCGGCGACGCCCGGCGTACCCCTCGGGCCGAACCCGCGCGTCGGCTGCGTCCTCCTCGCCCACGACGGGACCACCATCGCCGAGGGCCACCACCGTGGCGCCGGCACCGCCCACGCCGAGGCGGACGCGCTCGCCCGGGCCGGTGACGCCGCTCGCGGGACCACCGCCGTCGTTACTCTCGAGCCCTGCAACCACACCGGCCGCACCGGCCCGTGCGCCGAGGCGCTCGTCGCCGCCGGCGTACGACGAGTCGTGTACGCCCAGCCCGACCCCAACCCGGTGGCGACCGGAGGCGCGACGACCCTGCGCCAGGCCGGGGTCGACGTCGAGCAGGGGCTGCTCGACGACGAGGCCCGTGAGCTCAACCGGGTCTGGAGCTTCGCGATGGAGCACCGCCGCCCGTTCGTCACCTGGAAGCTCGCGACCACCCTGGACGGCCGCAGCGCCGCCGCCGACGGCACCAGCCGGTGGGTCAGCTCGCTGGCGGCCCGGCGCGACACGCACCGGCTCCGCGCGCTGTGCGACACGATGCTGGTCGGCACCAACACGATCGCCGTCGACGATCCGCTGCTGACCGTCCGCGACGAGGACGGCGTACCGCTGCCGCACCAGCCGCTGCGCGCGGTGCTGGGCGAGCGCGACCTCGACCCGGGCAGGCGGGTCCTCAACGCCGACGCCGAGACGGTGCACCTGCGCACCCGCGATCCCCACGCCGCGCTCGCTGAGCTGTTCGCCCGCGACCGCCAGCACGTCTTCCTGGAGGGCGGACCGACCGTCGCGGCTGCCTTCCTGGCCGCCGGCCTGGTCGACGAGATCGTCGCCTACGTCGCCCCGATGTTCCTCGGCGCCGGCCGCAACGCGGTCGCCGACCTCGGAATCACCACGATCGCCGACGCGTTCCGTCCCGTGGTCACCGACGTGACCGTGCTCGACGGGATCGACGGCGAGCAACCCAACGTGCGTCTCACCATGACGCCGCGAACGGAGACCTGACATGTTCACCGGAATCGTCGAGGAGCTCGGCACCGTCGAGGCCGTGGAGGACCAGGGGGACGCCATCCGGCTCACCATCCGGGCGGCCACCGTGCTGGCCGACGCGGGCCTGGGCGACTCGATCGCCGTGAACGGCTGCTGCCTGACCGTCGCCGAGCGGACCGGGGAGACCTGGACCGCCGACGTCATGCAGGAGACCCTCGACAAGACCAGCCTGTACGGCGTCCGCCCCGGCGACCGGGTCAACCTGGAGCGCGCGGTCACCGCCGACAAGCGGCTGGGCGGCCACATCGTCCAGGGCCACGTCGACGGGGTCGGCCAGGTCGTACGCCGCACGCCCAGCGAGCACTGGGAGGTCGTCGAGGTCTCCTTGCCGGCGGAGATGTCGCGCTACCTGGTCGACAAGGGCTCGATCACCGTCGACGGGGTCAGCCTCACCGTCGTCGAGGCCGGCGCGGAGTCCTTCACGGTGAGCCTGATCCCCGAGACGCTCGCCCGCACCACGCTCGGCTTCCGGTCCCCCGGGGACCGCGTGAACCTCGAGACCGACGTCATCGCCAAGCACGTCGAGAAGCTGCTCGGCGCCTACCTCCCGCAGCACCCCCAGCAGAGCACCCCGCAGAACCAGGAGAACAACTCATGAGCCACCGGGTCCGCCTCGACAGCGTCGAGCGCGCCATCGCCGACATCGCCGCCGGCAAGGCCGTCGTGGTCGTCGACGACGAGGACCGCGAGAACGAGGGCGACATCATCTTCGCGGCGAGCAAGGCGACGCCCGAGCTGATGGCCTTCACCATCCGGCACTCCAGCGGCGTGATCTGCGTGCCGATGCCCGGCGACATGCTGGACCGGCTGGAGATCCCGCTGATGACGCCGCACAACAAGGACAAGCTGCGCACGGCGTACACGATCTCGGTCGACGCCCGCGACGGCGTCTCCACCGGCATCTCGGCCGCCGACCGCGCCCACACCGCCCGGGTCCTGGCCGACTCGGCGACCGAGCCGTGGGAGATCACCCGGCCCGGCCACGTCTTCCCGCTGCGCTACCGCGACGGGGGTGTGCTGGCGCGCCGCGGCCACACCGAGGCGGCCGTCGACCTGGCGAAGCTCGCGGGCCTCACGCCCGCGGGCGTGCTGGTCGAGGTCGTCAACGACGACGGCACCATGAAGCGTGCCGGGGAGCTGCGCGAGTTCGCCGACGAGCACGGCCTCGCGATGATCTCGATCGAGGACCTGGTGAAGTACCGCCGCCGGCACGAGGTGCTGGTCGTCCGGGAGGCCGAGACCCGGCTGCCGACGCGGCACGGCGACTTCACGGCGTACGGCTACCAGATCACCACGGACGCCTCCGAGCACATCGCGCTGGTGTACGGCGACGTCAGCGGCCCCGAGCCCGTGCTGACCCGGGTGCACTCCGAGTGCCTGACCGGTGACGTGTTCGGCAGCAGCCGGTGCGACTGCGGCCCGCAGCTCGACGAGGCGATGGCGCGGATCGTCGAGGAGGGCCGAGGGGTGGTGGTCTACCTGCGCGGCCACGAGGGCCGGGGGATCGGCCTGGTCGCCAAGCTGCAGGCCTACCAGCTCCAGGACGGCGGTCGCGACACGGTGGACGCCAACCTCGACCTCGGCCTGCCCGCGGACGCCCGCCACTACGGCGCGGCGACCCAGATCCTCAAGGACCTCAAGATCGACGCGGTCCGGCTGATGACCAACAATCCCGACAAGGTGAGCAACCTCGAGGACTACGGCATCTCGGTCGCCGAGCGGGTGCCGCTCACCCCCCACCCCAACGACCACAACATCGCCTACCTGCTGACCAAGCGGGACCGGATGGGCCACGTGCTGCCCGGCCTGACGTCGGCCACCGACACCCTGAACGAGAACGGAGCGACCCGATGAGCGGAGCCGGGATCCCCAGCCACGAGCCCGTCGACTGCCACGACCTGCGGGTGGCCGTCGTCGCCGCGAGCTGGCACGAGCAGGTGATGGACGGCCTGCTGGCCGGCGCGACGCGCGCGTTCACCGACTTCAAGGTCGAGGCGCCCGTGGTGGTCCGGGTCCCGGGCACCTTCGAGCTGCCGGTCGTCGCCTCCGCCCTCGCGGCGCAGGGGTACGACGCCGTGGTGGCGCTGGGCGTGGTGGTCCGGGGCGGCACCCCGCACTTCGACTACGTCTGCAACGCCGCGACCGACGGGCTGACCCGGGTCGCGCTCGACCACACGGTGGCCGTCGGCTTCGGCGTCCTGACCTGCGACGACGACCAGCAGGCGCTGGACCGCGCCGGGCTGGAGGGCTCGAAGGAGGACAAGGGCTACGAGGCCACCGCGGCCGCGCTGCTCACCGCGCAGACCCTCAAGCGGGTCAAGCGCGGCTACGAGGACTGACCCGGGCTCAGGTCCAGCCGAGGATCTCCGCGACCTGGGTGTGCAGGGTCATCGGGTCGAAGGGCTTCGAGATGACCCCGGCGACCGCGATCTCGTTCCAGACCTGCTTGACCCCGACCTGCACCTTGGCGGTCAGCAGCACGACCGGGATGTCGCGTGTCGCCGGATCCTCCTGCAGGTGCCGGAACGTCGTCGGGCCGTCCATGTCGGGCATCATCACGTCGAGCAGCACGACGTCGGGGCGGTGCTCGCGCGCGAGCGCGAGCGCCGCCACGCCGCCGTCGGCCGGGATGACCTGCCACCCGCCGACCGCCTCGAGCGCGATCTGGGTGATCTCCCGGATGGAGTCGTCGTCGTCGACGACCAGGGCCGTCACGCTCATGGAGCCTCCGCGGGGGCCGGGGGCGCGGGCGGGACGGTGCCGTCGAAGACGGCCGAGTAGTAGGTCTGCAGGTCGACCTCGGTGAGGGTCAGCCCCGCGTTGCGGTGCAGCAGCCGCTCGATGCTCGGGCCAAGGCCGACGATCTTGTCGTTGAACGCGCACAGGTCGTACCCGCAGACCGCCCGCTCCTCGACCAGCAGCTCGACGATCGTGGAGATCATCGCCTGGAAGACCTGCGCCTGCCGGCGTCGGCGCTCGACCAGCGTGAACCCCAGGTAGAACACCGCGTTGCGCGCGGTGTGCTCGGGGTAGTGGTGCGCGAAGTAGTCCGGGCTGATCCACGGCACCGTCGACAGGTCCCGGGTGAGCGTCGACATGCCGATCAGCTCGCCCTCGGCGCTCCAGGCGAGGTACTTCATCACCCGCTCGTCGTCCATCTCCTCCATGAACTCCTCCTCGTGGAGGAGCTGGCGGGCGACCGCGCGGGTCGCCAGCTCGCTGAAGGTGTCGCGGTAGAGCTGGTAGTAGCGGGCCGCCGTCTCGTGGTCGACGCTGGTGGCGACCGTGATGGTGATCGCCTCGGGCAGGGTCTTCTCGGTCACGGTGCCTCCCACCCGACGGAGGTGTACGCCGCCACGACGAGCGCGCAGACCGGCTTGTCGGTGCAGTGGGCGTAGGCGGTCGCGATCTGGATCTCGCCGTACCCGCCACCCCGGCTCGCGGTCATGTCCTCCAGGCTCAGCGTGATCTGCTCGCGCAGCGACTCCTCGCTGCCGGCGTGGTGCTCGACGAACAGGCCCTTGCCGGTCTCCTCGTCGACGACCCAGCCCAGGCCGGACCAGACGATCTCGCCCGGGTGGTCGGCGTGCCCGGAGGAGAGGACGCAGTACAGCCGGTCGCCGTGGGCGGCCTCCAGCACCTCGTTGGTGTGCGTGATCCGGCTCCCCGGAGGGATCACGGACGACAGCGTCACCAGGTTGAGGTTCGCCACCCCGGCCTCCATGAGGGCACTGTCGAACGCCGAGAGCGGGGTGCGGCCGGAGCCGCTGCCTCGTCGTACGGTGATGTGGACGGCGACGTCAACGGGAGGGGAGAGGGTCATGAGCCACCTTCGCTTTCTTGCCCGGTCAGGGCGTTGACCAGGTCGAGGACCCGGCCTTCTAGAGCCTCCGGGCCGGATCGGCCCTTCGTCAGGAACACGGTGCTTCCGAGTCTGAGGTCCGCCCGCTGGCGGTGGTCGACGTCGGCGGCGCTGTAGACGACCAGTCCGACGTCGGCGAGGAGGGGATGGCGGCGGAAGTCGGCGACGACCTGCGAGCCGTGCCCGTCGGGCAGCTGCAGGTCGAGGACGAGCACCTGAGGCAGGAGCTCGGCGCCGAGACGGATCGCGTCGCTCGCCGTACGGGCGTGGACGACGCGGAGGCCGTGGGAGGTGAGCAGGGTGGTGACCACACCGGCCAGGTCGTCGTCGTCCTCGACGAGCAGCACGGTGGCGTCGTCGCGACGGCCGGCGAGGGCGGCCTCCACGGCCCCGACGAGACGGTCCTCGCTGGCGGGCTTGATCAGCCAGTCCTCCGCCCAGGGGCGCAGCGCCGGGTCGTCCTCGGGGCCGAGCCCGGAGACGACGACCACGGGGATCGCCCGGGTGCGGGGCTGCTCGCGCAGCTGGGCGACCACCTCCGCGCCGGATGTGCCGGGCATCCGCGCGTCGAGGAGGATGACCGCGGGTCGGTCGGCGATCGCCCGGGTGACGGCGTCGTTGCCGTCGTTGACGCCGATGGTGCGGAAGCCGTGCTGCACCAGGGTCGCCGACAGGGTGTCGACCGTCCCGGCGTCGTCGTCGCAGACCAGGACGACGGGCGCGCCGCTCAGACCGTCCTGGGTCACCGTGCGGTGGACGGCCGGGAGCGAGAACCGCACCGTGGTGCCCGCGGAGAGGGAGCTCTCCGCCCAGATCCGCCCGCCGTGCCGCTCGACGATCCCGCGGCTGATGGCGAGGCCCAGTCCGGTACCGCCCTTCTGGCGGGCGTCGGAGGAGTCGACCTGCTGGAAGCGCTCGAAGACCGTCTCGAGCTTGTCCTCGGGGATGCCCCGGCCCTCGTCGCGCACCGCGAAGATGACGAACCGGCCCTCCTGGACCGCCTCCAGGGTGACGGTGCTGTCGCGCTCCGAGAACTTCAGCGCGTTGCCCAGCAGGTTCGTGAGGGTCTGCACGATCCGGTCCCGGTCGGCCACTACCCGTCCCTCGGCGCGGCCGATCTCGACCCGCACGCCGCTGGCGTGGGCGATGCCGGCCAACTCGGTCGACGACGCCACCAGCAGGTCGGCGGCGTCGAGGGTCGTGGTCTCCATCGGGCGGGTGCCGGACTCGATGCGCTCGAGGTCGAGGATGTCGTTGATCAGCCGGGTCAGCCGCTCGCTGCTCTCCAGGGCGATCGCGGTCAGCGACTGGGCCCGCGGCTCGAGGGCGCCGACGCTGCCGCTGGCCAGCAGGCCGAGGGAGCCGCGGATCGAGGTCAGCGGCGTGCGCAGCTCGTGGCTGACCACGGAGAGGAACTCGTTCTTCATCCGGTCGACCTCGTGGCGCTGGGTGACGTCACGGAAGACGACCACCGCACCGCGGACGACGTCCTCGTCGAGGAGGGGGCTCGCCGTGATCTCGACCGGGAAGGTGGCGCCGTCGGCGCGCTGGTAGACGTCCTCCTCGGCGTTGGTCACCCGCCCCGCGCGGATCGCCTCGTAGACGTAGCAGCCCTCCCACTTGTAGGCCGTGCCGTCGGGTGCGGCCGCGTGGAAGGTGTCGTGGGCGTGCCGGCCGCGCAGCTCCTCGGGGTCGTAGCCCAGGACGTCCGCGCCGGAGGGGTTCACGAACGTGATCCGGCCCTCCGCGTCGACGCCGTAGATGCCGTCGCCGACCGAGGTCAGCAGCACCTCGGTCTGGCGGGCCAGGCGCCGCAGGTCGGCGGTCTGCTCGCGCACCCGCTGCTCCAGGCCGCGCCGCAGCCGGGCGTTGTCGACGGTGAGCAGCATCTGCCGGAGTCCGGCGGCCAGCACCAGCACGATCCAGATCGCCAGCTGGATGAAGGGGGACTGGCCCTGCTCCCCGAACACGGTCTGCACGGTTGCCGCGGCGATGAGCATCGCGAACACGATCACCGTGTCCAGGGTCTCGGCGCCGGTGTCGCTCTCCTCGACGTCGATGTCGGGCGTCGGGTACCAGCACGCGGCCGCGATCACGAGGTAGCCCGCGATCCAGCCCAGGTCGAGCAGGGAGCCGAACTCGAAGTCACCCTCGGCCACGTGCGCGGCGTACGACAGGTCCGAGACGGCGTACAGCAGGAAGCCGATGGCGAGCATCAGCAGGGCGGGCCGGGCGGAGCCGCGGATGCGCTGCACCAGGAGGAGACCGACGGCCACGAGGACGACGTCGAGGACCGGGATGAGCAGGGTGAGGACGCCCTGGCCCGGGGCGTCGGCGTTGTCCCAGAGGTCGTCGTACACGAGGACGAAGGCGATGATTAGGACGGCGGAGCCCATGACCACGCCGTCGAGCGCCATCACCAACAGGTCCAGACCACGTCGGCGCACCGTGGGGAAGTTGAGCAGTCCGGCGATCGACAGCAGCAGGGCGGTGCCGACCGTGATGTCGCTGACCGTGTTGGGCGGATCGAGGGCCAGGACGGCGACGAGGACGTTGCCCGAGACGGCGACGATGGCCGCCGCCATCAGCAGCCGCCAGGACTGGCGGCGGCGTCCGTGGCTGCGGTGAGCGGCCACGGCACAGCTGGATGCGGCGGCCAGGCCCGCGAAAAGGAGCCCGGCGCCCGTGGTCGCGGATCGGACCGACGCAGGCATGCCAGGCTGCAACAGCAGACCGAAGAGGACGATCGCCACGCCTGCGACAGAGACCGCCACGGTGAACTGACGACGCGAGGCCTCGTCCACACTCGCGGGGCCCATGCGCGAGACCGTATCAGCGCCGGGGGTGTGTCCGGGCCCCGGTCCCGGCGTCGGGATCTGTGCCGCACCGCCTAGAGTTGCCGTCTGTGAAGACGTTCGACGAGTTGTGGGCCGAGCTCAGCGAGAAGGCCCGGACCAGGCCCGAGGGATCCGGCACGGTGCTGCAGCTCGAGGCAGGCGTCCATGCGATCGGCAAGAAGCTGGTCGAGGAGGCTGCGGAGTCCTGGATGGCGGCCGAGCACGAGGGCGCCGAGCGGGCGGCCGAGGAGATCAGCCAGCTGCTCTACCACGCCCAGGTGCTGATGCTCGCGACCGGCATCGAGCTCGACGACGTCTACGCCCACCTCTGAGGAAGCCTCATGTCCCTGCTCCGCATCGCGGTCCCCAACAAGGGGTCGCTCTCCCAGGCAGCATCCGAGATGCTGCGCGAGTCCGGCTACCGCCAGCGTGAGGACCCCAAGCAGCTCACGCTGACCGACGCCGAGAACGGCGTCGAGTTCTTCTACCTGCGCCCCCGCGACATCGCCCTGTACGTCGGCGAGGGCACCCTCGACCTCGGCGTCACGGGCCGTGACCTGCTGCTCGACTCCGGCGCCAAGGCCGAGGAGGCGCTGAGCCTCGGGTTCGGCCGCAGCCGGTTCCGGTTCGCCGGTCCCCGCGGCGCCTTCACCGACCTGGCGCAGCTCTCGGGTGCGCGGATCGCGACGTCGTACGTCGGGGTCGTCCGCGCCTTCCTGGAGGAGCGCGGCATCGAGGCCAGCGTCGTGCGCCTCGACGGCGCGGTCGAGACCAGCATCCAGCTCGGTGTCGCCGACGCCATCGCCGACGTCGTGGAGACCGGCAGCACCCTGCGTCAGGCGGGCCTGGAGGTGTTCGGCGAGACGATCCTGGAGTCCGAGGCGGTCCTGGTGGCCCGCAGCGGCTCGGTGCCGGCCGGCCTGGAGATCTTCAAGCGCCGGCTGCAGGGCGTCCTCGTGGCCCGCGGCTACGTGATGATGGACTACGACATCGAGGAGGCGCGGGTCGCCGAGGCGGTCCAGCTGACTCCCGGCATCGAGAGCCCGACCATCTCCCCGCTGCGCCGCGACGGCTGGGTCGCCGTGCGCGCGATGGTCCCGCGTGACGGCTCGCAGCGACTGATGGACGAGCTGTTCCAGATCGGTGCCCGCGGCATCCTGCTCACCAAGATCGATGCCTGCCGACTCTGAGAGGGGCCCGGACCTCGTGTCGGTGCCGCACACCTGGCGGCCGCTCGGCCCCCGGATCGCCGGGGCCGTCGGTGGCCTGCTCCTGCTCGTGCTCTTCATGGCCGCCTGGTTCGCGTTCGACGACGAGACCCGAGCCCGGTTCAACGTGATCCAGATCGGCACCCTGGCCCTGTTGTGGGTGATCGGCGCCGGCGCGATGAACGCGCTGGTGCGCTCGCGCGTCGTGGCCGAGCGGGACCGGCTGGTCGTCGTCAACGGCTACCGCCGGCGCGAGCTTGACTGGGCCGAGATCGTCGCCGTCCGCCTGCCCCCGGGCGCCCCGTGGGTCACCCTCGACCTCGCCGACGGCGACACGATGTCCGCGATGGGCATCCAGGGCTCCGACGGCGACCGCGCTCGGCGCGCCGTCCGCCAGCTCCGCGCCCTGGTCGAGCAGCCCCCCAACCGCTGAGAGCGGCCTCGCCAACCGGTGATCGAGCAGCGAAGGACGAAGTCCTGAGCGCCCGTCGAGATCCCCGCAACCCCCGCGAGCGCGCCACTCCGACCTCGACGGCTCAGTCGACGGCGCGGATCCCCCACGTCGCCGACAGCTCGTCATCGAGACTGCCGGCGGGACCGAGCACCACCAGGTCCTCGCCGGAGCGGAACGCGTCGGGCGGCGCGGTCATCGGCTCCACCGCGATCGAGCGGCGGGCCGTGCGCGCGACGTCGTCGGCGGTGTAGAGCAGCAGCCAGGGGTGGTGCTCGTCGACCCACAGGACGACGCCGAGCCCGGTCGCCGGGTCGCGCAGCACGGTCGTCGCCACGCCGCGGTCGTCACGGGCCAGGTCGGTGAAGGAGTCGTTGAGGGCGACCGAGCGCAGCGGCCGCGCGACCCGGAAGTCGTACGGCGTCCCGTCGACCGCCTCGCGCCCGGTCGGGAGGAGCCGCTCGGGGTCGCTCAGCAACCGGGTCGCCGCCGGCATGGTCAGCTCCAGGGTGTCGACGGGACCCGGCCCGACGGCGAGGTACGGATGCGCCCCGCTGGCGTACGGCGCGGGCACGTCGGACGTGTTCGTGGCCGTCTGGGTGACGGTCAGCCCGTCCGCGGACAGGTCGTAGACGACGCTCAGGTCGAGCGTCCACGGGTAGCCGGTCTGCGCCATCAGCCGGTACGAGAGAGCGACCGAGTGCGCGGTGTGCTCCTGGACGGTCCACGCCGCCCAGCGAGCCAGCCCGTGCGAGGCGTTGTTCCGCTTCGGCTCGGTCAGGGCGAGCTGGTGATCGGCCCCGCCGAAGGAGTAGCGCCCGTCCCGCACGCGGTTGGGCCAGGGGACCAGCAGCTGACCGCGACCTCCCGACGACGTCTCGCTCTCGTCGAAGCCGTCGACGAGCGCGCGGCCGCCGTACGTCAGCAGCCGCAGCGCGGCGCCGCTCTCCGTGACGACCGCGCGGTAGCCGCCCGCCGCGATCTCGAACTGGTCACCGCTCGGAGGAAGCACTGGCACACCCTATGGTTCGTCGGACGTCCGCAGGCCGGAGGTCCCGCTCCGCGGCCCGTCCCCGCGGGTGACGTGCAGGTCGGCGGACCGCCGGGTGCCCTCGGCCGCGAAGTGCGCGACCTCGTCGGCGACCCAGGCCGCCAGGTGCGGCTCGACGAGCGGCCCGTCCCGCTCCACGACCCGTCGGAGCCGCTCGTCGTCGGGAGCGCTCACCCACACCAGCACCGTGCGGTACGGCGCCAGCACCCGGGCACCGGAGCCGACCCCCTCGAGCACCAGCAGCGGGGACCTCGGCACCGGGACGGACTCGGCGTACCGGCCGGCGAGCCAGTCGTAGCGCAGGTACGACGAGGCCACCCCGCGGCCCAGCGGCTCGAGGAGCTCCGCCAGGCGCGTGGGCAGGGTCGGCAGTCCGCCCCAGCCGTCCAGCAGCTCGTCGGTGTGGACGACGACGGCCTGCGGCTCCAGCGCGGCGAGCGCGGCCGCCAACGTGGTCTTGCCCGACCCGGCCGGGCCGTCGACGCAGATCAGCCGTCCGGAGCCGAGGGTCGCCGGTCGTTCTCGTGCGAGCCGGAGCGCGGCCTCAGCAGGCGAGGCCGTGGCCACGGTAGGTGGTCGCCGTACCGGTCAGGTCGTCGCCGGCGAGCAGGTGCGCGGTCGTGGTGTGCTCGAAGAGCTCGCCGGCCTTGGCGTGGCGGAACCACACCAGGTCGCCGATCCGCAGCATCCCCGCGGTGTGGCCGACCAGCGGGGTCTGCACCTCGCCGGCGCCCTCGAGCGTGGTGAGGGAGAGCCCGGCCGGCGCCCAGGGCGTCGGCAGCCGGTCGGGACCGGCCGGGCCGGACGCGACCAGCCCGCCGCCGTGCACGGTCGCGACGTCGGGGGAGGGCCGGCGGGTGACGGGCAGCCCGAAGAACGCCGCCGGCCGCGGCGCGAACGAGCGGTAGTGGTCGAAGAGGGTCGGCACCAGCAGCCCGGAGCCGGCGGCGATCTCGGTGACGACCGGGTCGGAGCCCGACGACTCCACGGATCCCGACCCGCCGGCGTTCCAGAACTCCAGGTCGGCCACCTGGGCGATCGCGTCGGCGACCTCGCGGCGGCGGTGCGCGAGCTGGGCGACCGAGGCGGTCTTCAGGCCGCGCACGACCATCGAGCGTGCCCGCGCGGTGGGGACGACGTCCTGGAGTCCGGCGACCTGGCCCTCGTAGGTCATCACGCCGACGAGCCGGAAGCCGGGACGGGCGGCGATCGTCCTCGCCAGCTCCAGGACGCGGGACGCCTCGTGCAGCGGGGAGCGCTTGGGGCCGACGTGTCGGCCCGCGAGCCGGAGCCCGGCGTCGACGTCGATCGCGACCCGGATGGGCACGGCCGTCGACGCGCGCACCGAGTCGACCACGTCGAGGTGCGCCACGTCGTCGACCATGAGGGTGATGTGGGCGGCCGCCCGCGGCGAGGCGACGAGGTCGGCGAGGGCGGCGCGGTCGACGCTGGGGTAGGCGACCACCAGGTCGTCCGCCACCTCCCGCTCCTCCAGCCAGAGCGCCTCCCGCAGGGTGAAGGCGAGGACGCCCTGGAACCCCTCGCGCGCCAGCACCCGGCGCAGCAGGTCCGGCACCCGCACGGACTTCGAGGCGACCCGGATCGGCTTGCCCGCGGCGCGCCGGACCAGGTCGTCGGCATTGGCGTCGAAGGCGTCGAGGTCGACGACCGCGAGGGGGGTGGGCAGCGGCTCGCCGTGCCGGGCGACCGCGCCGTCGAGCCGCGCCCAGAGGCGGTTGCGCTCGATGACCGAGTCGCCGCCCATCAGGAGATGCCCCGCTTGCGCAGCAGGGCCTCGATGTCGGCGAGGTCGTCGTCCTGGACGGCGGGCGCTCCGCGCTCGGCGGAGCCCACCGCGGCCTTCGGCGTACGACGACCCGCGCGCTCGACCGGTCGGCCACCCGAGCGGGCCTCGAGGGCGCGCGCGGCGACGAACGCGACGACCGCGACCCCGGCGACGACGATGCCGACCCACACCTTCGGGCTCAGCACCAGCGTGGCGATCCAGTCGCCGACGGCGTCGACGATCCGGGTGAACATCCGCAGCGTGTTGGTGAGGTACGCCGCCAGCGGCAGCAGGGTCAGTCCGATGCCCCGGATCCCGGAGGCGAGGCCCCGGCGCCGGAAGGCGTACCAGGTCCAGATCCCGCCCAGCACGGTCAGGCTCAAGGTCAGTGCGGCCCAGCTCGCGTCGTCCACGTCGTCAGCCTCCCACAAGCGCCCAGGGTCCGGTTTCGTGCCGGATGCCGGGCGCGAGAGGATGGGGGCATGGAGCAGGCAGAGGGCATGCGTCGGGAGCTGCAGAGCCCGGCGTACCCCGACGACGACGGTGCCGTGCCCGACGAGGTCGCCGCGGCCCTGACGACGTACGCCGCGGCCCCCGGCGACGCGACCGCGTACGCCGGCGTGGTCGCCGCCCTGCAGCGCTCCCGCCTGCTGGTCCCGGTCGTGGCGGTCCTCGGGGAGGCCGAGGTCGACGACCGGGGACTGACCCACGACAAGTCGAGCGAGATGGCGGCGGTGCTGCTGACCGGTGCCGACGGGCGGCTGGCGCTACTCGCCTTCACCGGCACGGAGGCGCTCGCGGCCTGGGACCCGCAGGCCCGGCCGGTGCCGGTGCTCTCCCAGCTCGCGGCCCAGTCGGCGATCCAGGAGGATGCCGCGGCGGTCGTCGTGGACGTGGCCGGGCCGGTGACCGTCGTGATCCAGGGCGAGGACCTGCGCGGCCTGGCGGCGGGCTGGGTGCTCGCCGAGGTCGGCGGCCGACCCGCCTGGGTGCGGCCCACCGATTAGCCCCTCCCGGAATGTTCGGTTAACCTTCGGTGTTGACCGATCAGTTCCTGGTGCCGCACGGCGCGAGGAGCCGATCATCAAGCGGAGGACAAGCAACATCGTCTCCCACCCGCATCGACCGTCGCAGCATCAGGTCGTCGGGTCCGGTCCCGTAGGTCCCACCAGGCGCTCGTCGTCGGGTGACGGTCCTCGGTGGTGCGATCACCTCGCGGTGGCGTGTCGCGACTGGCTTCCGCTTGTTGGACGAGCGGAAGCCCTCGTTGATTTCGGACCTGTTCCGATGCCGACGAGACACCCGGCCACCTGACCACTGGAGGACACATCAGCACCGAGCTTCGTATCAACGACCGGATCCGGGTTTCCGAGGTCCGCCTCGTTGGACCCAGCGGCGAGACCGTCGGCATCGTGCCGACGGCCGATGCGCTGCGCCTTGCCCAGGAAGCCGACCTCGACCTCGTCGAGATCGCGCCCATGGCCCGCCCCCCGGTCTGCAAGCTCATGGACTACGGGAAGTTCAAGTACGAGAACGCCCAGAAGGCTCGCGAGGCCCGTCGGAACCAGACGAACGTGATCATCAAGGAGATGAAGCTTCGTCCCAAGATCGACGCGCACGACTACGAGACCAAGAAGGGTCACGTGGTCCGCTTCCTCAAGGCCGGCGACAAGGTCAAGATCACGATCATGTTCCGCGGCCGCGAGCAGCACCGCCCCGAGCTGGGCTTCCGGCTCCTGCAGAAGCTGTCCGAGGACGTCGCCGAGCTCGGCTTCGTCGAGTCCTCGCCGAAGCAGGACGGCCGCAACATGATCATGGTGCTCGGCCCGCACAAGAAGAAGGCCGACGCGAAGGTCGACGCCCAGGCGGCCAAGGAGTCCCGCGCCGCCGAGCGTGCCGCGGCCCAGGCCGAGGAGCAGGCCGAGCGCGACGCCGCCCACGCGGCCGGCCCCGTCGCGAAGAAGAAGGAGCGCGGTCGCTCCGAGAACCTCGATCCCGAGATCGAGGCCTGAGCCGCTCCACCCCCAGCCATCCGAACGGCGCACCACCGTGCTGCCGTCAGGACGACGAGAGAGAGATAGAGATGCCGAAGAACAAGAGCCACTCCGGTGCCGGGAAGCGTTTCCGCGTGACCGGGTCCGGCAAGATCCTTCGCGAGAAGGCCGGCAAGCGCCACAACCTGGAGAAGAAGGCCTCGAAGGTGACGCGTCGCCTCACCGGGACCGTCGAGGTCGCCAAGGCCGACGTCCCCCGCGCGAAGAAGATGCTGGGTCTCTGACACCCACGGGGGCTCCGCCCCCGTGAGCCCCCGCTGGGGCTTCGCCCCAGACCCCGACTCTGAAGGCACGGGGGCTCCGCCCCCGTGAGCCCCCGCCGGGGCTCCGCCCCAGACCCCGTAGCGGGGCTCTCCCGAACCGAACTTTGAGCACCAAGGAGTAAGACAGTGGCACGCGTCAAGCGGGCAGTGAATGCCCAGAAGAAGCGCCGGACTACCCTCGAGCGCGCCGCCGGCTACCGCGGCCAGCGCTCGCGGCTGTACCGCAAGGCCAAGGAGCAGGTCACCCACTCCCTGGTCTACAGCTACAACGACCGGCGCAAGAACAAGGGCAACTTCCGCAAGCTGTGGATCCAGCGGATCAACGCCGCGGCCCGTGCCCAGGGCATGACCTACAACCGGTTCATCCAGGGCCTCGGCCTGGCCGGTGTCGAGGTCGACCGCAAGATCCTCGCCGAGCTGGCCGTCAACGACGTCGCCGCGTTCAACGCCCTCGTCGAGGTCGCCAAGGCCGCGCTGCCCGAGGACGTCAACGCTCCCAAGGCGGAGGCCTCGGCCTGAACACTCCTCTGACGGCGGGCAACGCTCGCCTCAAGGACACGCGCAAGCTCAGCCGCCGCTCGGTACGCACCGAGCGGCGGCTGTTCCTTGCCGACGGCCCGAAGGCCGTCGAGGGCGCCCTGACGGTGCCCGGGTGCGTGGTGGAGGTCTTCGCGACCCCCGCCGCCACCGAGCAGTACGCCGAGCTCGCGGCCGCCGCCGTCGACGTGCCGTGGACCCTGGTCGACGACCGGGCACTGGCCTCGCTCAGCGACAGCGTCTCGCCGGCCGGCGTGGTGGCGCTGTGCCGTCACCTGGACCGCCCGCTCACCGACCTGCTGGAGACCCCGCGTCGCCTGGTCGCGCTGTGCGCCGACGTACGCGACCCGGGCAACGCCGGCACCGTGGTGCGCTGCGCCGACGCCGCCGGTGCCGACGCGGTGGTGCTCGCGGGCAGCTCCGTGGACGCCTACAACCCCAAGACGGTGCGGGCCAGCGTCGGCAGCCTCTTCCACGTCCCGCTCGCCGTCGAGCCGGACGCTGCGGCCGCCGTCCGGGCCGCCCAGGCCGCGGGCCTCACCGTGCTGGCCGCCGACGGTGCGGGGGAGACCGACCTCTTCGAGGCCGACGAGCTGCTGGCGGGTCCCACCGCCTGGCTCTTCGGCAACGAGGCGTGGGGCCTGCCCGACGAGCTGGCGGCGCTCGCCGACCACCGGGTCCGGATCCCGATCCACGGGCGAGCCGAGAGCCTCAACCTCTCGACAGCGGCCGCGCTCTGCCTCTACGCCTCGGCCCGCGCCCAGCGCACCTGACGTCGACGCGCCCGTAGGGTGGCGGGCGTGAGCGCCCCGCCCGATGCCCAGGCCCTGGCCGACCTGCTCCCGGACGCGGTGCTGGTCGCGGGCGCCGACGGCGCGCTCACGCTGGTCTCGGCCCCGGCGGCCGCGATGCTCGGCGTCCAGCCCGATGCTGCGCGGGGGCGCCCGTTGAGCGAGGTGCTGGCGCTGCGTGACACCGACGGTCACCGCTGGTTCGACTGGAACCGTCCGTACGACGGCCTGCCCACCCGCACCGGGGTGCCCGAGCAGTCGTGGGTCCTCCCGGACGGCACCGAGGTGCTGGTCAGCGCCCGGATCCACCGCCCGGCGCTGGACGAGCCGGTCACCGACGTGGTGGTGAGCATGCGCTCGGGCCGCGGGCGGGCGCGCCTGGACCGGGAGCGCTCGGACCTGGTCGCCACGGTCGCCCACGAGCTGCGCTCGCCGCTGACGGGGGTGAAGGGCTTCGTCCAGGCCCTGCTGAACCGCTGGGACAAGCTCAACGACGAGCAGAAGAAGCTGATGCTGACCACCGTGTCCGCCGACTCCGAGCGGCTGAGCCGGCTGATCGCCGAGCTCCTCGACGTGGCCCGCATCGATACCGGCCGGCTGCAGCTCTACCCGCGCCCGACGGACGCCGAGGTGCTCGTCCGGCGGATCGTCCAGTCGGTCGCGGCCGGCACCGCCACCCCGGTCGAGCTGGAGGTCGGGCCGGACCTGCCGGAGATCTCCGCCGATCCGGACAAGTTCACCCAGGTGGTGACCAACCTGGTCGAGAACGGCGTCCGGCACGGCGAGGGCACGGTCCGGGTCGTCCTGCGCGCGCTGCCCGACGGGACGGAGTGGGACGGCGTCGAGGTGCGGGTCGACGACGAGGGGGAGGGGATCCCGGCCGAGCTGCGGCGCCGGGTGTTCACGAAGTTCTGGACCAGTGGCGTCCGCGGCGGCTCGGGCCTGGGCCTCTACATCGTGCACGGCCTGGTGCGCGCCCACGGCGGCACGGTCGTGATCACCGACGCCCCCGGCGGGGGCGCGCGCGTCGTCACCACCTGGCCGGCCGTGGACGACGGCCGGGACTGACCGGCCCGGAGGCGAGCAACCGGTTCGCGCGCAGGCACGGTGCGTCCCTAGACTCGGCGCCCGGGAGTCGAGCGACCTCCCCACCACCGACGTCTCCGCTACCGCACCCGAGAAGAGGCCCGAGTTGTCCGGCCCCAACACCGACTACGACCCCGTGGAGGTCACCCCCTTGAAGTCCGAGGAGGTCGAGGCCGCCCGGGACGCCGCCCTCGCCGCGATCGCTGCTGCCGCCGATCTCGACGCCCTCAAGCAGGTGCGCATCGACCACACCGGCGACCGCTCGCCGCTGGCGCTCGCGAACCGCGAGATCGGCGCGCTGCCGCCGCAGGCCCGCAAGGAGGCCGGTCAGCGCATCGGCCAGGCGCGCGGGGCGGTCAACAAGGCGATCGGTGAGCGGCAGGCGGTGCTCGAGGTCGAGCACGAGGAGCGGATGCTGGTCGAGGAGACCGTCGACGTCACGCTGCCGACCGACCGCGCCCGCGTCGGCGGCCGGCACCCGATCACCCTGCAGTCCGAGCTGATCGCCGACATCTTCGTGGCGATGGGCTGGGAGATCGCCGAGGGACCCGTCGTCGAGGCCGAGTGGCTCAACTTCGACGCGCTCAACCTCGGCCCGGACCACCCGGCGCGGACGCTGCAGGACACGTTCTGGACCGAGCCGGTCGACCACCACGTGGTGCTGCGCACCCAGACCTCGCCGGTCCAGGCGCGCACCATGCTCACCCGGAAGCCGCCGATCTACGTGGCCTGCCCGGGCCGCGTCTTCCGCACCGATGAGTACGACGCCACGCACAGCCCGATGTTCCACCAGGTGGAGGGTCTCGTCGTCGACGAGGGCATCACCATGGCCCACCTCAAGGGCTCGCTGGACCACCTCGCCGGCCAGCTCTTCGGCGACGGCATCGACACCCGCTTCCGGCCGTCGTACTTCCCCTTCACCGAGCCGTCGGCCGAGGTCGACGTGCGCTGCTTCGTGTGCCGGGGGATCGACTCCGCCGACTGCCGCACGTGCAAGGGCGAGGGCTGGATCGAGTGGGGCGGCTGCGGCGTCGTGAACCCGCGGGTGCTCGTCGCCTGCGGCGTCGACCCCGAGGCGTACACCGGCTTCGCCTTCGGCATGGGCATCGACCGGAGCTTCATGTTCCGGCACGGCCTGGAGGACCTGCGGCCGCTCTTCGAGGGCGACGTCCGCTTCAGCGCCGCGTTCGGCACCGAGATCTGAGGAACTGACCATGAAGGCCCCGCTGTCCTGGATCACGGAGTACGTCGACGTCCCCGCCGACGTGTCCACCACCGAGCTCACCGAGCGGCTCACGATGACCGGCCTGAAGCTGGAGGCGATCCACAGCCCCGGCGCCGAGATCACCGGCCCGCTCGTCGTCGGCAGGGTGCTCACGATGGAGCCCGAGCCGCAGAAGAACGGCAAGACCATCAACTGGTGCACCGTCGACGTCGGTGACGCCAACGGCACCGGCGAGCCGCAGGGCATCGTCTGCGGAGCGCACAACTTCGCCCCCGGCGACCTGGTCGTCGTGGTGCTGCCGGGCGGCGTGCTGCCCGGCGGCTTCGCGATCTCCGCGCGCAAGACCTACGGCCACGTCTCCTCCGGCATGATCTGCTCGGCCCGCGAGCTGGGCCTCGGGGAGGATCACGACGGGATCATCGTGCTCCCCGCTGACGCGGGTGAGCCCGGCCAGGACGTGCGCCCGCTGCTCGGCCTCGACGAGGAGATCATCGAGCTCGAGGTCAACCCCGACCGCGCCTACGGCCTCTCGCTGCGCGGCATCGCCCGCGACGTCGAGGTCTCGGTCGCCGGCGCGACCGGTTTCCGCGACCCGGCCCTGCGCGACACCCCGCCCGCCGACGACGCCGGCTGGCCGGTCGTCGTGGACGACGCGGTCGGCTGCCCGGTCTTCGTGGCCCGCACGGTCTCGGGCTTCGACCCGGCCGCGCCGACCCCCGACTTCATCAGCCAGCGCATCGCCGCGGCGGGCATGCGGCCCATCTCGCTGGCCGTCGACGTCACCAACTACGTGATGCTCGAGACCGGCCGCCCCATCCACGGCTACGACGCCGACAAGGTGCAGGGTGCCCTGCGCATCCGCCGGGCGACCGAGGGTGAGCAGCTGACGACGCTCGACGGCACCCGCCGTACCCTCTCGGCCGAGGACCTCGTCGTCACCGACGACTCGGGCCTCATCGGCCTCGGCGGCGTGATGGGCGGCGAGACCACCGAGATGTCCGCGACGACCACCCGCGTCCTCGTCGAGGCCGCGCACTGGGACGCCGTCTCGATGTTCCGCACCGGCAAGCGCCACAAGATCAGCTCGGAGGCCGGCAAGCGCAACGAGCGCGGCGTCGACCCGACGATCTGCGAGGCCGCGGCCGACCGGGTCGTCGAGCTGCTGACGACGTACGGCGGTGGCACGGCGGAGCCCGGCCACACGGTCGTCGGCACCCCGCCCCTCCCGGCCGCGATCGCCATGGCGACCGACCTGCCGGCGCGGATCTCGGGCCTGGAGATCGACGCCGACCAGGTCGTCGCCGACCTCGAGGCGGTCGGTTGCACGGTCACCCGCGACGGTGACGCGCTGACCGCGACGCCGCCGCCGTGGCGTCCCGACGTCACCGACCCGCACGACCTGGTCGAGGAGGTCGTGCGGCTGCGCGGCTACGACCGGATCCCCTCGGTGGTCCCCAAGGCGCCGGGTGGGCGCGGCCTGACCCGCGCCCAGGTCCTGCGCCGGCGCGTCGGCCGGACGCTCGCCGGTGCCGGTTGGGTCGAGGTCGTCGACTTCCCGTTCGTCGGCGACGCCGACCTCGACGCGCTCGGCATCCCGGCCGACGACCCGCGTCGCAACCTGCTGAAGCTGTCCAACCCGCTGTCGGCCGAGGCGCCGTCCATGACGACGACGCTCCTGCCGGCGCTGTTGCGCACGGCGGGCCGCAACGCCGGTCACGGCACCTCGTCGGTCGCGATCTTCGAGACCGCCACCGTGACCCTCCCGCGAGCCACCGGACCCGCGCCGATCCTGCCCGTCGACCGGCGGCCGACCGATGCCGAGCTCGACGAGCTGGTGAAGTCGCTGCCCGACCAGCCGCTCCACCTCGGGCTGGTCGCCACGGGCGAGGCCCTGCCCTCCGGGTGGTGGGGCGCCGGTCGCGCGGTCGACTGGACCGACGCCGTCGCGGGCGCGCGTGCCGTGGCGGACGCGCTCGGCCTCCAGCTGTCCACCCGGCCGGCCGCCACGGCGCCGTGGCACCCCGGACGCTGTGCCGAGCTGCTGCTCGGCGACGTCCCGGTCGGGTACGCCGGCGAGCTGCACCCACGGGTCTGCACGACGTTCGGGCTGCCTCCGCGCTCGGTGGCGGCCGAGGTCGACCTCGACACGCTGATCCAGCACGCCGTCCACCTGCGGCCGGCTCCGACGTTCTCGACGTACCCGGTCGCGAAGGAGGACGTCGCCCTCGTCGTGGCCGACGACGTCCGCGCGGCCGACGTGGAGCGCGCGCTGCGCGAGGGCGCGGGGGAGCTGCTGGAGTCCCTGCGGCTCTTCGACGTCTACACCGGCGAGCAGGTCGGCGAGGGGCACCGGTCCCTGGCCTTCGCCCTGCGCTTCCGGGCGCCGGACCGCACCCTCACCGAGGAGGAGGTCTCGGCCGCCCGCGACGGCGCCGTCGCCGCCGCCGTCCAGCAGACCGGCGCCGCCCAGCGGGCCTGACCGGTGGACCTGCGCCTGCTCGACGCCGTGAGCTGGCGCGGGTCTCCGGTGCCGGGCGAGCGCACCCAGGCGCTGCTCGCCGCTCTCACCCTGGCCGAAGGACGGGTGGTCTCCGACACCGCCCTGGTCGAGACGGTGTGGGGGCCGGACGACCAGCCGGCCCATCCCACCAAGGCGCTGCAGGTCGTGGTCTCGCGGGCCCGTAGCCAGACGGCGTCCGAGGTGGTGGTCCGAGCCGGGCACGGCTACCGGCTGGGCCTGCCCGCCGCCGAGGTCGACGCGCTCGAGCTCCGGGAACGGCTCGCGGCCGCGCGGTCGGCGTACGCCGCGGGCGAGGCGGCGCTCGCCGAGCGGGAGGCCGCGGCGGCCCTGGTGTCGGTGGCGGCCGGAGCCGATGGAGTCCTCGGCGAGCTGCGCGACCAGGCCCGGAGCCGGGTCGCCGAGGCGCGGGCGTTGCGTGGCCGGGCGCTCGCCGACCTCGGCCGGCACGAGGAGGCGCTCCCCGTGCTCCTCGACGCCGCTGACGGTGCCGACGAGTCCCTGCTGGCCGCACTGCTGCGCAGCGAGGCCGCGGTGCGGGGGACCGGCGCCGCCCTGGAACGCTACGAACGGCACCGCGTGGGCCAGCGCGACCGGCTGGGCACCGACCCGGGGCCTGAGCTGCAGGCGCTGCACGCCGAGCTGCTGGCCCGTGACCGTCCCGTCCGGGAGGGGCTGCGGTACGACGCGTCGCGGCTGATCGGCCGCGACGAGGACGTCGCCGCGCTGCTCGCGATGACGCGGACCTCTCGCCTGGTGTCGATCGTGGGTCCCGGCGGCCTCGGGAAGACCCGGCTCGCCCACCTGCTCGGCCGGCTCGCCGAGCAGCCGACAGTGCACTTCGTGGAGCTGGTCGGCGTCACCTCGCCCGACGGGGTGGCCGCCGAGGTGGGCGACGCCCTCGGGGTGCGGGACTCCTACGTGACGCGCGCCGGCGAGCCGTCGCGTCGGGCGGACCTGCTGACCCGGATCGTCGATCGGATCGGCACCGCTCCCTCGCTGCTGGTGCTCGACAACTGCGAGCACGTGGTCGACGCGGTCGCCGACCTCGTCGCACTGCTGCTCGCGCGGACGCCGTACCTGAGCGTCGTCACGACCACCCGAGCGCCGCTGGGCCTGGCCGCCGAGCGGGTCTACCTGCTGCCGCAGCTCGGCACGGACGACGCGGTCGAGCTGTTCCGGGAGCGGGCCACCGCGGCGCGGCCCGGCGTACGCCTGGAGGACGGGGAGGTCCGGTCCCTCGTGGAGCGGCTCGACGGGCTGCCGCTGGCCGTCGAGCTGGCCGCGGCCCGCGTGCGGGCGATGTCGGTGGTGGAGATCGCCCGCCGGCTCGACGACCGGTTCGCGCTGCTGCGCGGTGGCAGTCGTGACGCTCCGGAGCGTCACCAGACCCTGCTCGCGGTCATCGACTGGTCCTGGAACCTCCTGCCCGCGGACGAGCGGGCGGCCCTGCGCCGGCTGGCGGTCTTCCGCGACGGCTTCGGCATCGAGGGGGCGTCCCGGGTGGTGGGCTCCCCGGACACGCTCGACCTCGTCGGTCGGCTGGTCGAGCAGTCGCTGGTGACCGTGCACGAGGGTGAGGGGATCCGCTACCGGCTGCTCGAGACCGTCCGCGAGTTCGGCCGCCTCCGGCTGGCCGAGGCGGACGAGGAGGCCGACGCCGACGCGACCCTGCGCGCGTGGGCGACCGACCTGGCGGCCGGGCTCGCGCCCCGCCTGTTCACCCCCGACCAGATCGCCGTGATGAGCGCCGTCCGGGTCGAGGAGGGCAACCTCGTCGACGTCCTGCGGCGCTCGCTGGCCGATGCCGACGCCGAGGCCGTGGTGCTCCTCGCGGGGCTGCTGATGGGCTTCTGGTCGATCGAGGGCACGCACCTCAAGGTCGTCACCGTCTCGTCCGCGGCGGAGGCGCTCCTCCACGATGCCGATCTCCCGCCCGAGCTCGACGAGCTGCTCCGGGCGGTCCTGTGTGCCGTCGTCGTGAACTCGATGATCTTCTCCTCCGGGGTCGCGGCGCGGGCGATCGCCCGGCTGCGCGAGCTCGGGCCGGGCTCCGAGCCTCGGATCGCGGGGCTGACCCGGACGCTGCTGCTGACCATCGGCACCGAGGCCGACCCGGCGGAGCTCGAGGCGCTGTGCGAGGACCCCGACCCGTTCGTCGCGCGGGTCGCGCTGCAGTGGGCCTGCCAGATCCACGAGAACGCCGGCGAGGTGGTCCTGGCCCGCGAGTACGGCGAGCGTGCGCTGGCGCTCTGGGACACGGACGAGGGGCCGTGGGGCCGGGCGATGACGACCGCCCAGCTCGCGAGCCTCGCCCTCGCTGCCGGGGACATCGGGGGAGCCGAGCGGCTCGCCGCCGCGACCCTGCCGGACCTGCTCGCGCTGGGGGCCGAGGAGGACGCGAGCCAGGCCCGTGCCGTCTTCGCCGTCGCGGCGCTGCGGGCGGGCCGGCCCGGCGACGCCGAGCGGATCATCGAGGAGATCGCGGCCACGGACGGCGGGCAGTCGCTGTTCGGGGGCGCGTTGACCGTGCTGTGCGGGCGCGCCGAGGTCGCCCTCGCCCGGGGGCAGGTGGCCTCGGGGCTCGCGACGTACCGCTCGGGGATCGCGGAGCTCGCGCGCCGTACCCGGTCCGGTGCGGCGCAGCCGTCCCCCGGCAATCCGTGGGTGCTCTTCCCGAGCGCCGCCGCGCTCAGCGCCCACGTGCGGTACGGCGAGCGCGAGCTCGGCGCCGGACTGCGTGCCGACCTGCTCGAGGGCTGCCGGGTCGCGCTGACCGCCGAGACGCCGTACCTGGACTTCCCGGTGGTCGGCTCGGTCATCTACGCCCTCGGGCTCTGGGAGCTGACCGGACCGGAGGGACCCGGGTCCCTGGCGACCCCGCTGCTGGCTGTCGCGGAACGGTTCGCCTACAACCGGATGCTGCCGAGCCTGGACTGGGCGTACGCCGAGCAGCGCGCCGAGGAGATCCTCCCCGGCGCGCTGGCGACGGCGCGTGACGCGCTCGGTGCGGGTCGCCCGCACGAGCTGCGCGACCGCGTGCGGAGCCTGGTCGCGCAGCTCGCGTCCTGACCGGTCACATCTTGCGCGAGTAGCTGCGCACCGCGAGCGGGGCGAACACCGCGACCACGACGGCGCAGCCGAACAGCGCCCAGCCCACCTCGCCGGTGACCTGACCGTCGTTGAGCAGGTCGCGGACGGCGGTCACCACGTGCGAGACCGGGTTGACCTCCACGAACGCACGCAACCCGCTCGGCAGCGTCTCGGCCGGGACGAACGCGTTGGACAGGAACGTCAGCGGGAACATGATCATCATCGAGATGGCCTGCACGCTCCGCGCGGTCGTGGCGACGGTGCCGAGCCAGGTGAAGATCCAGGCCAGCGACCAGCCGGCGACGATGGTCAGCAGCGCGCCCGCGAGCACGCCGGCGATGCCGCCTCCGGGTCGGTAGCCCATCACCAGCCCCGTCAGGATGGTCAGCCCGGTGGCGATGGCGTACCGGGACAGGTCCGCCACCATCGGCCCGGCCAGCGGGGCGATCCGCGCCATCGGCAGCGACTTGAACCGGTCGAAGACGCCCTTGTCCATGTCCTCGCGCAGCTGGACGCCCGTGGCCATGCACACGGTGAGGGTCGTCTGGGCGAGGATGCCGGGAATCAGCAGCGGCAGGTAGCTCGCCACGTCGCCGGAGATGGCGCCGCCGAAGACGTAGGCGAACATCGCGGTGAAGAGCAGCGGCTGGATGATGACGTCGAAGAACTGCTCGGGGTTGCGCAGCATCTTCGTCCACGAGCGCCAGGCCATGGCCAGGGTCTGCCGGACGGTGTCGGGCACGGACACCCGCGCGGCGAGCCGGCGCTCGCCGAGGTCGTACGACGCCGCGGTCGGCGTGGGGAGCAGGCTGGTCATCGCGCGGTCTCCATCTCGTCGTGGTGGGTGGGGGAGCCGGTCAGCGCGAGGAACACCTCGTCGAGGGTCGGCTTCTGGACGGTCGCGGCGAGGATCGGCAGGCCCGCCTCGCGCAGTGCGATGAGGACGTCGGCGGCCAGGTTCGCGTCCGCCAGCGGCACGTTGAGGCCACCCGACTCGGGGGTCGGTACGGCGTGCTCGCCCACGATCCGCCGGACGACGGCGCCCGCGGCGTCCGTGCCAGCGGGGTCGGCCAGCCGGAGCTGCAGCGTGGACGAGCCGACCTGGCTCTTGAGCTGGTCCGGCGTGCCCTCGGCGACCTTGCGCCCGTGGTCGATGACCGCGATCCGGTCGGCGAGCTGGTCGGCCTCGTCGAGGTACTGCGTGGTGAGCAGCACGGTGCAGCCCTCGGCGACCAGGGCACGGATGGTGTCCCACATCTGGCCGCGGGTGCGCGGGTCGAGACCGGTGGTCGGCTCGTCGAGGAAGATCAGCGGCGGGCGCGTGATGAGCGAGGCCGCCAGGTCGAGCCGGCGGCGCATGCCGCCGGAGAACTGCTTGATCGGCCGGTCGGCCGCCTCCTCGAGCCCGAACCGGCCGAGCAGGTCGTCGGCGGTGCTCCTCGACGGGGCGGACCCCAGGCCCTGGAGCCGGCCGAAGAGCCGGAGGTTCTCCCGCGCCGTCAGGTCCTCGTCGACCGATGCGTACTGTCCGGTGACGCCGACGAGCTGGCGGATCATGTGCGGTTGGTCGCGGACGTCGACGCCGAAGATCGACGCCGAGCCGCCGTCGATCGGCAGCAGGGTGGCCAGCATCCGGATCAGGGTGGTCTTGCCGGCGCCGTTGGGGCCGAGCACGCCGAACACCTCGCCGCGACGTACGTCGAGGTCGACGCCGTCGACGGCGCGATGGGTGTCGAAGGTCTTGACCAGGCCCGTCGCGTGGACGGCCAGGTCGGTGGGAGCTGAGGTCATGCCTCCAGGCTGGGGTGGCCCGGTTTCAGCGCGCCTTCACGCGACCTTCACGCGCGAACCGATCGGCACTCGCGTGCATCAGACCTGACGATGTCCATCTCACACGCCACCATCGCGACCACACCCGCCGCCGGTCCCCGGCGCTCAGCGCAGGGGCGGCAGGGGAACCGTCGCGAGCTGCAGGAAGTGGTCCGAGGCGATCTGAGAGCGGCTGCCGTAGGTCTGGTTGCGGTAGCCGCAGGAGCCCTTGGCCGACCCCAGCGTCAGGATGTAGTCACGGCGCAGGGGAGTCCGGTAGACGGGGAACTTGGAGTCCTGGGTGGTGGGGAACTGCCCGCCCACGATGCTCGCGCTCGCGTAGGCGTCGTAGAAGCCGGCGTTCATCAGCGCCTGGTGCACGTTGTTGTACGGCAGCGTGTTGGCCGTCGAGTTCAGGTCGCCGCCGAGGATCACCTGGTCGTTGAAGCGGCTCCGCAGGCTGCGCATCACCTGGATCGTCCGGGTGGTCTGGCGGGCGCGGATCTCCCACTCCGTGCGGCTGCCGACGACGCCGACGCGCAGGTGGTTGGAGGTGAGCACGAACGGCGACTGGTTCCCGGCGACCGACTGCAGGCGCGCCCAGGGGATCAGCGAGTCCTTGTTGAACGCCGGGTCGACGATGCGCTCCAGGCCCGCGTCGAGCTTGCGGTACCGGTTGGCGTCGTAGAACACCCGCGTGCCGACGAGGCCGGGTTTGCGACCCTTCGGCGGGCGGTACGCCGCGTCGTCCAGCGCGTCGACCCAGTGCGAGGAGGGATCGGGGTCCACCTCGTTGAGACGGTCGAGGATCCAGCGCCGCTGCGGCCGGATCCCGAACTGGAGCCGCTCGGACCCGCTGGCCTCCTGGATGGCCAGGGCGCGGGCGCCGCTGCGCAGGATCTCGGAGACGACGTTGTCCCCCCGCAGGTTCCAGTTCAGGTCCGGGCCGAGGTGCCGGTCGGCGGCCCAGCTGCGGACGTTGAACGCCGCCACGGTGAGCCGGTCCTGGGGTGCGGCGGTGCAGGGGTAGGTGATCGGGGCCTGGATCCACTTGGCCGGGCTCGCGGTCTTGGACCGGTCGCGGCGGTAGCCGACGACCTTGACGAACGAGTAGTTGCCCGAGGTGGGCACGGCCCCGAAGGCGTGGCGGACGACGAGGGCGTGCCGCTTGCGGCTGACCCGGTACGTCTTCACCTTCACGTTCATCTTCCGGCTGGGGCTGACCTGCACCCGGACCTTGGTGAAGCTGCGGACGCGCTTCGAGCGCTCCCAGGTGACCTTGATCCGGCCGTCGGCGGTGGCGGCGAGGCTGACCTTCAGGTTGCCGGTGCCGTTGGCCGAGCTGCCGGAGGCGGTGCCGGTGGGGTTGGTGTTGCGGCGTTCGGCCGACTCGGCGGCCTGGGCCGACGCCGGGAGGATGGTCACGCCGAGGGCGAGGACGGTGCCGGCGATCAGGGACGCGACGGGACGGCGGCGCGGGGATGCAGTCATGAGGAGGCTCCGGTGGAGGCGGGTGGTGGTGCCTCGCTCATCGGCGGCACGACGAGCGATTGTAGGTCGAGGGCGCGATGACGTACCGGTTTCGCCGCGACGACGAGCCCCGATTAGTGTTGGGGTGCGTGAGTGCCGTGACCGACAGCAAGCCGTCCCACGGCCCGACTCGAGGCTTCCGGCCCGACATCGAGGGCCTGCGCGCCGTCGCCGTCCTGTCGGTGCTGATCTACCACGCGGGCCTGGCCTGGGTGCCCGGCGGCTACGTCGGGGTCGACGTCTTCTTCGTGATCTCGGGCTTCCTGATCACCTCGCTGATGGTGCGCGAGGTGGAGCGCCACGGCCGCCTGAGCCTGGCCGACTTCTGGGCGCGGCGGGCCCGGCGCCTGCTCCCCGCGAGCGCGCTGGTGCTGGTGTTCAGCGCCGTCGTCGCCCTGGTGTGCCTCCCGGTCAACACCCGCAAGGACTTCGGCGGCGACATCGTCGCGGCCGCGCTCTACGTCGTGAACTGGCGCCTGGGGGCGCGCGAGGTCGACTACCTGGCCGAGAACGTCGGCGCGTCGCCGGTACAGCACTACTGGTCGCTGGCCGTCGAGGAGCAGTTCTACGTCGTCTGGCCCCTGCTGATCGCGGCCCTGGTCGCGCTGTTCCGGGCGCGCTGGCGGGTGGCGCTGCTCGTCGGGATCTGTGCCGTCTCGGTCGCGTCGTTCGTGTTCACCCTGTCGTACGCCGTCGCGCAGCCCGGCCTCGCCTTCTTCGTCTCGACGACCCGGATCTGGGAGCTCGGTGTCGGCGCGCTGCTGGCCATCGCGTTCCCGACGTTGGTCCGGTTGCCCGCGGCGTTGCGCGGGGTGCTGGGCTGGGTCGGTCTCGCCCTCGTCGCGTACAGCATCGTCGAGCTGGACGCCACGACCGTGTGGCCCGGCACGGCGACGCTGCTCCCGGTCCTCGGCACCGCGGCGGCGATCCTCGCGGGCGGCGGCGTCTCGGCCCGCTGGGGCGTGGGTCGTCTGCTCGGCATCCGCCCGGCGGTGTGGATCGGCGGGCTGTCGTACTCCCTCTACCTGTGGCACTGGCCGTTCCTGATCGCCGCGGAGGGGATCTGGGGCGACCTCCGGGTCCGTTACGGCCTGCTGGTCGTGCTGGCGTCGGTGATCCCTGCGTGGCTGTCGTACCGCTACGTCGAGACGCCGTTCCGGCGCTCGGCCCGCTTCGCCCTGCCCCGTCCGGCGCTGCTCGCCGGCGCCGGTGCGATGGTCGTCTCCACGGTCGCCGGCGTCGCCCTCGTGGCCTCCTTCTCGCTCGTCGACACCGTCGACGAGGCCTCGGCGAACGAGTCGCCCGGCGCCGTCGCCCTCCAGGACCCGCGGTACGCCGACGTCGACTGGGCGGAGCTGAAGTCGGTCGAGGCGCTGCGGCCCTCGCCGCTCGAGGCCTACCAGGACTATCCCGGCATCAACACGGACGGGTGTGTCGTCCTGCGCGACAGCGAGGGCTTCGAGACGTGCGAGTACGGCGACCCGGACGCCGAGCGCACCGTCGTCCTGGTCGGTGACTCCAAGGCGGCTCAGTGGTTCACCCCGGTCCGCAACATCGCGCTGGACGAGGGGTGGCGCCTGGTCGTGGTCGCGAAGAACGGCTGCCCGTTCGCCGGCTCGACCTTGCTCGTCGAGAACCACCGCAACCCGTCGTGCGACGCGTGGCAGCCGTGGGCGCTGGACACGATCGTGGAGATGAAGCCCGATGTCGTGCTGACCGTGACGCGCCACAGCAGGTCGCTGCCGCCCGGCGGGAAGTCGGAGGACGACTACGAGGAGTCGGCGATGGTCGACGGCCTGGTGGAGTACTGGGAGCGCCTGGTCGACGCCGGCATCGAGGTGGTCCCGATCCTCGACACCCCGGTGCCCGTGAGCGCGACGGTGCCCGACTGCGTCCAGGAGAACCTCCAGGACCTGACCCACTGCGTGGCCCTGAAGGAGGCGGGGACCCCCAAGTCGGGGGCGCCGCGCCAGCTCGAAGCCGCGACGCGGGTGCCCGAGGTCAAGATCGTCGACATGTCGCCCGTCCTGTGCCCGGACGGCGTGCACTGCCCCCCGGTGATCGGCAACGTGCTGGTGTACCGCGGCGGTACGCACATCAGCGACACCTTCGCGGAGTCGACGACCGACGAGCTGGCCGCCCGGCTCGCGAAGGCGACGGACGGCCTGCTCGGCGCCGCCTGACCCACTCGGACGTCAGTCGATCGGGTAGTCCACGCACGCGCGGAAGTCGGCGTACGCCGCCGGGTCGCCCTCGACCCGGAGCTCGGCGTCGTCGCCGCGGTGCCACAGCCAGGCGTCCAGCGCGGCCGCCGGGCCGCCGACCGTCGCCGCGGCCGGGGTAGCGGGTGCCGTCACTACGCGGAGATCCGGGCCGTCGTGGACGGTCCCGTCCGGACCCGTGCCCCGGAAGTCCCCGAGCTGCACCCAGGTGGCGTCGCCGGTGTCGGTGCACTCGATCCGGACGTAGCGCTCCCGCGGGGTGAATTCGCCCCACGGCGGGCTCCCGCCGAACATCACGTCCAGCACCTCCTCGACGCCGTCGGCGGCCAGCGCGGCGTCGAGCGGGGTGCGCTCTCCCGCGGCGAGCTCGGCGTCGACCCGGTGGATCAGCGCCTCGTGCGCCTGCCGACGGATGGTGAAGCCGACGGTGTGGTCCGCCGACCAGGTCCAGGCCTCCTCGGCCGGATCGACCTCGGCCAGGGCGGCGAGCAGGCGGGCGGAGCCGGCGTCGAAGAACTCCAGCACCGCCGCGTGGCCCTCGGGCCGGGGCGGCTCGACGTAGTCGTCGGGCCCCTGGGGGCGCTGCGTCACGATGGTGGCCCAGAAATGCTGCACGGTGCCGAGGTGCCACAGGAGGTCCGTCGCGTCCCAGTCCGGGCAGCTCGGGACCCGCGCGGCCGGGTCGGTGCCGGCCAGCACCCGCCGGAAGCGGGCGGACTCGTCTCGCAGGTGGTGCAGGTAGGCCTCGGGTTGCAGTCTCGCCATAGGCTCACCGTAGGCACCGAGGACGACACGCGCAGCGATGGTTTCCGCCGCCGATGCGATGAACATGCACAGTTGTGTATAGTCATGCATATGAGTCGGAAGCGCGTCGCGGTCGCCGGAGCCAGCGGGTACGCCGGGGGTGAGCTGCTGCGCCTGCTCCTCGGTCATCCCGAGATCGAGATCGGCGCGCTCACCGGGGCGTCCAACGCCGGACAGCCCCTCGGGGCGTTGCAGCCGCACCTGCTGCCCCTCGCCGACCGGGTCCTCGTGGAGACCTCCCTGGACACGCTCTCCGGGCACGACGTCGTCTTCCTGGCGCTCCCGCACGGCCAGTCCGGCGCGATCGCCGCGCAGCTGGGGGAGGGGACCGTGGTCGTCGACTGCGGCGCCGACTTCCGCCTCGCCGACGCCGCCGAGTGGGAGCGGTTCTACGGCGGTGACCACGCCGGCACCTGGCCGTACGGCCTGCCGGAGCTCCCCGGCCAGCGCGACCTGCTGCGCGGGGCGACCCGGATCGCCGTCCCCGGCTGCTACCCGACCATCTCCACCCTGACCCTCGCGCCGGCGGTCGCGGCCGGCCTGGTCGAGCCGGACGTCGTCGTCGTCGCCGCCTCGGGCACCAGCGGCGCCGGCAAGGCGGCCAAGCCGCACCTGCTCGGGAGCGAGATCATGGGCAACGCCAGCGCGTACGGCGTCGGCGGCAGCCATCGCCACACGCCCGAGATCACCCAGAACCTCTCCGCCCTCGTGGACGGCACGGTCACGGTCAGCTTCACGCCACTGCTGGTCCCGATGCCGCGCGGCATCCTCGCGACCTGCTCGGCCACGCTGCGCGACGGCGTCACCGCCGCCGACCTTCGCGACGCCTACACCGCGGCGTACGCGGAGGAGCCCTTCGTCCACCTGCTCCCCGAGGGTCAGTGGCCGCAGACCAAGTCCGTCGTCGGCTCCAACGCCGTGCACCTCCAGGTGACGGCCGACGAGACGGCCGACCGGATGGTCGCGGTCGGCGTGGTCGACAATCTCGCCAAGGGCACCGCCGGCGCCGCCGTGCAGTGCATGAACCTCGCGCTGGGCCTCGACGAGGGCCTCGGCCTCACCACGATCGGACTCGCGCCATGACCGACGAGAGCCAGACCGAACAGCCGACGTACACGCTGCAGGAGTTCCCCGAGAAGCTCGCCGTCGTCCGGCTCCCTCCGGGGTCGGAGATCCCGGCCTGGGCCGAGTCGTCCTCGCTGTTCTCGATCACGGCGACCGCGACCGAGACCTCGCTGGTGTGCGCCGGGCGCAACGTCCCGACCAAGCAGGTCGCGCAGAAGGGCCTGACCGCGTTCGCGGTGCAGGGTCCCCTCGACCTCGCCCTGGTGGGGGTCCTGGCGGGCCTGCTGGTCCCGCTGGCCGAGGCCGCCGTGCCGGTCTTCACCATCTCCACCTACGACACCGACTGGATCCTGGTCCCGAACACCGATGCCGAGCGCGCGGCCGAGGCCTGGCGACGACGGGGGCACACCGTCGTCGCCGCCGTCCCCGTCACGCCCAGCAAGCAGACCAAGAAGAAATGACCGTCACCACCCCCGCCGGGTTCACCGCCGCCGGAGTCGCCGCCGGCCTGAAGTCCACCGGCGCCAAGGACATCGCCCTGGTCGTCAACAACGGCCCCGCCTATGACTCCGCCACCGTCTTCACCGCCAACCGCTGCAAGGCCAACCCCGTCCTGTGGAGCCAGGAGGTCGTCAAGGACGGCACCGTCCGCGCGGTCTTCCTGAACTCCGGCGGCGCCAACTGCTACACCGGCCCCGAGGGCTTCCAGACCACGCACGCGGTCGCGGAGCGGGTCGCCGAGCACCTCGGCATCGGCGCGATCGACGTGGTCGTCTGCTCGACCGGCCTGATCGGCCTGGTCAACGACCGCGACCAGCTGCTCTCGGGCGTCGACGCGGCGTACGCCGCCCTCGCGGCCGACGGCGGCACGCAGGCGGCCGAGGGCATCATGACCACCGACACCGTGAGCAAGCAGGTCGTCGTCGAGGGCGCGGGCTGGAGCATCGGCGGGATGGCCAAGGGCGCTGGCATGCTCGCGCCCCAGCTGGCCACCATGCTCGTCGTGCTCACCACCGACGCGGTCGTCTCGGCGGCCGATCTCGACACCGCGCTGCGGGCGGCCACCCGGGTCTCCTTCGACCGGCTGGACTCCGACGGGTGCATGTCGACCAACGACACCGTCACGGTGATGGCGAGCGGGGCCAGCGGCATCACGCCGTCCCTGCCCGACTTCACCGAGGCGCTCACCCAGGCCTGCACCGACCTGGCCATGCAGCTGCTGAAGGACGCCGAGGGCGCGGACCACGAGATCGCGATCACCGTGCTCAACGCCGCCACCGAGGACGAGGCGGTGGAGGTCGGCCGCAGCGTGGCCCGGAGCAACCTGTTCAAGGCGGCGGTGTTCGGCAAGGACCCGAACTGGGGCCGGGTGCTCGCCAGCGTCGGCACCACCTCCGCGCAGTTCGACCCGGCGGATCTCGACGTCGCGATGAACGGCGTCTGGGTCTGCCAGGGCTCCACGCCGCACGCCGATCCCGCCGAGGTCGACCTGACCCCGCGCGAGGTGAGCGTGACCATCGACCTGAAGTCCGGGTCCGAGCGGGCCACCGTCTGGACCAACGACCTGACCCACGCCTACGTCCACGAGAACAGCGCGTACTCCTCATGAACGACTCGACGACCGGCCAGTTCGACACCAGCAAGCCTGACCAGGCCAAGGCGCGCACCCTCGCAGCCGCGCTGCCGTGGCTGAAGCAGTACCACGGCAAGATCGTGGTGGTGAAGTACGGCGGCAACGCCATGACCGACGACGCGCTCAAGCGCGCGTTCGCCGAGGACATCGCCTTCCTGCGCTTCGCCGGGTTCAAGCCCGTCGTGGTGCACGGTGGCGGACCGCAGATCTCCCGGATGCTCGACAAGCTCGACATCGAGTCGGAGTTCCGCGGCGGCCTGCGCGTCACCACGCCCGAGGCGATGGACGTCGTCCGGATGGTGCTCGTCGGCCAGGTCCAGCGCGAGCTCGTCGGCCTGATCAACGAACACGGCCCGCTGGCCGTCGGGTGCTCGGGGGAGGACGCCGGCCTGTTCACCGCCGAGCCCGCCACCACCGTCGTCGACGGCGAGCCGGTGGACCTCGGCCTCGTGGGCGAGGTGACCAAGGTCCGTCCCGAGAGCGTGCTCGACCTGATCGAAGCCGGCCGGATCCCGGTCGTCTCCAGCGTCGCGCCGGACGAGAACGGCGCGGTCTACAACGTGAACGCCGACACGGCGGCCGCCGCGCTGGCGGTCGCGCTGAAGGCCGAGAAGCTGCTGGTGCTCACCGACGTCGAGGGCCTCTACCTCGACTGGCCGGACCCGACCGACGTGATCGGCGAGATCAGCCCCGAGGCGCTGGAGAAGATCATGCCGACGCTGGCCAGCGGCATGGTGCCCAAGATGGGAGCCTGCCTGAAGGCCGTCCAGGAGGGCGTCCCGCGCGCCACGGTGGTCGACGGCCGCGAGCCGCACGCCGTCATCCTGGAGCTGTTCACCCACGAGGGCGTCGGCACCCAGGTGCTGCCCGGCGTCGAGACCAAGACCCGGAAGGTGAGGGACGCCCAGTGACCGAGACCCAGAAGTGGACCGAGCGCTACGGCCACGCCCTCATGAACACCTTCGGACCGCCGAAGCTGGTGCTCGAGCGCGGCCAGGGCTGCCGGGTCTGGGACGTCGACGGCAACGAGTACGTCGACTTCCTCGGCGGGATCGCCGTCAACACGCTCGGCCACGCCCACCCGGCGCTGGTCGGCGCCGTCACCCGCCAGCTGGAGACGCTCGGCCACGTGTCGAACTTCTTCGCCACCAAGCCCCAGATCGAGCTGGCCGAGCGGCTGCTCGAGCTGGCCGCCCCGGGGGTCGAGGGCCGGGCCTTCCTCTGCAACTCCGGCGCCGAGGCCAACGAGGCCGCGCTCAAGCTCAGCCGCCTGACCGGCCGCACGCGCGTGGTCGCGATGGAGGACGCCTTCCACGGGCGCACGATGGGCAGCCTGGCGCTGACCTCCAAGGCCGCCTACCGCGAGCCGTTCGAGCCGCTCCCGGGCGACGTCACCTGGGTGCCCTACGGCGACGTCGACGCGCTGGCCGCGGCGGTCACCGAGGAGACGGCCGCCGTGGTCATCGAGCCGCTGCAGGGCGAGGCCGGGGTCAACGTGGCGAGCGCGGAGTTCCTGCGCGCCGCTCGCGAGATCACCACCCGCTCCGGCGCGCTCCTGTGGTTGGACGAGATCCAGTCGGGCATGGGACGCACCGGCACCTGGCTGGCGAGCCACCCCGCCGGCATCACGCCGGACCTAGTGACGCTGGCCAAGGGCCTGGCGGGCGGGATCCCGATCGGCGCGCTGCTCGCCTTCGGTGACGCCGCCGGGCTCTTCGCCCCGGGCAACCACGGCACCACCTTCGGCGGCAACCCGGTCGCCACGGCCGCGGCGCTCGCCGTCATCGACACCATCGGCTCGGAGGGCCTGCTCGCCCACGCGGTCGAGATGGGCGACCGGCTCCGGTCCGGTGTCGCCGCGGACGCACGGGTCGCCGAGGTCCGGGGCACCGGCGTGCTGGTGGGTCTCACCCTGACCGGGGTCGAGGCTCCGGCTGTCGTGGCGGCCGCCCAGGCCGCGGGCTGGATCGTCAACGCGACCGGACCGGACCGCATCCGGTTCGCGCCGCCGCTCGTGGTCGGTCCCGAGGACGTCGACGCCTTCGTCGCCGCCTGGCCCGGCATCCTGGACTCCGCTGCCGAGGGGGCTGCCCGATGACGCGTCACTTCCTGGCCGACGACGACCTCACGCCCGCCGAGCAGGCCGAGGTCCTGGACCTCGCCGCCCGCCTCAAGGCCGCGCCGTACGACGCCCGCCCGCTGGCCGGTCCGCAGTCGGTCGCGATGGTCTTCGACAAGCCGACGCTGCGCACCCAGGTCTCCTTCGGTGCCGGGATCGCCGAGCTCGGCGGGCACCCGATGCTCATCGACGGCCAGCTCGCCGGCATCGGCGTCCGCGAGTCGGTCGAGGACGTCGCCCGGGTCCTCGGCCGCCAGGTCTCGGCCATCGTGTGGCGGACCTTCGCGCAGACCGACCTCGAGCTGATGGCCCGGTACGCCGGCGTCCCGGTCGTCAACGCGCTGACCGACGAGTTCCACCCCTGCCAGCTCCTCGCGGACCTGCTCACCGTCCGCGAGAGCAAGGGCACCCTCGCCGGCCTCACCGTGGCCTTCGTCGGCGACGGCGCCTGCAACATGGGCAACTCCTGGCTGCTCGCCGGCGCGAGCGCCGGCATGCACGTCCGGGTGAGCGCCCCGCAGGGCTACGTCCCGGCGCCGGCGATGTTCGAGCGCGCCAACGCGATCGGCGCCGGCACCGGCGGCTCGGCCGTCGAGGTGGCGGACCCCGTCGAGGCCGTCACGGGCGCGGACGTGGTCGTCACCGACACCTGGGTCTCGATGGGCAAGGAGGAGGAGTCGGCCGCCCGCGAGGCCGTCTTCGGCCCGTGGTCGCTCACCACCGAGCTGGTCGGGCACGCCCGGCCGGACGCGATCGTGCTGCACTGCCTGCCGGCGTACCGCGGCAAGGAGATCGCCGCCGAGGTCCTCGACGGCCCGCAGAGCGTCGTGTGGGACGAGGCGGAGAACCGGCGGCACGCGCAGAAGGCGGTGCTGGCCTTCCTGATGGAGCGATCAGCGGGGGAGCCGTGAGCGAGTCCGCGCTCCGGCCGGCGACCAAGCAGGCCCGGCACCAGCACATCGTCGAGCTGGTCACCCACCACGAGGTCCGCTCGCAGACCGAGCTGGCCGACCTGCTCGCCGCGGGCGGCGTACGGGTCACCCAGGCCACGCTCTCGCGCGACCTGGTCGAGCTGGACGCGATCAAGGTCCGCTCGGCCTCGGGCGCGCTCGTGTACGCCGTACCTGCTGAGGGCGGAGACCGCCGGCCCGCGGCTCCGGTCGAGACGGCGGCCGCCTCGGCCCGGCTCGCCCGGCTGTGCGGCGAGCTGCTCGTCAGCGCGGACGCCAGCGCCAACCTGGTCGTCCTGCGCACCCCGCCGGGGGCGGCCCAGTTCCTGGCCTCGGCCTTCGACAAGGCGGAGTTCCCGGAGATCCTCGGCACCATCGCCGGCGACGACACCGTCCTGGTCATCGGCCGGGACCCCGTCGGCGGCGACGACCTCGCCCGGCGGTTCCTCTCGCTCGCCGACCACCACGACAAGCAACACCACAACGACAAGCAGAAGGAAGTCCACTCGTGAGCAAGGTCCTGACGTCCCTCCCGGTCGGCCAGCGTGTCGGCATCGCGTTCTCCGGGGGGTTGGACACCTCGGTCGCGGTGGCCTGGATGCGCGACAAGGGTGCGATCCCCTGCACCTACACCGCGGACATCGGCCAGTACGACGAGCCCGACATCTCCGGCGTCCCCGACCGGGCCAAGGCGTACGGCGCCGAGATCGCCCGCGCCGTCGACTGCCGCACCCAGCTGGTCGAGGAGGGCCTGGCCGCGATGGCCTGCGGCGCCTTCCACATCCGCTCCGGCGGCCGCACGTACTTCAACACCACCCCGCTCGGCCGCGCCGTCACGGGCAGCCTGCTGGTGCGCGCCATGCACGAGGACGGCGTCGACATCTGGGGCGACGGGTCGACGTTCAAGGGCAACGACATCGAGCGGTTCTACCGCTACGGCCTGCTTGCGAACCCGCAGCTGCTCATCTACAAGCCGTGGCTGGACGCCGAGTTCGTCCAGGAGCTGGGTGGTCGCGCCGAGATGAGCCAGTGGCTCGTCGACCACGACCTCCCGTACCGCGACTCCAAGGAGAAGGCCTACTCCACCGACGCCAACATCTGGGGCGCCACCCACGAGGCCAAGACCCTCGAGCACCTCGACGTCTCGCTCGAGACCGTCGAGCCGATCATGGGCGTGAAGTTCTGGGACCCCAGCGTGCAGATCGAGACCGAGGACGTCACGATCCGCTTCGACCAGGGCCGGCCGGTCGCGATCAACGGCACCACCTACGCCGACGCGGTCTCGCTGGTGATGGAGGCCAACGCCATCGGCGGCCGGCACGGGCTCGGCATGTCCGACCAGATCGAGAACCGCATCATCGAGGCCAAGTCCCGCGGCATCTACGAGGCGCCCGGCATGGCGCTGCTGTGGACGGCGTACGAGCGACTGCTGAACGCGATCCACAACGAGGACACGATCGCCAACTACACCGCGCAGGGCCGCCAGCTCGGCCGGCTGCTCTACGAGGGCCGCTGGCTGGACCCGCAGGCCCTGATGATCCGCGAGTCGATCCAGCGCTGGATCGCGTCGCTGGTGACCGGCGAGGTGACGCTGCGGCTGCGCCGCGGCGAGGACTACACCGTGCTGCGCACCGACGGCCCGGCGTTCTCCTACCACCCCGACAAGCTGTCGATGGAGCGCACCGACAACGCGGCGTTCGGCCCGGTCGACCGGATCGGCCAGCTGACCATGCGCAACCTCGACATCGCCGACTCGCGCTGGAAGCTCGAGATGTACGCCGACCAGCCCGTCGAGCAGGGCCAGGTGCTCGTCGAGCACGGCACCCTCTTCGGCGAGCTGCCCGCCGGCGGCTACGACCGGATCGCCAGCAACCCCGAGGCCGAGGGCGAGCTGCACGACGAGGCCCTGGACGCCGCGGCGATGGAGTTCGGCACCGACTGATGCCGATCGAGCGCGCCTCGTCGCGAGTCTTGCCGGTGAGTCCCGACGGTCAGGTCCTGCTCCTGCAGGACCAGGATCCTGCCCGTCCGGGAGCACTGCGCTGGGGGAGCATCGGCGGGGGGATCGACACCGGCGAGTCGCCTGTCGACGCCGCGCTTCGTGAGCTGCGGGAGGAGACCGGCATCGTCGTTGGCGCCGAGGAACTGGTCGGTCCGTTCCACCGTGCCGAGGCGGCCTACACCTACGACAGCGTCGACTACGTCGGCGTCCACACCTACTTCGGGCTGCGCCTGGACCGTGACGTCGACGTGACCTTCGACCATCTCGCGCCGGATGAGGTGGACACGGTCGTCGCAGCGGGCTGGTGGACGGCTGCGGGGCTGGACGCCGGTGCGGTGTTCCTCCCACCTGACCTACCCGCGATCATGACTGCGGCGATCGCCGCGGTGAGAGGAGAGCTGTGAGCACGACCAACGAGGGCAAGCTGTGGGGCGGCCGGTTCGCCGGCGGTCCGTCGCCGGAGCTCGACGCCCTGTCGCGCTCGACGCACTTCGACTGGCGGCTCACGCCGTACGACCTGGCGGGTTCGCGGGCGCACGCCAACGCGCTCCACCGTGCCGGACTGCTCGCCGACCCCGACCACGCCGAACTGCTGCGCGGTCTCGACACGCTGGGGGAGCGGTACGCCGACGGCTCGCTGGCCCCCGACCCGTCCGACGAGGACGTCCACGGCGCACTGGAGCGGCTGCTTCTGGAGGAGGTCGGCCCCGACGTCGGCGGTCGCCTCCGCGCCGGACGCAGCCGCAACGACCAGATCGCGACGCTCTTCAAGGTGTTCCTGCGCGACCACGCCCGGATCGTCGGGGGCCTGGCCCTCGACCTGGTGGACGTGCTCGTCGCCCAGGCGAGTGAGCACCTGGAGCCGGTCCCGACCGTGATGCCCGGGCGCACGCACCTCCAGCACGCCCAGCCCGTGCTGCTGGCCCACCATCTGCTCGCCCACGCCTGGCCGCTGCTGCGCGACGTCGATCGGCTGCTCGACTGGGACGCCCGGGTCGCTGCCGACTCGCCGTACGGCTCCGGCGCCCTGGCCGGGCAGAGCCTCGGCCTGGATCCCGAGGGGGTCGCCGCCGAGCTCGGCTTCACCGGCTCCAGCGCGAACTCCATCGACGGCACCGCCGCGCGCGACTTCGTCGCCGAGTTCGCCTTCGTGGCGGCGCAGATCGGCGTGGACGTGAGCCGGCTCGCCGAGGAGGTCATCCTCTGGTCGACCCGCGAGTTCGCGTTCGTCACCCTGCACGACTCCTGGTCGACGGGGTCGAGCATCATGCCGCAGAAGAAGAACCCCGACATCGCGGAGCTCGCCCGGGGCAAGGCGGGCCGGGTGATCGGCAACCTGTCCGGACTGCTGGCCACCCTGAAGGCGCTGCCGCTGGCGTACAACCGGGACCTCCAGGAGGACAAGGAGCCGGTCTTCGACTCGGTCGACACCCTCGAGGTCCTGCTCCCGGCGTTCTCGGGCATGGTCGCGACCCTGGTCTTCGACCGCGAGCGGCTCGCCGAGCTCGCCCCGCAGGGCTTCTCGCTCGCGACCGACGTGGCCGAGTGGCTGGTGCGCGAGAACGTCCCGTTCCGCATCGCCCACGAGCTCGCCGGCGCCTGCGTACGCCGGTGCGAGGAGCTCGGGGTCGAGCTCGCCGACCTGAGCGACGAGCAGTTCGCCGAGATCGACGCGCGACTGACCCCCGCGGTCCGCGAGGTCCTGACGGTCGAGGGCTCGGTCGCCTCGCGCGCCGGTCGCGGAGGCACCGCGCCGGCCCGGGTCCGCGAGCAGCTCGACGAGGTCGCCGCGGTGGCGGCGCGGCACCGTGGTCGCCTCGGCTGATCTGACGACGCAGCTGGCGGGGCCGGCCTTGGAGGTGGCCCCGCGGCTCCTCGGCGCCCGGCTGACGCACGCGGGCGTGACCGTCCGGATCACCGAGGTCGAGGCGTACGCCGGCGCCGCCGACCCCGGCTCGCACGCCTACCGCGGTCTGACCCGCCGCAACGCGGTGATGTTCGGCCCGGCCGGTCGGCTCTACTGCTACTTCACCTACGGGATGCACGTGTGCTGCAACGTGGTGACCGGCCCGGAGGGGGAGGCCAGCGCGGTCCTGCTCCGGGCGGGCGAGGTCGTCGACGGCCTGGAGACCGCCCGGGCACGCCGCCCCGGCTCGACCGACCGGGACCTGGCCCGCGGCCCGGCCCGCCTCTGCCGAGCTCTGGACATCGAGCTCGCCCACGACGGGTCCGACCTCGGAGCGGGGCCGATCCGGCTCGAGCTCGACGAGCCCGTCCTGGACGTCTCGACCGGACCCCGGGTGGGCCTGCGCGGAGCCCCCGAGCGGCCCTGGCGGTTCTGGATGACGGGGGAGCGGAGCGTCTCGGCGTACCGCCCGGCCAAGCCGCGCTGAGGGCTGCGGCCCCCACCGTCCACCCCGATTTTGCGTGCCCGACGGACCCGTGTAATGTTCTTTCTCGCCGCAGCAAGCGGATCCACTCGGGCCGAGAGGCCGAACTGGGTGGCTTCTGCACGTCCGCGGCACGAAGCTCCAGCACGGGCCAGCGGTCAAGTTGACGCGGTCGGCCCGGACCGGTAAGTTTCTGCAGGTTGCCCCGGGGGCGGCGCGAGAGTGTCGAGCCCGGTGTGCGTCTGATTCTTGAGAACTCAACAGTGTGTCATAGTCGACGAATTAGTTTGTTATGCCCCGTCGGCCGGCGTGATCCTCACTTTGTGGGGTGAGTGTTGGTTGATGGTTTCTTTGGTAAGACAATGATTCTGGCAATTATGTCAGTTTCGTCTTGTCAGGCATCTCTTTTTCCCGCGTGCCAGTTTCTGGTGTGTGGGTGTTGTTTTCAACGGAGAGTTTGATCCTGGCTCAGGACGAACGCTGGCGGCGTGCTTAACACATGCAAGTCGAGCGGTAAGGCCCTTTCGGGGGTACACGAGCGGCGAACGGGT